>Ga0334882_1000129_pt1 | contig 134564 bp, 106 predicted proteins | sample GraSluR1_MG_5_FD_207226 | JGI IMG/M metagenome (GOLD analysis project Ga0334882, IMG submission 207226) | Sludge microbial communities from methane-producing bioreactor in Wageningen University, Netherlands - Granular Sludge_15_04-R1 | ecosystem: Engineered > Bioreactor > Anaerobic >...
CCTACCTGGGCAAGTTCGGTTTCACCGTCAACGAGGAGACCATCAGCCGCGATGCGAAGGGCAAGATCAAGGTTTGCTACCTTCAGCAGGAGGCCGGAGGCTTCGCCCTCCACCTCATCAGGGCATAAGTAATCCAAAGTCCTTCCCAAAGCCGGCTTTCCTCTGGTGAAGCCGGCTTTTTTGCGCAATACTTCCTCCTATGAACATCATCGCAACCAGTATCCTGACAAAGGAACAAGAAGAACAAATCAAGGCCTTGCAAGAGAAGGCCTTCCAGGAAGAGCAACTGGGAAACGAGGTCTATCTCTCCTCAGAGATGAATATCGATAAAGAGAAGCCATGCTTTTTCTTGCTCAATGAACACAACGAGCTGGTGAGCTTTCTCTGCGCATTCTTTCCTTCCCCGGGTGAGGTTGAATTCAACGGATTCACCCACCCATCTCATCGGAAGAAGGGATACTTCACCACTTTGGTCCAGCAGGCGTTGAAGCAGTATCAGCACATGCCGTTCAAACAGGCCTTGTTCCAATGTGAAATCAACAGCAAATGCGGGAAAGCGTACCTGAAGAAGCGGTATCCCACGCTGGACAGAAGTGAGTACGTGATGGCCCTTGAAAGAGGGAATTGGAACAGCAGGCCTGCAAAGGGAAGCCTGATCAGGCTCACGAAGGTGAATCGCTTGCTTGCAGACCCAATTGTGTGTGAGACCTTTGAAGAGGAGTACAGTGCAGCTACCAAGGATCTGGATATTCTGCTTTCCGATTCTGAAAGAGAAGTATTTGTCTATGAGGTAGACAATCAGATAATCGGAATGCTGAACGTACATCACGAAAACGAAGAGCGGGTCATGCTTCACGGAGTCGCCATCCATCCCGATGCCAGAGGCAAAGGCTATGGCAGGGCGATGATGTGCCTTGCCTTGGATGAGGTGTTCAGGAGGGTTGAAACCCTGCTTTTGGAAGTTGACTCTGAGAATCCCCCGGCTTTGGCTCTGTATCGCAACCTCGGTTTCCAGGTGTGCAGCCAAGTCGACTACCATAGATTGATTTTGTGATACTGTCACTGTTTTTTACCTTACAGTTATTTAGCTTGACGGCGCAAAGGCCAGAGGGTTAGCATAACATATCGTATGCTATTCACATTCACTTGGATGGATGTTCACAATGCATTTGGAGGAAAGAATGAAAAAAACACTCGCAATCATGTTGATTCTGGCAGTGCTCACGGGATCCCTGTTTGCAGCAGGTGCCCAGGAAGCAGCACCCGCCGCAACTCCTGCAGCAGCCCCTGCCCCAGCAGCCGCCGCATCTGGCAGTGTAAACGCCTACACCACCCTTGAGGAGCCCCTTGCAGCCAAGCTGTTCCAGCTCTTTGAGGCAGAAACTGGTATCAAAGTCAACTTCGTCCGCCTCAGCGGTGGCGAGGCTGTAGCCCGTCTTGAAGCTGAGTCAGCCAATCCCCAGGCTTCCATCTGGGTCGGAGGTGTTGGTCTCGACCACATCACCGCCAAGAGCAAAGGCCTGACCACCCCGTATGTGAGCCGCTTCACTTCAAAGACCCCCGCACAGTTCCGCGATGCTGATAACTTCTTCATCGGCCTGTATGTCGGTCCCCTTACTTTCGTCACCAACCTCGATCGCGCCAAGCAGCTGGGCTTTGAGGCTCCGAAGAGCTGGGCAGACCTGTTGAAGCCCGAGTACAAGGGGTACATCCGCATGGCTAATCCGAACTCTTCGGGCACTGCCTACAACGTACTGACCACGATGCTCGATATTTTCGGTACCGAGGACAAGATGATTGAGTACATGAAGGCACTGGACAAGAACATCGACCAGTACACCAAGAGCGGCTCTGCCCCTGGCAAGAGCGTTGCAACCGGCGAGATCCCCATTGCCATCGGCTATGCCCACGACCAGGTCAAGCTCAAGGAAGCAGGATCACCAGTGCTCATCACCGCACCAAGTGAAGGAACCGGCTACGAATTGGCTTCCATGTCCCTCGTCAAGGGCGGCAAGGATACCGTCAATGCCAAGAGACTGTACGACTGGATTCTTTCCAGCCCCGTAGCCCAGGCAACCTTCACCGAATGGTACGTCGTATTGGTTGCTGAAGGCGCTGCAAAGCACCCCGATGCCCTCTCCATCAACGAGATCAAGACCGTTGTACAGGATATGGCTTGGGATGGCGACAACGTCAACAAGACTCGCCTGCTCGACCGCTGGACCAATGAGATCGGCAACAAGAGATAATTGCCTTTGGGTAATTTGGCTTTTCCTACCACCCTGCAAGCACTCCTTGCAGGGTGTGTAGTACCAACGGAATGCATCGATGTTTACAAAAAAACGCATCCTTCAGTTCTGTGCTGCGGCACTGATATTCCTGCTGGCCGACTTCTGGATGTACAGTACGCTCTCCTCAAATTTCAGATCGTATGAAGAGCAGCGGAACTTCAATGAAATTGAACTGTTCGCCCAAACAGTACCCGATGAACGAACCGAGCAATCCTTTGCCACGTGGATGCCCACCGTAAAGGATATCATTCCTGGTAGCCGTGCTCTCTACCTTACGTTCGATGAAGTCTCATTTGACTTCAAGCCTGAGAGCGGATCCGAAACAAACCTCACCCTCTTCAATGCCTTCCGAAATACACCCAATTTCCAGAAAGCGATGGAGAGCGTGTATTATCTTGAACCCATGAGGCTTGCCTCCACCTACAAGGCTGACTACAGCCTTGACCCGGACACCAACAGCTTTGACGAGATTTCAAGCCAAGTGTATTTTGTCCCGGTAGTTGATGAAACCGGCTATCAGGTCTCCGGTGCCGTCATGATTCTTGTACCCACCAGCACAGCCACCGGTTTCAACAACTTGCTGAGGACCCTCTTCATCGTTGCAGCAGTGTTCTTCCTGGGAATCATGCTGGTGCTTATGTTCACCCGTGACCCAATGACCGGGTTTATGGTACTCGCTCTCTTCGGCATTGTGCTGGTTTTCATCGCCTACCCCTTGCTGGAAGCAGTGCGACTCTCCTTCATGAAGAATGGAACATTCAGCCTGCAGACCTGGAAAGAGAGCCTCTCTCCCACCTACCTGATAGCCTTGTGGGGATCTCTGAGGCTCGGTGTCCTGACCGCCACCATTTCCACTCTCGTCGGGTATATGTTTGCCTTCCTGATTGAGCGGACATCTTTCAGGCAGAAGAAACTGATGACCACCCTGGCTACCATGCCGGTCATCTCCCCACCGTTCTCCCTTTCTCTCTCCATCATCCTGCTGTTCGGCAACAACGGCTTGATAAGCAAGCAGTTGCTGAACTTGAACACCTCCATCTATGGTCTTGGGGGACTGACGATTGTGCAGGTCATCGGTATGTTCCCAATTGCCTTCATGACCATCAGCGGTGTACTCAGGCAAATCGACTCCACCGTCGAGGATGCCTCCTTGGATTTGAGCGCCACACGCTGGCAGACCTTCAAATCCATCACCCTCCCACTCTCCGCCCCAGGCATTCTGTCAGCATGGCTCTTGGTTTTCACAAACTCCCTTGCTGACTTTGCAAACCCGCTGCTTCTCAGTGGTGACTATCGTGTACTCTCCACCGAGGCATACATGCTGGTTACCGGAAGAAGCAACCTGGGAGCAGGATCGGCTCTCTCCTTCATCCTGCTGATGCCCACCCTCACCGCCTTCCTGATCCAGCGTAACTGGGTCTCCAAGAAGAGCTTCGTGACGGTGACAGGCAAACCCTCCACCAACCTTACTGAACTGACAAACAAACCGGTTCGCACGGTGTTGGAAGTGGGAGCCTGGGTCTTCATCGGCTTCATCGCATCCCTCTACCTTACCATCGTAGCCGGTTGCTTTGTGGTGAACTGGGGCATCGACTACTCCTTCACCCTTGCAAACTGGGGTGAGGCACTCGCCCGAGGCTGGACATCGATCCGTGACACAGTGACCCTTGCTGCCATTGCAACCCCGATTGCCGGCCTGCTTGCCATGCTCAGTGCAATGCTGATTGTGCGCAAGAAATTCCCAGGCAAGCGCTTGCTGGAGATGCTGATCATGACCCCGTACGCAATACCAGGCACCCTGATCGGTATCAGCTATGTCCTCGCTTTCAACAAGCAACCGCTGTTGTTGGTCGGAACAGGGGCGATCATCGTCATCAACTACATCATCCGCGAACTGCCGGTTGGCTTGGAGAATGGCATCACAGCCCTCCACCAGATCGACCCGGCCATCGAGGAGTCAGCTGCAGACCTTGGTGCTGATGTACCTACCGTATTCAGGACCATCGTACTGCCGCTGATCAGACCGGCCTTCCTGTCCAGCATGTCCTACACCTTCGTACGGTCCATGACTGCTGTCAGTGCCATCATCTTCCTGATATCGGCTCGCTGGAATCACCTGACCGTCCTGATCTTCAACTTCTCTGAGAATCTCAGATTCGGTCTTGCCAGCGTCTTGTCAACCATCCTGATCGTCATCGTCCTCTCCGTTTGGGGTCTGATGCAGGTTGTGGTCCGTGATGACAAGCTCACCCAGAAAACTATCTCAGCCCGTTAAGGTGGTGATCCATGGAAAAGAAAAGCGTATCGGTAACCCTTGAGCATGTAACCAAGAAATTCAAGGACGTAAAAGGAAAGGCTGATGTCATTGCTGTCAATGATTCACACTTCGTCATCGAACCGGGAGAGCTGGTGACCTTGCTCGGTCCCTCCGGTTGCGGCAAAACCACCACCTTGAGGATGATTGCAGGATTCGAGCTTCCCACTGAGGGAAAGATCTACATCGGCAATGAGGAAGTGACCATGCTTCCCCCAAACAAGCGGGATACTGCGACCATGTTCCAGAGCTACGGCCTCTTCCCCCACATGACAGTCTTTGACAATGTGGCCTATGGCCTGAGACTGAGAAAGGTTGCGCAGGAAGAGATCACCAAGCGGGTTAATGAAACCCTGGATTTGGTGGGGCTGGCAAGCTATGGCGATCGTGCACCCTCCAAGCTCAGCGGCGGGCAGCAGCAACGCGTTGCGCTCGCTCGCAGCCTCATCGTCACCCCATCTGTGTTGTTGCTGGATGAGCCGCTTTCGAACCTCGATGCACTGCTGCGCGAGCAGATGCGCGTAGAGATCCGCAAGATCCAGAAGGAACTGGGAATCACTGCCGTCTATGTAACCCACGACCGCGTTGAGGCTATGAGCCTCTCAGACCGTGTGGTTGTCATGAAGGATGGCTATGTTCGCCAAATCGGTTCCCCCAGTGAAATCTACGAGGATCCAAACTCCCGCTTCGTTGCCGGGTTTGTAGGAAAAGCCGCTTTCTTCCCCGTAAAAGTCATGAAGCATGACAAAAAGACGTGGGTCTGCCAGCTTGGTGAGAAAGAGGTTCTGGTAGAGCGTGCTGCAACTGACGTTGAGGTTGGCAGCGAAGCAGTGCTCATGGCTCGCCCTGAATCACTGAGGGTGGTGGAGAGCGGCACCGGGAAGATTGAAGGCAAGGTCAGGATGAATGTCTATCTGGGTCATAGCCTGGAAGCTTTCATCAACACTTCCTTCGGCGAGGTCCTCGTCCAAATCGATGATCCGCATGCAAAGAAGGTCTTCAAGGAAGGCGAAGATGTCTCGATTGACTTCACCGCTGACCGAGTGCGGCTTCTGAACAGGAACGATGCCTAAGGGATTGAATGCAGGCTGCCAAAAACGGCAGCCTGCTCCATATTTGGGCTTCTACTCGAGTATCTGAACCCCGTCTTCCAGGCAAAAAGCCTCAGCAACTCCCTCCACTGCCACTTGTCGGAGGGTGCACTCAACATTTCTCAAGCGAAGGCCTCGTCCGCTTGGATCGGGAAGTCCTGCATACATCTCGCTATCGCTGACATCCTGCAGGTTCTCCTTGGCAAGAGAGAAAAAGCTGTCTCGTATCACCAAGTTTCTGATCGGCTGCTCGGGAAGTCCGACGATGAACGCTGCCGAGGAGGTGCACGCTTCCATGCGGCAATTCTCAATAAGGACAGTGTCGATACTGGGAGTAGTTGGGAGAATGGGCTTGGAGGCGAGGGAGAACTCTTCTGCATCCAGGCTGCCGCAACGATAGTACATGTTCATCGTCAACGCACAGAGGTTTCCCCTTGTACGGATGGCTGAGAAGTGGAGGTTGGAGATTGCTCCGCCCCTGCCACGACGGGTCTTGATCCTGATGCCCCGATCGGTACCATCAAAGAAGCACTCCTGCACCTTGACCGTATGGATGCCTGCAGCTGTCTCACTTCCGATGACAGCCCCTCCATGGGCATTCTTCACCGTACACCCTTCGATGAGGATGTCATGGGTTGAAAGGCCTGTGGCAATCCCATCAGGCCCGCTCCCACTCTTGAGGGCGATGCCATCATCGCCGACGTCCACCAAACACTGCTTGATGGTCACAAAGCCACAGGAGTCGACATCGATACCATCGGTGTTGGGAGCCTCCTTTGGGTTTTCTATCCTCAGGCCCAGCAGGAACACGTTGGTGCTGTAAAGGGGATGGAGCGTCCAGAAGGGACTGTCCTTGAGGGTAAGGCCTTCAAGCTTCACATTGTTGCTCCTGAGGATCTGCAGCAACGGTGGGCGCAAGAACTGGCTTTGGCGCCCTCCTCCCCCGCCTTGCTGTGTCTCATAACCGGGATTGAGCTGTGCCAGCTCACGTTCAAGGGGGGATACTGGTCCAAACTGGGAGTTTCTCTTCTCGTTTGCTTTCTTCCACCACCCACTTCCGTTGCCATCAAGGAGGCCTTTTCCCTTGAGGATGATCCCATCGCTCTTGGAGATCAGAAAGCAGGGGTGCATGCAGTAGCAGTTCACCCCTTCCCAGCGGGATAAGACGGGACGATACCGCGCTTCATCGTCGATGAAGCGGATGACCGAGCCTTCAGCGAAATCGAGCACGATTCCCGTACCCTCAAGCAACAGGGGACCGGTGAGGTAGACCCCCTTCTCGATATGCAGCACACCTCCCTCACGAACTGCCTGAAACGCCTTGGCGAAGGCTTGGGTATTGTCGAACGTGCCATTTCCTTGTGCTCCAAATGCGCTGAGTGAAAACTCCTTCACGATATCCTCTCCTCTCTCTTCCTTTACTTTTCCCTGTCGAACGCCTACACTTTTCCCATGAAACAGATAGGACTCAGAGCCCATGACCTGGGCACATTCGACTCAGCTGAACAGTTGGCCTCGGCCATCGCCGTCTATGGACCTTCCATTCCCATCCAGCTGGCAATCCGCAAGGTGCTCAGAGACGCACCCCAGCCCAGCGCGTACACCGAAACCTTCATCAGAACCCTGCACGATGAGCTTGCTGCCAAAGGCGCCTATGTGGGGGTCTTTGGATGCTACATCAACCCAGTCCATCCAGACAAGGCGGTCAGGGATGAGCAACTCACCTCATTCGAACAGCATCTCAGGTTCGCCAATCTTTTGGGCTGTCCGCTGGTCGGAACAGAAACCGGCTCGCTCAATGCCGACTGCTCCTTCCACCCCGATACTGCAGAACCCAAGGTCCTCGATGTGCTCTACCGCAGCATCGATCGCCTCATTGAGGCAGCTGCCAAGTATGATGCCATCGTTGGGGTTGAAGCGGTCAGCAAGCAACATACGATCAGCACCATCGATCGGATGGCCGCATTGGCCGAAAAGTTTGACACTCCTCACCTCAAGATCATCTACGATCCGGTCAACCTCATCCCTTGGACAGGTCTCACCGAAAAGGATGGCAGCAGCAGAGGCAAGCCGTCGCTGGAGGCTCAGAGATCGTTTGTCAACGCTGCCCTCGATGCCTTCGGCTCACGCATTGCAGCCCTCCATGTCAAGGACTTCCGCCTTGACGCCAACGGCTACAAGATCGGAGATCTTCCATTCGGGGAAGGAGTCTTCGATTGGAAGGACCTCTTCTCCGAACTGAGAAAGCGGTCGATCGAAGTCCCAGCCTTGCTGGAGAATGCAAATCCTGCGACCTTGGCTGACACCCTTTCGATCCTCTCTACATACTGAACCACGCCAAGAAAGCGCTCAAGGCTCTTTCTTGACGTGTTTTTGCACATTTCCGCCCTTCTAGAAGAGGAAGGGCTGTGCAAAGGAAACGGGACGCTTATTGTCGGCGAGAACCTTACTCAAATAGGCAGTATCCAGATCAAGTTCTGAAACCAGGCGCAGCAAGAGTTCCTCGGGAACGAGATTCTGTTCACAGAAAAGAAATATCAGAGCTTTTTCTGCAATGTTCTGAGGCTTGAGTGCATTGAAGAAGATTTCCTCATCCTTGCGCCCGCGATACCGCTCGCAAAAGTTCTGGTAGAGCATCGACTGCCTGATATCCTGCTTGAGTGCAAACAGCTCGGTTTTCAGAGCCTTCTCCTCCCCACGAGCAGCTGCTTCCCCCAGTGGCTTCAGATGGAAGAAGGTATACTCCTTTCCCGGAAGGTAGTGGTGTTCATCACAACGGGCAGCATAGTTGGGTTCAAGAGAACTGTCCTTGTGCGAATCACCTCCCACGATGATCAGAGGATCGAAATAGAGCGCCGGACACTCCTTGCCTTCCACTTGGTAGTAGCGGTAGGTGTAAAATGCATCGTTGATGCAATCAGGATGCTCACAATAGGCGGTCAAGGGAATCACATCGGTTGCAATGTCGAGCATCAGGCGAGCCGTTGAGTTGAAGAGATCCCTACGGAAGTTGAGGATAAGGGTAGGGAAAATGAACATCACCCCGCGCTCATAGCTATGGTTGCGTACCACATAGGCCAGCCGCTCATCAAAGAAAGAAGCCTCATCGATGATGAAGGTACCGACAGCCGGATTGTCGGCAAGCACACGTTCAAGACCGAAGGAGTCCCGAATCCTGGCAATATTATCCCCACAACTCACGTACCCGCTTCGGTAGCAGAGCGCATCCTCGGGATAGTCGGTAAATCGTGATCCATCAATCTCAGAGCGTACGAAGAAGACCTTGCGCCGATCCACCTCACCGCTGCTTGTGAGAGCACGCACCTTCTCACCCTTTTTCTGGGCGATTGCTGCATCCCTCCATACCCTGGCTGCAAACTCAGTTTTGCCCGAACCCATGGGACCGATGAGAAGAACCCTACGTCCGGGCAACGTAAAATCAAAATGGGAGAACGTATCATGCACATCCAAGGTAGGAAACCCCAGACTCTTGAGAAAATCAGTTCCCCCACTCTTCTGCTCAATTCGCCCCATGCTGCCCCTCTACGATGACGATGCCGGCACTAGCCCCGATTCTGGTAGCCCCTGCATCAATCATCGCCTTCGCATCTGCATAGGTGCGTATGCCGCCGGAGGCTTTGACGCCCATCTCCGGCCCGACAGTCCTTCGCATCAGCTTGATGTCCTCAACGGTAGCACCGCCGGTGGAGAAACCTGTGGAGGTTTTCACAAAGTCTGCCCCGCTTGCCTTGGCAAGCCTGCAGGCCCGAACCTTCTCCTCATCCGTCAGGAGGCACGTTTCGATGATCACTTTCAGGTGAGCACTCCCGCAGGCCGCCTTCACAGCGGTAATATCGTCCTGCACCAAGTCATCGTCGTGATTCTTCAAATAACCGATGTTGATGACCATATCAATTTCGTCAGCTCCGGCAAGTACCGCCTTCTTTGCTTCATATGCTTTACTCACAGTGGACATGGCCCCCAAGGGAAATCCAACCACGGTGCACACCAGAACCTCGCTCTTTTCCAGAAGCTTGGCGCATAATTCGACCCAACAGCTGTTAACACAGACCGATGCAAAGTGATACTGGTCAGCTTCTTTGCAAATCTGCTCAATTTTGTCTCGAGTCGCATTTGCTGCGAGCACCGTGTGATCGATATACTTGGCGATATCATCTTGTTTCATTGGCAACCTCCATGGCATCAGGTACTATAGCAAGCTTACTCCAAAATTGCAGTGCCTTCAACGAGAATAGTGGTCCGAGCTTGACGAAGGGGAAAGAGCCCTATACCCTAGCACCATGATCCTGAAAACCATCGAACAATACTATACTTGGGCTCTGATCGCCATACTTCTGCTCAATTTCACCCAGCGGAAAATCCCTGGAACCAACAAGAAGCGGTTCGCCACCATTTATCTGGCCTCCATTCTCCTGCTCTTTGAAGTAGGTGTGGTAACCATCCTCGCCAGAGGGTGGAATCACAACCTCGCTTGGGGCGTCGGCTTGGTGTGTGTGGCATTGCTCTACTTCTTGAGAGCGAAAGCCCTGCCGTTCCGCCTCCACTGTGTTGAGTGCAACGCTCGCTTGGATTTCAACCATGTCATCGGCCACGATGACAACCTCTGTCAGTCTTGCTATGACAAAGCACATCCAGAAGAGGCAGCAAAGCGTGAGGAGAAAGCACAGAAAACGAGCGAGGCCCCTGCAGTTTTGGTGAGCACCGATAAGGATGCCGCCTCGGTTGATGATATCGACTGGGATGTCTGGGAACCGACGGAAATCTGTGTCATTACGTACCTCTTTCATGGGGATCAAGTTCTGCTCATCGACAAGAAGACTGGGCTTGGAAAGGGCTTGGTCAACGCACCCGGAGGCCACATCGAGGAGACCGAGACGGCTCTTGAGGCTGCCAAGCGCGAGTTCACCGAAGAGACAGGCCTCTCTGTCGACAACCTGAGGATGGTGGGCAAGCTCAACTTCCAATTCCGTGATGGGCTTGCAGAGCGTGGCTATGTCTATTTTGCTGATACCTTTGAGGGGGAGATGCAGGAAACCGACGAAGCCAGACCCTTCTGGTGCCCGGTCAGTGAAATTCCCTACGACAAGATGTGGGCGGATGACCTGCACTGGCTTCCCCTTGCCATGGAAGGAAAACAGTTCGAGGGCTTCTTCATCTTCGATGACCAGGTGATGGTGGATAAACGCATTGTCCTGGAAGAGGACGATGAAGAAATCTGAGCTGGGTTTGGGCACCTGGCAGTTCGGACCCTCCCATGGGTTTTGGACTGAGGCTGCTGAAGAGGCACCCCAAACCTTGATACGGTTTGCCCTTTCTCACCCAATCCGTCACATCGATACTGCCCCTGCCTACGGCAATGGCCTGAGCGAACAACGCATCGGATCCATCCTTGCCTCCCTTCCCAACCGAGGGGAGCTGCATATTGCTTCAAAATTCATGCCAAAAACAGTGAAAACTGTCCGACATGATGTAGAGAAGAGCTTGGGAAGGCTGAAAACCAGCTACCTGGACACCCTCTACATGCACTGGCCGAGCAGCAGTGTTCCTCTCAAGCCTATCCTTGATGCTGCCCTCCAGTTGGTTGAAGAGGGCCTTGTTCACACTCTTGGGCTGTGCAATACCCCTCTTTCCTTGCTGGAAACACTGGAGGATGTGCCGTTCACTACCCTTCAGATTCCCTGCTCGCTGCTTTGGACGAAAGATTTGGAGGCACTGAGAAGCTATGCCAAGCAGCGCTCCATAAAACTGGTTGGTTACAGCCCACTTGGCTTGGGTCTCTTGGGAGGAAACCATCGGGAGAAACCCAAAGACCAGCGTTCATCCCTCTACGTCTATGACACAGCTGCCTATCCCCACTATCTAAAGCTTTTGGATACCATCGAGGAACTTGCCTCCAAGAAAGGGTGTTCACCAGCCCAGGTTGCGCTTCTGTGGGCACTACACCAAAACTTCTCCACCATCTTGGTAGGAGCACGTTCCACAGCCCAGCTTGCGCAGTCTATCGCCTGTTCTGAGCTTACCCTTGACGAGCAGGAGAAATCGGTGTTGGATGAGATGGCAGGACGCTTGGTCTCCCATGCACCCGCATCCTGTGATAATCTGTTCGGATACAGGTGGTAACATGCGTCTTTTGCTTGAGCAATGCGAATGCGAATTGGAAGTGCGGAAATCACGCTTCATCGCCATCGCCATCCCCATCACAGCCCTCTCCGAAATCAAGGACCTGGTCACCCAGACCCGTTCTCTTCATGCAGGGGCTCATCATGTGGTACATGCAGCAGTGCTGGGAGAACGGGCAGATATCCATAGTTACAGTGATGACCATGAACCCAAAAATACGGCAGGGCGTCCAGCCTTTGAAGTCCTCAAAGGCAGCGGCATAACCAACATACTGGTCCTGGTGGTACGATACTTCGGAGGCACGTTGCTGGGAACCGGGGGTTTGGTGAAAGCCTACGGGGACAGTGTCAAGGAAGTGCTGAAATTGGTGAAGACAGAGGCCTTGATAGAGAAGTCAGGTTTTTCGATGACGATTCCCTATAACCTCTATGATATCGTTAGGAAACGTCTTCTCGAAATGGAGGCGACTATCGACCATGAAGCATTCACCACCGATATCACCTTACAAGGAAATCTTCCTTCTGAGGGGAAGGATGCGCTTGCTGCCTATCTCACCGAATGCTCCAATGGGAGTTGTACGGTCCAGTTCAGCGATGTGTGAGTTTTGAGAAGGTCAGCTTTGGATCACTCTCCTCTTCCTTCTGTTTTTCCTGCTTTGGATGTTCTGGTTCCCAGAGTCTTTTTTGGTCGACCAGTTCCACAAGCCGTATCGCAACAGACAAGGCCATCTCCACCGACTTCGGGTCAATGGATGCCACAGTATCGTCTTCGGTGTGATAGACTGCAGGCTTTGTCCGGTCATCCCACCCTACCGAGGTGAGGGTACAGGCTCTCAGGTTCGCTCTGCTGGCTTCTGCAGCATCGGTACCTCCGCTGAGGCGCGGTATGGACTCACAGGTTGCTGCATAGCCCATGGATTGGGCTATCTCAGCACAGCGACGGGCGAGAGGAGCATCCAAAGGCTGATGACCATTCACATCCCGTTCCAAAAAGGTGAGCTTATCGCTGTGATACATGCTGTCGAAGTTCAGTACCAAGGCCGATTCGAAATTCAATCCGTTCTGCTCATACCAAGCACGTGAGCCACGCAACCCCATCTCCTCTGCATCGAAAGAGCAGAAGACAAGGCGCGTATTGGCCAAGGGAGCGTTGCAGGAACGCTTCCAATGAAAGTAACGAGCCAACTGGATGACAATGCCTACCGATACCAAGTTATCCCCAGCTCCCGGCGATCCTGTTTTTGCGTGAAAGTTCCAAAGACTGAGAAGCAAAGGAGAGGAGAAGAGAAACAGCAGAAGCAGGATGAGGCTTGCGATTGAGGGGACATTGGGCACAAGCAAGAGCCCGCCAACCAGTTCGGAGAGTATCTGAACCATCGAAAGCAATCCGCTGCCTAGAAAGAGAAAGACAGGAAGTCCTACCTTTTTTGCATAGGTAAGCCGATCGAGTTTGTTGTAGGTGAATAAGGGTGCACTGTCATGATGACTGGTAAAAAGGAGGGTTTGCTCCACAGGCCCTTTGGGTTGGAGTACTGCATGAACATTCACCCCCTTCTCCCGTTTCAGGAACCGTACGGGAATGGGTTTGTAGAGATACAGCTCTTTTCCTGCGTACCAGAAGTAGAGCAAGAACAGCGCCAAGGAGAGATAGGGAAGACCTACCAGCTGAAAAACAACGAGTACCGGATAGAGTATGACAGCTACTTTCAGCGGAAGAGCATGAACCCCCGATTCAAGCTCAAATGAGCTTTGCTCCGCCGTATCACAGAACGCGGCCAATTCCTTCTCTATCTCAGCTGCGGCGAGGCGGGAACTCTCACTGCCCGCAAGCCTTGGTCCGATGCCATCGATGATGCGTGAGGTGAATGCGAGTGCAAGAGAAGCGAGACGCCCTGCCTTCAGGGTCTCGATTTTTTGTGTTCGATGCGCTGCCTGCGCCCCGGTCAGGGTGGGCGGTTTGGGACGTTTATGGAAGAGAGGAATCCTCATGATCGTTCCATGATGACAAGAGAGGGTTGCACTGTCAAGAAATACCCGTGCGCTCATAGGTTTTCTCTCATGGAGGTTATTGACAAAGATGGAGGCACTTACTATAGTGAAAACCCGATTGATAGCTAAGCAACCTAGAATCGCGTGGCTTATTGTCATGTCTTTTTGGAGAGATGTCCGAGCGGTCGAAGGAGGCGGTCTTGAAAACCGTTGAGGCGAAAGTCTCCGAGGGTTCGAATCCCCCTCTCTCCGTTCTTGCATCAGCAAGGTGAAATCGTTTTTTTTGAGTTGGAGAGGTGCGAGAGTGGCCGAATCGGGCTCCCTGCTAAGGAGTTGACCTGGTAACGGGTCCGGGGGTTCGAATCCCCCCCTCTCCGTTCTGTTTTTTTACAGTATTTGAGACCATAGCTCAGCTGGATAGAGCATCAGTTTGCGGAACTGAGGGTCGGAGGTTCGAATCCTCTTGGTCTCATAGTGCATTATGTATAGCGGTCATAATCACCGGGAGAGATGTCCGAGTGGTCGAAGGAGACGGACTCGAAATCCGTTGTACCGTCTGACGGTACCGAGGGTTCGAATCCCTCTCTCTCCGATAGCTTGGCTATTTTTTTGGTTTCATCCGCTGTAATCACACCTTTGGAGAGGTGTCCGAGTGGTCGATGGTGCACGCTTGGAAGGCGTGTGTGCTGAAAGGCACCGGGGGTTCGAATCCCCCCCTCTCCGTTTTGTTCCCAGTCAACAGATTCTGTGCTATGGACGTTCACCCAACCCCGTCAGGACCGGAAGGTAGCAGCGGTAAGTGAATTGTTCATGAGACACAGGCGATTTGTTGGCTGGGTTCTTTTATCGGCGTTTGTTTGCGTACATCGCACGATCGGCATGTTGAACCATCTGCTCAAGAGCCATCAGGGTTTTACCCTCTCGGGATGAACACCCGACGGTCACCTCAATCGTGAACGGAAGAGCATTTGTGCGCGAAATCTCAACCAAAGACTGTTTGAACCGATCGGTGAGTATATCAATCGTGCCTATCGGAGCATCGAGGGCCAGCACCAAAAACTCATCACCACCCCAACGTGCAATGATATCTGTTGAGCGAAAGCTTGAGCGCAGGGTTTTAGCCACGAGACGGAGCACTCTGTCTCCCTCTCCATGGCCAAAAGTATCGTTGATGACCTTGAATGCATCGATGTCGATGCTGAGCATGATAACCTCAGTATTAAGCCTTTGACAGTGCCTCAACTCTTGTTCTGCCATTATCTTGAATCCCCTACGGTTGTATAGGCCAGTCAGTTCATCGGTAAGTGCTTGAAACAAGAGATCTTCCTGCATCGCCTTATAGCTGGTGATATCACGAACCACCAGGAAGGCACCTTCTTCGGTGATGGTATTCACTGCCCGTAATTCAATCCATTGCTGGTGTGAGTCACAACCAGCCATCCGAACCTGTACTACGGTTTTCCCAAATCCAGGATGCATCATCCTGCCAAGGAAGTCCTCCAGCGAAGAACGATCATCCTCATGGATGAAGGGCAGGAGCGAAGCATTCTTGATTTCTTCGGTGTTTTTGAAGCAGAACAGCGTGGCAAAACTTCTATTCCCATAGAATAAGGAACCTCGGGTATCGGAGAAACAGACTCCATCCGGAAGGTTTTCCACTAAGGCTTTGCATTTTGCAGCAAGAGAATCTCCTCTCATAGGCATCTTGGCCTCTTTTGGAAACATGATGATTCTTGCAAGCTCAACTTTGAAAGCACACTGCTACAGATAGTAAAACAGCTGGATTTCGAATGCAAGCAAAAGAAGGGATATTATAAGACATTCTCTTACAAGTAGTTAATTTGTCTTATTTTAAAAGACAAAATAATACCGACTCCAAGAAATCAAGCGGTTTCCCATTGTCAATTTCATCCATGTCGAGGATACTGCAAGTGGAGACGGACAAAGGGAAATGTTCAGAAAATTCTCCTCTCTGGTTCTTATCTTCTTGGCAATCCTCATCGGCTGCAAGGGCGAGCCGGATGTCTTCACGAACCTTGGCCCGGATGCCATCGAGGAGTGGTTCGACTCATCGCTCCCCGCAGAATCTGAACCCTTGGAGTTCACCCAGCTTCCTGTCCTCTCTACTGACTTGCGGAAAGTGTATCCCCTAGGTATGGCGGGAACGCATGTCTTTCCTGCTGATCACATCTATCTTGAGCAAGCAGATAGGGAGGTGGTGGTAGGAGAAGACCCAATACAAGCCACGGTCTATGCACCGGCTGGGGGAATCATTCACTACATTGAAACCCCAGAGCAGTCTTCTTCCGACTACCATGACTACAGCATTCGCATCGCCGTATCGAAAGATGTCAGCTATGTGTTTGGGCATATCATGCTGGAAACAAATCCTAATCATGAAGACTATCTTCGCGTCGGTGATGTGGTGGAAGCCGGAGACAAATTGGGAACGTTCAATCCTAATAGCAATCTGGATCTGTATGTGCTCGACAGGGGGAGGAGAAACTCACTTGCAAATAGCAAGTATCCCATCACGATGTCCTATGCCCAGAATCCCTTCTCGTACTTCACTGACGACTCTCTACGGCAGGAGTTATATGACAAGCTTCTTCCCCCCAAACCGGCAGGAACGGAAGATGGCCATCTGGACACCCCTCAGCGGCACTGCCCTGCACAGGATGCAGAGCATACCTCGTCATATCTTGACCTGATACAACGCATTCTGAATGAAAACGCAACTGAACAGATCTTCCTGGAGCACTATCTCGACCTTCGCCAAGGCTTCTCCTCCATCGAAGGAACCTTTGAGTATGACAGCGAGGATAGCATACAAGGAAACTGGTTCGCGCTTGGTGACGATGAGCAGTGGACTGAAGGAATTTCCTTCCATTACGACCTCTGGTATCCATCCCAGCCAAGGGTGAGAATGAAAACAGCTTTCCCCATTGGCGATGGCAAAGATCGGTATGCACTGAATCTCTCCCAAGATGGGTTCATCAATTTCTCCGAGGTAGGGGTCGGAGATGAGGCAACCTACGTCGTGTTTGATGAGGATTACTGCAACTGGCATGGGGTTCCGTACGAGGATCCAATCGGCTTGCTCTTGGTGAAGATGGAGAGCGAAAATAGGATCAAGGTGGAAGTTTTTACGTACAACTCATCATTGGACGTTGAGTTCACAATTTCTGCCAGAACTTACTATCGTTGAAAGAAACAATCTGAGAAATACGTAGTGAATTCTCTGCCTGGGCAAGGGGTACGGCTGTCTTTGAACAATGACATGCAGCGCCAGCGGTTCTACCCCACTTCTGCAAAGTATGGTATACTCGCAAGGTACATTCGTAAGGGAGCATTCATGGCATATGAAGTAACTGCTACCAGGAAACGGCCCCAGGAGTTTGACAACCTTGTGGGTCAGGAGTTCGTGGTATCCACCATCAAGCATGCGATCGAATTGGGAAGAATTGCCCATGCCTACTTGTTCAGTGGACCAAGAGGGGTTGGCAAGACATCCTCCGCCCGTATCCTGGCACGGTCGCTCAACTGTGTAGAAGGACCGACAGCCCACCCCTGCGGAGTCTGTTCGAACTGCCGGGAAATTGCCCAAGGCAACAACGTAGATGTCATCGAGATTGACGGTGCGAGCAACACCAGCGTCAACGATATCCGCCAGATCAAGGACGAGGTGCTTTTTCCTCCCCAGAGCAGCAAGTACAAGATTTATATCATCGACGAGGTGCATATGCTCTCCACCAGTGCGTTCAATGCACTGCTGAAGACCATTGAGGAGCCCCCTGCTTACATCGTATTCATCTTCGCAACCACAGAGCTGCAGAAAGTGCCGGCAACCATCAGAAGCCGTTGCCAACAGTTTCATTTCCAGCTCATCGATCTCGACCTGATCAAAAACTGTCTTAAGGATGCGGCAGTCGAGAATGAGGTTGAAGCGGATGAGGATGCGCTCTTTTGGATTGCCAAAGAGTCAACCGGCTCAATGCGCGATGCCTATACGCTTTTTGACCAGGTAGTGTCCTTTTCCCAAGGCCATATCACCATGGAGAAAATCTCCAGCAAGCTTGGGCTCGTAGGCATCGATCAGATAGTTGCCATCGTCAGCCAGCTTCTGGAAAACAAATCCGACCAGGCCCTGCTCTCGGTTCAAACCTTGTTGTTTGCCGGAGTATCGGTGGAACAGTGCATCAAGGATTTCACCCTCTTCTTCCGCAGCCTGCTCTTCATCAAGTCAGGGGTAACCGAGGATGCCATCCTAGGAATCCAAAGCGAAAGGATACCCCTCTCCTTGCGCAGTGCATACACCACAGAGCAACTTGAAGCAGCACTGGAACTCTTTCTTAGGCTCTACCGTGAAGTTCGTTACTCGCTCAATCCCCGATTCGAGCTGGAGCTCGCCATATCCCGGCTTGCAAGCCTTCCTCACCTCTCTTCTCCCACCTCCTTGGTCCAGAAGATTGCGCAACTGCGTGAAGAACTGGTCAGTGGGGCGGTGAAAATCCAGGCGCGCAAGCTTGAAGTCCAGCCCGACTTGCTTGCCACTGAGGCTGTCATCCAGCCAAAGCAGAAGGAGGTGGCTTCCTCCTCTGTTGCAAGCATACCCAATAGGCAAGCTGAGCCAACACCGACGCCTGCTCCTGTCGTCCCGGTTTCCAAAGAGGAACCAAAGCCACAAAGCAGCCGCCCCTTCACCAAGGCCGACCTTCCCCTGCTGGTAAGCAAACTCACCAACGCGCCACTGCTCAGTCAGGTTGCACAAGCAATCGTTGCCGTGAAAACCGAAGGCAATGCACTCTCGCTCACCTTCTCCACCCCCTTCTGCCAGAACAAGGCAAAGGAGAATGAGACACGATTCAAGGCCCTGATACAGGAGATTGCAAACTTTTCGGGAAACGTACACTTCCTCTGTGCCGAAGAGGAGGAAAAGGTCGCACCTACTGAGGAAGACCCTCTCATCTCCAAGATTGCCTCGGTCTTCCGAGGTGAGATTACCAACAGAAACAACCAATAACAGGAAGGAATGAACGATATGGATATGAATCCTTTTGAGCTTTTGAAAAATATGAAAGGCATCCAGGAGAACGTGAAACGGATGCAAGATCTTCTGCCCACCATCACCGCTACCGGCAGTGCAGGGGCGGGTATGGTGGACGTGACAATCAACGGCAAGTTCATTGTCACCGATGTACACATTGAGAAGGATATCGTCGATCCTGAGGATGTGGAGACGCTGCAGGTACTGCTTACCAGCGCATTCAACGATGCCAGTGCAAAGATTCAGCAGAAGATCCAAAGCGAAGGGTTGCGCATGGCCCCTTCCTTTACCCAGGCCTGAAGATGACAGCACTGGAAAACCTTATCCAAACCCTATCACGTTTGCCTGGTATCGGGGTGAAGAGCGCCTCACGCCTTGCCTATCATCTTATCAAGACAGAGAAGAGCTACAACCAGAATCTTGCCCAGGCCATCGCCACCATCCAGGAGAGGGTCTTCCCCTGTTCTGAGTGTGGAAGCTTTACCGAAACCGACCCCTGTCCTGTGTGTGGCGATCTGTCGCGGGACAGAAGCCAGCTATGTGTAGTGGAGCAACCTCAGGATGTGGTTACCCTGCAGTCAAGCGGAGCATACAACGGACTCTATCATGTCCTTGGGGGAGCCATCAGTCCTCTGGACGGTATCGGGCCGGAACACCTGAGTTTTGCCAAATTGATCAAACGCATTGAGAAGGGTTCCTTCAGCGAACTCATCATTGCAACCAATCCGACAGAGGAGGGCGACACCACTGCCCTCTACATCCGCCATATCCTCAAGGAGCATCCTGAGCTCTCTATCACCCGCCTTGCAAGCGGTCTTCCCATTGGCGGTGACTTGGAGTATGCAGACAGAATCACCCTTGCCCGTTCGATGCGGGGAAGGGTGAGGTTCTAGGATCAGCTCTTATTTGATTCCCCGCTCTTTCTTGATCGACTCGTAAGCTTGCTGGATTTCCCTGAACTTGGAAGTGGCGTGTGCGAGGAACTCCTCACCCATGCCTTTGGCTGCCAGGGTATCGGGATGGAACTCAAAGCTCAGTTTCCGGTATGCACGCTTGATTTCGTCATCGGTCGCGGTCCGGGTCACATTGAGAATGGCATAGGCCTTGTCGCTTGCGTTGGCGCAACCACCATAGCGATTGCAAAGCATCTCCACAAAGCTGTCAGGAAGATGGAAAATCTGGGCTGCACGCCTGATCATCTCCTCCTCACTGCGATTGATCTGCCCATCGGCAGCTGCAACCCGGTAGAAGATGTCGATCATCAGCTGAAGGATGTTTTGTGCGTGACTGAAGTTCTGGTAGAATTGGGCTGCGAACTGCTCGAAAGTACCGCCACCGGTAAGGGCTGCATCAAAAACACGAAGGGCAGCCTCCTCCTCACGAAGGCCCAAACGGAGGTCGCTTCTGATGAATTCCACCACCTTTTGACGCTCATGTGTTGAAACAGAGCCATCGGCAGCCGCAATTCTGGCAAGCATGGAAAAGGCCCCGACAAAGAAGAGCATCTGCTCACGGTCGAGGGTAGTGTATGCAGTTCTCTGGCTCTGCTGATACGGAATCTGGCCGGAAATGTCGTCAGCCTTATCGAACATATGGCCGAAGGCTATGCCGGCGATCATGCCCAAGGGCCCGCCGAACATAAAGCCTACAGCTCCTCCGAAGAGTTTCCCCAACCAAGCCATGGCTTACAGCTTGTCGATCAGCATCGAGCACTTGCCCGAAGGAATGGGAAGAGTCTTCTTCTTGTTCTCTCCGAGAATCTCAATGGTGAAGTAATAGAGCTTCTCGCTCTCCAGTCTGATTTCCCAGCCACGATCTGTTTTGTTGCTAAGAATGGTGATCATATTCCGTTTCAACGAGAGGCGTTCGATGCCCATCGCTTCCAAGGTAGGCATCACCCAGTTGACGGTCTTTCGCGGGAGGGAAATATCCAGGCCGACAATATTCTCGATCATCAAGGTGATGGTTACCAACGAGGCAAAGGGCATGAGACGTCTACGCGGGAAGTCTGCAATCTCGGTTGTCTTGGAGTACCCTTCCTTATTGGGCAGGTATGCCTCCCATACATCACCGATGGTTTCAGAATCGGGATGCAGTGTATCAAGCAGGAAGTACATATGCCTGATCGCACACTCACGGGCAAAAATGAACTGCTGGAACTTCTCCAAGCCCTTGATCACCATGAAGGTGTTCACTGAGAGCACCCCTCCACAATGTCCGTTTCCTTCCTCACTGAAAGAAGGAGAGGAGACGGGAACACCGGGGAACGGATTGTCAGTACCGAACTCCTTCGGATCGTGCAGGTACTCAATCATATAGGCCGCACGCTCGTCATTGGGAATCTCGGCAAGCATCGTCCAATAGGCACCGATGAACTTGTGATGAAGCCGATTCTCCTTGATGTCGAGGTCGTAGTAGAAGTTTGTCTCGGGATCCCACATCATGCTGTTGATCCTCGTCTTGAGGGAGAAGTATATCCGCTTGTAACGGAAACTCAGCTCCTTGTCATTGAGGATGTCACCAATGGCGGACATGTAGAGGGCATTGACGGCAAGCTGGGCATTGAAGTCCAGTGGATAGTACACATGGTCGCGGGGAGTATTTCCCGTCTGACAGGCTTCAACAGGGACACTGAACAGCCCATTGGGTTTCTGGAATGTTGCCTGAATCCAGGAATAGTACTTCTCAAGGATGGGAACAACGTCTTTCAACCGCTTCTTGTTGCCGATCTTGTGGTAGAAACCATGCTCTACATAGGCAAACAACGGGGGGGAAATTCCCTCCGGATTGGCAGCAGTGAAAACGGGCTTGCCATCTTCGATCGAATACTCACCACGAATGGCGCCGTTGGCTTCCTGCTTCTGATAAAAATAGTCGAGCAGCGGAAACGGCGAATTATTCTGGTTGCTATACACCAAAAACAGGGAGGTAAAGCAAGATAAATACTGATTGAAGGTGGTCTGGCCGGGATGGGAAAGATAGGAACCATTGAAGCCGTTCGCCTCCGTTCCTTGTTTCCACAGTTCGTCAATCCAGACCCATGACCTGTCGTACATATCGACGAAATCCTGGTCATAAAAATGTACGAACGGCACCATATCCTTTATCAAATTGGGAACTCCTTACTCAGCAGGTAAACACTGGAAAAACTACATAAGACGCGCATTTTTAAAGATATACTCTCTTTTCGGAGAAGTCAATCGCATATACAACAAGATGCAGAAACAACAGAAATATTCTAAAACTGAGAACTCTCTTTAAGCTGCTTCCAAATAATCATTTATATAATAGCTAATTATGCCCGATACGGAAAGTCCTTTTTTTTCACAAACCAGCATGTCTCCCTATCTTGCATCACTACAACACTCCCTCTGGACATGGTTTCGCAAAAACCGTGTTTTCTCAGCTAAATACCGGCAACACAGACGCTAACAATCGTGTAGTAAACTCCATACAACCCAAAGAAATCTCCTCTCCGTCCACATGAATCGGCATCAGATTATCGCTGCTGATCATCTTCACATATTTCACCCGTTTGACACTGAACTGCTTCAGTTTTACTTGCGTCCCCTTGAAGAACGTAAGAGCGATGGGAACCAACTTGTAGCTTGCCACAGGTGAATTGGCATATACAACATCGAAATACCCATCATCGAAGAGAGCATCAGGCCCCATGAGGAAAGCAGACCCCATTCGCCTTCCATTGCAAATGCTCAGCTGTTGGGTTTTCAGGTCGATGACCTCATCATCAAGAGTGAGCTGGACGGTGTAAGGATCAGGATAGTTGATCAGGATCCTGATGAGAGCCAGCACGTAACTGAGGGTTCCTGTCACATGCTTGAAATCACTGGCAAGAAAGTTTACCAAGGGTTCAAATCCTACTCCTTGCCCGTTTACAAAGAACCTCCCCTCTGGATAGTTTCCCCCATAGGTCACGCCCGCATCGATGACTCTGGTCCTTCCTGCAAGAATAGTTGAGCAAGCCTTCGCCAAATCCTTTGGAATGCCCATACCCCAAGCAAAATCATTTCCCCTTCCTATGGGGATAACCCCCATGGCAGGACAGGCAATACCATCCTTGGTGACTGCTTTCAGGATACCGTTGGCGACCTCGTTCACCGTACCATCGCCCCCGGCTGCTATAATGGGATTTCTCCCTGCCAATGCCGCTTCATAGGCAATCGATTGTGCCCCTTCCCCCGCTTTGGTATGGGAAAGAATGACCTTCGCCCCGCTCGAGGAGAGCAACGTCTGTATCATCCTCTCCTGCTTCTTCGCCCGTCCTTTGTCCGCATGGGGATTGAGGATGACAAAGAGCTCGTTTTGCTGCATGGTTGCACTCCTTTGATGCTCCGACGAAGGCTATTTACACCCAAGAGGCAATCCCCTATCATTGCGATGTGAAAACCTACGCCCCTCGCTCTGCATTTCTTCCTACAACACAAGAAGATTTGCACAATCGGTCCTGGGACCAAATCGACATTGCCTTCATCAGCGCAGATGCCTACGTTGACCATCCCTCTTTCGGAACAGCCTTACTGGCCAGACTGCTCGAGCGGGAGGGTTATCGTGTGGGTATTATCGCACAACCTTCTTGGAACTCAACCAAAGATTTTCTCAAAATGGGAAAACCCAGACTCTGCTGCATGATCAGCGGAGGGAATATCGACAGTATGGTATCCCACTATACTGCAAATCAGAAAATCCGAAGCGAGGATGAGTACAGTCCAGGAGGCAAAGCAGGCCTTCGGCCCGACCGACCGACACTGGTCTATACTGCCTTGGCCAAGCAAGCCTATGGCAGTGATATCCCGATCATCATTGGGGGGCTGGAAGCATCACTGCGAAGGCTCAGCCATTATGACTACTGGTCCGATAAGGTACGAAAGCCCATCATCCTCGATGCAAAGGCCGATCTTTTAGTCTATGGCATGGGAGAACGACAGACGGTGGAGATAGTCAAACGCCTCGATGCAGGACAAACCATCAAGGAACTGACCGATATCCCCGGCACTGTCCATGTGCTCAGCAAAAAATCCTACGAGCAGCTTCCTGATACACTTCAGATACCCTCCTTTGAGGAAGTCAGTGCACGTGATGCCAAGTCAAATACCCCCACAGAGGAAGGAAAGAAGGCATATGCCCTCGCCTTCCAGCTGCAGTTGGCACAAGAAAACCCGATACGGGGCAAGCGCATCGTCCAAGCATGCATGGACCGTGTGGTTGTACAGAACAGGCCGGCTCTGCCATTGGACGAGGCTCAGTTCGATGCGCTCTTTGCCCTGCCTTTCACCCTGGATGCACACCCCGACTATGAAAAAGAGGGGGGGGTTCCTGCCCTGACAGAGATTCAGTTCTCCCTTACCAGCAACCGAGGCTGCTTTGGTTCCTGCTCCTTCTGTGCCATCACCAGCCACCAGGGAAGGATGATCCAGACACGCAGCAAGGACTCATTGCTCAAGGAAGCAAAACGAATGGCCGCCCATCCTCTCTTCAAAGGGTATATCCACGACTTGGGAGGACCTACAGCCAACTTCCAAGGTCTGGCTTGCGACCGTCAGCTCACTCATGGACCCTGCCCTGCCAAGGAGTGCCTTTGGCCAAGCCCCTGTACTAACCTGAAAGACTATCATGCTCGCTATCTGGACCTTTTGGAGAGTCTGGAAGCTATCAAAGGGGTTAAGAAGGTGTTCATTCGCAGCGGTATCCGCTACGACTACCTGCTTGAGGTCTGTGACGAGCAGACCCGTACCCGCTTCATGCGACATCTGGTACGTCATAACGTCAGCGGACAGCTCAAGGTTGCCCCTGAGCATGTAAGCCCAGCAGTCCTCGATGCCATGGGAAAACCCAAGGCGGAACTCTTTGATGCCTTCTCTGAGCTCTATCAGGGAGCAACCGAAGAGGCTGGGAAAAAGCAGTACCTCATTCCCTACTTCATCGCAGCACATCCTGGCAGCACACTTGAGGATGCCATCGAATTGGCTTTGTATTTGCAAAAAAGTCGATTCATCCCTGATCAGGTACAGGAATTTTATCCAACACCCGGGACAGTCTCTACTTGCATGTACTATACTGGGCTCGATCCACGGATGGGCAAGCGGTTTGCCGCCATCCATGTCCCCAAGGGACGCGAGCGACACCTGCAACGGGCCCTGCTGCAGTATCAGAAACCTGAAAACCGCCCCTTGGTTCTTGAAGCCTTGGAAAAAGCAAAGAGAAAGGACTTGGCGAGAGTGCTGCTCGCGAGAAGGTAAGAAGGTGATCAAAGACATAACGGAACGGAAAGATTTCACCAGCAAGATGATTTCCATCGCCTTGCCGGTCATCTTCCAAAGCCTGCTCAACAACTCTCTCTCCTTTGTGGACACCCTGATGATAGGCCAGCTGGGGGAAGCCTCCATTGCAGCTGTTGCACTGGCAAACCAGATGTTCTTCCTCATCAGCCTCCTGTTTTTTGGGGTAACCAGCGGCTCGGCCATCTTTCTCTCCCAATATTGGGGAGCCAAGAATGAGACGAACATCCAACGGGTGCTCGGACTCTCTGTTGCCGTAGCCGGAATCGGTGCTTTTATTTTCGCCCTCGCCTCATTCTTCATTCCCCGTCAGATCATGTACATCTTCACTACCGAGGAAGTCGTGGTCGCCCATGGCATTTCCTACCTGAAAATCGTGGCGATAAGCTACATCTTCTCAGCCATCAGCCAGGTACTCGCAACAGCACTGCGCGTTGTTGGCCATGCAAGGATTCCCCTGCTGGTTGCACTTTTCTCCCTTTCCATGAATGCAGTGGGAAACTACCTGTTGATCTTCGGCATCGGACCCATCCCCGCAATGGGGGTTGCAGGGGCCGCTTATGCAACCGCTGCCAGCCGTCTGGTGGAGGTGGTTGCACTTCTTATCATCGTCTACCGCCGCCACCCAGTCCTGGCCATCCGGACAAAAGAGGCCTTCCACTGGAATAAGGCTTTCCTCCTGCATATCGTACCAACCAGTCTTCCTGTCATCCTCAACGAGTTCTTCTGGGCCTTGGGCATGATCGCATACAAGGTGGCCTACAGCAGAATCGGTATCGAGGCAATTGCCGCCATCAATGTGGCTGAATCGATCGGCAATCTCTTCTTCGTCGCCATGATGGGGGTGAGCAACGCCACCCTGATCATGATCGGGGTCAAGATCGGGGAAAAGCAGATCCCCCTGGCTCGACTCTATGCAAGGCGATTCATCATCACCGCCTTGTTGGTCGGTATTGCCATGGGTCTTTTTGAGGTCCTCATTGCCCCATTTTTTGCCCAGTTCTTCAATATCAGCGACGAAGTGAGGAGATTGGCAATCCTCTGCCTCTACGTCCATGCCCTGACCATGCCGTTCAAGAGCATCAACATTGTGATCATTGTCGGCATCCTGCGCAGCGGAGGCGATACGCGCTACTCCATGTTTGCCGAGATGTTCGGTGTCTGGGCTGTCGGTGTCCCGCTGGCGTTCCTTGGGGCTCTGGTGTTCCAGCTGGAAATCCATCAGCTCTTCTTGCTTCTGGGGATGGATGAGGTCTCCAAGATGTTCATCGGACTTCATCGCATCAAGAGAGGAACCTGGGTGAATGACCTGACCACCGTTCATTGACCTCCTGTAGATATGAACGTATAGTTTATCCAAAGAGAGGTACCGTATGAGTCTGAGAACAGTACTTACCAATGGAACTGTCGTTACAGGGTATGCAAAACTTAAGAATTGCGCCCTTTATATAGATGAGAAAGGGGAAATCGGGGATATCTTCAACATGCGAAGGCTGGAAGAGAAAGACTTTCCCCCCGACACGGTCATGATTGATGTAGGGGGGTCCTACATCATGCCCGGATTCATCGATTCCCACATTCACGGAATTGGTGGTTTTGGCACCGAGGATTGCAAAGCATCTTCAATTTTGGGAATGAGCGAACGGCTCGCAGACTTCGGAGTCAGTGCGTTCATGCCTACCGTCTACACCGATACCTTGGATAACATGCTTGCAAGCATCAAGGCCATTGTGGAGGCCATGGGCAGCGAGCAAGGCGCCAAGATCATGGGGGTCAATCTTGAAGGTCCCTTCATCTCCATGGAGCGGGTGGGTGCACAGAATCCAGCAGGAGTACTGCCGGTAAACCTGGATGTTTTCAACCAGCTCATAGATGCAGGAAAAGGACATGTCATTTGCATGACGGTAGCCCCAGAGCTCAAGCACATGCGTGAATTGGCCCTTCTTGCAAGGGAGCGGAACATCATTCTCTTGGCTGGCCATACCGATGCCACGTATGAGAACATCATGGAAGGCATGCAGTGCGGCATCTTCCACTCCACCCACTTCTTCAATGCCATGAGCCGGTTGCACCACCGCAACCCGGGAACGGTCGGGGCAATCCTGATACAGCGTGAGATGCAATGCGAAATCATCTGTGACGGAATTCATGTCCACCCTGAGTTGGTGAAGATGCTGCTCAGGGAGAAACCGCTGGACAACATCGTCATGGTCACCGACTCCCTCAAGCCGACCAAGCAACGTGCAGGGTCCTGTGTAGCAAACGGCATCGAGTGTGCCGTTGGGGCCGATGGAGCCTTCGTTGCATTAAAAGACCCAGATCTTTTCATTGGTTCTGCACTGACCATGTTGCAGGGACTGCGCAATGTCGTGGATTGGGAGGTGCCCATCCAGCAAGCAAGCCAGATGAGCGCTACAAACCCTGCCCGTATTTACAACTTCGCCAAGCAAGGCATGTTGGTCCCAGGCTATAAGGCTGATGTCGTCGTTCTGGACGAGAACCTTCAGATGAAGGGACTGTTCATCAAAGGAAATCTCATCAGGGACCGTTTCGCCTGAAACTCATCACACAAGGAGCAATTGGATGCAAAAAGCTGTACAAGGCCTGAAGCCTGAAAGACTCTGGAACTACTTCTCTGACCTTTCTGACATCCCCCGCGAGTCGGGCAACGAGGAAGGGGTACGACAATTCCTGCTCGCCTTCGCCAAAGAGCATGCGCTTAAGGCGATAGTTGACGATATCGGCAATGTCATCATCCGAAAGAAAGCCTATCCCGGTTACGAGAACCGCAGCTCGGTTGCTTTGCAAGGCCATATGGACATGGTGTGCGTCAAGGTCGAAGGAAGCACGCATGATTTTGCCGCCGATCCCATCGAACTGGTACGGGATGGGGACTTTCTGAAGGCCAATGGAACCACATTGGGAGGAGACAACGGCATCGCCATCGCCCTTGCCCTGGATATCCTTGCCGATCCTGATTGCAAACACGGCCCGCTTGAGGCAATCTTCACCGTCAGTGAGGAGACAGGCCTCACCGGGGCTTTCAACATTCAGGAAGAGCACGTAGAGAGCAGGCTCATGATCAACCTCGACAGCGAGGAGGAAGGGGTGCTCTACATTGGGTGTGCAGGCGGAATCGAGGTGGATGCCCAGCTTCCTGTCACCTGGACCAAGCCAGAGCCTACATCGAAGGCCTTCCTGCTCACTGCAAACGGTATGCTCGGCGGCCACAGTGGTGGGGAGATCCACAAACAGCGTGCGAATGCGATCAAGGTGGCTGCCCGAGCTGTCAGCCAGTTGCCTTCCTTCCAGATTTTCAAGGCTGAGGGAGGAACCAAGCGTAATGTCATTCCTTCTGTCTGCAGCATTGGTCTGGTTGTAGAAAAGAAGGATGCAACACTGCTTGCCTCCCTGGTTGCACAAAATCAGAAGGAGTTGAGTCTTGAGTATGCACACAGTGATCCCAACCTCCTGCTGGCTCTCACCGAGGTTCCCATGGTAGAGAAAGCGGTCGCCAAGGAGCAGAGCAAGGCTTTCTTCACTGCTCTCTATGCCGCTCCCCATGGCGTCGATGCCATGAGTATGACCATTCCCGGCATTGTGGAGACCTCCTCCAACCTTGCCATTCTCCGTCTTGAGGAGCAGGGCTTCACCGTCATCAGCAGTCATCGCTCATCGGTGCTCTCCGCCCGCGACGACATTGCCCATCGCAATGGAGCCATCCTTTCTCTGGCTGGAGCCAAGGTCTCCTATACGGGAGCCTATCCCTCTTGGACACCTAACCCAGCATCGGCTCTGACCGGCTTCTGTGCCAAAGCGTACGAGCAGTACACCAACAAGAAGCCGAAGATCACAGCCATCCATGCTGGTCTTGAGTGCGGTATCATCAACAGCAGGATCAGCGGGATGGATTCGGTCTCCTTCGGTCCTGACATGTATGACGTGCACTCAGTGAAGGAGCGGCTTTGCATCTCATCGGTGGAGCGCATCAGCGGCTTTACCCGCCACCTGCTCTCAATCATCGAATGAGAAAGCCGGTCATCGGCATTGCCGGAACCTATGAACAGGCTCCGGCAAGCTCTGCCTTTCCCACCCTGCGAAGGATTTTCACCAACGAGGGATACAGCACCTGCCTCCAAGAGGCGGGTGCTCTGGTCATTCTGCTTCCCCCCACCACTATCAATATCGAGCAACTGGTGCAACTCTGCGATGGGGTGCTCTTTGCCGGTGGAGCGGATATCGACCCTTCGTGCTATAAGCAAGAAAGATCCCCTCTTTGTGGACCTTCCGACCTTGATACCGATACATTTCACCTTGCGCTCTATCATCAGGCACGACAAGCAGGAAAGCCCATACTGGGCATTTGCCGTGGTATGCAACTGATCAACGTGGCAGAGGGAGGAACGCTGTATCAGGACTATAAAGAGCAAGAAGGCTGGAATATTCACCACCCCGATCTGAAGCATTGGAACTGCCCAAGCCACCCGGTACACATCAGGCAAGACAGCATACTTTTCTCCATTCTCAAGTCAACAGAACGGGAAGTGAACAGTCTGCATCACCAGCTGGTGGACACCCCTTCTGATGCCTTAAAAGTCACAGCTAATGCATCTGATGGTTCCATTGAGGCCTTTGAGGCTATCGATGGCCCTTGGTGCGTAGGAGTGCAATGGCATCCGGAAACCTTGGGAATCTCCATGGCTCCTCTCTTTGAGGCCTTTGCCAGAGAGGCTTCCTTACGGTGACCAAGCCGACCCAGCTTTGTAGCCGACTATGGTCTGGGCATGGTTTATGTTTTTACTGAAATTGGCAATATCTTCTTGAGCAACCCCCGTAAGGTCTACCACGTCCTCACCGTTCATCCACGGATCTTCGGTACCAAAAAAGCTTATGGCGTCGATGCCAGTAGCCAGACAATACCCACTGGCAAGCAGTTGTTGCACGATATCTATCTTTGCCGGGTCATCAAGTACAATGAGCCCCCCCGAGTTCTCCTCAAAGTAGCTGCCATCACTTTGTCTGCCCCGGTATTGTGCTGCTTCCCGGAACGCCTCTTCCGTTGGCCAGGGATACTCATACCTTTCGAGGCGTTCATCGGGATACTCATCATATCCAGTGGTTTTCCAAGTACTCGACCCTATGCGGTTCAATACGGATTGAAGCGCAGCTATTGATGCCCCTGGAGCTTGAGATACCAGGTGGTAACTGAAATCCGGGCTCATGATCTTATCCTGATACTCGACAGATGGATAGCCGGAACCTGTGGTGCTTTTCACCCACTGTGCACCACTGAGATCCCACCCATGTTCACGCGCCTCATTGTACGTGTGGATGTAGTAAGCGTTCGTGAAGGCAGCACAGCTTCCCTTCGCCCCCTGGTTGCCTATCGGGGGGAAGTAGGGGCTTTGGGTCCAGTCAACTTCTGAGGGAAGATCACCTGGATACCAGCGGGTACCCACGTCCAAGGTTCTCATGCTCCTCAGTTCAGCTTCAGTGGGGGGGACCAATCCCCCTAAGCTTGCGTTGCTCTGACTTCTGCTTCTGCTAGCAGGAGCCTGCAAGGCAAGGATGGACTGGATCTCCTCCTCACTCAGTGAACGTTGGGCAGGAAGTGACTGAGCCATGGTCCTGCTTCGGCTCTGCGTGCGAAGCAGGGGAAGATGTGAAGGATCCAAATCTCTGCTTGTGCTGATCAGAAAGGTTTTGTTCTCTCCTGCTGCCACTGTAGGAGAAGAGCCTTCCAGAGGGAACCCAAGGATTTGTGCTGCATCCGCAGGATCAAGCGAATAGTCGTCGTACAACTCCACAGAGAAAGAAGAAAGGGTTGCTGTTTCGGTTCCCATTCTGTTATCGATCCTGATGAAGATGTCATTGGTGGCAATATAGGGGGCAAACTCACTGATGTCCAAGATCATCTTCGTATCTGGGAAGGGATTGGGCCCTCCTGCCAGGACAGGGGCATCATTTTTGATATCAGAGACTGATTGAAGCCGTTTTACCATGAGGGGATGGCTCGGCTCTCCCACTCCGATGCTGATCAGGCAGGTCTCACGATTTTCGTGAGCCACATCAAAAGAAGCAAGCAAAAAGGGCTCATATACGGTTTGGCTGGTGTTCAATGAGTAATAAATTTTCAATTTCAGGGCAACCGCGGCATCAAGGGGAAGGTAGTAGGCCCCATCAGGGATATGTTCCCAGTTGCCCTCTCCCCATGAATTAACAATCTTGAAGGCACCATCCGTCGTGTCTGCATCGCTTTCCGTGAAGAAAACCGAATCGACATACTGTGATGCTGTCCAGTTGTTCTGGGTGAGCAGCTCTGACTCCTCTGTTCTGAGATGGTACCCTATATACTGAAACCCTTCCAAAGTGCTGACTTGATATGTTAACTGGGGAACACCTTCCACTGTCTTGATAAGACCCAAAAGCCAAATCACATCAGTCGGCCATGAGCCATCTTGGGAAGCACCGTAGGTCTGGTTGGGCCCTAGGGTGAAATCGATGGTCTCCATTGAAAGGAAGAGAACATCCTCTTCCGTGATGTAGGGATCTGAGGATGCATAGAAATCGAGAAAGACCGAACCTGAAAAGGCAGCGTTACCTCGATTGGTGATGGTGGGAATGGCGATGGTTGCGTTTCCATCTCGGATGTCGGCATCAAAAATCAGCGCGCTGAAATCATCGATCACCCCTTCATGTAAGCGAGCATGCGTAACGTAGCAGTTCCCAGCTACCAGATCGGGCCCATCGGAGCCCAGGATCTCTCCAAGAAAGAACCTATCATCCTGTACCAGCTTATGTCTGACATGAACCGTATTGCCTACTGATAGCGAAGGGAGGGATTGGGAGAGTCCTGTGCAAGCTTGCCAGTTGTTCCCGTCGTCTGTGCTGTACTCATACTGGTCAGAGACATGATAGAGCCTTCGGTCGACCACTGAAAGGGTTGGGGAGAAGTGGGGAGTACCCCGCACGATGTAGTTCCAGCTTTTTCGTTGCACAACCTTATCACTGCTGTCGATTGCAATGGCTTGCACCTGTGTTGTCTTGGTGAGGGTGATGGGAGTTGTGTAGCGAGGGCTGTCCAAGGTAGGAAGTGACCCGTCGGTCGTGTAATGGATCGCCTTGGAATGGTTGCTTGAAAGGGTGATTGCGATTGGCTGCAGATAAGTGCCCGCTTGTCGGGAACTTTGCAGCACGCCCGGCGGTGAGTACAGCAGATCACAGGCAATGAAGAGCAGTGTACAGAAAGAGACAATGAGAATCTTGATCGTCCGAGCGTTTTGCATGAAACCCCTGGGGTGCGCAGGATGGTCTCAGCATACCAAACACATTTGTACAATTCAAGAAAATTGACTGGATGGGGAGAAGAAAATGGCTGCTGAACGGAGGGCCCGACCAGCAGCCTTGTGATTGTCAGCCCTTGATTTCCTTGGCCATGGCCTTGGCAAGCTCATAGGCTTTCTTCTTGTCTTCTTCCGTCGGAGAGCCTTGGTATTCAATCACTCCCTTGCAATCGAGCTTCATGAGGGTGGAGAACTCATCAAACTGCTTCTGAGCCCCTCCTGACCAGCCGAAGGAGCCGAAGCGCAGGGTCTTTCTTCCCTGTACATGGCTTCTCTCAAGGATGTCCAGGACATGGTACATCGGAGGGAACATCTTGTACTCATAGGTTGGCATCCCGATCACCAGGCCCTCACTGCGCCAGACTTTCTCCAGCACAAAGGACTCATGGGTCTGGGGAACCTGCAGGACGTGTACGGGAACCCCTTCGCTTTCCAAGCCTTTGACAATCGGGGAGAGAAGAGCCTCGGTATTGCCATACATGCTCGACCACACCACCGCGACTTCCTTCTCACGCGGACCGTTCATATACGATGCAAGCGTCTCATACCATTTGATGATCTTCTCGGGCTCTTTCCTCCAGACCACCCCATGACTCGGTGCAACCATCCTGATGCCAAGCGGAGCAAGCTTTGCTATGCCGCGCGTGACGAACGAGGAGAAGGAGGAGACAATGTTCGCATAGTAGCGCTCAGTCTCACTGGAAAGCTTGGTCTTCTCCTCCTCGGTCAGCTCATCATCGAAGCAGCTCTCATAGCGGCCGAAGGAACCGAAAGCGTCACAGCTGAAGAGTATCTGGTCCTCCTCAAGGTAAGTCATCATGGTCTCCGGCCAGTGGATGTTCGGTGTCATGAAAAACTGCAAGGTCTTTCCACCCAAATCGAGCTTCTCTCCGTCGGCCACAGCGCGTACATTCTTTTCAATCTTATAGAAGTGCTTGATCAGGGGGACTGCTTTTGCCGAGCAGAGGATCTCGACTTCCGGGTAGGCAGCAACAATGCGTGCCATCGCACCGGTATGGTCGGGTTCCATATGGTTGATCACGATGTAATCCAGTTTTCCCGGTCCCACCGATAAGTCATCGAGTTGCTTATTGACCGCAGCCAACGCGCCATCCCAATCCTTTACCAGGTCGATCAGGACACGTTTTTCACTTCCCTTTACCACATAGGAGTTCAACATCACTCCGTCGGGGATGGGCCATATACCTTCAAACAGGTCACGGTTGCCGATTTTTGCTGCAACACGAAATACTCCGTCTGCCAATGTATCAGGTTTCATACTGCTCTATCTCCTCTCCCTCTAAGATACACAATAAAGATAGCGTTGTGAATCACAGGCAAAGCTGACTTTCCTTTTGTAAGGCAAATACCGATTTTTGGATCTCCCTGTAGGAGGGCATCTGCTCTCCAAGCAAAGCATGGAACTGTGATGAGTGGTTGAAATGCACAAGATGGGCCATCTCATGCAACACCAGGTAGGAGAACTGCTCATCATCAAGGATCTGCGAGCGTAAGGAAAAACTCAATCTACCCTTGGCGGAACAGCTTCCCCAACGGCTTCTTGCATCGCGTACCCCATAGGGGGGAGTATCCAGCGAGAGACGGTTTGCCCAGTAGGGCACCCAATAGGCAAGCCGCTGTTTGACATGCTGGCGAAAGAGTTCTTTGATCAGGGTACAGACCACCAAGGATTGTGGCTCTGCCTCAGCATACGTAACCAAAAGATGCTTATCTGTAGCGGCAATGGTGTTCTTCTCTGATGAAACCAACTTGAGCGTAAGGGATGTTCCGGCAAACAAGAAGGTCTCCCCTTCTTGGTACGTGTGCAGCGCATTGCGCTGTGCATCAATCGTGGAAAGCAACTTGGCCTTGTTGTTGGTGATCACCCGTTCAATGGCAGCCACGGAAACCCCATAAGGAGCACTTACCTTCACCAAGCCATCCGGACGCACCCTGATGGTGATATGCCGGCTGTTGCGCCGTCTTTGCAGAACATAGGATAAGGAGTCCACTTTACGGTCTGTTTTCATTCTGCTACAGTATCTCCCATGCAAACAGCCAAGTCCATGACCTTGCATCTACAGCAAGCCATCTCCTACAAACGAGCACCCTTCGAAACCACTGAGGCCGAGCATGCCTATCAACAGTTGCTCTCCTTCCTCGATTCAGCTGAGGTTGGAAGCGAAGGGTGTCTTGCGCTCACCTCAACATTGAGCCTGCTCTTTGCCGGCATTCAGGATCCTCCTACCGAAGAGATACGGAACCGGGTTGAACAAGGCCTCGCAATGCCTCCACACCAAGATCCCCATCAGATTGAGCCTGGCACCTATACGTTTCTCCAGCTATCTGTCGCTGAGCACCTCCGGACTTTGGTTGACCAAGTACCGATGCTCTTTGACGGACCCAACAGAATCTATGTGCGCCTGCTCAAGGAGAACGCTCTCGCCATTGTCGCACAAATGTGGATTAGCCGCTAGAAGAAGAAAGGAATCAGAAGTGGTGCGGCAAGGCTCATGATCACCCCATGGTAGATTGAGCCCACCATGGTCCTCGTCCCGAAGTGTGAACTGAGCAATACGAGCGTGACGTCCATACTGGTCGCCCCCGCATTGCAGACAGCGGGGTAGTAGAACCGTTTCCCCAGCCTGCCGAAGAGCGGGATGAGGAAGAAGGAGAAGCTCTCCCGAAGCAGGTTGGATAGAAAAGAGATTGAGCCCAGTACGGGAAAGCCCAAATCGCTGATCAAAATCCCTGAAAGGGAGTACCACCCAAACCCACTGAGCATTCCCATCGCTTCAGAAAGCGTGTATGGAGTGAGCAGGGGTGCCAAAAGAGCACCAAGATAGGTACCCCCAATGGTGTACAGGGGAAGCAGGAGAAGACTGCGATCCGAGAAAACTCCCTTGAAACTGATCTTCTTGTGAACCATTCCCATCCCTACGAAAAAGAGGAGGGTGTAGAGCAGATAGGTGACCAGAGAGCTGTCAAACCATGAAAAGAGATTGGTACCCAAGCGAAGAGCCAGGCCAACAATCACAATACTGACCAGAAGCAACGGTTCTTTGATGATATCGTAGAACCTGCGCAACAGGCTCTGCTCCTTTCGCTTGGCAATGGCAATGCCTTCCTCCTTGCTTGATGGGGAGAGCAGGAACGAAAAGAGGAGGGAGACGGCGATGGTCCCCACCACTGCCAAAAGGGTCAATACCAGCGCTGAAAGCCCGATGGTTCCGAACTGCGAGCTGATGTCCTCTATACCTCCGGTATTCACTCCCATGAAGAACAGAAGCAGCCATACAAGCACCGTCTGGGCATAGGCAGATACCCTGTTGAACCGATGCACTCCAAGCGTGCGGGCAGATAGGACGCCAAGCAGCAGCGCCAAAGCCAATTTTGCCAGATACCAAAGTGTGTCCATGTGAGCAAAACTCTATCCGAATCCTGTACGCCTGTCAAATTCCCTTGTTTCTCTCTCCTTCCTTGAGTATAGTTGTCAGCATGATTGATGAAAAACTGAGCGATACCTTCCATCGCCTCTCCCTCTCCGACGGCAAGCAGATCCTCTTGGTGGGGACAGCCCATGTCTCCAAGGAGAGCGTCGACGAGGTGGCTTTGGCTATCGAGGCTGAGGCGCCCGACCATATATGCCTGGAACTTGACGACGGTAGGATGAAAAACAGGGAGGAGCAATCTTCCTGGTCCAATATGGATATCAAGAAAGTCCTCAAGGAAAACAAGGGTTTTCTCCTTCTCGCCAACATGGCTCTTGCTTCTTTCCAGAAACGAATGGGCAACCAATCCGGCAGCGCCCCTGGTGAAGAGATTCTCAGTGCAGCACGGCTTGCCAAGGAGAAGGAGATTCCCTACTCCCTCTGCGACCGTGAGATCCAAGTCACCTTCCAGCGTGCCTGGAGAAAATCCAATCTCTGGAACAAGGCAAAATTGATCGCCACCATCATCAGCGCGGTCTTCAGCAGTGAGAAGATCAGCGAAGAGGATCTTGCGGAACTGAAGAAGGCCGATGTCATGCAAAGCATGATGGATGAGATGGCAAAGGAACTTCCTTCGGTCAAGGCGGTCCTCATCGACGAGCGGGATCGTTACCTTGCCACCAGTATCTATCTTGCCCCCGGCTCAAAGAAACTGGCGGTCATTGGAGCCGGCCATCAAGAGGGAATCGTACGGACAATACAGGCCATAGAAGAGGGTAAGATCGGAACCGATCTCAGCGACATCAGCCAGGCTCCAAAAGCCGGATACGGTGGAAAAATCCTTGGATGGTCCTTCCCCGTTCTCATCGTCGGGTTGCTTGTGTACGGCTTCGTCAACCTTGGGCAGACTGAGGGAATCAAGATGTTCTGGTACTGGCTTGCAACCAACATGACGTTCACCGCAATCGGAGCAATTCTCTCCCTTGCACATCCTCTGAACACCCTGCTCAGCATTTTGTCAGCACCCCTTACCAGCCTCCATCCCGGCATTGGGGTCGGCATGGTCAGTGGCGTCTTGCAAGCAACCTTGCGAAAACCCAAGGTGCGTGACTTTGAAAACCTCGGTGACGATGCGACCACGTTCAAAGGTTGGTACCGCAACCGCGTGCTCCACACCCTGCTGGTCTTCCTCTTCACAAGCCTTGGAGCCTCCATCGGAAATGTAGTGGTTTTCCCTATCCTGTTGAGTATGCTAAGTTAATTATCTTTCCTAACTAACTTATTACAAACAGCTGCATCGACGTATGCAGCTGTTTCTTTTTACAGCTCCATACGTTCTTATAGTTTTTATTAGTATGGAGTTAAAGATAGGGGCTTAGTTAATTAGTTTTCCTAACTATTGTAGTCAACCAAGCTTTGTGCATGCTTCAAGTGCGTCTCTGATCGTAGCACAAGGATACTGGTTCAGCGGAGAATGGGAGAGAGCTCGGGGCAAGAGAGAACGGGTGAAACCGAGCTCCTTTGCTGCCTTTTCCCGTTTTTCAGGAAAGCCTACACTGCGCACTTCTCCTGCAAGACTCAACTCACCAAAGCTTACCAAAGCCTTGGGAAGGCTCTTGCCGCTGAGGGCTGACCAGAGAGCGAGTGCCAGGGGAAGTTCAATGGAAACCTCACTGAGTTTCATACCTCCCGCCACATTCACGTAGATGTCCTGGTCACTTATGCGTACCCCGGCATGGCGTTCCAAAATGGCTGCCACTCGGGTAACCCTAGCCGTATCGATACGCTCTGAATAGATGCGCGAGTACCCGTTCTTTGCAAGGGTTGTCAAAGCCTGGATCTCAACCAAGAAGGTACGTGAACCTTCGATGACCGCGGTGTAGGCGATACCGGCAGGAAGGGTCGCACCACTGCGGTCGGTGATGAAAAATGAGGAGGGATTTGCCACCGCCATGAGCCCCTTCTCATGCATGCTGAAGATGCCTATCTCATCAACGGAACCGAAGCGATTCTTTGCTGCACGCACCAAGCGGACTCCGCTGGAAACCTGCTCAAAGTAGAGGACGGTATCAACCAGATGTTCGATGACTTTCGGTCCTGCAAGCACCCCTTCCTTCGTCACATGACCAATAAGAAAGAGGGAGATTCCCAGCTGTTTGCATATGCCCACCAACAAGGTGGAGCAGTAGCGTATCTGGTTCACCGAGCCTGCAGGAGAGGGAAGCTCTTCGCTGCTGAGTGTCTGCAATGAGTCGATGACCACCACATCAGGCTTAGTGGAAGTGAGAAGCGATTCTAGGATTTCTGCGCGGGTATCACAGAAGATATCGATCGAAGAGAGCTTGAGCTCCAATCGCTGGGCCCTGAGCTTAACCTGGCTGGGAGACTCCTCGCCTGATACATAGAGCACCTTTCTTCCCAGAGAACATTTCTCCAAGACTTGGAGCATAAGGGTGGATTTCCCGATTCCCGGCTCTCCGCCAAGCAGGATGGAGGAGCCACGCATGACCCCTCCCCCAAGAACCCGGTCAAGCTCCCCGATGCCTGTCTCATAGCGGAAGTGTGGGTCAATGACGACACTCTCCAGCGAAACCGGCTTGGCAAGCGTGCTGATGAGAGCATGCTTGCCATCGGAAACACTCTGTATTGCCTCTTCCTCAAAGGTGTTCCAGCTGCCACAGTCCGGACAGCGCCCCAACCACTTGGTTTCGCTTCGCCCACACTGGCTGCAGACATAATGAACATCCTTCGATTTCACAGGCAACTCCTTTCCATATTTACTGTTAGAACTTAATCAACTCAACATCGAAGATCAAGTACGCATTCGGAGGAATGACTCCCGGATACCCCATGGTCCCATAGCCGAGTTCAGGGGGGATGATCAGGGTACGCTGTTCCCCGGCACTCATGGTCATCAGCGCCTCATTCCATCCCTCGATCACTTCACCGATGGCAAATTGGGCAGGACTGCCTCTGCGAACTGAGCTGTCAAACACTCGTCCATCAAGCAATGATCCGGTATAGTGCACCGTAACTTTCTGACCATATGCAGGATTCTTCTTTCCATCGCCTGCTTTCTTCACTACATACCGAAGACCGCTGGGAGTGATGGTTGCATCAGGGAAGCGGTTCTTCAGCTCTGCATCAAGCTTCGCCTGTTCCTTTCCTTGAGCCTTCTTATTCTTCTCCTCGACTTCAAGTACATACTGTGTAAAGCTTTCCCTTGTAACCGTGAAGGAAGTGGCACGTTCTCCCTTGCGCAGGATTTCCACATGCTTGATCTTGTCTCCCTGTGCAATGGTGTCTACAACACTCTGCCCTTCAACCACATGGCCAAAGACCGTGTGCTTCCCATCAAGCCAAGGAGTCGGCACATGGGTGATGAAAAATTGGCTCCCATTGGTACCTGGACCGGCATTCGCCATGGAGAGGACTCCAGCCGTGGAATGCTTCAGGCTGTCAACTATCTCATCGGGGAACGTATAGCCCGGTCCACCGGTTCCGGTTCCTTTGGGACATCCTCCCTGGATCATGAAATTCTCGATGACACGGTGGAAAGTGAGATTGTCATAATACCGTGCATGCTTTCCATTGATATTCAGGGTTCCTTCTGCCAAGCCAATAAAATTCGCCACAGTCATCGGCGTCTTCTCATGCTCGAGTAAAAGTGTGATATCCCCTTTTGTAGTATGCAGTACGGCATACAAGCCGTCTGCCAGGTTCTGTGTGTCCATGATAACTCCTCTAACGTATTATACTTCGAACAACTCCTGGCTAGGAGCCAGAAGTTGGTACAGTCGTTCCAATTCCTCGCTGCTACGATAAGGAATCTCAAGCTTCCCTTTCTCTAGCGAGCCTTTCACTTCCACCTGCGATCCGATGACATGAAGGAACTTATCCTCCACGGCGAGGATATCAGCAGACTTTGCCAAGCCTTTCTTTGCACGCTTTTTCTTTTGATATGCCACCCGTTTCCCCATGTTGAATTGGGCTGCCAATTGTTCCGTTGCACGGACAGACAGTTCCTTTTCCAATACGGTTCGGTATAGTATCTCGCGATCTGCTGGGTTGACAACAGAGAGAATCGCTCGTGCTTGCCCCGCACTGAATTTGCCATGCAAGAGGTCTTGCTGCATTGCAGAACTCAATTGGAGGAGCCTGATGCTGTTGCTGATGGTAGACCTGTTCTTTCCCATCCGGTTTGCCAACTCTTCCTGGGTAATGCCGGCTTCCTGTATGAGATATGCATACGCTTTCGCCTCTTCAATAGGATTGAGGTTCTCTCTTTGGATATTCTCAATGAGGGAGACCTCCAGACGCTGCATCTGGGTAAAATCCTTAACCAAAACAGGTATTGAGGTGAGCCCTGCCAGCTTGGTTGCCCGGAATCGTCGTTCTCCGGCAACAATGCTATACTGCCCGGGTGCGATTTCCTCCACCAAGATAGGCTGCAAGACACCCTCACGCTTGATCGATTGTGCCAGCTCTTCGAGTGACTCCTGGTTGAAGTCCTTCCGAGGCTGATTGGGATTGGCACGAATGTTCTCAACAGGAACTTCGAGTATCCGCTGGGCAGTATCAATCTCCTGCTTGGGAGAAGCAAGGCCCAATGCTGTATCCAATACCGAATCAAAGGAGTAATCCTGCATCAAGGAACCAATTCCCTTACCCAGTCCATGCTTCTTAGGTGTTTCTTGCGACACGTTCGATTACCTCCTCTGCCAGAGCCTTATAGGCTTTTGCTCCACTGCTTGCATTATCATACACATTGATAGGCAGTCCATGAGACGGTGCTTCGGCAATACGGACATTCCGTGGAATCATCGTCTTGAATACCAAGGTATTGAAGAATGAACTGATATCCTCTACCACCTCATTCGCCAACTTGGTGCGTTTGCTATACATGGTGAAAAGTATTCCAAGCACTTCCAAGTCAGGATTGAGGGACTTTTTCATATTCCCTACTGTTCGCATCAGCAAATTCAAGCCTTCCATCGCAAAATACTCGCACTGCATTGGTATGATGACATGCTTGGCCCACACCATGGCATTCACGGTAACCAGTCCCAGGGAGGGAGGGCAATCACCAAGGATATAATCCCAGCCTTCTTCCAAACCGACCAAGACCCGTTTGAGAAAGAATTCACGTTCATCCTCACCAACCAATTCGATGTTCAACCCAGCCATATTAATGTTGCTCGCTATGGCATACAGGTTACGGATCGGCGTTTGTTGTATGGCATCAGCAGCACTGCACTGTCCGGCAATGACCTCATACAAGCCTGGCTTCCTCCCATCAATGGAGGTGGCACTGGTAAGGTTACCTTGGGAATCCAGGTCAATGAGAAGAACCTTTTTTCCCTTCTGTGCCAGTGCAGATCCCAGATTCACAGCCGAGGTGGTCTTGCCAACTCCGCCTTTTTGGTTTAGAAACAGTATCGTTTGCGCACTCATATTCGTTACTATACGGAAATATCCAAGTATTGTCACCACAAAAGGCTAAGTCCTTGACCCTTCTTTCCCTCTATTGTATCTTCAAGATACCCTATGGAGGATAAATACATGGAAGATAAAGTCAAAAAGGCACTCGAGGATATCAGACCCTCGTTGCAGAATGACGGAGGAGATATTGAGTTTGTCAGCCTGGTTGGCAGTGATGTCACCGTACGCTTGAAAGGCGCATGTGCAGGTTGCCCGATGTCCCAGATGACACTCAAGAGCGGCGTAGAACGCTACCTTCGCAATTTCGTAGATCCGAAGCTTACTGTTGTAAACACCCCTGATTTCTAAATAATTCAGGTCCTTCGAATCATCAACGTTTCACGTGAAACTTTTCCGTGAAACGTTTTTTTTATGCCTCTGCAATCCTCATTACCAAATGAGTATCCTCTGGATGATGCCTTGGGGTTTCACGTGAAACACTCTTCCCTGCCAACCTTTCCCCTACCCCACCATACATCATGCCTGTCTGCCCCGATCCTGCAAAGCACACGAAACCTTCATGTATGTTTCACGTGAAACGATTGGTTTTTTGTTAGCAAATCACTAACAGGATAGAGGGAGAAGCCTGCACATTTTTCGGTTGTATCGGTTTTTTCCGCAAGATTTTTCACTTAGCACACAAAATGGCTAAAAACTGCATCTGAATGCGTCATTTGCAGGTTTTGAGCAATGTTTCTATTTATAGTTACAGAATTGCGTGGGAATATGGTACTGTTTTTTGCTTAAAAAAGAGGCTGCCCTGCAATGCAGAACAGCCCTTTTCAACTACTTAACAAATGTTTTATTCGGCGTCTGGAGCCTCAGGTACGACCTCTTCTTCGTCATCTTCAACGACTTCGTCGGTCTCAACCTCATCATCTTCGACCATCTCCGAATCTTCTGCACTGGCCTGTTCAGGAATTTCCACTTCCTCTTCATCGTCACGTACCGTGGAGGCAATCGCTACGATGGAGTCCTTGGAAAACTTCATGCTTACCACCCTGACACCTGCAGCATTCCTGCCTTGGACCGAGATGGCTTGTACATGCACCCTGAGCGTCTGTCCCATCAGCGTTACACAGACCACATCATTCTCATCGTTCACGGAAAGCACACCGATGATATAGCTGGCCTTGCCGCCGAGGCGATAGATCTTCTGACCCTGCGTAGCTCGTCCATGGACAGAGAAGGAGTCGAATGTCACCTGCTTGCCCTGGCCGTTCTCCGTGATCATGAGGATTCGTTTGGTATCGTCCACCTTCAACAGGCCGGCGACCTGGTCCTCATTGATCAGGCGAATGCCGCGTACACCGCGTGAGGCACGGCCCATTGCCCTCACATCACTGCAACGGAAGCGGAGGCCTCTGCCATACTTGGTGATGAGCATCACCTCATCTCCTTCCTGTACGAACTCACAGCTGAGCAACTCATCTCCCTCATCAAGGAAGAGTGCCCTGATGCCCCTGACCTTGGCATTGATGAAATTGGTAAGGGAAACCTTTTTCACCACACCCATCCTGGTAGCCATCATAAGGTATTGATCGTCGCGGAATTCCTTGAAGCTGATGATCGAGGTAATCTTCTCGGTGGTCTCCAGCTGCAGGATATTCTTGATGCTTGTTCCCTTTGCTGTCTTGGTAGCCTCAGGAATCTCGAATACCTTCGTATAATAGGCCTTTCCGGCGTTGGTGACGAACATCACATACTCTTTGGTGGAGGCGACAAACATATGGTCGACAAAATCCCCATCCTGAAGCTTGGTGGTTCTCGTTCCCTTGCCGGCCCGCCCGTGAGCTTCATACTCTTCGGTCGGGATACGCTTTGCAAAGCCCTTGTTGCTGATCAACACCACCACATCCTCTTCCTTGATGAAGTCTTCCATGGTAGCCTGACCAAGCTCCTCACGTACAATCTTGGTGAGCCTTCGATCCTTGGGAGCGAGGGTGGAAGGAAGTGCCTTCACTTCAGCCTGAACCACTTTAAGAATCTTCACCTCATCAGAGAGCAGGTCCTGATAGTAGGCAATCTTCTGTTCAAGCTCACCCAACTCTTCCAATATCTTGGAGGTTTCGAGATGGCTGAGCCGTCCAAGCTTCATGTCAATGATTGCCTGAGCCTGAATGTCATCCAAGCCGAATCGCTGGACCAAGCGCTGTGCTGCAATCGTGTTGTCATCAGAATCCTTGATGATCTGAATCACCTCATCGATATTGTCCAGACCAATCTTCAAACCTCTGAGAATGTGAGCACGTTCCTGCGCCTTTCTCAGATCATAGCGGGTTCTTCTGGTAATCACCTCCTCGCGGTGGCGAATGTAGTAGACCAGCATGTCCTTGAGGTTCAGCAACTGGGGTCTGCCCTGGACAAGGGCGAGGTTGTTCACATTGAAGTTGGACTGCAGGGCAGTGCGGGCAAACAGTTGATTGAGCACGACCATGGGCTCAGAGCCCATCTTCAACTCAACCACAATGCGGATGCCCTTGCGGTCAGACTCATCACGGACAGTGGAGATCATGGGGATCGCCCCATCCTTTCTCAGGTCATCAATCTTCTTGATCAAGTCAGCCTTGTTCACCTGATAGGGAATCTCATTGAAGATGATCTGGTCATGGCCGCGATCATCGCTCTCAATCTCATAGGTTGAGCGGATGACAATCTTTCCCCGTCCGGTGGTGAAGGCATCCTTGATGCCCTGCATACCGCAAATCACTCCTCCAGAGGGGAAATCAGGGCCCTTGATAAGCTCCATCAACTCATCGATGGTGATATCGGGGTTGTCGATCACCGCAGAGATTGCATCGCTGATCTCCTGCAGGTTGTGGGGAGCCATATTGGTCGCCATACCTACGGCGATACCACTGCTCCCGTTGGCCAGAAGGAAGGGGAAGGAGGCAGGAAGAACGGTGGGCTCTGTCATGGAGTCATCATAGTTCGGACCAAAATCCACTGTCTCTTTCTGGATATCCTGCAGCATCTCTTCGCCGATGCGGCTCATCTTTGCTTCAGTGTATCGCATTGCTGCCGCTGGATCGCCGTCGATGGAACCGAAGTTTCCCTGTGGATTCACCACCGGATAGCGCAGCGAAAAGTCCTGGGCCAAGCGGACCAGTGCATCATAGACCGATGCATCCCCGTGGGGATGGTATTTACCAAGTACGTCACCGACGATACGGGCACACTTCTTGAATGAAGAGTTTGCCCTCAGTCCCATTTCAAACATATCAAAGAGGATTCTTCGGTGGACCGGCTTCAGCCCGTCACGTACATCGGGCAGCGCACGGCTGACAATGACGGACATGGCATAGTTGAGATACGAGGTACGCATCTCTTTGGACACGTCGACTGATATCGTCCTGTTTTCGTTGTTATCTTCCACGATATTATCCTTTCCTAGACATCCAGATTCGATACATAGACGGCATTGGCGTCAATGAAGGCCCTGCGAGGTTCAACTTCCTCACCCATGAGCATACTGAAGACCCTATCGGCCTCCTCAGCATCATGGAGTTGGATTTGGCTGATCATGCGGGTCTCCGGATTCATGGTGGTCTCCCAAAGCTGTTCGGGATTCATCTCACCAAGACCTTTGTACCGTTGAATGCCGACCTTTGAGGGGTCGCTGATGTTGTTTTCCTGCAGGATCTTCACCCTGGCTTCCTCGTCATAAGCATACTCAATCTTTTTGCCGATGGTGATCTTATAAAGAGGAGGCATGGCAAAATATACATAGCCGGCTTCGATCAGAGGCCGCATGTAACGGAAGAAGAAGGTGAGCAGAAGGGTACGGATGTGCGAACCGTCGACGTCAGCATCAGCCATGATGATGACCTTATGGTAGCGGACTTTGCTGACATCAAAGGTGACATCCCTGTCAAAGTCATCATCCTTGCCCATGTTGTTGTACCGGGTAAGGCCTGCTCCGATGGTGGAGATGACCGGTTGCAACTTGTCGTTTCCCAACACTTTGTACTCCTGGGCCTTCTCGACGTTGAGCATCTTTCCCCACAAGGGCAGGATTGCCTGGAATCGGCGATCACGTCCCTGCTTGGCCGAACCGCCTGCAGAGTCACCCTCGACGATGAAGACCTCACACTTGGCAGGGTCTTTCTCCGAACAGTCTGCAAGCTTGCCAGGAAGCCCGCCACCCTCGGTCTTTTTGCGGATCTGCTCACGAGCCTTTCGGGCAGCGATGCGTCCAAGGGCTGCGTTGATGATCTTTTCGAGGATTACCTCAGCTTGGGCAGGAAACTCATCAAAGTGATTGCCCAACTTTTCATAGACAAGTGAGAAAACGACACCGGTGACGGCACTATTTCCCAACTTCATCTTCGTCTGGCCTTCGAACTGCGGCTCCGGCACCTTGACCGACACCACAGCAGTAAGACCTTCGGAGATATCACTCTGCTCAAGCTTCTCATCGTACTTCTTCAAGAGCTTGGGATTCTTCTGCAGTTGTGCATTGATGACTCTGCTCAAGCCGGTCCTGAAACCAGTGAGGTGAGTGCCACCTTCGCGGGTGTTGATATTGTTGACGTAGCTGAGAACCTTCTCGTCGTACTTGTCGTTGTACTGCAAGGCAATCTCAACCTTGATGGTATCCTTCTCGCCCTCGATGGAAATGGGGGGGTCGACCAGGACACGCTTGTACTCATTCAGATAGCTGACAAACTGGCTGATGCCGCCTTCGCTATTGAATGACTGGGAACGGGGCTCTTCACCCCTTCGGTCGGAAACCGTGATGCTGATGCCCTTGTTGAGGAAGGAGAGCTCGCGGAAGCGGTTCACCAATACCTCGTAGTTGAAGGCATTCTGCTCCATGATCGAGTAGTCGGGCTTGAAACTCACCACCGTCCCGCTGCGATCGGTATCACCGATACGGATGACTTCCGTTTGGGGAATGCCGCAGCTGTACTGCTGGCGGTATACACCACCATCACGATATACGGTTACTTCCATCCAGACCGAAAGGGCATTCACACAAGAAACGCCCACTCCGTGCAGACCACCGCTGACCTTGTATGAGTTCTTGTCGAACTTACCACCGGCGTGCAGCTGGGTAAGGGCGATTTCCAGGGAGCTCTTCTTCTCCGTAGGATGTTGGTCTACCGGAATGCCGCGTCCATTGTCCTCGACGGTACAGACTTCCCGACCCTCATCATCGAGGTCAAGGAACACCTGGATGTCTGAACAGTAACCGGCCATCGCCTCATCGATACTGTTGTCGACCACCTCATAGACAAGATGATGCAAGCCCTCGATGCCTGTCGAACCTATGTACATACCGGGCCGTTTCCGAACCGCTTCAAGACCCTTGAGGACCTGGATGCTCCCGGCCGAATAGCTATGGGAAGCGCCCTCCATCCTCACACCATCCTGGTGCAAGGAAGGCTGGAACGTCCCCTTGACAAAGCTCCCTTCACTCATTCGTTATATCCTTATGCAATAAATAAAAATTACTGTGGCTGATTCTTATCAATTATAGCAGGAATCGTGTAGAGTTGCAAGCTTGGGCTGGAAATGAACACAAATTGTTATTTCTTATATTATAATTATTTAGTATTTACAACACTATGCCATACACACAATACTTGCACCGCTTGTGGCAACAGGGTAAAATGGCCGCATGAGTGATATACAGACCACCTATTTTGAGTTCTGGCAGGAAACGGCTTCCAGAATCAAGGAAACGCTGCCACAGCAGGAATTCAATACCTGGTTCAACCGCATCGCCTACCTCAAATCAGAGGAAAGAAAGGTGATTTTGGCAGGAGCCAGCCAGTTTATTCTTGATACAGTGATAGCCCGTTATCGGGATCTCATAGTCAATACGCTTAGTGAACTGACTGGTGAGGATATCAATGTCGAATTTGTTGTTGTATCTCGTTCAGAAATTGAACAAATCGGCAAACCCCATGAAACAACAAAACAGGAAACGATCCAAGAGAAGGTGGTGGAAGCCCCTCCCAAGCAACGCGTATCAGAAGAAAAGACATTGAAGATGAAGACTGATTGCAACCTCAACCCATCCTATGAGTTCAACACCTTCGTAATCGGCGACAACTCGGCATTTGCCTACAATGCCAGCCTTGCCATCGCCAAGAATCCAGGTGTGAGCTACAACCCTTGCCTCATCTACGGAGGGGTAGGACTGGGCAAGACACACCTGCTCAACTCCATCGGAAACTATATCATCAACAACACCCCAGAGCTGAAAGTGATGTACGTCACCGCAGAGATGTTCACCAATGAGTTCATCGAATCCATTGGCTCGCAGAAGACCCAGCACTTCAAGAACAAGTTCCGCAAGGTGGACGTATTGCTGATCGACGATATTCACTTCTTGCAAGGCAAGGACAGCACCCAGGAAGAGCTGTTCCACACGTTCAACAATCTCTATGAGTCAAAGAAACAGATGGTCTTCACCTGTGACCGTCCGATCAGCGAGCTGAAGAACATCACCGACCGTCTCAGTTCACGCTTTGAACGCGGTTTGAATGTTGATCTTCAGCCACCCAACTATGAAACCAGAATGGCCATCCTCAAGAAGAAGCTGGTTGAACGCGGAGCTTCCATGAGTGATGAGATTCTCAACTATATTGCCACCAATGTGTGCACCAACGTCAGGGACCTGGAGTCATCTCTGACCAAGCTCGTCGCTTACAGTGAACTGCTCGGCCAGGAAATTTCCTTCGACAAAGGGAAAGAGCTGTTGGGTATCCTCCCCTCACTTGCTGCCAATGCAAACCAGACACTCTCCATCGATACGATCATCAAGGTTGTAGGAGAGTACTTCAATGTCAGCAGTTTTGAGATAAAGGGAAAGAAGAAAAACAAGTCGCTCATCCAACCGCGTCAGATTGCCATGTTCCTGGCCCGTGATATAACCGAGTACTCCACGACCGAAATCGGGACTGAGTTCGGGGGAAGGGATCACACGACGGTAATGCACTCGTACGACAGGATTGAATCGCTGATGAAAGGGGATGAGGCCTTCGCAAATACCATCATGAAATTGAAGAGGGACTTAACAAGTGTAAAGAAGTAATTGCTTGTGGATAGCTTTGGGATACCTTGTGGAAAACTCCAAAAACCTGTGGACAACGCTTTTTTGCTTGTGGAAGGAATGTGGACAAGTCGGCAAGTTATCCACAGGATGACAAAATTTAAGAGATGTTTGTATAATGAATTAGGAAGTTATCCACAGAATCCGTGCTATTATTGTTATTATTACTACTTATTTTAATAATCTAGGAGTCATAAGATGAAATTCGTCTGCAGCAAAGAAAGCATCCTTACCGAGATCATATATTCCATGGACTTCACCAGCCAAAGGAACTCTCTTTCCATCACCAGCAATGTCTATCTCGAAACCTACGACGATCGTCTTATCATCAGAGCGACAGACCAGAAACTTGGATTCAGCACTGAGATTGCTGTACAGACTTTGGAAGAAGGAAAAACAACGGTCTTTTGCGAAAAGTTGCTGAACATTCTTCGTTCGCTTCCCGATACCAATGTCATCTTCTCAGTGGTCGATGGGATGTTTGCAATCAAGCCTGAATCACAAAGCATTGATTTCAAACTCAGAACCATTGCTGCCGATGAGTTCCCCAACCTTGAAAAACCTGAGGGCGCACCCTTCTTTTCAATTTCCCAAAAAGCATTCATCGATATGGCCAACCAAACCATGTTTGCCATTAGCGAAGATGAGACACGCTACTTTCTCTGCGGTCTGTATGTCGAACGCAATGCAAGCGGCATGAACATGGTGGCAACCGACGGAAGAAGGCTTTCCTTGGTTGAGCGAAGCTTTGAGGAAGAGTTGCCCATGTTCCCCTCAATCATCATTCCCACCAAGTTTTTCACTGAGCTGAAAAAGCTGGGAACCGAAGAAGGGGTGATGGAACTCTCCATCGGGGAAAATCTGCTGTTTGCAAAGATTGGTCAGAGAACGTTCTACTCCACCCTGATCAAAGGTCAGTATCCCAACTATCGAAGAGTAATCCCCGATTCACAAACCTACAGCTGCACCATGCGAATCCAGGATATGCTTGATGCTCTCAAGCGTGTTTCACTGTTGGTTGAGAACAAGGCAAAACGAATTTTCCTGGATATCAGCGAAGCGGGAGTCTTGCTCACCAGCGATGAAAGCGAAGCAGGAGAGGCAAAGGAAATCATTCCGTGCCAGTATGAGGGTCCTGACAGCAAGGTTTCGCTCAACTACACCTATCTGCTCAATCCTTTGAAAGTGATGGAAGGGGAGTATTTTTCCATCAATTTCACCGAACCAACGAAGGCTATGACGGTAAAACCTGAAAGTACAAGGGATTATTATCATATCATCATGCCGATGCAACCGAATGCCTGATGCGTTTTACCGAGCTTAGGACACACCAGTTCAGAAACTTATCAAGTGAAAGGATACCTGTCGATAATCGGCAGGTATTCCTCATTGGGAACAACGGACAAGGAAAAACAAACCTTCTTGAGGCAATTTACACACTCTGCTACGGTTCGTCTTTCCGCACAGCACAATTGAAAGAGCTTACCGAACACTCCCAGAAAGCTTTCAGGATTGAAGGGACCTATGTTGATGATGGCCACTATAGTCATCAGCTTGCATTGGAGTGGAAGGATTCAAAACGAACTGTGTTTCTTGACGGAAGGGAAGTGCAGGACAGGAAAGAGCTCATCTACAACATCCCTTGCATCGTCTTCAGCCATGATGACATCTTTTTCATCAAAGGTGAGCCGGAGCAGAGACGACGTTTCTTTGATCAGACGATGAGCATGTACAACCCGCTGTTCTTTGATGATTTGCGCCGGTACCGTCTCATCTTGCGCCAACGCAACCTGGCAATCAAGGAAGGAAGGACAAACCTGCTTCCCATCTACGACCAACAGCTTGCCCATTATGGAATTGCCATCCAGCAGGAACGAACCAAGGCAGTCTATGAGTTCGACCAGATATTCCCTTCCATGTACCGCTCTGTCTCACAAACTGAGCTCAATGTCCACATTGAGTACAACCCTTCCTGGAACACCTGTGCAACCGAAGAGGAGGTGGTTTCCTACCTGGAGGAGACTCGTGAACGGGACTTGAGGATGCAAACCAGTACAAGTGGGATCCATCGGGACCGATTTCAAGTGATGGAGGGTGATCAACTCTTCTCCCAAAGTGGTTCCACTGGGCAACTTAGGTTGGCTTCGCTGATTTTCAGGACTGCTCAGATGGATTTTTTCCAGAAAAAAACTGGAAAAAAACCACTCATTTTAGTCGATGATGTACTGTTGGAACTTGATTTTAAGCGCCGGGAGCAGTTTTTGCACCTCATGGACACCTATAGCCAAGCGTTCTTCACGTTTCTGCCCGAAGAGCACTACTTCGAGGAACTGGCGCAGGAGGGTTCTCTCGTGTATACTGTCCGCGAAGGAAGATTCACTGTCGATGAAGGATAAGAAACCGAGGATGTGCCACGAAGGCGGAGAGCCCCTGGAAGGCAAGCATGTGCTGGACTATGTGCTGCGTTCGCTCAACATCCATCCTGACAATCCAAAAGCGGCAGTAGGGTTTGAATGGCAACAAATCATCGGAAATCGTCTCTATCCCCATGTGAAAATCGTGGAGATCAAGGGAACAACGTTGGTTCTTCGTGCTGATCACCCCTCCTGGGCACAGGTGGCGATGATGCAGCAAAAGAAGATACTTGCTTTTCTTACCAAGAAATATCCTTCCTTGGGCATCAAATCCATCCAAATGCTGAGTTCCTAGTTACTTGACGTAACTGAACTTGGTCTATATACTGCACCACTCGGAGGAGTATCCTCCGTTCAACGAGAAAATGTCCGCGTTAAGCGATGTAAAATTGGAGAATATCTCATGAGTTACAAAGGAAAAAGAACCTACCAGCCCAGTAAGGTGAAGAGAAACAGGAAGTTCGGGTTCAGGGCTCGTATGGCAACGAAGGGCGGTCGCCTGGTACTGGCCCGCAGGAGAGCCAAGGGCAGACACAAGCTGTCCGTTTGTGATGAGAAGAAGCCTTTCTAAGAAAGAGATTGTAAAACGTAAACCGGAGATTGACCGAATTTTCAAAACCGGCAGGACCTACTCCTGTCGGGGCTTGAAACTTATCGTAAGCCAAAACCAGCTGGATGTGGATAGGATTGTGGTGATACCCGTCCGCCACTATGGCAATGCCGTCGAACGGAACAGAATCCGCAGGCAGATAAAGGAGCTATGGCGCAATGAAAAGCCTCGGATGGTCCCCGGTTACGATTTTGCATTCATCGCGTATCCAGGAAAGGTTGATGACCATGCATCCAAAAAAAAACAACTCCTCTCACTCTGTGAAAAGGCTGGGGTCTTCCTCCAGTCATGAGACTTTCTGACAGTCTCCGTCCCACTCCTGTTGTTGCTGACATCCGTTATGTGCATATCTTTCCTGTGAACATCATCTCACCACACCCACCCATCAGGAGTAGATATGGACAAAAATACCATTCTAGCCATAGTCCTTTCCGTATTGGTCATCACTGTAGGCATGACCATCCAAACAACCTTTTTCACTCCGACACCCTCAGCGGAGGTTGTCAGTGAAAGTGTCCAACCCAAGACAACAGATACCCTGGCAGCTCTTGAACCAGCCAAGTCGTCACTTGTCTCTTCAAACCTTGCTTGGGGCAGCCAGCTCCCAGGGTCTTTGGTAGTTGTCGGTCAAAAAGGAAGCTCAGCTCCTTTCACCTTCTCTACTGACTATTTCCTCATTGAGTTCAATCCCAACGGGGCAGGCATCAAATCATTCAAACTCAAAAAGCATCTGGACAACGGGCAGCCGGTTGAGTTGCTGTTCAGAAGCGAAAGCTCCAATGATGCTTTCCTTCTCTATGCCGGCAACAACAAGACCACTCCCATTGATGCAAACTTCCGTTACCAGATCAGTGGCAACAAGGTGACATTCACCCAGGATTTTGCCCTGCTTGGCGATGATGGGGTAAGTACTGGAGCAGCATTCACCTTGACCAAGACTTATACCTTTGGTAATGAGGACTACCTGTTCCAGATTGACGTAGCGACCCGCAACAGCGAGAACAAGGCCGTTCCCCTCTCATTCGAAAACTTCGCTTACACGCTTGCCTTCGAGCCGCAGATCGGTCCTTCCTTCACCTCGCTCGACAACAACTACAACTATCGAAGGTTCTATGTCAAGGAAGATGGTTCTTCCAAGAAGAATCAGATCAAGCTGAGCAATGGGGCATACACCACCACCAAGCCGCTGTCATGGGTTGGCCTGGTCGGCAAGTACTTCTCCCTGATCGCAATCCCCGATGCCACCAACTATACCGTCAGCCTCAATGAGGATACCGATGCAGGCCTGCCCATGCAGTCCAGCATCTTCCTCTCCAGGCCTGCTATCAAGAGTGCTTCTCAGAATGACACCTTCCGCTTCTATGCAGGTCCGCAGCTCAAGGGTGACATGGCCATCTATAACGATGCATCGCAGAACAGTTTCGGAGTTGCCAACCTGCAATTGGAAGCTGCTTTGGACAGCAGTTCTTGGCTTGGCTGGCTTGAGACCATCCTCAAGACCATCCTGAATATGCTCTACAGATTCATTCCCAACTATGGTATCGGCATCATCATCCTTACTTTCCTTTTGAAGCTTGTCCTCTATCCCATCTCCAAGAAGGGTATGGAATCGACAGCAAAAATGGCTTCACTCTCCCCGAAGATGCAGGAGATCAAGGAGAAGTATCCTGACAACCCGACCAAGCAGAATGAAGAGATGGCAACACTCTACAAGAAAGAGAAAATCAACCCGATGGGTGGATGTCTTCCGATGCTTCTGCAGTTCCCCATTCTCATTGCCTTCTATGGCCTCTTGAACAAGCACTTTGAGCTCAGGGGAGCCATGTTCATTCCGGGTTGGATTCCTGACCTTTCCCGACCCGACACCGTATTCACCTTCCCGTTCAACCTTCCATTCCTCGGGAATGAGTTGCACTTGCTTCCGATCATCTACACAGTCAGTATGATCTACTCGATGAAGATCACCCAGAATGCATCCACTGCTGGCAGCCAGCAGAGCATGATGAAGTTCATGACCTACGGTATGCCGCTGATGTTCTTCTTTGTCCTCTACAGCGCCCCCTCGGGTCTGATCCTCTATTGGTCGGTCATGAACGCTCTCTCCATCTTCCAGCAGTTGTACACCAACAAGAAGAAAGAGCGTGAGGCCAAGGAGAATGAAGCAGTGAATGTGCAGCAATTCCCTGGACCAAAGGGTAAGAAGCGGACGTAAGAACTACGAAAAAATCAACTGCGGGGGACTCTGTCCCCCCCAAAAACGGAGTAGCCATATGATGAAAGAATTCGAAGGACGTACCGAGCAGGAGGCAATCGCCAAAGCGATTGAGGAACTGCATATCGAGCGTGAAGATTTCGATGTGGAAATCGTTGAACCAGTTCGAAAAGGACTGTTCAAAAAGAGTAATGTACGCATCAGGATCCATTTTGATGAGGCAGGCGAGGTAGAGGAACAGTCCTTTGACTTTACCCGTGCCGATGAAGAGCCAGAGATTGATGCTCCGATCAACAGTGACCTTGAAGACAAGCTTCTGGCATTCGTAGCCACCATCCTCGACAAGATGGGGTATGAGGGAAGGGTGACCATCTCTTTCAGAAAGGAACGGAAGCTGGGACTGAACATCGAGAGTGACAACTCGAGCATCATCATCGGTCGCAAAGGAAAGAATCTGGATGCAATCCAGCTGTTGGCAAATGTGTATGCCGGCCAGATCGATCCGGACCTTAAGGTCGTTGTTGACAGTGAGAACTACCGGATGCGCCATGAAGAGCAACTGATCAGGATGGCCTTCAAGACCGCTGAACAGGTACGCAAGAGTGGTCGCAGCAGGCTTCTTGAGCCGATGAACCCGTATGAGCGGCGGCTTGTCCATACCGCACTCAATGATTTTGGGGGTGTGGACACCAAGAGCGAAGGCGAAGGGCTCTATAAACAAATTCGTATTTCGAATCAGAAAAACTAACAACAGCAAGACGGGGGCCATCAAGGTTCCCGTTTTTTATGCTTGACAAATACAGTGTAAGCGCCTACTGTTGGTAGCGTACCGCATGGTACAAAACACTACATATTGTGTGTATAGGAAAAGGGAAGTGAGGTGAAATTCCTCCGCGGTCCCGCCGCTGTAAAGGGGAGTCATCGGCATTGTCCACTGGAGTGATCCGGGAAGGCGCTGATGATGATGAACCTGAGCCAGAAGACCTTGCCTATACAGACACGCCGTCACGGAGCATGACAGGGGCGTGGACTCAACGAGTCTGCCTCTGCCCATTCTCCCAGGGGAGGAACCCAATGCAACAGCAAGTGGTCAAACGGGACGGGCAGGTGGTTCTCTGCGAGGTTCAGAAAATCATCAATGCAATCAACAAGGCAGCTGAAGCTGCACACGAACAGGTGAATGCACCTCAGATCGCATGCACCGTACTTTCACGTCTTGATGACTTTGAACGCCTCAGCGTAGAACAAATTCAGGACACCGTGGAACAGGCTCTGATGGAGAGCTCTGCCAAGGCAACGGCAAAGGCGTACATTCTGTACCGAAAGGATCGTGAGAGAGTCCGTGAGGGAAATGCCCTGATTCGGGCAACCAACGAGCTCTTCAACTCCTATCTCGAGGATACCACCTGGAGGACGAAGGAGAATGCAAATACCCGTCGTTCGGTAAACGGCATGAACAACTTCATCCGGGAGCGCTTCACTGAACAGTATTGGCTCAACAACATCTATCCCCCTGCAATCAAGGAAGCCCACCAGAGAGGACGCCTGCATCTGCACGACCTCGGGTTCTTTGGTCCCTATTGCTGTGGCTGGGATCTCAAGCAGCTGCTGCTGCAAGGTTTCGGTGGGGTGGAAGGAAAGGTGAGCAGCAAGCCGGCAAAGCATCTGCGCGCATTTCTCGGGCAGGTGGTCAATGCCACCTTCACCTTCCAGGGTGAGTGTGCCGGAGCACAGGCATGGTCTTCCTTCGATACGTATGCAGCACCTTTTGTCCGCTACGACCATCTCTCCTTCAGGGAAGTGAAGCAGGCACTGCAGGAGTTCATCTTCAATCTCAATGTGCCCACTCGGGTAGGGTTTCAGTGTCCCTTCTCCAACCTGACCTTCGACATCACCGTCCCCCCTTCGCTGAAGGATGAACCGGTACTTTGCGGAGGTGAATTGCAGGCTCAGACCTATGGGGAGTTCCAAAAGGAGATGGACCTCATCAATCTGGCCTTCTGTGAAGTCATGGAAGAGGGGGATGCCTCCTCACGTGTCTTTACCTTCCCGATTCCCACCTACAAGGTGACGAAGGACTTTCCGTGGGATAGCAAGGTGGTGGATGCCATCTTTGCAATGACAGCCAAGTATGGGATTCCCTATTTCTCGAACTATGTGAACAGTGATCTTGATCCCGAGGATGCCCTCTCCATGTGTTGTAGGCTTCGCCTGGACACTTCCCAATTGCGCAAGCGGGGAGGTGGGCTGTTCGGCTCAAACCCGTTGACCGGTTCCATCGGAGTGGTGACGCTCAATCTTCCGCGCCTGGCGTATGAGAGCAAGGATGAACAGACTTTTGCCAATGGATTGTCAGAACTTTGTGAGCTTGCCAAACAAAGCCTTGAGATCAAGCGGAAGACCATTGAGGGGGAAACAGAGCGGGGAATGTATCCGTTCAGCCAAAATTCCCTTACACCGGTGAAACAGAGGCTTGGCTCGTACTGGGCAAACCACTTCAGTACCATCGGTCTGGTGGGCATGGAGGAAGCGTGTCTTAATCTTTTTGGTGAGGAAGGTTCCCTTACTACCCAAAAGGGGCAGGAGTTTGCCATGCGGACACTCAAGCAGATGCGTGATCTCATCCAGGGCTATCAGGATGAGACAGGGAATTTCTACAATCTTGAGGCAACCCCGGCAGAAGGTGCAAGCTATCGTCTGGCACATCTGGACAAGAAAGCCTATCCCCAGATCATCACCGCAGGGGAGAGGGATAGCTACTACACCAACTCCTCACAGCTTCCTGTTGGGTATACCACCGATCTGTTTGAAACCCTGGAAAAGCAGGATGAGTTGCAGTGCCAGTATACCGGGGGAACAGTACTGCATCTCTATCTTGCCGAGCGCATCGAGGAAGTGGAGACAGCAAAACATCTGATCAGGACATCGTTCACACGGTACAAACTGCCCTACCTCTCCCTTACCCCGACATTCTCCACGTGCAAGGACCATGGATATCTCGCCGGCGAGGTGGAGTGCTGTCCGGTGTGCGGTCAGAAGACCGAGGTATGGACAAGGGTGGTAGGGTATCTGAGACCGAAGCAGGATTTCCATCCGGGAAAGCGGGAGGAACACCGGCAACGCGTATACTATCAGGTGGACGTATCGTGAAGATCAGTGCCATCGAATCTAACTCCTTCTTGGACTATCCGGGGAAACTGAGTTGTGTCGTATTCTTCCAAGGGTGCAACTATGATTGCTTCTATTGTCATAATCGTAGCCTTATTGAGAAGAAAAATGGCACTTTGGGCTATCAGGAAGTGGTGGACTTGCTGAGAGGCAGACAAGGATTTCTCCAAGCGATGGTAATCAGCGGGGGAGAACCAACCCTCAATCAGGATCTTGGCCTGCTTGTCAGGCAGGCCAAGAGTTTGGGATATTTGGTCAAGCTGGATACCAATGGGAGCAGGCCCAAGATGCTTTCATTCCTGCTGGAGGAAGGTGGCCTTGATTACGTAGCCCTTGATGTGAAGGCTCCGTGGGAGCGCTATCGTGAGATCGGGGGAGAGGGTGCTGATCCGAAGAGCGTACAGGAAAGTCTCGCACTTCTTGCTTCTTGGAAGGAAGCAAGAAAGGAGTTTCACCTGGAAGTGCGGACGACGCTCGCCCCCACACTCACGTTTGTCGATCTCAGGCAGATCGCCACAGATCTTGTGCAAACAGCAAGCTGGACGATCAACACGTACCGGGTACCGCCAAACTACAGGGAAGGGGATGTCGGACGCATCCACCTTCCCCCCACTGTGCTGGGGGAGGAGGAAGAGGGAATCCTGCGTTCGATGCACCCTGCCCTTATGCTAAGGAGATGATCTCCTCCCAAGGCAGTCCGGCTTTTCCAAAGTGACCATAGTTGACAGTCTGGCGGTAGATGGGTTTCAGCAGACCGAGGCTTCTGATGATGCCGGCAGGAGAGAGGTTGAACTTCTCTCTGACCAGGTCTTCCAACTTGGAATCATCCAGCTTTCCCGTGCCGAAGGTATCGACATAGATGGAAATCGGGTACGGGACTCCGATGGCATAGGAAAGCTGGACCTCACAGATGGTGCAGTAGTTGTTTGCTACCAGGTTTTTTGCCACAAAACGGGCCATGTAGGCAGCACTGCGGTCTACCTTTGAGGGGTCTTTTCCGCTGAATGCACCGCCTCCATGGCGGCCCATGCCGCCGTAGGTGTCAACGATGATCTTTCTCCCGGTCAGACCGGTGTCACCGGCAGGACCTCCGATGACAAATCTACCCGTTGGATTGATATAGATTTTCGTCTTCTCATCAAGCAGACCGGTTGGCGAAAGGGTTGGCCGGATGACCTCTTTCTTCAGGTAGTCCACCAAGTGTTCGCGGTCCGCCTCATCGGTATGCTGGTGACTGATGACCACCGAGTCGATGTGTACCGGCTTGCCATCCTGATAGAGCAAGGAGACCTGGCTCTTGGAATCTGGGCGGAGGAAGGAGGCCTTGCCTTCCTTTCTCAACTGGCTTGCACGCATGAGCAGCTGGTGGGCCCAGGTTACCGGAGCTGGCATCAGCTCCTTGGTTTCATCGCAGGCGAATCCGAACATCATGCCCTGGTCTCCGGCGCCTTGCTCACCATAGAGGGAGGTATCGGCTGTAACCCCGAGAGAGATGTCAGCACTTTGTGTTTTGGTGAGATTGATGACCTTCAGCGTACGATAATCGAATCCGCATCCCTCTTCCGTGTATCCGATATCCTGTACGGTGGAACGGACAATCTGCTCAATATCGAGCGATGCGTTGGTCGTAATCTCTCCCCCAACCACGACCATATCGGTGGTGGCAAACACCTCACAGGCAACGCGACTGTGAGGATCTTGGGCGAGACAAGCGTCAAGAACAGCATCAGAGATCTGGTCGCAGACCTTATCCGGATGTCCTTCGCTTACTGATTCTGAGGTGAAAATGTGTGAACCGTGTGTCAGCATATACCCTTCCTTATGAACTGCGGAAGGAGGAACTCAACTCAATGAATTGCTGCGCTCCCCTTTTAGCAAGTTTCTTTAGTGACGCCCGCAAGCCGGGAGGCTATCAAATCGACGTCATTGGAAGGATGATACCAAGGACAGGAAAAATGTACAAGGGTAAGGGGGATCTCTTTACATGACAATAAATGTTATGATATATAAAATGTTATGAAGACACTTCTTTTGAAAACAGATAAGGACCTCCAGATTTTCATGCATCCCAAACGTCAGCAAATACTGCACGTGCTCTCGGTGAATGCCAGCATGACTGCCAAGCAGATCAGTGATGCACTTGCCATGCAGCCTTCGAGTGCAAAGCACCATCTGCTTCGTCTGCAGGAGTTGGGCTTGGTGGAAGTCGATCATACCGAATTGATCCATGGCATTACGGCTACCTTTTTCCGAAAGACGCTGGTGACCGTCAGTTTTGCTTCCTTGGGTGCTGAGAAGCAAAAGCTTGTCTCCGACTTCATTGACAAGCAGATCCGTGATGACCTCTATGCAAAGCCAAGGACCCATACGGATGAGTCAGGTCACTTCATGGCCGACCAGCTTTCGGGTGTGGTGCATCTGAGCGAAAAGGAGGCCGACCAAGTCTATCGGCTCATCCGGACATTCTTGGCAAAACATGAGAAACATGGTGAAGGGAAAAAGGCCTACGCCTACTCGTTGGTAGCCTATCATGTCTGAGAAGTTCCACCCCTCTTCCTATCTCCTTCTGCTCGGCCTCTCCTTCTTTGCCTTGGGGCTGAGCATTCCTGCCATGAGTCTCATCGTAGTGAGCAAGCAGTACAGCCTGGCGCATCTGAGCTTGGCAATGGTCATTTATTCGGTGATTGTCATGCTTTTGGAAATCCCCAGCGGTATGTTTGCTGATACGCAGGGCAGAAAGCGTTGTTTCGCCCTCGGACTTTTCTTTTCTTCAGTCGGGACAGCATTTCTCTTTTCTTCTTCCTTTCCTCTTCTCTGCATCGGATTTGCCTTCAGCGGAATGGGAAGGGCCTTTGGGAGTGGAAGCCTCGATGCACTCTTTCTTGAAGCAGGCCGTGATGCAGGCAAGAAACTGGGTGACTTGGTTTTTGCAATGGAGGTCAGCTCTTCGCTTTGTTTGAGCATAGGCTCTCTTGTTGGAGGGTTCTTGCTCAGTTTGGGGCCTTCAGGTCCTGGTTTGACATCCTATGTAGTAGGAGCCAGGTTGGGTTTGCTTCTTCTTACGCTCATGCTCCTGCCTTTCTTGGTGAAAGAGCCCAAGAAGCGTATGCATCAGGATGCCAAGCCTATCGGGCAGACTGCGCTCCTGTTCAAGACGTTGCGATCCCACCCTTTCCTTGTTGCCTATACCGTGAGCGTTCTCCTGCAAGGGCTGTTGCTTGCCAGCCTTGAAAGTTACTGGCAGCCCTTTTTGAGGAATCTCTTTGACTCCGATTCCCAATTGTGGATTCTCGGTCTGATTGCAGCTTCCATCTTCGCTGTCAGCATTCTTGGTTCTTTTGCAGGAAAGTCCCTGATGCACCGAATGGATCCGCGACGCATCTATCTTCTTGCTTTCATAGCAGTCTTTTGCATGCTGGCTTTGCTCTCATTCTCTGCACGCATAGGCTTCTTTCTTGCTTGGTATGTAGCAATCTACCTGATTTTGGGGGTCATGAGTGTGGTTGGGGTATCTCTGCTCAACGAGGAAGCAGATGACTCAGTACGATCTTCCCTTTCCAGCCTCAGTTCATTCTTTCTGCAAAGTGGGGGACTCTTGGCCAATCTTTTAGCCACCCTGGTGTTCTTGGTTGGGGGTGTGGGTCTTTTTTGGAAGAGTGTGGCTATCTTAGGCCTGCTTGGAATCTTTGCACTGGCGAAGTCTTTGCTACAGCGTTCTCCATGCTCCTGAGTCGAGCAGCTGCTTAAGATGAACAGCCCTCTCGTTGCTGAACTGGGCTCCCCTTTGGGTGATTATCTCTCCGGCCAAAATTGATGCGATGATACCCGACTCCTCAATGCTGTAATGGTGATATTGGCCGTAGAGAAACCCTGCAGCATAGACATCGCCCGCTCCGGTTGTGTCGACGGGAATGACAGGTCCTTTCACTGGAATGGATATGACCTTTCCCTCATGGCTAATGTACGAGCCCTTCTTGCCATTCTTTACGATGGCGGTCCTGCAGAGCTTTCCCATTGAGCGACAGCACTCATAGGGGTCGTAGTTGTCAAAGAGAATTCTTGCTTCCTCACGGTTGGCAAAGACGATGTCACAATACTCGGCGATCAGTTTGATGAACGGTTCTCGATACCGTCCGACGGCAAAGGGGTCTGCAAGATCGAAGGAGACGACAGTTTGGTTGCTCTTGGCAATCCTCAAGGCTTTCATGATTGCAGATTGCTGACTTTGGGTATCCCACATGTAGCCGGTGAAGTGAAAGAAATCCGCTTGGGCTACCGTTTGCTCCACCACATCCTCTTCGGCATAGAGACGATTGGCACCTAAAAAGGTGTTCATGCTGCGTTCGCTGTCAGGGGTGATGAGAATTACCGTGGAGCCGGTCATCTCCTCTTTGGTGACCACAAGCTCATCATGAACACCAAGTTCCTTGAGCCTTGTCCGATAGATGACACCGTTCTCATCGTCTCCGACTTTTCCTGCCAAGGTGGCATCTACACCAAGGGAGGCGAGGGCAATGATGGTGTTGGGACAGCTGCCTCCACAAGAGTAGGAGGTTTGCCGTTCCTTGCTTAAGAGCAGCAGTTCCTCCATCCGGTTCTTGGAGATGAGTGCCATCGTTCCCTTGTGGATTCCCAGGTCCGTGATATCCTGCTCTTCGACACTGACAATAATGTCGATGAGAGGATTTCCAATTCCATAGACCCTGTGTTCCTGCTGTTTCATGTAGTCACATTCTACCATCGACAGAGGGGAGAATTCAACAAGGACCTTGCGAAAGTGAAGGGGCGAGGGTAGGATGGGGTTGGAGGGAAGCATGGCGTCGTATCAGATTCTCGGAGGAAAACCTGCTAGTGGAGAAGTGAGGGTGGGAGGAAACAAGAACAGTGCCCTTCCCTGTCTTGCTGCGACCTTGCTTACCGACGAGCCTGTTCGCTTGGAGAACGTGCCTGATATCGAAGATGTCCAGGTCATGATCCAGCTTCTCAAGAGCCTTGGTTCAACCATTATCAAAGAAGATTCGCACACCTATACCATCACCAGCGGCAGCCGCAGCGGCTCTCTCAAGCGTTCGCTTGTCGAGGCGGTGCGTGGTTCCATTCTTCTGCTCGGTCCGCTCTTGGCGACCAATGAAGAAGTGCGGCTCACCCCTCCGGGGGGGGATGTGATTGGCCTTCGGAGACTGGATACCCATTTTTTGGGACTCAGTTCCCTGGGTTCAGCATGCAGTATCTCCGATGAGGGAGAGATACACATCAAGGCGGATCACCGTCGGCTCAAAGGCGGTGATATCTTCTTGGATGAGGCCTCGGTGACAGCCACTGAGAACGTGCTGATGGCAGCAAGCCTTGCCCAGGGGGAGAGCATCATCAGCAATGCGGCGAGCGAGCCGCATGTGCAAGACTTGTGCAACCTGCTGCAGCGTATGGGTTCCTCCATCGAGGGCATAGGTTCTAACCGGCTCTTGGTCAGGGGAAAAAATCGTTTGCATGGATGCTCCTTCCGAATCGGCAGTGATTATATGGAGGCAGGTTCCTTTATTGGGCTTGCCGGTGCAAGTGGCGGGCAGGTTCTCATCAAGGATGTCGAGCATGAGCACCTCAGGATGATCCGGTTGGGCTTTGAGCGGATCGGTATCCAGTTTGTGGTGGATGGTCCCTCCTCGATCCTGGTCCCCCGCAAACAGAGGAGAGTCCTCTGCAAGGAAGTGGGAGGGCATACAGCAAAGATAGATGATGCTCCCTGGCCAGGTTTTCCGGCAGACCTCCTGAGCATCATCACCGTCTGTGCAACCCAGATGGAGGGTTCCATTCTCATCCATGAGAAGATGTTTGAATCGAGAATGTATTTTGTCGATTGGCTGATACGAATGGGTGCCGACATTATTCTCTGCGATCCTCACAGGGCTGTGGTGAACGGTCCGAGCCAGTTGATTGGATCGCAGGTAAGCAGCCCTGATGTGCGAGCTGGCATGGCGCTCGTCATTGCCGCTGTCTGTGCCCAGGGTAGGAGCACCATAGAAAATATCTACCAGATTGAACGGGGGTATGAGGACCTTTGCGGCAAGCTCCAAGCCCTCGGACTGGAGATAGAACGGGTTGGCTAACTCTCTGTTTTTCCAAGAGTTCGAGAGGCTGTCCACAACCTAATCCCAAAGTTATCCACAAGTTATCCACAACCCCTTGTACACAAGTTTGGGGAGCCTTTTTGATGGGAGAAGTTTCCCTCTGTTGCACATGGTATATGGACGTATTCTGAGAGAATGACAAGTTTATACAATAAAACAAAATAGTATAATTCCTACCTCACAACTTCAATTGAATTTTTATATAAGATTCATTCACTTCCATATGGATTGGAACAGTGTTGCATCTACACTTTGCAAACGAGTTATCAACAAGTTATCCACAAGCAATACTCCTCTCTGGAAAGAGCTGTAAGTAACCTTATGACGGCACTTAGTGGAACTTCGACACTGAGTGGATGCCATCCTGTTGCAAGGGTAACTTGTGGATAACCTTCATCACAACTTCTCACATTGCTCACCCCTTGTGCCTGTGGTATGATTGCATCACATCAGGGGGCAATCTTTGAAGCGCAAGTTCTGGACAACCAGTACCACCATCATTCTCATTTCTGCGATTCTGTTGTTTGCCCTTAGCATGCTGACCATATCCCGCATCGAAAAGGTGTACCGTACCAACACAGCTGAAAGTATTGAGCACTTGAAGCGACAGTTTTTGTACGACTCAGTTCAGAACCAAGTCAAACGCATCGATACGCATCGCGCCATCACCAACCAACGCTATAAGGCGGAGTTGGAGCGGAAGCTTTTGCTCCTTGACAATGCCTACACAACCGGAGATGGTTTTGTCGGAAGAGCCACCTCATACCTTTCCAACTCGGCCAACGCAGCATGGACTGCCGTGTTGTGGGAGAAGGAAACAGGTAAGGTTATTTTGGACACTCACTCACTGGTCGGTGAAGGGGAACTTCCCATTGAGGTGGTGGGAAAGAGAATACACGAGTACGACACCCAGATTTTCCGCTCCTATGCACCCTACACCCTCTTTCTTGGCATTCCGCAAACAGTGATTGAATCTGAGGTGAAAGCGTTCATTACCGAAGAGATTTATGGCTCTGACTACTCAGAGAACTCCTATATCTGGGTAAACGAGGTGGTCAACTGGGATGGTGGGGATGGGTATGCCATCCGGAGGATTCATCCCAACCTGCGTGATACGGTCGGAACCCTGCTTTCCACCAGCATGACCGATATCAAGGGGAACACCCCCTACAAGACCGAGCTTGAGGGTGTGAAACAGAACGGGGAGCTGTTCTTCACCTACTACTTCCAGAAGAAGGACAGTAAGGAGATCTCAGAAAAACTCACCTATGCCAAACTCTACAAAGACTACAATTGGATTGTGGCCATGGGCATTCATCTTGATGACCTTTCAGCCTATGTGAACAACACCAACAACCAGAGTTCTTTTATCCTCAGGCAGATCACCCCGCTATTCATCTTCTTGGTGCTGGGGCTCTTTGTTCTAAATTCTGTTCTCTTGATGATCATCGAGAAACGAAAGAGCAAAAAGGATAATCAGGCTCTGCAAATTGAAGCCAATCAGGACACCCTCACTGGTATCGGGAACCGCCGATATGGTGAAACGGTTCTCAAGGATCATTTCTACAAATTCAAGCGCGATCAAAAACAGGTGCTGGTGGCAGTTTTTGATATCGACTTCTTCAAGCATATCAACGATACCTATGGACATGACATCGGCGATAGGACACTGGTCCAACTTTGCCGTGCCTTGGAGCATGTTGTCTGCACCAGAGACTCCTTGTTCCGGATGGGAGGGGATGAGTTCTTGGTAATCTGTTCCGATATCGCAGGAAAAAATCTTGAGAAAATTTGCACAACCTTGTTGGAAACGGCAAGGGCTTTGGATATTTCCAGTGAGGGAGCATCCTTTTCACTTACCATCTCCATCGGTGTCACCACATTCCGCGAGAGTGATATAAATGAGCAACAGGCGCTCAAGCGCGCTGACAAAGCCCTCTATCGGGCAAAGGAAGCGGGACGCAATCGTTGCGAAATTGATTGGTGATAGAAAAAATACTTGACATGATGCAGAGAGGGACGGTATAAACATACTATAAGTTAGTAGAAGCTAACATTGGAGGATTTCTATGCCGCTTCCGTATGCCCAAGTCGGTGAAACACGAAGGATTGTGAGCCTGCATGCTGATGAAGAGCTCAAACGCCATCTGATGGATCTCGGTTTTGTGACCGGCCAGAGTGTTCACATTATGGGAAATACCAGAGAAGGGCTCATCCTCTCTATCAAAGGTGTGCGTCTTGCCCTCAATCGAGGTTTGGCCCACCGGATTGATGTAGCATAACAACGTCGCAGTACGAGGAGATAGTAACGATGACACTAGGAGAATTGCGTCCTGGAGAGAGGGCGCGGGTGCTTTCCATTGGCACCCAGGGAGCGATGCGCCAGCGCATCCTGGATATGGGTATCACCCCAAAGGTGGAGATACAGTTGATCAAAGTGGCCCCACTTGGCGATCCGTTGGATCTGTCTCTTCGTGGGTACAATCTCAGTTTGAGACGGCATGACGCTGCTCTTATTGAAGTAGAAAAACTGTAATCATTTTTTTAATCAAAAAGTTAGAAGAATCTAACTAATTGAAGGAGTCCCCATGTCCACTATCATCGCCCTTGCCGGAAATCCGAATTCCGGCAAGACCACCGTATTCAACGCCCTTACCGGATCGCGCCAGCATGTCGGAAACTGGCCGGGAGTTACCGTTGACAAGAAAGAGGGAATCTATACAAAAGACACCTCCCTTACCGTCCTTGATTTGCCGGGAACCTATTCGCTCAATCCCTTCAGTGCAGAGGAGATCATCACCCGTACCTACATCGTCGAGGAGAAGCCGGCCTGTGTCATCGATGTCCTTGATGGGACAAGTCTTGAACGCAATCTCTATCTTGCCCTCCAGATTCTCGAAACAGGTGTTCCAACCGTCCTTGCAATCAATATGATGGATGAGGTGCGTGAGAAGGGCGAGAGCATTGATTTCAAGCGCCTTGAAGCGGAACTTGGGGTTGCCGTCGTGCCTCTTGAGGCAAGGAAGGGCAAGGGCCTTGATGAGCTTATGCGTGAGGTAAGACATACCATAAGCACAAACAGACGACCCAAGAAGCTACCTCTCTACACGCTTTCAGGGAGTGTGGACGAGGATACGCTTGCAGACCGGAGGTACTCCTTCATCACCTCCTTGGTGGAACAGGTGGTTGCAAGAAGTGGAAAGGAGTCGGGTGCAGTACAGGAGAATCGCAGTGACAAGCTGGATAAGATACTCACCCATCGTGTTTTTGCGCTTCCGGTTTTTGCTCTTGTCATGTACGTATTGTTTGCCGCTACCTTCAGTGAGTCCTTCCTCTTCATCCCCGGCTTGAGCAGCCCCGGTGTTGCCCTTGCAACTTTGGTGGAGTTTCTCTGGGGCACCTTCACGGAGTTCATAGCCTCCGGTTTGCTCTCTTTGGGTGCCGCCGACTGGGCATACAGCCTGGTGGTGGATGGGGTGCTTGAAGGGTTGGGGGCGATTGTCGGATTCCTTCCCCTGATCTTGGTGCTCTACTTGCTGATGAGCTTTCTTGAGGACAGCGGCTATATGGCTCGTGTTGCCTTTGTCATGGACCGGATCTTCCGACGGTTTGGCCTTTCAGGTCGTTCCTTCATTCCATTGCTCATGGGCTTTGGGTGTTCGGTTCCTGCCATCATGGCAACCAGGACCCTGGACAGTGAAAAGGACAGGCGGATCACCACCCTGCTTTGTGGGTTTATGCCCTGTGGGGCGAAACTACCGATTTTCATCATGTTTGTTTCTCTCTTTTTTGCTGAGGGAAACAAGACGGTGGTGCTCTTCTTCGTATACATGCTCAGCCTGGCAGTCTCCATTCTCGTTTCGCTGGTGATAAACCGCATTGCGTACAAGGGTCAGGTCTCCAACTTTCTGATGGAACTGCCTCAGTACCGGCTTCCCACCCTCCGATCGGTCTGGATCCATGGGTATGAGAAGGTGAAGGGGTTTGTCCAGAAGGCAGGGACGGTCATTCTTGCTGCAACCATCCTCATCTGGGCTCTCTCAAACTTCAGCCTCTCATCCTTTACTGCAGAGCACCGTGCAGAAGAAGGGACAATTCTTTCGGCAATGGATGACTCCCTGCTTGCCTCGGTAGGAAAAGCTATTGCCCCGGTCTTCAAACCTCTTGGGTTTGGGGCATGGAGACCGACGGTTGGCATTGCCACCGGTTGGGTTGCCAAGGAAATGGTGGTTGTCACCTTGGCTCAACTCTATAGTGAGGATGTAAGTGAGGAGTATCTGCAAGAGTACTTCTCGTCAATGGACGCTGACGAGCTGAATGAGCTGGGTTTTGGGGAAGGCGTTTATGATAGTGATTTGGCCTTTGGCATCTATACAGAGTCCATATTGATGGAGGGTTCGGATACGAACGCACTGAGCAGTATCCACGCTGATATTCCCAACAAAGGAGCTGCCCTTGCCTATATGGCTTTCAACCTGCTTTGCATGCCCTGCTTTGCGGCTGTAGGAGCTATGAAACGGGAGCTGAAAAGCTGGAAGCGGACAACTGGGGCGATCGCAATCCAGATGGGAACGGCATATGTGGTGGCCCTTCTGATCAATCTGCTCGGATCGTTGGTTTGGTAGGAGAAAGTATGATCAACTATGTGATAGGAGTATCTGCCCTGGGGTTTCTCATCTACAGGGCAGTGAAGAGCTTGAGAAGAAGACAGCGCATCAAGGCAGGCAGGGCGTACTTTTCAGCCTGCAGCGGTTGCTGCAGTGACTGCACCAGCCACTGTTCAGGCTAGGGCGATATCTTCGGAATGAATGGCCACCAGTACTGAGTCATGGCTACGGAGAAGAGCTCTTCTCAAGGTGGAGAAGAGTTCTCTCACGTTACCCGGCCAGTGATGAGTTTCCAAGAGTCTCAAAGCCTGGTCAGAGATTGTTTTCTCAGGTGCATGAAGCTTCAGGTAGTGGGAGCAAAGGAGGGGAATATCCTCAAGATGCTCCCTCAGTGGGGGGAGGGTGAGCGCAACATCGGTAATTCTGTAGTAGAAATCCTTGCGCATCGACCGCTTATCGATAAGATGTTGGAGCTTCTCATTCGATGCAGTAACCAAGCGAAAACGTGAGGTATGAAGGTGGGTATCACCATAGTGTCGGTAGTGCCCTGTTTCAAGCAACCTGAGAAGGTCGGCCTGGAACTGGAGGGAGAGGTTCTCCACTTCGTCAAGAAAGAGCGTTGATTGGTCCGCCTCGTAAGCAAACCCTTTCAGCTCAGTTTTTCCATCGGTGAACGCACCCTTTGTGTGGCCGAAGAACATTGAGTTACCCAGTACCCCGGATAGCAGTGAGCAGTTGACGGCGACCATGTTGCGATGAGGATACTTGAGGCTGTGCAGGTAGTTTGCTGCAAGCTCCTTGCCTGTTCCTGTCTCTCCGAAGAGGTGCACTGAACAGGAGTGGTTTGCATACTGCATCAGCTGTTTCCTGACGCTCTTGATACTCTCACTTTCGCCGATGAGCCCGCTGGGATGATAAAGGGCTTCCTCTTGTACCGACTCTGCACTTGCCATCCGATCGAGGTGTTCGAACAAGTTCACCCAATCAAGGGTAGCTCGATGGGTGGTGTGGAGGGTGAGAGCTTGCTGTATCCGTTCGGGTAGATGCAATGTTTCATCCATACAAAGGAGAATCGGGCAAGCAGGGCTTTGGTGGGCAAGTTCTTCGACGAATGCTTCTTGGGAGTTCTTCCCGAGCTTGCTGTCAACAATCAGCAAGTTCGGATTCTCCATTCTTAAGGCATACAGGGCTTTCTCAGTCATGGTGAAGAGCGAAAGAAATGACGGTTTGTAACGCAGCTTGAACTTCTCTTTGAACCTCCAGTCCGAAGAGACGACGAACAGTGACATGGCAGACTCCTGAAACATGTATTCTGGGAAGCAAGCAGGATTGTCAAAGTTCAGCAAATATCCCGATATGAGTTTCAAGCGGTTATAAGGAGACCCTCTACTCTATGATTAAGAGGTGTACCGGTTTAGTTATGAGATTCTGTCATGAGCACTTGCAATGCAGAAAGCGCATAGATTCCAGCTGTCTCACTTCTGAGGATGTTTGTTTTCAGAAGCACTGCAGTGAAGCCATGATCTTCCAAGAACAAACACTCTTCATCGCTGAAGCCCCCCTCCGGTCCGATGAGTACGGCAATGGGAGTTTGGAACGGAAGAGTATGTACCAAGGAAGCAAGGGTTTGCGGCATGTGTGGCCGGCTGCTCTGATGAAAGAACAACCCAAGTCCACGATTGCCCCACCACGAGGGAAGTTCTGAAAGAGGGATGACATTTCTTTCGAGCTGGGTCGGAACCGGCGATCCGCTTTGCTGGATGGCCTCCTTGATCTGGGCTTCCAGCCGGTCGAAACGGGAGGAGAGGGCACTCTCTTTCTTGTCCGAAAGATCGGTAACACAGTATCTGCTGGAGACCAAGGCGATGGTATGCACCCCAATCTCGGTTGCCTGACGGACTATCTGTTCTTCTTTCTTTCCCTTGCACAGGCACTGCAGGAGGACAAGATTTGGATAGGGTCCCTGAAAGGAGGGAAGCTCGTCGGTGGACTGCACCGAATCCTGAGCTTCTGCAACTGTGCATGAGAGGGTGCAGCTGTGCCGAGCAATATCGGTGAGTTTCAGCACATACCGATTGCCCTTTGCATCACGGCCAAGAATCTGCTGCCCGACTTTCAGACGCAACACCTTGGTCAGATACTGGCTCTCCTTCCCCTCGAGTACCAAGGAGCTCTCTCCTTGGTAGCCGGGGGGCAATAGGTATTGTCTCATCGACCGGTCCTGATGAACTGGACAGCCCGATTGAGCGTGGTATCGAACAAAGGATCGGCGATCGGCCGTTTGTCATACGGCATCTTGGAAAGATACTCGTTTCTCACCAGTAGGGTAAGGATGTTCTCATCAATGCCTTTATCCTTGTTGAGGGAGGCAAAACGACGGATGTTCTCCTCACTGGGTTCTGGATTATCCTTCACATAGGTGCTGATGATTTTGTCGGTCATCAACTGTTCGAAGGCAGGTATCTGCTCATCGGATAGTTTGACTTCCTCAACCGCGATATCCGGCTCGATCCCAAGCTCGTGGATGTTCTCCCCGTTGGGGGTGTAGTAATGGGCGGTTGTCACCTGGGCAAACCCTTCACCGAAGCGGAAGACATCCTGGACGATACCCTTGCCGAAGGTTTTGCTTCCGATCAGGGTGGCACGGCCGTTGTCCTTCATTGCTGCCGCAAAAATCTCCGCAGAAGAGGCTGAGCCTCCGTTGGTGAGGATGACAATCGGCAGCGATGAGGGGACTTCAGCCTTACCTGTGGAAATATAGCGTTGGTCACGCAAACTTCCCTTCTTTCCTTGGATGGTGACCAGTGTCTTTCCCTCGTCAAGGAAGATGTTTGCCGACTGCATTGCTCCGTCCACGGCTCCGCCGCTGTTGTTGCGTTCATCGATCACCAAGCCAACGATACCCTGTTTCTGGAGTTTCTGCACATGATCGAGCAGTTGTTTTCCAGTTTGGGGAGTGAATTCGGAGAGTTGGATGTATCCGATGTTGCCATCGATGATTCCGCTGTCGACCGTTGGGGTGGTGATTCGCTCACGTACCAAGGTCAGATCGAAGGAGGTCCCATTGCGGTACACAGTTATTGTCACCGCAGTGTTTGCTTCCCCTCTGAGTTTCATGCTCGCTTCGTAGCTGGTAAGGTCGTCTACCTTCTCCCCACCGATATGACTGATCAGATCTCCGGCCATCAGCCCAGCACGCTGGGCCGGGGAGCCTGGGAAGGGAGAGACTATGGTGATCATGAAGGTGGTTGGCTCGGAAAGATCCTTGTTCTCCGGAGCGGGCTTGTTCAGGTAGGTCCCGATACCCCCGTACACTCCGCTGGTCTCTTCCTGGTACTCCTTCGCCTTTGTGGGGGGTACGTAGAAGGAGTAGGGGTCGTCGAGGCTTGCTATCAGGGCAGAAGCGAGGTCGTTGAACATCTTCTGCTTGTCCACCTCGTCGATGTAAATGGAATCCACATACCGATACAGTCGCTCCAGGGCTGCGACGTCGATAGAGATCTGGTCTACCTCTGCTGCCCGTGTGTAGCTTGTGGTGACCGGGGAAGCAAGTATTTGCTCCATGGAACCACCGCCAAAAACGGGAAGGAGGATCATCAATGTTATTAAACTGAGGCTGAGCCTGCGATGTAGTGTTCTTTTCATACCCACAAATATACTGTATCAAGAGAAAAACGGCTACCTTTTGCCATATTGACCACACCACTCTTGCACATTACACTTGCCGCATGACGTTTTTTATTGCCTTTCCCAGTTGGATTTCCCCCGAGATCATCCCCGGTTTGCCACTGAGGTGGTATGGTCTCATGTATGTGATAGCGTTTTCCTTTGCCTATCTCATGATCCGAGTGCAGGCAAGGAAGGGTGAAATTGACCTTGATGCCGATCAGAGCCTCAATCTGGTACTCTACTGCGTCATCGGCCTGATTATTGGGGCACGGCTTTTCTCTGTCCTCTTCTATGACGGATCATTCTATTACTGGACACACCCTTGGATGATCTTCTGGCCCTTCCAGGGTGGTCGGTTCGTCGGGCTTCCCGGTATGAGCTACCACGGGGGACTTGTGGGGGCCATTGTAGGGGGATGGACCTACAGCAGACGCTATAAAGTCAACTTTCTCACTATTGCCGATACAGTCAGTTATGCAGCACCCTTGGGGTATACCTTCGGAAGGCTGGGCAATTTCATCAATGGGGAACTGTTCGGCAGGGTCTCTACCCAGCGTTGGGCAATGATTTTTCCTGATGCTCCCTTATTCTCCACCAACTATGCTTGGGTACGGGAAATTGCAGAAGAAGTCGGTCTCTCCTACCAAACCGGAGCGATGGTGAATCTTCCCAGGCACCCAAGCCAGCTCTATGAAGCTCTCTTTGAGGGTGTATTGCTCTTCTGTTTCCTCTGGTTTGTCATTCGGAGGAGGCGGAAGAAGCTGCCACAAGGTTTCGGCCTTGCCTGGTATGTGATCGGGTATGGCCTGGTACGATTCATCATCGAGTACTTCCGCTCTCCGGATGAGAACCTTGGGTATATCATTGCCTTGGGCAAGGAGTCTGACAATATCGCCTTGTTCCAATCATTCTTCAATTTTTCCATGGGACAGCTGTTCTGCCTTGCCATGATTGCAGGCGGCCTGCTGTTCATGTTCTTTCTCTCACGTCACAAAGGAGTGAAACATGCATCACATCGATGAACGGGTTGCACTTTTGCGCTCGTTGCTTGCCCAACACCAACTTGATGGGTGGATCATCAACGGTACCGATCCCCATCAAAGCGAATATGTCTGTCCGCGGTGGAGAACCCGGGCTTATATAAGCGGGTTCACCGGGAGTGCGGGGACTGTGGTCATCACCAAGGATGAGGCTCTGCTTTGGGTCGATTCACGGTACTTCATCCAAGCCCAGCAGCAGATTGAGGGAACCTGCTTTACCATGATGAAGGTGGACACTCCTTCCTATCCCGATCCCTATACTTTTCTCAAGGAGAACTTGGATAAGGGAAGCCGGGTAGGCATAGACAAAGCCACCCTTACCGTTTCAGGCAAGAAGAGCTTGGAAGAGGTGTTTGGGGACGAGCTGGTCCTGGTGGATTCTGAAGATTTGCTTGACCAGGTTTGGACCGATCGTCCTGCTGTTCCCTCCCAGCCTGTGGTCTTGTTGAATGACGACATCGCCGGTTTCTCAAGAATCCAGAAGTTGACGATGGTTCGTGTTGCGATGGTGCAGAAGGGTGCCAAGTACACCCTCATCTCCTCTCTTGACGACATCGCCTGGCTTACCAACCTGCGCGGCAGTGATGTTTCGTACAATCCCGTTTTCCTCTCCTACCTGCTGGTGGGAACCGAGAAAGCATGGCTTTTTACCAATCCTGCTCGATTCAGCGATGAGGTGCGTGGACTTTTGGAAGAGGAGTATGAGATTCTTGCCTATGAAGAGGTGGTTTCCCATCTGGAGCAGATTCTCAAGTCCGACGATGTGGTCTATTACAACCCAGAGAAGACAAATCTGCTGCTCCATTCAGCACTCTCGAAAAACAAGGTGGTGGTCGGAAGGGATTTTTCCACCGACCTGAAAGCAAGCAAGAACGAGACTGAGCTTGAGGGTATGCGCAGAGCGCACCTGCTTGATGGTGTGGCCTTGGTGAACTTCCTTGCCCGTTTGGACAGGAAGCATCCCAAGTATACGGAGATTGAGCTCTCCGACCTGCTGCGTGAACAACGGCTTCGTAATCCCGATTGCCTTGGCGAGTCCTTTGCCCCCATCTCCGGCTGGGCCGAACATGGGGCGATGTGTCACTACAGCGCGGATGAAAAGAGCAATCTCACCCTGAAAGGCAATGGTCTTTTGGTTCTCGATACCGGTGGAATGTACCGCTTCGGCTTGACGGATGTGACAAGGACCATTCTCTTCGGTACTCCTACCGAGGAACAGATTCGTGACTATACCCTGGTGCTGAAAGGTAACTTGGCTCTGGCTTCCCAACGGTTTCCTGAAGGAACCTGCGGCTATCAGCTGGATGTGCTTGCAAGACAGTTCCTCTGGCAGGAGGGCTTGAGTTACTTCCATGGTACCGGGCATGGTCTTGGCTTCCGACTTGGTGTCCATGAAGGTCCGCAGTCCATCAGTCCCAAGCCTCTTACGGTTCCCCTCAAGAAGGGTATGATCGTCAGTGATGAGCCTGGTCTGTATAAGGAAGGCAGGCATGGCATCCGCATTGAGAACATCCTTGCTGTGCGAGAGGATGTGAAAACAGAATTTGGCCAGTTCCTCAGCTTTGAAGTATTGACCATCTGTCCGTTTGAACGCACATTGATAGATAAGAATCTGCTTTCACCCCAAGAGATAGCCATGGTTGATACCTATCATCGGTGGGTCTTTGAGGAGTTGAAGGATTTGGTTGATGAAGAGGCATTGCCTTACCTCAAGGAAGCTACCAGAAGTCTCTAGGCAGCAGAACCTGATTACTGATAAGGAGTACATACCAATGGTTGAAGCATTGAAGAAGATGGGAAAGATTTCTCGCAAGGGTCCAGTTGTCCTGGTCATCATGGATGGCGTTGGATTTGGAAAATACAAGGATGGCGATGCTGTTGCATCTGCACTCACCGGGAACCTGAACAAGTTGTACAAGTCCAATCCTTGGACGAAGCTCAAGGCTCATGGCCTTGCCGTCGGCCTTCCCAGTGATGACGATATGGGTAATAGCGAAGTCGGCCACAATGCCATGGGATGCGGAAGGGTTTTCTCCCAGGGTGCAAAGCTGGTGGTGAACTCAATTGAATCGAAGGCTATGTTTGCCGGTGAGACTTGGAAGAAGCTCATCAACAACGCGAAAACAAATACATCTACCTTGCACTTCATCGGCTTGCTCAGCGATGGCAATGTTCACTCCCACGTTGACAACCTCAAGGCAATGATCTTGCAGGCAAAAGCGGAAGGCGTTTCCTCTGTCCGTGTGCATGCACTGCTTGACGGTCGTGACGTCGGTGAGGTGAGTGCCCTTGAGTATTTCGATCCGTTTGAGGAGTTTCTCGCTTCTCTCAACGATGCAACCTTTGACGCAAAGATTGCAAGCGGAGGCGGAAGAATGGTCATTACCATGGACCGTTACAATGCAAACTGGAATATGGTACGCAAGGGTTGGGAAACCCATGTACTTGGTGAGGGCAGGCAATTCGATTCGGCCCACGAGGCCATTGAACAACTGCGCAAGGAGACCAAGGCGATTGACCAGGATCTGCCTCCCTTCATCATTGCCAAGGATGGCAAGCCGGTGGGTACCATCGAGGACGGGGACAGTGTCATCCTGTTCAACTTCCGTGGAGACCGCGCCCTTGAGATCACCAAGGCCTTTGAAGCAGAAGAGCTGACCGAGTTCGACCGTAAGCGCAGACCAAAGGTCGAGTACGCCGGAATGATGGAGTATGATGGGGACCTTCATGTGCCTGCCCAGTACTTGGTTACCCCCCCGGCCATCGACAAGACGATTGCTGAGTACCTGTGTGCGTCGAAGGTGAAGCAGTTCTCCATCAGTGAGACACAGAAGTTCGGCCATGTAACCTACTTCTTCAATGGCAACAAGAGCGGGAAATTCGATGAGAAGCTGGAAGAGTATGTTGAGATTCCCAGTGATATCGTCCCCTTTGAGGAAAGACCCTGGATGAAGTGCGCAGAAATTGCTGACCGCGTCATCAAGGAAGTGGAGAGCGGCAAGTGGGATTTCATCAAGCTCAACTTCCCCAATGGTGATATGGTTGGCCATACCGGCATCTTCCAGGCGGTTGTCTGCTCCATGGAGGGCCTTGACCTGCAGATCGGCAGGATCCACAAGGCTGTGATGGAAGCAGGGGGTGTGATGGTGATCACCGCCGACCACGGCAATGCCGACGATATGTTCGAGCATGGCAAGGACGGCAGTGTACAGTACAAGGAGAACGGGGATCCGAAGGCTAAGACCAGCCACTCGCTCAACCCGGTTCCCTGCATCATCTGTGACAGCAACTATCAGGGTGAGTATTCGACCGAACTCAAGACGGGATTGGGGATCAGCAGCATTGCAGCAACCTGCATGAACTTGCTCGACTTCGAAGCTCCGGCTGAGTATGATCCGAGCATCATCACCCTGCAGTAAGCAGAAAAACGTGGTATCATGGACAGGGCCTTCGGGCCCTGTTCGTATTTCCAAGGAGGGAATCTATGCAGTACATGGAGTTCGGAAGGACTGGTCATCGTTCAAGCAGGGTCCTTTTTGGCGCAGCAGCGCTGTGGGATGTAAGTCAGAAGGAAGCAGACAAAGCTCTTGGTCTGTTGCTTGACCACGGCATCAACCACATTGACACTGCACGAAGCTATGGAGATGCGGAACTACGTGTTGGACCTTGGATGAAAATGCATCGTTCAGACTTTTTCCTGGCTTCAAAGACCGGGGCACGGACCAAGGCGGAAGCCCTTGAGGAGCTCAAGCAAAGCCTTACCCGACTGAAAACCGACCATCTGGATTTATGGCAGTTGCACTTTCTTGTCGATTCGACGGAATGGGAGACTGCGATGAGTGAGGGGGGTGCTCTTGAGGCAATACAAGAAGCAAAACAGCAGGGCTTGGTTCGCTTCGCAGGGGTTACCGGCCATGGAATCGATGCTCCCAAAGCTCATATGAATAGCCTCAGTGTCTATGATTTTGATTCGGTGCTCTTCCCTTACAACTTTCCGATGCTTCAGCAGCCCTCCTACAAGAAGGATGTCGAGGCTTTGCTTGGTCTGTGCAAGCAACGAAATGTAGCGGTACAGACCATCAAGAGTCTTGCCCGAGGGGAATGGGGTGCCAAAGAGAAGGTGTATACCACCTGGTATGATGCCCTGGGAGAAGAGAAGGCCATCCAGATGGCTGTGCACTATGTTCTTTCTCATGAGCAGCTGTTTCTCAACAGCACTGGGGACCTGGGTTTGCTTCCCTCTGTACTCAAGGCAGCGGATATGGATATCCAAGAACCGGATGAGCAAGCAATGCTGGCATTGGTGGAGCAGGAAGGGATGAAACCGCTGTTTGTTTAGCAGAACAACTGGTATCTATCAACCTGATACATACCAGTTGCTCGATGACAGGTTTCAGCTGAGACAGCGGTACCAAAGTTCTGCCGACTCGTATCTATAAACCCATCCTTTTCTGATGCCTCTCTCTTCATAGGATCCTTCAAAGCCCTTTTCGAGGAGATCTTTGGTGATATGCAGGTATTTTTGGATTATGTCCTTTTCAAGTAGGGGCTCATCATGCCCGACCACCAAGTAATCAAAATAGTCTTCATATTCCCAGAGCCTCTTTAGGCTTTTCTGATATGTTTCGATAGCCTGGTAGTCAACTCCGTGCTCTCCAAAGATGATGATGCTACGATTCACCGTATCACCAGAGAACAACAGGCGGTTTTTCCGATCAAGAAAACAGACCGAACCGGAGGAGTGGCCGGGGGTATGGATTGTTTCCAATACCCTGTCTCCCAAATCAAACAACTGTCCGTCTGAGAGTGGCGTATAGGTGAAGGGTGGTGTAGTGGTCGGTATCGTTGCCTTGATGGTATCTGCATGGCCCTCACCAGGGAATCGTTCTGGAACACGGCTATCTGCGTAGTACTCACGGAATTCATTGGTATACATTTCTTTTGCTATGTTTTCATCTGCTGGATGCATGTGAATCTCTTCAAATGCATATGCCCCTCCGCAATGATCAGGATGACCATGAGTAATGAGTACAAGAAGAGGTTTGTCGGTAATCTCTTTTATTTCATCGATAATGGTTCCATATCCCATTCCGGTATCGATTACAGCTGCTGACTTAGATCCAACAGCGACATAATAGTTCACGAGTTTGTAGTCACTGATCAAGTACGTTTGATCAGCGATACATTGTATTGGTTTTTTCACGAGATACTCCAAATAATTATTTAAAACAGGAAACGTTGCTCCGCAGTACGATTCTAGGGTTGATGATGAGAGTCTTTTCTATCGTTTCTCCGAGCACAACATGATTGAAGAGTTGTTTCAGCGATTGGTAGCCAAGCTCAAACGGATTCTTGTTTATCAAGCAAGTGATTGTTCCTTTTTCCAGCAAGGAAACTGATTCTTCAAAGACCTCGCTCCCGATGAATATGAGAGGATGGTCGACAGCAATTTGTTGCAAGACTTGCATTACCACGACAGTATTTCTGGCGGTCGTACAATAGATTCCCACAATATCATCATATCGTTCGAACTTCTCAGCAAGTACCTGCTGCAATTTGGATTGCCTGTATGACTCATGAATTTTCTCGCACTGGAGATCAGGCCGGACCTGGGTCAGTTCATCCGAACACCCGGTACTGTTGGCCCGAGAAACCATATCTTCTTCAAGACTGGTCACATCAGCATCACAAATAAGAACCCGACCAGAAAAGTGAATGAATCGACCGAGTAGTTCGCCAGCAATCCTCCCTGCTTGATATTCATCAGTAGTAACACAGCTGAGTCGATTTATTTCAGGCAATTCCTTTTCGATAAATATGATGGGGATGCCTTTACCTTCAAATTTACTAAGCATGTTGTTTACTCGGTTGGAGCGAAGGGGGTAAATGATCAGTCCATCAATGGTAATGTTCGGGTTGTTATATAGTTCGCTGAGAATGGAAAGGATGCTCTCTTCCTCAATATCAAAGAAGTATTCCAGAAATCGCACACTAAACTTTTCACATTCCTTTTTATATTTCAGATACCCCTCATACATGGGTGAGGTAAAGTATTTTCCGTATTGGTCTTCTTTCGGAAAGACCAATACCAAGGTAGGGGTCTTTTTCTTGCTCAGAGCTGATGCTGCAAAATTCACCGAGTATCCCATCTCTTCTGAAATTGCCAAAATCTTTTTCCGCATAGCATTACCCACACCTTCCTTATTGTTAATGACACGATAAACGGTTGTGGTGGAAGTGTTTGCTCTTTTGGCAATGTCTTTCAAAGTGATGGTTTGGTCATTCATACATACTACTCCTGTATCAGCCCATTATAAGGTTTGGAAGGAAGGTTACAATATCAGGGAAAATTAAGAACAATGCAATCATACCAAAGATGCAGGCCATATAGGGCAGAGATTCTTTGGTATATTCCTTTGTTGTGCATCCCAAGATGTCCTGGGTAATGAACATGGAAACTCCGACAGGAGGTGTCATGCTCCCCATGGTGACAATGGTCATCATGAGAATACCAAAGTACACAGGGTCTACTCCCAGAGTTTTTATGATGGGAAGAAAAATCGGGGTCGTAAGTAAGGTAATCACCGTTGTTTCCATGAACATACCCATAATCAGCAAAAAGGCGAGGATGGTAAGGAGGACAATAATTGGGTTTGTAGATAAACCGGTGATCAACACTGCAATCGTTCTTGGGATACCCGTATAAGCCGATACAAATCCAAAAATACTTGAGAATAGGACAATAGCAAGCATATTCCCATTGTCTTTGGTTGCCGTATCGAGGACATGAAAGAGGTTCTTGAGATTCAATTCCTTGTAGACAAACTTACCGATCACAATTGCATACACGACAGCGAATGCTCCTGCCTCACTGGTAGTAAAGAATCCGCTTCTGATTCCAACGATGAGCACAACAGGGAACATCAATGCCCAGAAACTCTCTTTGAAACAGGTCCACACCTCTTTGAAGGTAGGAGGAACTGTGGAATCAGGAATGTATCCACGTTTCATGGAGATGAAATGAGTAGCCGTCATGTACAATCCCATCAATATGATGCCTGAGGGGATGCCAGCAATGAAAAGTCTTCCAATTGAGACGTCACCGACAAAACCGTAGAGAATCAGGCCCATGCTGGGAGGGATGGTGGCCGTAATCAGACCCCCAAAGGCCAATACGGCACTGGTGAAGCCTTTCGAGTATCCTGCTTTTATCATGGACGGGCCAAGAAAACGAGCTTCCATTGCCGTATCAGTTGCGGCTGATCCGGAGATGCCTCCCATGAGGGCGCTGAGTACGATTGAAACCTGGGCAAGACCGCCGGCCATATGACCAGTGAGAACCTTTGCGAACTTTACCAGTCGGGTCGTGATGCCTGCTGCATTCATGATGTTTCCTGCAATCAGGAAGAAAGGAACAGCAAGGAAAGGAAATGACTGGGTTTGGACGATGACCTTTTGTGCAGCGATCGTGAGGTTCATTCCTCCTACGGTAAAAAATGCACTCAAGGCTGAAATTCCAACAGTAAAGGCTATGGGCAATCCACTGAAAAGACAAACAAAAAAGAGAATTCCGATAATTGCTAATTCCATATCAAGCTCCTTGTTTCATACTGTCTTTTCCCGTGAAAAGGGTAACAATATATTTGACCAGATGCATAATTTCAAAGAAAGTGGTTAAGCCTAATCCGACGATGCCGCTTGTGCTGACCCAGAGGAAACTGATTTTCAGAGTGGTTATGGTTGTCATTTTGTTTGCAAAGGCATACTTGATGGTATACACCAGCATAATGGAAAGAAAACCAATGATGAGAATGAAATGCAAAAGCTTGAGAGGCATTCTTGCCCAAAGGGGGACTCGGTCTATCAACAAATCTACCTTGGGATGCGTCTGTCGGTAAGAAGCAAGGCTGGTTGCGAGAAAGCAGAACCATGCAAAGAGCAAGAGACTCAGATCGTTTGACCAAACAAACGAGATGTTCAGTGTTCTCCCAATAGCTGCAGTGAAGACAACTACAATCATTGCAATCATCAAGCCTCTGGTTATCAGTGATATCCCTTTTACCACCTGTCCCAGTGTACGATCAAATGTTTCCATAATATTCCTCCAATCAGGAAAGAGTAGAGGACGGAGAGAAAAAGCTCTCTTCGTCCTCGGGATAGCTGTTACTTCTCAACGATTGCACGAATCTGGGTCTTCAAATCTCTGAAGCCAGGAAACTTGTCGTACACGACATCAGTGGCTTTCTTCGCTGCTTCCAAATCAAAGTCGTTGATGGTGAACCCGCGTCTGGTCAGCTCTGCTTCCATTGATTCCAGATTATCAAGCATATAGTTGGAATATTCGGTTCCAAACTTAGTTACTTCTTCATCCAACATCACTTTCAAGTCATCAGGAAGGCTGGCATACCACTGCTGTCCAACTACGATTCCACTGAGCAGAAGGAACTGATTGGTTTTGGTAATGTGGCTCAGTACTTCTTCGAAGTTTCCACTGGTAGTTATCTGGGCATCCATACCATCAACCACTTTCTGCTGAAGAGCCGAATATACTTCGTTACCAGCAATAGCTACTGGAGTTGCTCCGAATGCCTTGATGATTTCCTGCCACATTGGGGATGAGCCGGTACGGATCTTGAGGTTTTTGAAATCAGCGACGCTTTTGATTTCCTTCTGGGTCCAATAGTGTCTTGCGCCCTGGAACCAGTTCCAACTGGAGACGTGGATACCGTACTGCTCTGCTTCTGTGACCCAACCCTTGAACATATCCGATTGAGTGAATTTGAGGGCTTCATCGTAATTGTTGAAGATATAGGGAGCTTCAAAGATATTCATTGAGGGTACATAGTCAGCAAAGCGGCCGGCGTCAAGAATTACCGCGACGTTCATTCCACTTTTGGCTTGCTCGAGAACCTGAACAGTATCACCCAATACCCCTGCAGCAAGGACTTCGATTTTCAGTCTTCCATTTGAGCGTTCAAGCAGAGAGTCTGCCAACTTCTGCATATGAATGGGGAGCTGATCTCCTTCGGGAAGGACTGTACCCATCTTAAGAGTATAGACTTTGGAGTCTTCCTTGGCTGTTGCTGTTGATGAATTTTTTGATCCACAGCCGATGAACAATGAGAGAACAGAAATGAGTACGAGTGTGACCAGTAGCGTCTTTTTCATTAGAGGTTCCTTTTGAGTTTGATTAAATGTTTACTTAAACGTTAACGTAAACGATTATTGATATAAAGATTGCATTTTGTCAACACTTTTATATAATTTTTATTGCAACTGGTGGATGATTAGAAAACCTGTGGGTATTAAGTCCAGATATGGTAGGTCCTGGTTACCAGGATCAGGGTTGTTGTGCCTGCAACATAGAATACCAAGCCGAGGCTGTTGAACAGGGTATCTTGGCTGACCGTAACCATCATGGTTCCTATGATCATGAGGATGAAGGAGAGACAGCGGGCAAGCGTCTGCCTGCTGAAGTGTTCTTCAAAGATGGCGATAAGAAAGGTCAGCACCGCAAGGGCGTTGATCAGGATGCAGACTCCCAGAAAGAGACGATTCGTGACGCTTACTTCCCATAGGAAGGAAGCTGAGCTTGCTGATACAGGAACCAAGATGGAAAGCAAGAGCGCACTCGCTGCCCCTACAAAAGAGTACTGGCCAAGCTTGGTTGGGTTGATGGTTTGTTGGAAGAGGCCTGAGGAGAGAAAGAGAAACGAACCGAAGAGCAGGGAGAAGTGGTAGAGAACCGAAACATTCAACGGATTGAGAAGAAACAGGCCGGTGAGGGCGTGATGAAGGGGAAGTATTTTTACATTGCCCAAACTGATCATGAGAAAGAGCAAGGGAAGCACCCGTGCTTCGGCCCCGATATTGGCACGGTAGAAGAAACAGAGCAATAGGGCTGCAATAAGGGCAACCCACAGGTGGATGAGAGAAGGCAACAAGTGGGAACGGGTAGTGACCCACATCCCATTTTGTACGGATGCAATGATGCTGTGCACAATCACTGCACTCAATATGAGGGTTACAAGGGCTTGGACACCCAGCAGGACGAAGCGTAGGTTCTTTCCCATAATCTCTTACAGGACATCCGAATAGGAGCTTTCGACGAGCACTCCCATCCTATGGCAGGTGTAGGTTGCTCCGAAGGCCGCTATGTAGGAGTCGATGAGAATGCCCATTCCGTTGAGGATCGGCATCATGGCAACGAGTGTCATCTCTGCTCCATACAGGTCGATCTTGAGGAACTGGAGGGCAATGATGGAGATGAAAAAGACTTCATACCCAAGGTAGAGCGGGCTTGCAAAGGAGAACAGTGCACTGGCGAGGGCAACAAAGAGAATCACCTTGTCAGCAGGCAACGTACCGGTAGCCGCATACAAGAGGCTGAGGATGCTCAACGTTGCGATCATGGCAGAACCGCCTCGCCCAATGAGTGTATAGAGCGGAACTGCAGTAGCGCTTACCCGTTTCTGGCACCCAAGGTTGTGACGGGAGAGGGAGATGGTCATCGGACTTGAGAAGAAGATGCTTCCGGTAAACAAGGCAGCACTTGCTGGAGCTATCATGCGATAGAGCACCTTGTATGGATTCACCTTGAAAGCGGTGACCAGGGCGAAAAGCAGGGGAAGCAGGCCCAATAGGACAAGGAGTGTTGAACCGAGGAGCATGAGCAGGAACCGTTCGGCAACAAAAATGGTGCCCTCAGACTGCAAATGGCTGAAAAAATAGGAGGAGGCGAAGAAAACGAACAAATGGCCGGTGGTGCTGAATGCCCTGGCCAGGCGGAACATCGTCTCACTGAGGGAGTTCATGGTTACATAGGCAGGTCTGATGACCTCCACGTTGGGCTTGAGAAAGTATCCGAAGACCAAGGCGATGATCAGAACAGGAAGCAAGAAACTCTCAGCATTTGCCAAGGTGTAGAAAGGATTGACCGGCAACATCGACTCAAAGAGGGTGGAAAGCGATTGGGGCGCTACCATGGAGAGGACGGAAGCATCCGTACCGGCGGTGGTGCTGGCCGGGAAGTTGGAGGGGAAGAAGCGGAAGACTAGTGCAGAGGCGGCTACCAGAAAGATGGTGGTGAGCAGGCTCCAGAGGATGGTTGTCCTGGCAAAGACACCTCCCTTGCTGTCCTTTCGCAAGGAAGCAATCCCTGAAGAGAAGCCGAAGAAGACCAGCGGAATCAACACGAATCCACCAAGCTGAACCAGCAGGGCGGTAATCGTATACATCAGTTGCTGAAATATACCCGATTCTCCAAACAGCAGGGTTGCAGCCAAGCCGAGGGCAGTTGCAGCCAGATAGCTTATCCACGTCTTCATAGTTTCCAAGAGTATCTTATCAGCACAGGCAAGTCAATCAAACATCTATCCTTAGCTCAGGAGACGCTCGAGCTTATAGGCTGCATCCAACTCCGCCTCAAGCAGAACCTGTACGTAGCGCTCTACGCTGGACATCCCCTTGATAACCCCGAGTGAGAGTGCTGAAAGATAGATGATCTCCTGCATTGCTTCCTTCGTGTACCAGGTGGTTCCCTGATACTCATTCACCTGTGCGTACAAGCGAAGGCTTTTGTCCTCCAACAGAAGGGCCAGAATCTTCTTCGGATCTTCCATGGAGTCGTCAACCTGATAGGCGGCACTCGCAAGAATGGCAGCACTGTGGCAAGCTTTTCTGGAAAGGTCTTGGACAAAGCCCACCTCGCACAGTTCCTTGCTGAAGAAGCGGGAGAGCAGCAACTTGTCGCTGATAATCATTGCGTTCTCGATGGTGCAATCTTCACTGAGGAAGGGCTTGAGGAAGAAAAATGCAGCCACTACTGCATCAAGCTCATCCATGATGGCTGAACCGTGGAGGAAGAAACGGGTTTTCGGATTACTGAAGAGGGTGCTCCATCGCTTCACCTCATTGAGCATGAGGGCTGGGTTGATTTCTCTTGGCAGGGCAGGCAAGGATTTCCGTGCTGTGGGATGGAGGTTTTCCACCACCGCTCCAAGGTGGGTGTATGCTTCTGCAAGGGTGAGGATGAGCTTGCGTTCGGTCCTGCTGGTAGCTTCCCCCTTGAGAATCTGACGAATCTGCTTGAAGAACTGTTCGGAATGGAAGTTCTCCATCGCCTTGTACACCGGTTTGAGCCTGAGAGCCAGTATCTCTTGCTCAAAGTTCTGTACACCCTGCTCTCCCATTTGCTCATAGAGAGCCAGATAGGTACCATCGACATCCTCTACTTCACGGATATTGAGATAGACCTTGGTCTCAAAACCCCTCAGATGCAGGCTGAACCCTTCGTCATAGACTCTTAGGGAGGGCTTCATGTAGGTCAGGCCTTCAGAGAAGGAGTCATAGATCACATAGCGCCTTCCCCCCAGGGTAAGACCCAGGGTTTCTGCAAGGCTGGTGGTTACTGTCCGCTTATCTTCCCCATTCTTCTGCAACTTTGGTGCAGATGTTTTGATCCAGCCGCTCACTTCCTCATACTGGTTGTTGTAGAGGATGAGGGCTCGTTCGGTTTCGGTACCGTTTACATAACAGAACGCAGACTGCTGTACCACACCGTCCCGGTAGAGGTCGAAGAGGTGGAAAAAGTCGACCCCACTGAACAGGTATCGCTTTTTCAGAAGCGGGAAAATTCGCTTGTAATGCTGATCGACAAGACCTTGGTTGGGTCTCTCATCCCAATAAGCCCTGCGGTACTCCATGCCGTACTTTTCCCGATACCCTTCAATCTGCCCATGGCCGAACATCGGAAGGCCGGGCATGGTTGCCAAGAGGGTACAGATGCCGAAGTACTTATCCCCATCACCAAACTGGGCGATGGCGGTCTCTTCATCGGGATTGTTCATGAAGTTTACGAAGCGCTTGAGGATTTCCGGTTCGAAACTGATGGTATTCTTGATTGTCTCGCGGTACTTCTGGTTCTCTTGGTTCTTGAGCATGTTCATGAAGGCACTGTTGTAGACACGGTGCATGCCCAATGTCCTTACAAAGTAGCCCTCCATCATCCAGAAAGCCTCGGCAAGCAGGAGGGTGTCAGGAAGCTCCTCGTTAATCCTGTCCACCACCTCCCTCCAGAACTCTTGGGGGATTTTCTGGTTGAATTCAAGTTCATCCATCCCGTACTGGGCGCGTCCTGCAATATCCCCGCCGTGGCCCGGCTTCGGGTACCAAAGACGTTGGATATGCTTCTTTGCCAAAGTCATTGCCGCATCGAATCGGATGATCGGGAAGTTGGAAGCAACATGCTTAATCTGTTGATACACAGCCTCTCTTGTAGCCGGATTAAGGAAATCAAGCTGAGCAGTGTCATTCCAGGGCATCGAAGTCCCATCGTTGCCATGGAAGATATAGGTGGTATCTCCGTTTCTCAAGTCCCTGCGTCGGAACGTAACAGCTGCATCACTACGGTCGTAGTAATGGTCTTCGAGCTTGATCTCGATATCAGGGTTTGGAGAGAGATTCGGCCCATCGTAGGTATAGGATGGGAAGGGAGGATAGCTTTGCTGGACAAAGTACTCACTGTGATCGAAAACCCAGTCTCCATCGATTCCACAGTGGTTGGGCACCATGTCGCTGGCAAGTCTGATGCCATACCGGGCACAGCGTTGGCGCAGGTTGTCCAACGCAGCCCAGCCCCCAATTGCCTGGGCGATCTCATAGTTCTTCAATGAGTAGGCCGAAGCCTCGGCATCGGGGTTCCCGCACAGGTTCTTTATCTTCTTGCTTGCACTGCTTCGCTCCCACAATCCTATCAGCCACAAGGCGGTGAAGCCTCGCCCTGCAAGATTCTCCAACTCCTTGTCAGGAACCTTGTCCAAGGTGTCGATCGGATAGCCGTACTCCTTGGAAAGCTGGTCAAGCCAGACCAAGGTTGACTTGGCCATCATAATGACATTGGGCATCCAGTTCTTGTCAGCAGTGAAGGCTTCATATTCATGGTCGAAGAGACTGTAGTCTGGGACTACCATCTCTGCCGACCCACCTCCGGCAGAGGGGAAATGGGGTTTGTTCTCCTCCTGCACAAAGTCGACAGCCCTGAGCAGAAGCGTTCTCAATGTCTGGGGTATCAGGTCGCTCCAAGCCTCAAGAATATAGGAAATCTGGTCAAGCAAGGAGTCGGGATAGAGCCTGGCAGGGCGGGTGAGGAATGAGAAGATATCCTCGTCACTGTTTCGCATCCCAGTAGAAGCGCCTCCCATCAGTGCGGTCATCGCTTGGGCTGCTTTGGGAAAAGAGAGTCCTTCGGGAGCAATGAAAGGTTTTGCCGCCTTGGTGAGAGCAGGGTTTTCCATCATGACCTGATGGATGAAGTATCCTCGCAGAGACTCCTCGTAAAAGAAATCCAAAGGCAGTGACTGCTGGATCAACAGCGGGGAGGGGAACTCCTTCATATAGAAGGCCAACACCTCTTGGGCAGCATGATTCTTGTTGATCAATGCAGTAAGACGGGTGAAGAAGTCCGGTTCATTGTCGGAGAGGTAACGGGAGAGCACACTCTGGTAGAGTTGATGAAGGACGGCAGTGGCATGCAGTTTCCCCGACGACACCCAATCGTTGCCCCCTTTCGCCTTTACCTTGGAGTTGTAGATATGGGCGAGTTCGGTAGCCTGCTTGTACAGTGCTCCAAGATCGGAATCCGAAGCAAACAACGCTGGAAAAAAATCCATTTCAGTCCTGGTACGAACTGAAATGCGAAAATCACGTGTAATCAAGTCACGCCTCCCTGAGGGTGGTTCAATCCCTGAACGGTAAGCCCAGTATACCATGAGAGGCTTTGGTTGTAACCCCTTTCTTGGGAATGAGCGTCTGTTAGACTAATGTATTTGTTACCGGAAGTGAAGAAATATCACTATCAAGCATCGATGATGCAAGGTCTAGCACCAACGGAAGCGAGACTTCTTCTTCTGAAGTAAACCGCTCCAGTACAAAGGAGGCAACTGACCCATGCTTTGGTCTGCCGATACCTATTCTCAGACGAAGGAACTGATCACTATTCAAATGTTGCTTGATCGATTTCAGCCCATTGTGTCCCTGCAGTCCTCCCCCAGCCTGTACTCGCAGCGTACCATAAGGAAGCTCAAGGTCGTCATGAACCACCAGGATGTTGTTGGGCTCGAGATGAAAGAAATCAAGGGCGGCACGAACTGCCTTTCCACTCTCATTCATATAGGTCTGAGGCCTGAGCAGGCGGACAGGGCCTTCACTGGAGAGTTGTGCATGAAATTTTGCAGTCCACGAGAGGTTGGGAAAGTGATGGTCGCAAACCATCCAGGCGACGTTGTGCCTGGTTCTTGCATACTCCCTTCCGGGGTTGCCCAGAAATACCATTAGTTTTACCATAGCCTATCATACGGGCAATCCAGAGGAGAGAAAAGATGTATGTACTGGTCTTCTATGTACCGCAGTCCCATCTTGAGTCGGTGAAAGAGGCTGTCTTCTCCACAGGAGCAGGAACCATGGGCAACTACGCAAAATGTTGCTTCCAAACCAAGGGAACAGGGCAATTCATGCCACTTTCCGGCAGTTCTCCGTTTCTTGGGACCGAAGGAATGCTTGCACAAGAAGAGGAGTGGCGGGTAGAATTGGTGGTCGACGAAGAGAGTGCCGCTTTGGCGGTACAGGCTCTGCTCGACGCTCATCCTTATGAGGTTCCTGCCTATCATCTGATCCCAGTATTGACCCTTGAGGGGGTCGAGTACAACGAATAGGAGCATCCATGGCAAAGACGATTGCCCAGATCAACGAGAAAATCAAGGCGGGAAGCGTGGTGGTGGTAAGCGCCGAAGCCTTCTCAAAAATGGCCAAGGAAACGCCGATTTCCACCCTCAGCGAGGAAGTGGATATTGTCACCACCGCCACCTTCGGCCCCATGTGTTCTTCAGGTGCCATCATCAACTTCGGGCATTGGTCTCCAGGCATCAGGATGGAGGAGATCAGTCTCAACGGGGTGAGTGCCTATGAGGGCTTGGCTGCGGTGGACACCTACATCGGAGCAACCGCCGAATCGAAATTCGATCCCACCTATGGGGGGGCGAATGTGATCGAAGACCTCATTGCAGGCAAGGATGTACGACTCCATGCCCGAGGGAAGGGGACCGATTGCTATCCGACCAAGGAGATCGATACGTGGATCAACAAGGATACGGTCAACGAATTCTACCTGTTCAATCCCCGTAACGCCTATCAGAACTATGCTGCGGCAACCAACAGCACCAGCCGCATCAAATACACCTATATGGGCAGTCTCCTTCCACGGATGGGCAACATCACCTACTCAACCAGTGGGGAGTTGAGTCCTTTGCTCAATGATCCCTACCTCAGGACCATCGGTCTGGGAACGAGAATCTTCCTTGGTGGTGGTGAAGGCTTTGTTGTGTGGAACGGAACCCAGTTCAACACCCGTCGTGAGCGCAACAGCATGGGTATCCCCAAGCTTCCCGGTGCCACCTTGGCGGTGCTCGGTGATGCACGGCAGATGTCAACCGATTTCATCCGTTCCGCCTACTATGAGAAGTATGGTGTCTCGATGTTTGTCGGCATAGGCATTCCCATCCCCGTCCTGGACGAGAGGATGGCCCAAAATCTTGCCATCAGCAACGACCAGATTGAGACCACCATCCTCGACTATGGCCAGGAGAACCATCCCAGTGTGGGTGCGGTTACCTATGCCCAGCTTGCAAGTGGGTCTGTCACCCTCTCCGACGGCAAGCAGGTCAAGACAGCTCCGCTCTCTTCCTTGGCAAAGGCACGAGAAATTGCCGATATCCTTGCCGATAGGATCAGAAGCAGGAAGTTCTTCCTGACCGAACCGGTTGCCATGTTCCCCAAGGACAGTTTTATCAAACCCTTGGTACACCGCGAAGGAGGTGCACAATGAGACGCAGATATGCGCTTCGGTTCTCCCCCGCCTTGGTGGAGCAGCCGATCGTCAGCAAGCTCGCCAGAATCTACGATGTGGACATCAACATCCTCAATGCAGATGTAGCAAGCGGTCGCGGGGGTAAGCTCATTGTTGAACTGGTGGGAACCGATGAGAACCTCGATAAGAGCGTACACTATCTCTCTGAGGTTGGTGTCCTTGTCTCCGAGATGGTCAAGGAGTTGATCTTCAAGCAGGAAACCTGCATCCATTGCGGAGCTTGTACTGCTGTCTGTTCCCCAAAGGCCCTCTCGATGGACAGCTCTGCAAAGCTCGTCTTTGATGTTTCGCTGTGCGTAGTTTGCGGTCTTTGCACCCAAGCCTGTCCTCTACGCTTGTTTGAGGTTTCGCACGAGCGAGAGGCCTGACCATGTACGAGAAGCGAACCTATCGTCAGAACATGGGAGCAGGTCGCTTCACGAGCATCTCCCTTTCCATTCAGGAAAGTGATCTTTGGATCGGCTGGACCGGGTCTGTCGACCAGGCTCAGCTGATCAAATCAGCTGCAGAACTTGTACGCCGGTTGCGACTGGAGCTGATCGGACATCCTGATCCCAGCTTTCTGACAAGCTTGGTGCCGCTTGCAGGGCATGACTATCCAAGCGAACTCGCCACTGCCATGCACAGTGCTTCCCTGCGTGCCGGCACCGGACCCATGGCAGCGGTTGCTGGTGCAATTGCCCAAGCGGTGGGAAAGGCACTGAAGCAGAAGTTCTCACTCGAAGAGATAGTCGTTGAGAATGGGGGAGATCTCTATGTTGATGTCCTCAAACCCCTTCTGATAAGGCTATTTGCACCTTCAAGTGCGTTTTCAGGAAAGCTTTCGGTAGTGGTTTCCCCTTCTGAGTGCCCTCTGGGGGTTTGCACTTCCTCAGCTAGGATCGGTCATTCACTGAGCTTCGGCCGGGCAGATGCAGTGATGGTAGCGGCAATAGATGCCGCGCTTGCCGATGCTTGGGCAACCGCAGGTTGCAATCAGGTACAGGCAAAAAGCGATGCGCAGCGCGTCTGTACAGAGCTCTCTTCCCAGGAGGGGATTCTCTCCGTCCTGGTTGTCATTGATGATACACTGGCCATCGGTGGCCGGCTGGAGGTTTGCACCCACGATGAACAGAACCCAATACCTTGAGCATCTGCTCGCACAGCGAATTGTCCTGCTTGATGGCGCGATGGGCACTATGATCCAAAGCCAGGACCTTGATACGGATGATTATACCTTTGAAGGCCATGCGGCCCTTGGATGCAATGAGGTGCTCAACCTCACCCGAGGCGATGTAATCTATCAGATCCATCGCGACTATCTGGACAGTGGTACAGACATCATAGAAACCAATACGTTCTGTGCCAACGCGTTCAATCTGGCCGAGTACGGCCTTTCTGATGAAGTGGAGACTATCATCCAGGCAGCCTGTGAAATCGCTCGTGAAGCGGCAGCGGACCATGAGGCGAACACGGAAGGGTACGCCTTTGTAGCGGGAAGCATCGGCCCTACCAACCGCTCGCTTGCCTTCTCTCCCAAGGTGGAGGACCCAGCCTACCGCCAGAGTGATTATCCTGCCTTTCTGGCGATGTACCGCCAACAGGTGAAAGCCCTGCTTGAGGGAGGCGTGGATCTTCTGCTCATCGAGACAGTGTTCGATACCCTTGTAGCCAAAAGCGCCATCCAGGCCTGTATAGAGGAGATGGAAGCGCAGAACCGCAAGGTTCCCATCATGGTGAGTGTGACCTTCAGCGACCAGAGCGGAAGAACCCTCAGCGGGCAAACCCTCTCTGCCTTTGTAACCAGCCTCAGTGCCTACCCCCTGTTCAGCCTTGGGCTCAACTGTTCCACCGGCCCACAGGAGATGATCCCCCTCATCGAGGAGCTTTCTGCGATTTGCCCGTTTTATGTCAGCGCCCACCCCAATGCGGGTTTTCCCGACAAGGAGGGCAACTATACGCTTACTGCCAAGCAGATGGCCGACCAACTGCTCCGTTTGTTGAAGGATGGGAAGCTGAATATCGTAGGTGGTTGCTGCGGCACCACCGCCGAACACATCAAGACGCTCAAGCAAGCCTCTGCACAGGGCACGAGCAGGCCTCTTCCTGCCAGAGAACCTGTGCTGGAGCTTTGCGGCTTGGAAACGGTACAGAGGACGGCCGGAAAGTTGCTGGTGGTCGGGGAGCGTACCAATGTTGCCGGCTCACGTAAGTTCGCCCGCCTCATCAAGGAAGAGAAGTGGGAGGAGGCCCTGGCCATCGCCAGGGAGCAGGTCAATGAAGGAGCACAGGTCCTCGATGTCTGCATGGATGCCTCGATGCTTGATGCACCGAAAAGCATGCGAAACTTCTTGCGCTACATCGCCAGCGACCCTTCGGTAAGCAAGGCCGCCATCATGATCGACTCCTCAGACTGGTCGGTCATTGAGAGTGCCATGGGTGAAGTGCAGGGCAGGGGAATCGTCAACTCCATCAGCCTCAAGGAGGGTGAAGAGCCCTTCCTCGCCCATGCCAGGCAGATTGCAAGCCATGGCCATGCCATGGTGGTGATGCTCTTTGATGAGGAAGGCCAAGCGGCCACCTATGAGCGCAAGATTGCCATCGCAAAGCGAAGTCATGAGCTTTTGGTGGGAGCGGGCATCAGGGAAGAGGACATCATCTTTGATGCGAACGTGCTTGCCATCGCCACAGGCATCGAGGAGCACGACACCTATGCACGCGACTTCATCCTTGCCACAGGCGAGTTGAAAAGGCTGTACCCGCGCTGCAGCACCAGCGGTGGGGTGAGCAACCTCTCCTTCTCATTCCGCGGTAATGATGAGCTGCGCACTGCTATGCATGCTGCGTTCCTCAATCTTGCTTCCCTGGATATGGCCATCATCAACCCGTCCTCCCTGCTTGAGGTGGAGGCCTTGGAGCCATCTGTACGTTCAACTATTGAACATGCCCTGCTTGCCGACACGGATGACCTCAACCAGGTCAGGGCGAATCTCATTGCCCTGGCAGTGGGAATGCAGAAAGACGATAAGCCGGCAAAGAAGGTGGTGCGCAGTACTGAAGATCCAAAGAAGAACCTCTATGAGGCTGTTTTGGGCGGGGAGCATACCTTCCTGGAGGAAGATCTGGAGCTATTGAAAGAGGAAGATCCCCTTCTCTTGGTAGAAGGTCCTCTGATGGACGGGATGAAGGAAGTAGGCCGTCTTTTCGGTGAGGGCAAGCTCTTTCTTCCCCAAGTCGTACGAAGCGCCCGCACGATGAAGATGGCAGTCGATATTCTCCAACCTCGCATCACCGCGTATTTGGCACAGCAGGCCTCATCAGAGAGCCAAGCAAAGAAAATTGCCGTGATGGCAACCGTAAAGGGTGATGTGCACGACATTGGGAAGAATATCGTCAACCTTTTGCTCAGATGCAACAACTTCGAGGTCATCGATCTTGGGGTCATGGTGCAACCTCAAGCCATATGGGAAGCTGCATGCAAACACAAGGCGGATTTGGTGGGCCTCAGCGGCCTGATCACCCCCTCGCTGAAGGAGATGGAGACGGTCATCCGGCTCTTTGAGGAGCATCAGTCAGCCATCCCCATCTTTGTCGGGGGAGCGACCACCAGTGCACTCCATACTGCAGTGAAACTCAGCCCGCTCTACTCAGAAGCAGTCATCCAGACCAAGGACGCATCATCCATGGTGCTTGCCGCCAATGAGGTGGTGGGAAAAGAGCGCGTTTCCTTCCTTTCAAAACAGCATGCACTGTATGAAAGTCTTCGTGCACAGCACGTGGGAAAAGAAAGTGATGGAGGTCAGGCCGGCTCGTACCAAAAAGCCCTCGCCCTCTCCACGCAAAAAGAGAGAGGAACAAGAGCTTCCTCCTATGGAGTATATACCGCCTCCTCCTTCACGCTTCCTTCCCTCCTCGAACGCATCAATTGGAAGATGTACTGTGCTGCGTGGAAAGTCCCCTTTGAAAGCGATGAGGGAAGACGTCTGGTTGGTGAAGCAAACACCCTTCTTGCCAGAGACGAAGTCAGGACCATGTTTGAGGCAGGGTGCAAGGTGGTCTACGGACTCTTCCCCGCTTCAAGCGACCGCATGGCGGTGACGGTGGGCGAGCATCGCTTCCACTTCTTGCGCAATGAGGAGAACGGGCTCTGCCTTGCCGATTGCATTGCCAAGGAGGATACAGTCGGCTTGTTTGTCACCACATCCGCCCTGACCCTCCCTGCCTACCTGAAAACACGTGATGTGGAGCTGGATGGCATGGAATTACTCAGCCTGAAGTTGCTTGCAGACCGGCTTGCCGAAGCACTTGCAGAAGAAGCCGAGCGTTTGATACGGTCCAAATGGGCGCAGGGCCACACGATGTATCTTCGTCCTGCACCGGGCTATCCGAGCTGGAACGACCACAGTGAGAAGGGTGTATTGTTTGCAGCCCTTGGCGCCACGGAGAGAATCGGGGTGCGCTTGACCGAAAGCTTTGCCATGGATCCTCCTTCCTCGGTGTGCGGGATGCTCATCGGAGGGGAAGATCTTCGCTATTTCGCCCTCAAGGGGGTGAGTGAGGAGCAGCTGGACCTCTATGCAGGAAGGAAGGGCCTTTCGCGTGAGGCGCTTGCCACATTGCTCAGTGGTATGGGATACTGAGGCCATGCAAGTAATCGACATCCTCAACGAGGCTAAAAAACCGCTGTTCACCTTTGAATTGGTTCCTCCGCTGAAAGGCAGTGATGCCCAGTCCCTGCTCGGCAGTGTACGGGAGCTTGCCCAGTTCGAGCCCGCCTACATCAATGTGACCAACCACCAGCAGGAGGTGGTCTATCTTGAGCGCGAAGATGGGCTCTTGGAGCGGCGTACGGTGCGAAAGCGTCCTGGGACCATTGCCCTCTCGGCCCTGATCCAATACACCTTCAACATTCCGGTGGTCGCCCATCTCATCTGCGGCGGCATGGATGCCGACCAGCTTGAGGATGCCTTGGTTGAGCTCAACTTCTTAGGTATTGAGAACATCCTCGCCCTACGGGGCGATCCCCCCAACGGTGAGAAGCGGTTTGTACCGATGAAGGGAGGCTACGCACACTCCTCCGACCTGGTGAAGCAGATCGCAAACCTGAATGAGGGAAGGTATTTGGACAGCACCTTGCAGGATGGGAGAAAGACCCATTTCTGTACTGGCGTTGCGGGGTATCCTGAAAAGCATGCTGAGGCTCCGAATCTTGAAGAGGACATCCAAATGCTCAAGTACAAGGTGGAGTGCGGTGCGCAGTACATTGTGACACAGATGTTCTTCGACAATACAGTCTTCTATCGCTTCGTCGATGATTGCCGCAAGGCAGGCATCACCGTCCCGATCATTCCGGGGCTCAAGCCGATCGGAAGCAAGCGCGACCTTGCGACCATTCCCCAGACCTTCCATGTCGACTTCCCCTCCGAACTTGTTCAATTGTTGAACAAGGCTCAGAAGCTCTCCGAGATCCGGGAGATCGGGGTGCATTGGTGCACCAAGCAGGCAAAGGATCTGTTGGCACACGGAGTGCCAGGAGTGCATTTCTATACGCTTGGAAAGGCCGAATCGGTCTCAAGGATTGTACGCGAGGTTTTCTAGCGCGAGCGTGTCACCCCGATTTTGGGACAGGTTTTCTCTTCCGGGCACTTGCTGCAGAAGGGACTGACCGGGGTGCAGATGAGCTGGCCGTAGCGGACCAAGAGCTCATTGAGCGGTATCCAGAATCGCCTGGGCATGAGAGAGGCCAACGCCTCTTCGGTTTGCTCAGGCGTTTTTGTTGTTACCCAACCCAGACGGTTTGCAATTTGATGAACATGGCAGTCCACGCAGATTGCCTCAATCTGGAAACCCAGATTGAGTGTCAGATTCGCTGTCTTGATGCCCACCCCGGGAAGGGAGAGCAACTCTTGTTGTGTATCGGGAACCTTCCCTCCAAAACGCTCGAGAAGCTGTAGGGAGATTGCCTGGATGGTTTTTGCTTTGGTTTTGTAGAAACCTGCAGGATAGATGGCGTCTTCTATCTGGGAGACAGAAAGGGCGAGCATGGACTGAGGATCCTTTGCAAGGGCAAAAAGATGCTTGCTTGCCGAGAGGGTGACCTCATCCTTGGTCCTGAGGGAGATGATGGTGGCTATCAGCACCCGGTAGGGGTCGTTCTCCCGCTCGGCTATGATCGAGACGGAGGGCAGGACCCCACCTTCCTGCTGGACAGCATGCCTGAAGCTTGCAAAGAGGTTGTCCCAGTAGTCTGCATCCATGCCATTTGGTAGCACACCGAAGGGAAAGATGCAACGCTCCCTTGACCTTTTTTTTGTTACGCTCTAGCGTGTTTTCATGATAATCGTACTGAAACAGCAGATCAGCGAAAAGCACAAAGAGGCTATCCGTTCCTTCCTGGTTGAGAAGGGGTATACCGTCAAGGAGATCATCGGTCAGGAAGAGACCATTTTCGGGGCGGTGGGACAGAGTACCATCGATATTCGTGAGGTACAGATGCTTGAGGGGGTTGCCAGTGTGGTGCCCATCAGCAAGCCTTACAAGCTAGCTTCACGCGAGCTGAAGAAAGAGGATACCATCGTTACGGTGGGCAACGTGAAGATCGGGGGTAACAGGATTGCCATCATGGCAGGTCCTTGTGCCGTTGAATCGCGTGAGCAAATCATGACCATCGCTGCATCAGTACGGGAGGCAGGGGCTGTCATCCTGCGTGGGGGAGCCTTCAAACCCCGTACCAGCCCGTATGCTTTCCAAGGCTTGGGAGAAGAGGGCCTGAAGTATCTCAAGGAAGCCGGCCAGGCCTATGGCATGCCGGTGACCACCGAGATCGTGAACCCTTCGGACGCCCCGATGATGACCAAGTACATCGACATGTTCCAGATAGGGGCCAGGAACATGCAGAACTTTGAACTGCTGAAGGCTGTGGGAAAGACAGGGATGCCTGTCCTGCTCAAGCGCGGCTTGTGCGCTACCATCGAGGAGTGGCTGATGGCAGCTGAGTACCTGATGGCCAGTGGCACCGACCAGGTTGTGCTCTGCGAGCGTGGCATCCGCACCTATGAGCGTGCCACCCGCAATACGCTTGATGTCTCAGCCATCCCGGTGGTGCAGAAGATGACCCACCTCCCGGTCATCGGCGATCCCAGCCATGCCACCGGCATGCGTGACATGGTCAGTCCCATGAGCCTTGCCTTGATTGCAAGCGGTGCTTCGGGCCTTATCGTGGAAGTCCACAACAACCCGGAAAAAGCCTTCAGTGATGGGCCTCAGTCACTCTATCCGGCCCAGTTTGAGAAGCTGATGCGCGATTTACAGGCCCTCAGTGCTGTGGTAGGGAAGTCGCTTGAACGGATTCCCCGTCTGCAGGCTTCCTCCCTTCCTGATGCTCAGGTCGCCGTTTCTGCATCTTCCGACCTCATCGTCGCCTTCCAAGGAGAGCGGGGTGCATATAGTGAGCTTGCCATCCGCAGGGCCTTTGATGAAACAACCCAAGTTCTGCCCTGTCCCTCCTTCTCCTCGGTCTTCGATGCCGTGATGCAGGGCAAGGCAGCCTATGGCATGATTCCGGTTGAGAATACCCTTGGGGGAACCCTCTATGAGAACCTCGATTTGCTCGATCGTCATCCTGCCATCCAGGTGGTAGGTGAGCAGCAGATCAGGATCATACACAACCTCATTGCGCTTCCGGGTGCAAAGAAGGAGGAGATTCGCGAGATCTATTCTCATCCCCAGGGCTTGGCCCAATGTGCCCAGTTCCTCCAGAACGAAATGGCACATGCCCAGGCAATTCCCTTCTTTGATACCGCAGGAGCAGTTGGCCATATCAAACAAGTCGGTGACACCACCAAGGCGGCCATCGCCGGCGTTCCTGCTGCTAAGGTACATGGGATGGAGATCTTGCAGGAGGGCATAGAGAGCAACAGCCGAAACTATACCCGGTTCTACATCATCTGTCGTGAGGAACGTTCGGCTGTCTATCGCTCCAGCGTTGCAGTCAACCGTGCTTCGCTGAACTTCACCGTACCCGATAGGCCCGGTTCCCTCTTTGAGGCGCTTCTCGTTCTGACCAAGCATGGGCTGAATATGAAAAAGCTGGAAAGCCGGCCCATTCCGGGGAAACCCTGGGAGTACTCATTCTTCGTGGAGACCGAGCTTGGGGATGCAGGGGCATTCGAGACGGCATTGGAAGAGCTGAAAGCTCTCTGTCATTCGATCAGGGTCTTGGGGACCTTTACCGCCAACCATTAGGATGGGCACTGAGCGTTCGTTCACCCCAAGCCTGTTGGTGATGGGCTTGCTCATCACCGATCTCTCCCTCCTCTCCTCGTTGACCGGGAAGCTGGTCGGTGAGTTCGGGCCGGTCATGGCGGTGAGTGAACCGAGGAGGTTCGTATTCACCGACTACTATGACCAGGAGATGGGTGCCAAGCCTTGGCGTCTCTATCTCTGTTTCGAGCGCTTGGTCGATCCAGCCACGCTTGCCGACATAAAGAAGTGGACCAATGCCCTTGAAAAAGAATGGGAGAGGGAGGGAAGAAGGACCTGCAACCTCGATCCCGGGCTGCTTAGCCTCTCGTCCCTCATCCTGGCCACTACAAAGTCCCGTTCCCATCGCATTCCCCTGCGGGATGGAATCCATGCAGAGGTGACGCTGATGTACCAAGCAGGGGCCTTCTCCCTACTGCCTTGGACCTACCAGGACTACCGAAGCGAGGAAGTGCAGGCCATGCTCAAAGCATGGAGAGAGGTCTATCACAAGCAATTGAAGCAAGCAGGGTCTCTCCACCTCTTCTAGGGTGTGAGAGTCTGTATTGTCTGTCTCATGCTCTGCCTGCTTGCAGGGTGTGAGACCCATATCCTTACTGAGCGTACCATCGAGGTCGTTCTTTCTGAAAAGCATCCCTGGCATGAGGCGAGCCACCACCCGCTGTGGTACACTTTGGTGTATACCAATGGCAAGGGTGGCCTTGAAAAACGCTATCTGCTGCCGGGAACGAAGCGGGTGAAGCTATCGGTTGCCAGGGGAAAGATGACAGTCATTGCCGCCTATCCGCTCTCATCTCTCCACCCTGTCGCCGGCTTCTGCCATCCCGGAAGTGAGAACATCATCTCGCTGAGTGAGGAGAATGGCAGTCTTGCAGACTTGCTTCTCAACTCGTATGAGAAGAATCATGAGGCGGTTGAGAACCTGCAGGGAACCCTTCTTGCCTCGTTGGTGGGTGATGCCTCTTTGGTTGATGGCAATGCGCTCATGGTATCGCTGCTCAATGGCGAGCTTACACAGAGTAAGATGACTGTCCTGCAGATGCTGCAAGTCACGCTTACCGATCTTCCTGAAGGGTACTGGGTCCCTGAGCGAAACGCACAACAAGCCTTTTGGAGCCAGTGGGGCGAGAGTGTGGATCTCCAGGTGAGGGGAGGCCTGCAGCGGTGGTGGAACCGAGAGCGCTCCCTTTGCCTCACCCTCTATGCAGACTTATCTGAGCGACGGTATCTGAGCAGCCTTGCAAAGGCTCCGCTGTGGTAATACCAGCTTCCCATTTTACCCATAAACCGATACAGTCAAAGGTATGGAATCCCTTCGAGAACTCTATAGGATCGGTTACGGTCCCTCCAGCAGCCATACCATGGGGCCCCGAGCTGCGGCCACCCATTTTCTCTTTACGTTCACTAAGGCAGAGCGCTATGAGGCCGACTTGTACGGAAGTCTTGCGGCTACCGGAAAGGGGCACCTTACCGACAAAGCGCTGAGAGAGGTCTTCGCTTCCCAACAAAAGGAAGTGGAAATCATCTGGTATCCTGAGATTGAAAAACCCTTCCACCCCAACGCCCTGACGATCAGGTCTTTTGATGCAGAGGGAGCAGTCCAACATGAGCAGACCTATTATAGTGTGGGTGGGGGTAAGATTGTTGTTGAGGGGGAAGAAGCTGCACAGAATCTGGAAGTCTACCCGAAAGAGTACTCCAGGATGCGTCAGATCCTCGACTATTGCTCTGAGGAGGGCTTGCAGTTCTGGGAGTTCGCCCTGCAGTTTGAAGATCCCCAGATTCTCACCTATATGGACGAGGTCTGGACAGTGATGAGCGAAGCGGTTGAGAGTGGGCTCAACGCAGAGGGAGTGCTCCCCGGGGGCTTGAAGCTTGCCCGCAAGGCAAGCCAGTACAACTCCAAGGCGAGTGACTTCAATGGGCCTTTGGGCAATACCGCGCTTGCTCTCAGCTATGCACTGGCTGTCAGTGAGGAGAACGCAGGGGGAGGGAGAATCGTCACCGCTCCAACCTGCGGCAGCTGCGGTGTGCTTCCCGGGGTACTGTACTATCTTGCCAGACAGTACAAATTCCCCAGGATCAAGATTCTTCGTTCTCTTCTGACAGCCGGCATCATCGGCAACGTGGTGAAGACCAATGGTTCCATCAGCGGAGCTGAGGTAGGATGCCAAGGGGAGATCGGGGTGGCTTGCGCCATGGCAGGTGCTGCCGCAACCCATCTGCTCGGTGGGACGATTCATCAGATCGAGTATGCCGCGGAGATGGGACTTGAGCACCATCTCGGCCTTACGTGCGACCCGATGCGCGGTCTGGTTCAGATTCCCTGCATTGAACGCAATGCCCTTGCCACGATGCGCTCGCTTGACCACTGCACCTACGCCCTGCTTGGGGATGGAAGGCACAAGGTATCGTTTGACAATGCCATTGAAGTCATGCGGGAAACAGGGCAGGCCCTGCCTTCCCTATATCGTGAGACCTCCAAAGGTGGCTTGGCAAAGGTTCTGGGTTAGGCTTTGATGTGTCATAAGATAGGGAAGAATAGCTGACATTCATAATATTTAACATATTAAAGAAATGATTAGTCTTTCGCTGTGAATTATCCGGGATAAATTACCGGATTAATGGGAAACATCCTCCACTCTTGACATAGGTTTGTCCACTACAGTACTGTTTGTCATAGCATATGGAATGCAAAACAGGGTTGTTCTCTAGCTTCAACTTAGCCTCTCCTTCCACCCGAATAGTACGTTCGGGTTTGTTTTGCATTCTCTTTCTTTGTATTTGCTTATATCCACTCTTTCCTGCCATCATCCTTGAGACGGCCTCCACCAATGTAGTGATCGAAGTGCAATCTCTTGACGATGAGGAAACAGCAAATCGGACTCGCATCCCTATCTGTGACCTTACCCTCCATGCAAAGCATCGGGGTGCTGGCAGATTGATTCTGGACCATACCGCACTCTCCCAAGGAGCTCAGGTGATCTCTTATCAGCTTGAGGATGAACAAGGGAGACGATTCGCAGCGGATCTTCCTTTGGAATACCGGGTGGGAGGAATCGTTCATGAACAGGTGAAGGTGGGAAGGCTGTATGCCCGATTTGCTCGTCCCCTGAGCCAAATGCAAGGAATGCAGAGCAGCCTGACCATCCATCTCGTGCTGGAGGAATAAAAGAGGGAGGCTCGAAAGCCTCCCCTTGGGTGTATTGCTAGCGAACGACGATGTTCACCAACTTGTCGGGAACCACAATCTCCTTGACGATGGTCTTTCCTGCAAGCCAGCTTTGCATCTTCTCATCTTCCTTGGCCAAGGCCAGGGCAGATTCCTTGGTCATTCCCATGGCAACGGTTGCCTTGGAGCGGACCTTCCCGTTGACCTGGAAGACCATTTCGATCTGGGTGTCGAAGGTCAGTTCTTCCTGGTACTCAGGCCAGGCCACTGTTCCCAGGCTGCCCGTATACCCCAACCGCTCCCAGAGTTCCTCAGCGAGGTGAGGGACATAGGGAGAGAGCAGCTTGACCAGCGTCTCAGCCACTTCTCGGGGGAAGCTGTCGACCTTGTACAACTCGTTGACCAGTACCATCATCTGACTGATGGCGGTGTTGAAGTTGAGGGTGTTGGTATCGTAAGTCACCTTCTTGATGGTCTTGTGCAGTGTCCTCTCCAACTCTTCACCCAACGGCTCGTCGGTGATCGGCCGCTCGTCGTAGAGCCTCCAGATGCGGTCGAGGAAACGGTAGACTCCGATCAGGCCAGTGGTTGCCCAAGGCTTGGAGACTTCCAGAGGACCCATGAACATCTCATACATCCGCATCGAGTCAGCACCATACTCGGTGATGATCTCGTCGGGGTTGATGACGTTTTTCAGGCTCTTGGACATCTTCGCCACGACACGCTCAAGCTGCTCGCCGGTTGCCTTCTCAACAAAGACATCGGTGGAAGTCTCTTCGACCATATCGGTGGGAACAAGGCTCTTGTCCTTTCGCTGATACGCGTAGCTGGTGATCATGCCCTGGTTGACCAAGCGCTTGAACGGCTCACTGGTGGAGACTACTCCAAGGTCAAACAAAACCTTGTGCCAGAACCGTGCATACAAGAGGTGGAGCACAGCATGTTCTGCACCACCCACATAGAGGTCGACGGGCATCCAGTACTGTTCCTTCTCCTTGGAGACGAACTCTTTGGTGTTGTTCGGATCGAGGTAGCGCAGATAGTACCAGCAGGAGCCTGCCCACTGGGGCATCGTGTTGGTCTCACGCTTGGCTTTGCCGCCGCACACCGGACAGGTGGTGTTCACCCAGCCGTCAATCTTTGCAAGCGGACTTTCTCCGGTACCGCTGGGTTCGTAACTGGTTACTTCGGGAAGCAGCAAGGGAAGCTCTTCTTCGGGAACAGCAACCGTGCCGCAGGTGGGGCAGTGCACCAAGGGGATGGGTTCACCCCAGTACCGCTGCCGGCTGAAAATCCAGTCCCTGAGCTTGTAGTTGACCGCCTTTGTCCCCAGCTTATGCTCTTCGAGCCAAGTAAGCATGGCGGCAATGGCATCCTCTTTATTCAGGCCATCAAGGAAGGAGCTGTTTACGTGAATGCCATCCTCGGTCCACGCTTCTTGCTGGACATCGACCTCACTCTTGAGAACTTCAACGATGGGCAGGCCGAACTTCTTGGCAAACTCCCAGTCACGGGTGTCATGGGCAGGGACTGCCATGATGGCACCGGTACCGTAGCTGATCAAGACATAGTCGGCAATCCAGATGGGAATCTTCTTGTTGTTCACCGGGTTGATCGCAAAGCTGCCACTGAAGACGCCGCTCTTATCCTTGGCAAGGTCAGTGCGCTCGAGGTCGCTCTTGCGGGCGCTTGCCTCAAGGTAGGCCTCGACCGCCTCTTTCTGGCTTTCGGTGGTCAGCTTTGCAACAAGCGGATGTTCTGGGGCTACTACCATGTAGGTAGCACCGAAGAGCGTATCGGCACGAGTGGTATAGACTTCGAGCTGCTCATCAAGGCCATCTACAGGGAAAAGGACTGAAGCTCCTTCGCTGCGGCCGATCCAGTTGCGTTGCATGCTCTTCACAGACTCCGGCCAATCGACACTGTCCAGGTCGGAGAGCAGCTTGTCCGCATACTCGGTGATCTTGAGCACCCACTGGCGGATGTTCTTGCGCACCACGGTGGTCCCGCAGCGTTCGCATTTGCCTTCCTTCACTTCCTCATTGGCGAGGCCGGTCTTGCACTGGTCGCACCAGTTGATCGGGGTATGGGACTCATACGCTAGGCCTTTCTTGAAGAGCTGGAGGAAGATCCACTGGGTCCAGCGGTAGTAGTCGCTGCTGTGGGTGGAAACTTCCCGGTTCCAGTCATAGCTGAAGCCCAAGCTCTTGATCTGCTTGCGGAAGTTTTCGATATTCTTTTCAGTGGTGGCCCTGGGGTGGGTACCCGTTTTGATTGCATAGTTTTCGGCAGGGAGCCCGAAGGAGTCGAAGCCCATCGGGTGCAGTACGTTGTAGCCATTCATGCGGAGGAACCGGCAGTAGATGTCGGTGGCCGTATACCCTTCAGGGTGTCCCACATGCAAGCCCGCCCCGGAGGGATAGGGGAACATATCCAATACGTACACACGCTTATCAGCGGGTACGTTCTCATCCTCGGTCACTGCAAAGCTCTGGTGCTTTTCCCAGTAGGCTTGCCACTTGGTTTCTATTTCCTGGAAGGGGTATTTGCTCATGGGAGCAATCATACCTTTGCATCCCTAATCAGTCAACGCCGACAAGCTCTTCCTAGAGGGTTCCATCATCAATGGTTGGGGAAAATTCCACAGCTTCCATCCTGTTCCCCTTCATGGAGATGATTCTGAAGGTCCCCAGTGGAGACTGCACCACTTCCCCTTCACTGGGGATGTCCCCGATGAGGTCAAGCAGATAGGCGGCCACCGTGGAGGTTCTTCCCCTGTGCTCATCCACCATCAAGTCCAGTTCATCGACCATCTGCTGGAAGGGGGTATCGGCCATGACGAGGAAGGTTCCCGGCTTCTGCTCACGCTCCACAATGCGGTCGGGAAAGCGGCGTTCATGCTCATCATAGAGTTCACCGAAGAGCTGCTCGGCCACATCCTCCATGGTCACCACGCCACTGAAGCCACCATACTCATCCAAGACTATCGCCTGTTGCAGTTTTGCCTTCTTGAAGAGGTAGAAAACATCGTCGAGGTGCATCTGCTCGGGGACGAACATCGGCTCGCGCTGGATTGAGGAGAGCATCTTGTCCATCCTTTTTTCCAGCTGGGCCTTGAGGATATCACGCACCAACACAATGCCGATGATGTTTTCCGGGCTTTTGTGGAAGATCGGGATACGGCTGTAGCCCGAACGAACGATGGAGGGGAAGGCATCCCGGATGGTCAGCTCGTCGCTGATGCAGAAGACGTTGGTCCGGTGGGTCATGATGGTTCTCACCTGCGTCTCACTGAAGTGGATGGCCCGTTGCATGAGATCCGACTCATATTGGTCCACCAAGCCCACATTTTCTGCCGCATCAACCATATGCATCACCCCTTCGGTGGTGATGGTCGGATCGGCATGGGAGGAGAAGAGGCGGGTGATGAGGGCGGAAAAATGCCTCAGAGCCCAGATGATCGGAAAGAGTAGGGTGGTGAGAAAGCGCATGGGATAGGCCATGAAGACAGCAATCTTCATGTTGTGGGTAAGGGCCAGCTGCTTGGGGGTGATCTCCCCGAAGATCAGGATGACCAAGGTAAGGATACCGGTGGCATACCCGATGGCCTGGTTGGAAAAGAATTCGATTGCAAACGTCGTTACCAGGGAGGAGACGGAGATGTTCACCACATTGTTTCCGACCAAGACGGTGGTGATGAGTTCCTCACGCCGCTGGCTGAGCCGATAGGCAAGCCTGCTTGCGCGGCTCTTCCGGTTCTCCAGGATCTTGAGCTGTACGAAGGAGAGGGAGGTGAAAGCGGTTTCCGTGGCACTGAAGATTGCAGAAAAGACCAACAGAATAATGATGGCGGTCAGTTGTACCTGCATGTACACCTCCCGGCCACAAACAACAATGGGTGTTCATCAGAGCACCCTTTTCTAGGTAACGGATCATCCATAATAAAGTCAGGATACCAACAGAAGTGTACAGCAGACAAGGGTGATGAGCACCGCAAGAAGGGCAAGCTTTCGATTTCCCCTCCAAATGCGCGATGCATTGAATCCGCAGAAGGGATACATGAAGAAAAAAGTATCAAGCAAGAGGAGTATCACCACATAAGGAGAGGGCATGAGGAGGGTGAGCAATCCCAGCGAACAGACAGAGGCAAAGCCCATGGCAAAGAGAGGTTTTGCATGGGATGCCGGTGACCAGGCGCTTCCCTTGATATAGAGATTTCCGGGAGCTGGGAAAGGCAGGCCCAACACCAGGGGTGCTAGATAGGCGGCCACATAGGCAGTATCCCAGCCGCGAAAGACCACAGGGAGTTTGTAGGCTCGCGCCACCAGAAGCATGGAGAGGGTGCGTGCTGAGAGAGCAAGCGTGGGAATCAGGAGAAGAAGCGCTGGCTCGATGCCGGCTTCCCTTTGAGTCCAGGGCAGGGCGAGCAGTGCCGGGATATTCCAACCAAGCACAAGCAACAGAAAGGCAAGGGTGTTTCCCAACATGGTACGCACAAAGGCCGAAAGGTTGGTTGGATACGATTTCGGTTGCTCCTCCTTCAGGCTTGTTTGCCAGAAGAAATACCCCATGTCGAAAAAGCGTGAAGCGTGGGACCAGACCTTGGCCACTCCCAAGCGGTAGCGCTTGATTTGGAAGGAGAGCGAGCGGATGGTAAAGCCACGTTGCTCCAACTGCCTGAAAGAAGCTGGATTATCTCCCTCCACACAGCCTGCCGCATCGGTGCAACCGATTTCACGGAGGAAGGTGAGCCCTTCGTCGATCAAACGTCCTGCCAGGCCCTTTCCGCGGTGCTGCTCGTCGATGTAGAGCCACCCAAGATATCCCATCTTTATCTTGGCATTCACCTGGTAGACGTCCAGATTGAGTCCTCCCACAATTCTGCCCTCGAAGCTCACCACCAGCGTGGTCTGTGGGTGCAGGAAGAAGATGGAGTGAAGGTTTGGCTCAAAGATGCGACGCATGAGCTGAAGCGCTTCTTCCTGTTGCCCTTGTGGAAGAGGATGGATCAGATAGTCACTCATGCTCTGGCCTGCGGATTCAGGGTGCGATGCATCTCGCTTTGGGTAAGGAGACAGTGAAAGCCGACAGCTGCGAGAAAACCCTGGAGATCCAGGCAAGCGGTATCCACGTTGTAGAAGGAGAGGTGCTCCGTTTCACACAGAGCTTGCGCAGCAAGAAGGGCTTCTTTTGCATAGCCTCTTCTTCTCTGGCTTGGTTCTATGAAGATCTGGGCTATCATTCCCCTTGTGGTGTCCAAGCAGAGCGTACCAACCACTTCTCTGTTGCAAACGATGTCGAATCCTGTATAGGAACCTGCTTTGAGCGATTGTTCGCTGTATTGCCAACTCGGCTCGCACTCCCCCCGCCCGAGGCGCAGGAGCTGTTGCCTTTTCAGCGAGACCAAGCCTTTGCCTGGCCAAGCATCTCGTTCCAATCGATGGCAGGCCAATGTCCGAACGGTGGAAAAACCGTGTTTCTCGTAGAGTTTTTTTGCCCGATCATTGGTATCCAGGACTTCCAGGACGAAGGACGTGCAGCCTCGATGTGCGGTATGCTTGATCGCTTGATCAATCAGTTGATGGGCAAGGCCCTGGCCACGATAGGCCACTCGTATCCCGGTTCCTGCGTCATACGCGATTGTGTTGCGCCGTGCCACCAACAGAAAGCCTACCAGCTTTCCTTCGTCAAAGAGGCCGACCGAATCATCCAGGCTGCATCCGTTGGTATGCATATGGCGGACAAGCTGGGAACTGTCCATCTGCATGGGGACGTCATAGTCGCTGAAGGCGTCGTTGAACGTCTCAAGAAGATGGTCGATGTCCACCTTTGAAAGCGATGAGACTACCACCATTGCTTCCTCCTGAAATAGACGATCATGGCTGTCACCACGAGGACGCAGCACAAGAGAATGGCATAGAAGCCCCACCAAGCAGAGGTGAAGGGCATTACGGTAAAGTTCATGCCATACAGACCGGTGAGAAAGGTCATGGGGATGAAGATGGTGGAAATGATGGTTAACACCTTCATGATGGTGTTCATCCTCATGTCCAGGCTGGAGAGATAGACTTCCATGATGCCCGAAACCGTTTCACGCAACATGTCGCACTCCTCACTCAGCCAGAGGGCGTGGTCCTGTATGTCCTTCAGCAAGAAGAGTGTGTTCTTGTCCAGGTATTCGCTTTCAGAGCGAAGCAGGGTGGTCAATATTTCTCTGAGAGGACTGGTCATCCTTCTCAGACGCAGGATTTCCGCCTTGTGCTGGTGAATGGTGGGCGCATCGGTTGTCTGGGGGGAGGTGATGACTTGCTCTTCCAGATGCTCTGTTTTCAGCTCGAGCTCATCGGCTCGCACCAGATACTGGTCCACCACCCGGTCCATCAGGGAGTGAAAGAGCATACCCGCACTGCCTGTTTGCAGCTTGGTCTGGTTGGTTGCCAACTGGCGGATCAAGGGCTCGAATATTTCACTCTTGTTCTCAGCAATGGAAAGAACCCAGTTGCTGCCCAAGAAGAGTGAGAGCTGTTGTTCAGGACTCTCTTGGGTTCCCAGGATGCGGAGGGTTGCTGACAGGTAGGAGTCATAGCGGTCAACCTTCAGGCGTTGGTCGGTAGAGAAGACGTCCTCTAGGCTGAGGTTGGAGAGGGAGTACTCCTTTGCTATCTTCACAATGTGCCTGATATCCTTCAGGCCGGTGATTTCCACCCAGAGGTTTCCTTGCTGAGGTTTGGAGAATCCCTCTTCCAGGTGATAGTACTCCGAGCTGTAGTGGTGGGAGCGGACAAGGGTCTGCTCCTCTTCCGTATCCCCTACATAGACCAGGGTTCCTGGTACCAATCCTTCTTTTCTCTTGTGAAGCATGGTGCGTTGTTTTTTCTCCAACATGTCATTCTCCTATAAGGCGGTGAAACCGAGCACCAGCAAGAGCTGGGCAAGGATATACAAAGACATCTCGCTGATTTTCTTGCTCGTCCTCACCCCCATGGTGTCCAGTGCTATCATACCGTCGGAGATGAGGAAGGCCAAGGCTCCAAGGATACAGACAATGGAGCCTGATCCTGCACATAGGGCACTCATGGCAGAGAGATTGAGGGCATAGAGCAGGTATTTGAGCCTCCCTTTTCCCTTTCCCAAGGTTCGGATGAGCACCATGCAGCCGGCAGCAAGGATGGCAAACGCGATGAGCGTGGGAAGAGGAGAGATGGAAGTGCTGAGCAACTGAAGACTGTAGGCTATGTGGGACAGGGCGAACAGCGCCATACCTGCAAGAAACCATCGGTACTGCTTGGACTTGGTGAGCAGAACATCCCCAGCTGTTGCGAATGCCAGGCCAAGCAATAGGCAGCTGTAGGCTTGGGTCTTGGGCACAAAGAGAGCGAGTGAAGGCATGAGCAGCGCCTTGGTCACCACTGCTGCTCTGTGTTTTCCTTCGCTTCTCAAGCTGAGATGGAGGAAGGAGAGGATAAGATAAGGAACCAGTGAGGTGTACATATTGGTACGGTAACGCACACTTCTTCAGCCTGCAAGAAGGAATGATGCACACTATTTTGCTATCCTCAAGGAATTCTGATATAATACCCAGTCATGGCGAAGACAACTTATGATGAATCAAAGATCCAAACGCTGAGTGCGCTGGAGCATATACGAAAGCGCCCTGGTATGTATATCGGACGTTTGGGCAACGGCACGCATGTCGATGATGGTATCTACATCCTCCTCAAGGAGGTGGTGGACAACAGCATCGACGAGTTCATCATGGGCTATGGCAGCAAGATCCTCATCCGGCTCAAAGAGAGTGAGATCCGCGTCAGGGACTTTGGGCGTGGCATCCCGCTGGGCAAGGTGGTCGACTGTGTTTCGATCATCAATACCGGTGCGAAGTACAGCGACGATGTTTTCCAGTTCTCAGTGGGGTTGAACGGGGTAGGTACGAAGGCTGTCAACGCGCTCTCCTCCCATTTTTCGGTAACCAGCTATCGTGAGGGCAAGTTCAGCAGGGCTACCTTCTGCCAGGGTGTGTTGGTCAACGAGGAGATCGGGAAGACCGGCGAGGCCGATGGGACTGAGGTGACCTTCATTCCCGACCCCGAGCTCTTCGGTGACTATCGCTACAATGAGGACTTCATCCTCTCTCGTATCTGGAGTTACGCCTACCTCAATACCGGACTCTCTCTTGATTACAACAATAAGATCTACCGTTCTGCCCACGGGCTTTTGGACCTCTTGGACAAGGAGGTGGGAACTGAGAACCTCTATTCCATCATCCACTATCAGGGCAAGCAGCTTGAATTTGCCCTGACGCATGTGGGAGGAAGCTATGGGGAGAACTACTTCTCCTACGTCAATGGACAGCACACCACCGACGGAGGCACTCACCAGAGTGCTTTCAAGGAAGGCATCCTCAAGGCGATCAACGAGCACTTCAAGAAGAACTGGGCTCCTCAGGATGCCCGCGAAGGGGTGGTGGGAGCCATCGCCGTCAAGGTAAAGGATCCTGTCTTTGAGTCCCAGACCAAGAACAAGCTGAGCAATACCGAAATACGCACCTGGATCGTGAATGAGGTCAAGGATGCCATCATCGACTTCTTGCTCAAGAATACTGAGGAAGCGAACAAGCTGTATCAGAAGGTCATCAACAACGAAGCCTTGCGCAAGGAGCTCAATGAGGTAAAGAAAGGGGCGAGGGAGTCAGCAAAGAAGGTCTCGCTGAACATTCCCAAGCTCAAGGATTGCAAATACCATCTTGGCCAGAGTGCTTCCCATCAGGATGAGTGCGAGCGTTCGATGATCTTCCTCACCGAGGGTGACAGCGCCAGCGGCACGATCACCAAGACACGCGATGTCATGACCCAGGCCGTATTCAGCCTGCGGGGAAAGATTCTCAACGTATATGGGAAGAAGAAGACCGAAATCTACAAGAATGCAGAGCTCTACAATATGATGGTTGCCTTGGGCATCGAGAATGGGGTTGAGGGATTGCGCTACGGCAAGGTCATCATCGCCACCGATGCTGATAATGACGGCTTCCATATCCGAAACCTGTTGATGACCTATTTCTTGACCTATTTTGAGGATCTGGTGTTCGCTGGACGGGTATACATCCTGGAGACTCCGCTGTTTCGTGTGCGCAACAAGAACCAGACGGTCTACTGTTACAGTGAGCGGGAGCGCGATAATGCAACCGCCCAGATCAGGAACAGCGAGGTCACCCGGTTCAAGGGCCTCGGGGAAATAGATCCCAAGGAGTTCGGGCAGTTCATCGGTGAGGATATGCGTCTCATACCGGTTTCCATTGCAGGTATGAACGAGATGCATAAGACTTTGGAGTTCTATATGGGCAACAATACCCCCGAACGACGCGAATTCATTATGGAGAATCTCATCTGATGACCCAGGCACACTCAATATTCCGACAAAATTTTCTTGAATATGCCAGCTACGTCATCAAGGAGCGGGCAATCCCCGATCTTGTCGACGGGTTCAAGCCGGTGCAAAGGCGTATCATCCACACGCTTTTTGAGATGGATGACGGCAAATTCCACAAGGTGGCGAACGTGGTCGGCTGGGCGATGCGTTACCACCCCCACGGTGATGCTTCCATCTATGAAGCACTGGTGAATCTCGCCAACTGTGATTTGTTCATCGAACGGCAGGGAAACTTCGGCAACATCCTTACCGGAGACAGTGCCGCCGCCGCCCGATACATCGAATGCCGTCTGCTGCCGTTTGCCAAGAAGGTGCTGTACAACCCCGAATTGACCGAGTTCGTTGACTCCTATGATGGGAGAAACCAGGAACCGGTAGCCTTTCCTGCAAAGATTCCGGTAGTCATCATCCAAGGTGTCAGCGGCATTGCGGTGGGTATGAGTACCTACATCCTTCCGCACAACGCTTTTGAAGTGCTTGATGCCATGGCCTCCTCGCTGAAGGGGGAGAGCTATCGCCTCTATCCCGACTTCCCCGGAGGGGGAATTGTCGATGTAGAGAACTACGATGATGGAAGGGGTTCTGTTTCCATCAGGGCGAAGCTCAATACCTCAGATCCAAAGCGCATCATCATCGAGGAGCTTCCCTACGGTACCACCAGCGAAGCAATGATCCACTCGGTGGAGGAAGCGGCAAAGAAGGGCAGGATCAAGATCAGTTCGATCAATGACTACACTGCCGAGTTCGTGAACATTGAGATCAATCTCGCCCGCAATACCTACGCCCAGGAAATTGTCGATGCCTTGTATGCCTATACCGCTTGTGAGACCAAGCTGTCGGTGAACCCTTTGGTGATTCGCGACAATGTGCCGACCATCATGGGAGTGCATGAGATCCTTGACTACCATGCAAAGCATCTGGTCCAGGTCCTCAAGGCCGAGCTTGAGCTGGAGAAGGGGCATCAGCTGGACAAGTTGCATGCCCGGACCTTGGAGCGCATCTTCATCGAGGAGCGCATCTACAAGAGGATTGAGCAGAAAAAGAGTGCCGAAGAGGTGAACAAGGCGGTTATCACCGGATTCAAGAACTTCGAGGACCAACTGCTCAGGGCGGTTGATGATGACGATGTGGAACGGCTTCTGAAGATTCCCATCCGGCGCATCAGTCTCTTTGATATCGAGAAGAACCGCACGGAGATCGAGCAGATCAATGCCAACCTTGAGGATATCGAGCGCAAGCTCGGTGATTTGGTCGGCTACGCACTCTCCTACCTAGGGGAGCTGAAGAGTATGCTCGATCCTGTGGAGCACCAACGAAAGACAACCCTCAAATCCTTTGAGTTGGTCGATGTGAAGGAAGTTGCCCTGCGCAATCTGCCGGTCAAGTACGATCCGGCCAATGGATACCTGGGCTACGGGGTGAAGGGGGGAACCACCTTGCTTGAGGTAAGTCCCTTCGACCGCCTTCTGGTCATCCGCAAGGATGGGTCCTACCAGGTGATTGATGCACCGGAGAAGGAGTTTGTCGGCAAGGGCATGCTGCACTGCGGTTTTGCTGACAAGAATGAGCTTGCTTCGCTTACCTTCACGATCATTTATCAGGAGAAGACGTACAAGTACCTCTTCCTCAAGCGGTGTCAGATCGTAAGTTATCAGCTGAAGAAGGTCTACTCCTTGTTGCCTGAGGGAGAGTTCAAGCTCATCAAGCTGTCGACCTTCCCCAACGCTGAGCTGACGGTTTCTTATAAACCCAAACCGGGACTGAGAATCTTGGAAGAGAAATTCTACTTTTCCGACTATCTGGTAAAGGGAGTGAAGGCCGGCGGGGTGCGTATCGCCGTCAAGGAAGTTGCCTCACTCAAGCTGAGGGCAGTCAAGGAAGTGGTTCATGCGAAAGATGCCGAACCCAGCCTGTTCGACGAGGAAGAGAAGGAGTGATGATGGGCATACAGGATCGCATTCTCTATGAGGACAACCATCTCATCGTGGTGAACAAGCTGTGTGGTGAACTGGTCCAGGGAGACCAGACCGGCGATGAGACGCTGGCCGACCTGGTCAAGGAGTATCTGCGCACCACCTATCAGAAGAAGGGGAATGTGTATTTGGGCATTCCTCATCGCCTGGATCGTCCCACCAGCGGGATCGTCGTCTATGCCAAGACAGAGAAGGCCCTCATCCGGCTCAATGAGATGTTCAAAGGAAGCTCAGTGCAAAAATACTACTGGGCGATTGTGGATATGATGCCCAATGCTACTGAGGGTACGCTGGTCCACTACATCATCCGGGATACCAGGACAAACAAGAGTGTCGCCCTTCCTGTGGAGCGCAAGGGGGGCAAGCTTGCCAAGCTGGACTATCGCGTGATTGCAGCCTCGAAGAACTACTATCTTTTGGAGATCAACCTGCATACCGGTCGGCATCACCAAATCCGAGCCCAGCTGGCAGCCATCGGACTGCACATCAAGGGGGATCTCAAGTATGGGTTCCCCAGGTCAAACCCGGATGGAGGAATCTGTCTGCACGCACGCTCGGTCTCCTTTACCCACCCGGTGAAGAAGGAGGTGATCAGCCTGATAGCCGAGCCTCCCCATGATGCCCTTTGGGATGCGTTTGTTGCTCAGAATCACTCCTGATTGATCAGCACCACCCCTTCCCCTTTGAAGCCGTTCACCTTGATGGTGAGCGGCTTTTCACTGTGGGCATGGATGAAGTGCTCAGTCTCATCATAGACAGCCAGTGCTGATAGCTTTTCCCTATCCAGGCGTCCTGATCGATACATCGGATTGATCGTAAGGTACATGCAGCCGAGGCTGGTCATGTTCTGGAAGAAGTGGGTTCCTTGGCTGGGCTCAACCTGGAAGCCCTTCAGGCCGGTTTCGATGATTACCTTGGAGCGGGAAATCTGTGACCACGTTACCGGGATTCCGAGCCAAGGGTCGCAAGAACCGAGCCTGCCGGCAACCAGGAGGGCATAGTCGCGCTCGGCAAGAACCATCTGGGCATTGAGCTTGTCCAGCTCCTTGGCCATATCCTTCATAGCTGATGCATTGAAGCGATCGAGCTTGAGATAGATGAGATCATGAATATCCTCAATCTTCCCGTTTCCCATGACCACTACGGAGTGAATTGCGGCTTGTGTCCGTTCCTCATCGCTGATGGCCACATCGCTCTCCTCATTGCCTGCCGCAATGGGCCTGATCTGCAGGAGACTGAACTCCTGGATTTTTGGAGCTTTTCGGTTGAGGTTGACGGCAAACTCTATTTCCACCGGCTTTCCCATGGCTTCGGTGCCGAGGATGAGGATGTCCTTGACAATCTGGGCGAGCGGGAAGGCGTCATACTTGAGAACCCCGTTGAACGTGATGACCTTCTGCCCTTCTGCACGGATCGATTCACTGAGGGTCCCGGTTGCCATCTCATATGTGCTTGCGATGAACTTGAGTGATTCAGGATGCTGTTCAGCTTCACTGAGATCCAGCAGTTCAAGGTTTTCCAAGCCACCTTCAGCCAGCGGGTGGTACCCGTTTTTCAGATTCAGGCCGTAGAAGGTCCTTTGGCTGCTGGTTTGGTTTCCTCCCAGATACTGGGCCGGTCGCTTGGGATGGGAGGGACTGAAGCGCAGCGCCGACCCATTGTCGACAACAGACTTTCCAAACCCGAAGCTGAGCATTCCAACTCCGTCCTCGGGTTTTTCCCCACCCAAGGGATAGTAGTTGAGTGAGCGGGCAACCCCGCTGATGTTCGGATACCAGTAGGAGCCGTGTTCGCTGCCGATGACCTGCTGGATGATGACAGCCATTTTCTCATCCTCGAGCATGTGCTCGGTTGCCTTGAGGTACTCCTTGGCACTGCGGAAATAGGTTGAGGCCCATACTGCCCTGATTGCATCACACAGTTCTGCGAGTCGTACTTCGTCACTTCCCTTGTTGGGCAGCATGCAGGTCTCATACACCCCTGCGAACGGCTGGTAGTGGGAGTCTTCAAGCAAACTCGAGGAGCGCACGCAGATGGGTTGGTGGATCACCTGGATTATCTCAGCGAGGTTGAGCACCAGCTCCTCTTTCAACGGCTTGGAGAGGAAAATCTTGAGCAAGGTCTCATCCGGGAGGTCTGCGGTGGTGATGTCGGTGAGGTTGTTCTCCTCAATGAATTGGGTGAACATCTCTGTGGTCAGCACAACGGTACGGGGAATGGAGAGATAGACCTGGGGGTACTTGGCAGGAAGCTTTGCTGCTCTGAGCACCATGTCGATGAAAGCAAGCCCTCTGCCCTTGCCACCCAGGGACCCTCCCCCGATACGGCTGAAAAAGAGTGTCTCGTCATAGTTGTTGCGACTGAACTGTGCGATGACACCTTTGGTGCGTTCGCTTCGGTAGGTGCGGATGATGTCGATGAGCTGCTGCTGGACAAGCGAGGCATTGCCTCCGGGAGGTATCTGCAGGTTCTTGATCTTGGCGGCGAGGGTATAGAGACTCTGTGCCCTCAGCCAGCGGGAGAACTCATTGCGCCTGCAGTGGAAGTCGAAGCTTTCAGCTGGGATGAAGGGCAGAAGCCGCTGCAGGTCACGCATTGTTTCAGCTCGTGCAATCTCTTCCATCGTTTTCGGGTCACGGAAGATGAAGGGGCCGAAGCCGTAATGGCTGGTCATGAACTTGTTGAGGTCGAAGAGCAGCGACGAGCTGTGCTTCCAGATGAAGAAGGCTCCACCATCCTCCACCTCGTCACGGGCGTTGTTGTCGCTGCTTTGCACCAGAATGGGGACTTCGGGGTCGAGGGCGAGTACCTCCTTGGTGAGGGTAAGCCCGGCCAGCCTGTCCTGCTGCCCTTCCTTGAGGTAGGACATGTCGGTGATGATGCCCAGGATGTTGTGCCGGTAGGTGCTGTACAGCTGCCAAGCCTCCTCATAGGTCCTTGCAAGGACAATTTTAGGTCTTCCCCGCATGCGCAGGGTTTTGCCCCAGTTGTTCAGCGCTTCCAAAATGGCTGAGCGGTTCTGCTGGATGAGGCAGGTGTACATCATGGGTAGGTAGGAGGAGTAGAAACGGATTGAGTCTTCAACCAGGATGATGACCTGTACGTCAGCTTCCTTTGTGTCGTGATCGAGGTTCATCCTGTCCTCGACCAGCTTGATCATGGCCAAGAAGATGGTGGGGTCGCCCTGCCAGTAGAAGAAGTAGTCGATCGCCTGGCAGTCCGAACCCTTGATCAGCTTGTTCCTGCGGTGGCTTGAGGAGGGGGAGAGGGCGATGACCGGCATTTCCGGATCCAGCTTCTTGATGGAGTCGGCAAGTTGTTCCACTGATTCCGGCCCGAGATCGAGCATGGTGATGACCAGTTCATACTTCCGGCTTGCGATGAGCTTGAGCGCTTCTTCACCACTGTTGGTGTGGGTGATTTTTGGAGGGTTGTTCAGCCCCAGCTGGGTGTATTCGATGTACAGCTCCTCTTCAACCCGTCCGTCCTCTTCCAGAAGAAACCGGTCGTATTCGTTGCAGATGAGCAGGACGTTGTAGATATGTTTCAGCATCAGGTTGCTGAAGGGCAACCAGGTAGGGTCTAGTGTGTACATACCGAGTAGTGTAGCATGGGCATACCGTTTTGAATAGAAATTCAAGAATTGCATAAATTTGATAAAAAATTCAAAAAATATACGATTTATTGAACAATCGAGTAATATAAAAAATAATACTCATGATTAACTCAATTTAAACATTGACAGAACCTATGCTCGGGTTTAGGCTTTTTGAACAAGCAGTAGATGCTTGCACTCGTTCTGAAGGAGAAAAATCTAGGTATGTATACCCTTGAAACATTAATGGAAGATCTGGAGCGGAAGAATCCCGCCCAGCCTGAGTTCATCCAGGCTGTGCGCGAGGTCCTGGAGAGTGTCATCGATGTGGTGAATGAGAACCCCGTCTATGAGAAAAACCGGATTCTGGAACGGATGACCGAGCCCGATCGTGTGTACTCTTTCCGGGTGGAGTGGGAGGATGACGAGGGTAACCTACAGGTGAATCGCGGATATCGGGTGCAGTTCAACAATGCCATCGGCCCCTACAAGGGAGGGCTCCGGTTCCACTCCAGTGTGACCCTCGGCTCACTGAAGTTCCTCGGTTTCGAACAGACCCTGAAAAACAGCCTGACGACCCTTCCCATGGGTGGCGGCAAGGGTGGCAGTGACTTCAATCCCCGTGGCAAGAGTGATGCGGAAATCCTTCGTTTCTGCCGCTCCTTCATGACTGAGCTTCAGAAATACATCGGTCCGGATACTGACGTTCCTGCAGGGGACATCGGAGTGGGGGCCAGGGAGATCGGGTACCTGTATGGGCAGTACAAGCGCATCCGGGAGGAGAATACCGGTGTTCTGACCGGCAAGGGCTTGGGCTATGGTGGCTCGCTGGTCCGTCCGGAGGCTACGGGCTATGGCACGATGTACTTTGCCAAGGCCATGCTTGAGGCACACAATGACAGCTTCGAGGGCAAACGCGTCTCCATCAGCGGATTCGGCAATGTTGCCTGGGGTGCTGCAGTCAAGGCAACCCAGCTTGGGGCCAAAGTGGTTACCATCAGCGGACCCGATGGCTACATCTATGACGAGGAGGGAGTGGGTACACCGGAGAAGTGGGCTTTCATGAACTTCCTGAGAACCAGCAACAACGATGTGGTGGAGCCGTATGCAAAGAAGTTCGGGGCCACGTTTGTCCCGAAGAAGAAGCCTTGGGAGGTTCCGGTTGACCTTGCTTTCCCCTGCGCCATCCAAAACGAGCTGAATCTTGAGGATGCGAAGATGTTGGTGGCCAACGGAGTGAAGTACGTGGTCGAGACTTCAAACATGGGATGCCAAGCTGATGCGGTCACCTTCCTGATCGGACAACGCATTCCCTTTGCTCCGGGCAAGGCAGCAAATGCAGGCGGAGTAGCGGTCAGCGGCTTGGAAATGAGCCAGAATGCCATGCACCTTTCCTGGTCTGCTGAGGAGGTGGATGAGAAGCTCTTTTCCATCATGACCCAGATTCATCAGGCTTGTGTTCGTGAAGGGAAGGAGGATGACGGGTACATCAACTACGTGAAGGGGGCGAACATCGCCGGCTTCAGGAAGGTTGCCGATACCATGGTCCAGCTCGGATACTGATGATTGTTCCCCCAATGGGGTTTTGTGTATCATGGGAGTCTTCTCGTCGGGGAGACTCCCATTTTTCAGGCCACTAGGCAACCGACAGTTTTGCAATCTTGTACATGGGCGAAGGATGGGAATGCGCATGATTTTGCCACAGGAAAACAAGGCTTGAGAGGGGGCGTCTGCTTACAACTTCTGCTCATTGCCAGCAAGGAATTGAAAGTTTTTATTTTTGTCAATTTGAACCTTTCAGACCTTTCTCATACGCATTTTCTTAGACTTGATACGTGAGTGCTATCAAACCTATATAACACTATATATAGCGTTATTCAACTTTTGACTGCGCTATAAATACGGTAATCATGCTTGCCAAGTTGTAGTCTCCATGGTATGGTTGATGAGGGTCGACAGCCGTCGGCCCCCTTGCTTGCAAGGCCCTAAAGTCTGGCAATCAAGTCTTTTGAGAGAGTGAAAAAATACATATATAGAGGGATTACATGAGCTCTGTGAAGAATGAACTGAGTACGTTGGGACGCAAGATTTTCCTGGACCGATATGCACTGAAAGATGTGAAAAAAGAGACCCTTTCGGTTGGGGATGTCGTGGTCGCCGTAAGCAATCCTAAGACAGGTCAGCGTGAGATCGGTGTGGTCACCGAACTGCTCGCCAACGACTCGATCACGGTGAAGCTGGACGACGGTATTGTCTTGCATGTCAAGCGGGAAGATGTGGACAAACCCCTTGAAACCGATCCTGCCCAGATGTTGGCTCGTGTAGCGAAAGGTATCGCTTCGCAAGAGAAGCCGGAGATTCAGAAAACATGGGAAAAAGAGTTCAATTGGCTCCTGGAGGATTGGAAGTTTGTCCCTGGCGGCAGGATTCTTACTGGCGCTGGAACGGATCAGAATCTGACCTATTTCAACTGTTACGTGATCCCCTCTCCGAAGGACAGTCGTGGTGGCATCATTGCCTCGCTGGGACAGATGACCGAGATTATGAGCCGCGGCGGCGGAGTGGGGATGAACATCTCCTCCCTCAGGCCCAGGCACAGTTACGTCAAGGGCGTAAATGGAAGATCCAGTGGCTCGGTAAGCTGGGGCGGACTCTTCAGCTTCGTCACCGGCCTGATTGAGCAGGGTGGATCCCGACGCGGTGCGTTGATGCTGATCCTCAACGTCTGGCATCCGGATATCCTCGATTTCATCAACTCCAAGCGTGAGATGGGCAAGATCACCAACGCAAACATCAGTGTCGGCATTACCGATGACTTCATGGATGCTGTGCGTAGCGATGGCGACTGGGAGACCTTCTTCCCCGATACCACCGACCCCGCCTACAACAAGGAGTGGGATGGGGATATCAACAAGTGGAAGAAAAACGGGCACAAGGTGTTCGTCTATCAGAAGCTGAAAGCCAGGAAAATCTGGGAAGCCATCGTAGAGAGTGCTTGGGCGAGTGCAGAACCGGGTGTGTTCTTCATCGACCGGTATAACAAGATGTCCAACTCGTGGTACTACTCCACAATCCAGAGCACCAATCCCTGTGGTGAGCAAGGGCTTCCCCCCTGGGGCGTGTGCAACCTCGGATCCATCAACCTCAGTCGCTTCGTGAAGGACAAGAAGGTGCTCTACGAGGATCTGGGAAGGGCCGTGCGTGCTGCAGTCCGCTTTTTGGACGATGTCATCGATGACACGCCGTACTTCTTTGAGGAGAACAAGCAGCAGCAGCTCAGCGAGCGGCGCATCGGGCTTGGCACCATGGGCCTTGCCGACATGTTGATCAAGCTCGAGCTTGGCTATGGCAGTGATGCTTCTCTGGCTTTCATCGAGGAGTTGTACAAGTTCATCTGCATCGAGGCGTACAGCGAAAGCAGCGAACTCGCCAAGGAGAAGGGGAGCTTCCCCCTCTTCGATGCCGAGAAGTTGCTGATGAGCGGCTTCATGCTTCAGATGCCTGAAACCCTTCGAGAGAAGGTGAGAAAGCAGGGACTGCGCAACGTGACCCTGCTCACCCAGGCTCCCACCGGCACCACCGGTACGATGGTGAACACCTCCACCGGCATTGAGCCCTACTACTTCTGGGAGTGGGAGAGAACCGGCAGGATGGGCACAAACATCGAGCGGGTGAAAGTCTATGATGAGTGGGTGAAAGATCACCCTGGTCAGAAGAAGCCCGACTACTTTGTCTCTGCCATGGATCTTGCCCCTGAAGGGCATGTGAAGGTGCAGGCAGCCATCCAGAAGTGGGTTGACTCCTCCATTTCGAAGACCGGAAACACTCCCAAGGAGTACACGGTCGAGCAGACCGGCAAGCTCTACGAGCTGCTCTACGATCTGGGGTGCAAGGGTGGTACGACCTATCGTGATGGATCGCGCGACACGCAGGTCCTTACCGTGAAGAAAGAGGAGCCGAAGGTTGAGAAGCCGGTGGTCAGCCGCTCTTCCGAGCCAAAGCCGCGTGTGAGATCCACCGTATTGCAGGGAACGACCTACCGCAAGGCAACCCCGATCGGGACGGCGTACATTACGGTCAACTGTGATGGCCCCAATCCCAGTGATATCTTCGAGGTGTTCATCAATGTGGCCAAGGTCGGCTCGGATGTGGCAGCAGATGCAGAGGGCCTGGGCAGGCTCATCAGCTTGATGCTTCGCATGCCCAGCCCACTCACCCCCGATCAGCGGGCACAGGCGATCATCGGCCAGCTCTCAGGCATCGGCAGTGGTCGGTCGATGGGCTTTGGCAAGAATAGGGTCATGAGTCTTCCTGATGCAGTGGCACAGGTGTTGCAGGAGCACATCGGGTCCTCAGACTCTGATCGGGAGGCTTCGCGTCTTCCCGATGAAGAGGATGAGGAGGACGAAGCAGGCCAGCTTGATCTCGGACTTCCCTCTGCAACGGCAAGTGTGAAACCCGATATCTGCCCGATTTGCGGGAATGTCACCTTTGTGAATATCGAAGGTTGCAAGAAATGTTTCTCCTGCGGTCACAGCGAGTGTTGACCAAAGAGATGACAATCCTTACCCTCCAAGACAGGGTAGGGATTCCGCTTTGAACAAACAGAAACCCCGTCAATCCCTGGCGGGGTTTTCCCTGTACAGGGGGCTGGGAACATCCATCTATGTCCTTTTCGTCATCCGGATCATCAATCGGTTCGGAGACTTTGTGCAGCTGTTGCTGGTCCTGATTCTTACCGGCAAGCTCAATCTCACTCCAGCCCAGGCGGGCTTTTTCGTCTCGTTGAGTGTTGCAGCTACCATGCTCGGACAACTGCTCAGTGCCCCGGTGGCTGAGCGGTGGGGGCAAAAGCGTCCTTTGGTGCTCTTCCAATCCATGGTGATCCTCTCGTATGCCGGCTGCGCTCTCTCCTATGCAAGCCATCCCCAGCTTATTCCCTATCTCATTCTTCTGGGTAGTCCGTTCCGTGGAGGAACAGCGCCGCTGACCAATACCATGGTCGCTGAGTTCAGCAACAAGGAGCAACTCTCCCAATCTTTCAGTTTGCTCTATCTGGGGACGAACGTAGGGGTTGCCCTCGGCCCGATGGCCGCCTCCTTCCTCTATGCCCGTTCGCTGTTTCTGCTTTTCAGCTTCTCGGCGCTCCTGCTCTCCCTCTCAACCGTGTTGCTTATGATTGCCATCCCGAATGTGATGCGAACCAGGAGAGCCAAGGATGAGGCAACCGTGGAGAAGGGGGATGCTTTGCATCTATCCCCGATTTTGGTCTTGTTCTTTCTTGGCTTTGCCCTCTACAGCCTTACCTATGGGCAGAACTCTTTCACCTTGCCTTTGCAGTTTGCCTCCCTCTTCGGGGAAACGGCAGGCTCGCAATCCTATGCATTTCTGATGAGCGTCAATGCCGTTACGGTTCTGGTTGCCACTGCGTTTCTGACCATCTGGACGCATAAGATCGGTCAGCTCAAATCGATGGCACTCGCGATGCTCTTTTATGTGTTTGGCTACACTGTCTATGCGGGGTGCACCAGCTTCGTTCCTTTCTTGGTGGCAACTTGCATCTGGACCCTTGGCGAAATCCTGATGGCGACCAACGCAAATGTGTTCGTCAACGCCTACACTCCGCCTTCGCTGCGCTCACGGGCGAACGCCTATCTGATGACCACCTCAAGTCTTGGCCACGCCCTCAGCCCTTCCTATGGAGGGCTCTTGTTGCTGGTTTTGGACTATAGGCAGCTCTGGCTTATCAATGCGGGGCTCTGTTTTCTGCTTGGGTGCGGTTATATTGCACTAAACAAGCACCTTAAGAAATGAAACATGGCTAAAAGTTTATCAATACAGGAAATCAGATTGGGGAAGGTTGCAAACGATTCCTTATTGGTTTATGATTGATTTCTGGGAAAATCTGTGTGGATTTTTTTTGCACGCGCATAGGGTACCCCCTTCTGGGGTACATCAAATACTGTTTTATGGAGTGTCAAAATGGGTAACAAAAAAAGGGTTACTATTGACGGAAACACCGCTGCCGCGCATATTGCATATGCCTTCAGCGAGGTAGCCGCAATCTATCCGATCACCCCCTCGTCCCCGATGGGAGAGTTCGCAGATTCATGGTCCAGCACCGGACGTAAGAACCTGTGGGGAAAGACGGTGGAGATCATGGAAATGCAGTCCGAGGCTGGCGCAGCCGGTGCCGTACATGGTGCCCTCTCTGCTGGTGCTTTGACCACCACGTTTACAGCTAGTCAGGGATTGCTGTTGATGATTCCCAACATGCACAAGATTGCCGGTGAAATGATTCCTACCGTGTTTCATGTCTCGGCCCGTTCTCTTGCAGCACAGTCGCTCTCGATCTTTGGTGATCATTCCGACGTAATGTCCTGCCGCAATACCGGCTTTGCCATGACCTGTGCGAACAACGTACAGGAGACCATGGACATGTCCTTGGTAGCTCACCTGGCAACCCTTGAGGCCCAGGTTCCCTTCCTCAGCTTCTTCGATGGTTTCAGGACCTCCCACGAGCTGCAGAAGGTCGAGGAGATCTCCTATGAAGAGATCAAGCCGCTGGTACAAGAAGAGTATGTCCGCCGCTTCCGCGAAAGGGCAATGCGCCCCGAGCATCCGAAGTTGAAGGTTGCAGCTCAGAACGAAGACGTCTACTTCCAGGGTCGTGAGACCGTCAATACGTACTACGAAGCCCTCCCCGAGATGGTGCAGAAGTACATGGACCAGGTCTCCGCACTCACCGGTCGTCCGTACCACCTCTTCGACTATGTCGGTGATCCCAATGCTACCGATATCGTCATCGTGATGGGCAGCGGTGCAGACACCTTCGAGTGGGCCAGCGACTACCTGAACAAGAAGGGTGGCAAGACTGGTGTGCTGAAGGTTCGCCTCTATCGCCCGTTCAGTGCCAAGCACTTTGTCCAGGCCATTCCCCAGTCGGTGAAGCGCATTGCAGTGCTCGACCGCACCAAGGAACCCGGTTCGCTCGGTGAGCCCCTCTACCAGGATGTCATCACCGCTCTCAGCCAGATGGGCAGGACTGACATGCAGGTCATCGGTGGCCGCTTTGGTCTTTCCAGCAAGGACTTCACTCCCACCCATGCAAAGGCTGTCTACGATCACCTTGCCGGCAAGGCTTTCAGCAACTTCACCGTCGGCATCAATGACGACGTGACCGGTCGCTCCATCCCGGTGAGTGAGACGATCAACGTCTCTCCCGCTGGTGTCGTTTCCTGCATGTTCTGGGGTCTTGGTTCCGACGGTACCGTCGGTGCAAACAAGAACTCCATCAAGATCATCGGCGACAACACCGAGCTCAATGCACAGGCTTACTTCTCCTACGACTCCAAGAAGAGCGGCGGTATCACCGTCAGCCATCTTCGCTTCGGCAAGAGTTCGTTGGATATGCCCTGGCTCATCGACCATGCCGACTTTGTTGCCTGTCACAACCCCGCCTACATTGGGCGCTATGACATGCTCGGTCCGCTCAAGAAGGGTGGTGTCTTCCTGCTCAACAGCCAGATTTCCTCTGACGAAGTCTTTGAGCACCTGACACGCGAGATGCAGGAGCAGATCATCGAGAAAAAGATCCGTTTCTACAACATCAACGCTCTTGAGATTGCTGAGAAAGCCGGTCTCGGAAGCCGCATCAACACGGTCATGCAGGCCGCGTTCTTCAAGATCAGCGAAGTGCTTCCTGAGACTGAGGCCATTGATTTGGTCAAGCAGTACATCAAGAAGACCTTCATCAAGAAGGGCGAGGACATCGTTAAGCAGAACTGGGCCGCTGTTGATGGCGCAAGCGATGCACTGCATCAGGTTGTCATTCCTGCAAAGATCACCAAGAGCTATGAGCCTGCTCGCCTGATCCCCGCAGATGCCGACGACTTTGCAAAGGACATCATGGAGCCCATCATGCACCTGAAGGGCAATGATATTCCCGTATCCAAGATGTCGTTTGACGGCAGTCTGCCGACCGCTACCGCCAAGTTCGAGAAGCGCGGTGTTGCACCCTTCGTGCCTCACTGGATTTCTGAGAACTGCATCCAGTGCAACCAGTGCGTACAGTCCTGTCCCCACGCTGCAATCCGCGCCAAGCAGATTGATCCGAAGGATTTGGAAGGAGCACCAGAGACTTTCACGGTCCTGAAGTCCAGCACCAAGAACGATCGCAATCTCCAGTTCAAGATTCAGGTCTACACTGAGGACTGCCAGGGTTGTGGTGTTTGTATCGAGACCTGCCCGTCCAAGGTGAAGTCCCTTGAGTTCAGCCCGATCCAGACCGAGCGTGATGCTGGTGAGATCGCCAATGCTGAGTTCTTCGAAGCTCTGCCCTACGATGTGCTCGATGGCGCTCCTGAGACCTCAATCAAGGGCCTGCAGTTCAAGCAGCCGCTCTTTGAGTTCTCCGGTGCTTGCGCCGGCTGTGGTGAGACCCCCTATGTGAAGATGGTCTCCCAGATCTGTGGTGATCGCATGATCGTAGCCAACGCAACCGGTTGTTCTTCCATCTACAGCGGTACCTTCCCGACCACTCCGTACACTGTACGCCAGAGTGATGGGCAGGGTCCGGCATGGGGAAACAGTCTCTTCGAGGACAATGCTGAGTATGGTCTGGGCATGCGCCTTGCCGTGGACTCCAACCGCGAGCAGCTGCGCATCTACATCGATCAGCTGTTTGCACTGGGTACCACCGATGCGCTGAAGAGTGCCATCGAAAAGTCCATCGAGCTGTGGGATGAGTCCTCTGATGCTGCCAACGCTGCTCAGAAGGCAGTCCAGGCTGCCCTTCCCGAGGCTATGGCTGCTGCCAATGCCGAGCAGAAGGCCGTGCTTGTCAAGATTGATGAGCTGAAGGACTATTTTGCCGACAAGGTTGTCTTCATCATCGGTGGTGATGGCTGGGCCTATGACATTGGCTACGGTGGTGTTGACCACGTCGTTGCCTCTGGTAGGAACGTCAACATCCTGGTGCTCGACACCGAAGTGTACTCCAACACCGGTGGGCAGGCTTCCAAGGCCACTCCAATCGCTGCCGTTGCAAAGTTTGCAAACGCAGGTAAGGAGATCGGCAAGAAGAACATGGGCTTCATGTGCATGACCTACGGACATGCGTATGTTGCTTCCATCGCACTCGGTTCCAACCGCCTGCATGCCCAGAAGGCCCTGCAGGAAGCAGTTGCATGGAAGGGTCCCTCCATCATCTTCTGTTACTCCCCGTGTATCAACCACGGCATGAACATGCGTTTCAGCCAGGTTGAGGAGAAGAAGGCAGTGGAAGCTGGTTACTGGCCGCTCTACCGCTTCAACCCCTCACTCGAGGAAGGCAAGAGATTCAGCTGGGATGCAAAGCCGATTTCCGGTTCTTTCCAGGATTTCATCAAGGGTGAGGTTCGCTATACTTCACTCTACAAGACGAATCCTGAGAATGCCGAAGATCTCTTCGCGAAGGCTGAGGCCGATGCATTGAAGCGCTGGAGTTTCTTCGAGAAGCTTGGTCCTTTGATGTAAGACTCATTGTAGTTTGTGTTTTCGGGGCTGTCGCACTGCGGCAGCCCTTTTTCTACGCTTACACAAAGGAAAGAGAGAAACTTGTGTCGGTAAATTCCAAGCTTGTGCGGTTATGATGGAAGCATGCAGACACAGACAAGAGTGGTGAAGGTCGGAGAGAGTATCAATGAGGTGCTTGCCCAAACGGTGCAAGGACCGCTGGTCATCCAGCTGGAAGAGGGTGTATATACCGAGAAAGTGTGCATCAATCGTCCTGACGTCACCCTGCTGGGCAGGGGACGGGAGAGAACCATGCTCAGCTATGGGGATGCCGCTTTCATGGAGCGGGACGGGAAGATGATGGGAACGTTTGCATCGGCATCGGTGAGTGTCTGCAGTCCTTTCTTTCATGCAGAGAGCCTGACGATTGCAAACTCGTTCGACTATGAGGCCCATCGGCAGCGGGTGGAGGAGAATCCAGGGAAGGTGAAGGGCTTGCAGGCAGTGGCTTTTCGTACCTGCACAGGAGCAGATCACACCACGCTCACCGACTGTTCGTTGCTTGGTTGGCAGGATACCCTTCTGCTCGATTGCGGCAGCCATCGACTGCAAAACTGCCTGATTGCCGGCAATATTGATTTTATCTTCGGCGGGGGTGCGGCACTCTTTGAGGAGTGCACCATCCTCTCCAGAGGTTCTGGGTACCTCACAGCTCCCTCAACCAAACAGGAAAAGCTGGGCTTTGTGTTCTATCGGTGCAACCTGGTCAGGGAAGCGAAAGTTGCAGATGGGAGTGTGTTTCTGGGAAGACCCTGGCACCCTGGAGCAGATCCTGCGATCAACTCCTTCTGTCTGCTCCATGAGTGTCACCTCGATGCCCACATACACCCCTCAGGGTGGACATGGATGCATGCCTTCCCCCCAGGTGGTGGGGAGGTGGTTTTCAAGGCGGAGGACTCTCGCTTCCTCGAGTCCTCCTGTCATGGACCGGGGGCCTTGGCAGGGCGAGAGAATTGTGAGAAATGTGCGGCACTTTCAATCATCGAACAGGTGCTTGAGCAACTGTAACTCCTTGATATGCGGTAGATAGCGTTCAAGCAGCATTCTGGCTTCCCTCAAAATCTTACATGGAAGTTTTTTCTCTGGAATCGAAAAAAAACCAAGATTGTGCAAAAAAAATTGCATGTACGGCTTGCGAGGCCCATGCAAGACTGAGTACAGAGAAAATCCATTAGGAGGGATCTATGAAAAAGATTACCGCAGTTGTGTGCTTGGCACTTGCCTTGGCAACACCCATGTTTGCACAGGGTCAGTCTGACAGCAAGGCCATTGAAATCGGATGCGCCATCTACAAGTTTGATGACACGTTCATGACTGGTGTCCGCAATGCAATCGTCGCTGCAGCAGCAGAGACTGATGCAAAGGTGGAGGTTGTCGACTCCATGAACATTCAGGCCACCCAGAATGAGAAGGTCGACCTGTTCATCACCAAGGGCATGAAAGCCATGCAGATCAACCCTGTCGACCGCACCGCAGCCGGTGTCATCATCGACAAGGCCAAGAAGGCCAACATTCCCGTAGTGTTCTTCAATCGCGAGCCGCTTGCTGAAGACATGGCAAAGTGGGACAAGATCTACTATGTTGGTGCCCGTGCTGAAGAGTCCGGTACCATGAGTGGCCAGATCATTGCCGACTACTGGAAGGCCAACAAGTCCATGGACAAGAATGGCGACGGCGTATTGCAGTATGTCATGCTCAAGGGCGAGCCCGGTCACCAGGACGCAGAGCTCCGCACCGAGTACTCCATCAAGAATCTGCAGGACAACGGAATCAAGGTGCAGAAGCTTGCTGAAGACACCGGCATGTGGGACCGTGTAAAGGGCCAGGAAAAGATGGCTGCTTTCATTGCCAGCCAGGGCGACAAGATTGAGGCAGTGTTCGCAAACAACGACGATATGGCCCTCGGTGCAATCGAAGCCCTCAAGGCTGCCGGTTACTTCAAGGACGGAAAGTTCATGCCCGTCGTCGGTGTTGATGCAACCGCTCCCGCATTGCAGGCTCTCGAAGAAGGCACCCTGCTCGGCACCGTCCTCAATGACGCTGTCAACCAGGGCCGTGCAACCTTCATGCTCTCCTACGACTTGGCCCGTGGCATCAAACCCACCAGCGACTCCATCGGCTACAAGATCACTGATGGCAAGTACGTTTGGGTTCCTTACCAGAAGGTTACCAAAGAGAACTACAAGCAGTTCAAATAAGAACTGAGTCAGTGTGATTCCCCCTCCGGGTTAGCTCGTTAATCCGGAGGGTTTTTTCAAGGAACTACACCCCGGGATCTCCGGGGAGACGGGGGAAGTCATGTATGTATTAGAAATGGACCATGTCTCCAAGTCATTTCCCGGCGTCAAGGCATTGGACGACGTAACACTGAAGGTGAGGCCGGGAACGGTACACGCCCTCATGGGAGAAAATGGGGCAGGAAAGTCCACCCTGATGAAGTGCCTCTTCGGCCTGTATTCCATGGATGAAGGGCAGATTTCCTTCAATGGACAGCCGGTGAACATCAACAGCGTAAAGGAAGCTCTAGCGCTTGGGATCTCGATGATCCACCAAGAGCTCCATTTGATCCCCTATCGCTCGGTCATGGAGAACATCTGGTTGGGCAGATATCCACGTATCGGTGGATCGAAGAGTCCGGTTGTTGACCACAAGACCATGTATGAGATGACAGCCTCCTTGTTGAAGGAGCTCAATCTCAACACTATTCAGCCTACCGATCTTTTGCGCACCCTCTCGGTGTCAAAGGCACAGAGTGTCGAGATTGCGAAGGCCGTATCCTATGAATCAAAAATCATCATTATGGATGAGCCAAGTTCCTCGCTGACGGAGAATGAGGTGGAGCATCTGTTCACCATCATTCGCTCTCTGAAGGCACGAGGTGTGGCCATCATCTATATTTCCCATAAGATGGAAGAGATCCTGAAGATCAGCGATGAAGTTACCATCATGCGCGATGGCAAGTATGTGGGCACCTGGCCTGCAAACGAGCTTACGACAGCTACCATCATCAAGCGCATGGTTGGACGGGACCTTACCCATCGCTTCCCTTCTGGGGAGAGTACCATTGGTGGGGAGCTACTCAGGATTGAGGGGTACACATCTCCGAATCCCCGAAGCTTCAAAGATGTATCGCTGACCTTGCACAAGGGGGAGATCCTGGGTATCGGGGGCCTTGTCGGTGCCCAGCGAACCGAAGTCATGGAAGCGGTGTTCGGCCTGAGGCTCCACAGCGAAGGCAAGCTCTTTGTAAACGGCAAGGAGGTGGTCTGCAACAATGCCTACGATGCCAAACGTCTGGGCATGGCTTTGTTGACCGAGGAACGGCGTGCAACCGGCATTTTCCCTGTTCTCTCGGTACAGGAGAACCTTGTCATTGCAAACATCAATGCGTATCGGAACAAGAACGGCCTGCTCAATGCTGCCAAGATGGCAGCTGACACAAAGAAGAGCATCAAGGAACTGGATATCAAAACCCCATCGGCCAGGACGCTTATCAAGAGCCTGAGCGGAGGAAACCAGCAGAAGGTGCTCTTCGCTCGATGGCTGCTCACCGTTCCCGATATTCTCATTCTGGACGAACCGACCCGTGGTATCGACGTCGGTGCAAAGTTTGAGATCTATGTGATCATGCGCGAGCTTGCCGCCCAAGGCAAGGGTGTGATCATGATCAGCAGCGAAATGCCCGAGCTGCTGGGGATGACCGACAGGATAGTGGTCATGAGTGAGGGCAGGGTCGCCGGCGTGGTGACCAGCAAAGAGACCAACCAGGAAGCAATCATGGAACTGGCGACGAAGTACGTCGGGTAGGAGGGTGAACCATATGGAAATGCTGAATGCAAAAAGAGTGAAACAGTTCGTCATGGACAAGGCAATTTTCTTGGTCTTGCTCCTGCTTGTCATCGTCATCGCCATCATCAATCCACGGATCCTGCGTTTGCAGGTACTGCGGGATATCCTGATGATGAGCTCCACGAAGATCATCATGGCCTTGGGTATGATGTTTGTCATCCTTACCGGTGGCGTAGACCTTGGTGGCGGCCGTTTGGTTGGTATGGCAGCAGTCATCTCAGCTTCCATGCTGCAGACTGCTGACTACGTCAGGCGCTTCTACCCCGATTTGGGACAGGTGCCTGTGATTCTGCCGATTCTGCTTGCCGTTGCAGTAGGTACGCTGTTTGGGATGATGAACGGCCTCATTGTAGCCAAATTCAAGGTACCGGCCTTCATCGCAACCCTCAGTTCCATGTTGATCATCTATGGAATCAACTCCATCTACTTCAACATGCCCCCGAACAACAGTCAGCCCATCGGTGGGCTCAGAGCTGATTTCACCTTCCTCGGCTCGGGTTCAGTGGGCTTTGTCCCGGTCATCGTTGTCTTTGCGGGTATTGTTTCGATCATCGTCTGGTTCGTCCTGAACAAGACCGTGTTCGGCAAGAACGTATACGCAGTGGGGGGAAACCCTGAGGCAGCAGCTGTTTCGGGTATCAACATCACCAAGACCTTGGTGGGGCTCTTTGGGGTATGTGGTTTTCTCATCTCCCTCTCAGGCGTGCTGGAAGCAGCCCGTACTGGAGGTGCAACGAACAATTACGGCAACGGGTATGAGCTTGATGCCATCGCCAGCTGTGTCGTTGGTGGTGTCTCAACCACCGGTGGTGTGGGTACCGTCAGCGGGGTTATCGCTGGTGTCATCATCTTCAGCTTCATCAACTACGGTCTGACCTTCATTGGGGTCAACCCGTACTGGCAGAACATCATCAAGGGCGTCATCATCGTCTCTGCTGTCTCATTCGATATTCGCAAATACGTGCAGAAGAAGTAGTTGTCTCTTCCTACGCTACTTGAGGCAGGGGAAACCCTGCCTCTTTCTATCGCAGCGTCTGGAAGAGCAGGCGCTGATGTTCCTCGCTGAACATCGACTCCTTGGTCACGAGGTCGAAATCCACCAGCTTCTCTATAGGTTTTATCCCGTTCAGCAGGTCGATGGCGGCCATCACTGCACGGTAACCGAGGTTGAAGGAGTTGACCACTACCAAGGCATCGATGACACCCCGCTCCAGGAGCTGGATCTCATATTGGGTGGTTCCAAAGGCAATGAAGTGAACCTGCTGATTCTCTTTCAAGGCATTCGCCACACCATGGGCGGTATACTCTTCCAAAGCGAAGATGAGATTGATCGAAGGATCGCTGGCAAGGGCGCTGGTGGTGATATCTTTTGCAATCGCCTCATCGGTAAAGGAGTAGGTTGCATAGACAATTTCAGCTCCTTCCTTTTTCGCAAAATTGGCTGCCAGAGCTTCCACGATTGCCGTCATGCTGCTGGTGTTCGGCATCGACCCCAAGACCAGGGCCTTGATCGGCTCTCCTTCAGCAAAATGGGAGAAGGCGTGCTCTGCCATTGCTTTCCCGATTGCCTGGTAATCGGCAGTGATAAAGAAATCTGGGTGTACGTTCATCAGCGATGTATCGGCAAACACCACCTTGATGCCCTTGCTTCGTGCCTTTGCGACCACATCCTCAAGACGGGTGTAGTGGCTTGGAGAGAGGACGATTGCATCGAACTGCTGATCTATGGCGCGTTGGACTGCACTGATCTGGCCCTCATAGTCTGACTCATTGACTGGGGCGAGAAATTCCAATACCGATCCGGTTGCACTGCGGGCGCTTCTTGCCCCGTTCTTCAGCGCTCCCCAGAATTCGCCTCCCTGCATCATGGTGATGACGGCAATGCGGTAGGTCTTGTTTTGGGCCTGTTGCTTGTTGGAACAGCCAAGAAGAAGGGTAGTGATGAGCAAGATGAGGAGTACTCGTTTCATGATGAGGCCACCTTGATGGGATGGATCGGCGCCTGTTCGGGTATTACGAGCCTGACCAGGGTTCCTTCATCCAATTCGCTGGAGATTTCAAGTCCGTAATCAGAGCCGTAGTAGAGTTGGATTCTCTGGTGGACATTCCTCACCCCGATACCTGCCCCTCCCTTATGGTGCGGACCTTCGTAGCTAAGGATGTTTGAGAGTTTCTGCTCATCCATGCCCACCCCGTTGTCACGAACCTCGATTACTACAGCTCCTGGTTTGCGCTTGAACACCTTGATGTCGATATGGCCCATCTCCTGCAGGTACTTGATGCCATGATAGATGGCATTCTCCACGATGGGTTGGACGATGAGCTTGATGGTCGGCAGATTCTCCATACCCGCTTCCATCGAGATGGAGAACTCAAACTTGTCTCGGTAGCGGATCTGCTGGATGATCAGATAGTTGCGTACATGCTCCAGTTCCTCGCTGAGGGTGATGATGTCCCTTCCTTTGCTGATTGAGATCCTGAAGAGTTTTGCGAGGGATGTAATCATGGTGATGACCCCCTCCGTGTTGTTTTGTTCAGCCATCCAGACTACCGAATCGAGGGTGTTGTACAAGAAGTGTGGATTGATTTTTGCCTGCAGAGCGTCGAGCTCGAACTTGCGTTTCATCTCCTGGCTCTCGACGATGTCATCCATGAGCTGGCGGATACGACCGACCATCAGGGCGAAGGTCTGCGAGAGGGCTGCAACTTCCTGGTTCCCCCCGACGGTAGGAGGAGCTGAGAAATCGCCCCGTTCCACGCTGTTCATCAGCCTTTCCAGCTCCCTGATGGGGCGGCTGATGTACGCGGAGACTGTACGGGAGAGCAGGATGGTGATGATGATACAGAAGGCAAGCACCAGGAACATGACTGTGGTGTACTGGTCCAAACCTGACATCAGCTCATCCATGTAGGCAACCCCAACGATTCGCCAGCGGGCGTTGTTGACCGTATCAACGATCACGAGCCGTTCCCTTCCCTCAAAGGTGTTGGTGAAGGTTCCGAAGATGTGTTCTTGGACCGCATCCAGATCCTCATTGAAGAGGTCGGAGTTGATCAGTTGTTGGTAGGGGTGGTAGACAATCTTGCCATTGTTGTCGATGAAGTAGACGTAGCCGGTGGAACCTAGTCGAGCATTCTGGCAAAGCTCACTCACCGCCCAGAAGTTCATGTCGATGGCCAAGAGTCCGTACTTGGTCTCTCCCCCCTCATTCAGATAGCTGATCTGTTGGCTGTAGGTGATGACCCAGGGGTAGCTGGAGGTAAAGAGCTGCTGGACATGCGGGCCGGTGAAGTAGAAGTTGCCTTCTCCTCCGAGGGCTCTGGTGAACCAGGTCTGATCCTTGATCTCTTTGGCACTGCGAAGCTTTGCATCGCTTGTGGAGAGAACTGCCTCTCCCTCCAGGTTGAAGAGCACCAGACAGACGATGTCCTGTCTGCTGTCAACGATTGAGCGCAAACGTTGCTCGATCTCGAAGCGGGGCAAGTCGTTGGTCTGTTTTGCAAGATCCCGTGCATAGCCTGCGATGGTAAGGATGTCATTGGTGTAATAGTTGAGGTTGGCGTTCACCTGACGGACAATCTCGCGGGTTGAGACGGTGGCGTTCTCCCTGATGGTCGATGAGAACTGGGTGAAGAGGATTGCAGAGACAAGCAAGGTAAAGGAGATGGAGACCACTGCAATGGCAATGGAGAGGATGGTCTTGATGGAGTGGGGGCCTCGGATGCTCTTCATCGGTTTGCCTGTCGATATTGGGAGGGGGAGAGCCCCACATGCCGCTTGAAGCAGAAGCTGAAGTAGTTCGGCTCAGCAAAACCCACTGTCTGGGCAATCTCATAGGTTTTTCCTTCGGTCTTCACCAAAAGTTCCTTTGCCCTGTCCATCCGCATTCCGGTTAGGTACTGCACAAAACTCAATCCCACTTCCCGCTTGAAGGTGGAACTGAAATAGGAGGGACTCACCCCGATCATCTCACAAATCTGCTCAAGTCCGAATCCGCTTTCGGTGAAGTGTTTGGCGATCAAGGTCTTGGCCTGAACGATGAATTGGATATGGCTGTTTTCCCGTTGTCCTGCAATCATCGCCCTGAGGTTCAGGCAGAGGCGGGTGTACCATCGTCTTGCTTTGCCCAGGGTGGTCAGACTTGCCAGTTCCAAGAAAAGGTTGCGGCCTTCCTCCTCGCCGATGGCAAAGAGGGAGTGACCATAGGAGTGTGCGAGATCTTGCAAGGAGGAGGAGAGTTCAAGCAGCAGGGCTTGCATCTCTTGCACGCCAAGGGAAGCAAGATGTTCACCGAGCAGCTGGTTCACTCCATCAGTGACTTGCTCCTCACTGCCCATCTTAACCGCAATGAGGATGTTTGACTTCATCTCCTGCAGTTTCCCTTTGCTCTCCTCGGTGGGGGTGTTCTCAAGGTCGCTGATGAAGAAGAGTGATTGCTCCGGGTAACAGGAGCTGTAGTTGAGGGCGGTGAGGGCCTGATGGTAGGAGAGTGTGATGGCAGACGGGCTATGGACAAGGCTTCCCACCCCCATGACTGCATCGAAAGAGAACTTCTCCAGGTAGGTTTTCAGATGCTCAGCCTTGCGGTAGGTCTGCTTGCGGAAGAGCGAGTCGTACTGGATCTGATTGTTGCTGTGTGCACTGAAGATGATTACAATCTGATTCTCAAACTGGAAGGCAAGGCCCCCTCCCTCCTTCTTGAGCGCTTCCTCGATGACTTCCAACATGGCCAGAGCCTGCAATGGATCATCCTGATAGTGGTTGGTTTCGATCAGTGCCACCATGAACTCGTCCTTATCCAGATCGAAGCCATACTCCTGGGCTTTGCTGACCAGCAAGAAGTCGGAGAGAGGATGGACAGTGGTAAGCAACGAGACAAGAAATTTCTCTCTGATCAGAGGGAGTGCTTGCAGGTAAGCTTGTCTGAGACGATCTTGGTCCTGGGTACGCTTGATCTCTTCATCGAGGCGCTTTCCAAGCCGTTCGAGCAGCTTGCTCAGGTCCTCGACGGACACCGGCTTCAGTACATACTCGCTCACCTCATAGCGCATCGCCTGTTGGGCATAGGTGAACTCGTCATAGCCGCTGAGGATGACAAGGGTGGTAGCAGGATGACTGCTGCGAATCTGTTGGATCAGCTCCATCCCGTCAAGATAGGGCATGCGGATGTCAGTGATGACAACATCGGGATGCAACTCCTCGACAAGCTCCAAGGCTTCGATGCCATTGCCAGCTTCTGCTATGACTTCAAAATTATAGGTTTGCCATGGGGTACGGGAACGAATTCCATCCCGTACCGCCGTTTCATCATCAACAAGAAGGATCGTGTACGCCATAGGTGTATGGTAGTGGGAAAGCAGGGCAGACGCAAGAAATTTAGCCGTTGCACCACCAATCGAACATGACCGATGTCGAGCGATTCATCTCCTCCATGAAAGCGCTGGTATGCTTGCGTAGGTAGTAGTAGTCGGCAAGTGTTCCTGTGTTGTCATAGGGGAGG
>Ga0334882_1000130_pt1 | contig 134112 bp, 125 predicted proteins | sample GraSluR1_MG_5_FD_207226 | JGI IMG/M metagenome (GOLD analysis project Ga0334882, IMG submission 207226) | Sludge microbial communities from methane-producing bioreactor in Wageningen University, Netherlands - Granular Sludge_15_04-R1 | ecosystem: Engineered > Bioreactor > Anaerobic >...
CAAATACCGGAATCTCCTGATTAAATCAGGCCTAAGAGATACCGGCATTACGCTACGCTACAGCCGGTATGACAAGGAAATTACTTTTTGGACAGCCCCATATTAAAGCATTTTATTCCAAATCAAAATTAAGGAATTAACACTGATTCTTTATTGACTTTCACTTAATATTATATTTATTTTATTGTTATGATAAAAAAAATAAAATCATTAACCTGTTTATTTATTCTCATTTCCGCTTCTTTTCTAATTGTTTTTTCCAGCGGGTGTAAAAGTCAGCACGATTATTCAGGGACATACACATATCAGAGCGGCCCCTGTGAAAGCGGTACCATAACTCTTACTAAGGTGAAGGGATTCGGAGATAAATATTATCTTGTTACAGTCTATGGTAAATCATTCCCTTCGGGGAAGGAATTTCTCGGCACAATTGACGGTAAAAAAATAGAACTGCAGAACGGCACTGTTATTATTGAAGATGGAAGGATTGATGTTATTTCCGGCAGTAAAAGCTGCATTTACGTTCTGCTTGATTAATCTGCACGGCCCGGCCACTTGTCTACGGCAGGGGTACTTCTTCGCTTTGCTTACCTGGACAAGCTCAGTACAGGCAGAGGGCGGCCTGAAATGGACAAAGTAAAAAGCAGCCATTAAGGGTGATTTGATTGCCGCTATTTTAATAATGATAATTAAGGTTATATATATTTTAATGCTATGAAAAATATAAGACTTGATGTATATCTTGCGGAAAGAGGTCTTTCTCTCTCCAGAGAAAAGGCGAAAAAAGAGATTCTTGCGGGCTGGGTTACAGTAAATAATGAGACAGTGCGTAATCCTGCAGCTAAAATAAAGGGTGATGAAATCGTAAATGTCCAGAGACCCGGGAGTGTTTATGTAAGCCGGGGGGGGGATAAGCTTAAGCATGCACTTGATGTTTTTGGTATTGATCTTACAGATAAAACCGTTCTTGATCTGGGGGCCTCCACAGGGGGGTTCACCGACTGCATGCTCAGGGCGGGAGCTGCAAAGGTTTATTCAGTAGATGTGGGGTATAATCAGCTCGATTATTCATTGCGTATTGATAACCGGGTTGTAGTAATGGAGAAGACCCATGCCAGGGATATCCGTGAGGATATGTTTCCGGGCGGATTTGACTTTTTTACCGCAGATCTTTCATTTATTTCAATACTTAAAGTGCTTCCATCTGTTCTGAATATTACCCGTAATATTGAAGGGGTTGTTCTTGTTAAGCCCCAGTTTGAGGCAATGCCGGGGCAGCATAAAAAGGGTGTTGTCCGGTCTATTTCTGATCATGAAGAGATACTTGAGCGTGTTCTTAATGGGATAATTGAAATGGGATTTTCTCTAAAAGGGGTGACCTGGTCACCGGTAAAGGGCCCTGCAGGTAATATCGAATTTCTTTCATATATTAGTTCACCTTCAGCAGAAAAGAGTGAGGGGCTTCATCAGATTGTAGAGGAAACAGCCCTATCTGCCCATAACATACTTAATAAACTCCACCCTGATGCTGATTAAAATGGGGCAAAAAAAGGTATTTTAAATTTTTTTATTGTTGCTTATTTTCCGCGGTTTTTTTAAAAATTAAAAAAAATTTAAATATATAGATAAATTTAAATAAAAAAAAATTGCCGATTTAAAAATTTGCTTATTTCCAGTTGTAAATTGCACATGACCATTTCAGGGGTGTATACCCTGATTAAAATACATTTTGATTACATCAATCAAAAGGAGAGATAAATGAAAATATTAGCTTTAAATTGCGGAAGCTCTTCTTTAAAGTACCAGTTATTTGACTGGGAGAAGAAAGAAGTTGTTGCAGTAGGAATTGTAGAAAGGATAGGGATTGAAGGATCTTTTATCAAGCATGAAGTGCCTGCAAAGGATAAGGAAATTAAAACAGAAACAGCTATTCCTGATCACAAAGTAGGGATTAAACTTGTTCTTGAAGCCCTTGTCCAGGGTGATGGTGCTGTTATTGCCAATATGTCCGAAATTTCTGCTGTAGGTCACAGAGTTGTTCATGGCGGAGAAAAATTTAACCACAGCGTTCTTATTGATGATAAGGTTATTGAAGCAATTAAAGAGGTTTCACACCTGGCTCCTCTTCATAACCCTGCCAATCTTGTTGGTATTGAAGCTGCTATGGAAGGACTCCCGGGAGTTCCACAGGTTGCAATTTTTGACACAGCTTTCCATCAGACAATGCCTTCACATGCTTATATGTATGCTGTTCCTCACGAATGGTATGATAAGTTTGCTGTAAGAAGATACGGATTCCACGGAACAAGTCATCTTTATGTTTCAAAAAGAGCAGCAGCTCTTCTGGGCAAGCCTGCAAAAGATTGTAATATTATTACAATGCATATAGGAAATGGTGTTTCCTGTGCAGCAATAAAAAATGGTGTCAGTGTTGATACCTCAATGGGCCTTACACCTCTTGAGGGCGCTATCATGGGAACCAGATGCGGTGATATTGATCCTGCTATCCCTATGTTTATGCAGGGAGAACTTCAGGTTGGGCCAAAAGAGATGGATACCCTTCTTAACAAGAAATCGGGTCTCCTTGGTATAACAGGGAAATTCACAGACAGAAGAGATATTCTCAGCGGAGCTGAGGAAGGTGATGTGAAATGTAAACTTGCTGTTGATATGGAGTGTTATAAACTGAGAAAATATCTTGGTTCATATGCTGCAGCTCTCGGACATGTTGATGCTGTTGTTTTTACAGCGGGTGTTGGCGAAAATGCAGGAGATATCAGACAGCAGGTTCTTGAGGGCCTTGATTGTCTTGGAATCAAAATAGACAAGGATAAGAATCTTAACACCAGGGCCAAGCATGGTGAAACTGAGATTTCTACACCTGATTCTAAAATTAAAGTATTCATGATCCCCACAAACGAAGAACTCGTTTTTGTTGAGGATGTTGTGGGTATACTTGATAAAACATATGATGATCATATGGTTTATGGATACACATTCCTGAAAAAATAGATTCCGGTAAAGATATCCTGCTGCATTCAGCATTAATGCTGAATGAGTGAGATGATCATTGCTGCAATTCTTCAATAAATCGGGGCTGTTCCGTGAAAAATCGGGACAGCCCCTTTTATTTTATTCTCTTGAGAATAATTCTTGACCCTCTTTTTAATTTTTAAGTATAATTGAATTGATTTTGCTGTAGAATGATCGGCTGAGGTGGATTGTGATGAAAAAACTTTCTTATGTTTTGATATTTTTATTTCTTTCTCTTTCACTCCTCCATGCAGTTGATATAAAAAGTGTTGTTGCCTATCCAGTCCCCTTTGATCCGCGGAAAGGGACATTAACGATAGATTATCCTGATTCAGGTGGTTCTGTTGTGCCGGGCAATAATGTTAAGGTGACTGTTTTTGACATAAATGGCGATACTGTTACGGTTGTGAATGGTATTATATGGAACGGCAGACGCAGTAATGGTGAATATGTAAAGCCCGGCCTTTATATTCTTAAAGTGGAGATCAGTGATAAAGACGGCGGTTACTGGAAAAAGCTGATTCGTATTCTGGTTAAATATTAAAAGAGGTTCCTTTGAATGAAGGTTATAATAAAAAATATATTTATAATTTCTCTACTTTTTGTTTTAACAGAATCAGCTTTTTCTGAAAATGCAGGGTCCAGGGGCGCATTCACAAGAGGGGGCTGGGCAGGAGCAAGGTATGTTGCTGCAGCTATGACAGGGGAGGTTCTGGCAAATGATGTTTTTTCAATTTACTGGAATCCTGCGGGACTCACAGAGCTGAAGAGAAAAACAAGGCTCACTGAAGAAGAAGTGACCAAAAGAGCAAGGACCGGCCGTATTGATGAAATAACTGAAGAGGATCTGCTCAGCTTTTCCGAGTCAGGGTATGAGAAAGTTTTTGTCGATGCCGGAGTGTCATATACCGCACTTGACGCGGAAAGGGATGCGGTTTTCACAGGTTTTGCATTCAGTCTGTTTAAGGGTGTGGCAGGGGCCGGGTTTTATTCAATAATGTCTACCGGTATTGAAACACGGGATGATCTGGGGAATAAAACAGGTACAGCCGCATATTCAGGTTCAGTGGCTTACTTTTCATATGCCTATTCAGCTAATGTGGCATCTGTTGGGGTATCTTTAAAAGGGATATATGAATCTATTGATGATGCTCAATATGCCGGTGCCGGAGCAGATCTGGGGGTTCAGGTTTATTTACTCCCTTTCTTTAAAGTAGGTTTTATGGCAAGGGATCTGGGGAGTTTTTTAACACCCTATAATGCCCCGGAGCTTGATAAACGCTACGATTTCTTTTACCCTGAGTTCAGCATCGGAGCAGCCATTACAAGTGATGCAGGATTCCGCATTGCATTCAATGGTACAAAAAGGCTGGAGCAGACCGGTTTTATTTTCGGCGGCGCTATTGAGTACGATCTGTCCCGCAGGGTTATAATTATTTGCGGACTCAGGGATGATTATTTTTCATCCGGTGTTGTAATAAAATTACTGGGCATGGATGTCTCCTATGCATTCAGTTTTGACAGAATAGATCTGGGTTATAATAATACTGTGTCTATTGGCATACTTTTTTAAAAGGTTTATTGATGTCAAATGTAACAAAAACAAAAATTATGGGTATATTAAATGTAACACCCGATTCCTTCTATGATGGCGGCCGTTATATCTCTTTAGATAAAGCTTTTAAACGGGCACTGGATATGTATAAAGAAGGTGCAGATGTAATAGATGTGGGCGGAGAGTCAACCCGGCCAGGTTCCTCCCCTGTTTCTGCAGATGAGGAGATTGGCAGAATCTGTCCTGTTATTGAGAAAATTTCCCGGGAGATTGGAGTATCTGTATCTGTTGATACGACTAAATCAGCAGTGGCAGCTGAAGCTCTTAAGTGCGGTGCTGTCATGATTAATGATATCAGCGGTCTTTCCTTTGATAAAGGGATGGCTGGAGTTGCGGCTGAGCATAAAGCAGAACTTGTTATTATGCATATTAAGGGAACTCCCGTAGATATGCAAAAAAATACTATTTACAATGACCTTATTCAAGATATACTTGATTTTTTAGCTGAATCTGCCAGCATAGCGATTAGTGAAGGGGTTGATAAAAGCAGAATTATTATTGATCCGGGTATAGGTTTTGGTAAAAGCATTGAACAGAACTACGCAATTATAAATAATATAGAAAGATTCACTGAAACAGGTTTCCCTGTACTGATAGGCTTGTCAAGAAAATCACTTATCAGCAGACTCTACAGCAGTGAAGAGGACAGGCTTCCGGCTACAATAGCGCTTAATGCTGTTGCTGTGAGCAGGGGGGCTGCATTTATAAGGGTTCATGATGTGAAGGCGCACCGGCTTGCTATGGAGAGCATTGATTTTCTGAAAAAAACCGGCAGTTCCGTCTGATACAAACAGAGATTATGAATATTATATGAGCATTAAAGGGGAAAGCAAATACCGGTAAAGGTTTTAGTATTCAGATGAATGAATTATTTAGCAGAATAGTATTTTTTTCAGGGGCTTTCTGGGACTATTTCAGGAATGTTGTAGATATACTCATAGTAGCCTATATTTTTTACTGGATTTATAATTTTTTAACAAACACCAGGGCGGTTCAGCTTATTAAGGGTGTTGTTGTAATATTTATAGTTGCAGTTATAGCCGGGCTTCTTCAGCTCGATACCCTGGACTGGCTTATTAAAAATATTACATCATACCTGGTAATTACTGTTATTATTCTTTTTCAGCCTGAGCTGAGGCGCCTTATAACAAGGTTCGGGCAGAAGAACTGGCTTGTTGCAGATTCCACTACAGATTCATTCCAGCTGGATGAACTTGTAAATGCTGTTTTTGCAATGGCATCTGAAAAAATAGGTTCACTTATTGTGATAGAAAGAAATACAGGGCTTAAAAGCTATGTTGAGTCGGGTGTAGCTGTTGATTCAGGAATTTCTGAGGAGCTCATAAGAACTATTTTTTATCCTCTAACACCTCTTCATGATGGAGCACTTATTATCCAGGAGGGGAGAGTGGCCGGTGCTGCCTGTTATCTCCCTCTTAGCGATTCAAAACAGCTGAAAAAACAGCATGGCGCAAGGCACAGGGCAGGCCTGGGCATTGCAGAAGAGACAGATGCTCTTGTTATTGTCACCTCTGAGGAAAGGGGCGAAATCTCAATTATGGTTAATGGGCGTATGTTTTCTGGAATTAAAAATGCTGATTTAAAAAATATAATTCTTTATTTTATGAATCCCAAGACAGCTTATGAGGAGAAGTACAGTATCTAATGAAATCATATTTAGATAAATTTTTTGCTTTTTCAAAAAGAAAAAACCTGGTTCCCAAGTTGGCCAGCATTATTCTTGCTGTAATTCTGTGGGGATATATAACCAATACCAGGAGCGGGGACTTAAGGTTTAATATACCTGTTGATTACCGGAACAGTGATAATTCTCTTGTTGTTTCAAAGGTCTCACATAAAAATGCTGTAGTACGTATTTCGGGCAGGAAGGATGATTTGAAAAATGTTAATGCCAGGAATATTGTTATCTTTGTTGATCTGTCAAAAGCTTCAGTGGGGGAGTATTCCGATTATAAGGTGGAGCATGTCAGAAATGAAGTTCCTGAAGGGATCGATATAAAGGTCTTCCCTGAAGAGGTAAAAGTTTTTGTTGAAAAGGCAGTAGAGAAAGAGGTTAAGGTTGTTCCTAAATTCAGCGGCACCCCTGCAAGCGGTTTTCATGCAGGGAAGGTAAAGGTTGTTCCGGATACAATTACACTCAGGGGAGCTCAATCTCTGCTTGGTACAACAGACATTCTCTATACCTCTGATATTTCCATTGATGGGAAAAGTGAGATAATCAATAGGGATGTTGCTATTGAAAGATTAAATGCTGAAGGGGTAGAGTATAGCAGATCGAGTGTTAATGTAACTATACCTGTTATCTCTTATTCTGATATAACTGAGCTTGAAATACCTGTTATATTACAGAAGGTAAAAAAAGGCTTTAAGTATAGATTGGAAACTAAAAGTGTGAAGGTATATATAATTATGAGCGGGATAAAAAAGGGGATTGATTATCCTTTATCTGCAGTAATTGATGTATCTCTTCTTGAAATTGATGAAGATGAACTTGATAAAAAGGGGAGGATAGAACAGGAAGCTCCAATTATTCTTCAGGGGCGGATACCTGAAATTGAAGAAAGAACTATTTCCATTACCCCCGATTTTGCAGTTGTTGAAGTTACCAGAGAGTAGAATTTTTTACCGGAGAGAGTGATGATTGTTAAGCTGTTCCAGATTATTTTTTTTGTAGTTCTTATTTATATCGTTATTGGTGTGGTAAAGTTTATTTTCAGGCTTGGCCGTACCACGGCAGAGCTCAACAGTAAACTTGATGAGAAGAGCAGGAATGCTGCCGGTAATCGTCGTGACAGAAAAGGTAATGAAATTATAGAACTCAATAAAGATCAGTATAAAGTTGAATAAATATGAAAGTAGTTAAAGCTTTAATATTTATGATTTTTGCAGTTACCCTTATCTCCTGCGGAAAACCTGAGGGTGAATTTGCATTTAAACTTCCCGAAGACAAGGGTTACAGAAAAGTATTAAATACCCCGGAATTTGACAGTGCTGTTGAAGTGGACTGGATTTATACCTTTAACAGGATCAGGGGGAGGGTCAACTTAGGGGTGATTTTATTAAAAAAGGAACTCCTCTGGGTCGATATCCTTGCTTATAACGATTATGCTGATTCTGAGAAGAGAATAGTATACGGCAAAATTAAAAGTCTGGATCCTGGTGACTACAGGCTCATGATCACAGAGATAAAAGATGATGAGCAGAACATAATCGATGAATTGTATTTTTATATTTATACTGACAGGGACGAGTGGGATTAATCCCCTGGTTTTTCAGTCTGCTTTAAACTATCCATAATTCTGTAAAGTGTTTCCCCCCCTTTTTTCAGGGAATCGATTTTTTCTCCGCTGTCCTCTATATATTTCTGTGTTGAACCTGGAACCTCCTGGCCGCTGTAGACCATATAAGCAGTGTAAACAGTCAGCATAATCAGAAAAAATATTATAATTTTCAGCAGCCTTTTTAGTATGGAGTAGACCAGCAAAGATGCAAGGAGTATTCCTATAATAACCATAATGTTATTTGATAAGAGTGAATTAACTAATTCTGTCATATTAAACTTTTCCCTGAATTGACTTTTGCTTATAACCCGGAGGCATTTTATTATCATATTTATAAGAAATACCCTGCCATAGTCAATTATTATATGGCTAAGTAGTGTAATAAAATTACATCGGTATAATTTTTAGGGGTAATTCTGTCATTCCAGCCGAAGTGACAACGTAGTGCCGGAATCTCCTGAAAAAATCTGGAGTTATGAGATTCCCGCCTGCGCGGGAATGACAACCCGCTGAATTATACTTCTATCATAAAATTCAGCTATCATCCATCTTGGCAGATTAGAGATAAGGATTCGATTTTGCACTTGACTTTGATGCTTCAGAAATTCATGCTTATGAATAAACATTACAGGAAAGACTTTATTTATGAAGATACCATTTCACAGGGCATTTATTGATGATAATGAAATCAATGCTGTAACAGAAGTTCTTAAAAGCGGCTGGCTCACAATGGGGGAAAAAACCTTTGAGTTTGAAAGGAATTTTTCCGCATATACCGGTGCACCAAATGCTGTTGCTGTAAACTCCTGTACCTCGGCACTTCATCTTGCATTAAAGGCTATAGATCTGCAGCCCGGTGATGAGGTTATTATCCCTGCTGTTACCTTCATTGCCACATGGGAAGTGATAACCTATTTCGGTGCTATTCCTGTTATTGCTGATGTGGAAAAGGATACACATCTCCTTGATGTCATTTCATTTGAAAAAAAAATAACCGGCAGAACCAGGGCTGTAATACCGGTTCATTACGCGGGCCAGCCCTGCGACATGGACCCCATAATTGAAATTGGCGCATCAAAGGGAATATATGTAATTGAGGATGCTGCCCATTCGCTTCCGGCCTATTATAAGGGGCGCCCTGTGGGCTCTATCGGCCATATTACCTGTTTCAGCTTTTATGCTACCAAGACTCTTACCACTGGTGAGGGGGGGATGATAACTACAGGGAATGATCTTTTTGCTGAAAGGATGAGGAAGCTCCGGCTCCACGGTATTTCAAGGGATGCCTGGAACAGATATTCCCATAAGGGGAGCTGGAGATACGATGTTGATGAGGCAGGCTATAAATATAATCCAACAGATATAAGTTCTGCAATAGGGATAGAGCAGCTCAAGAAGAGTGATGCTATGAACAAGCAGCGGAGTGAGATTGCCGGTTGGTATAATGATTATTTTAATAACTGCGGGCTTGCTGAAGTCTATACTGTGAGAGATGAAAGAATTTCCTCCTGGCATCTTTATCCTCTTAAAATTAATATAGAATCTGTAACTATTGACAGGGATCAGTTTATTGAGGAGATGAAAACCCGCGGGATCAGCACCAGTGTTCATTTTATTCCTCTCTACAGGTTTTCCTGTTTCAGCGGGAGCGGATATGAGGCATGTGATTTTCCCGGGAGTGAATATGTCTTCAGTAGAACAGTCTCTCTTCCGGTTTATCCCGGCCTGAGCCATGATGAGGTCAGGTATGTTGCGGAGAATACGATTGATATTCTGGAGAAATTCAGGAAGTAATTACGGGGTGGATGTTAATTAAATATTGCTGAAGATGCTTTAATCCGGAGAGTATTCCCTTTTCTATTTTTCAGAGAATAATATTGAGTTAAAACATCTTGACAGTAAACATACCTTAATCTTAATTTTATCGATCAGCGGGATTCCCTGCTATATACTAAAATAATGAAAATATCCGGCTTAAAAGCCGTAAAGGGATTAATATGACAAAAAAAGCTCTTATTACCGGCATAAGGGGGCAGGATGGAGCCTACCTTGCAGAAAATCTTCTGAAAAAAGGGTACGAAGTTTACGGTGCAGACAGAAGAAGCGGAGATACAACTTACTGGCGTCTTAATGAACTTGGAATTAAGAATGATATAAAGACTGTCTATATGGATCTTCTTGAGGTGACAAATATTCTCAGGGTGATCGAAAAAATAAATCCTGATGAAGTTTACAATCTGGCAGCACAGAGTTTTGTGGGGACATCTTTTGATCAGCCTATTGTAACATCTGATATCAATGCAATGGGTGTAATTAGGCTCCTTGAGGCGATACGGCTGGTGAACCCGGGCATAAAATTTTATCAGGCATCTACAAGTGAAATGTTCGGCAAGGTTAGGGAGATCCCTCAGACAGAGGATACACCTTTTCATCCCCGCAGCCCTTACGGGGTTGCAAAGCTTTATGCTCACTGGGCAACTGTTAATTACAGGGAGTCCTATAACATGTATGCATGCAGCGGAATTTTATTTAATCACGAATCACCGTTGAGAGGCCTTGAGTTTGTTACAAAGAAAATAACGATGGCTGCTGCTGCAATAAAAAAGGGTAATCAGAAGAGTGTTGTTCTGGGTAATCTCGATTCTAAGAGGGACTGGGGGTTTGCAGGTGATTATGTTGAAGGGATGAGACTTATGCTCCAGCAGGATGAAGCTGATGATTATGTTCTTGCAACAGGAGACACTCATTCTATACGTGATTTTGTGGTTGAGGCATTTAAATATATTGACGCAGAGATAGAATGGGACGGGGAAGGAGTTGCAGAAAAGGGGATAGATAGAAAAACCGGCAAAGTTTTAATTGAAGTATCCCCCGATTTTTACAGGCCTGCTGAGGTTGATATCCTTATAGGGAGTCCTGCAAAAGCGGCAGAGAAGTTGGGGTGGAAGCCTGAGGTTAAGTTTCCTGAGCTGGTGCGTATGATGGTTGAATGGGATTTGAAGAATTGATTCGCGGTGTGAAAAATTGAAAAGCACTATACACCAGAAAAAAAAGATAGATGTTTTTATTGTTGATCCTCAGCCTGTTTTTACTGCAGGACTTGAACTTGTTATCTCCAGGTCCTCATCATGCAGGGTAAATGGCACATCTTTGTATTATGAAAATTCAATTGAAGCTGTGAAATCAGCAGAGCCTCATGTGCTGGTGATGGATATATTCCCCGGTACAGCAAAGGGTATCGATTTTATAATAGAAGTTTTAAAGCAGAATCCCGGCATAAAAGTTCTTGTGCTTTCAATGCTCGATGAAAATATTTATGCCGAGCGCGTATTAAAGGCCGGAGCCAGCGGCTATATTATGAAAACTGAATCCCCGGAAACAATAATCCTTTCAATTGAGCGGATTTTCAGAAATGAGCTCTGCCTTAGTGAAAATATATCATCAATGATCCTTCAGAAGTATGTGGGTGGAGTGGAAAATATTGAACTTGATCCTGTAAGGCTTTTATCTGACAGGGAGCTGGAGATTTACAGTCTTACAGGTAAGGGGCTCACTTCAAGGGAAATTTCATCCCTTTTAGAAATAAGCGTCAATACAGTGGATAATCATAAGTCGGGCATTAAGTATAAGCTGGGGCTGAAGAATTCAATTGAACTGATTCAGAGTTCTGTGCTCTGGAGCAGGGATAAGGGGATTCTTTAAATTGAAATGAAAAATTACAGGTATATACTTCTTGATCTGGACGGAACACTCACAGATCCGTCTGAGGGGATCACAAACTCTATTAAGCATGCATTGAATAAATACGGCATCTCTGCAGAAAAAAGTGAACTGCTCAAGTTTATAGGGCCCCCTCTTCGTGAATCATTTATGGAGTACTATTCATTTTCACCCCGAAAGGCGGAGGAGGCAGTAGCTTATTACAGGGAATATTTCTCGGTAAAAGGGATTTATGAAAACAGTATCTATCCGGGAATTCCTGAAATGCTTGAAGGGCTTTGCAGTAAAGGGAAAAAACTTTTTCTGGCCACTTCAAAGCCTGCAGTTTATGCGGGCAGGGTTCTTGAGCATTTTAATATTGCATCATATTTTGATGTTGTTGCCGGAAGCAATATGGATGGTTCCATGGGTTTAAAATCGGAGGTGGTTGAGTATGTCCTTTCCACCTTGTCTGATGAAGAGCGTAAATTTTCTGTAATGGCCGGTGACAGGAAGTTTGACATAGAAGGGGCTAATCTGAACCATATCGATTCAATAGGCGTTACCTGGGGCTTCGGCACCAGGGATGAGCTTGTTTCAGCCGGTGCCTTACATATAGCAGACTCAATATGGGAACTTGAGTCAATTCTTCTTACGGGCTAATATCTTGTCGCATTTTAAACTTGAATTGAGGCTATGATCCCTGGAAAGGGATTTTTTTATAAATCAAAAAAAAAATTATGTCTCATAAAAAAACTCTTATGTATTTTTCCATTCTGCCGAATATGATTACATAAAGGTACATTCAGGAGTTTTTTATGTTTAATCAGTCAAATCACATGACAACAAACTATCTTCTTGAGAGATCCTTAGATGTTGAATCCTCCAGAAGGAAGGTTATTGCAAATAATATTGCCAATGTTGATGTTCCTCATTTTAAAAGGAGTGAGGTAAACTTTGAAAGCGAGCTTAAAAGGGCTGTAAGGGAGAGGGAGGATCCTTCTAATAAACTCCCCGCAATTTTAACAAATGAGAAGCATATACCATTTTTTGTTGAGAGGGATTTGCGTTCTGTTCAGCCCAGGGTGAATCTTGATTACACAACTATTTACAGAAATGACGGAAACAATGTTGATATTGAGAAGGAGATGGTTGACGCCTCAAAAAATATGATGAGGTATAATGCCTTTGTTACAGCACTTAATCATAATTATAAAATGATTAAACTTGTGATGAAGCAGGCCTGATAAAGCTTTAAAGGGGTAATTTCTATGGGAATGTTCGACAGTTTTAATATAGCATCAACAGGGCTTACTGCCCAGAGATTGAGAATGGATCTTATAAGCAGTAATATTGCCAATGCCAATACCACAAGAACACCCGAGGGTGACGGGCCCTATGTACGGAAAAGGGCGATTTTTGCTCCAATTAATATAAGGCCTAATTATAAGTCACCCCTTGTTCCGGACAGAATTCATCATGGAGAGGGGCAGGGGGTCAGGATTGTTAAGATTGATAATGACAAAGAGCCTTTTAAGATGGTTTATGATCCCACACATCCTGATGCGATTAATACAGGCCCGGAAAAAGGGTATGTTAAAATGCCTAATGTAAATGTGGTAATGGAAATGACTGATCTTATATCTGCATCAAGGTCTTATGAGGCTAATGTAATGATTGTAAATAATGCCAAGTCCATGTTCGGCAAAGCCCTGGAAATAGGGAGAATAACGGGTTAAGGTAAGGGAGGAGCGCCATGTTTAGAGAAAAAATGAGTTTAAACGATGTCAGAGTGTCTCATGACCTGTCAGGAAGAATAAATACAAAGAGGAATGACAAGCCTGCCGGCCTTGAAAGGGAAACGCGGCTCGATGCAAAAGTTGAAATGAGATATGCAGGATAATCGGAAATAATAATAAAAACATTGGAGTGTAGTTATGATTATTGAAAATATGGTGTCAGGAAATATTGTAAAGATGATGACCACAGAGCCTTTGCATTATACAGGGGAGCCGGTTGTGCGGAGACCGGGTGATGATGTGTCCGGATCTTTCGGTGATATGCTTAATAATGCTGTTAAGCAGGTTAATGATCTTCAGCTTGATTCTGAAAAAATGATGCAGAAAATGATTTATGAGCCGGAATCGGTTGATATACACCAGGTAATGATCTCCACTCAGAAAGCTGAAATAGCCATATCTCTGACCAAGGCAGTGAGAGACGGGGCGATTAATGCTTACAAGGAATTGATTAACCTGAGATAAACATTTAATCCCCCTTTTTAAGGGGGATTAAAGCTGAAATTGCTGAAATTTTCAAGAGGTCATCATCTGGCAAAAAGATGACATTAATGGAGGTTTTTTTAGGAAATTAATTGACATTTTATCTTCTTTTTTGTAGAAGTATTATGTCTCATTATATTAATTTCCGTTGCAGGGGGCCGTATCATGGGTGATTTTTTTCAGAAAACATTAACACAGTTGAAAGAGGTTTTTGCAAAACTTGATAATACCAAGCGGATAATCATTGGTGTTGTGACTGCGGTTGTAATTGCTTCTTTTATTACCCTTTTTACTGTGTCGAGCAGTGAGCCCAATATCCCCCTCTTTACCGGATTGAGCGCCAATGACTTCGGGCAGGTAACTAAAAAACTCGATGAAATGGGGTACTTCTACGAAGTTTCAGGTACCGCTAATATTCTTGTCCGTCCTAAAGATAGAGTTATTATTGTTACTAAGCTGGCTCAGGAGGATATGATCCCCAAGGGTATCCCCGGTTACCAGCTTTTTGATGTTTCCAGGTGGACTGAAACCGACCGGGAGCTGGATATCAAGTACATGAGGGCTCTGCGGGGTGAAATAATAAAACACCTTGAGTCTCTGAAAAATATTGAAAAAGCCTCTGTGGAAATTGCCATGTCAGAGGATAGTCTTTACTCGGATAAGGATACTCCATATACTGCTGCTGTAACTGTTCATCTTGCGCCAGGTTTTGAAAAACTGAGTAATAAAGAGATTAGAGGTATAACATTTCTTGTTTCCCGTGCAGTAGGGAACAGGCTTAAGCCGGAGTATGTGACAGTTACTGATAATTTCGGTAAAATAATTTCCGATTTTGATGATGATTTTGAAAATGAAAAGAAAGAATATACAATTATTGAGCATAGAAGAAAGATTGAGGAGAGGGCGCGGGTCAAGCTTTTAAAAGAGATTCGTGAAGGCCTGGAAAGGATATATTCATCGGATAGAATTCAGATAGTCCGTCTTAATATGGATTTTAACTGGGATAAAATCTCAGAGCAGCAGGAGGAGCATACACCTATTGTAATGGTTCCTGATAACCCCCGCACCCCCTATTCTGAACGGAAGGTGCAGGACTCACTTGTCCTTTCTGAAAAGACAACTGAGGAGAAATTTCAGGGCCATGGCTGGAATCCTGAAGGGCCTGCAGGCACAGAGGGGAATAAGCCTCCAGGGTATAAGGCCAGTGATGATCAGTTTGCCAAGTATGATAAACAGGAAAATATAAGAAATCATGCCATAAATAAAACAACCAGAGACATTCAGCGTGCTCCCTATGATATAACCCGTGTCTCAGTTGCAATTGTCATTGACGGTATTCAGGATCTCCCCAGGCTCCCCAGCGGAGAATACGATCTTGATCCGAATAAAAAACCGATTCAGCTGGAAATACCGGAGGATGAGCTCAGGAAAGCTGAGAATGTAGTTAAAAAAGCAATCAATTTTAATGATATAAGAGGGGACCAGGTTGCTGTTGAAAACATTATGTTTGACAGAACCGATTACTGGAACTCCCTCCGTGATGAATACCGCAAAAGAGAGCAGATGAAGAAGATTCTCCTTGCTGCTTTAATCGGTGTTGTGGCTCTTTTTGTCGGTTTTATCCTTTTCAGAGCAGTGCAGAAGGAGATGGAGCGGAGAAGGCGTGCCAGGGAGGAGGCTCTTGCTCTGGAGCAACAGCGTATGCGTGAAGCTGCACTTAAGGCAGCTGAAGAGGAGGGGATATCTGTTGAACTTTCCCTTGAGGACAGGGCGCGGCTTGAACTTCAGGAGAGCGCTCTTCAGATGGCTAAGGAGAGGCCGGATGAAGTGGCACAGCTTTTAAGGACATGGCTGGCCGAGGATTAGAATTTTTTAATTTGACAATCCCCGGTTTCTGACGATATAATATAGTAAAGAAGGATCATTTGAAGCTGTTACAGGATTAACAGCTTCAAATCTTTTTATATACATAAACGGAGACATGAGATGCTTCAGTCTAAAAAATCACAACTTACCGGGCGACAGAAGGCTGCAATTTTTCTCGTCTCTCTCGGTTCCGATGTTTCTTCCGAAATATTCAAGCATCTCAGGGAAGACGAAATTGAGCAGCTCACATTTGAAATAGCCCGACTTGACAAGATAGAGCCCGATGATAAAGACAGGGTTCTCCATGAATTTCAGGAAATGATGATGGCTCAGGAGTTTATTTCACAGGGTGGAATAGACTATGCCAGAGATGTTCTTGAAAGGGCTCTTGGTACTCAAAAGGCTATTGATATTGTAAACAGGCTTACTTCATCTCTACAGGTGAGGCCCTTTGACTTTATAAGGAGGACTGACCCGAGTCATCTGCTTAACTTTATTCAGGGGGAACATCCTCAGACTATTGCACTTATACTTGCATATCTTGATCCTCAGAAGGCTGCGCAGATTCTTGCTGAACTCCCTCATAATATTCAGGCTGACGTAGCCCGGAGAATCGCTGAGATGAAACGGACTTCACCAGATGTACTTCGTGAGGTTGAGCGTGTACTTGAAAGAAAGCTTTCCACTCTTGCCAGTGAGGATTTTACACAGGCCGGTGGTATTGATACAATTGTTGAGATACTCAACAATGTTGACCGTGGAACAGAAAAAATTATTATTGAGGCCCTTGAGGAGGAGGATCCTGAACTCGCTGAAGAGATCAAGAAGAGGATGTTCGTTTTTGAGGATATTGTACTCCTTGATGACAGATCTATTCAGAAGGTTCTTCGTGAGGTTGATACCCAGGAGCTGGCAAAAGCCCTTAAGGGGGTTGATGCTGAGGTTCAGGAGAAAATATTCAGAAATATGTCAAAGCGTGCTGCTTCACTACTCAGGGAGGATATGGATTTTATGGGTCCCATAAGACTTAGAGATGTTGAGGAATCGCAGCAGAAGATTGTTAATATTATACGAAAACTTGAAGATGCCGGAGATATAGTTGTTGCCCGTGCCGGTGAGGAGGAACTCGTTGTCTAAATTAGTATTTAAGCCTTCAGAAATATCACAGGCATCTGCTGTTAAGCAGGTTGAACTTCCTGCACGATACCAGAAAAACCTTATTGATGCAGATGAGTATCAGGAATTTGAAATGGATGAAGAGGGGAATCCTATTGATATTTACCAGGGCCCTTCTATCGAGGAGATGGAGGCTGAGCTCGAAAGGTATAGAAGGGAAACCGAAGAGGAAGTCAATAAAATGCTGGAGCAGGCCAGGAGCAGGGCTGCACAGATTGAGGAAGAGGGGAAATCAGCAGCTTTTTCAGAACTTGAGAAAGTACGTGAGCAGATAAAAATCGAAACAGAGCGTCATAGAGCTGAGGCTGAACGGGAGATCGAAAAGAGCAGTTTTGAGGCGGAAAAGATAATACTTGAAGCTGAAAAAAAAGTATCGGAAATTGAACATGATGCCTATATGAAGGGGCATGAGGCTGGCCGTGAGGAAGGATACAAAGAGGGTCAGGCAGAAGTTATGCGTCTTATAGACAGGCTTGGTACTATAGTTTCTACAGCGGTAGATATCAGGGATGAAATCATTAAGTCATCAGAAAAGCTTATGACAGAGATGATACTTATGATTTCCAGAAAAGTTATTAAAGATGAAATTGTTGAGCGTCGTGAAGTCGTAATAAATAATATAAAAGAAGCTATTAAGCGCGTTAAGGACAGGGATAGAATTGATATACGGGTCAACTTTGCTGACCTTGACATGACTACTGCTCATAAAGATGAGCTTATTAAGATGATGGAGTCACTCAAGAAAGTCAATATTTACGAAGATTCAAGGGTTGAAAGGGGCGGATGTATTATTGAGACAGATGTGGGGGCAATTGATGCGAGAATATCAACTCAGCTTGATGCTATTGAAGAAGCAATAAGGAATACTACAACGCTTTAGTTTGTATAATCGGGCCGAAATTATTCAGGCCCGGTTTTTAATGGAGTTCAAGGAGACATAATATTGATAAAGATTCTTCCACATGAAAAGGTTGATATCCTTTCAAAGTATAAGCAGATTATTGAGGATATTGATGTAATTAAATTTTCCGGTAAAGTGGAAAGGATTGTGGGGCTTACAATTGAAAGTGTGGGGCCGGCGGTAAGATATGGGGATCTCTGCAGAATAAAAACCGGAGAGAGCCAGTATCTCTATGCTGAAGTGGTTGGTTTTAACCGGAACAGGGTAATACTTATGCCTATCGGGGAGATGAAAGGGGTGGTACCGGGTGCTGAAGTCTATGCAGTCGGTACTTCTCTGACAGTACCTGTAGGTAAGGAACTGCTGGGACGTGTGCTTTCAGGTGTAGGGAAACCTCTCGATAGCAGGGGAGAAATTTATTCAGCTGTAAGATATCCGGTTGAGGGGAGAGAGATAAATCCACTTAACCGTACAGTAATAGAGGAGCCTCTTTCAGTGGGGATAAGGGCTATTGACGGCCTCATCACTGTGGGGAGGGGGCAGCGGATTGGTATATTCTCAGGTTCAGGTGTTGGTAAATCTACAGTTATAGGTATGATTGCCAGGTATACAAATGCTGATGTGAATGTAATCGCGCTCATTGGTGAGCGTGGACGGGAAGTTAAGGATTTTATTGAAAAGGAGCTTGGACCGGAGGGACTCAAAAGGTCTGTTGTTATTGCAGCCACATCTGATCAGCCCCCCATGCTTCGCCTTAGAGGGGCGTTCCTTGCTCATGCGATAGCGGAATATTTCCGTGATCAGGGTCTTGCTGTAAATCTCCTTATGGACTCGGTAACCCGCTTTGCCATGGCACAGAGGGAGGTTGGTCTGGCTGCAGGTGAGCCTTCAGCAACAAGGGGTTATCCGCCATCAGTATTTTCATTGATTCCCAAACTGCTGGAACGTGCAGGTACAAGCAATACAGGCGGAAGTATAACCGGTTTCTACAGTGTTCTGGTTGAAGGTGATGATATGAACGAGCCTATTGCTGATGCTGCCCGGGGTATACTGGACGGCCACATTGTTCTTGATAGAAAAATAGCAAATCGCGGCCACTATCCTGCTATTGATATTCTAGCTTCAGTCTCAAGATGTATGAAGGATGTTGTAGATGAGAAGCATCTTAAAGCTTCAATGATTTTTCGTGAAATTCTTTCAGCCTATACTGAGGCGGAGGATCTCATCAATCTGGGCGGTTATGTGCGGGGAGCTAACCCCCTTGTTGACAGGGCTATTGCAATGATGGGACAGATGAATGATTTTCTGAAGCAGGGGATTTTTGAAAAGGAGACTCTGGAATCGACCCGTGAAAAACTGGTAAATATGGTTATGCCTGAAGTTACTGAGGCTAAACAGAAGCCGGCCCAGACACGTTCACCCGCATTTGCCAGGGTTGTACGGTAATGATCTGAAATGAAAAAATTCAAATTCAGGCTGCAGAAACTTCTTGATATACGTGAAGCGAAAGAGTTGGAGATCCGTAATGAGCTGATGAAAATTCTCTCCCTCCAGAACAGAGAGAGGATGATTCAGGAGGAGATGCAGAATAAAATTAAATCATATGAGTTACAGCAGAAAAACGATATGGCAAAGGGTATCTTCTCCCCTGAAAAAATAATGTCACTAATGCGCTACAGGGATGTATCATTGAGAGCTATTGGGGAGTCTGAAAAAAAAGCCCTTTCTATGGAGCCTCAAATCCAAGGTGTAAGGGAGAAACTGGTTGAGGCCTCCAGAGAGAAAAAAATTGTAGAAAAACTTAAAGAGCGAAAGTTTGCTGAATATGATTATGAGATGAACAGGGAGATCGCGAAAGAGAATGACGATATGAACCAGAAAATTTTTATAAAAAGGATGAACCAGGAGCAGTAGCATGATAGACGGCATGTTCAGCATAATGGCAAGGATTAATGATATCAGGAGCAGGTTCGGTATTGTTCCCCCTTCTGCAAAGGATAAATCTCAGGCAGAACCCGGTTTCAGCAGAATGGTTGATCAATCCAATAGGGATAAAAATATCCCTCTCCTTCATAGCGACCGGCCCGTATCAAAGGGTGAAATTGAAGATATTATATCCTTTTATTCAGGGGAAAAAGGTGTTTCTCCTGATCTTGTTAAGGCTCTGGTGAAATCCGGTTCAGATTATAATAATGAAGCTGTTTCTCCTGATGGAGCACTGGGGCTTATGCAGCTCATGCCTTCAATTGCAGACAGGCTCGGCATTACTGATCCCTTTAATCCGGAGGAGAATGTGAAAGGGGGGATTAATCTTTTAAGCGATCTTCTTGAGAGTAATAAAGGTGATTACATAAAAGCCCTTGAAGCATATCGATCAGCAGGGAATGATAATGATTCAGCTGTAAAAAGTAAAAGCGGTGAATATGCGAAAAAGGTGATTGATTTTTATATTAGTGATGATAAATAATATTAAAAGAGCAGGTAAGGGTGAGAGGTTGAGATGAGAGGAGTTTCTGACAGGTCAAAAGTATTATATCTACTGCTGCTGATTATTTTCCTTTCAGCTATCGGGGTTTTCTGGCTCGATTATATCGGCCTTATGGACCTTTCCTCCTATGCGAGAAAATTCAGGTCTGAACCGGTATCAGTAATGGAGGCCGGGGGTGACGAACCCTCCCTTATCCAGAGAGAGGAGTTCCTCAAAGAAAAGGACAGGCTCCTGGAACGGGTTGAGGAACTTGACAGAAGAGAGGCTCTTCTTTCTGAAAGAGAAGGGGAGCTTAATGCTGAAAAGGGGAAACTTGCTGAAGTTAAAAAAGGCCTTGAACTGGAAAGACGGAAGCTGGAAGAGGATAAGAATAAATATTCAGGATACAGGAAAAATGTTGAGGTTCTTGCTAATAAGATGGCGAATATGCCCCCTGAAGAATCTGTAAAAATTATGGAAAAGTGGGAGGACCCTCTGATTATTGATGTGCTGAGACAGATGGATGCAGAAGCATTAGCTGAGGGGCGTGTCAGTATAACAGCTTTCCTTATAACGCTTTTTCCCAAAGAGAAGGCGAGCAGAATTCTTTATCTAATGACACAGCTTTGAAAAAGTATAATATAAAACCGCATGCCTTGTCATTCCAGACCATACTTTGGCGGCCTCAGTATAGATGATGAGATCTCATGTTCTTTTATTTTTTGAAGGAGGTTCTGATCCGGTATAAATTGTTATCGGGCAGAATCTAATCTTCCTGAATCCTGTCCTTTAATCTGTTCGTGAAGAGGTTTGGCTCATCTCTGTTATAAGACTTAATAATTCACGTTTACCTTCACCTGTAGTTGCTGATGAGAGAAAGATTGAGTCGCTGCTTACTCCCAGTGATGTTTCAATTTCCTTTATCCTTTTTGCCCGCTGGTTTTTCGATAATTTGTCTGATTTAGTAATTGTAATTGCAACAGGGATTTCCCGGTCAGTGAGGAAGGCAATGATTTCCTCTTCGTAGTCCCCCGGGGTTCTTCTTATATCAACAAGCATAAATGCGAGTTTGAGGTTTTTTCTGTTCTGCACATATTCCTTTATAAGGGGCATAAATTTTTTTCTCATTGGTGCGGGAAGTTTTGCATATCCGAATCCGGGGAGATCCACAAATGATTTGTTGTCATTAACAATGAAAAAATTAATCATAGTAGTAACACCGGGTCTTGATCCGGTTTTAACCAGGTCTTTTTTCCCCAGCAGCATATTAAGGAGAGATGATTTCCCTACATTCGATCTGCCGAAAAAGGCGAACTCGGGATATTCAAATTCAGGGAATTGTTCAGAGGATGTGCAGCTTTTTAAAAATTCAGCGCTTTTTATCTTCATCTAAATATTTTTCTCCATAATCAGGGCATCATCATTTATATAAAAGCTTTTACGAAGACCGATTATAGTAAAACCGTATTTTTCGTAAAATTTTCGAGCTGTTATATTACTTTTAGAAACTTCAAGTACTATCTTGGATGGTCCCCCTTCGCTGTAAAGCTTAATTGCCTCATCAATCAGTTTTCTCCCTATTCCCATACCCCTGTAACATGTTTTTACTGCAATGCTGTTTATCTGCAATTCATCTGCAACTTTCCACGCGGAAATATATCCCGCCGGATCTGAATCAATAAAAGCTGTAAGAAATATTGAGAAGGAGTAATCTAATTCATCTGAAAACTGCTTTTTAGACCATAGGCCTATAGATTCTTTTTCAATTTCAAATAAAGAGTCAATATCAGCAGATTCTGTTTTTCTTATTAGCATATCGGAAGGATTGGCCATCAGGTTTATATTGCAAAAATTAGAAATTATTAACAGATTTTCGGTTCATCGCATTATATGCTGATAGCATTTAGTGAATATTTTTAATCATGTCCAGAAGCTGATCATGGGTAAAAGGTTTTTTCAGTGTAGCATTTGCTCCAAGATATCTTGCCGTATTCAGATAGCTTTCTGAATCGATTCTACCACCCCCGGAAATAGCTATGAGAACTATATCCGGATATTTTTTCCGTATCTCTATTATTATTTCAATGCCGTCTTTATCTGGCATAATTATATCTGTTATAAGAATATCAGGCTTAAAATTAATGATAATATCACTAACTTCCAGTGCATTATCTGTAGCTAAAACTTCGTAATTATTAAGCAGAAGAATTTCAGTCAGGCTTTCCCTGATGGCATCATCATCTTCAATTATTAAAATCTTTTTCATGTGTCAACTCACCTTTTTTTCTGCTGACCCCACTAAAAGCCTGGAAAGATGAGTTGTCAAGCAAAATGTATCTATTATTTCATGTAATTTTTTGAAGAATTATTCCTTTACATAATTTTCCATTTAAATGAAATTATCCTTATACTGTTATTTTTTTGGCAGATTTTCTGATATTTCATCAAAAAAATCAAAAAAAATATGATAAAATTCGTATATATAATGTATAGATAAAAGGATTCATATAATGAAGATAAAAATTATTTTGACTGTTTTTCTGGTTCTATCTTTTAATCCCCTGTTTTCTGTGACAGGTGATGAAGCGCTTTCGAAGTTCAGAGCGCGTATGAACGGCATTGAGAAAATGACAGGGGTTATATCCTGGACAACTTCATCCGGTGTATCCTATACAGGTAATTTCAAGTATCTTAATCCCGGTAGGATCCATATTAAGTTTTCCAATCCGGCTGGAAGGACAGTTGTTTCTAATGGCCGTACTCTCTGGGTATACTCCCCTGCAAGTAATATTGTTGGCGTGCAGGAATTATCCCGTGACGGTTCAGGGGGGATAACATCATTTACTAACGGTTACATGGCTCTATTAACAGATCAGGGCCCGGGCGGATATATTGTAAAGCTTAAAAATGAAAGCCGCCACTACCAGGAGGTGACACTTATGCTTGATTCCTCCTTCTTCCTTAAAAAGGCTGTATTAAAAAGTAAAGATGGTTTTACATACACCTTTACTTTATCGAATATAAGTACAACAGCTACTGTTTTACCCGGAACTTTTAATTTTGAAGTACCGGCAAATGCACAGAGGGTAAACAATCCTCTTAATATTCAGTAGAAAGGTTAAATGCTTTGATCAGGTACATATATCTGCTTCTTATAATATTTTTTTCAGGTTCAGGGTATCTATCCTCTCAGACTGTAAAGGAGCTGTCAGGGCTTAATTATACATATCTTGGACCGGTCTTCTCTATTTCCCATGACAAGGTAGAATATAAGGACTGGTTTGAAACAGAGCAGGGTACAAAAAATATGTCCGGTCTTTCATTATCCGGCGGCCTCTCTTTGCAGATATTTGTTGAAAGTTTTTGTGGAGATTTCCAGATTAAATATACCAGAAGCAGCTACGATTTTAACCTTGATCTTTTAGAGGCATCTATACAGGGGAAATATCTCTGGGAAATCAATAATTATCTCTCAGCAGGTACCGGTTTAGGACTCTATTCATTAACAGCGCTATCAAATAGTGATCATAAGGGGAGTGCAGGATTGCAGATCCCTTTATCCGCAGTGATTACTCTTTCTGAAACCTGGAAAGTATTCTTTGATGTTTTTGCCAGATATGGCTCTTTTGGAATGGGGGAAGGGTCTACACAAATTTCTTTCGGTACAAACCTGGGACTGGTTTACAGGGTTGGACGGATATAGAGGCAGATCAGGGATTACGGGGCTACCTTCAGTTCCAATATTTGCTTTTATTGCTGCTGTTATTTTGTTTTTTTATAGTGAAGGGGATATTTCCCCAGGTTTACCTGTTCTGATATCTTCTATTACTTTTCTTCTTCTTTTTTCTCTGTTACTTTATTCTTTTTCCCCTCTTATTTTAAGAAATGGTATGATCGGTGTTTTATTCACTGCTTTTTTCTCTGTATTATTATTTTCAATTGTATCATCTTTGCTGTATCTAAAAATCAGTGAACGAATATCTTTAACTGCCCTCCCTGATGAGATAGATTCTCCGGTTGTAACCATTACTGAACAAAGGCTTATGAGAACTGGTATTGAATACTATTTTATTTATGCCCCGCAGGAAGGGGGGGAAATCAGGGGGTACCTTTTTGTGCAGGGGAGCCTTGACATTTCTTCAGGGGATACTGTTCTGATTCACAAAGTAATAAAGAGGAGTGATCCTGTTCAGGGGAATTCATTTTTAAAAAAATTATACAGGGAGGGGGTACACTTCCGGGTATATGCCTTCCCTGATGATATTACCTTAATTTCCAAAGAGGAGAGTTTCAGGGAAAGGGCTAAAAATGTGCTTTTAAGCAGAATCGGTTTACTGTTCCCTGCTGAGAGTTCCGGACTTATTAAAGCCTTATATTCAGGGAATAGAAATTATATAAGCAGCTGGGTTGTTGCAGGTTTCCGGTATTCCGGTATACTTCATGTCCTTGCCGCATCAGGGCTTCATGTTGGGATTATTGCATCAATCCCCATGATTTTTCTTTTCATGGGCTTTGACAGAAAATTTTTATTGGGCTGTTCACTGGTTCTTGTGCTGTCATATTTTCTGGTTACAGATATGCCCGTATCTCTCTTCAGGGCTTCTGTTATGTTCGGGGTGGTCTATATGCAGATACTTTTGAACAGGCCTGTCAATCCTTTAAATTCTCTTTTCATTGCCGGATCGGTCATTCTTCTTGTTATGCCATGGGAAATATACAGTGCCGGCTTTCAGCTCAGCTTTGGAGCTACTGCAGGTATAATTATGTTTTACAGGGGTTATGCCGGTGCATTCAGTTCTTTCCCCCCCTTTTTCCGCGATTCTTTTGCTGTTACCCTTGCTGCTCAGTCAGTAACAGCTCCGGTGATTTTTTATCATATGGAGCAGATTAATCTGGCTTCCTTACCTGCAAATCTTGCTGCTATTCCTCTCATTACTGCAGTAATGATTACATCACTTACCGCCCTGGTAATATCGCCATTCAGCAGTATACTCGGCTGTCTGACCGGGGAGGTGACTCATTTTTTTTATAAAATTCTTGTGACAGTAACCGATATTTTTTCAGCGATGTCATTAAATTATTATACTGAATCAGTATCTGTTCTTCTTCCGGCTGCATTTATACTATCCCTCACACCCATTCTGAATTTTAAAAAGATCAGAAGGTTTAAGCTCCTTGCTGTTGCTGTCTCAATAATTATAGCCTTTGCAGCTTTGGAAAGATCTTATCCGGAAGACCTGAAATCGATTATTATATCTTCAGGAGGTTCCTCTGTTGAAGTTTATCCAGGGGAAGCAGCCCTGGTTAAGCTGATGATTAAAGATCAGGGGGAGGGGCGTATGATTTTTGATTATTTTAGAAAAAGTAATATAAATCCCCTTGTTGTTGAAATGGAGGAATATTCCTTCCCTAATATACGGTTTTGCAGAAGGCTTTTAACTGACTACAGGGTTGATGAGCTTATAATTAATGAAAAAATTGCTGCTGCATGGGGCATGGATGAGATATATATGCTTGTAGATGGAGAAAAAATTAATCTGACTTTAAAAAAAAATTAAAAATTGAATAAGGAAGGGTGATGATTTAATATAAATAGTGAAATGTACCGATAAAATAATTATGGGACAATAGAAAAATATGCTCAAAATCCTTAATAAAAGAATCAGGAAATGATATTAATTGATGATAAAAATTACCCGGAGAAGGTACTGAAAGGGGAGGATGTGACCCTTACTTTCAAGTTTATTGATGAAAGTTCACTGGTACTTGTAAATACAATTCTCCTCAAGGTTCTTGCCAGAATGGGGAATATTTTCCTTCTGGAAACTGTTATAACCATAGTCAGGGAAATAATATTTAACGCGTTTAAGGCTAATCTTAAGCGCATGTATTTTTTAAGTGAAGGAATAGATATTAATGATCCGGAATTATATGAAGATGCTATGCCGGCATTTAAGGATAATTTCCTTTATAATCTTGATTCAGTGGTTTCTATAGTAAAAGCGAGTGATTACAATATAACAATCACTTTTTCAGTAAAAGAGAATAGTCTTCGCCTTACGGTTTTTAATAATGTGCCGATTATCCAGGAGGAATTTAACCGGATTCACATGAGGATACAGAAGGCTGAGGAATACGAAACTTTGACTGATGCTTATAATGATGTTTATGATCCTACTGAAGGTGCCGGACTTGGGCTTATTCTTATGATTTTTCTACTTAAAAATTCCGGCATAGGAGCGGGAAATTTTTCAATTGATTCAGATAAAAAAGGGGTTACAGTTACTATTAAAATTCCAAGGGAGCTTAAAGAGGAGAAAGTCGTTACAGAGGTTAAACGGAGGGTTCTTGAAGATGTAAGTTCGCTACCCGCTTTCCCGGAAAATATTATGACACTGCAGCGTATGTGCAGCTCTCCTGATACTACTCTGGATGAAATTGCAGTGAATATTGTTAAGGATCCCTCCCTCACGGCTGACGTGCTAAAATTATCAAACTCTGCCGGTTTTGTAACAGGGAAACGGATTACTACAATTAAAGAGGCTGTAAAAATAATCGGTTTCAGCAATCTGAATCTTATTCTTACTGCAAGCGCTTCAAGAAAAATTTTGAATGACAGGTATAAAAAATTTGAAGCAATCTGGGATCATTGTATACGCGTTGCATATTACGGCAGAATGATAGCAAAAAAGAAAAATCTTAATTCCATTTCCGAGTCTGTTTTTATTTCAGGGCTCCTTCATGATATTGGGAAAATTGTTCTTCTTTCAACAGACCGGTCTATTGTTGATACAATTTCAGAGATAACTAAAAATAAACAGCTCAGATCTTCATCAATACTTGAGGAGATTTCTATCGGGATTAGCCATGCAGAGATAGGGGGGCTTATTGCGGAAAAATGGAATTTTCCTGAGAGCCTTGCATCTGCAATAAGGAATCATCACTCTCCCATGAACAGCGAATCTGAATATAGAGATATTTCATATGCTGTTTATCTTGCAAATCTGCTCTGCGGGGTTGAAACAAATAAATATAATTACTACTATATAGAATCTGATATTCTTAAATGGGCAAATCTTGCAACCACCGATGATGTTAAATCCTACCATGACACTCTTAAAGATAACTATTTAAAACATTTTTCTGTCGCGGGATAATAAATGAAAAATTACCTGGTAAGTGAAACCAGAAGCGGTTTCAAAACGCTCACATACAGGGATCAGGAAGAGGGAAGGGACATAAGACTTCATTCCGCCTACGATCCTGTAAAAGAGGCTCAGCGATCCGTGTCAGGGTTCAGCAGAGGCAGATCATCCGTTCTCCTTGTTTCAGGCCTTGCCCTTGGGTATCATCTGGAGCATCTTGCTTTATCCGGTGATATTGACATCCTTGTAATTGAGAGGGACCCTGAAGTGGTGGAAATATGCTCTCAGGTTAACCCTGGTATATTAAAAAAAATAATGATTATTACATCTGCATCAGAAATTGAGTCTTATTTTGACAGACTTGATATGTCGGGGTTTAAGGGGATTTCCCATTATACTCATCGTCCTTCATATCAGATAGATCCGGAGTTTTACGATTCAATTACAGGCAATATAAGCAGGCATGTTTCATCCAGGGTTAGTGATCTTCTCACCCGCTTTGAATTTGAGGAGAGATGGATTCGCAATATATTCAGAAATCTTAAGCACCTTGCTTACGCAGAAGGAGTAGGGCGCTTTTTTGGTAAATTCAAAGGTTACCCCGGTATTATTGTGTCTGCCGGTCCTTCTTTAAAGAAAAATATAAGTGAGCTGGAAAACCTGCGGAACAGGGCCCTGATTGTTGCTGTAGATACAGCTTATAAAGTACTTTCCAGGCATAATATTACACCCCATTTTGTTGTTACCCTTGATGCACAGAAATACAGCAGTAAACATTTTCTCGGTGCTCCGGCTAATGATACTGTTTTAGTAGCTGATATCGTAAGCTGCCCTTCTATTCTAAACTCATACAGCGGCAGAAAGGTAATGAGCACCACTTCAAAATACTTTACCGATGAGCAGGGACACACCCGCAGAGAAACAACCCCGGTCATGGACTGGGTGGAAAAGTTTACAGGCCACTTTGGTGATATCCAGTCAGGCGGATCTGTTGCTACAAGTGTTTTTGATATGCTGCTTAATTTCGGCTGTGATCCGATTATACTAATTGGACAGGATCTTGCCTATACCGGGAGGGAAATACATTGTACCGGCACATATCATAATGATGACTGGCTCCCCGGTATCAACAGGTTAAAGAATCTTGAGTGTATAAATCAGGGTGTAATAAGAAAAAGAAAAATTAAATATGTCCCCGGGTATGGAGGGGATAATCCTGTAATAACAGATTTTGTTTTTGATCTGTACAAGTCATGGTTTGAGGACTCTTCACGCCGGGTTTCAGTGGATGTTATAAATGCTACAGAAGGGGGGGCTGCTATTGAAAATACCAGGGAATTGAGCCTGTCCCGATCAGTGCCGGGGGAAAAAACCGGGAAGAGCCCTGATATGATTATTAGCGAAATTTTCCGCGGATCAGGCAGGCTGGATATATCTCCATTAAAAGCTGCTCTTTCCAGTACAATGGCAGAGATCGATAAACTTATTAAAGCATTTGAAGATAATGTTAATAATCCGGTGGAGGAGGCTGTTACCATGGTTGAATCGGAAAATCTTTCTCCCCTTTTTCGTCCTCTTTTGAGAAAAATAAATATTTACCTTGTGAGGCGTAATATTGAGGGGAGCAAAGGTGAGAATATGCTTCTTGAAGAAATAAAGGGTGCAGCATTTAAACTGAAAGCTTACATTTCTGAATCAGGTCTTTGCTGAGGGTTTAAGGTCTTAAGATTAAATAACATTTAAACCGATAATAAAACAGGAAAACCAGTTTTAAAAATAAAAGGTTAGCAATTAAGAAATCGACATTATGAAAAAAATCAGAATAGTAAAAGTAATATATTTTATAACTGTGACTGCCCTATTCTTTATTCATGGTACCTCTTTTGCTGCATCAGCAGATTGGGTAAATGGGAAGATAACTGTTTCCGGGCAGAGCAGTGTTATTACAGACCTTATGGGGAGACCTGTTGATAATGAGACAGGAGAGGTGATCTCTATAGCAGAGGGGGGAGCAAGGGCATTCGAAAGGGCGAAGGATATGGCTTTTGTTGCTGCTGTTGCAGAGTTAAGAGGTCTGCGGATAGACAATCATACACTTTTTTCCGATCTGGTACATGAAGATCCTCTGGTCAGACAGCATCTGTCTGAACTTCTTGATTCTCATGCAAAATATAGAGAGGTTTATATTGATTACCTTACCCGAGGATGTATTCTCGAAATTAATACCGGGGATATTATCAGGGCAGTAAACTATAATTTCCCTGCAAGAGAATTCCCTCTGAGAAGTGATATTGAAGTATCAACACTTTATACTTCACTCATAATTGATACAAGGGGGCTTGGAATAAAGCCTATGCTTTTCCCGGTTATCTATAATGAGTCGGGTCTGGAAGTTTATAGTAAAGACTATATTATTGCAGGTGAAGCTGTGAAACATAATACGGTTTCCTATGTCTATAATGAAAAGGATGCTGTAAATCATAGAAAAGCAGGACGGAAGCCTTTTTTTACAACTGCCTTGAGAAAAAGTGATGGGGCACCGGTTGTTTCAGATGAAGATATTAAAAGAGTATTCAGTGATAAAAAAAACCTTGATTATTTAAGAAGATGCAGGGTAATATTTATCATAGACAGGTAGGCGGCCTTTATGAACCCGGTTTTTAAAATATTAACATCAGCTATTATATGGCTTAACAGACATCTGGATTCATTGAGTTTCCAGACAGTTGAGACAATCCGCAGAGCATTTTATTTTCTTATGTTCATTATAGTTATTATCGCAGTTATTATCGGCTACAATATGGGAATCGATTCGGCAAGAATTAAAAGTCCTCCTGTTGCAGAATTTATTGATGATGCCTTTAGAATAAAGGTTAGCAGAGAGAGGGGGGGGGATTTTTCAGGGATGCTTGAGTCGGAAATGCTGAAAGATTCTGAAATTAACAGCCTTACCCGGTATGAGTTTCCTGTAAGAATTAATGACACTCCTGAAGTTGAAAAGAAAGTAATTGAGTCTGAAACTCTTCTTCCCCGTATTGATACATCTCCCGGCACTATCCGGTCTGATAGTCCTTTTGAATCTGATGATCTTGAGAAATCCGCAGAACAAATTCCTCTTGTCAAGCCTATTGAGAGGGAGTATGAGTCCGGGATAAGCGGCGGAATTATTATTGATAGAGATGATAATACAGAAAATAATGTACGGCAAAACAGTGGGGATAGTATTAAACTTCTCCCCGAAAGCGGTACAGTAAAACCGGATGTTTTAAAAAATGACCCGGGGATTATAGAAAGGTGAAAAAATTATTTATTATATTTATTGCTGCACTGATCAGTTTTTCTCCGGCATACTTAAATGCAAGGGATTACAAAAAAACTGAAGATATTATTACGAGCATACTCACTGAGGAGGATGAGGCAAAACCAGTAGAGAAGGATGAAACAGAAACACCTTCAATAAATAGAAATATGGAGTCTTCCAATGATGAGGAGAAGAGGGAGACAGGAAAAATCCCGGCCATGTCAGGAAAAGATGCGGTACTGCTGAAGAACGGCATAGAGCTTTATAACAGCGGAATGATGGAAAGCTCGCTTGCTGCATTTAATGAAATTATAAATAATTATACCGGGAGCCCTTTCTATGACAGTGCAAGAATATGGTCGGGACGGATTATTCTCGGCAGGAATCAGTTCGATGAAGCAATTACTCAGTTTTCTGCTGTTGGCGACAATTCGGGTGAATATCCCGCTTCACTTTTCTATACTGGCGAGGCTCTCCGTTACAAAGGGGATTTAAACAGGTCTATAGAAACCTTTAAAAAACTTTATAACTCATATCCTGAAAACGGGTTTTCAGATAAAGCTATGCTTGTTTCCGGAAAACTATATCTTCAGCTCAATAGAGGGTATCAATCCCTTGAAGCTGTTATTGGTATTATAAAGAACTACAGTGACAGGGATACTCTTGACGATGCCTATTATCTTATGGCAAAAATATATGAGAGAGATCCTGTGTTAAGGGATTTTGAAACTGCCAGAAAAATATACAAGGTTTTTCTTGCTAAAGCAGGTAAACAGGAAAAATATTTCAAAGACTCCCCGCTTCTTCCGGCTGTTGCCAGGGATCTGGAAAATCTTGAAAAAACCTATTTCCGTCTTGAAAGGTGACAGGCGTTTTTTTTATTGACAGTCTTTATTAAAAAGGGATAAGCTAATTTTAAATCCGCTTATAGTTTATGCATATTGAAGCGCTCCGGCATGGTAATATAATGATAGATATTTATTCAATAGACATTGAGACTCTGTACAAAAGCACAACTCTTTCTCCTCATATGGAGGACTATATTGAGGCAATAGCAGTATTGGCAGATACAAATAAAGTTGTAAGGGTTAAGGATATTGCTGCAATTTTGAAAATTAAGATGCCAAGCGTTACATCTGCTCTTAATAAACTGAAAGAAATGGATCTTATCGAATATGAAAAATACGGGTATATTGAGCTAACTGACGCTGGCGACATTATTGCCAAAAGGGTAATGAGCAGGCATATGTGCCTTAAGGAGTTTTTCATTAAAGTTCTTCAGCTGCCTGCACATGCTGCAGAGCAGGAGGCCTGTAAGATTGAACATCATATTTCAGCAGAAACATGTAAAAGAATACACCGGCTGCTTATATATTTCCGGTCCGAGGAAGCAGCGGATAAAGAGTGGACCAGAACTTTAACACAGATTCTTATCTCTGAATAACAGAAAAACCCGCAAAAGCGGGTTTTTCTGTTTCTATACTGTCAGCAGTAAAGCTGAATTATTTACTTTTCTTTTTCTCAGCAATATCCTTAAGTACTTTCTCCTGAACATCTTTCGGGAGGGGAACATACTTGAAAAATTCCATTGAATAGTTAGCACGGCCGCTCGAAATATTTCTCAGTTGAGTGGCATAGCCGAACATCTCCATAAGGGGTACAAATCCGTTCAGTTTTTGTGCTCCCTTTCTATACCTTCTCATAGATTCGATACGGCCCCTTCTTTTATTAATATCCCCAACAACATCACCGATGTAATCATCAGGAGTATTAACTTCCACCTTCATTAAAGGTTCAAGGAGAATAGGGTTGGATTTTAAAAAAGCCTGCTTAAATGCTATAGATGCACATGTACGGAAAGCCATATCTGAAGAGTCAACAGCATGGAAACTTCCGTCTAAAAGCACAGCCTTCACATCAACTATAGGGAAGCCTGCAATAATACCTTCATTAAGTGTGAGCTCAATACCTTTCTGTACAGAAGGGATGAATTCAGCCGGTATGGATCCCCCTTTTATATGATCAGCAAATTCAAATCCTTTGCCGTCATTGGGCTCAATACGAAGCACAACATGAGCGTACTGCCCCTTGCCACCTGTCTGCTTGGAGTGCTTGTAGTTAACTTCATGCTCCATTGTTATGGTTTCTCTGAAAGCAACAGAAGGCTCACCAACTACTGCTTCTACGTTAAATTCATGTTTAATTCTGTCTATGATTATCTCAAGGTGCAGTTCACCCATACCGGAGATAATGGTTTCACTTGTTTCTTCATCAAATCTGACATTGAATGAAGGATCTTCCATGGAAAGTTTCCTCAGGGCAGAGCCGAGCTTTTCATTCTCTTTCTGCGTAGGGGGGCTAACTTTCAGTTCTATAACTGTAGGCGGTATAAAGATAGATTCAAGGTGAAGCGGATTCTCTGCTGAGCAAAGAGTGTCCCCTGTTTTTGTAAACTTCATTCCTATTAGAGCGATAATATCGCCCGGTTTTGCCACTTCTATATCTTCTCGCTCATTAGCCTTAATTCTTAAAATACGGCCGATCCTTTCATACTTATCTTTTGTTGAATTATAAACCTGCATACCGGTTTTAAGCTCACCGGAGTAGATTCTTGTGAAAGTCTGCTGCCCCACATAAGGGTCATGAATTAATTTAAAAGCAAGCGCTGCTAAGGGATCCTTTGTAGTAGGATTTCTTGTATGCGATTTTTCAGGATCATCTATATCTGTTCCGAAGATAGCGCCAACGTCAATAGGTGAGGGGAGATAGTCGATAACAGCATCAAGGAGAAGCTGAACACCTTTATTCTTGTAAGCTGATCCGCACAATACCGGTGTAATTAGAAGTTTTAGTGTAGCATCACGGGCAGCTTTCTTTATCAGGTCTAAAGGAACATCTTTCCCGTCAAGGAAGAGGGTCATTATCTCTTCATCAAAATCAGCCAGTTTTTCTATGAGATTCTGCCTTGCCTCTTCTGTGGCTTCGCGGAATTCTTCAGGAACATCAGTCTCCTTTCGTTCAATCCCTTCAAAGACATAGGCTCTTCTGGCAACAACATCAATAATACCTGTAAAATCCTCTTCAATTCCCATTGGAAGCTGAAATTTAACAGGGTTGGCATCCAGATATTTATCCATTTGAGCTATGGTCTCATCAAAGTCAGCCCCGATCCTGTCCATTTTGTTAACAAATGCAATTCTGGGGACCTTGTATCTGTCTGCCTGGTTCCATACAGTTTCACTTTGCGGCTCTACTCCGGAAACAGCACAGAAGAGCGCCACCATTCCATCAAGAACCCTTAATGATCGTTCAACTTCAAGAGTAAAGTCAACGTGTCCGGGCGTGTCAATAATGTTTACCTGGTAATCTTTCCAGGAGCATGATATAGCTGCTGAAGCGATTGTAATTCCTCTTTCCTGTTCCTGCTTCATGAAGTCCATTGTTGCCTGGCCGTCATGGGTCTCTCCAAGTTTTCTCGTTGTGCCTGTAAAAAAGAGAATTCTTTCAGTCATGGTAGTTTTTCCCGCATCTATATGAGCGGCTATACCAATATTTCTCAGCTTATGAAATGGCATGTATACCTCACAATGTATAATTTCTGATAGTTTTATATTGATTCAAAATTGCTGGATACAGATGGTCTGGTGAACTACTTATTATCCTGCTTGAAAATAAATCAATGAGTCAGATGGCATATTCGAAGTAGGTTCAATATTTGTCAATTTTTTTTTAGTTCGCGATAATTTTAATTAGTTCAAGTTGTATCCCTGCATTATATGCAGCACTGGTTCCAGGGTGCTCTTCAGTTATATGAAGGAAAATTGCTTCTGCTTTTTTGTCATAACCCATCTTTGTATAGCTTACCCCTGCCTGGAAATATGCGTCAATCCCCTCTTCAGTATAACTGTATTCCTGATAAATACCCATATATGCTTTAATTGCTCTCTGGAAGTCGAATCTGGATATATGGATTTCTGCGATATTTCTGTATGCTCCAGCCCTGTGTATTCCGTTAATATATATCTCAAGGTATTCATTAAACTCGTTCAGCGCCCGGTTGTAATCATTTATTTTCATGAATTCAACACCGTTTTGATACTTCATACTGTCTGCAATCCTGGCGCTGTCAAGGTCTCCGGTTTCACCGGATGCTGCTGTAGTAATAAGAAAAAGGAGTAAGGTAAGTCTAATAAAAGTATATCGTACAGGAATCATCTTAACCTCCGGATTATGTCGTATTAATTATCGGCATTCATCCTTTTTGTTTTAGTAAAATATCGGGATTTGAGGAAATTTGTTGCTTTTTTTATTGTCTGCACTACAAGTCAATTAGAATCCTCATTTCTGATGCATGATGATTATGGGTAGCAGTATAATTTTATTGGTGTTGTCATTCCCGCGCAGGCGGGAATCTCATAATCCTGTTTTTTCAGGAGATTCCGGCACTACGTTATCACTTCGGCCGGAATGACAGGCTTTCCCCCTAAAATTCTACTACTACCAGATAATAAATTTAATTTACGGGGTTAACCTTGACATCAAGATCATTAATAATATTTCTTGCTTTATTGCTTTTAACAGCAGGTTATTCTTATTATAATCATGAAAAACTTTACAGGTTTTACACAAAAAAATATTTTGAAATTTCCGGTAAGAGCGATAACTACCTGACAAAATCAAAAAAACTGTATCATGATGGCAGGCATGAGGAGCTCAATGATTTTATTGAGACCTTGATGTTTATCAACCCTGATGATTACAAGCTGAAACAGATAGCCGGCTTAAATTATATTAAGCTGGGACGTGAAATTGAAGGAGCAGAGCTTTTTGCTTCAACTTTACAGGCGGGGGTTGAGGATGGCAGGGAAATCCCCAATGTTGTGAGAATTCTTTTCCGTAATGATCATTTCGGAGATGTTGTTTCTTTTTTTGACAGGGGAGTAATGATTAATGATGTAAATATGTCTTTTTATTACGGGGCATCACTTTACCTTGCAGGCAGGTACAATGAGTCTATTGACAGACTTAAGCATGCTCAATTTAACGGATTTACAGGCTCTGAGATCAGCTATTATATGGCTTTGAATATGGAACAGACAGGGAATCTCACCGCTGCTGCGTCCTATATGGAATCAGCCTATAGTCAGAATCGCAGAGATACTGGAATAAGGTTATCTCTGATCCGTATTTATAGAAAATCGGGACGTCTTAAAGAGGCTGAGGTTTTATTCAGAAGCAGATAATATCAGGATTGGTTTGAACCGGTTTTTGATATGTTTAAAAGAATTTTATGTGTAATCTCATTAACTGATGAACCGCTGATACCTGATCTTGTAAAAATCAGGTTACCTGTTTTAAGATTGATGCAGCGTATCCATGCTTCACTTTTGCTGTCATTGAATCCGATAACCATGAGGTAATCTATTCCCCCCGGCCCGATTTTTCCCATAGATTTATAAGCTTTTTTACCTGAATCAGTAAATTCAAAGGTGTACTTTCTATGCAGATTCCGCTGATTTAAAATATCTTTATAATAATCACCCCCGGCCCATGTCCCATGGAGAAGGGTAATTGATTTCCGGTCGTATATTCTCCTGTATGACGCAGATTCAGAGCTTATATGGTAAAATTTTTCTATCCCTTCTGTATCGATGCTGTTTTTTACTGATATTCCCTGGGAGGATGAGAGTTTGTACCCCCGGGTGAGAATTTCATAATAGAGTTTATTCAGATCTTCCCCTTCAATATTTGTAATTACAGCAAGTCTGGAGTTTCCCGGGATACTTTCAGATTTATAATGCATTGCCGGATCTGTAATGTTTTTTATATTAAGAGAGAGTCTGTCAATGAGCCTGAAAATCTCTACTTCAAGAAAACCGATGTCAGTAAAAGTGAAAATACTGGATGAGTTCACTTTATATATATTTATTTCTGTTTTTATCCTGTTTCCGCTTTGCGGCTCAAAAGTACCGAATATAAAAAAATCTGCTTTAATACCGGAAGAAAGGGGATAAAGTTCCGCGTCACTAAAATCTTTTTCGATCTGTTTTTTTCTGAATAATTCTTCAATTGATCTTGGCTTTATTGCTGAAATACTGTATTTCGATTCAAGCGAGCTTGCCAGAGCATTAGGCAGGATTGTTTCAAGATAGTCAAAGTCCCTGTTGCCCGATTTGTTTACAAATGTACCGATAGCTAGAGATTTCCCCCCCTTAAGGGCAGCTGATTCCAGCGCAGCAGGGGAATCGGTACCGGATACAGGTGTTTGAGCAGCTAGTGCCGACCCCCATATGGCACTAATGATTATGAGTGCCCAAAAGTATTTAATTCTGCTTTTCCTCATCTTCCGGTAATATTTTTAGCGAAATGTGTGATTATTGTTTCCACATTATCATTATACTTTGTTGGATAATTTTCGATAAATTCAATGTCAAGTGTCCTCAGGTTTACAACCCTGGCCCAGCTTACATGCTCCCAGTCTTTCAGATCGAGTACAATCAGGTAGTCCACATCCCAGGAGTTTCTGATCTGCTGAAGTGTTTCAGCTTTGTTCAGTTCAAAATTAAAAACGTGAAGTTTGTAGATATTGTCATAGGTTTTTTCAAATGTTGATAGTGTGGATACGTTTTCATCTGCAATATTGTATGAAAGTTTTTTCAAGTCGGCAATATCATATACATCACTTAAAGCATAAAGATCGGATGCATTAAAAGCCTTTACCCTTAATCCCTGCTTCATGAATGTTATAAGTACCGCATTTTTAATGTTGTTGGGTGCATCAATTACTACTCCAATCTTTGAATTGGGGGATAGTTTTGATGAAGAGTGTATAAGCCCTTTTTTCGAGCTGCAGGAAACTAGAAATAACGAAATTATTACTATAACTATTAGATCTTTATTAAAATTTCTGGTCAGCATCTAACTACCTCGTTCATAAATAATAGATAATGTTATTATAACATAAAAATATATTATTAGTCAATATTTAATTTTATTTAGAAGCATATTTCTTCAGTTATTATACGATATTCAGGGTTACCGGGAATATATTATGGCGGGATTTATATAAAAAGCCCTGCATGTTTTATACAGGGCTCTTTATGTTGCTGAATACTATTATTACTGTTCTTTTTTCTCTTCAGCCGGTGTTTCAGATTTTTTCTGCTTAGTCAGGTACTCTCTTAAACCTTCTTTCTTAACTTCACTCTCAGCTACCAGTTCCATCACATACTGATTAGCTTCCTGCCTTGATTTGTATGAAAGGATCTGCTGTCTTATGTAGGCAGTGGCTTCATTTGCGGTTCTTCCGGCAAACTGTCTTCTGTTCTGGTTGTAGTACTGGGCAACTTCTTCATCAGTTACCTTAATCTTATCTTTCAGCTTCTGACCGAGATAATACTGTGACGCTGTCTGTATTTTTGTTATTTCAAGTATTGTATTAAGCTCTTCCTTATCTATTGATTTGTCATTCATGGCCTTGCTGTATATCAGTTTCTGGGCAATAAGATGATCAAGAAAATTTGCTTTATTGAGGAATGGGTGGTTGGCATATGAAGGATCATTTGCAAGCTTATCAACTTCCTCTTTTGAGTCTACATTGGCCATCATTTTGTTCTGAGTATAGTAGTATCTGTTGAATTCATCAATACTTATTGTTTTTCCGTCAATTTTTGCGGCCCAATCTCCGGAAGTATTGTTGCAGGATACTGTCATTAATACTGACAGGGATAATAGAGCAGTAAGAACTAAAGCCTGTATTTTCATTTTATTTTCCTTATTTTTTTATAAAATTGTGGGGATATTCAAACATATATTGAGATAAGGCTTCCATCAGGTGAATTGTTGCAACCATTTTTTCAGCTCAATTAATTTTTTTTCAGGATTTTTGGCCGGTGTTTTAAAAATCAGAATTTCCGGATCCCTGGGGTCTATTTTAAGTCTTGAGTCTGCAGATATCTCTTTTATCAGCTTTTCAGCAGGTATTAAACAGGATGATGTAATTTTAATATTTATTTTATTAGGATCTTCAAGGATTTCGTCTATCTGAAGGGCGGATGCAAGTGTCCTTACTCTTTCAAGTTCAACAAGCATTATTACTTCAGGGGGTTGAGGTCCGAATCTGTCAATAAGTTCAGATTCAAGGGTGTCTACTTCTTCTACTGTTTCACATGACTCGAATCTTTTATAGAATTCAATTTTCTGTTTGTCATCGGAAATATAATAATCTGGAATAAAAAAATCAGCTTTGATAAATACCGATGTTCGAAAGTAGGGTTTTACCTCCTCACCTTTAAGGGTTTTTACAGCCTCATCAAGCATCTGGCAGTAAAGATCAAATCCCACCTCCATTATGCTTCCCGATTGCTCTCTACCGAGAATATTCCCTGCTCCCCTTATTTCCAGGTCTTTCATCGCTATTTTAAATCCGCTCCCAAGATCTGAATATTCAGAAATGACCTTAAGTCTCTTCTGCGCCTCTTCAGAGAGGCTGGTGTGGCGCGGATAGAATAGATAGGCGTAGGCTTTTTTTGTGGAGCGGCCCACACGCCCTTTGAGCTGGTAAAGCTGTGAAAGACCGAATGTATCAGCTCTGTTGATGATTATCGTGTTAACATTGGGCATATCAAGGCCCGATTCAATTATAGTTGTGCTTATCAGTATGTCGTATTCACGGTTCATGAAATCGATCATAACTTCCTCAAGCTCATGCTCATCCATCTGCCCGTGGGCAATGCAGCAGGTGGCCTCAGGAACAAGCTTTGAGAGCATAATCATCTGTGTATCGATTGACTGAACCCTGTTGTGAACAAAGAAGATCTGTCCCCCCCTGGCTTTTTCCCGGAGAATAGCCTCCCTTAAAACATCGGGATTTTCCTCAATAACATAGGTTTCGATGGGGAGTCTGTTTTCGGGAGCTGTTGCGATAATCGAGAGATTCCGTATCCCTGCCATGGACATGTGCAGGGTTCTGGGGATAGGTGTTGCCGATAGTGTAAGGACATCAACCATCACCCTGAATCTTTTAAGCGATTCCTTATGCTTTACACCGAAACGCTGCTCTTCATCAATCACCAGAAGGCCGAGATTTTTTATTTTCATGTCTTTGGCAAGTATGGCATGGGTGCCGATAACTATGTCGATCTCTGCGTTTTCCAGCTTTTTCTTTATAACACCGATTTCGCTTTTTGACCGGAACCTTGACATCATCTCTATATTAACCGGGTAGCCCTTGAAGCGTTTTTTAAATGTTTCAAAATGCTGCATTGCCAGTATGGTTGTGGGGACAAGAACTGCCACCTGTTTCCCTGCCATTACTGCTTTAAAGGCAGCCCTTATTGCAACTTCGGTTTTACCGAAACCCACATCGCCGCAGACAAGCCTGTCCATGGGGCGGTCTGTTTCCATCTCATCTTTCACATCTTCAATGGCCGTAATCTGGTCAGGGGTCTCCTCGAATTCGAACCGGGATTCAAACTCCTCCTGCCATTGTGTATCAGGGGGAAATCTGAATCCTTTAAGGGCGTTTCTCTGGGCATAAATTTTTATCAGCTCAGCAGCAATCTCTTCAACTGCACCCTTTACTCTCTCTTTGATTTTATTCCAGGCTGATTTTCTCCCCAGGGAATCGATGCGCGGTTTTTTCCCTTCAATACCCAGGTATTTCTGAACAAAGTTTATCTGGTCAAGTGATACATATAGTTTGTCCGCATCAGCATATTCAATAACAATAAAATCTCTTTCCACACCCCCTGCGGTCATTCTTTCTATTTTGCTGAATATCCCTATGCCGTGGTTGATATGAACAACATAGTCGCCAGGCTTAAGATCGAGAAATGATTCTATGGGCCGCGATGATCTGTTTTTGAAAAATCTTCTTTTTCTGTAGCTTTTACCGAATATTTCATGGTCTGTAAGAATCAGGGTTTTTATCCCTGCAATGTCTGCGCCGTTGTTAAGGGGGGAAATGACTATATTAAAAGGCGCATCCTTTTCCAGAGATTCAAAGTTGTGGTGGGGATTGAAATCAATGAAGAGGTCTGATAAACGGCGTGCCTGACCTTCAAAGGATGTTGTCATTATTATGCTGTATCCGTTACTAATCCGATTCTCTATCTCTTCACGAACAGATTTTATTCTCCCCTGAAATCCGGGGAGGCTTTTTATGTTCCAGTTAAGCGCGTCTGTTGATGTTGTATAGGTCTGAAGCGAGATGGAATGGGCAAGTGCCCTGTTCAGGGAATTTCTGCAGAGCAGACGTTCAGGAGGGAGGCAGTGCAGAATTTTTTTCCTTTTCGTATAAAGTTCAGAAAAGTTTTTTTCCAGATTTTCATATGAAGCGATGAGGCTGTTGCTCTCAACCATAAAGACCGGCATATCTTCGTCAAAATATTCATAAAGGGTGCTGTCAGGTATAATATCGTGAAAGAAATCCTCAATCCCCGGTATTCTGTCTATGGTGGAGTCATCCTCCTTCAGCCATTGCCTTATCTCTTCAGGGAGAGGCATCCCCTCATGTGTGTTTTCTCTGAGATAATCCCGCAGCTTTTTCTTTTCGAGGTCAAAAAGTGTAAGCTCACGCCTGGGGTATATTGTTATCTCCTCAGGGGGCTCCTCACCGGTTGATACCTGTGTGTTTATGTCAAACTCGCGGATAGATTCAAGTGAATCACCAAAAAAATCGAGGCGTACAGGATTTTCCAGTGAAGGGAGAAATATATCTATTATGCTTCCTTTAACAGAAAACTGTCCGAATGAGTCAACCCGGGCTTCTCTTGCATAACCGTACTGCACAAGTGTTGCAATAATATCATCAAAGGGGTATTCTTCGCTCACTGACAGCGTGAGGCCTTTTTTAAGGAAAAATGACATGTGGGGGATTTTTCTGACAAGGGATTCAACTGTGGCTATTACTATGGCCGGTTTTCCTGATATTAATCTATAAAGTGCTGTGATCCGGTCTCTTTCAGTTGTTTCTGAAGGGGACATGAATTCATAAGGTATTGTTTCCAGTGGGGGGAACCGGAAAAGGTATTTGTCGTCAATAAAACAGGATAGATCCAGGAACAGGTCGTTGAGAGTCTGAGTATTTTCAACAACTACAAGTGTGCGGCCCATAAACCTGTTGAAAAAAGAGGAGATTATAACAGGGAAGGCGCCCGGGGAAATCCCCTCTATGGAAAGCTCTTTATTTTTACTTGAGAGAAGTTGAGCAAATTCCACTGATTCTGTAAATGTATCACATATATTTTTTAAAATCATATTCTATCCGTTTATTCTGATTAATATTCAAATTCTTTAAAAATATTTTTTAGTGTAATAAGGCTGATTTCAATACCCCCGCCTTTCTGCGTCGGGGGTATTAGAGCATTATATTCTAAATAAAAGTTAAAAAATTAACACTGATTTTAGGACTATAAAGATAAAGCGACAGAGGGTCTGTATTTTTCAAGGAAAATAATGTAAATCGGTTAATTATTGCTAAACTGCTATCACAAGCTCATTATTCCTCTGGAATAAAAAAATCTTGATTTAATCTTCATTATCATCTATCACTCGAAGTAGAAAACTTCGAGTGTTTCCAGGGTATTTTAAAATGAAAAAAAATATTTTTTCCCTCCTTTTTATTTTCATCTTCTCAATTCCCCTTTTCCCGGGTGAAAAGCTGGACCTGATGGAAAGTATAATAAAGAATTATGCTCAGTTTAATTCAATAAGCGGATCTATTGAGCAGCATATTTTTAATCCTGACGGATCATATCACCGTTTGAGCGGTGATTATGCTGCTTCCGGGAGCGGTCTTTTACGTATCGATTATTATTCACCTTCGAGGCAGACAGTGGTCAGTAACAGTGAAGGGCTTTTCTGGTACTACCCTGACAGGGATATACTTTTTGTTTCAAAGAGCGGCAGCAGTAAGAATGAGAGCCTTCCGGCTTTTATAAAGCGTATCAGTGAGAAGGGTGGAGATAATATTTCACTCAAATATGAGGGGAGGTTTTTTTACGGCTTTTTCAGGAGGGCACACGTCTACAGGATTAATCTGAAAAATAAAACCGGAATCAGGGTCTGGGTTGAACCTGAAGGGAGATATATTCTGAGAAAGTATGTACTCGATTCTGCAGGGAGGGAGATTGTAAAAGAGCTGTACAGTGACTATATCGAGTCAGATGGAATTTATATCCCCTCGGTAATTGAGCTTCATGTGAGAACAGCGAGCGGTACTGTGCGCACTTTGACAGAATATACCAATCTGCGGGTTAATAATGTTATCAAAGATTCTCTCTTCGATTTCCGCATAAAAAGTTCAATGGATGTGAGGAGTTTAGATGACAATTAGGTTTATTTTAAATATAATTATATGTGCTTCACTTATATTTATATATGCTGTCACACTTGATGCAGTTGAATTGAAAGAGGTTAAGTATTACGGTTACAGCGGAGTTGTTGACCTGAAGGATATCTATTTCCCTGCGGATCAGGAGATAACAGATGAGACTGCTAAGAGGATCAGCGCGGAAATTACCCGTAAATATCATGAACGGGGTTACAGGGCCTTTTATATAGAGAGGGTTCTTGTTAAGTCTGATGGTGTGGTTGAATTTTACTTTAATGAGTCCGCGGTTTCCCATGTTATTGTTTCTGGTCTTCCAGGAAATGAGTCTGACAGAATTAAGGGTGAGCTTTTAAAAAAAGGTGAGCCATATAATGAAGAAATTTTAAAAAAGAATATAACAGCTCTAAAATCTAATTACGGCTACAGCAATATACATGTAAATGTCGAGAGAGAGGCTGATGGCCGGATTCTGTTGCGGGCGGAAATAGTTAAGAGAAGGAAAAGGCTTAACTTCTCTGTTCAGGGTGATGCAATTTACGGCACAATCCCTCATGTGTCCTGGCAGGGGGACTATGAATGGGGGAATCTAATTTTTGGATTTTATTCATCATTTAATCAGCGTTCAGCTGACATCTCAGGGATTTCTCTTTTTATTGACTTCCCCCTTTCTGTCAGTACCGGGGTTCTTACCGGATTTAATTCACAATGGAGGAGTGATTATTATGATGAGACCGGCATATTCAGTGATAGATCCATATTCCCGGAGATAGCACTTTACAGTATGTCCGGGCTGCTGGGCCGGGCTGTTGTTGCTAAAGGGGAGTATTACAGGCTTTACGATTACCCGGAATCTGAGGATGGTATAGAGTATTCCGGCTTTTCAGGTTTAAGGTTTTTCTACAATGACAGGGGCTACAGGATTGACAGACGGGATGAGCGTAATGTTAATTTTGAGATTATTGCAGGGAAAAACAGTCTTGAAGATGGTCTGCAGATAAGGATTGAATCTGACCTGCTTCTCCCTTTCCGTCTTTCCAGGCGGGGGGACCTGGTATTGAAAAACAGTTTTTTTCTTACAAGCGAAAAGGAGAGACTTTTTCAAAGGTATGTTTTTAATTATCAATTGCCCGGGAGGTCGGATGATTATCTGACCTCAGACTTTAGAAATTCCTCAGGGGTGGAAATTCCTCTGGAAATTTATCCGTCACTCCTTTACATAGGTCCGCTTTTTTATTATGGTATTTTCCGGGTAGAGGGGAGGGGATATGAAAGTTCAAGGAGTGCCGGTCTTTTTATATCTGTTGCTCCACAGGGTATTTCTCTTAATTTTGCATATGTTTATGATATTTCATGGGATATGAAAGATGGTGTTTTCCTTTTTTCAATGTCAGGTGCTTTTTAATAATAGTCGGGGTTTAAAGAGTATTCATAGAGCAGAACGTTTGTTTTTAATATATTTTCTATATCGCTTATTGTGTTGACTATGGATGTACGGGCATCAACAAATGACTGCTTCTGTGTTTTGGTTATATTTGTCATTTCTGCCGGGTTCTTTGATGAAGTAAAGCTGTCTAGCCTTTTGATATGCTTTGAAAGGATATTGTAAACACGTTTAATCGATGAGGACATCTCGTATAGAAAAATAAAACGCATTGTTTTATCCTTGTTCCCGGCGAGCAGGTCAATCATGTCCTTACCGTCATTATCAATTTTTGCCTGGTAGTAGGTAATGGACCTGGGGTAGTTGGAGAGCTCTCTGTAGTAGCTTTCAAGTTTTTCAAGCTGCTGTATCCCTTCAATATCCAGGCTTCGTGCTATATCGTCAAATTCAGTGGAATCCATTTTATTCTCTTTCGGGAATATTCCGGAATCGTTAATATTCATCAGTATCCCGTTTATTCTCTCTTTATGTACTTCCACTCCATTTACAACATTTTCAATAAAGGGGTCAGGTTCAAAAAAAAGAGTCTCTTCATCGGGGATGTCAGTTTTTTCTTCAGTGTACCGGTCTTCATGGATTGCCTGCTCATAATGGGCTTCCGATCCCCTGTTGCGGAATATCTGCCTCTGGTACTGCTGGGTCTGGCTTGTGTGAATCCTCTCAAGTTTTATGATTTCGATTTTTCTTCCGGCGCGGTTATACTTCAGTCCAAAAATATTTCCAAGGGGGTCTATGTAGCGGTTATTAAGATCATAGACAGATATTTTCCCGGTGTCTATTTGTGATACATCTTTAATTTTAATAATCCGCTTTTTCATTTTATCAGAGTACTTCAGGGTTCAGTTTTTCAAGTGCATCATCGAATTCCACTGCAATATAATAATTCCCTGATGAGAGGAATTTGAGAAATTTCAGTGCTGTCTCAGAGGGGTTGTTTTTGAGTGCTCCTGTTCTGATAATCCTGCCCTGGATATTAAGTTTTTCCTTATTCAATTCAAAGTGTACCACCACAGGAACACCAACAGTAGTTCTTTCATTAGTAACTATAAATACCCCCCCTTTGCTTATATCAATAATAGATCCCTTTGCTTTTTGAGGAACATCGAGATTTATATCAATTGTTTCAGGATCGCCTTCGTAATAATCAAACTTTGATTTTATTTTACAGGGAAATCTTTCATATTTCCGTTTATTCCCGCTGTCGCTCATCTTTTCTCTCCTGTAGATGATAATGAATCATCAGATAATGATGGAGTAAGTTTCTATTGTCAAGTCTTGTTTGAATAAAAACAGGTTCTATTCTTTTTAAAGCTCTCTATTTTTTTGCAATGTTAATTCCTGAAAATATATTTTAGTGTAAAAATTGACAGTTTTATATGGGGCTGTCTCAAAAGTCAGATTTTCGGGGATTTGTCATTCCGGTTTTGCAACTTCAATTATTGCAAATACCGGAATCTCCTGATTAAATCAGGCCTAAGAGATACCGGCATTACGCTACGCTACAGCCGGTATGACAAGGAAATTACTTTTTGGACAGCCCCGAAATAGAGCATCTTTTAATAATAAGTTCAGGAATAAATACTGATTTTTTTGTTAAATATTACAGTCATGCTAAATTAATTAAGATGAGTGACATCACGTCTATTTTTTATTTACACCGCGGCATTTTTAATAATATGGATAAAAATTAAAGAAGTATGGTTAATGGAATAAGAAAATAAATAAATATTAAGGATAATGATATGTCTGAAAATACTAAATATATATTTGTCACAGGGGGAGTATGTTCTTCACTCGGGAAAGGGATATCGGTTGCTTCTCTGGGGCTTCTTCTGGAAGGTCACGGTTATAAAATAGCCCTGGTTAAGATGGATCCCTATATAAATATTGATCCGGGAACAATGAGCCCATTCCAGCATGGCGAGGTATATGTAACAGAGGATGGTGCTGAAACAGATCTGGATATGGGGTATTATGAAAGATTTACCAATTCCCGGCTTTCAAGAAAAAATTCAGTATCAACAGGTCAGATATATCACTCTGTTATTCAGAGGGAGAGGCGGGGTGATTATCTGGGGCGTACAGTACAGGTAATCCCTCATATTACCAATGAAATTAAAAAACGGATATTTGATATAGCTTCAGAGGACATACTCGATTTTGTACTTGTTGAGATTGGCGGGACCGTGGGGGATATTGAATCGGTCCCTTTTCTTGAATCTATCCGGCAGATACGTCATGAATTGGGGAGGAAAAGGGTTATGAACGTGCATCTTACCCTTGTCCCGTCTATAACTGTTGCAGGGGAACAGAAGACAAAGCCTACTCAGCATTCTGTTAAGGAGCTTATGCAGCTTGGTATTATTCCTGATGTCCTCCTTGCCAGGGTTGACAGGCCTTTAAATGATGAAATGAAAAGTAAAATCGCATCCTTTTGTAATGTTTCCGAGAAGAATGTAATTTCTGCTGAAGATGTGTATGGTACTATTTATGAAATACCCTATATGTTTCAGCGTAACGGTTTTGACCGTATTACCCTGGATCATTTTGAGCTTCCGGCTGGAGAAATTAAGCTGGGTAAATGGGATAAATTTATAAAGTCTTATAAAAACCCGAAAAAGAAGGTTAAAGTTGCTGTTGTAGGTAAGTATATTCAGCTTCAGGATGCCTACAGGTCTATTTATGAGGCTCTTTTGCATGGAGCGGTTTCCAATGAAGTGGAGCTTGAGATAGTGCGTATAGATTCAGAAGATCTTGAAACATGCGGAGCCGGTTCGATTAAAGATTTTTTTAATGGTGTTCACGGTATTCTTGTGCCGGGCGGATTCGGCAACAGGGGTATTGAGGGTAAAATCAGAACTATTCAATATGCCAGAACAGGGAAGATCCCATTTTTCGGAATCTGCCTTGGTATGCAGTGCGCTGTTATTGAATTCGGGCGGAATGTCTGCAATCTTGAGAATGCCAATTCAACTGAGTTTGATCAGGAAACTCCTTACAAGGTAATATCACTACTGGAAGAGCAGGAGATTATTGCTGAAAAGGGGGGTACAATGAGGCTGGGGGCTTATCACTGTGAATTTGTAGCTGGTACAAAAATCAGGGATATTTACGGGAAGGATTCGGTTATGGAGAGGCACAGGCACAGGTTTGAGTTTACCATGAAGTACAGGAGTCTTTATGAAGAGAAGGGGATGAAGGTAGGGGGAGTATATCCGAGAAATAATCTTGTGGAAACCGTAGAAATCGCTGATCATCCATGGTTTGTTGCAACTCAGTTTCATCCTGAATTCAAGTCAAAGCCGATTAATCCTCATCCTTTATTTAAAGATTTTATCAGGGCTGCTGCTGAAGTTGAAGGATAATAGTCTCATTTGCAGATCGGAATTTCAAAGGGTAGCAGTGTAATTTTAGGGGGTGATGTCATTCCCGCGCAGGCGGGAATCCCATGACTCCTGATTTTATCAGAAGATTCCGGCAGTGCAGCCACGATGGCTGCCTGAAAGCACGAAACAGGATGTTTCTATAATGCTTGCCTACGTTTATCACTTCGGCCGGAATGACAAGTTTAACCTGCAAAATTCTATTGCTACCATTTCAAAGGTCACTTCTTATTGAAAATATTATTGACATAGCCTGATTATCTTTATAGAATTATATAATGAATGATATAAAGAACCTCGATCAGCTTGAACAGCTTGAAAGACAGGTGGCAAACCTTTCAAAGCTTGTTGAAATTAATGGCATAATTAATTCCACACTTAATATCAGCCGTCTCCTTTCCATAATTATGGAAATGATCAAAGATATTATGGAAACAGAAACCAGCTCTCTTCTCCTTTTTGATGAGGCTTCCAGTGAACTTGTGTTTAAAGTTGCTCTCGGTGAGGCTGGCGAGGAGCTTAAGGAGAAGTACCGGGTTAAAATGGGGCAGGGTGTAGCCGGATGGGTTGCCCTGAACAGAAAACCTGTAATTGTAAATGATGTATATAATGACCCCAGATTTGATTCAATGTACGACAGAAATACCGGTTTTACCACCCGATCGATAATATGTTCTCCTCTTCTTTTTAAAGGTAAACTTTTAGGGGTGATTCAGGCAATAAATCCGATAAAAGGGGAGGACTTTGATGAAGATGATATGAATCTTTTCAGGGTTTTCTCTAACCAGGCTGCACTGGCTGTTCAGAATGCAATTTTTTTCCAGAGGGCTATTGAGGAGGAGAGGCTCACAAGCGAGCTTGATGCAGCAAAGTCGATACAGGATACACTTACACCTGTTATAGGTGAGTACCAGGACAGGTATAGTGCAGCAGCAAAGGCTCTCCCTGCAAGGGAAGTGGGCGGAGGTTTCCATTTTTTCAAAGAATATAAGAAAGGGGCATTGATTTTTGCAATGGGTAATCTGGAGCAGAGGGGAATACCCGGGGCATTGAGAGCTTCAACTTTTTCAGGTATTGTCAGGGTTCTTGTTGAGATCGGGATACACAAGCCGGATGAAATTATAAAAATTATAAATGGAATCCACACGGGTGAGCCAATAGGGAGTTCCGGTTTTTCATTTTTTGCCGGTCATATTAATCTTGATACAGGTATTATAGAATTTGTTAATGTTGGGGATGCCTGCCCGGTTTTAATCAGAGGAGGGGATGCCAGGTATCTCCGGTTTAAGGACCGTTCCGCCGGTTATGTGGGGGATGACGATTTTTTTGCTTCTTCTGTTTCAATTCCTCTGAAAGAGGGGGACAGGTTTGTTGTCTTTTCAAGAAGTCTTCCTGAAAGTAAAAACCGTTTCGGCAGGACTATGGGTCTCTCCGGTATAATGAGTTATCTTGAGAAAGAGAATGGGGAGGCTTGTGATATAATAGACGGCCTTCTGGATTATATTCATGACTATACCGGGAAGCTTGAAAGGAAAAGAGATATGTCTCTTGTAGCCTTTTCATTAAAAAAGAAGGTTTAACTGATGGGAGAATTTGTTTCAGTTATTTTCTGCAGGAGATGCGGTTCCAGATACTCCGAGATCCAGGAGTGGAGCGATAATGGGAATGCAATTCTGCATTGCAGATCATGCAACAATAAGACTGAGCTCCCCGGGTTCACTATGGGCAGATGCCAGGTAACCAGAAAGGAGCTCGGAATCGCCAGAAATACAATTGCAGGGAAGTGGGATTTTGAAAAGTAATTTTTTCTAATTCCCCCTTCTTCTGCAATGAATACATTAGTTGTATTTCTTTAAAAGTCTTCTGAATATTACACTCAGAAAGAATAATCCTACTCTTAATAGACGTCCTATTCTCCATGGCCGGGTAATAATTCTGTAAAACCAGTCCTGCCCCTTTTCCATGAAATATGGGGGTGCTTTCCTTTTTTCGCCCGATATTGTATCAAGGCTCCCCCCCACGCTTATAAAAACAGTGTTTTTAAAACCGTTTTTTATTTTGTAAATCCATTTATCCTCTTTAGGGAATCCAAGACCCACAAAAACTATATTCGCTTCAGATTTTCTAATTGCTTCAATTACAGATTTTTCCCTTTCCGGATCGAAAAAACCGCCGTGGCGCCCTACAATCCGAATATTGGGGAATGATTTTTTTATGTTGAAAAAAGCTTTCTCAGCAGTTTCAGGTTTCCCCCCCACCAGGAATATTGTGTACTCCTTTATCTCAGCAAGACGGATAAGTTCCATCATAAAGCTTAATACGCCGATTCTCTCTTTAAGAGGATTTTTTAAAATCCTGGCTGCCCATTCAAGCCCGGCACCTGATGCCAGATGCATGTCAGCCTTCTGCGAAATAAGTCTTAAATCATTATTGGTTTTTATTCTGTGAAGTTTATAAGGATTCAGGGTTATAACGTGATGCACACCCTTCTCCTCTATCATTTTTACCGTTTTGTAAACAGCCTGTTGTCTTGAAAGGTTGTCTACTCCAATATCCATAATATTGACAATCCCGGTATCACTTAGTGAAACCTGGTTGTATTCAAGTATAAGATCCCTTTCTTCCCTGTAGGAATTATAAATATTGGAATCTTCTGGCATAAGAAATCCTCCTGGTTAATAATCTCTTTTCATTGAACAGAACTCGCCGCACATGGAACACTGATCTTCCTGGTCTGACGGGACGGCACTTCTGTAGGCTTCAGCTTTTTCTCTGTCAATGGCGAATTCATACATTTTTTTCCAGTCACGTTCCTTTCTTGCTTTAGACATGTTGTTATCCCAGGAGCGTGCTCTTGCTCCTATTTTAACAATGTCCGCTGCGTGTGCTGCTATTCTTGAAGCAATAACCCCTTCTTTTACGTCAGCAGCGTCAGGGAGCCGCAGATGTTCAGCCGGTGTTACATAGCAGAGAAAGTCAGCTCCTGCTGCAGCTGCTATGGCTCCGCCGATTGCGCCGGATATATGGTCATATCCGGGGGAAACATCTGTTACAAGGGGGCCGAGAACATAGTATGGAGCCCCGTCACATAGTGATTTTTCAAGACGCATATTGTCAGCTATAAGGTCAAGAGGCATATGGCCCGGTCCTTCAATAATAACCTGCACGTTTTTCTCTTTTGCTCTTGCAGCCAGTTCACCAAGTATTATCATTTCATGTATCTGCCCTCTGTCGCCTGCGTCGTGAATTGCGCCGGGGCGTAACCCGTCACCAAGACTGAGCACAATATTATACTGGGCAAGAATATCTAAAATTTCATCAAAGTGTTCAAATAAGGGATTTTCTTTATTGTTGAATTTCATCCATTCACCTAAAAAAGATCCGCCCCGGCTTGTGATTCCGGTTATTCTTTTTTGTGAGTGAAGCGATTTCATCGAAGCCTGTGTTACGCCGGAGTGGATTGTCATAAAGTCAACACCCTCTTCAGCCTGGTTTTCAACTATTTTCAAAAAATCGTTTATTGTCATTTCAACAAGGGATTTCTTTTTACCGGACATGCGCACGGCAACTTCATATATGGGCACTGTTCCAAGGGGTATAGATGATTTTTCTATAATCTGTTTTCTGAATAGGGAAAGATCCCCCCCTGTACTCAGATCCATAACTGCATCGGCCCCTGCTTTAACCGCTGCAGCAAGTTTTTCCAGCTCTGTGTCCAGATCAAATAGATCGGGGGAGGAGCCTATATTGGCATTTACTTTTGTGCTTAAGCCTCTCCCTACTCCTACGGGTACAATTTCACGGATTTTGTTTTTTAGTATAACGATTTTTCCTGAAGCAAAATCTTCAAGAACCTGTTCCTCCGGCACCCCTTCACCTGCCGCTACAAGCTTGACCTCCTCTGTGACAACCCCTTTTCGGGCTTTAGAAAAAATATTCATCTTTTAAACCATCTTCCTGTTCATTTTATTGGAGAATTTCTGCCGTCAGATTACATATTATGCGGATATTTTTTTAAAAACAGCATTATAAAGATATATATTTATCACATAAGGGGGTGTCAATGATAATTCTTGGGTAAAAACATTTCTGTTAAATACCATTTTTTATTATAGCCGGATATTTTAATTGAATAAATTATGTATCCGATTAATATAGTAATTTAAGTATAGTATTTTTTTATTATAGAGATACTCTAATATCTTAGCAGCCTTCGATGTTAGAGATAGATAATTATTAAATTTTTTACTGAAAAGTTAAACAGGACATGGTAATGGATAGATTAAAAGAATTACAGCAGTTTAGTATTTATGAATCGGGGAAAAGGTACTTTTTTGAGCCTGATTCCAGGCATGAGTTTTTAAAGGAAAGAATTTATGATGTAATCAATACATATAAACCGGGTGTAGTTGTGAAAGCCGGTTTAGGGAGCGGGGGTCTGGTCCTTGATCTGCTCAAGGATCACGAGGGTATTGTTCTTGTGGTTGTTGAGCCCTCTCTCAAGGTGATTAATAAGTTTATTGAGCAGAACAGTGACAATGAGGCTGTGAAGGGTATCCGTTTTATCAATGGAGAATTTCTGCAGTTTCCGGTCGATTACTATGCTGCTGACTTCATAATATGTGTGGATAATCTTGATATTCTCGAATCCGCGCCGGTTATTGATGAATTCAGGAGAGCCCTTCAGTTTGACGGCTATTTTCTATTTGGAGGGGTTGTCCTTAATGATGAAGATCTCGAAGGGATTTACGATGACTATATGAAAATTATCTTCCCCCTTCATAATGACTATTATCTTAAAGATGATCTGAAAACACTTTTAGATTTAAAGGATTTTTCATTTATTAAAGGAAACATGGAGCATTTTGAATTTAATCTCCAGGAGCTTTCTGAACATCTGGGTGGTCTTTACAATATCCCTGCAGATGAAGCGCAGGCGTTTATTGACTCCAGAATCGATTCTTTTAAAGAATTGTATAAACTGGATGGCAGCAGTATTACATTACCCTATTTTACAGGGCTATTTTTACGGAGAAAAATAAAGGTAGATCTCCCCTGATGAAGAAAGTTTCTTTTATTGTCTTAATAATGCTTTTGTTTATTCCTCCCGTTTCTCTCTTTTCCCAGACAGGTGAAATTGAGATTACAGCGCAGGCTATTCTTGCCAGGGTGGATAGTATTATGCAGTACCCCCAGGGTGAGATGAGGGGGCGTATGAAGCATATTTCCCCTGACGGCAAATCCTATACAATAGATTTTGTGGGTAGTATTGCCAGGACCGACTATCTTTTCAGGTTCAGTAATAAGTCCAGGGGGGAGGAGCTTAAGGTGCTTTACAGGCTCGGTGGAGAGGATATTTGGGTTTACAGCAACCATTCGCTTAAACTTTTCCATAAAATGGGGATTGATAAATACGACCCCCTCCTTTCTACAAACTTTACTCTTCTCGATTTTTCCAACTCAGATTTCCAGAGTAATTATAATGCCAGGATTACAGGGCAGGCATTAATTAAGGGTGTTGAGTGCTACAAGCTCGATCTTGTTCCTGTTTTTCAGGGGAGCCAATACGGTCTTATTACCCTTTATGCCAGCAAAGAGAGATATCTTCCTATGAGGATTGATTATCATGACAGGGACAGGGTGGTTTTTAAATTTCTTTCACTTTCACGGACAATGGAGAAAGGGAATGCAGTAGTCCCCCTGCGATACGACATGCTTAATATCAGAAATGGTACTGTTACAATTTTAAGTTTTCTCAGATATGATGAAAATGTTACATTCCGCAGCGATATATTCAGACCTGAAACATTAGGGGAGTAAAGTGCCTCAGTTTTTTATTAATAGAGATGATATAAAAGACGGGATAATTAAACTGTCAGGGCCGGACTTGCGTCACCTTGCTAAAGTGAGGCGCGCTGCTGCCGGTGATAAAATTTATCTCAGGGGAGCAGACGGTAGAGGCTATGAAGCCAGGATTATAGCAATAGATGACTATTCTATTTCTGCTGCTGTTGAAAATGAATATGAAGAGGATAGCGGTAATGTATCTCTGAAAATTTTTCTCTCCCTGCTTAAGGGCTCAAATTTTGAGTTCAGTCTCCAGAAATGTATTGAAGCAGGTGCTGCTGAGATTACACCGCTCTTTTCGGAGAGAACAGTACCTGATATAAAAAATAAAGTTGAGCAGAAGCTTCAGCGTTGGAGAAAGATCGCTTCAGAGTCGGCAAAGCAGTGTCTCCGGAAAAATATTCCCCTTGTAAATTCGCCAGTTGATTTTAAAACTGCAGTGATAGAACCGGGCAGTGAAGAGAGGATAGTAGCTCACCCCGGTGCTGAAGTTCAATTAAAAGATTATCTTCGAAGCAGAGTTCCGCCGGTTTCTGCTGATTTAGCAATTGGCCCGGAGGGGGGCTTTTCACCCCAAGAGATAAAACTGGCAGAGCAGAGCGGATGGAGTATTATTAATTCCGGCTCAAGCCATCTGAGAGCGGAAACAGCTGCAATAATTATTCCTGCTATTATCATTTATGAATGGAGCTGATAATGAATTTTACTGTGAATGGTAAAGAGCATAATATGGAGATTAAGACCCTTGTTGATCTGATGAGTCACTACAAAATTGATTCTTTATCCGTTGTTGTAGAAAAAAACGGTGTTATTGTGCATAGAGAAAGTTATGAGGGAACTTTAATCGAAGAGGGAGACAGATTCGAAATTGTAAGATTTGTGGGCGGCGGCTGAAATGATGAAGGGAGTTGCTACAGTAATAGATGCCAATATTAACAGGGCTATGGAGGGGATCAGGGTTTGCGAGGATATTTTCCGGTTCTGTATACGGAACAGTATATCATCAGAATTTAAAGATATTCGTCATAAGCTTCTTGATGCAGTGTCAGGCAGATTCGGCAATTCTCTTGCAGCTTCAAGAAACATAAACCTTGATTCTCAGAAATTTATTGATACAGAATCTGAACAGAAAAGAACCGGCTATGAGGATCTTTTCTTCGCAAATATAAGAAGAGCCTGCGAGGCAGTGAGGGTAATGGAGGAGTTTTCAAAAACTCTACCCGGCCCGGGGAGTAACCCTTTTCAGAATATACGGTTTACTCTTTATGATCTTGAACAGAGGGGCCTTGCAGTAATAAGAAAGAATGATATATTAGAAAAATTTAATTACTCCTTATATGGTATTCTGGACACAGCATTTGTGAAGATACCGGATATGGCTCACTCTGCAGAAATTATGGCAGGGGAAGGGTGCAAAATTATTCAGCTCCGCATGAAGAACTCACCATCAGGTGAATTCCTGAAAACAGCTGCTGCAGTTTCAGATATCTGCAGTAAAAATGGAGTTCTTTTTATTGTTAATGACAGGCCCGATATTGCTCTGCTTGCCGGAGCTTCAGGTCTGCATCTTGGACAGGACGATATCCCCCCGGGGATTGCATGTGAGATTTTGAAAAATGATATGATTGCCGGTCTTTCCACTCACAGTATTGTTGAGGCAAATGAAGCTTTTAATTCCTCAGCAGATTATATTGCCATTGGCCCTGTTTTTGACACCTCCTCCAAAGCGGGGGTGATGCTCCAGGGTCTTGGAACAGAAATTCTGGAAGAGGTTTGTGCTATTGCCGAAAAACCGGTCGTGGCAATCGGGGGGATTTCCATGGAAAACATTAATCTAATCCTTGATGCAGGATGCCGGTGTACTGCGGTTATTTCAGCACTGTATCATGGCGGAAACCTTGCAGAAAATGTGAGGGGCTTTGTATCTTTGATTGAGTCCAGGAAGGGGTGAATTTTTATTGTGGAGAATAAAATAAAGATTCAGATCTCCATTCGTGATCAGCTCAGGCTTCAGTGGAATGAAGTTAAAGATGAAAAACTTTCCAGGAAAAGCGGGCTAATTAAAGACGGGCTCTCTGTATCAGAAGTGAGACATGATAAAATATATCGTACAATCAGGAAGAAGCAGAGATTTCTTTCCAAAATGATAAGGCACGCAGAAATAAAAATTAACAGGTATCTGAACGGTCCGGGGGGGCGTGATGCAGGATAAAACCTCTATGGTTTATGCAGATAAAAAGGGACTTGTATTTGACTACCCGGGGCTTCCCCCTGTTTTCCGTTCAGGGGAGAGGTTTTTACATGTTAAGGATGAGGATTTAATTAAGTTCCCCTACGGGAGTTATCTTTTTACACTACCTGACAGATACCCGATTACTTTTCGCAATGGTGGTTTTTCTGCAGTTAAAAGGGATCTGCACGGAAATTCTATTAATGCAGTTGCCTCCTTCCCCGCATCTGGGTATTTGCGCACATATTTGCCTGCTTATGAATCGAAAAATAATGCCCCTACGCTTCCGCTATGGGCATACACCGGTGTTGTAATTAAGGATGATGATTTCTATATACCCGCAGTAAGGATAGATGATGATATCCGTTCAGATCCTGCAATTCATGAAAATCACGGGGAATTTAAAAAAGCGGTTAATGAGATAAAAAATCTCTATCCGGAGAACAGGCTTGTAAAGCAGCTTTCTGTCTGTTCCACTGAATACAACTGTCTTTGCGCTAGAAATTTTTTTCTCGGCCGCTTTGAAGCCCCGGTTCCAACAAGTCCTGCCTGCAATGCAGACTGTATCGGCTGTCTCTCATACCAGGAGGAGGGGGCTGGTTTCTGTCAGTCACAATTCCGGCTGGAATTTTCCCCGTCACCGGAAGAGATTGCAGAGGTTATTCTTCATCATTTTAACAGGGTGGAGAGTTCAGTTGCCAGCTTCGGGCAGGGGTGTGAGGGTGAACCTTTGCTGAGGGGGGCTGATCTTATTAAGGCGGTTTCAGCTGTAAGGGGAAAGACATCGGCAGGAACAATCAATATTAATACTAATGGGTCAAAGCCTCAGGTTGTTTCTGAGTTGATACAGGCCGGGCTTGATTCAATCAGGGTAAGTCTTAATTCACCTACTGAAAAATATTATACCGCATATCACAGGCCTTCAAATTACACCTTTAATGATGTGCTTAAAACGATAGATATTGCCCTCAATGCAGGGATTTTTGTTTCGATTAATCAGTTTTTTATGCCCGGATTTACTGATGCTGAAAGCGAAGCGGAATCTCTGTTCAATTTTCTGAAGCGGTTCCCTGTAAATATGATACAGACCAGAAACATGAATATCGATCCCGATTATTTTTTCAAAAGAATCGATTTTAAATTTGAAAATTTTACCGGTATTGGTAATCTTATAAATAATCTGAAAAGCAGTTTCCCTGAATTAAGACTGGGCTATTATAATCCCCCTTTAAGAAAATAAACAGGAGAAGTGAATGACTGATTACATCAATGACCCGGTATTATATGCAAGAGAAGTTGTGGGTAAAGATCCTATGGCTCAGTTTTTGGGAATAAATGTTGATGAGGTGAAAGAGGGTTACGCCAGATGTTCAGTAACGATCAGTCCTGAATATCTTAATGCTGTTGAGCGTGCTCATGGCGCTATTATTTATGCTCTGATTGATCAGTCCCTCGCTGTAGCTTCTAATTCCACCGGAATAATTGCAATGTCGCTTAATGTGACAGTTAATTATGTTTCTTCCGCACGGGCAGGGGAGAAGCTTTTTGGAGAGGCAATACCTGTTAAAATCGGGAAAAAAGTGAGTCTCTGGAAAATAGATGTAAGGGGTACCGAAGATAATCTTGTGGCTACTGCTGAAGGTATTGCTTATCATAAGTGATTTTTTTTGTTGGGTGTTTCTGAATTATAAATTTATTAACAGTGTAAATTCCTTAAGTTATATTTGAAATAAAATGCTCTCATATCCCCGCCGCCGTTGGCGGCGGGGATATGAAAATATCATTATTGGACTAAAAAATATATTCCGGAATAATTACTGATATATTAATTTAAAAAACCGCCTTGAGAAGGCGGTTTTTTAAATATATGCGGATTCTATATTAATCTTCGCTTATTAACCTGTTGTTCTCGAAAATCCCTTTAATGCGGGACCCGTCAGGCCATTGGATTGTTCCGTTTCCGTTTATCTTGCCGTCTTTCCACTGTCCGGTATAGGTTACCCCTTCCTTCCATGTGTAGGTTCCGGTTCCATTTTCAAGACCATCTGCCCATTCACCGTTATATACATCGCCATTGGTCCATTTGTATTCGCCCTGGCCATGTTTTTTGTTATTTTTGAATTCGCCGGTGTATACATCGCCGTTATTATAGGTGAATGTACCCTTGCCGTCACGGATGTTCTGGCTGAATTCACCATCATATTTAGACCCGGAAGGCCACATCATCAATCCCTTCCCGTCAACTGTACTCCCTTTAAAATCACCTTTATATTCAAGACCCTGGGGAAATTTAACTGTTCCCTGTCCTTCCAGACAATCACCTTCAACACAGGTTGTTCCCGGCCCGTAAGCCTTTACAATAGGGGAATCCTTCTGGTCAGTGCTTGAGCAGGAAGTAACAAAAATTGCAATTATTCCCAGTAATAATAGTTTTTTCATTTTTTAACTATCCTCCGGTTAAGCTGGTTAGATTATTCTTTTAATAAAGAAGATTAAAAGAATAATCTTTTTAAAATTAACAGACATGAATCAAAATTCAACTCATGTCTGCATAGATTGTTCTACTCAGTAATAAGCTTTATGTCTGTATTTGCCGGTATGGTGTCAACATATACATCAAGGACAGCAGCTTGACTGGTGTTTCCAACATTATCTTTTGCGATAGCTTCAATTTTATGCATACCGTTTACATTGAACTGTATCGGGCCTGTATAAAGTATAAAATCAGATCGGCTGTTTATTCTGTAATAAATAGAATGAACTCCTGAATCAGCATCTGACGCAGAAATAGTATACTTGTAATCTTTTGAAGCCACCTTTTTGGATTCCTTCATGAAGAATTCCTTGTCCGGAGTTATTTCAACAACAGGAGCTGTATTATCAACAAGGATTTCGATGTCCTCAATACCTTCAGCAAGAATATTACCTGAAGCATCCACAACTTTAGTTACATATTTTTTGGTAAGGTTTCCAACTCTGTCTTCTGCTGCTATGCTTATATTAACAGGTTTTAATGAGTTAATGGAAAATGGTTTAAGATATTCCATGTATTCTCCATCTTCAATAGCGTAAGCAACACTTCCAACACCAGAGATATTATCACGTGCGGAAATAGTGTAATCGTAATTGAATTTGTCGGAAGCATAAATTTTGCCTTCAGTTTTAGCAAATGGCGCAGTAATAGTTACTATTACTTCCGGTGAGGTTATGTCAACTATTACATTGAGGCTTCTGAGCTCCTCTCTGTTCCCCATTTTGTCTACACTGTAGTAGTAAATTACCTGGGAACCTTCCTCTTTAAGGTTGAATGGACCTGTATAAAGCTGCTCTTCGCCATTGTTTATTCTGTAGAAGATCTTGTCCTGCATTATGTTATCACGGCCGAAGAGCTCAAACTGGATTTTGTCGTTTACATATGTGTTATAACCATCAGTGAAAGTTTTGGGAGTACCTTTAAGAGCAAGTACATCTTCTTTTTCAAAGATTTTTTCCTTCTCCTCTGCTGCTGTATCTTCAGCAATATCATCCTCGGTTATACCGGTGAATTCAGCAACTTCTTCGTTATTAATGGTTTCATCCGATTCTTCCACGTCTACCTGAGAAAAAGCAAGACCTGAAAGGGTTAGAAAAAATGCGAGTATTAATGCTGGAATAAGTGAGAATTTGTTCATTTGTAACCTCCGGTTAATTATTAGCTGTCTATTTAGCAGTTATTTGATAATGCGAACCAACAGACAGTAATTTGTGTGAGTTAATAATTTTTTCAATCTAATTATTTTAAATTACATATTTTTTTCTCAATAAAAATATATAATAAGAATAATAAATATAATATTTGCGTCTTAGTCCACTACTTTTACGCAAAGTTAAAAAAAAAGAGAAGTATTCGTCTTTAGCAGATAATTAAAGCCTCTCCTTAATATGAGGAGAGGCTTTTGCACTGGTTTTTTTATTCAGAACTACTATTTCTTTACAGGTGATTATTAATATTTCCTGGAAGATCTTGCCGGTTTTTTCACCCCTGACCGCATTGTTTTTGCAGCAGGCTTACCTGAGGGGTTTGCTCTTTGAATAAGAGGTTTCCCCTGTTCAGTTTTTTCGTTAAAATCTTTTAATATTATTTCCGCCTCTTCAAAAGGTACAGTGAGGAAGGAGAAGCTGTCCATAACCTTTACTTCAGTTATTTTGGATGCATTGACCTTCGATTCATTGTTAATAAGTTTAATGAGCTTTCTTGGCGTAAGGCCATCTTTCTCACCTAAGGAAACAAAAAGACGGGCGGTGCCTCCCGGCTTGACCTTGATTTCGCTTATATCCTTGTATTTCTTTTCATCGAGTTCGCTTTCCATAGAGTATTTAAGGATTGCTGCAACCGTTTCGACCGGGTCTTTCTCTTTGAGGAGAGTTTCTGCAGTTGAGATGAAGTTTTTATGTTCACCGCTTGCTATTATTTCATTAAGTTCGGAATTAATTCTCGATTTTCTTATTTCAACAATTTCGGATGCTTTCGGGATTTTCTCTTTTCTGATTTTAGTCTTGGTTATGTTTGTAATATAAATAAGCTTTTTATACTCAGATGGGCTTATAAATGTTATTGCAATACCCTTTTTCCCTGCCCTTCCTGTTCTGCCTATACGGTGTATGTAGGATTCAGGATCCTGTGGTAGTGAATAATTTATTACATGAGAGAGATTCATAACATCAATCCCCCGGGCAGCCACATCTGTGGCAACAAGTATGTTGATTCTTTTTTTCTTGAATTTATCAAGAATTCTCTCCCTCTGATGCTGGGACAGATCTCCATGAATACCGTCTGCATCGTATCCCCTGTCAACGAGCTTGCTTGATATTTCATCTACTTCTACTTTTGTTCTGCAGAAAATAAGTGAATAAAAGTTTTCATTGATATCAATGATTCTGCAGAGTGATTCGAGCTTGTCAGCCGGTGCAATTTCAAAATATATCTGATCAGTGAGATCCGCTGTAAGGGGATTTTTCTGTACTGAAAGTATTTTGAACTCTTTCATATATTTTTTTGCAATAGCCATAATCCGGGCAGGCATTGTAGCTGAAAAAAGAAGTGTTCTTCTGTCAGGGTTGGTTGTTTTGAGTATAAGCTCAATATCATCAACAAAGCCCATATTGAGCATTTCATCTGCTTCATCAAGAACAAGGAATGAAATCTGATCAAGATTTATGCTTTTTCTCTGAATATGGTCTATTATTCTACCCGGGGTTCCAACAATAATATCAGCGTTTTTGCTTAAGCGTCTAAGCTGATCTGTCATTGACTGGCCGCCGTAAATCGGTAGAATATGCAGTTTCTTTTTACCTTTAAATGAGTTGATCTCTTCAGAGACCTGAATTGCAAGTTCACGGGTAGGTACAAGAATCAGCGCCTGTACTTTTTTTGAGTCCTTTACAAGTTTTTCAATGAGGGGGAGGCCAAAGGCTGCGGTTTTACCTGTGCCTGTCTGGGCCTGTCCCACTACATCACATTCTTCATTCATCAGCACTGGAATAGTTTTAATCTGTATCTCAGTGGGCTCTTCAAAGCCTTTTAAGTGCAGAGTTTTTACTGTTTCATCTGATAAACCAAGTGATTTAAAATTTTCTAACATTCGTATGTTTCCTTTTTAAGTAATGATTCCTGAACATAAATTATAGTCTAAAATAAAAATTTGTTTTAACCTTCGCTGAGTCTGCAGCGGAAATTTTCCGAGGTTTTTTATACTTATAAAAAAGTTAAGGAATAAATACTATTTCCTTTTATAGTTATTAAGCCATAGAAGAACAGAGGCACTAAAACTGCAATGTTTTTATTAAGATGAATATAAAAAATCAGTAATTATTCCTAAAAATATTTTTTAGTGTAATTATGCTGTTTTCAATATCCCCGCCGCCTTCGGCGGCGGGGATATTAGAGCAATATATTTCAAATTAAAGTTAGGGAATTAACATTTATAAAAAATACAGATAATATCGATTAATATTTAATGCTGCATTCCTGTCTTTTGGGTGTTATCAGCTTAAGTATAAATATGCTTTTTTACCTTGCTAAAAATTAGAGCATAAGAATAATGTCAATTCAGCATGCGCTATAATCAGTTTGATGAGAAAGTATATCTTCAAATAGTATTTTTACTGAAAAAAGGTTAATTATGCCATCAAGTATCTTCAGATCTCTTGGCTTCAAAATATTGTTATTCTATATACTGTTATCTTTAATCAGTATATCATTCGTTATCTCAATTATTTTTGAAAATCAGGTGGATCTTATCAGCAGAAATATTATGCTGGAATCAGAGAAGAAACTTTTTCATCTTATGGGCGCTTTAAATAAGCTGAATAGTGAAATTTCTCAGGGTGATCTCTTCGATGTGAAAAATGAGCAGGAGCTCTTGTCCCATCTGACAGGTGCTGTGGGTATGCACTATGAAGACTTTATTATTTTTTCTGAAAAAAATTCTGAAATATATAAATCATCTCCTGATCTCTCCCTCCCCGATTCTTTTAAGGAGGACGCACTCCGTTCTGTGACAACAGTAACCTTTACAGGTAAGAGTTACTATATGAGGATTGATGAAAAAAACAAGATAATCAGCTTTTATATCCCTCTAGAAGAATTAAATATGAGCAGTAATATACTTTATATTAAAGAAAAAATTGATATTCTTGATGAATCTTTACTCAATCTTTATAAACAGGCTGCCTATGTAATTGTAGTTGTATTGCTCTTCCATTTTCTTTTTGCTGTAATTCTTTACAGGCTGATTATACATCCCATAACTGCGCTGGAAAAAACAGCAAGGAAACTTTCCAGCGGGGACTTGACAGCCAGAGTCCGATTTCCCGACAGGCATGATGAATTAGGAGTACTTGCTGATGCATTTAACAGTATGGCTGAATCTATCACTCATAATATTCAGTCTTTGTCATCAGAAATGGAAAAGAAAAGATCGATCAAAGATCGTTCAGAAAGGATTGTAATCCGGGATGGAATGACAGGACTTCTCAATGAACATTATTTTTTTGAAAGGCTCAATGAAGAGATAAAACGTGTGAAGGATAATTCAAAAGATATTTCACTTATATTGATAAATATTGATGATTTCAAAAAGACAAATGAAATATTCGGGAAACAGACCGGAGATATTGTTCTGCTGGAAATATCCAGGATTATGAAAAACAGCTATCTTAAAGACTGCATCGTTGCCCGCATCAGCGGCGATGAATTTGCCATACTTCCCCCCTTGTCTTCAGCTGAGACTATAAGGGAAATTGCTGTACAAATTATTTCTTCTGTTGAACAGAAGGAGATTATTACCCCTGACGGTAAACTGTCTGTTACAGCATGTGCCGGAATTGCGTATTATGAATCTGAAAAACTTCACCTTCTGGAAAGCCCGGCGAGTATTATCGGGATTGCAAAAGAGGCTCTTAACAATGCCAAGGGTAAGGGGAAAAGCAGAGTTGAGTTTATCCGGGGAGATTAGTGGATGAGAAAAAATCTTTTTAAAATTTTATCCCTGGCAGCTCTACTGTCTCTCTTATCTTTCCTTTTTTTTCTGAACGAGACAACAATTTCAATTAGAATTAATGAGTTAAAGGCCTATCTGCAGGATCTCGATTTTTATGAAGGGGGCGTAGATCATATCTCACTTATTGCCACCTATGAGGTTAATAAAAAAATCTATGAAGAAAGAATAACACAGGATGCGGCGGATTCAATTGAATATGGAATCCTGTCTATGCAGATCAGTCAGTTCAGGGATAAAGATGAGAAAAAGTATAGGATCTTCTATTATCCTGCGACTTATATTATCAACTTTAACAGGAAAATTCTCGGTAAAGCCCCGGTAAAACATTCCCATGAAAAAGATGATTATTTCACTGACCTGGATCAGGCTTACTATTATGAAAGAAATTATCTTTTCACAAAAGCTATACCTCTCTATGACAGGATTCTTGAGAGAAAAAATTTAAACAGCACCATGCGTGCCAGCGTACTGCTCCGAAAGGGGTATTGCTATGCCCTCTCCGGTTCTGATGATAATGCTCAACAGTCCTATAACATGGTTATCGCTGAACATGGCCATGAAGGAGCTGCTGTGACAGCCACAGTTCTTTTGCAGTATCTTGAAGGTTTCAGCCGGGCGCGACAGAGAGTGCTTTCCGATGATGCTGATTCAATCTTTAAAAGCCGCAGGCTTGTGAGTCTTCTCGCCTATGAAAAGGCGTTGGAGGTTTTAAATAAAGTTTCGAAAAATGCATCTGCTGATGATATTGCTCAGATAGAATATTTTAAAGCGAGAAGTTACAGGGGGATGGGTAATAGTGAAAAGGCTGTTGAGTCTTTTCTTAAGGTAATTACCTCTAATCCCGATTCAGTTTATGCCAGACATTCCAATAGACAGCTTTATATTATCGGTACAAATATGGGTGGTGCAAACAATGTCCTTAAAACATCTAAAGATATTAATCAAAAGCTGAAGGATCCTCTGTTTGATAAGATGACTTCAGACCAGAGGGGATCTGTTCATTCCGCAATTACATCAATGGATAGGGTAAATGTTATTATCCCTGAAAATGTTGCAGGGAAGGTTAGAGATATTAAGTTGAAATCGGATGAAGTGAGTTATTCTTATGTGACAATTACTACAAAGGATGGGAATAGATTTATCGGGAAAATTCTGGAAAGCAGCGATAAACTGATTTCTGTAGAGACAATAATCGGGAGAGTGGATATAAAGAAGGAAACAATTGCTGAAGTAATGGAAAATAATTAATATGGACCGCTTATGGTTAAAAAATTTTTTTTCTTTATAAGTTTTCTGTTTGTAATCTGTTTGAATCTGGCAGCTGATATTCTGATTCTAAACAATGATATGATCCTGAGCGGTGAAATTATTGAGGATAAATATCCAGAATATATTAAATTCGCAAATTACCACGGCGTGTCTATTGTTAATTATGATCTGATTAAAGAAATCCATCGAACAGAAGGTTCTAAAGAGGATGTTGAAATTCTGAGTAAATTTGGATTAAATGTTTATGAAGAGGATGTAAAATTGAATTACCAGTCTGGAGCGATGGAATCTGGTGAGCAGGTTGAATCAGAAAAAGTTGAGGCTGATGAAACCGGGGGAATTTACGCAGGGCTTAATTTTTTCTACAGCAGAAATTACGGGGATATAAAACCTGAGATCCCTTCAGGCATGGGTATTTTTTCTTCAGTAATAATTCCAGCGGATTTTATTAAATCTGCGGAAAAATTAAATATAAGTGATATCGAGTGCGGAGCAGGTTATTTGTATTCAGCAAAAGGGGAAAAGAGTATACAGAGCCTCTTTTTTTCTGCAGGGCCTGTATGGAGTTTCCAGCATTCTATCCTGGGGTTCGATTTCAACTGGCGCTTGTCAGGATTAATGGGGCTTGGATACTATTCCGTAAAAAACGGGGATAAAGAATCGGACGGGGTAAAGTGGAATTTTACCATCCTTGCAGGACCGGAATATAATTTTTCTTCGGTGATAGTTACCCCAAGGTTGAGGTTTGATTATATATACGACAGCTACGCTCCCCTTACAAGCCTGGGATTAAGCCTTGGTTTAGGACGTATGTTTTGATTATGATTAACAGAATATATAATTATTACAGAGATATTATTAGCCGGGGAATTGGCGGTGTTAAAAATATAATTTTACTGGTGATATATTTTTTATCTCTTCTGCTGAAGATTTTTATTGTATCACTCCCGCTTTATTCCTGCGGCGGGGAGTTTGAAACATTATTTGACGGTCCTTCGCTTATCTACTGGTCGGAAGAAAACGGCAGTGTAAACCGCATATATAGTGATGGCACAGGGAGAAAGAGAATTATAAGCTCAGATCATATTTCTCTTGATATCGCAGTAGAAAGGTCAGGAAGGTACATTTTCAGGGCAGTAGAAGATAGTTCAGGGAACTATCATATCAGGAGAACAGGAACTGAAGGCAGCGGAAATATTTTTGTGTATTCGCCAAACACTGATTTCGGGCCGTCGGCACTCTCTTTTGATAAATCCGGAAGAGAATTATTCTGGAATGAATATAGAGATGTTCCTGGCCTATTGAATAATGTATGGAAATCAGATTCGGATCTCATCCTTTTAAGTGAATTAAGGTGGGCGAGTGACGTAGTTTATAATCATATATATTCCATCTGTGTCGATACCATAAACAGAAAAATCTATTTTTCTTCAAATTCATACTATGATATAGGAACACCATCTGGAAGCGGAAATTCGGGATCATTATTTATGAGAGAGCTTGATTTGAATACGAATTCAAATCTGGCTGATTTATCAGGTTCCGGTCCGGGTGGGGACTCTATTCCTTTTAAAGGGATAGCTGTGGACGGCCGGGGAGGTTATGTATATTATGTAAAACATACTTCAGGTTCGCCGGCAATAATGAGATCTGATCTTAATCTGGCAAATTCTGAAGAGTGGATAGCTGCTGATGGTTTTGACATAAGTAAGATCGCTTTAGATCTGAACAGCCGGAAAATATACTGGATTTCAGCATCAGACAAAAGAATCTACCGGGGGAATATGGATCATCCAGACTCCGGGGTTGAAGTTTTTCTGAATACTGTAGGCATCCCTACAGGTATTGCCCTCGATTAGTTATTCCAGATACTCTTCAATTAGATTATCCAGCGGAAGAGGACGGGAAAAGTAATATCCCTGGAAATTATCACATCCCAGCTTTTTGAAAAATTCAAACTGTTCTTTAAGTTCAAAACCTTCAGCAACAACATGCAGTCCCAGGGAGTGGGCCATGTTTATTATATGCTCAACAATGGCTTCCTTTTTCCGGTCACCCGGCATTGTCTGCACAAAGGCCATATCTATTTTAAGTATATCAACCGGCAGTTCAGATAAATAGGAAAGAGAGGAGTAGCCTTTGCCAAAATCGTCTATGGCTATGCGGAATCCTTTCTTTTTAAGCTTTAAAAGATTTTCCCTCCCCGCTTCAAGGTTCTCTATAAGTTCGTTCTCCAGGATTTCCAGTGTTATCTTTTCAGGTTCAATGCTGTGTTGTGCTGCAAATGCAGAGAGGAATTCGCAATAATCTGAGCTTACAAGCTGATTTGTGGAGAGGTTTATGCTTATGTCGAAACGCTGCTTTATGTGCATCTCCATATCGTAAAAAGCTTTTCGAATAACCATGTCATCTATATCTTTTATTAGTCCCGCTCTCTCCATGAGGGGGATAAAATGGCCTGGTCCCCCTATTGCGGGATCCGGATTTGTGCACCTGAGAAGGGATTCGGCATATACCATTTTTCCGCTGCTGTCTACAACTGGCTGGTAGAATAGAGTGAACTGATCCAGAGAAATGCTGGTTCGTAAAAGATTAATTATATTTATTTTTTTTGAAGAGGAATCGGTAATTTTATCGGAAAATTCTGCGTATGTATTTTTATTTATTTTGGCTTTGCGCATAACACTATAGGCATTATCAAATATAGTATCAATATCATTGCCGTGATCAGGGAGATGAAGTATTCCAAGGCTTGCGCTCACAAGGTATGAATTGCCGGAAATAGGGAAAGGGTTGCGCAGTGAAGAAATGATCTTTCTGGTGATTTCTTTTGTTTTAGTTACACTTTGATTTTTTTCCAGTATGAAAACAAAATCATCACCACCTATTCTGTATAATTTACCCTCCATCGAAAAGTTTTCTATGAGCCTCTCACTGAGCAGATTAAGTAATTGATCACCTGTCTTTTCTCCGAATGAATCATTAAAATCCTGAAAGTCATCAATATCAATAAAAATCAGTGAGAATGTGGCGTCCGGATTTTCTGTATGTTCAAGCTTTATTTCCAGATCCTTTATAAATTTTTTTCTGTTATAAATATTAAGCATGGGATCATTGAACAGTTCATATTCCATAGCGGTTTTATTCTTCATGAGGTTTGCCAGATAATCTGAATAAATTTCAGAGACTGAAAAATGAATAAATAATATAAAAAGGGCCATACCTGTACTGGTGTGCGGGTATAATGTACTCACATGTCCTGCATAACCCTTATAAAAGAAAAGAATATAAAAACCTATCAAGTTGAAATAGAGGAGTATGCCAAGTGCTATGAGAATATTTTTTACAGGGGTCCGGATTTTGTTATATATTATAGATAGTGATATAAGTGAAATTGAATAAATAATATAAATCACCAGTAACAGATCAATTAAAATTACCATGAAGGACGGATTCTCTGGAGCAGATTTCTTTATCAACTGAGAGGGTGAACTTATACCCGATTCAGGTGAAATAAGCCCGGGATTAATGATAACTGCTGTAGTAATAAGAATAAAAAATACTGCCCCGGTCATGATCAGGATAGTATTAACTTTATTCTGTATGCTGTTTAATCTGAGTATTTTTGAAAGCATATATGGTATTGCTGTTAAAAAAAGCAGCAGTGAAACTTCCCCTGCAATTACAAAGTATCTGTCTAAGCCGTAATTAAGCAGAAGAAGGGAAAGGGTGCTGAAAATTATATATAAACCTGATGTTAGAATTAAGAGTAATTGCGGGAGAATTCTAATTCCGGATGTTTTATAGGAATATAAGATTCTGATAATTGCAAAAAAAACAAAGCCTGAAAGAAATATGGAGATTCCTGTATACGTAAAAGGGAGACCTGATAGGCTGTTCATTTATATAATCCTGTATCGTTCATTCCTATTTTTTACAGATCTTATCCTGATGTTTTTTAAGCTTATGTAAGGTAACTAATCAATAAAAGGGTGTAAAGCAAATTTTAATTATGAATACGGCTATTCTTTATATGCGGTTTATTGATTATTCATTTTAGTCTTATTATAGGAGTATTTCCTTTCAAAATTAGTACCCTTGTACTATTTACCTCTCATCAATATTCTATTAATTTATATGTATATGATTCTATGCTTCTATTATCTTTATATAAGGGAAGAACAGGATGAGGTGAAAGATTAATGATTATTGCTGCAGGTGAAATCCTCATTGATATTTTTGAAAATTACAGGAGAATAGGGGGAGCCCCCTTTAATTTTTCTGTTCACATGAAAAATTTCGGCCTTGATGTGAAGTTTATTTCGCGTGTTGGTGATGACAGTGAAGGAAGAGATATTATAAGGTATGTTGAGCTTAAAGGCCTTAATCCTTCAGATATACAGATTGATCCTGACCATGAAACCGGGAAGGTATATGTTAAGCTTGATGACCTGGGGGTTCCCGATTTTAAAATAGCAGATGATGCTGCATGGGACTATATTTCCTTTGATTCAGCACAGAGGGTTTCCGGGGATTATAGTGAAGGCCTTATATATTTCGGCACACTTGTTCAGAGGACAACCCGTTCTTTTGCAGCTTTGAAGGATTTTCTGGAATCGAAAGGTTCCCGATTCCTGAAGTTCTGCGATCTTAATCTCCGTCCCGGGGGTTGTAGTGAAAAAATTATTAAACAGTCACTTCATTACTCGGATATACTTAAAATCAACAGGGACGAAATGAAAGAGATTATGAACATATACTCTATTGATAAACCGGATGAATATTCTTTAAAGTTTCTATCAGAATCGCAGAGCATTAAAACAATACTTCTTACAGACGGGGCAGATGCAGTTAAGCTGCTGGATAAAGGGAGAATTTACTCCAGGGTACCGGATAAGATAGATAAAATTGCTGATACAGTAGGTGCAGGGGATGCTTTTTCAGCAGCAGCAGCCTGGGGGATATTAAACGGCAGGGATCCGCAGATGATTCTGGAAGCGGGGATAAAACTTTCAGGAGCGGTCTGCTCTGTAGAGGGCGCCCTGCCTGATGATATAAAAATTTATAATGAAATAATTAATCTTCAGGAGCCGGGGTAATGGAAAAGGAGAAGGGGTACTATATTCAGCTTTTCAGCATACATGGTCTGTTGAGGATGGAAAATATGGAACTGGGGCGGGATGCTGATACAGGAGGGCAGATAAAGTATCTTGTTGAACTGGCGAATAATCTCAGTGCTTCGAAGAGGGTGAGGAAGGTTGATCTTTTTACACGGTTTATTGATCAGAAGGATATTGACGAAAGCTATTCAATACCGGTTGAGAAGATTAATGATAAACTCCGTATTGTCAGAATTAAGTGCGGCGGCAGGAAGTATATTCGTAAGGAATTGTTATGGCCTCACATGCAGGAGTATATAGACAAGACTATAAAATTTATAAAGAGTGAAGGTGAAATCCCTGACTTTGTCCATGGGCATTACGCAGATGCCGGATATGTTGCAATGGAGCTGTCAGAGATTTTCGGTATAAATTTTATTTTCACCGGTCATTCGCTTGGAAGGGTGAAGTTCAGCAGGCTTCTTTCAGAAGGGATGGATGAAGATGATATTATAAAGAAATACCGGATTAATTACCGCATCAAAAAAGAAGAGGATGTTTTAAAAAATGCAGATCTGGTTATCTGCAGTACAAATCAGGAGCTTAAGGAGCAGTATGGTCTTTATAATAATTCGGGCGGCATTAATGCATCTGTGATTCCGCCAGGTATTGATATAGAGAAGTTCTATCCCTACTATCATGACCTGGTTTCTGAATCTGCAAGGGATGAGTTGCGCCTTCATGCAAAGGCTTCTGTGATCCGGGAACTTAACAGGTTTTTGATCTATCCGGATAAACCTCTTATCCTTGCCCTTTGCAGGCCTGATAAAAGAAAAAATATTTCCGGTTTGATTAAAGCCTATGGTGAGGATCGGGAGCTTCAGGCTATTGCCAATCTTGCTGTTTTTGCAGGAATAAGAAAGGATATCCATGATAAGGAGGATAATGAAAGGGGTGTTCTTACTGAGATGCTTCTCCTTATGGATAAGTATGATCTTTACGGTAAGATGGCGATTCCCAAAAAACATGATTTTGAACTTGAGGTTCCGGAACTGTATAGAATTACAGCTGAAAGGAAAGGAGTATTTGTAAATGCGGCTCTTACAGAACCTTTTGGTTTAACATTGCTTGAGGCTGCCGCATGTGGTCTCCCGATTGTTGCAACAAATGACGGGGGGCCGATTGATATAATCAAAAATTGTAAAAACGGCGTGATTGTAAACCCTTTGAATGAAAAGGATATAGCTTCAAATATAAAATCGATTCTGGTTAATGATGAAAAATGGAGTGAGTACTCAAAAAACGGAATAGTAAATGTCCGTAAGCATTATACCTGGGAGTCTCATGTGGACAGGTATCTTGATTCCCTTGACAGGCTGGTGGCGCAACAGAAGAAGAATGTTGTAAAAGAACCTTACCTTGGAGATAGAATAGGGAAGAGACTTACGGGACTGAATTATATGATAATAACTGATATAGACAATACTCTTATTGGTGATGACAATTCGGGACTTCAGGAATTAATAGAATATATTCAGCGGAATAGAAAAACCACAGGATTCGGCGTTGCAACAGGTCGTACAGTCGATTCAGCAGTCACTTATTTAAAAAAGCACGGCATACCTGACCCGGATATAATTATTTCATCAGTGGGATCGGAGATTTACTACGGCCCGGAATTAATTTACGATAGAGGATGGGAGGCGCATATTTCCCATAAATGGACAGGAGATATTATTAAAAAGGAACTGGAAAGCTTCGATTTTCTTGAATACCAGGAGGAGCCTGCACAGCGTAATTATAAGATCAGCTATAATATGGACTATGATAAGCAGAATTTTAAAAAGATTCACTCCAGGCTTACGGAGAAAAAGATCAGGTACAGCCTTATCTATTCACACAATGAGTTCCTCGATATTCTTCCCTATAGAGCTTCCAAGGGGAAGGCTATACGTTATATAAGCTATAAGTGGAGTATACCTCTGGAAAATTTTATTGTTGCAGGAGATTCCGGAAATGATGAGGACATGCTTAGAGGTGAGCCAAAGGCTATTGTTGTGGGTAATTACAGCCCGGAACTGGAAAAGCTTAAGGGCTTAAGACATATATTTTTTTCCAGCAGGCCCTGTTCTGCAGGGATTAGTGAGGGTATAGAAAATTATAAAATTCCTGATCATTCTGAAAAGAAATAGAGAGAGCGCTTTATTATAAACTAAACGTATTTTATTTTAAATAAAAGTTAAGGAATTAACAGTGAGGCTGTTTAATATTTTAAAGGAGGAGAAGGTAATGTCAATTAAACTGAAAGAGAAACTGATTAATAAAAAAGAATTCAGCGAGTTCAGGGAGCTTGTGTATATAATTGCTGAAGAAAAAGAAAGAATCCTTCTCCGGAATGATCTTCTTTTAATATACGAGGAGTTCTTAATTAAAAGAGGGGGGCAGATAAAAACAAAAAGCGGTTCTTCTGTTTATCAGTTTATAAGGAAGATTCAGGAGCTTTTTGTAAATGAGGACTACATTATTTTAATGCATCGCTACGATATCGCAAGGTACAGGTTCTACAGCTTCAGAATTGATACTGAAGTGATGGAAGAGATTACACTGGATGAATACCTGGATTTTAAAGATGAGAAAGTATCGGGCCCTTCAAAGCCGGGTAAAAATTTAAAGATAGATTATCTTCCATTTTATGATTATACACCGAACATTAAGAATCCGGAAAAAATAGGACATGGAATAAATTTTTTAACCAGATATCTGGCAAGCGGAATTTTCAACAGCCCGGAAAAGTGGAATGATAACCTTTTTAACTTTCTCAAGCTTCATAATTATAACGGGCAGCAGATTTTATTAAACAGTTCTGTGATAAAGGATTATGGATCATTTTACCATAGTCTTGAGAATATGCTGAGATGGCTTAAGGGGAAAAGGAGTGAGACCAGACATGATGATGTTGAACGCCAGCTCCGGAAGTTCGGATTTGAACCGGGATGGGGCGACACAGTTGAGTCTATGGTGCAGTCAATGCAGATTCTCCTTGATCTGCTGAATGAACCTTCAGTTGAAGGCTTTGAGGAGTTTATAAGCAGGGTTCCCATGCCCCTTATTTCCAGGGTGGTTATTGTTTCTCCTCATGGCTGGTTTGCCCAGGAAAAGGTTCTGGGGAAACCGGATACAGGGGGACAGGTAATTTATATTCTTGATCAGGTAAGGGCTCTGGAAAAACATCTGCAGGAGGATATCCGTAAATCGGGGCTTAAAATAAAACCGCAGATCATAGTCCTTACCAGGCTTATACCTGAGGCTGGAGAAACAACATGTAATTTAAGGAAGGAACAGATTCATGATACTGATAACTGCTGGATACTTCGTCTCCCCTTTAAAGATGAGAAAAATAATGATCTAAGGGAGTGGGTATCCAGGTTTAATATATGGCCCTATCTTGACAGGTTTGCTTTTGATGCTGTTCCTGAAATACAGGGGGAAATGCAGGGGAGGCCTGACTTAATAATAGGTAATTATTCTGACGGCAATCTGGTTGCCTCATTAATTGCTGAAAAAATGAATGTTATACAGTGCTCTATTGCTCATGCATTGGAAAAAACGAAATATCTTTTCTCCGATTTATACTGGAAGGACTTTGAGGAACATTATAATTTTTCCATGCATTTTACTGCTGATATGATCTCTATGAACAGGTCTGATTTTATTATTGCAAGCACCCACCAGGAGATTATCGGGACAGAGGACACAATGGGGCAGTACGAGTCGTACCAGTTTTTTACCATGCCCGGGCTAATGCAGGTTAAGGGTGGGGTTAATCTATTTGCTCCCAAGTTTAATGTAATTCCTCCCGGGGTTGATGAAAAGGTATATTTCCCCTATTATGAAAGGGATAACCGTGTTGAAATGAAGCGTGAGAAATGGGAGAAACGTCTTTTTACGGATACAACTGCTGATATTTTCGGTACACTTGATGATCCTTCATTGCCGCCGATTTTTACAATGGCAAGATTTGACAGGATTAAAAATATTACCGGATTAATTGAAGCATTCGGGTTAAGCGAAATTCTGAAAAGTAATTTTAATCTTATCTTTGCCGCAGGGACAATCGATCCTATGGCATCATCTGACCATGAAGAGAGAAACGAGATCAATAAAGCCCATGAACTTATTTTGCGCTATAAACTTGAAGGTAAAATAAGGTGGCTCCCCAGTGTTAATAAAATAGATACAGGTGAGGTTTACAGAATTATTGCAGACTATAAAGGTATTTTTGTACAGCCGGCGCTTTTTGAAGCTTTCGGCCTCACGATTCTTGAGGCTATGCTTTCCGGGCTTCCCACATTCGGGCCAATTTTTGGCGGGCCTTCAGAAATTATTGAGCATGGTAAAAGCGGATTTCTGATTAATACAAGTAAACCGGAACTTATTGCAAAGGGACTTGAAGAATTTCACAGGGAAAGTTCAAAGCATAAGGATCTATGGCAGAGTGTATCAGAAGCGGGTGTTTCCAGGGTAAGGGAGAATTATACATGGAAACTTTACAGCAGCAGTCTTATTAAGCAGACCAAGCTTTACGGGTTCTGGCGTTTCTCTGTTGCGGAAAAAGGTAAGGAGGAGATGGACCGGTACAGTGATGTTTTATATCATTTTCTTTTTAAGGAGCGGTCGGAAAAATTGAATTCCTGAGCTTGAAGATTTAAAGGATGCTGAATCAGACCATATATCTTCTACTATAATATAATCGTAAAAGAATATCGATTGAAAAGAAAAGAATCATAGGTATTACAAGAAAAATAAGAGTGAGCAGCGAAGAAATGGAATGCTCCGATGAATTGAGAAAAGGGAAGAGGTAGCCGGAATATGAGGGTACAATCCCCCCTCCTATGAGGAATACCAGAAAGTATTCTGAAAAGGAAACCAGAAATACAATAGAGCCGCCGGCAGCGATGGATGGGAAAATTACCGGGAGCTCAACTGAGATGAATGTCCTCAACGGGCCTGCTCCCAGATTTCTGGAACAGACCGCGGAATCTTCTCCGCATGCTATAAATCCTGCAGTAAGGGCCCTGAGCATATAGGGGTAGCTTACTGTCGTAAGTATAAGCACTACTCCGGCAAATGAATCGGTTATACCTGCTTTTAAAAAAGTATAGTGAGCACCCATGGCAAAGAGCATCGCAGGGAGGAGGGCAGGGGTGATTAGGAGCGATTCAAGAATAATTCTCCCCCGGAATTTGCGCCAGGCAAAAATACGGGCCGGGAGGAGGGTTATTGCAAGGGTGAGTATAACTGATGAAATAGAGTATAAAAAAGATGAAAACAGGGAAGCCAGTATTTCGTATTTCTGCGATATTATATAATTGAAGCTGTGCAGACTTAATGAGGTCGGGAGAAGTTGAGGATATGGCCAGTTCTGCGAGAAAGTGTAAATAGAGAGCAGAGCCGGAGGCAGAAGAAAGAAAAATATCATGAAAGTAATAAATATTTTATGCTTCATTATATCTTCCTGTCGCGAATGTCTACACCAGCAATCAGTCTTGAGTAGAGATAAATAAATAGTGTGGAAAAAATGAGAATTACAACAAGCATGGCCATTGCAAATGGGCGCATTGACAGGTCTTTCTGGAAAAAATAATCGAATATCCTTATACTCAGCATTCCCGGATTGCTGCTTCCAAGAACATAGGGTATTTCAAAACTCCCTATATTGTAGATAAAAAGAATTATGAAAACTGTACCTGTTACAGGGACCAGGTGGGGGAGGATAATGCGGATAAAAATCTGCCGGCTCCCGGCTCCCAGCATTAGAGCTGTTTCGATCAGCCTTTTGTCCAGTCTGGAGAGTACAGCGTATATCATAATAACAGCAAAGGGTGTCTCCTTGTATATACCGGCAAGTATTATATCAATCCCCAGCCTGCTGTAGAGAATAAGGGGGAAGCTCTCCATTGAATCTGTTAATCCGAGAAAATTGCTCAGTGATGAAAAGAATCCAGATCTGCTGAATAATAGAATTACGATAAATCCCACAGTAATGTGGGGTAGAATGAGGGGGATTCTTGTGAGTATGCCCCATTTTTTTAAAGATTCAGGGAGTTTCCATATCCTGTAGGATATATAAATTCCGCCAATTACCGAGATTAGTGATGATGAAAGAGAAACAAAGAGAGTCAGGGCCAGGGAATGGTAAAACCACCCCTGACTGAAGAGCTCTCTGTATGCAAAAAAATATTCCGGGTATGTGTAGCTGAAAACAAAAATACCCATAGACTGCATTACTGCTAAAAAAATTCCGCTCAAAAAAATTACACAAAAAGGTATGAGCAGAGGGAGCAGATATAATAATATTTTAATTCTGCTGTAATTCATTTGCCGGTAAATACTTTCTCCCATTCCTTTTCAAGCGCTTCCAGGTATTGGGGCGACATTTCAGGTACTGCATATTTCTCCAATACCTCTACAGGGAGTACGGCTCCACCTGAATTTAAAAGAGTAAACTTTTTCCGGATTTCCGCATGCAGTTTCGAAATTTCCAGAACAGGGAAATCGCCCCAGTTGGCCGGATCTTTTTTGGAGAGCTGAGCCTCCGGTGAAAGGAGAAAATTTGCCACAACCATTGCCCCGGCTTTGTTGGGGGCATTAAATGGAATCGCAGTAAAGTGAGTATTATAAAGTGATCCGTTCTTCATTACAAATGTTTTCACTGTTGAAGGGTATCTCCCCTGTAGTATTTTGTTGGCAGCATTCCCCTGGTTGTAGTTCATGGATATGAGAACCTCACCTTTTTCAAAAAGTGTCTCAAGTGCAGCCAGGCTTTTGGGGTATACTTTACCGTCGTTCCAGAGGCGGGGTGATAATTCTTTAAGATAAGCCATGGCTTTCTCTCTGTTTTTTTCAAAGAGTTCACGGTTATACTCCCCCTGATATTGTTTGTATCCCCCTGTTGCAGCGTAAAAAACCTGGCGAATAAAAGCTGAGCCTGTGAAATCGGGGGGCTGGGGATAGGTGAATTTCCCGGGATTTTTTTTAACCCATTCCATAAGTTTTTTGTATGTATCTGGCACATCCTTTATTACAGCTGAATCGTACTCAAAGACAAACTGAGCTCTTCCGTAGGGGATTTCGTACCCTTCAACAGGATAGCCGAAATCGTACTCAACAGTTTCAGGGTCAACATATTTTACAAAGTTGGGGAGACTGCCGCTTACCGGTCCATAGAGGAGTCCGTTCTCTTTAGCATTTTTAAAATTCTCCCCGTTTATCCAGAGAAGATCCATTGAGCCGGTATCTCTCCCCGCCTGTTTTTCTGTAAGGAGTTTATTAACAAAAACAGCCGCGTCAGATGGTATTCTCACAAGCCTGATTTTGTATCTCTTCTCCAGCTCCGGTGCCGCGTATGTGTCGATCCAGCTGTTTATGCTGGATGAACCTCCCCACATGGCAAATCTTACTGTTGTATTTTCAGCGGCTTTAATTGTATCCTCAAAAGATTCGAACACTGCATCTTCACTTCCCTTTTTACCTGAACATGATACTGTGAAAATAAGGGCTGCGATTAAAATAATTTTTTTCATTGTCTACTCCCTGAATTCTATTATTTCATCAACAGTTATATCTACTCTGTCACCAGGCTTAAAAATATTACTGCCGTTGAATGAAAAGAGTTCATAACCTTTATATTTTACATACACAGACCAGTAGTGCCCGGCAAAGTGGGACCGCTCAACTATTCCATGAGAATTTGAATTGTCACTCAGCTTTAAGTGAATAGATTCCGGGCGTATGTATACATCCTTACCTGACGCAGGGGCCTGATCACTTATCCCTGTAAGTAATACTGCAGGAATAATATTTATATCCCCCAGGAGGCGGGCTACAGGGATGGATGCGGGGTTTCTGTAGATATTATAGGGTGTATCATGCTGAAGAATTTCCCCGTTAATCATTACAGCTATTCTGTCAGAAATTGTAAATGCCTCTTTCAGATCATGGGTGACACTGACAGTTGTTATGCCGAATTTTTCCTGTGTTGATTTTATGAATGATGCAGTACTGTTCTTTAGCTCCTTGTCCAGGTTGGCAAAGGGCTCATCCAGAAGGAGCATGGGGGGGTTGAGTACAAGGGCCCTTGCTATTGCTGTGCGCTGTTTCTGCCCTGCTGAAATTTGTGAAGGGTATAAATTCTTCTGTTCCGATATGCTGAAAAATTCCATGATCTCTCCTGTTTTCCGGTTCAGGGAGGATTGAGTTTCATTTCTGGCTCTCAGTCCAAATGCAATATTTTCAAAAACCGTCATATTGGGGAAGAGGAGATAATCCTGGAAAACCAGAATAGGGTTGGAGAAATTTTTTTCTCTTTCACTGAATTCAAGGGACCCTGAATCGTGATTCTCGATCCCCGCAATTATCTTAAGGAGTGTGGTTTTTCCTGATCCGGAGGGCCCCACTATTGATATAAGTTCCCCTCTGTTAATTGTCAGGTCAATATTGCTCAGTACTTTTTTACTGCTGTAAGCTTTATTCAAGCCTGATATTTTTAGAAACATTATTCTTCCATCTGCTCCTGTTCAGGTTAGGTAATTCAGGAAAAATTATACGCTTTTTCCCGGAATGTTGGGATAAAAAAATTTTTTTTTAAATCTTTTTCCCACTGTCTACCCAAAGGGGGGACGTGTTAATCTATTATCACTTTGATAATTATATTTTTATATCTCTATAATTTCATTCTTATTTAATACATCTTCATCTTTAATATTCAATGCTTCAATTCAAATATTCAACAGAAATTCCACATGCTAAAGTGCTTGTTATCAGGTGCCCCCTTTGGGGGACAGGGGGTTAACTTGGATTACTCTGAAAATAAAGTTCTGATTTTTTCAATCCTTTTACGGTTTACACCCATATCTGAATAGCCGGTACGTGATGCTGAGCGGATATGAATTATTTTTTTATTGTCAGGGAAGTAAAATTCCACATCATCAACAAACCTGAAAATTTTTGACCTGAATTCAAAATGCATATAATCGTCTGTTTTGTTTATCAGCGTTGTCCTTTTCATCCCAAGTAGAAGAGATTTTAGTTTACCCGCAGCCTCATTTTTTGTTGTGCTGTATAATAATGGTTCAATAGAGTGTGAAGAATCTTTTTCAAATGATGAAACACAGTTAGGTGAAGAGGGGCATTTTTTCAGCTCTCCATTTTCCAGCCCAAGAGAGAGATTGTTTTTTGCTGAACAGCTCCCCAGGGCCATGAGTCCTGAAAGGGTAAATCCTATTATAAAATTACTTTTCATCTTTTTTTATCCTTATTTCTTTTTCAGTGTTTATTCCTAAACTTATTATTGTTAAAAATGTTCTATTATCCCCGCCGCCGGAGGCGGCGGGGGTATAAAAGTTCCCATTTTTACACTAAAATACATTTTTAGGAATTATCGTTAATTCTATTTATTTTTTCCTGAAAATTTTCTGAATAATCACAGGAAGGAGTGCAACAACTCCCAGGAAAATAAATGCAAGCATCATATTTAATGTAAATATGTCTGATGGTGAATCGATATTCTGTATCTGTTTCCCGGCGTAAATATATGCTATTGAACCGGGGAGTATACCAAGAGATGTGGTCCACACAAAAGTAGTGATGGGAATTTTCGTAAGGCCTGCAAGAAGATTGAGGAGAAAAAATGGAAAAACAAAAATGAATCTGAGCATGAGCAGATAATTCCTGCCGTTTGCTTCCAGTTCCCGGTTTAACCGCTCCAGTTTGTCCGCGTATTTTTTCTGAAGAGATTCACCGGCAATATATCTTGCAGCTGCAAAAGCTGCTGTTGCACCTGCTGTGGCGCCTATATTTACATGAATGACTCCGGCATAACCGAAAATGTAACCGCCGGTAAGTGTCATAATTGTGGCGCCAGGTATTGAAAGAGCAGTAACCGCAATATAAACAGAAGTAAATATTATTGAAGAAAGGGTATAGTTTTCCTTAACCGCACTGCTCAGTGCATCCCTGTTTGCCTTGTAGTACTCAAAGGTAAGGTAATCCCAGAGACCGGCAAAATAGGATATAGTAAAAACAGCCGCAAGAATTGCAAGAAGGAGTAATTTTTTATATTTCATCATTTTTTTTCCTTATAAAGTCTTTTAGTAAAGAAATTAAAGATTAGTTCTACCCGCCCCCTTTGGCGGCGTGGAGGATAGAGCATTTTATATTTTAAAAAAATCAGGAACTATTTCTGGTTCCATCTATTTTCTTCCTCTTAGAAATGATATAAATTTGACAACCGGGTTGCTCATAATTCTGTCAATATAGGCATCTTTTGAAATATCCTTAATAATGTCGGAATATGAAGGATAGGCATGAATAACCTTCTGCAGCTTATAAAGTGGTATCCCCATTGTTTTGGCAAGGTGGAGTTCATGCATAACCTCTCCGGCCCTTTCTCCGCATATATGTATACCGATTATTTTACCGTTTTTTCGTGTAATAACTTTTGCAAATCCTCTGAGGTTTCTGTCAGTTATTGATCTATCCAGGTGCTCATACTCCTTGCGGAAAATCTTTATTCCTGTGCCGAACATTTCCCGGGCCTCAGCCTCTGTTAGTCCGCTTCTGGCGCATTCAGGTGATGTAAAGGTTATCCAGGGCACATTACTGTAGTCAGCTTTCTTTTTGAATGGGAGGAGGGCATTGGACACAGCCACCTTTGCCTGGTATCCTGCCATGTGGCTGAACTGGTAGGGGCCTGCAACATCACCGCAGGCATAAATATTTTTTGCGCTTGTTTGCATGTACTCATCAGTTGTTATCCCTTTTGAGCTGTAATGAACCCCCGCAAGCTCAAGTGAGAGCCCCTCAATATTCGGCTTTCTCCCTGCTGCAACAAAAATTTCTGCTGCGGAAAAAGTTTTTTTCTCTCCATCCTCTTCGATCATTACTTTTTTTACAGCTTTACCGAAAACCTCTTTTATAGAAATTCCGGTATAAATTTTTATGCCAAGAGATTCCATCTCTTCAGTAATGAATGATGAAACCTCCCTCTCTTCTCTTGGGAGAATGTTCCCCTCTGCTTCAAGAATAGTTACATCTGATCCGAGCTGGGCAAATGCTGTTGCCATTTCCGCGCCAATAGCTCCCCCCCCTATGATTATTATACTCGCAGGGACCTGTTTAAGGTCGAAAATATTCTGGTTGGTCCTGTATTCCACACCTGACAAACCGGGTATGGGCGGGATTGACGGACTTGACCCGGTTGCGATTATTATTTTATCAGCTGAATATTCCTTATCACCAATCCGCACATTGTGGTTGTCAATAAACTGCGCATGCTTATGTTCAAAAACCTTAATGCCCGCTTCCTCAAATGCAGCAGGCGGATGGCTGTTGTATACATTCTCCCTGATATCCTGCACCTTCTTGAAAATTTCACTTGTTTTAAAATCTTTCTCTTTAAGGCCCGGTTTTATACCAAGTTTATCCATAGTGAAAAGCGATCTGTATGCTGCAGATGATTTAAGCAGGGCTTTGCTGGGTATGCAGCCTGTCCAGGTGCATTCACCGCCAAGTTTTTCCCTGTCTGCCATTGCAGTTTTTTTACCCAGGCCTGAAGCAAGTTTTGCTGCAGTAAGCCCTGCAGATCCCTCTCCGATTACAAGTACATCAAAATCATATTTTCTCATATAGACTTCCTACCTTTTCCCGATTTCAATATATTCAATATAAGCAGTTGATGACTCCCCTGTATTATCAGAATCACTCATTATAGCTATTCCTGCTATTTCCGGAGGATCCTCACCGAATGCTTTTCGATAGTCATTAAGTATATTTACCCTTTCATCAATCCATTCCCCCTTCCTGCTCTCTCCATGCTGAAGTATAATCATTTTTGACCTGTCAGTGTAGGGGCTTGTTAAAATTGCTGAAGAATGTTTTCTGTTTGCCCAGATATAATTAAGTGAGCTGTGGGGCGGGTATTCTCCATAGATAAGTTTCGCAGCGCTATATTGCGCACGTGTTGCAAGATTTGCTTTTTCAGGATTATATTTAAAAATCACATATACCCTTATGGGGTAGTCGTCACCTTTTTTTAACCGTGCATCGCCGCTTTTAAATACATTGTCAATTTTCCATCTCCATTTAACTGCAGGGTATGTATAAACATTGAATTTCTCCTTCAGGATTAATCCGGAGGCGGATGCATTAGATTCAGCTTTAAGTATGTTTCTGTTATCCTCTTTAACAATTGTGTAGGTACTATGTTTTTTAATTTTAGGGAAAGTAAGCGGTTCCCATCTGACCCTGGAATTGAAGTCTTCCCTTATAAAGCGGTTCTCCGGAACAGCTGCAGATGCTATGAGAAGGAGAATGAGTGAAATGTAGAATATATTTTTCATTGATCAGCCTTTATTCAGAATCAGATTTATTCATATTTAAGGTTTAATATACTTAAATAAAAACAATAAGTCAAGGGGGGGGAATATGAAATTATGGCAATATGGAGAGAAATAAAGTGATATCATTAATTTTCTTGAAGTATTTGGATTTATTTTTAATGATTGAATGAAATTAATAAAAACCAGAGGAATTTATGGATTCAGTAAAGCTGGGCAAAAGTGATCTTAATGTTTCAAAAATAATTCTCGGCACATGGGCAATCGGCGGCACCATGTGGAGTGACTATGATGAGAATAATTCAGTTAAGGCTATTGAAGCTGCAATTGATAATGGTGTAAATACCATAGATACAGCCCCGGCATACGGTGCAGGGCATGCAGAAGTTCTTATTGGATCTGTAATTGCGGGGAAAAGGGATAAAGTAATTATAGCATCAAAGTGCGGACTTGATATAGAAAATGGAATGAGAAAAAATCTTAAACCTGAATTTATAAGGTACGACCTGGAGCAGTCGCTTAAGAGACTTAATACCGACTACATAGATCTTTATCAGATACACTGGCCCGATTCTTCAGTTAATATTGAAGATACAGTTGAAGCTTTAATGAAACTGAAAGATGAAGGAAAGATAAAATACGCGGGGCTATGCAATTATACAGGTGCCCAATTAGAGGCTGCGGTGAATTGCGGCGGCCTGGTATCGCTTCAGCCGAACTATTCATTGCTTGAGAGAGGAATCGAGAAGGGGGATGTTCCTTTCTGCATTGAAAAGGGTATAGGAATAATAACCTACGGTTCACTTGGCGCAGGTATGCTCACAGGGAAATACAGGGAGCATCCGCAGTTCAGAAAGAATGATGCCAGAAGTTTCTTCTATAGGTTTTTTAAGAAACAGTACTGGCCTGCTGTGAAAGCTGTGGTGGACGCGCTTATTAATATTTCACAGCAGAGGGGTGTTACTCCGGGGCAGGCGGCACTGGCATGGAATCTGGCAAAACCGGGAATATCTGCAGCAATCGTGGGTGCACGAAGCGCTGAGCAGATGCTGGATAATATTGGAGGGGCATCCCTTGTTCTTTCGCCTGATGAGGTTACTGAACTTGACAGGGTTTCGGAAAACATTTACAGCTGATTTCACTTCTGATAATGTTTAATGAAACGCCTGTCTATCAGGTCTTTAACGACATAGGGGAGCCTCCCTCTTAAGAGGAAAGGTTTTCTGAATAGAATTCCCCTTTCAAAACCGGTATTAAGAATTGCCATGTAATTTTTCTGCGGTTTAAATGGAATCAGCGGTAATCCGGATAAATATGCCTGGAGGTTGTGGAAAATAATCGGGTTCTGTTTTACAGCGTAAACACCGGCTTTCCGTAAAGGTTCATTTTTGAAATGAATACAGTCCCCGGTTCCGAATACTTCAGGGTATTGAGGGGACTGGAGGTATGTATTAACAGAGAGTCCCCCTTCATCGTTAGTTACAATTCCTGAATTTTTGAAAATTGAAGAGGGCCTGACCCCTGCTGCATTAATAATAATATCAGTGTCAAGATTTCTTCCGCTTTCTGTAATAACCCGGTTTCCCTGAATTGAAACATCACCTGAATTCTGAAATACCCCCACCTGAATTCTTCTTAACTCTTTCGATATTTCATTGTAGAACTTACGGTTCAACTGTTCCAGAAATATCCCCTTTTCAATAATCATTATTTTCGCAGGTATCCCCATTTTAAATGCCAGATAGCGTATATTACATGCGCTCTCTATACCTGCAAAACCCCCTCCGATTACAGCGGAGCTGAAACTTTTCCCCTTGAATTTTTTTATAATATATCTTCCAGCTTCGTAAAGATTTACTATAGGTTTAACCGGGAATATATTTTCACCTGTACCCGGATTATAACTCATTTCACTCCCTGTGTTAAAAGAAACAACATCATAATAAACTGTTTCACCGGAAGAAGTGATAAGCTGTTTCAGGTCAGGGTTGAAAGCTGTAATACTATCTTTGATAAATCTGCCGCCGTTCTTTTCTGTGATTGATTCTACATCAAACCTGCATTGTTCAGGTTTATATGTTCCGGAAATCATCCCCGGTCCCATACCTGAATAGTAGTGGTATTTATCAGGGCTGATTACGGTTACATCAAAGCCGGAGTTTTTTACATCACTTATTTGATTCAGAAACATGAGGTGCCCGTGACCTGCACCTGCCAGCACTATTTTTTTATTCATTTATAATCAGTCCTTTTTTCATAATGCAGATACCACTGACGTAGGGGGGTTGAGGCCACAAATATCCAGGCATAGGATGCTGTTTTGTCATTAACAGACCTGGTTGCGCCGTTTTCAAAAAGTGTTTTAATGGCCAGATGAGATTTTCCGAAAACCGCATACACCAGGGAAGTGCAGCCTTTGTTGTCACAGGCATTTATGTCAGCGCCATTTTTCAGGAGCAGTTCAATAATGGCTGAATCATTTATATAGGCTGCAATCATAAGGGGGGTTAAACCTTCTGAATCTCTGGAGTCAGGATCAATGCCTGAAGCTAACAATTGGATCAGTTGCTCCTTATTCTGCTGATAAACAGTTTTGTGTATAGAAGATACCTTTTTTGTGCTATTCTCTTTATCACCTTTATATTCAGCCTCTATATAAAGGCGGGACTTCCATTCTGTAAAAAAGTTTTCAGCTTCCATTTTTTTTAAGCCTTTACGGCGATAGTGGATTTGTTCCATTGATGAAATCATTTCAAAAAGCTCAGAAGAGGATAGTTCGTCCTTAATCTTTCTGTAGGCGGACTCCCTGAAAGCCCAGGTCCCTTTGAATTCAACAATCACTTTTTTTAAATTTTTTTTATTCATTCCTGAATAATCTGCTGCTTCAGGAAGTCCCCATTCCTCCTCAGGTAATATACCTGTGTGGAATAATATTCCGGAAAGTTTTATTTTATCTTCACCCTGGAAGGAATTTTTATCCCTGAAATATTTGTCGTAGAGCTTTTCTGATTCATTAATACTGTTTTTGATTATTTCACCTGAAACAGTATTATATTCAAAAATAACATAAAGAGTTTCTTTCTTAACCTTATCCCATCCCCCTTTACAGATGAAATATAATGAAGCGCCACGTCTGTGCCATTGGGTATAATTTCTGTCAAAATCAGACTCGATTCCCGATATTTTTTTCAGTTTCCCGTTTTTTAAATCATAAGAGTAGAGATTTATGGATCTGAAGTGCTGTTCCCCCGGAATAAAAATTAGATATAAGTACCAACCAGGTTCCTTTAGCTTATAATCGCATAAAAAATATATTTTATCATTATAAAGAATCCCTGAGGAAATTTCCTTAAAAACATTAATTTCTTTTCCCATGAGAATATTTCTCCCCCCCCATAGTCCGGATAGGAGATATAGCATAATCAGTAAAATTGTTATCCGGGGAATCATTTTTTTTATGTGCTTTTTATCTTTATTTGCCATAGGAAAAGTATAATAATGGCTTTGATGAAAGTCAATTATAATCCGGCGTGACTATTTGTATCGGGGCAGGTTATTTATATATCCCTGTTTCAAGTACTGACAGGTAGAAGTCCCAGTTTTTTTTATATTTCTGCTTTAATTTTTTTACATCACTGGTATTTTCCAGGTCATCAATAAACTCATCTCTGGTTTTAGCAAGAAGCCATATTAGCAGGTCTGTGAGGCGGCTTCTGCTGTAGCGGAGTCTGCTGCTGTTGGTTGAGCCGAATATATTGTTGAACTGTTTCATGAAGATTGTCTTTGTTTTTTCTCTCAGGCTGTGATCATTAAGTCTGTAGGTTCTTGCTATCAGTCTGATGTAAGCAGGGTGCTCAATGTAAAAATTTATGGCAATTCCGGATACTGTCTTAAATCTTTCAAGAATATCTGAGGGTAACTCCAGATCCTGCCTTGCAAGTTCATCACGGATGTAATCATAAAGTTTTTTATAGGCATGCTCAAATACAAATAAAAAGAGCTCTTCTTTAGAAGAGATATATTCATAGAGTCCCCCTTTGGAGATTCCGGCTCTTTTGATTATACTGTCAGTTGAGCTTTTTTCATAACCACATGTTCCGAATTCAACTATACATGCATCAATAATGATGTCTCTTTTCTGATTTGGGATATTAAAAAAAAGAGGTTTCATTTATACTCTCCTGCTTCTATTCGCAGGAGAGTATAAATTTTAATCAGAATCATGTCAACAGTAACTTTGATCAAATTTACTTAATTCCGTCAAATGAAAGTTCAACAGTTTCTGGAGATTCAACTTTTGTCATAAGGCTTACTGCTATTGTAAATACCGCAGAGACCGGAAGCGCAATAACGAGAGGATCAACAAACTGCCATCCCCCTCCCATAAGAGTAACTTTACCGAAAAGTGCTTTGCTCACTCCGAATATTGCAGCTTCTTTGGCATGAAGAAAAAGGAAACAAAAAATTGAAACAGTTAGTCCGGAAAAAATTCCCGCAATGGATCCTTTTCTTGTAAGTCTTTTCCAGTAAAGTGAAGCAATGTACGGGGAGAGAAGACTTGAAGCCATGAGTCCGAAGAAAATGGCAGTTGCCTGAGCAATAATTCCGGGACCCATTTCAAGAGCGATAAAAACTGTGAGAATAATGGAGATTACAATTCCGATTCTTGTAATTACCATGCTTTTACCGGCAGCATGACCTTTAAGTATTTTTGTCTCATAAAAATCCCTGCCGATTGATGTGCCGATTGCATGAAACTGTGAGCTGAGCGTAGACATGGCAGCTGACAGTATAACCAGCAGGAAGATATATCCGAACCAGGAAGGCATGGCGCTGTTTATGAATGCAGGGATAACCCGGTCGGAATTCCCTTCAGCAACAGTTATTGCCAGCGTGCCGGTTTTCTGGAAAAAATAGACGTTGGATAGAGCGCCCACTATGAGTGCAGTTGCAACGGTTGTCAGGATAAATATCCCTCCAATCAGAACAGCCCGGTTCATCTCTCTATTGCTCTTTACAGTCATAAAACGTACAATCAGCTGCGGCTGAGCCAGTACGCCAATACCCACCCGTAAACTGTGCAGAGCAGGACTGCCAGTATGAGCATTATGTAGGCTGCTGCTACTGACGGATCAGGTATCCCTATAAACATCTTTTCTCTCCTGTGGTTGATAATTATTACTTGAGGAATCACAATTGCGACTGGATAGTCGGTTTGAGCTTAAGAGAAATCCCCGGTGGCTGCTTCTTCCTGAGTGTAAGCGTTATTTCCGGGGAATATTCTTCCCGACTGTATAGTCGGTTTAGCCGGGGAGTAATTTTATGTCAAGAATAATTTCAGAAAAATTAACAGCTTCGGGAGGTGTAATCAGAATACCGAAATACCCTTTTTTCCTGTTTCTTTTTATAGAATTTTTTTCTATCAATATTATAATTATACTTGATTTGATTCCGATTATTATTTAATTGTATCATATAACTGATATAAATATATAGAAGATAGTTATTTTAATACAGCTTAAATGGTCGATTCACTTTAGTGCCTCTGGTTGATAAGATCAGAGGCATGAGAGTAATATATTTTAAGGTGTATTATTATGGTTGCTTCAAAAACCTCTATACTTTCCAGCAAGGTTCATAGCGGTGAACCTGTTAAGCTTGCTTTTCATTACAATACCCAGGCAATAACAAAATTTATAAATTCATTATTTATTAAAGTTTTATCTCAGAATGATATGAATTATCTTCAGGGGATGATTGAAACAATTATCAGGGAGATGGTAATAAATGCAGTAAAAGCCAATTCCAAGCGTGTCTATTTCAAGAAAATGAATCTTGATATCAACAATGCTTTCCAATATCAGCAGGGTATGGAAAATTTTAAAGCCTACATGATAAGTAATATGAACAGCATGCCGGTTGAATTAAAAGAGAGCGGATACAAGGTTGAGCTCCTTTTGAAAAAATCGGATCAGGGTTTTAAAATAATAGTAAAAAATAATGCAGGTCTTCTCCCCTTTGAAGAGGAGAGAATTAAACTTCGTATAGATAAGGCCAGGGAATATACGGATTTTACTGATATTTATATGGACATAACCGATGATCAGGAGGGGGAGGGGCTCGGTATTCCACTGACGATTCTTTTCCTTAAAAATTCAGGTTTCAGTGATGATTCTTTTTCTATAAAGTCATCGGGGGATGTTACAGAGTCAGTACTTGACATCCCATTAAAGACAAGGCCTGCTGAGATTATGTCAATAATTCAGAAGCAGATAGTTAGTGAGGTAAATGAACTCCCCACCTTTCCTGAGCATATTATTCAACTGCAGACCATATGCAGGGAAAAAGATGTGGCAATAAACCGTATTGCAGACAAAATATCATTGGATCCTTCTCTGACTGCATCTGTCATGAAGCTTGCAAATTCAGCTGGATTTATTACTTCAAGACATATTGATACAATAAAGGATGCTGTTACAATAATCGGGCTTAAAAATCTTAATGCACTCCTTGTAGTTACAGCAACCAGAAAAATAATGGATGACCGGTTTTCATCTTTTAGAGATGTATGGAATCATTGTAATAAAGCGGCATTTTACGCAAGGAACATTGCACTTGAGAAAAAATTAAAGGATGCTGCCGAGAAGGTTTTTCTGGCATCTCTTCTCCATGATCTGGGTAAGATCGTTCTTTTATCCGCAAATCCCGAATTAACTGAGCATATCTCAGAAGTTACGGTTAAAAGACAGATGAGAACTTCAACTGTCCTGGAGGAAATTACTATGGGGATAAGTCATTCTGCAATAGGTAAAATGATAGCAGAGAAATGGAATTTCCCGGAGTATATTAGTGAGGCAATTGAGTTTCATCATTGTCCCCTTAATGCCTGTGCTGAACATAAGGCTGTGGTATATATCACATATCTGGCTAATGTGATGTGTCTGCTGGAGGAGAGAAAATTCGATTTTATGTATATGGAAGATGATGTATTAAAATTTTTTGGTATCCCCGATGAAGATGAATTCAACAGAATTCATGAAAAGTTAAAGGGTCTATATGTCAGTCAGCCTGTATTCTGAAATATGAAATCGGGTAAAATATTTTTCTGACTATTGACCATCTCCTGAAAGAATATTATATTGATGATAATCATTCTTAAACTGGTTATCTAAAAATAATTCTCATTCAGGGGGCCGCAATGAACTATTTCCTATCTGCAGCATTCCTCAAGGTATCTGCTATCTCGGCATTAATATTTGTTTTGCTCGATCTTTTATGGCTTTCAGTTGTGGGGAAAAATTTATATTTCAATACTATGGGGTATCTGGCAGAGATAAGAGACGGCAAAATTGTATTTAATCTTAAAGCCGGAATTACTGTACAGGTAATAATTGCTGTGGGTCTAGTTTTTTTTATTTCTATGGCTCTTATTATTAATAACACCCTGCTGAATTCCATTGCAGTGGGTGCAGTCTCGGGGTTTATCCTCTATGCAACATACGATTTAACAAATCTCTCTTTTGTAAAAGATTATTCACTTACAATAACAGTAATTGATATTACCTGGGGTACTATGCAGGGTTTACTGGCAGGGATTTATGTCTATTATCTTACACGCTATTTTTCATCATAAAATTATTATTGAGGAAAAGAAATTATGGAAGAAAAAAAATTTTCTATAGCTGTAATCGGTTCCGGAGTGGCAGGGCTTACAGCAGCTTATTTATTGGATAAAAAGCATAATGTGTCGCTATTTGAAAAAAATAATTATCTTGGCGGGCATACCAATACTATCGTCATTAAAGATGGCCCTGATGCCGGGACCCCGGTTGACACCGGTTTTATTGTTATGAACCACAGGAATTATCCTGTCTTAACCCGGCTATTCAATAAGCTTGGCGTTGAACTCAGGAACAGCAGCATGTCCTTCGGGTATTATTGTGAAAATACGGGTCTGCAGTATTCCAGCAGGGGTGTGAACGGCCTTTTTGCCCAGAGGGGGAATGTTTTTAATTCAAAGTTCAGGAACATGATTAAGGATCTTTTCAGGTTTTACCGCACTACAAAGGATGAGCTTGAAAGGGGAGTTATAGGTGAGGTGACACTTGCGGAGTATCTTTATGGTCATGACTTTTCCGAGATGTTTGTAAAGCATCATATAATCCCCATGGGAGCTGCTATATGGTCTACACCTGATGAGGGGATGATGAATTTCCCTGCTGAATCTTTCCTCCGTTTCCTTAATAACCATGGGCTGTTGACATTGACAGGCCAGCCTCAATGGAAAACAGTGGTGGGAGGGAGTCATGATTATGTTAAAAAAATGCGGAAAGAATTTACAGGCCATGTTTATAATGACAGCAAAGTAACAGAAGTAACCAGGGGTGAACATGGCGTTACTGTAAACGTTGGTGACGGAACAGCATTAACTTTCGATTATGCAGTAATTGCAGCTCATGCAGATGAGGCTTTTAAAATGCTGAAAGATCCTTCCCCTGATGAGAAGCGTCTCCTTGAGCCATGGTTTTATCAGAAGAATCATACGATTCTTCATACAGATCCCTCTGTAATGCCCACAATAAGACATGCCAAAGGATCATGGAATTTTATTAGAGAGAAATCAATTGGTGATGATTCTCCACTTTCTCTTACCTATCATATGAACAGGCTTCAGGGATTAAAGACCGCAAAACAGTATTATGTGACCCTTAACACAGAGAAAAATATCCCCCGCGATTCAATAATCGAGGAAATAGATTATTATCATCCAGTTTATACTTTTGATTCAATGAATACGCAGGGAGATCTTCCTTCATTGAATGGGGTAAATAGAACTTATTTCTGCGGCAGCTATTTCGGTTACGGCTTCCATGAAGATGCAGTAAAGTCCGCTCTTAATGTAACTAAAATGTTCGGGATTGATATATGAATTCAATGATTTATGCCGGAGAGGTAATGCATTACAGGGGGCATCCGGTAGAACACACATTAAAATACCCGTTATATTTTTACCGCTTTGACCTGGATGAACTGCCCGGTTTATCGAAGCAGCTTCCATTTTTCAGCTTTAATAAATTTAATATATCATCACTGAAGGAAAAGGATTATTTATCCGGCGGTTCGATTAAAGATAATATAGTAAAAATTCTCAAAGATAAGGGTATTAAAGATAAGATCCGGAGAGTGGAGCTGGTTACATCAGCACGGTATTTCAATTATGCATTTAATCCTGTCAGCTTTTATTACTGCTATGGTGCTGGTGAAAAAATTATCTCTATTGTTGCAGAGGTCAATAATACCTTTGGTGAAAAACATCTTTATATCCTCTCCGGTGAGTCGAAATCAATTATAAAGGGATTTATTTGTTATAAGCATGATAAGGAGTTTCATGTCTCCCCTTTTAATTCCATCCACGGAAGTTATGAATTCCATTTTTCTGAAACCTCTGAGAATTTCGGAGTTGTTATAAATCTGATAAGGGATGGTAAAAAGATTATGACAGCAAAGCTTTCAGGTGAGCCTCTTCCTCTTACTTCAGGTAATCATCTGAAAAGATTAGCGACTTTTCCTTTTACAACGTTTCTAACTGTTCCCAGAATTTATAAGGAGGCGTTTAAGCTGTTTTTTTTACGTAAGCTGAAATATGTCCCAAAGCCTGCTCCGCAGAGCAGCATGACTATTGGTAAAATCCCGCCAACAGGTTTTGAAAAATTTGCTGAAAAAAAAGTCACAGATATTTTCAGCAGAATAGAAGGGGCATTTCTTGAAGTGATTTATCCTGAGGGGGATGTTAAATATTTCGGGGATAAAAAATCCTCTAAAAAAGCGACTCTTAAATTATACAGCTGGGGCTTTTATTCCAGGATACTGATGAATGGTGATATAGGTTTCGGGGAGTCATTTACTGAGAGAGAGTGGGATTCACCCGATCCTGTTGTCCTGATTCGAATTTTTATTGAGTACCTTGATATTGGAGACAGTAACAACCCGGTGATGAAAAGTGCCGGTAATTTTATTAATAGAATTCTTCACAGGCCTAAGCACAATACCATTTCCGGGAGCAGAAAAAATATAAGTGCCCATTATGATCTGGGTAACGATTTCTTCAGTACATTTCTTGATAAAAGTCTTATTTACTCCTGCGGAATATATAACCGTAAAAGCGATACACTGGTCAAAGCGCAGATTAACAAGGTGAATAAAATAATTGAGCAGGCTCGAATAAACTCAGGGGATCATGTCCTGGAAATAGGTTCAGGGTGGGGCGGATTCGCCCTTGAGGCTGTAAAAAAAACCGGCTGCAGAGTTACAACAATAACTTTATCACAAAAACAGCACGACTATGTTCAGGCTCTGATTAAAAGGGAGAAGCTGGAAAAAAAGATTACTGTTCTGCTGAAAGACTACAGGAAGATGGAGGGATCTTTTGATAAAATTGTTTCCATTGAAATGCTTGAGGCTGTGGGCCATGAAAATTTTGGCTCATTTTTCGGGGCATTGGAGAAACTGATGAAGCCCCGGGGGATTGCGGTACTTCAGGTAATAACCACTCCTGATAATCATTATAATGAGTACAGAAAGCGGATTGACTGGATACAGAAACATATTTTCCCCGGAGGGCATTTGCCTTCTGTTACAGCCTTAAGTAATGCCATGGCTGAAAAGTCCGGTTTTTTTATGGAAAATCTTATAAATATAGGTCCTCACTATGCTTTAACATTAAGGCAGTGGAGAGAGAAGTTTAAAGAAGCAAAAGATTCACTGCTAAAATCCGGGTATGATGAGGTTTTTCTGAGAAAGTGGCTTTTCTACTTTCTTGTATGTGAGGCTGGTTTTGCATCGAGAATTATTAATGATGTAATAATCACACTTACCCGTAAGGGGAATAATTCCCTGCCTGAACCTGGCGGCTTATAAAAAATTACCTGAATAAATATTTTTTTAAAAAAAGTATTGACAGCAACTCCCTTGTGTTTCTATGTATAGAAACACAAGGGAGTTGCTGTCAATGAAGAGAAAAGATAAATTAAGTAATAAGTGGTGGCGTAAAACTTAAATAGTTTTCCGTGGAGTTTATTTATGTTTCCGGATTAACCCGGTTATAAATTAAAATTTAAAGCTGCGGCAATGAAACCGCGGCTTTTTTAGTAATATGGAGGAATTATGTATCCTGATTTAAAAAAAGTGAAAGACCTGGCAAAGAAATATAATCGTATACCGGTTTATAAAGAGCTGAATATAAGTTCCATTGATCCACTGATGATTATGAAAGCAATGGAGGGGGAGGAGAATTTTATTTTCCTTGAAAGCGCCAGGGGGAAAAAGAGTATGGCCCGCTTCTCCTATTTATGCTTTAATCCTGCTGCCATTATCAGGGCAGAAGGTGGAGGCGTTACAGTTTCAGTAAAAGGGGAGATCAGTAAAATCGAAAAAGATATTTTCAGTTTTATAGAAGAGGAGATACTGAAGTACCGCTCCCCGGATATCAGAGGTTATGGCGATTTTAACGGAGGGTATACAGGCTATGTAAGCTATGAAGCCATAAACTGTGCCGGTATACTGCGCAGCTCTGTTAAGGAGAGGGAAGATCTCCCTCTTGCTGAGCTTCTGCTGATTGATGATTTTATTGTTGCTGATAATCTTACAGGTAAATATTTTATTGCAAGCGCTGTTTATACAGAAAAAGGAAAAATTGAAGATCAGATTCTGTTGTTAAATGATCATTTTAATAAACTTGAAGAATATATTGTGGGCTTTATTAATAATCAGAAGATACCTTATCTCCCCTCAAGACCGGCTGATGTTGAGATGTTCTACAGGGAATCTGATGAGGATTTTATGAGGAAAATTGTATCGATCAAAGACTATATCATAAGCGGTGAAATAATTCAGGCTGTGCTGAGCAGGAAGATGTATATTAAAAACAAAGTTTCACCCTTCAGGTTTTACCAGAAATTGAGGCAGGTTAATCCTTCACCCTATATGTATTTTCTTAAATTCGGGGAAAATCATATTGCCGGATGCTCACCGGAGACTCACATTAAAATTAAAAAAGGAAAAGCTTTCCTGAAGCCGATCGCAGGTACTGCATTAATACCATCTGATCTATTAGAAAAGAAGATGGTACGGAGAGAATTGCTTAAAGATCCCAAGGAGCGTGCAGAACACCTTATGCTTGTTGATCTGGCAAGGAATGATCTGAGCAGAATTGCAAAGAGAGGAAGTGTTACTGTAAAGAAATTTATGAAGGTTGAGGATTATTCCCATGTAATGCATATTGTTTCAAATGTGCATGCTCTGCTCCCTGATGATGAGAATGTTGTAAGGGCATTTAAAAATACATTCCCTGCAGGCACTGTGTCCGGGGCTCCCAAGGTTCGGGCAATTGAGCTTATCAATGAGCTTGAACCGGAAGTGAGGGGGGCATATGCCGGGACTGTTGGATACTTCGGTTTTAATAACAACTGCGATACATGTATTACTATCAGAACAGGATATTTTAATGAGGGGAGTGCATATATTCAGGCAGGAGCAGGGATTGTCTATGACAGTGTGCCTGAAAAGGAAGTGGCGGAAATTAATAATAAGCTTAAGGCGCTAACCGGAAGTATGGGCTATGCAGTGTAAGGAGGGGATCCCAATGATGCTGATGATTGATAATTACGATTCTTTTACATATAACATTGTTCATAGTATAGAGAAAACCGGACTCAATGTTGATGTGGTTAGAAATGATGCAGATATTGATTCCATAGATTTTGATAAATATGGCGCAATAATACTCTCCCCCGGACCATCTGATCCTGATAATGCAGGTATTACACTTGAGGTTATAAGGAGAAATAAAGCCAAACCTATGCTTGGGGTATGTTTAGGGATGCAGGCGATTGTTCAGGCTTTTGGCGGGGCTATTGTCAGGGCTCCCGGAATAATGCACGGTAAGCAGGATATGATTAATCATACAGGAGAGAATATTTTTGCTCATATCCCGCAGAAGTTTAAGGCTGTAAGGTATCACTCCCTTTGCGCGGAAAAGTCTTCACTTCCGGGTGAACTGGAAATCGAAGCTTTTTCATCTGACGGGACAATTCAGGCAGTTAAGCATGTTGAGCATAAAATTTTCGGAGTACAGTTCCATCCTGAATCATTTATGACAGAATATGGTGATGCTCTTCTGGGAAATTTTATTTCTATTGCAGGTATGCAGGCTTGATGACTGAAGATACCGGGGATTAGAATAAGTTTTTTAGGCTCATTCCGGATTTTTGGGAAAAGTAATAATATTATTTATTTCCACATATTCTGGAGTCAGCCCCCTGTCCCCCAAAGGGGGCACGTAAAAAAACATGAGTAAGTTGATAAATCAAAGAATTAAAATATCCTTAATATTGTTGAACTTGCAAAAGATTTACGGAACAATATAAAGGGAATAGTTATAGAATTACTAACAATTATATTTTCAGAGTGATAATAGATAACTCGTGCCCCCTAAATCTTCCGGGGAGACTTCCAGACTCTTTTAACAAATGAAAAGTTTAATATCACAGCCTTTAAGCCCCCCTCCGGGGGGTTTGGGGGGCCGTTGCGGAACTGTGCAGTTCTTAATTATTTCAGGCTAATCTCTGGCCTGAAATACTTTCTGCTATATTATAGGCATGATCACCGATTTTTTCAAAGCATGTGAGCATATCAATAAAAATCAGGCCCGGTTCAACTGCACATTGTTCTTCATTGAGGCGTTTTATATGCTGCTTCCTTAGAATTTTTTTAAGCTCATCAATTCTGTTTTCGATTACTTCAGCCTGGAGCATTATATTCCTATTGTTAAAGTCAATATTTGCCGCAATGAGATCGAGGAATTCCCTGGTCTTGCCGCTTATCTCCTGAATCTCCTTAATGCCGCTTTCGGTAAAAGTGAGGTTTTTATCGTATTTTCTGCGAAGCAGCTTCATGAGGGATTCGCACTGGTCCCCTATACTTTCAAGTTCTGTAATTTTAAGATGCATAACTGATATTTCATTACTCTGGTCTCTGGAAAGATTGTTGCGTGAAACCTTGACAAGGAAAGTGGAAATTTCATGCTCCAGAAGATCTGTCTGATTCTCCATTGTCTGTATCTGCTCAATCTTATGCCCCAGCTTCCTTTCTGAATTTTTAAACACATCAGTGATGAGGTCGAACATCTCAGAAACTATAGCCATCATTCTCTGTATTTCCATTCTTGCCTGGTTGATATTTATTGCAGGTGTTGAAACCAGAACGTGTGAAATATATTTTAGCTGAAAATCTCTTGTAACAGGATCATCAGGAACTATTTTTTCAGCTATTTTTGCCAGGTATTTAACAAACGGCAGAAAGATTAGGGTGTTGATTATATTAAAAGATGTATGGAAAGCCGCCATATGATCTGCAATAATAAGCTGCCTGTCAGCAAGAGCAGGGGCAAAGGGGTCACCCGGTATCATCCAGTCTACAAAGGGGACAAAAAATGATTTAAAAACCATGAGCACCCATATTACGCCAAAAACATTAAAAAGCATGTGAACCCTGGCTGTTCTCCTGGCTTCTGCTGATGACCCCATGGCTGCAATGTTTGCTGTTATGGTTGTTCCTATATTTTCACCAAGGATCAGTGCTGCTGCTGTATAAAAATCTATTATCCCGCTTGCAGCGAGTGTCATGGTCATTGCCATTGTGGCGCTTGATGATTGAATAATCATTGTGATAACAGCGCCTACAAGAACAACTACGATAGTTGACATAATCCCTGCAGCCTTGTAGGTTGACATAAAATTCATTATCACTTCAGATCCCCGCAGGTCTTTCACTGAATCACTCATTATTGATAATCCAAGGAAGAGCATCCCGAATCCCAGAAGAACGTCACCCCAGGTTTTTACTTTGTCATTACTGAAAAATCTTGTAAAAAAACCGATTCCTATAGCAGGGAGAGCAAGGGCTGTAATCTGAAATTTAAATCCGATAAATGCTATTATCCATCCTGTTACAGTTGTGCCTATGTTGGCGCCCAGTATTATTCCTGTGGCCTGGGTAAGATTAATCAATCCGGCACTTACAAAGCTGATAAGCATAACTGTAGTTGCGCTGGAAGACTGGATTGTAGCTGTTATTCCAAAACCGGTAAGTACACCTTTAAACCGGTTGCTTGTTGCTTTCCAGAGAATATTTTTTAAACTTTCGCCTGTAGCTATCTGCAGACCTTCGCTCATAATTTTCATGCCGTAGAGGAAGAGACCAAGACCGCCAAGAACTGCTGCAGTTATACCGAACATTTATTAGTAACTCCTTTGCTTAATATCGATTTAATTACTGTATTTATTTCTAAACTTATTATTGTTGGAAAATGATCTATTATCCCCGCCGCCGAAGGCGGCGGGGATAAAAAATTGTCTATTTTTACACTAAATATATTTTCAGGAATTAACATTGATTTAATTATATATTACCTGTAAAATCTCTGTCCCAGTCTTTCCATACAGGTTCAAAACCTCTGTTTTTGATATATAGAGCCAGTTCATCAGGTGTTCGGGTATCCGAAATTTCGAACTGGGATTCTGAAGTATTAGGGGTGGTGTGTCCGCCAGGATCGGTTTTTGAGCCGGAACTCATCATCGTTATGCCGAGAGGCATCAGGTTGTTACGGAGTTCTTCGCTTTCCCTTGTTGACAGAACCAGTCCCGCATCATTGAGGAGGATCCTCATTACGCATATGGCGTGAGTTAGATCCCGGTCACTGACTGTAGAGAGGGGCTGAAATCCGCCTGCAGCATTGCGGAGTCTGGGAAATGACACTGTTATCTGGGATTTCCAGAATTTTTTTGTAAGATAAATGGCATGGAGCGCTGTAAAAAAAAGCTCTACCCTCCAGTCTGTAAGTCCCATAAGCGGGCCTATCCCTATTCTTCTCATGCCTGCTTCACCGCCGCGGTCCGGGGTAAGGAGACGCCAGTTAAAGTCTCTCTTTTTACCTGAAGGGTGGATATTGCTGTATACATCTTTATTGTATGTTTCCTGGTAAACAGTGAGGCCGTCAACACCGGAATTAATAAGGAGAGTGTATTCTTCGCTGCTCATGGGATATACCTCAATTGAGATTGAGGAGAATTTCCGGTGTATTACAGAAACGATTTCTGCCAGTTTTTCCGGTGAAACAGCATTTTTATCCTCACCGGTTAAAAGGAGTATATGACGGAATCCCATTTTATAAATATAATCAGCCTCATCTTTTATCTGCTCAGGGGTGAGAGTAGTTCTTTTTATGCTGTTATCCCTGTTGAAACCGCAATAGAGGCAGGAGTTTGTACATAAATTTGAAATGTAGAGAGGGGTGTACATCTGAATTATGTTGCCGAAACGCTGTCTGGTAATAGATGCTGATTTGACAGCCATATCTTCAAGGAATTCATCAGCAGCTGGTGAAAGAAGATTGATTATATCATCTATGTCAGTGCCGCCGGAGAGGATGGAATGTTTTACATTTTCTTTTCTGGCTGAATATATCCTGTGGGATATACTGTTCCAGTCAAAGCTGTAATAGATGTTGTCAAACATATTATCTGAGGAAACCTGTAAGCGGGCTTGATGCTTCTGCAGTATTTTTTTCTACAGCTTTCCCGGCAAATCTGGAAAGAAGCCCTGCCTGTACTGCAAGTTTAAATGCTTCAGCAGTCATAACCGGGTTCCCGGAAACTGCAATGGCAGTATTTATTAAAACCGCATCTGCCCCTTCCTCTATTGCCTGTGCAGCATGAGAGGGGAGGCCAATACCGGCATCAACAACAACCGGGACATTCGACATTTCGATGATTATTCTGATATTATCAAGGGTTTTAAGTCCTCTGTTCGTTCCAATTGGCGCACCAAGGGGCATAACTGTGGCAGAGCCGGCCTCTTCCAGTCTTTTTGCAAGGATCGGGTCAGCATTCATATATGGAAGAACAATGAAGTTTTCTTTAACAAGAATCTCTGTTGCTTTAAGTGTTTCAATAGGGTCAGGGAGGAGATATCTGGGGTCAGGGGTTACTTCAAGCTTAATCCAGCTGCCGCAGCCCATCTCCCTTGAAAGGCGTGCAAGCCGTACAGCTTCATCCGCATCACGGGCCCCGCTTGTATTGGGCAGTAACTGTATACTTTCGTTTTTTATAATAGAGTTAAGAAGGTCATCATCCGGGTTATCAAGATCAACTCGTCTCAGCGCCACAGTAACCATTTCGGTTCCTGAGGCTTCAATAGCCTGCTGCATTATGCTGCTGGAGGAGAATTTTCCGGTTCCGAGAAAGAGTCTGGAATTGAAACTTCTCCCTGCAATTATAAGCGGTGGAATTTTTTCTATCAAATTATCCATCTCTTTCCTGAATTTTCCACTTAGACATATTTTTTTAAGCAATATTTGTCAATGATATAATTCTAAAAATTTTAAGTAAAGAGTATTGAGAAAAGAGATGCTTTTCATTATTTATAACAAAAATCAGTGTTAATTCCTTACCTTTTATTCGGATAAAATGTTCTAATATTGTTACATCTGAAGGGTATGGAGATATTAAAAAAAGCGATTAAATTTTTGAAATGTCTCAAAAAATGAAAAATGAGATTGATTATTTTAAAATAGATAAATAATAGTCCTATCAGCAGAGGGAAACAGGCAGCTGCGCGAACCCTTTTAAGGGGAGTGAGGAAAGTCCGGACATCACAGGGCAGAGTGCCGGGTAACCCCCGGGCGCCGCGAGGCGATGGAAAGTGCAACAGAAAATATACCGCCTCCCCGGACCCTTCAGGGGAAGGGGGGGTAAGGGTGAAATGGTGAGGTAAGGGCTCACCGCGTTCACTGTAAAGTGAATGGCAGTGCAAACCCCGCTTGATGCAAGACCAAGTAGTCAGCCGTTAAGGACGGCCCGTCCGTGGCTGAGGGTAGGTCGCAAAGAACCGTATGGCAACATGCGGTCAAGTCAGATAGCTGCTTAAACAGAATCCGGCTTATGGTTCCCTCTGCTGTTGTTATAATTATAAGTTCTTTCTGGAATTTCGGGAAAAGTGATAATATTATTTGTTCCCACATTTGACGGAGACAGCCCCCTGTCCCCCAAGAGGGGCACGTAAAGGGAACACTTGCGTATATGGATGAATTAATGTATTAAAGTGCTTTTTTTATTATTGGGTTTGTAAAAGATTTGCGGAATAATGTGGCGGGATTAGAAAATATAATTATCAGTGATAATAGATTAACTCGTGCCCCCTTTGGGGGACAGGGGGAAAATGATTCGAAGAGATCTGATTTCTCTTCCAACATTCCGGGAAGAGTTTAGTTTTATAATTCAATAATAAAAACATGGTATGAAATATGGAAAAACAGCGAAAAGTTATGATAGCCATTCTTACAATGCTTGTATTGATAGCAGTAATTGCTGTAATTGATGTAAGTCTGAGAATCGATAAAACCGCAGGACCTGAAATTAAGCTTAAGATGCCGCAGTTTGGACCTGGTATAGCCATTGTAAGGGTTGATGGTCCCATTGAGATGACAGGGCCCTCAGGATTCTCCGGTGTTCCAAAAGGTGCTGAGTCAGTGATAAAACGGCTTGATGAGCTTGGAAAAAACAGCGACATCAGGGGAATTGTTCTAAGAATTAATTCCCCGGGCGGAACTGTTGCTGCAACTCAGGAGATTTATGAAAAATTATGGAAACTTCGTAAAAAAAATATAATCCTTACGGCATCTATGGGTGATGTCGCTGCTTCGGGGGGCTACTATATAGCTTCGGCATGTAATCATATAGTAGCAAATTATGGTACAGTAACCGGCTCAATTGGTGTAATTGCCTATTCTCCTAATTTAAAAAAGCTTTTTGATAAGCTTGGTATAGGGATGAATGTTATTAAAAGCGGGAAGTATAAAGATATACTTGCCTCGCATAGAGATTTGGCGCCGGAAGAGAGGAAGCTGCTGCAGGAAATGATCGATTCATCCTACGATAAGTTTATTAAGGATATTGCCCGTGGAAGAAACATGAACGAATCGGAAATCATCCCTGTTGCTGACGGAAGAATAATGAATGGTGAAACAGCATTAAGGCACGGGCTGATTGATCAGACCGGTACATTTGAGGATGCAATCCTAAAAGCGAAGGAGCTTGCGGGATTAAAGGAGGATGCTCCTGTTTATGATGAAATTTTATCTCCTTTTGACAGTGTACTGGGCATATTGGGGAATTATTTCAGCGGAGGTTCTCTCTCTTTTGATAAACTATTAAGACCCGGAAAAGCTGTTGAGTACAGGTATCAGCAATGATTATGGATAAAATTAAATCGCTGGTATGGGCAGATTATTTTATTTATGCTCTGGCAGATCCGAGAGAGCTTTACAGGCTTATAAGTTCGAGAAAACCGGTGGGAATCTATGTAAGTTTTGCTGTTCCCGCTATTGTTGTAATTGCGGATATTCTTGCTCTTTCATTACTAGGCGAGGCAACAGGTTTTTTCTTTTATAAGATCACCTATGGCTGGATACTTATTTTGATTTATACAATCGTGAAAATTGCTGTCTATGCTTCATTAATCGACACTGTTTCCCAGTTCATGGGTTATGAGGGGAGAGCAGGGGAGGTGATTGCAATGGTGAGTTACTCCATGTTTCCCAAAGTATTTATTCTTCCCCTTGTTTATTTCTTTTCTATTATTAATTTCGCCCCAGGTTTTTTTTATGTATTCTTTATCTTTCTTCTTTTTGTCTGGTATGTTATGATCCTTGTTCAGGGGATTTCCGAAATGCATTCAATTGAGTTCAGCAGAGCACTTGCATTATATATAATTCCCGGTCTTCTTGCAGGTTTTGCTTTTTTCTTTATGTTTGTGCTGATTGTTATTTCAGGTGCGGGTATGCTTTTCGGATGATATTCCGGAAGGGATTATAAATCAGTTTTTTTATAATCCCCATTTAAGATGGAGATAAGTCATAGTTCAGCTTATCTCCATCAATTAGAAATCAGGTTTTTCCGGTCTTAATCTGACAATATGACGGTTTTTATCTTGCCTGTTTCGCTGTTTCTGTAAACCATAATGCAGTCGCGCCGTCACCTTCAAGTTTAAGTTTTCCTGACTGAAGTGCTTCCATTCTCTTGGCCTGATCCTGTGACGAAAGGACTTCAAAAGCGATGGAAGCGTTTTCCCATACAAGTGAAACTGTGGGGTCAGCAGCTATACCTTTATTTGTGGTTATTTCACCATTGTTAAAAGTATAGTATCTTCCTCTTGAGTTATCAGCTGTTTTAATCTGTACTGTACAGTTTTTCTCTGATACTCTTTTTTTGAACTCAGGATCCTTCTTAAGTTTTGCCTTAAGTTTTCTCCCCAGTAAGTAAAGCAGAATCTGAAATTTCATAAATTTCCCCCCTTCATATTTTTTGCGGGTAAACGCATTAAAGGCTCTTCTCATAAGTGGTAATTACTGAATTTTTTTATAGTAGAAAATGTATTATATATCACCGCCGCCGAAGGCGGCGGTGATATATAATATACATGTTAAGCAATTAACACTATTTTATAATAGTTTTTCAATAGCTCCCCGTATCCTGATTAATCCCTCTTTAAGGATTTCATCCGAGGTGGCAAATGAAATGCGGAAGTAATTGTCATTCCCGAATCCAATCCCCGGTACAACAGCACACTTTGCCTCTTCCAGCAGATATGCGCTGAGGGATGAGGATTTATATTCGTCATTGTACTTTTCTTCAACTTTTCCCCACCCGGGAAATTTATAGACTTCTTCTACTTTAGGAAAAACATAAAATGAGCCTTCAGGGTTGTAGCAGTCGAACCCGGGTATGCTGTTAAGACCTTCAACTACGAATTTTCTCCTTCTGTCAAAAGCTTTAACCATTTCAGCTACAACAGACTGGTCGCCGGAAAGAGCTTCAACCGCAGCGTATTGGGATATTGATGCCGGATTGGATGTTGACTGTCCCTGGAGGGTGTCTACCATTTTAATAATATCCTCATCCCCGGCCATATAACCTATGCGCCATCCTGTCATTGAGTATGACTTTGAAACACCATTAAGTACCATGGTGTTTCTGCGCATTTCTTCTGAAACATTAGCTATGCTGGTGAACTTAAAATCACCATAGACGATTGACTCATATATATCATCGGATATGGCCAGTATTCCCGCTTCCAGGATAACCTCTGATAAAGCTTTAAGTTCATTAAATGAGTATGCTGCGCCGGTGGGGTTTGATGGTGAATTTATTACCACTGCCCGTGTTTTAGGAGTAATACTGTTTTTCAGCTGCTCAGGCGTAATCTTGAAATCTGCTTCAGCGTCTGTATCAATTATTACCGGGATTCCCCCGGCAAGTTCGGTCATTGCAGGGAATGATACCCAGTATGGAGAGGGGATGATTACCTCATCTCCATCATTTAAGAGTACCTGCATAAGATTGTAGAAAGAGTGCTTTCCGCCGCAGTTGACTATTATTTCAGACAGCTTGTAGTCCAGATTATTATCTCTTCTGAATTTATCAGCAATTGCTTTTTTAAGTTCAGGTATTCCGCCTGAGGGTGTGTATTTTGTTTTACCTGAAGCGATTGCTTTAATTGCCGCATCTTTAATATTCTGCGGTGTGTCAAAATCGGGTTCACCTGATCCGAAGCTGAGTACATCTATACCCTGAGCTTTCAGCCGGGCTGACATTGCGGATACAGCAAGCGTTGGAGATGGTTTAACCTTCAGTATTCTGTCTGAAAATTTCATAGTTGATTATACCTGATTATAGATTTAGAAAATTTTTTATAATTCAAAGTGCTTCGTTCTCAACACCGCAGGATGCGGCGGAGAGATATAATCTTTTATTTTATACTAAAAAACCTGTTGTTAGATTAACATTGTAGAAATTTAATTTAAAAGATCAATATCATAATTATCCCATGTCAAGTTTTTTATGGAGAGAATGAATTTTTATTGAAATTAAAATTGAAATGAATAGCATCGACGCTAATATATTAAAAACAGGAATGTGTGATTATAATGAAAGTAAAACTCTGGGGAGTCAGAGGTTCTCATCCCACACCGCTGAATTCTGAAACAATAGAAAATAAGATTATCAGAGCCATGACACTGGCAAGACCGGGGGATATCTCCTCAGAGGAATCAGTAAAGGAGTTTGTCGGTAATCTCCCTATTTCTGTTAAAGGTACATATGGCGGGAATACTACCTGTATTGAGGTTCGTACTTCATCGGGTGAAATAATAATTATTGATTGCGGTTCAGGTATTATCAATCTGGGTAAGTCGCTTATGCGGGAGGATTTTGCATCGGGCAGGGGCGCTGCCAATATTATTCTTACTCACACTCATTGGGATCATGTACAGGGGATACCTTTTTTTACACCCTTTTATATTAAGGGGAACAGATTTAATATCTACTCCCCTTTACCGGATATTAAGGAGCGGGTAGAGTATCAGCAGGCTGAAACACATTTTCCTATAACATTTGATAGTATGGCTGCAGTCAAAAGATTCTTTTCTGTAAAATATGATGAAGTCTTTTTTATAAATGATGTGAAAATATTTACCAAGAGTATGCCGCACCCTGGCGGTGCATATGGTGTTCGTATCGAAGATGGTGAGAGCGTTTTTGTGTACACAAGCGACTGTGAGTTCAGTATAAATGAAATCGATCTTATTCATTCATTTAAAGAACTTTTTGAGAATGCCGATCTTCTGCTATTTGACGCGCAGTATACTTTTCATGAATCGATAACTGAAAAAATATCATGGGGGCATTCGTCAGCTTCAATCGCAATAGATATTGCCACGATGAATAAGGTGAAGAAGCTTATACTCTTTCATCATGATCCAAACTATGATGATGACAAGCTGGACAGCGTTCTTTCCAATGCTTTAACCTATGTGAGTGTTAATAAAAAAGCATCAAATGAGCTTGTTCTCGGTCTTGCCTGTGAAGGGGATGAATATAATATATAGTAACCTGCTGAAGTAGTTTTAAATATACTCTAATTTGATTAGGATTACTCCATCTTCTGGATTTTATCCAGAGATGAGGTTTTTCCCAGAACAATCAGTGTATAATTCTCTCTTATGATTTCATCTGCCGGAGGCGCTATAATAGTTCGGATATGAGTATCATCATAAGTATCATGGATTGCAGGTGTTTCAGAATATTTCATCCCCAGTATCTGACATCTGAATCTGGCCGCGATGTTCAGTTCCCGCAGATTTTTACCTATAAAGCTTGCCGGAGGATGCATTTCTATGATGGAGTAATCCTCTGTCATGGGGAGATAGTCCAGAGCATTTTTCATCGAAATCATTTTACCCATACGTATTGCCATGTCCCGTTCGGGGAAAACAATATCGTCAATACCCAGATGTCGCAGGATTTTTTCATGATCTTCAGAAATAGCTCTGACTATTATCCTTTTTGCACCAGCTTCTTTTACATATAAAGCTATTAATATGCTGGAAGACATTTCCTGCCCGATACTGATGATGATACCGTCATATTCCCGGATGCCGAGAGAAATAAGTACAGATTTATTTGCCGGGTTGCCTGTAATAGCATGAGTGATATAATCTTTTGCCCGGTCGACAGCTTCTTTGTCCAGGTCTACTCCCAGAACTTCACACTTACTATTCATAAGACTTCTGGCTATGTTAAAGCCGAAATTACCAAGCCCTATTACCATAAATTTTTTCATAATTTTATCCTATCATGATGTTTTCTTCTGCAGTTACATAAGGAGTTGATTTATTGTCTGCAGTGATTGCCGTTATTATGGCCAAAAGACCAATTCTACCGGTGAACATTATCAGTGAAATAAGTATTTTACCGTCATCAGGTATTGAAGATGTTATTCCATTTGACAGACCTACAGTGCTGAAGGCTGAAATTACTTCAAACAGAACGGATAAAAATGAGTTATGAAGGTCAAATGAGTGTAGTGACAGCAGGATTATTGTTGATATGTATATTACAGTGAACGAGAGAATAACCAGAGTGGTGCTTTTAGTAATAAGCTCATCACTTATTCGTCTGTGCCAGAAAACAATTTCATTTTTCTTTTTAAATTTGGCCAGTATTACTCCGGAAATAACTGCAAAAGTGGTAACTTTTATCCCGCCAGCCATAGATCCGGGGGAACCTCCAATAAACATCAAAAGCATCATAACTGTTAAAGTGCTTTCTCTTAACGCGGATATTTCAACAGTATTAAATCCGGCAGTTCTGCAGGTAATAGACTGGAAAAATGATATCAGCAGCTTTGTGCTGAAAGGGTCTTTGTTTATACTGTGAGACCATTCAAGAGCAAGAATCAGTATTGCGCCGGTTATGATGAGAATGAAGGTGGTGAAAAGAACAATCTTTGAGTGAAGAGAAAACTTTTTAAAAGTCCTTTCTTTTTTTCTTTTTTCAGTACTGATAATTTCAGTAAGGACGATGAATCCTAAACCGCCCGAAATTACTGCACCCATTATAGTCAGGTTTACAATCGGGTCGCTTTTGAAGTCCATAAGACTGTTGCTGAAAGTGGAAAACCCGGCATTGCAGAATGCGGATATAGAATGAAATATGGAGTGCCAGAGAGCGGTTTTAAAGTCAAAATGTTTTATAAAACGTGTAAAAAGAATGGCCGCAATGATAGTTTCAATTGTTAAAGTGTAAATAATGATACGCTTTAAAATTGCGCCTACAGGTATGGTTTGCAGGTTGTTATAAATTGAACCGAAGGTAAAACGCCATTTAATAGAAAAACCAGAACCGAAAAATGAGAATATTGCAATTGAAAATGTCATTATGCCGAAGCCGCCGAATTGGATGAGCATAAGTATAACTGACTGTCCGAAGAATGTAAAGTCTGATGCTGTATCAAGTACAATTAATCCTGTAACACAGACTGCAGATGTTGAAGTAAAAAGGGCGTCAATTACTGAAATGCCCTCTATTGTTGACCAGGGGAGGAGCAGCAGTACAGTACCTGCAGTAATCAGTCCTATAAAGCTTATGACAAACTGTCGTAATGGGGATCTGAAGAATGTTCTGATTTTTCCCTGTTTCTTTAACATAAGCGTCCGGTGTTGTGATTTAATTAATCAATGGAACTGGCCATTATTCTGTCAAGATTAAATTAAGCTGTATCTGATCCGGTTAATAATTATTCAGGGAGCTTCGAATCCCTGGGGTAGTTACTGATCATGTCAAATATTATCTCTGCCAGCGACTTCATATGTTTAATCCGGCTTTCAGGATTTATCCCGGGGAGTTTGTTGTAGGATACTGAGACACCTATCATGCTTGAGTAGATATATCTGGAGAGCGGCCTGGGGTTCTCTTCAAATTTCATAAGTTTGAAAAGTCTGTCAATTCTTGTAAGAGTTTCGTTCATTACAGCAACTATAGCTTTGCTCGATTCAGGATTAAGATTTCCCTGAGACATGAGGATTGTCATCATTCTGAAATATGTATCATTATCAGAAATAAAATCAATATATTTGTTTAGAAGATTCCTGAGACTCTCCTCCGGTCTGGTTTCATCAATCAGTTTATCAAGGATCTCGTTGAATACCCCCTGAGATCGTACAGCTGCAGCAACAAGGATTGCCTCCTGATTGGAGAAAAATCTGTATATAGAGGATGTGGCCATCCCCGCTTCACCTGCGATTTCTCTCATAGTCGCTTTATCAACAGGTTTGGTGGCAAATACACGCTCTGCCGCGTCAATGATAAGATCTTTACGGGCTTCCTTTTCATGCTGCTTCAATGTCTTTAAAGTGACTTTCTCTTTCATGTGGATAAAACTCCCTGATGCAAATATAAATGTTAAATTCTTAACCTGAACTTAGAATAAAATGGTTTAATACTATTCTGACGTAGTCGGAAAGGTATTAAAAGCATCATTATTGCGAAAAAAATACTGAATTTCTTTGTCATAATAGTGATTAAAAAAAATAAATCAAGAAGAAAAGATGATGATTGTCAGATAAATAATGTTATTATTCATTTGTGCGTATTTATGTTCATTAAAAAGTCAGCTTGTGAATAAATAACCGGAAATCGGTAATTATTCTTATCGATATTTTTTAGTGCAATATGATTTTTTAATATCCCCGCCACCTTCGGCGGTGGGGATATTAGAGCATTTTATTCTAAATAAAAGTTAAGAAATTAACGCTGATTAATTTTTGAAGAGGTTACTAATTTCATCTGTAAGACTGTTTATTTCATAGGGCTTGCTGAAAATTTTTAACGGATTGGTAAGGAGAGCCTGTTCCATGAGCCTGTTGTCATTAAGCGCAGTGATGTATATAAATGGTATTTTTTTATTTTTTAATACCTCATTCATTACATCAACACCTGTCATAGAATCTTTTAAAAGGATATCTGAAATTATCAGATCAGGTTCGTGTTCTATGGCTTTGAGAATTGCATCCTTCCCCCTGGAAACAAGGTCTATTACATTGTGGCCGCATTCCTCCATAACAGCTTTTAAGAACATCCCATGAATCATTTCATCTTCTATAATCAGTATTTTTTTTTCGTCCATCGCTCTTCTTCTTTGATCTCTCTCTTGAGTATTATGCTGTATTTCAGCCCGGAGTCAGATTCTATATTAACCGATCCGTCAAGCTGCTTTACAAGATTCCATATTATATCCATGCCAAGATTGCTGTTCTTGTCTTTTTCGAAATCCAGGGGGAGACCGGCTCCATTATCAGCAATATTGATAAAGTACCACTCCTTCTCCTGTTTAATTATAATATCTATTACACCTTTTGCACCATCAGGGAAGCCATGTTTTATAGAGTTGATAATTATTTCATTTATTATAAGGCCGCATGGAATGGCGGTATCAATATTAAGAATAATGTCATCACAATTAATGTTGAAAATAATTTTCTCTTTATTTATTGAAAAGACATTGCGTATTTCATCAATGAGAAAACGTAAATATTTTCTTAAATCAATATTTTCCAGATCATCATACCTGTAAAGTTTATTATGTATAATCCCCATAGATTTTACACGCATTACAGCGTTTAACAGGTGATCCTTTGTATTGCGGTCCCTGAGCTTCATGGCCTGCAGTGCAAGGAGACTTGATATGGTTGTAAGATTGTTCTTTATTCTGTGGTGCATCTCCTGGACAATAGTTTCTTTTGATTTAAGTGCTTTGAGGTATTCCATGGTCCTTTCCTCAACCATCTGCTCAAGATTCCGGTTTGTGCTGTTAATTTTCTCTTCATTGATTTTTTGTGTTAAGGCAATCCCCATGAGTGTTCCCAGTGATTCAAAAAAACTGATAAGATCCCGGGTGAATTTATTTTTTGTTCTGCTGTTAAGCTGCAGAAGCCCGATTATAGTTTTCCCGTCATGAAGAGGGATAAGCGCTATTGATTCAAATCCGCTGCTGCTGCAGGTATTTCTTATGCAGAATCCCATATGTTTAAGGAACCTATTTTCCGGAAAAGAACCGGTGCTGTTTGTCCAGAAACTCCCTTTTGCTGTAAATCCGGGTACACCTTTTATCTTCTCACCTTTCAGTACCAGGCCGCAGATGCAGTCAAGTGTGGAATTACTGCAGCTTAATTGGGGATTATGCTGAGACTGATCTCTGCTGATCAGAGAGTTCTCTTTTTTTAAAAAAGATGGATTAAATCCATGGCTCGCATAATAGGGGAAGTCATTACCGGCTCTAAGCCTGATTGCTGCTGCATCAATAGAAGAATATTCTTTTATAATCTTCAGAATTTTTTTGATGGCACCCCGTTCAATCCCGGATTTGTTTAATATTGCTAATACAGACAGGAATAGATCATGTTTAACAAAGGGTGAAGGCATTTATTACTCTCTCTGAATTATTTTTTATAATTTTTTTAGAATGTTAGTGGGGGATGTGAATCTTTTAAACTTTTTCCCCCTGTCCCCCAGAGGGGGTACGAGTTAATTTACTATAACTTTAAAAATATATTTTTAAAATTTCTTTAACTGGCTAAATCTAAAAATGCCTACAGCTTTTTTCTGATTCAGTTATATTGTTCGGCATATTTTTTTCAATCTCAACAATATAAACGGGTTTTATAATACTTTGATTCATCAACTTGCTCAAGTATTCCTTCTGCGTGCCCCCTTTGGGGGACAGGGGGCTGACTCCAGAGTATGAGGAAACAAATAATATTATTACTTTTCCCAAAAATCCGGAATGAGCCATATTTTTAAAATTCTTTCCCCCCCCTGAGAGGACAGGGGGACTACTACTGGTGACTAATTATCTTTTTATAGTCAAGAACTTTTAGGCTGGAAACTGACCTGCCGGTCAGAAGGGGAAATCATCCTCTATAATAACTTTCTGTTTTTCTTCTTCAGGGAGGTCAGCTGTTTTGTGTGATCTTATGCCATGGACATAAATCGCACGCACCGGACGTACAGGGCATACATGCTCACAGGCGCCGCATCCGATGCAGATAGTAACATCAGTATCCGGGATAACAAGATCGTCTCTGAATGGTTTCATGTAAACCGCTTTGGTAGGGCAGTGTTCCGAGCAGGCTCCGCATACAATGCCGTCAGTATTGGTTATGCAGTTTTCCAGAATAAAATGAACCTCGCCGATTTTAGTTACCCGTTTGGTTTTTACATCAAGAGGCTTTATTGCCCCTGTGGGGCATGCTTCGCCGCATTTAGTACAGTCGTAATTACAATACCCTGAATCATAGTCCATAAAGGGCTGTGTAATGCCTGATAATCCATACTGCATAACAGCAGGCTGCAGAACCCTTGTGGGGCACACAGATATGCATAGAGAGCAGGCAGTGCAGCTGGAATTGAATCTTTTTCTATCGATCGAACCGGGTGCTGTGGCTATATCTTTACGGCTAAATTTTACCTGCGATTTTTCATCTTTGTAGTAGATAAGGGGTGAATTCTCCCCTGCAAAGATTATCCCTGAGGGGAGAAGAGCCAGGCCTGCAAGAAATTTTCCCCTGCTTATTTGCGGAGTAAATATGCTGTATTGAGTAACTGATTCCTGATCCGCAGATTCCTCATTATCTGATCGAGCTTTTTTTGTAAATGATACGCTTCCGTTGGGACATTTATCTATGCAGTTGAAACATGCAACGCATCTGGAAAAGTCAACATTATGATTTCTGTAATCTATGCATGAACTTTTGCATACATTTTCACACTTTCCGCAGGCAATACATTTCTCACTATCTATTCCGATTTTAAAAAATGAAAATTTTGCCGCAAGTGCCAGAAGAGCGCCCACCGGGCAGATGGTGTTGCAGTATAATCTGCCGTATCTGATGCTTATGAACGAAAGGGCAATAATGGGAATAAGTGCTGCTGCAAATGCAAAATAGCTGATACTCCTGAAATTGATTACCGGTAAAGAATATATATTCATGGAGGCCAGAAATTTACCTGTGAAGTTATTAATCTGAACTGCAGCAGGAGCAATAACATGCCCTGCAAAGCGCCCGAAAAAACTGAGTGGTTCAATCCACTGGAAAAGAAGAGTTCCTGTAAAAAGGATACTGATCCCTGCTCCAATAAAAATTCCGAAATGGAGCCTGGTCCATGGAGCTGAAAAACTGTATTTTCTTTTTTTATTCATCCCTGATGCAGCGTCCTGTAGGGCGCCAAGTGGGCAGAGGAATGAACAGAACAATCTTCCCCATATAATAGTGAGTCCGATAATAAATATAAAACCTGCAGCTGCGAGAGCAGGCCCGTTGATAAAGTTTATAAAGGATGGGCCGGGCTGTAAAAAAAGGAGGGCGCTTCTTAAAGACAGGGGGATAATCTCATGGAAATCAATAAATGAAAAAGCAATAAGCCCGGTTACTGCAGCAGAAAAAATTATTCTTAGTAATCTTAATCTCTTCATTTCAGGATCAGATGACGATCCTTTTAATATTAAGTGAATCAAGATCTGCTGATCCGAGCCCCGCCTTTTCCGCGATCCTTATATGTCCTATGTCGCGGGGTGTTTTTATCCCTGATGACTGTGCCAGAACCATGGCTCCGGCAGCATCTGCAGCAACCTGATCTGCTGACATGAAAAGATATTTATACTCAACCAGATCCGATTTGCTGTATCCCCTGGGGCCGTTTCGTGTCATTACATTGTATGCATCTATTACTACCAGGTCCGGTTTCCTCAGTGCTGCAAAATCAGCAATACACTGATGCAGGCCCATTCTGTGCCAGGCATACCTGTCCCATATCACACCCATGAGATTTTTCATTGATGCAGTTATCATTGTAGATGAGTGGTGCTTTAATATAGGAACATTTATTACTGTATCCGCGTCAAGGTATACCCTGTGGACAAGGGCTTTTTTAAGGGTTACTCCTCCCGGTATTGAAACCTCCCTGTAGTAGCTCTTTGAGTTTGCAGGGATCATTTCCCCCCCTGCAGCTTTTACACTCGCCTCAATTCCGCTGTTTTTGTATGTATTTCTCCAGTGATCGCAGGTGTGATCAAAAACATAAACCTTTGATGCTCCAGCTTTTCTGCAGCTTTCAACTATTGCTTTAATAAGATCGGGATTTGTGTTTGCTCCGTATTCCGGGGTTCTGTCCCAGCCGATATTGGGCTTAACAAGTACAGTACCTCCACGCTTAACAAATCTGTTTATTCCGCCAAGATGTTCAATCCCTCTGCTGAAGAGGTCATCCGGTCCTTTACCTCCCCGCATTGCTACTAACTCGGGAAGACTGCTTCCGGATCGCTGCGCATTAAGATTTTTAATTATCAGAGGAAGAGATAATCCTGTAAGTGCAAGGGCTTTTATTTTTTCAGCAGACCTGTAAAGGAATGATTTTCTGGTGTGCATTAGTTCCTCTCTTTAAGTGTTAAATATCAGGAGCTTTATAAAGAAATTATAATTAGATTTTGTGTAAAAAGAAAGAATTTTGTTAAAAAAAAAGTATTATTGCCATAAGAGATATCATCAGGAATAATTACTTTTAAAAACCTGCTATTAGGCAGCAGTTTAATTTTGTGGGTACTGTCATTCCTGCGCATGCAGGAATCTCATAACTTTGATTATTTCAGGAGATTCCGGCAGTGCAGTCACGATGACTGCCTGCAAGCACAAAACATGATGTTTCAATAATGCTTGCCTACGTTATCACTTCGGCCGGAATGACAAATTTTTCCTCCTAAAAATCTGCAGCTACCCTGCTATAATCGAAGATATTAATAATATTATTATTGATTTATATGAATAGTTATATTAATCTTTAAAAAGATATTCGTTTTATAAAAATACAAAAAAATGAAAATCTGCAAAATAAAAATCATGATATAATGGTGAAACTTAATGTATACAATACTCCATCTTGAAACAAGTACGCTTTATAAAACACTGATCCGTGAAATCAGCGCTGAAATCAGTTCGGTCTATATTAATGCTTCCGGTACGGAAGAGGCATTTGAAGTATTGAAAAAATCTCAGGTGACCCTGATCCTTACTGCAATGGAAATCGAAGGGGGAAGCTCTATCGATTTTATTAAAAAACTTAATCAATCTGAATTCAAAAATATCCCTGTTGTTGTCTTTACCGGTAATGATACACTTGAGGATAGAGAGAAAATGTACGATCTCGGTATTGTCGATTATATTCTTAAAACATCGGGGCGTGATCAGATAAAGCATAATCTTGCCATGTTTAGAAGGGATGATCCCATTGCTGAAAAAATGGGGACTCTCCGCTACGCTGTTCTCGATGATAATAAAATGGACCGTAAAATAATCAGCCGTATTTTTTCCATGTATAATGTTTCTGATGTTGATTACTTTGATTCAGAAGCAAGCCTGATTGGAGCAGATAAAGATTATGATGTATATATTATTGATCTGGTTCTTAAAAATACAACAGGTGATAAAGTAATAATAAAGCTACGGGAGAAGGATTCAGATTGCGTAGTAATAGCAGTTTCCGGTGTAGATAATGTTAAAACAATCTCCAGGGTCCTCTCTATAGGGGCTGATGATTATATTACAAAACCCTTTAATTCTGAAATATTTATTGCCAGGCTGAAAACTAATATAAGGAGTTTTCTGCTCATGAGGGAGGTAAAAAGTAAGACAAAACTTCTTGAAAAGATGGCTGTAACCGATCCTCTTACTCAGCTTTATAACAGAAGGCATACTAATGAGAGGCTGGCACAGGAGGCTGAGAAGTTTGGAAGGTATAATTCAAAATTTTCTGTTCTTATGATGGATATTGATCATTTTAAAAGTCTTAATGATTCCTGCGGCCATCAGTTTGGTGATGAAATTCTGCAGAAAGTTTCAAAAGCCATTACTTCAGCTGTAAGAAATGTGGATGTGGCCGGACGCTATGGAGGGGAGGAGTTTCTTGTAATATTCCCGGAGATTGATTTAAAAGGTGCAGTAACTGTGGCTGAGAGAATCCGTGCTGCAATAGAGGGGATTGATACCCGCAGAGAGGGTGTAACGGTTACAGTAAGTGGAGGCGTTGCTGAATTTACTGGAGGTAATCCTGAACTGCTGATAAAAAAAGCGGATGAGCTTCTTTACCTATCAAAGGATAAGGGACGCAACAGAATCAGTTTCTGAAATAAGAATTATCACAGCTGCAGTATCGATACCCCATGGCGGGGTCCTTTTATACTTCCTGCAGCTGTTTTTTTATCTCTTTGAGTTTGTCAATATCGTCGGGCGCAAGACTTTTATCTTCGCTTAATGCCCTGGAAATTATTCCGATTAAAAGGCCTTTACCATGGTTATCAAGGCTGATTTCAGTATTTTTCTTTTTCATTTTTTTATTGTCTCATGTTGATTGTGATTGGATTTATACAGAGTATTTTCCACTCTTTAATTGTCAAGTGTATTAATCTGCACGGGCTTAATATCCTGCAGCTTCATTAAAAAAAATAAGCTCATTCCGGATTTTTGGGAAAGTAATAATATTGTTTGTTTCCACATATTCTGGAGCAGCCCCCTGTCCCCCAAAGGGGGCACGTAAAAGGAACGCTTGTGTAAGCAGATAAATTAAAGTTTTAAAACACCCGTTTAAATTATTGCCCCTACAAAGGATTTGTGTAAAAATATGAGGGGATCAAAAAAATGATCATTCTTGCGACTGAAATAGTTAAAGAAATGATAAGAATAAATTTCCAAAGTTATAATAGAATTACTCGTGCCCCCTTTGGTAGACAGGGGGAAAAGGATTTGAATGGATTTGTATTTTTTCCCGTCATTCCGGAATGATCTAAAAAATTATTTGTATATTTTATTGTTTATGTTTATAATTTAAATATCCTGTAATCATCTCAATTCGTAACTACTCAGAAACAGGTGGTATTCTATCTCCGCCGCGCCACAGGCGCGGCGGAGAGCGATTTCACCATCAGTTTATGAGTAGTTACCTTAATTCATAGTCAAAAAGGCGGGGTTAATATAAATGAAGATAACATGGTATGGAACTGCATCACTGATAGTTGAAATTGACGGATGCCGCATAGCGCTTGATCCTTATATTTCCCGGAATCCCCGGCTTCCTGGTGTTGATCCCCATGACCTTGCCGGGGTAAAGGCAGTTCTTGTTACACATGGACACTTTGACCATGCTGCGGATATCCCCTCACTGCTGAATGATCTATCTGTTCCTGTGTATGCCCCTGCTGAAACAGTTGAAGCCTTGTCCTCCAGGCCATGTTTTACATACCTCAACCTTCATGGGGTCGAGGCTGGTGAGGTCTTTGAAGTTGAGGGGCTCCGGATAACTTCATACCCGGCATGTCATGTAAAGTTTGATCTCCCCCTTATACTGCGTACATTACTCCGGGTTTTGCCTGAACTGATATTGAGGCCACGGCCACTTTTTAAAATTATATCAGATTATTTTAAATATCCGGAGGGGCGCATCTGCGCATGGGAAATAAAATCGGGTAGTAAGAGCATTCTTATTTTCGGGAGCATGGGGCTCGATCCGGAACAGAATTATCCATCACCTGATGTGCTTGTTCTTCCGCTTCAGGGGCACAGCTCAATTGAGAAACTTGCTCTTGAAGCTGCAATGAGAATAAAACCGTCAATTATTATGCCCCATCATTTTGATGACTCATTCCCTCCAATCAGTTCGCATGTTGATATATCCGTTTTTGCGGATATGTTGAAAAGCAAAATGCCCGGTGTTGAAGTGATTATACCATGTCACAGAAAAGAGATGGATTTTAGAAATAATTAGTTACGGGTAAATATACTTATGTCTGCAGAAAACCGTAAAACCATCCTCCTCGTGGAGGATGAAGCAATAAGCGCGCGGCTCAACAAAAGGATTCTGGAAAAGTATGGATATGATGTTATACATGCAAATTCAGGTGAAAAGGCTTTAGTGTTTATAAAAGTAAATCCCCGGTTTGATCTTATACTCGTAGATATTGATCTGGGTAAAGGGATTGACGGAATAGAAACTGCAGAAAAGATTTTAAAAGATCATAATCTCCCGGTTGTTTTTTTATCTGCCCATACAGAGCCTGCTGTAGTTGAAAAGACAGAGGGTATTACATCATACGGCTATGTTATAAAAAATTCCGGTGAAGCAGTACTTATTGCTTCAATTAAAATGGCAATGAAGCTTTATGAGGCGAAAGAGGATTTAAAAACTGCTGAAGAGAAATATCGTAATCTTTTTATTAATTCTCAGGTTGGTATTTTTAGAACAGATTTTGAAACTGGGCTTGTCCTTGAAGTAAATGACCGGTTTGCGAAATTACTGGGCTTTAAATGCAGGGATGATCTTTTGGCTGAGCCGGTTTATATCTCAGACTGGTATGCAGATCCTGAAGCCCGTGGAAGGCTTATTTCCCGGCTCAGAGAGAGCGGTGAAGTAAGGAATTATGAAGAGAAATTTAAACGGAGAGACGGATCAGTATTCTGGATAAGGTATTCAGCAAGGTTTGTACATGACAAGGGGTGGATTGACGGAGTAAATGAAGATATCACCGATTATAAGAGAGCTGAAGCAGAGAAAAATCTTATATATAATGAGCTGCGTGCCAGTGAAAAAAAGTACAGACTTATTTTTGATAATTCTCCATTAGGGCTTATTTATTTCAATAAAGATGGTATTATAACTGATTGCAATGATGCTTTTGTAAAAATTATTGAAACACCATGGACTTCTCTGATAGGCGTTAATATACTTATGTTTCCCGATCGCGGTATTATTTCAGAGCTTAAAAAGATCTTAAATGGGAATTCCGGCTATTATGAAGTGAATTATCGGCCAATTATTTCCGGGAAAATTATTCCTTTGAGGGTTGTTTTTGAATCGATTCAGGATGCGGACAAATCGGTTTTAGGCGGAGTAGCTATTGTTGAAGACATCACGAATAAACGTATTGCAGAACGGGCAATGCTTGATGAACTTGAAAAGGAGCGGGCAAGGATAGGTCATATACTTCATGACAGTCTCGGGCAGAAGCTTGGAGCGATTTTATATCTTGCCCAGGCTTTTGAAAAGAAGTATAAAAAAACCGGGGAATTATCAGATAATGATTTGAAGCAGCTTGTTGAAACTTCTTTTTCCGCTCTTGATGAGACCCGTTTATTGAGCAGAGGCCTTGATATTTCTATGATTGATATTGAAGGGTTTTTATTCTCTCTTGATGATATTGTATTGAGAACAACGAAAGTTTACGGTATAGAGGTAGAACTGGATGTGAGTGATTCTCTTAATAATTATGGAACACAAAAACTTATGAATCTGTATTATATTATTCTTGAGTCAATTAATAATGCTGTACGTCATGGAGACGCGGAAAAAATCAGACTGCTCTATTACGCAAAAGATGGCAGAGGTTATTTTACTGTCGCAAGTGAACAGAAAAATATTTATAAAGTAGAGAATCCCGGTATGGGACTGCGTATTATGAAGTACAGGGCGGAAATTTCAGGGATGGAAATTAATATTGTTTCCGATGATAAGAGGGTGGAAGTCAATATCTCCATGGGTGATATCCCGGAAAAATTTTAACGAATAATATGAATCAATAAACAGGTAATAATTTATGAGTAAAAAAATAAAGGTTATGCTCCTTGATGATCATCCTGCTATCAGGCATGGAATTGCCATGGCAATTAACCTGGAAGATGATTTAATGGTTTCCGCTGAGAGTTCCAATGTGGAAGAGGCACTGCAGTTATTAGCAAAGGGGAAGATTGATGTTGTACTTGTGGACATCTCTTTAGAGGGGAGTGCTGACGGATTCGATTTTATAAAAGCTGCTGCTGAGCGGTATGTTTCTGTTAAAACACTGGCTCTTTCAATGTATGATGAGGCCATTTACGCGGAAAAGGCAATTATGGCTGGAGCAATGGGGTATTTGAGCAAAAAAGAACCTGTTGATGAAATCATTAATGCAATACGAGAAGTAATTAAAGGAAATCTCTATCTGCCGGGAGATCTTTCAGAAAAGCTTATATTAAAATTAATGAAAAGAGGGAATGAGAATGAATCAAATCCTCATAAAAGCCTTTCCCCCCGCGAAAAAGAAATATTGAGCTTTATTGGTGCGGGGTTTACCCCCCGCGAAATAGCTCATGAGCTTAAAATAAGTATAAACACAGTAGAAACTCACAGAAAGAATCTTAAGGAAAAACTTGGATTTACTTCATCCAGCGAACTTGTTAAATATGCTATTAAAACGCTGGATTAATTAATAATTATATTTTTATCCTTAACAGGATACCACGATCCCTCACCGAATTCTGTTATATATTTTTTCATATTACAGCTATTGTTATAATCTCTCATAGTGTTATAATCAAACTATTAATTTATAAACACTTTCTGAATACAGGTTTAGAATAAAACTTAAAGTATCAATGATAGAGGTTTTATTCTATACCAGATGTGTTTATAGCTTTATCGGTTATAAATAAAATATGGGAGCATAAATATGATATTAGGGAAATTTAAAATTAGGTATGTAATTACTGGTAGTATGATATTATCTGTAATTCTTACAGTTTCGGTGATTGCTTTTATATCAATAAGTAATACCGGGACTCTGGTTAATACTGTTGCAGATCAAGATATTGAAACTAAGCTTAAAGCAGATATCAACTCCGCAAAAGTATATATAGAAAAATTTTATGGTTCATTATCACTAAAGGATGGGTCGCTGGTTGACAGCAATGAAGTCAGGATAGATGGTAATTTTGAAATGGTTGATAGAATATTAGCTGATTTGGGTGATGCAGCAACTATTTTTGCAAAAAAAGATAATGATTTTGTAAGAGTTGTGACAAATATAAAGGATAACTCCGGGAACAGGGTTGTTGGTACACTTCTGGGGAAAGACAGTGCTGCCTATGGCCCGGTTTCAAGCGGTAATCTGTTTATCGGCGAAGCGCAAATCATTGGCGTAAATTATTCAACAGCTTACTATCCATTAATAGATGAAGAGAAGGAAGTTTTTGGAATAATTTTTTTAGGAGTTCCGCGATCTGATATTGAAAATCTGGTTAGTTCATATTTATCTTCTACTATCAAGACTATAGCTTTAATTGCGTTTATAATAACAATAGTAATGTCGTTATTTTCATTATATATTGCTCTGAATCTTTCCCGGCCGTTAGAAGCAGCTGTTTTACATGCAGAACGTATGGCTGACCTTGACTTAAGTAAAGATTCTTCTGAAGAATTTTTAAGAAGAGAGGATGAACTGGGGGCTCTGGCGAAATCTTTCCAGAGTCTGAGTAATATATTAAGGGAAACTGTAGTAGGGATTATCAAGTCTTCTCAGCAGGTGGCCACAGCAACAGAGCAGATTGGGCAGGACAATGAAAATCTCTCCCAGAGAACATCTGAGCAGGCTTCATCACTTGAAGAGATTGCAGCAACAATAGAAGAGTCCAATGCTACAACAAAACAGAACTCAGATAATGCCATCGAAGCGAGTAAACTGACTCAGAATACCCTTGTACTTGCAGAGAATGGCGGTGTTGTTGTTGAAGAGGCGGTAAAATCTATTGGTGAAATCAATGCCTCCAGTGCCCGCATTGCGGACATTATATCCATGATAAATGAAATCGCTTTCCAGACAAATCTCCTTGCACTTAATGCAGCAGTTGAAGCAGCCCGGGCAGGGGACCAGGGGCGCGGCTTTGCAGTTGTGGCGGGTGAGGTGCGTAACCTGGCACAGCGTTCAGGTGAGGCAGCAAAAGAGATCGGTGTATTGATAAAAGACTCTGTTGATAAAATCGGCAACGGTACAGATCTTGTAAATAAAAGCGGTGAGGCTCTGCGGGAAATTATACAGGCGGTTAAACAGGTTAACAATATAGTATCAGAGATGGCAGCAGCAAGTGATGAGCAGAGACGGGGAATTGAACAGATAAATACAGCAGTAACCGAAATGGACAATATGACACAGCAGAATGCCGCCCTTGTTGAGGAGACAGCATCTGCCAGTGAAGAGATGTCGAGTCAGGCCCAGGAGCTTCTCTCTATGGTTCAGAGATTTAATGTGGGATCTGCACTGGAGAGCATAACAGAATACAGCAAAAGTGGAGAGAACAGGAGAGCGGGGATAACCGGAAGATCTTCTTCAGCAGCGGATGGGAGAAAATTAAAAACTGCACCAGTACAGACAGATATAAAAAAAGGACTCCTTGATGACGGCGGATACGAGGAATTTTAGATCCGGAGGGGATAGAGTAGGGGAGAGAATCGTTTCTTCTGACGACTGGCTTGTACCAACATTTTTATGTGAAGCATGTGTCATCCGGAGAAGGCCCCCTAAATCCCCCGGAGGGGGACTTTGAAATACTATTAACAAATTGAAAGTTTAATAACACAGTCTTTAAGCCCCCCTCCGGGGGGTTTGGGGGGCAGTTGCGAAACTGTGAAGCTCTTAACTTAATAACTCGTGCCCCCTTTGGGGGACAGGGGGAAAGCGAAGAGGTACTTTCGAGAAGGCTGTCTGAAATGTGAGTACAAGTCTCTTTGTGTGAGCGGGACAGATGAAGGAATAGTTGATCATCAGGAGTTATATATGGGTGAAGGCGGCATAACAGAAGTATTTTTAAATGAAGCAAAAGAGATTCTGGTAAACCTTGAATCTGATATAGTGACCCTTGAAGAGAAGAAGGATGATGAGGAGATAATAAACCGCATATTCAGATATTTCCATACTCTCAAGGGGAGTTCCGGTATTGCAGGTTTTACCGGGGTTTATGAATTTACCCATCATCTGGAAAACCTTTTCGATAATGTAAGATCAGGGGAAATGCCTGTTACTGAGGTTATTATTGATATTCTTCTTAACAGCCTTGACTGGGTAAGGGGTGAGCTTTTCGGAGATGTTGTAGATGAAAAGCAGGACGTTTTAAAATCTGAAATGATAAGCAGAATTGACGATATAATGGGGGAAAGTAAGGATAAACCTGAAAGTGATGATTCCGATTTTCTGAGCACTGTTGGGGCTTACAGCGGAGTAGGTGAAGGTGTAAGATATTTTAAAATTTCCATTCGTTTTAATGAGGATATATTTTTCAGCGGTATTGATCCCCTTATGATCATTGAAGACCTGAGCATGCTTGGTGAATTTATATACAACAGGGTGGATAAAAGCAGGCTCCCCGATTTTGTTAAACTGGAACCGGAAAAGTGTTATCTCTCCTGGGAGATTGTACTTAAAACAGAAGCAGATGAAAAAAAGGTGAGGGATGTTTTCCTTTTTGTTTATGAGGATAATGAAATAGATATTGAGAATGTTACGGAAAAGTACCATGGCATTCAGGATGGCGGATATGTTCCAGAAAAAAGGCTCGGGGAACTCCTTGTTGATAGAGGTCTCCTTAAAAGCAGAGACCTTGATGAAATAGTTAAAGAGCAGATAAAACATAATGCGAAGATAGGTGATATCATTGTGCAGAAGGGTCTTGCATCTGAAAAGGATGTGGTTGAGGCTCTTCAGGAACAGGAGAAGATTAAAAAGAGAATTGAAGTCTCCACTGTACGGGTCGATTCAGGGAAACTGGATAACCTGATGAATCTTCTGGGTGAAATAGTTATAGGACAGGCATCTATCCATAGAATTGCTGATGATCTTGAAGAGGATATGGCGTTTCGGCTGATAAACGCGCTCTACGGCCTTGACAGGGTTACCAGGGAGTTCCAGGAGCAGATAATGTCTATCAGGATGGTTCCTGTTGGAGGGACCTTTGACCAGTTCAGGCGTTTTGTCAGGGATACTGCACAGAGTCTGGGTAAGGAGATAAAGCTGAAGATTGAGGGCGGAGACACTGAGCTTGATAAAACAGTGATTGAAAGGATTGGTGATCCCTTAAAGCATATGATACGCAATGCAATAGACCACGGCATAGAACCTGCAGAGGAGCGGAGAAAAAGCAGCAAATCTTCATATGGAACTGTAACACTTAAGGCCTATCATCAGGAGGGGAATGTCTTTATTGATATTATTGATGACGGCCGCGGTGTTTCTATTGAAAGGGTAAAGAGTAAGGCGGTTTCCCTGGGGATGATTACACCTGATGAGGATATTTCCAAAGAGAAGCTTCTTTCTTTCCTGTTTAATCCCGGTTTTTCAACAGCTGAAAAGGTGGGTGATCTTTCAGGCCGCGGTGTGGGGATGGATGTTGTAAAGACAAATATTGAAGAGCTGAGAGGCGCTATTGAGATAAAGACAAAGGAGGGGGAAGGTACCCTTGTGAGGGTAAAGCTTCCTCTTACTCTTGCGATTATTGAAGGTATGCTTATCCGCATTGGTGAGTCTATCCTTATCATACCGCTCCTTTCTGTTGTGGAAACTATTCAGATAAAAAAAGAGGATTATAAAACCGTTGAGGGTAAGGGTGAGCTTATACTGGTACGGGGAGAGTATATTCCCCTTGTAAGGCTTAATGAACTTTTCGGAATTGAAGCTGAAGAGAAAAATCCCTGGGAGGCGCTTTTTGTAATAGTTGAATCGGGGAGTGAGAGAATAGGGATAATGATAGATGACCTTGTGGGGCAGCAGCAGATTGTAATAAAAAGTATAGACCGTTTCATTACAGACAGCAGGGCAATTTCCGGAGCCACAATTCTTGGAGACGGCAGGGTGGCGCTTATAGTTGATATTCACGGCCTTGCTGAAGAGATGAAGGGTTAAGGGGGTGTGTTTTGAAACCGGCTGGTGATATAAATATTAAAAACATAGGGAGCTTTTACAGGGATCTGGAGAAAGAATTTGCCGGAAGCGGAGATGTAGTAATAGATTTATCAGCAGTAAAGAGAATCGATCTTGCCGCAGCACAGGTAATAATTGCTGCAGGAAGAAAGGGGAAGGAGCTGAAAAGGCAGATAAAGCTTAAAGGGGTATCCCCTGATTTAAAGAAACTCTTTGCGATTTCCGGAATAAAAGTATAAATTTCGAAATGAGGACTGGCAGATGAACAGATATATTATTATCATAGATGATTCCTCCACAATCCGCGTGAGTGTGGAGATGGCATTAAGGGAGCTGGGGTTGCCTGTTATGCAGGCGGAAAACGGTGAGGATGCCCTTGCTAAAATTGATGAAATTTTAAAAGCAGGTGATGAGATTGCCTTATGCATAAGCGATATAAATATGCCTGTGATGAATGGAATAGAGTTTGTTGCTGAGTTCCGTAAAATCGATAAGTTTACCCCTGTTGTTATTCTTTCCACAGAAAACGATAAGGGTATCATACAGAAGGGGAAAAGCTCCGGTGCTTCCGGCTGGATAATAAAGCCTTTTCAGACGGATGATCTCTTAAATGTTGTAAGGAGGTTTATAAAATGACTATAAAAACAGATGCAGGAAGAAACAGAGAGAGCGGTCAGGTAACAGAAGAGATGCTTCAGTTTGTCACTTTTGTTGTTGCAGGTGAAACCTACGGTGTATCAGTGCATAAGGTTCAGTCAATTAATGAGATGCTGGAAATAACCTATGTGCCCCACAGCAGTTCATATATTGAGGGTGTAATAAATCTCCGCGGATCTGTTGTGCCTGTAATCAATATGAGGAAAAAGTTTAAGCTCCCTGTAAAGGAGTATGATCTTTTTACTGTAATTCTAATAGTTGAAGTAAAAGAACGCCTGGTGGGCATGATAGTAGACTCTGTGTCAGATGTGGTCAGTATACCTGCATCTGACATACAAAAGGATATGCAGTTTTCCGCAAAAGTTGATACTGATTCGATTGAAGGGATAGGGAAACTTGAAGAGGATCTTATAATTATTCTCAATGTGGAACACTTTCTTGATGATGCAAAGGAGCTGGAGATTTGATTCACTAATTTGTTTTTCATTCAGCTGATAAATTGATTGCCTGATTTAATTTAGTTTAATATATTGTAATCGTAATGATTCATATATAGAATTTAAATGGCGGTTGATAAGAGTGAAGAAGATTATTCTTTTATTTCTGTTTTTATTATCAGTCTTTACTCTATTCGCTGATCAGCCGCTGAAGATAGAACTTACAAAAGATGAGGAGGATTATCTTCAGAAGCTTGGTGAAGTGACCATGTGTGTTGATCCTGACTGGCCCCCCTATGAGCAGGTTGACGAAAATGGTATTTTTACAGGAATAGCGGCTGATCTCCTTAAACTTATTTCAGAGCGTACCGGAATTGAATTTAAACTGGTGCCAACAGCGGACTGGAATGAAACCCTTGAATTTTCCAGATCCGGGAAATGCCGTATTATCCCATTTCTTAATCAGACAAAAGAGAGGGAACAGTGGCTTACCTTTACTGAGCCTCTTTTTACAGACAGTAATGTTTTTATTGCAAGGGTGGAACACCCCTTTATTGCTGATCCGGCAGATCTTATAGATAAAACCGTTGTTCTCCCCCGTGGGACTTCCATGGAGGAATTCATAAAACGTGATTACCCCAACCTCACTGTTATTAATAGTGAAACCGAAATAGATGCTTTACTCGCTGTACTTAGTAATGAAGCTGATATGACACTCCGTTCTCTTACTGTCTCCGCATACACAATCAGGAAAGAGGGTTTATTTAATCTTAAAATATCGGGGCAGATTCCTGAGTATAAGAATAATCTGCGTATCGGTGTGCTCAAAAATGAACAGATGCTGAGGCAGATTTTAAACCGGGGGATTGCGACTATTACACCCCGTGACAGGGAACAGATAGTAAATAGCCACGTTAATATTAAAATCGAAACCCCCATGAATTATCTTCTTATTGCTCAGATTGCTGCTGTGCTGGCTTTTATAATAGCGGTTGTTTTGTACTGGATTTTAAAACTCCGCAGTCTTAACAGAAGACTTAGTGGAAGTGAGGAGAAACTTCGTGCAATTTTTGATATAGCAAATATTGGTGTGAGTATAACTGATAATAAGGGGAGATATGAAATTTTTAATAAGTGGTGGTGCGATTATCTGGGTTACAGTGAAAAAGAGATAAGCATTAAAACATTTATTGATATTACCTATCATGAAGATATAGATATAAGCAGAGAATACTTCCAGAGGGTTCTTTCCGGTGAGATAGACAAGTACAGGCTGGAAAAGCGATTTATAAGAAAGGATGGAACTGTTCTCTGGGGGGATCTCTCCGTTTCTCCGGTTAAGGATAGGGATGGTAATGTTGTATTGATGGTTGGGATGATTAATGATGTTACTGATAAAAAACATATGGAAAAAGAACTGCTTGATGCAAAAGAGAAGGCTGAAGAGGCAAGCAGGTCAAAGAGTGAGTTTCTTGCCAATATGAGCCATGAGCTGCGTACACCGCTCAACGGTGTAATAGGTTTCAGCGATCTTCTTGCTAAATCATTACTAAACAATGAAGAGAGGGAGTTTGCTGAAAATATTAATGGATCTGCCCGTTCCCTTCTTGGAGTAATAAATGATATACTCGATTTTTCCAAAATTGAATCGGGTAAAATGGAACTGGATATTATTAAATCAGATATTTCACAAATATGCAGGGACGCAGTCGGTATAGTCAGATTTACGGCTTCTGAAAAGTCTTTGAAGCTCATAATTAACATTCCCGATGATGTCCCGGCGTTTGCATATGTTGATCCTTTAAGATTAAAGCAGATTCTTGTGAATCTTCTCGGTAATGCTGTAAAATTTACACCTTCCGGTGAAATTGAGCTTAAAGTATTATTCAGAAAAATTGATTCCCGCATGGGGTCTTTTACTTATTCTGTACGTGATACAGGGATAGGTATCGGGCCGGGAGAGCAGGAGAAACTCTTTAAGGCTTTTTCCCAGGCAGATTCCTCTACTACAAGAAAATTCGGCGGTACAGGCCTGGGACTGGTTATTTCATCCATGCTTGCAGATAAAATGGGGAGCAGAATTGAACTGGAGAGCGAGCCGGGGAGGGGATCGGTTTTTTTATTCTCTATAGAAAGTGAATATGATAATAAAATTACTGATGAAACAGATGGAAACGAAGAGATCCTGCCTGAAGTGATTAAAACTGATTCTGCGGTGAGCATTAAAGGGAATCCGCTAATACTTGTTGCAGAGGATGAACCTATGAGCAGGCTTTTAATAAAAACTATAATAAAACAGCTAATCCCCGGTGCACGTGTAATTGAAACTGTAAATGGATCAGAAGCCCTTGCCGCGTATAGAGAGATGAGCCCCGATTTTATTTTAATGGATGTTCAGATGCCGGAGATGGACGGGCTTGAGGTGACAAGAAACATCCGCACTATTGAAAGCGGCAAAGGGGGCCATGTGCCGATAATTGCGCTGAGTGCCGGTGTTATTAAGGAGGAGCAGGAAACCTGCTTCAATTCCGGAATGGATGATTTTCTGGCAAAACCTGTTGATCGGGGCGCTTTAAAAGAAATTCTTTTGCGATATCTTGGTTTTCCCGATGGGAGCATATAAATTGAATTATTACAAACGGCTATTTTCGGTATGTCAGGAATAATAATAATATTATTATCTGTTCCCCTATCTATCGGAGTCAGCCCCCTGTCTACCAAAGGGGGTACGCAGCAGGAACATATGGTAAGTAGATTAACCAAAGTATAAAAGCAGCAGTTTATATTGTTGAGCCTGAGAAAGATTTGCGGAACAATATAACGGAATTAGAATAACCGATTATCAGTATATTTTCCTTAACTCGTGCCCCCTTTGGGGGACAGGGGGAAAGGAATTAAATTTTATTCCGCACCAAGATATTTTTCCAGATACTCAGTGAGGTCGTGAATATTTTTCTTTATCATGACTTTAAATTCAACCGGGATATTCTGATCAAGAACAACACGGTAGTAGTTTATTGCGTCCTTAACACGTCTTTGTTTAATAAATTGATCAGCCCGTACAAGCATGGGTTTGTATTTGTAAAAGGAGTATTCGAGAATATTTTTTTCCCGTGAGAGACTGAACTCGTCAGGGAGCTTTTTAAAATCGTAGCTCACTTTTAATATGGGGAGTTCTTTTTTCTTTACTCTGTCAGGCTTAATAAACTTTTTGTAAAAGTCATGTTCAGCCTTTTTCTTCTCATCCATTTCTGTATCATCAAAGCTGTACTCAGCCTCATCTTTATGGAAGTCGCCGATTATTTCAAAAGCGGAATCATCCTCTTTTTTGTTGTCATCCTGCAGAATTTTTTCGAAAATATCTTCATCTGTCAGTGTGCTGTCATCTTTTGTCTGGCCATATTCACTAAGAAGATCAAACTCATTGGCATCCTCCTCCTCATCAATATGCTTCTCAATTTCCTTTTCTTTTTCGAAGGTTTTTTCTTCAGCAGGGAGTTCATCTTTTTCAGGCTCAGGCAGGGGAAGATCTTCAATAGCTGGAAGAGCTTCATCTGTCTCAACCGCTGCATCAGAGAGTTGTTCTTCATCTTCAGGTAATATCTCTAGACCGGGGGCTGCTTCATCAATAATATCTTCCGGAGTTTCATCAATAGCTTCTGCTTCAACAGGTTCCGAAGCAATTTCCTTTTCAAGTGCAGCAGCCTCTTCAGCTTTTTTCTCCTCTTCACGGTTTTTTTCATGCTGCCTGCTGATCCGGTCAAGAATTTCCAGTACAGGTTCAGGATCAAAATGCACAGGTATGGGTGCTTCATATTTAGCATGAATAATCTGCGGTTCATGACTGCTTTCAGGTATTTTAAGGGATGTGAGATCTTCTATCTTTTCATTGAGTTTATCAAGGGTATTTTTTAAATCGGAAAAACCCCGCATTTCATCTTTAATCTGATTAAGAAGATCCTCTCTCTGCCGCAGCCTCTCCTGTTCATTTAAGAGTTTAAGTTCCTCCTCCCTTGTTTCCCGTAGCCGGTTTAACTCATCCAGGGTTTTATTTTTATCCCTGTCAAGCTCCGCAAATTTTTCTTTAAGACTGTCCAGTTCATTATGAAGTTTTTCAAATTCATGACTTTCATCAGCGCTAAGCTTCTCCTCTGCTTCAGCTCTAAGGCGTTCAAATTCCTCTTTTGCATTAAGCAGCTGATTTGAGATCTGCTGAGAAATTTTTTCAATAATGTCATCTGCGTTAATGGCTTTTTCAGGTAGTCCGATATTTATTGTCTGCGGCACCGGGCCGTCAATTCGTACCCGTAATTCTCCACCCTGTTGAGAGGAATAGAGCGATTCTACTTTCTTTTTTACATCCTCTTCACGTCTCTTTCTGAAGTGGTTAAGGTAGTCAATGTTGCTTTCAATTTTACTTCGCACATCATAGTCGGATATACGGTCTTTCACACCTTTGAATAGAGAGATCGCGGTTTCGTAATCCCCTTTTATTGCATATATTTCGGAATTGGTCAGGGTTCTTTTGTAAAGCTTGAAGCGGGAATTGTCAGGTATTATTTCATTTGCCGGATAGGGGATTTCAAAAACACCGGAGGAATCGCTTTCTCTTATCCGTTCAGGTTTTAAATCTCCCGGTGCGGGTTCTTCAGGGAATTCCTGCTCAATTGCTCTGTCAGAGGCTCTGCGCCTGAGAATTTTTTCAGGTTCTGTTTCTTCAGGTTTTGTTAAATCCGCAGGTTTAACTATAATCTCTTCATTTCTGCCGCTGAAAAGGAGCCATGCAATAATCAGCAGGATTATCATAAGAACAGCTATCAGTATTATATTCATAATTTAGCGCTTTCTGCCGGTTCCTTTGTTTTATTTCAGGTGCAATATATTTTATTATCGCACAAAATATAGCAAAAAATAATGGACATATTTTATTATTTTATAAAATTTTGCAAAGATAATTTTTAATGAGCAGAGTTTATTAAGAGAGGTAGCGGTAGAATTTTGGAGGTATTGTCATTCCCGCGCATGCGGGAATCTCATATCCTTGATTATTTCAGGAGATTCCGGCACTACGTTATCACTTCGGCCGGAATGACAGACTATCCCGCTAAAATTCTACTACTGCCTTAAGAGATACTTCTGTGTTAATTATCAGTATTATATCTTAATTATAAATTCGCTCTTAATAAATTTACAACTTGAGAGGGTAATATACATGGGAACAACAGAACAGAAAGTATCAAAAAATATGACATTTGGTGAGCTGCTGCGGGCCTATCCCAATGCTGCAGCTATATTGAGCAGCTATGGACTTCATTGTGTGGGCTGCCGTATGAATACTTCTGAAACAATTGAACAGGGGATGAGGGCCCACGGCCTCAATGATGCAAAGCTTGAAGAACTGATTAAAGAGATAAATGCATCAATTGCATGATCTTTTCTTTTATTTATCCAGTTAATATGTATTTTAAAAGGGAGCTGTTTATTTTTGTAAGTAATGTCATTCCCGCGAAGGCGGGAATCTCATAAATTCTGTTTTTTTCAGGAGATCATTTCCGCTTCAGCCGGGATCACAGGTTTTTCGGGTAAATTTAAACAAATTTAAACTGCTCCCTTTTTAAATTTTAGTTCAGCTTACTGATTTTCAGTTGACTTTTTATTATTTTCTGATTCTATCAGGCAGATCTAATTATGCTGTATCCCGGGGGATAATATTATGGTTTCTTTTTTATTAACTGTTCCTGCTGATAATAAGCCTGGTGCTCTTGCCAGGGTCACAACTCTTCTTGGTAAAGAGAAGATCAATATCAGGGCTGTTAATATTACCTCTTTCGGTGGAAGCGGTTTTTTCCATCTGGTAGTTGATGATCCGGAAGCGGCTCATGCTGCCCTGGATAAGGCCGGGATAGAAAACCATTTAAAAGAGGTTATTGCTGTTCTTATTGAGGATAAACCGGGGAGTCTTGATAATCTTATCAATCTTCTGTATATAAATGAAATTAATGTTGAAAACGCCTGCGGTTTTGTACTGGAAAGTTATAAAAAAGCGGTTTTTGTTGTGGATGTTGATAATATTGACAAGGCCCTTAAACTTCTTGAAAAGGAGAAGTATAAAACACTTGATGCTGAATCTCTCAACGCAGTTGAGCCTTTCCATTATATGAAGTATTGAAGAGAAATTTTTCAGGATTTTCTGTATACAAAAGAAGTACATCTTTGCTTTTCCCCCTGTCCCCCAAAGGGGGCAATGTCATTAAGTTAAGCCCTCTAAATCCCCCGGAGGGGGCCTTTTCAGAATGTTATGGCTTCATTTACAAATGTGGGTATACGTGCCCCCTTCGGGGGACAGGGGGCGACTCCGATAAATGTGATAAACAAATAGTATTATTACTTTTCCTGAAAATCCGGGAAGTATTATAGAGAGTTCTTCCCGTCTATTTCACAAATCCCGGCAGAAAGAGGGCTATCTGGGGAAAGGGGATAAGCAATAGTGTTGTTATAATCAGTGCTATGAGCAATGGTATAACCCCTTTGAATATTGTTTCCAGGGGCACATCTCTGGCCACACCGCTTACAACATATACATTCAGTCCAACCGGCGGGGTAATTACCCCGATCTGAGTTACCATTACAATAAGTACTCCAAACCAGATAGGATCGTATCCTAGGTGAAGTATTACCGGATAAAAGATCGGTATTGTCAGCATAATAAGAGCAAGTGCGTCAATGAAGCATCCTCCTATAAAGTAGACCCCTATTATCATGAGCATAATAAGAGCTCTATGAACATCGAGCCCCGCAATCCAGTTTGCAATATCGAATGGTATTCTTGATACTGCAAGGAAATGTCCAAATATAGTTGCGCCTGCTACTATCATCATAATCATGCAGGTTATTCTTGTGGTTTCATTAAGAGCATCTTTGAAGCCCTGCAGGTCCAGTTTTCTCCCTGCCACTGAAATGACAAGCGTGCCGAAGGCTCCAACCCCGCCCGCTTCAGTAGGTGTGAAAATCCCGGCAAAGAGTCCCCCCATTACCATGGTGAAAAGTATAAGTATTTCACTCAGGCCTGATAGTGATTTAATTTTTTCTTTAAATGTTGTACCGGGACCTGGAGGGGCCAGCTCAGGATTAATCCCTGTCCATATGAGAATTGCAGCAATAAACATGAGTGTGAGTATAATTCCAGGTATAATACCTGCAACAAAGAGTTTCCCGATAGACTGTTCGGTCATGATCCCGTAAACTATAAAAACCACACTGGGGGGGATCAGTATGCCCAGGCTCCCCCCAGCAGCTACTACACCTGTTGCGAGGCTGGGGTGATAATTATAACGCTTCATTTCAGGGAGTGTGGCAGTTGCCATTGTTGCTGCTGTTGCATTTGTTGATCCGCAGATTGCTGAAAAACCTGCGCAGGCCCCGATTGTTGCAATTGCCAGGCCTCCGGGGAGTCTGCCGGTTAATTTATAGGCTGTATCAAACATTCTTGTGCTAATCCCTGAATGATAGGCCAGCTGCCCCATGAATACAAAAAGCGGCACAACTGTAAGACTGTATGATGAAAATACTGAATATACATCATTTGCAATCAATTTCAGTGCAGCATCATATGATACAATTGAAGTGAATCCGAAAAAACCTATGATTGCCATGAGAAAAGCGACAGGGATACGGGTGAAGAGGAGAACCATAAGCGCAATGATGCCGATTAATCCGGCTGTGGTTGGTGTCATCGTTTTATGATCCTCCTTGAGGCTTTTATTGCATTTATAAACAGATATATAGATAGAAGAAAACAGCTTAACCCTATTCCTGCAACAAAGGGGTAGGTAGGGATTTTTATAGTAAGGGATACCTCACCTGCAGCCATGAGCGAAGCTGCGTATAAAAAACTCTGCCAGCTCAGTGCTGCGAAGAAGAGGGAGCCTGCAGTTTCATTGAAAAGATCAATATAGGGGTGGATTTTTTCCGGTATTTTCTGATAGACCAGGTCAACCGCAATATGTCCATTCATTACAGTTGTATATGTGAGTGAGAATGCTATAACTATGGTGCTTAGTAGGCTTACCATATCATAGGATCCGGGTAAAGATATCCGGAAAATTCTCATAGTTATATCCATAACAATAACGAGCATTATCATTACTACTGCCGCAGCTGATATTAAGTTGAATTTTTCCGCTATTGTTTTGACCAGGTATTCAATTTTTCTCATTATCTGTTTTGTCCGTAAGGTTAAATTCTGTGGAGGAATTCAACCGTAGAGAGCTGTACTGCCTGCCTCTCCGCGGTTGAATAGTTCTTACTTGCCGTATTTTTTTATGAGTTTCTGAAGTTCAGATACAGCCTTATCGCCCGGGAGATTCAGTTTTTTCATCTCTCTGATATATTCACTAAGGATCGGTTTTACTGCTGCAGCCCATTTTACACTTTCTGCATCATCAAGCTCTATAATATCATTCTCCAGCTCTTTTGTAAATTTTATTCCTTCCTGGTCTGCTTTGTCCCATGCTTCACCATGGACCTTAACCCACCTGTCGCTCACTTCTGTAAATATATCCTTTATATCTGCAGGGAGTGCTTCCCATTTGTTTTTATTCATTACAACATACATCCCGGTTGTGTAACCGATGTCCCGGCTGTTTGTGGTATGGCTTATCACTTCCCCCTGTTTCCACCCCTTAAGGGTTTCTATAGGTGCAAATGTTCCGTCTACCACGCCTCTCTGAAGTGATTCATATGTGGATCCCTGAGGCATTGCTACAGGGATTCCGCCCAGTGCAGTTACAACTTTTGCACTTAGTCCGGTGGATCTGATTTTCAGCCCCCTCATGTCTGATATGGACTTGACCGGTTTTTTTGTATGAAGAAGACCAGGGCCGTGGGCATGAATATAGAGTACCTTTACATCATTCAGCTCTGCAGGTTCCATTATCCTGTATAATTCATTGGCTGCCAATGTTGCAGTCATTCCGTCAGGATAGCCGAGTGGAAGGTCTACAGCTTCCATTACAGGGAAACGTCCCCTTGTGTATGCGAAACATGACATCCCTATATCTGCTATGCCGGAAACTATACTGTTGTATGTTTCATCAGCTTTGGTAAGAGTGCCGCCCGGAAACATGTTGATTTTAATACGTCCCTTTGTCTTTTGTTCTATCTCCTTTGCCCAGCTTTCAGCAGCTATAGCCTGTGCATGAGTGGCGGGGAAAAAGATGCTGTAGGAGAGAGTTGTAGTATCCCCTGTTTCACTCTGCTTGCATCCTGAAAATAGTGACGCTGCTGCAGCTAAGGCGATCAGTAATATAATTCTTTTCATAGTTTTATTCTCCGGTAAATATTTTAATTTTATAATTAGGGCTTCCTGAAAAAGTCCATTTGTTTAAAATATAACCGGATGCATATTAAATGCATCCGTATTAATCCTTAATATTATTTTTAACACCGCGATTAATCTGCATAATAAATAGTTAAAAATAAT
>Ga0334882_1000133_pt1 | contig 132735 bp, 107 predicted proteins | sample GraSluR1_MG_5_FD_207226 | JGI IMG/M metagenome (GOLD analysis project Ga0334882, IMG submission 207226) | Sludge microbial communities from methane-producing bioreactor in Wageningen University, Netherlands - Granular Sludge_15_04-R1 | ecosystem: Engineered > Bioreactor > Anaerobic >...
CCCGGGTTCTTTTTTGTCGCGGTGCCGGACGGCGCTTTTGGGGTTCTGGCGACTTTCGGGGTGGTTAGGCGACCGCCGCCGGGCTATGGGGTGGTGTTAAAGTGCGACTTCTTTCAGGAGAGTCAAGGAAATGAACCGAAAATAAAACCATTTGCAAGAATCACTTCTTAAAAATTTACAAATTGAGAATTTTACCCCACCCCCTTGCCCCTCCCCACGCCGCTACGCGGCGTGGGGAGGGGGGCGAAGAATAACGGGGTTTTTGGGCGGCGGCGAAGCCGCCGCCCAAAAACCCCACAAAAAAATCCCCCCTTTCCTCCGCTTGCGGGGGAAAGGGGGCAGGGGGCAGGGGGCAGGGGGTATCATTTTATTTTTAGAACGACCAACTTGACACAAAACCTTATTTACGGATTAATTTCTTAAAATTCATAATCCTGTACTACATACTACGTCGAGTATTGATAATTGACAGGGTGGTTTTTGCGCTATTGCGATTTAGGACACGGATTTTATGAATCACACGGATCTTTTTTGGGTCCTTATCCGTAAAATCCATGCGAATCCGTGTCCTAAAAGCATTCTGACGAACAGGCAGCCACTTGGGTTAGAGCATAGTCCGGACAGGGCTTGAAAGCAACGCATGTCAGAAAAAATCCTGATTGTAGAAGATGAAGCCGTGCTGCGAGAGACGCTGGAGTACAACCTCACCCGGCAAGGCTACGCCGTAATCACCGCCAGTACCGGAACGCGCGCCCTGGAGCTGGCGCGGGAGCACCACCCGCACCTGATTCTGCTGGACATCATGCTCCCAGAGCTCGATGGGTTGGAAGTGTGCCGCATTTTGCGCCAGGAGATGAACACGCCCATCATCATGCTCACCGCCAGGGATGATGAGATTGACAAAGTAGTGGGCCTAGAGGTAGGGGCGGATGACTACCTCACCAAACCTTTCAGCCTACGCGAGCTGCAGGCGCGCATCAAAGCGCAATTGCGCCGCGTGCGGCTGATCCGCGAGGAAATACCTGTCGCCACACAGTCACCCCATCAACAGCTACAGTTCGGCACATTGCGCCTGGATATTGACCGCCGCGAGGTGTACCTGCACGACACCCCGTTGCATCTCAAGCCCAAAGAGTACGAGCTTTTGCTCCACCTGGCCGAAAATCGCGGGCGCGTGCTCTCACGCGAACAGCTCCTGGAAAACGTCTGGGGCTGGGATTTCAGCGGCGGCAGCCGCACGGTGGATGTACATGTGCGCTGGTTGCGCGAAAAAATCGAAGACGATCCGACCCACCCCACGCGCATTGTCACCGCGCGGGGCATGGGCTACATTTTTGAGGGATAATTATGTTTCCATCTATCCGTTGGCGCATTCTGATACCGTATGCTGTAATCATTGTGCTCAGCACGCTGGGGCTGACCTTTTACGTCACCGAGCAGGTGCGACAGGCGCGCTATGATGATTTGCAAGTGCGCCTGTTGGCCGAAGCCGGCCTGATCGCCGAAACCGTAGCGCCGCTGCTGGATGATCCGCAGGCGCTTGCCAGTGGGCAGCTCGATACGCTCGCCCGCCAGCGAGCCGCCGCGCGGAATGAACGCATTACGTTCATCCTGCTCAATGGCATGGTCGCCGGGGAATCCCATGAAAACCGCGCGCTGATGGACAATCACCTGTACCGCGAAGAGGTGCAGCGCGCCCTCAGTGCCGGCGGCGGGACAGCCATTCGTTACAGCCGCACCGTCAATTACGAGATGATGTATGCCGCCGTCCCCGCTTATGCAGATGGCGAACTCAAAGGCATCGTGCGGGTAGCGCTGTCGCTCGACCAAATCACTGCCAACACCAACCGCCTGAGCCGCACAATCCTCTCCGCGGGCATGGTCACGACTGCCCTCGCTGTCTTACTGGGCCTGGTGATTGCCGAGCGCACCGCCCGGCCCGTGCGCCAGCTCACCCACGTCGTAGAACGGGTTGCAAAGGGCGATTTAAATGCCCGCCTGCTCCCCGCCGGACGCGACGAAGTAGCCCAGCTCACCACGGCTTTCAACCACATGACCGATCAACTGCGGGAGCAGATGGAACATCTGGGCGAGGAGCGCAGTCGCCTGGCCGCCATCCTCACTACGATGGCCGATGGCGTCATTATCACGGATCAACACGGGCTGGTGCAACTATGCAATCCCGCCGCCGTGAGGATTTTGCACATCACCGGCAACCCTGGCGGACGCACTTTCGCCCAAGTCGTGTTCAACCACCAGCTCATCGCCCTCTGGGAGCGCAGCCAGCAAACTGGTGCAGAACAGTCCGACACAGTGGAAACCGACCCTAAGCGCACCTTCCTGCACGCGATTGTAACCCCCTTGCCGGAACTCGCGCCACCGCATTACCTCATCGTCATCCAAGACCTCACCCACGTCCGCCGCTTGGAAACCATCCGCCGCGACTTCATCAGCAATATCTCGCACGAGTTACGCACGCCACTCGCCGCGCTGAAAGCCGTGGTAGAAACACTTAGAGACGGTGCGCTGCACGACCCGCCCACCGCACAACGCTTCCTCACCCACATCGAAAGCGAACTGAACAATCTCACCCAAGTTGTGCAGGAGCTGCTGGAACTCTCGCGCATCGAGTCGGGCAAAGCGCCGGTGAATCAGCGGCCTACGCTGCTGGAAGACCTCATCACGCTGCCCGTCGAGCGGCTGCGCCCCCAGGCGGAACGGGCCGGGTTACGGCTCGAAGTCACGCTGCCAGCCGAGCAACTCCTCATCCTGGCGGATGCAGAGCGCGTCCACCAGATTCTCATCAACCTGCTGCACAATGCCATCAAGTTTACACCCACCGGTGGAACGCTGACCGTCGCGGCCCACATCGTCGGCAACGAAGTCACCATCGCCGTGCAGGATACCGGCGTGGGCATTGCAGCGGAGGATTTGCCACGCATCTTCGAGCGCTTCTACAAGGGCGACCGCGCGCGCGCCAGCGAAGGCACCGGGCTAGGACTGGCAATCGCCAAGCACCTGGTTCAGGCGCACGGCGGGCGCATCTGGGCTGAAAGTCGCCAGGGCGTGGGGAGCAAGTTTACCTTCACTTTACCGGTGTGTTGAAACCTACGGGCATGAGAGGACATACCGATAGTTGGGTACCCGCTAAATCTGCATCTTGGCCATTCCAGAAATAAAGCCTATGAAGATATCGATCCGTTTGAGAAAGTACTTGACGATTCTGCTTGTTGTGTTCGTGTTGGTGGCAGGAATAGGAGCGGTCATCGCATTAAGAAGTGAATCTGCAAAAAACCTGGGGGTTGACATCTTCTTTGACGTAGCCATAAACATCTGTCTGCTGGGTTTCTACGCCCACCTCTTGAAGAGAAATTGGCATACATGGAAATCCTGGAGCAAAATAGGTTTGGTGCTTCTGATGGGAGCCATGATACTTATCACGGTAAATGATATTGATGATAATTGGCCGCGTCTTCCCTGGGTCAAGGCAAAAGCCTTCACTACAGTGGATGAGTTCATGATTAATTTGAAGGAACGGGACTATGCTACTGCTACGACAAGATTCACGCCACGAATACGACAGTGTATTAATCCAGATGACTTGAATCAACCCAATGCTCAACCCATAAACTGGGAACTGAGCGAGATGGACAAGTTCTCAAATATCCTGGGAACAGCTACGTTTTCGGATGGTCAAGAGCTATCGCTGACGGTGAGAATGGTATGGTCGGACGACCAATGGCAGATTAATGGCTTTTGGTTTGGCATGTGGCCAGAAACAAGGCTAGACTACTCCAGCATGCACTGTAGCGAATAGTTACGTGGCAGCTAACACCGCGTGAACCCGACTGGGCCTATCGGCCTGCATAGCATCGGCGCTTTTGCATTTGTAACAGGTCTTGTAGCGAGGCTAATCTTGCATGGCCCGGCGGCTAACGCAAACCGTTAGATGCAAAAAGCCGCATCTTCTCAAACACATTAAAATCCAAACAGGAGAGAAAAAGTTATGCTGAAATTTGTGTGTCCGCTTGTTCTCGTAGATGACATTGTGGCATCTCGGTATTTCTATGAACAGCTTCTCGGTCAGAAGATAAAATTCGATTTTGGGCAGAATGTTACTTTTGAAGGGGATTTTGCAATTCATCTTAAGTCACACTTCCAATCTTTGTTAGGAGATGTAACTCAATATTCGGTTATAAAGAAAGCACACAATGGAGAATTGTATTTTGAAACAGATGAGATTGAGTCGATTCATCAACGCTTGAAACAAGCGGGGGTTGAATTTATCCATGAGATTCAAGAACAACCATGGGGACAAGGTGTGATGCGCCTATACGATCCTGATGGGCACATTGTTGAAATTGGAGAATTCATGGAAACAGTGGTATGGCGCTTCCATACGCAGGGTTTATCAATAGACAGTATCAGTGAAAAGAGTTCCATGCCCCGCGAGTTTGTAGAACACGTTATCCAAGAACATAACGAGCCTGGTCAGGCAAGCGGCGGCTAACAAACCATGCGTCCGACGTGTAGGATTCTGCGCAATTTACGTAACTACTCAAGTTCAAACTTTATCGGTCATTGCGAGCCATATGCAGCGAAGCAATCTCAACCATGAACGAGATTGTGCCGTTCACAGATGAACGGACGCCACAGAGACGTGACTTACAGTGACAAGATTGAGCAGTTGCTTTTAAGAGTTGCTTTTAAGAGTGTTTTTTAGCGGCTTTAGCCGCCAAGTTCGCTGTGAACCGATGGCGCAAACGACAACCGCGTAACTACTGCATACCATTGGATCGCAGCTTATTATTACAACGAGGCACTGACTATGAGCGAAAAGCACACCACCACATACACCCGCCGGGAGATATTGAAGATCGGCCTGGGCGTGATGACGGCCCTATTGACCCCCGCCTACTTGACCCGCGAGGGCGGGCCACGCTCCGGCAACCGGCTGGCCCTACTGGAACGCCTGCCGCCGCCAGCCTCACTCGGACGCATCATCAGCTGGCAACAGCAAAACGTGCGCCGCGACCCGACCCTCACGTCCACAATTATGACGCGCTTAGGCCGCAACACCATCATCCCGCTCTATGCCACCGTTGAAGGGGAAGCCCCCTGGCCGAGCAATCCGATCTGGTACCAGACCACGCAAGGGTTTGTCCACAGCGCCTTTGTGCAGCCCGTAGAAGACGAGCGGCAAACTGAAGTGATTACCGAGGTAACTCCGCCCGGCTTTTGGGCGGAAGTCAGCGTCCCCATCGCGGAAGCCCGTTCGCGCCCTACCGCCCCCTCGATAGCGTGGCGACTCTACTACCAGACTGTCTACCGGGTGATTGCCGCCGCACAAGATGACACGGGGGAATGGTGGTACCGGATCCAGGACGGCCTCACCTGGTCGCCTGGCCCGTATGTGCCGGCCTGGTCTATGCGCCGCATCACACCGGAAGACCTCGCCCCGATTTCTCCCGGTCATCCCAACAAGTGGATTAACATTGATCTTCGCAGTCAAATGCTGACGTGCTACGAAGATGAACAGGCCGTCTTTGCCACGCGCGTGGCTTCGGGCGCTTCCAAAACCCCCACCCCTTATGGCGAATTTCGCGTTCTTTACAAACGCCACACGCGCCGGATGATGGGCGAGGATTACGACCTCAGCGGCGTACCCTTCCCGGTGTACTTTACCCGGTCAGCGGTAGCCATCCACGGGACATATTGGCACAACAACTACGGATTCCGCTCCAGCCACGGCTGCGTCAACGTCCCCAGCAGCGCGGCCAAATGGATTTTTAGATGGGTGGAGCCAGAAGCCCCCTACGCAGAAGAGACCGTCCATGCCGCCGCAGGAACCGGTACGCGCATCGTTGTCACATAGCGGCATGAAGCAACATAGCTGCTATCTTACCTGTCTCATCCTGTTGTTAATGCTCTTTGTCCTGCACGCGCAGCCCTCCGCCTACGCAGCCCCCACCGGTCCGCGCGCACACGTCTGGACGCTTGCCCCAGCAGACTGGAACGCTGCCGGGCACGCAGGCGCTGCCCACGCCTACACCTCGCCCGCGCTCCGTGCCCCCTCCCCCTTCACCGCTGCCGGGGTGGATTGGCGTGCAGCGCTCCCGCTCGGCGCGCGCGTCGAAATTGCGCTGCGCCTCAGCCGCGACGGGCAGACGTGGCAAGCATGGCAACCCATCCACCCGGAAGCACAGGGCGAGCAGTGGTTCGGCGAGAACCTGGTGACGCTCGATGGCGCGCAATGGGTACAGGCGCGGCTCACGCTGCACGGCGAGGCGCGCGTGACCGCGCTCACGCTCACGGCGATTGATGCTTCCGCCGCGCCCACACTCGCGGCGGCGCGCGCCCACACCGCCCCGCTCGCCGCGCCCGCGCCCGCCATCATCCCCCGCACCGCCTGGGGCGCCGATGAGAGCGTCATGACCTGGCCGCCCGCCTACGCGCCCGCGCACAAGATCATCCTCCACCATACCGTCACCTCCGGCGGTGCTAATCCCGTGGCCGAGGTGCAGGCGATCTACTACTACCACGCCGTCACGCGCGGCTGGGGTGATATTGGCTACAATTATCTGGTGGACAAATTCGGCAACATCTACGAGGGCCGCGCCGGTGGCCCGGACGTGATCGCCGGGCATACTTACGGCTATAACACCGGCAGCGTGGGGATCGGCAATTTGGGCGATTATACCACCCTGGAGCCGGGCGACGCCATGCGTGAAGCCAACGTCGCGCTGGCCGCGTGGTTCGGCGGGCGCAATTACATCCACCCGCTGGAAATCAGCCCCTTCAACGACCGCTTCACGTTCAACATCGCCGGGCACCGCGATTATGCCGCCACCGCTTGCCCCGGTGACGCCTTCTACCCACTGCTCCCCGCCATCCGCGAGGCAACGTGGACACGCATCGCGCTCTACACGCCAGCGTATGCCGCCGCCTTTCTGGAACACACCACGCCCCCCAGAATGCTGGCCGGGCGCACCCATGCAATGCAACTCACACTGCGCAACAGCGGCACCCACACCTGGTATCGCCTGAGCGATCCCGACTCCGGCACGCCCTACCACCTGGGCTATCACTGGTACGATGCGCTAGGGCAGCACTACGTCCAGCCGCCGGAGGAAGACCACCGGACGCCGCTGCTCGGCGATGTCTCCTTTGGCGCGCGCGCAACTTTCGGAGAGGCGTTGCTCACCGCGCCGCACACGCCCGGCGTATATACGCTCACGTGGGATATGGTACACGAGGGCGTGACCTGGTTCGCCAGCCAGGGCAGCCCCACGTTGGATGTGAGCATCACGGTGACGCATCCGGCAACGCTGACCGGCATCCTCCACGATAATCGCGGCGTGGGCGTGAGCGGCGCACGGGTGACGCTGAGCGATGGGTCGCGCACGCTGAGCGGGGCGGATGGCCGCTATACGCTGCGGGATATTTTCCCCGGCAGTTATACGTTGCAAGCCCACGAGCCGGGCCGGCACCACTTCCCCAACGGCACGCCGGTCAACCTGACGCTGCACGCGCAAACCCCGGCCTCGGTGACACTGGCGCTGGTGCCCTTTGACAATGCCATCCGCAACTGGGACTTCGAGGCGGGGCTGGCACACTGGGCGGCGCACGGGGACGCGGGAGCGGTCGCTCGCGCCAGCGCCGCCGCGCATAGCGGGCAGGGGAGCGCGGAGCTCAGCGCACCGGGCGGCCAATGGATCGCCCTACAGCAAACCTTGACCCTGCCCCAAGATGTCGTTTCGCCCACGCTCGCGCTGTTCGCCAGAGGAGATGCGCTGCATGTGTTGATCGAGACGCCGAGCGGCACGATGACGCACACCCTGCCCGCCAGCCCCGACTGGCGACATGGCTGGGCCGCTGTGGACGCCACTCCCGGCACGCCTGTCACCATCACCCTACATCTGCGCGCCGCCGCACAGCCCGCCACCGCCTTCATAGATGAAGTAACGCTCGGCAGCGGCGGCGCGGGCGGCTGGCGCTATCGCCACATCTACCTGCCGGCGGTGCTACGCGCCCCTTGAAATTTGCGCGATTGGCAATTCACATTAAACTATGCGTGATGCGTACTGCGTAAGCAGAGACAGTAATTACGCACTTCCAGGTTTTTTCGACAGGATTTTCAGGATTGAAGGCTTCTTCACCCTGTTAGCCTTGTAAAGCCGGAGGGCCACCGGGAGAGGCTTCGACAGGCTCAGCCACCGGGCTGCTCCGGTGGCTGAGCCTGTCGAAGCCCTGAGCCTGTCGAAGGCCTCTGCGCTCGGCCAAAGCCGTACCACAACACTAACCCTGTAGGATGCTCAAAACACGCCTATTGTCGGCTTGGACAGGGCGACTTTGGCGCAATTGCTATATTTGTCATTGCGAACCGTCTGCGGCGAAGCAATCTCGTTCGTAATTGAGATTGCGCCTTCGCAGACGAATGGACGCCGCGCAGACGCGGCCCGCAATGACAGATAGCGTGTAAGCCTGAGTAGCTACCAAAAATGGATGTTTGCAACGCTGAATACATGTTTGATTTTTATAATTTATCTTTCAGTACCAATAATTGCATTCAATCAAAGCAACACCGCCTTCTCGCCAAATCAAACCCATGGAGGAACCCTATGACCACACTTTTGCTCAAGAATGCCACTATGCTGGCAACGATGAACGACACGCGGGAGCGCGTCCCGCAGGGCGGACTGTTCGTCCGCGATAACGTCATCGAGGCCGTTGGGCCAACCGCCACCCTACCCACCACCGCCGACCGGGTCATTGATGCGCGGGGCATGGTCATCCTGCCAGGCCTCATCAACACCCACCACCACCTCTACCAGACCCTCACGCGCAATGTGCCCGCCGCGCAAGATGCGGTGTTGTTCAGCTGGCTCAAGACGCACTACCCGATCTGGGCCGGTCTCAACAGCGAAGCTGTCTACACCAGCGCGCTGGTGGGGCTGGCGGAGCTGGCGCTCTCCGGCTGCACCACCGCCTCCGACCACCTCTACATCTACCCCAACGATGCGCGCATTGATGACGAAATCCGCGCGGCGCAGGAGCTGGGCATCCGCTTCCACGCCAGTCGCGGCTCGATGAGCCTGGGCGAGAGCCAGGGCGGGCTGCCGCCGGATCGTGTGGTAGAGGATGAAGCCTTCATCATCAGCGACAGCCGCCGCGCCATCGAGACCTATCACCAGGCGGAGCGGTACGGCATGATTCGCATCGTGCTCGCGCCGTGCTCGCCCTTCTCCGTCACCCCCAACCTGATGCGCGAATCGGCGGCGCTGGCGCGCGCCTACGGGGTGCAACTACACACCCATCTGGCGGAAACTAAGGACGAGGAAGCATTCTGCCTGGCAAAGTTCGGCTATCGCCCCGTGCCGTATGCGGAAGCGTTAGGCTGGATGGGCGACGATGTCTGGTTCGCGCACGGGGTTCACATCAACCAGGAAGAAATCGCGCTCATGGCGAAGACCCACACGGGCGTGGCGCACTGCCCCTCCTCCAATATGCGGCTCGCTTCAGGGATTGCGCCCGTGCGCCAGTACCTAGACGCGGGCGTGCCGGTGGGCCTGGGCGTGGATGGTTCGGCGAGCAACGACGGCTCGCACCTGCTGGCAGAGGCGCGCATGGCCCTGCTCTTGCAACGGGTGATGGGGAACCCGGCGGGGCTGAGCGCCGACGAAACGCTGTGGATCGCCACGCGGGGCGGGGCGGAGGTGTTGGGCCGCGACGATGTGGGGCAGCTCGCGCCCGGCATGGCCGCCGATTTCATCGGTCTGCGCCTGGATACGCTGGGCTTCGCAGGCGGCGCGGTACATGACCCGGTCGCCGCTGCCGTCTTCTGCCAGCCGCCCAACGTGAATCTGTCCGTCATCAACGGCAAAGTGATTGTGGAAGATGGGCAGCTATTGACGCTCGACCTACCGCCCATCATCGAGCGCCACAACGCCATCGCGCGGCGCATGGTACGCGGGGAATAACCGTGAGCGATTGGCTCGTCATCCAGCGCATCATCGGCGCGGCCCTGCTAGGCGGAATCGTGGGCTTTGAGCGCGAGTGGCACCACAAACCGGCAGGGCTACGCACCATCATGCTGGTGACGATGGGCGCAGCAATGGTGCTGCTATTGGCGCAACGGATACCAGACTTCATCGCCCCCAACGTGGACACAGTCACGATGGATCCCAGCCGCATCCTCGCGGGACTGGTGCAGGGCATTGGCTTTCTGGGCGCCGGCACGATTTTTATGAGCCGGCGCACCGTCCACGGACTGACAACAGCGGCAACAGTCTGGGCGATGGCGATTGTGGGCGCGGCGGCCGGCGTGGGCGATTGGACGCTCGCCATCACCGGCACCGTTATGGCCTTCGTCATTTTGCGTGTGCTAGGCGCGCTGGAATTTCCCAACAAGCCCGTCCCGGAAAAATCCGGCAAACGCGCAGACAACAAAGGGTAAGGCATGGAAGAGCGCACGGTCTATCACTGGCACAACGGTGCCGTAAGCACGCGCGCGGTGCAGCTGCCGCCCGAAATGCAGCTGACGTTACAGGTCAACGGCAAGCAACTGTTACGCATCGCGGCCTCGCCCACCCAGCAGAACGCGCTGGCGGTGGGCTACCTGTACTACTCCGGCTTCATCCAGAGCCGCGAGGACATTGAGGTCATCCACATCAGCAATCACGGCGCGTGCGCGGATGTGTGGCTGACCCACGCGCTGCCGCCGGAGCACGGCCCGCGCCTGCTCACCTCCGGCTGCGGGATGGGCGTGGTGCTGGGCGAGCTCTACGCACCGCCCGCGCCGCTGGCGCATGAGACGCGCATCACGCCGGAAGCATTGCTGGAACTGTTGGCGCAGTTGCAAATCCGCGCCGAGCTGTACCGGCAGACGCAAGGCGTCCACACCAGCGGGCTATTCACGCCAAACGGCGAGCTGCTGGCGCTCGCCGAAGACATCGGGCGGCACAACACGCTCGACAAGCTGCTGGGGCTGTGCCTGCTCGAAGACATCCAGAGCGACGGCGCGCTCCTGCTCACCACCGGGCGCGTCTCGACGGAGATGATGAGCAAGGCGGCGAAGTTGGGCGCACCCATCACGGCCTCGCTCACCGCGCTCTCATCGGGCGCGCTCAAGCTGGCGGAGGAGTGGGGCATCACAGCGGTGGGGTACGCGCGCGGACGCAATATGCGCATCTACACCCATCCAGAGCGGGTACTGGGGGAAGCGGCAAGTAGCAAGTAGCAAGCGACAAGTAGCAAGCCAGAAAAGCCGACGCCGCCGTAGCACAGGATTCATCCTGTGCTCGCAATGCAAGATTATCCCATGCTCACAATGCAGGATTTATCCTGTGCTACAAAACAAAACCCCGGCAACCGTAATACGGCTGCCGGGGTCTTTTACAGCGGAGAGGGTGGGATTCGAACCCACGGTGACGCAAGCGCCACAACGGTTTTCGAGACCGCCCCAATCGGCCACTCTGGCACCTCTCCGAGCACGCGCATTATACCACCAAGCCTTTAGTTGACAACCCTTCCCCCGCCGGGTATAATCCTCTGGCGTGAAACGTGACCGGAGAATTCTTCACGTTTAACGTATTATCACCACCCTTAACCAAGCGAGATTTACATGGCTGTTGCAATCAAAACCTGGGCCACAAGCAATCAAAAAGAGTTGACCCGTTTCCTAAAGTTCGCCGTTGTCGGCATTATCGGCGCAGTAGTGGATTTTGGCGTACTGTACCTGATGCACATCGTCTTAGGGTTGCCCCTGCTAATCGCCAACGTCATCTCGTTCAGCACCGCCGTAATCAGCAACTTCACCTGGAACCGCTACTGGACCTATCCCGACTCCCGCTCCAAACCGTTGGGAGCACAATTGGGACAATTCATCTCGGTCAATCTCATCGGGCTGGCGCTGAACACCGGGCTGCTGTTGTTGTTCCGCCCGCTCTTCATTTCCCTAATCGCGACGCTCAGCCCCACCCTCACCTTCCTGGCGCAGCCGGAAACCGCGTACAACATCGCCTACAACCTGGCGAAAGCCGGCGCGACAGGCGTGGTGATGTTCTGGAACTTCTTCGTCAACCGCGTCTGGACGTACAATGATGTCAAGTGATGCGTGATGCGTGAAACGTGAAGAAATCTTCACGCATCACGTTTCACGAGCTGCTCAAATAACGACCTTACCCACCATGAACCGCATCGCCATTGATTACACCGCCGCAGCGCGGCAGGGCGCAGGGATTGGCCGCTACGCCCGCGAGCTGCTCACCGCTGTGCTGAGCGCCGCGTCTCCGCACGAATTTGTCCTGCTGGCTGCCATCGCCGGGCTGGGGGAGCGTTGGGAGCACGAACGCGCCCGACTACGCGAAGTCGTCGCTGCGCCAGAGCGCTTGCGCTTCCGAGAAATCCCGCTTGACGATGACTGGCTGGCGCGGCTCTGGCAACGCCTGCGCCTGCCGCTGCCTGCCGAGCTGCTGACCGGGCCGATAGACTGCTTCTACTCGCCCGATTTTGTGTTGCCGCCGCTGCGCCGCCGCACCCGCGCGCTGCTCACAGTGCATGATCTCTCGTTCCTGCGCTACCCGGAGACGTTCACCGCACCGCTGCGCCGCTACCTGGAGACGTGCGTGCCGCGCAGCGTCGCCCGCGCCGATCACATCCTGGCCGACTCGGAAGCCACTCGACGCGACCTGATCGAACTGCTGCATGTGGCCCCGGAGCGCGTGAGCGTGCTGTATAGCGGCGTCTCGCCGCACTTCACGCCCAGCGCCGCGCCGGATGAGCGCGCAAGGCTGCAAAGCCGCTACGCCATCGGCGCGCGCCCGTACATCCTGAGCGTGGGCACGGTGCAGCCGCGCAAGAACTACCTCCGCCTGATGGAAGCCTGTGATCCGCTGGCCGCTGGGAGACTGGACCTGGTCATCGTGGGCAAACCGGCCTGGCTCGCCGAGCCGATTCTGGAAGCGGCAGCGCAACGCCCTGATGTACATATTCTGGGCTTCGTGGAGGATAGCGATCTGCCCGCGCTCTACCGGCAGGCGCAAGCCTTCGCCTTCCCCAGCCTCTACGAGGGGTTCGGCCTCCCGCCACTGGAGGCGATGGCCTGTGGGACACCGGTGGTCGCATCAGCGGCCTCAAGCGTGCCGGAAGTGGTGGGCGATGCGGGGCTGCTGGTCGAGCCGCTCGATGTAGCCGGGTGGACGGCAGCGCTGGAGCGCGCGCTCGCCGATACCGCCCTCCGCGCCGCGCTGCGCGAGCGCGGACTGGCGCGCGCAGCGCAATTCACCTGGCACGCCGCCGCGCACACCTGGCTCGGTGTGATTACGGATTTTTGATTTTGGATTTGCGATTTGCCATTTGCTGATTTGCTGGAGCTGTTATGCGGATAGGTATCATTACTGGCGAATATTACCCCCAAGAGGGCGGCGTGGGCGATTTCACCCGCGAGCTGGGCGGCGCGCTGCATCGCGCCGGACACGAAATCCACATCCTCACTAGCGGGGAAGAGATAGGGCCGCCCGTCCGCGAGCTGGGGTTATCCATCTACCGCCACATCCCCGCGTGGAATTGGGGTGCGTACAAGCGCATCCTCCAATGGGCGCAAGCCATCCAACCCGATGCGCTCAATCTGCAATACCAGGCCGCCGCCTTCGGGATGCGCGGCGCAATCAACCTGTTCCCCCACTTGCAGCGCAAACACCTGCCCGCGCCGCTCGTCGTCACCTATCACGATCTACTGCCACCGTATCTCTTCCCCAAAGCCGGGCCGCTGCGCCAGTGGAGCGTCTGGCAGCTAGCGCAACACAGCGCCGGCGTCATCGTCACCAACGACTGGGACTACAACCGGCTGACTGCGGCGATTGCCAAACCCGCGTTACCGCCGGTGCGGATGATCCCCATCGGCAGCAACATCCACCCGCACAGCGGCGGGGATCCTGAACGCTGGGGCAACCGTATGGGCGCATTTCTCATCGGCTTCTTTGGATTCCAAAATCGCAATAAGGGCATCGAGACGCTGCTGCACGCGCTGGCAAAAGTGCGCGCGGACGGCGTGGATGCGCAACTGCTCTTCATCGGCGGGCGTACCGGCTCCAGCGACGCAACCAATGCCGCTTACGCCGCCGAAGTGGACGCGCTCATTGCGGAGCTCGGGCTAACGGAGCATGTGCAACAGACCGGCTTCATCGCCCCGGAAGAGGTCTCGGCAGCGTTGACCGCCTGTGACGTGTGCGCGTTGCCCTATCGCAACGGCGTCAACCTGCGGCATGGTACGCTGCACGCCTGTCTGGTACACGGCAAAGCCATCATCAGCACCCATCCGACCATCCCCACCCCGCAGCTGCGCGACCACGACAACCTGCTGCTAATCTCGCCGGATGACCCGGACGCACTCGCGGCGGCGCTCCACGAGCTGCACACAGACCGCGAGCTGCGCGCCTTGCTGGGCAAGCGTGCGGCTACGCTCGCGCAAGAATTTTCGTGGAAGCGCATCGCCGGATACACAGCGGAGTTTTTCCGCAGCTTGCAACCCTCCACATGAACGAGACAGCCCTACCTGAGAGCCTGCGGCCCTTTTTTCAGGAATACGATTTCGGCGCGCTCGACCCGGAGCAACACGCCGAGTTAATTATCGAGCGCACGCTGCGCTACGGCAATCGCGCCGAGCTACGCTGGCTGTTCCGGCGCTATGGGCAAGCGCGCATCGCGGTCTGGTTCGCGGCAATGGGAGCGCAGCGGTTGCCCCGCCGGCACGTCCCGTTCTGGAGCCTCGTGCTCGATGTGGAGCCGCAGCCCCGCCACACAGGAGGCGTATGGCCGTATTGAAGCAGCCACAAGTGAAAATACGCAGTACCGCAAACCTAACCCTGTAGGTTGCTCAAAACACGCCTATTGACGGCTTGGACAGGGCGACTTTTGCGCAATTGCCATCAAGTCAATAACGTAGGGCAACCGGGAGAGGCTTCGGCAGGCTCAGCCGCCGGGCTGCTCCGGTGCCTGAGCCTGTCGAAGGCCTCTGCGTGCGTTACAGACAGTACCGCAAACCTAACCCTGTAGGTTGCTCAAAACACGCCTATTGACGGCTTGGACAGGGCGACTTTTGCGCAATTGCCATCAAGTCAATAACGTAGGGCAACCGGGAGAGGCTTCGGCAGGCTCAGCCACCGGGCTGCTATAGAATGGCTTTACAAACAGAGTGATTGTGTGTTATAATAGTTACACATACGAGTAACATTTGTGTAACAATAGGAGACCAGCCATGACGATGATCGGGGTACGCGAATTACGCCAGAAAACCGCGGAACTGCTACAAAAAACCCGCGAGGAAAAGGCTGAGTATATCATCACCTACCAGGGGGAACCGGTAGCACTACTCTTGCCGCTGGATACGGACGCGGTCAACCAGGCCATCATCCAGACCGGCAAAGGGCGTGCAGCGCAAGGTTGGGAGGCTTATGCGCAAGTGGCCGAGCGCGTGCGCCAGGCCTGGCCGGAAGACACCGATACCCAAACCCTGCTGGATGAAATCCGGCAATAAGCCATGTTTACACTCGATGCCAGCGTCCACATCAACGCAGTCAACGCGCGTGAAATCGGCAGCGCGGCCAGCCAGCTCTGCCTGCAACGCCTGACCGAACACCATCAAACTCTGATCTCCCCTACCCTCTTACTGGTAGAGGTGGCAACCGCCGCTGCGCGCGCACTGCAAGACGCCAACCTGGCATTGCAGCTCGCGCAAGCCGTGCGCGCTTTACCCAGGCAGATATGGGTCACGCTGGATGACAACCTCGCCTTTGAAGCGGCGCAGCTGGGAGCGGAAGCGCGCTTGCGCGGCGCGGATGCCGTCTACGCAGCCGTTGCGCGCCGCTTTGGCGCCATCCTCATCACCCGCGACCGCCAGCATTTGGAGCGACTCAGCACGCTCGTGCCAGTGATGACGCCAGAAGAAATCCTGACCTCGCTCCTGGCAACGGGGCACGCATGAACAAACATTACCGTTGGGCCTTGTATGCCCTGCTCATCGCCTTCACGCTGCTAAGCGGCGCGTATAGCGTCACCGTCCCACTCTTCGAGATGTCCGACGAGCTCTGGCACTATCCGATGGTGGAGGTGCTGGCGCGCACCTGGGAAATCCCCGTGCAGCCGCTCGAACCGGGCGCGCCCGTCGGCCCGTGGCGGCAGGAGGCCAGCCAGCCGCCGCTCTACTACGCGCTCGGCGCGGCGCTCACCGCCTGGATTGATACGAGCGACCTGCCCACCGTGCGCCACCTCAACCCGCACACCGCCGCCGGGGTCATCATGCCCGACGGCAGCAATGCCAACCTCGCCGTCCACAACCCCGCCATCGAGCGGTTCCCCTGGCGCGGCACAGTGCTGGCCGTGCATCTGGTGCGCCTTTTCTCTGTGCTGCTGGGGACGTGGGCCGTCTACCTCACCTGGGCGCTCGTGCGGGAGCTCTACCCCGCGGCGCCGTGGCTCGCGCTCGCCGCCGCCGCCATCCACGCCTTCACGCCGATGGTCGTCTTCATCCACGCCTCGGTCAACAACGACAACCTCATCGTGCCGCTGTGCTCACTGGCATTGCTGCAAATGGTGCGGTTAGTCAAAGGCGCAACGCGCTTCAGAAAGTCCGTCGCGCCACAAACGCCTTACTTGTGGTTGGGCCTCACCATCGGGCTGGCGATGCTGACGAAGGCCAGCGGACTCGCGCTGTTGCCGCTCGCAGCAGCGACGGTGGCGTGGCAGGCCAAGCAGCGCCTCGATGCTATCGGCGACTGGGGCCGCACGCTCCTCCACGCCGTCCGCGAGATGACGCTCGTCCTGCTGCCCGCGCTTGCCGTCTCCGGCTGGTGGTTCTATCGCAACTTCCAGCTCTACGGCGATTGGCTCGGTCTCAACGCCTTCTACGCCGTGCTAGGGACACGGGATGTGCCGGCGGATTTAGCCCAGCTGTGGGCGGAACGGTTCGCGTTTGCCGCCGGGTACTGGGGCAACTTCGGCGGCCTCAACGTGCCGCTGCCCGCGTGGGCATACACGCTCCTCAATATCTGCGCCATCGTCGCGCTGGCGGGTGGCGGGTTCCGCCTACTGCTTTGGTTGACCACCACCCCGCTGCGCCGCATCAACCCCTGGGGCTGGGATACGCCCACTGCCGCCCGCGCGCTGGCGTGGGCGTGGCCCGCCGGCGTCTTCATCTCGTGGATCCGCTGGGCCACCGAGACCTGGTCTTCACAGGGACGGCTCATCTTCTCCGCGCTGCCGATGTGGTCGCTACTGCTCGCGCTGGGCCTCACCGCCTGGGTCTTTGATCCGCCCGATACACCGAGCACCCCGGCGCTGCTGGTACAGGTCAAGCGCCGGGTGCGCGAGCAGGCGCGGCAAGGCATCGCGCTCACGTTTGCGGCGCTCCTGTGCGCGCTGAGCGTCATCGCGCTACCCGCGATCATCCTGCCCGCTTACGCCGCGCCGCTGCGCCTCACGCCAGAAGCGCAAGCCGCCACACGGCTAACGACGCCCTTCGGCGCGGCGCTGCAACTGCTGGATTACCACATCGCCACACAGACCGCCACGCCGGGCGAGCCGATCAGCCTCACGCTGACCTGGCAGGCACTGGCCCCCACGCCCAGCGACCATTCGATCTTCGTGCATGTCTATGGCGCGGGCGAGCGCATCATCGCGCAGCGCGATAGCTTCCCCGGACGCGGCCTGCTCTCGACGACCTGGCTGGAGCCGGGATACACCTGGCAAGAGACGTACATCATCGCCATCCCGCCGATGGCTTACGCGCCGGACGAGCTCACGGTGCGCGTAGGGGTCTACGAGACGGCGACCGGCGCGCGGCTGACCGTCCCCAACGGCGACGAGTGGGTGGAATTAGGGCAGGCCATCACCCTTGCACCGCGCCGCGATCCGCTGCCGGTGCGCTTCGACAAGGGAATGGGGTTAAGCGGCTACGAGCTCAGCGCGGTGCGCGTTGCGCCGGGCGAGACGCTCACGGTGACGCTGCACTGGGACGCACAGGCAAGCATCGGGGCGGATTACACGGTCTCCGTGCAGCTGCTCGACACACACTGGAACAAGGCCGCGCAAGCGGACACCTGGCCGCCCATCGCCACCTCCGCGTGGGTGCGCGGGCAGCACGTGGAGGACATCCGCGCGCTCGCCATCGCCGCCGAGGCCGTCCCCGGCGTCTACGACCTGCGGCTCGCGGTCTATCGCCAGGACGAGAGCGGGCAGCTCCTCCACCTGCCGGTGGTCTGGGAGCCGGGCCAGATGCCCAGCGAGGCGATTGTACTAACCAGAGTGCGGATCGAATGAGCGCCGCGGAAAATAAAGAGCCTCACGCCAAGGCACAAAGTCGCAAAGTTTTCTTAAACACCCACTTCCAACGGTTCAGAGGCTTCACTGCCCGGTATCGGCGCGGTCTCTGGTTTACTGGGATAGTCGGGCTGCTGTGGCTGGCGCTCGCGGTGCGGGCCTGGCAGTTGGGCGTCGCTGATCTAACCTTCGATGAAGTGGCGACAGTCTTCGTGGCCCGCCGCCCGCTGTTGGAGGTTGTCCGCTATGTGATGAGCGCATCCCGCGAGCATCCGCCGCTCTACTACCTGCTCATGGCGCTGTGGATGCGCGTCGCCGGAGCGACGGAGTTTGCGATTCGCTATCCCTCCGCGCTGCTGGGCGTGTTGAGCGTCGCCGTCGCCGCGCGATTGGGCCGCCGGATGTTGGGCGCACGCGGCGGCTGGTGGAGCGCCGTGCTGCTGGCGATGGCGCCGTTTGGCATCAACATGGCGCGTACCGGGCGGATGTACGCGCTGGTGTTGCTGCTCACGCTGCTCATCATCGAAGCGTGGCAGCGGTGGATTACAGACCCGCGCCCCTGGCGATGGGCGGTCTTTGTGGCGCTCTCCGTCGCGGGCATGGGGACGCACTACTACCTCACGCTGCTGTGGGCGGCGCAAGCCTTCACGCTGCTACTCTTCCCCCGGCAAACCCGCGCCATCCGCAAGCCCTGGCTGCTCACAGTGGGCATCGCCGCCGCGCTGCTGGGGGGATTTATCGCCCTCTCGCCGGGCGTGCAGGCCATGCTCGCGGAGACGGGCCGCCGGTTCCCCTACCCCCGGATGCGCTGGGTCGCGCTTGGTGACGTGCTGACGAATTTGTATCTGAATCGCCATCACCCCGCGCTGTTACCGGCGATGCTGGTCGGAGTAGGCGTGACGCTCGCTGGCTGGCTGACGCTCTGGCGCAAACGCACCTCGGCGGGCGCGGGGCTGGCGCTGTGGAGCCTCGTGCCGCTGGGATTGCTGCTGACGGTGCCGGAGAATCTCGAAGCGCGCTATCTGGTCATCATCCTGCCGGGGCTGCTGCTGGGACTGGCGGCGGCATTGACGCTGCTGCGCCCGCACTGGCTGCGGCTGGCGTTGGCGCTAGTGGTACTGCATCAGGCGGGACTGCGGTGGCCGTCGCTCTTCCCCACGCCGGATACCACCTACTCGCAACGGGCGGCACTGTTGCGCGCCGTCGCCCGTCCCGGCGACGCACTGGTAATGAACGGCCCGTGGCCCACGCTACTCTACACTTACTATCCGCTACCGGATTTCCTCACGCCCACGCTCGTACCAGAGTTAGCCCCGCCGGGCTTCGATGCCACGCTGGACATCCCCCGCCTGGAAGCGGTCTTCGCCCAACACGCGCGCGTGTGGGTCTCGTATGGCGCCATCCATGCCGCCGACCCGCAACTTGCTGTGAGCCGGTGGCTGGCGGAAAACGCCTACGCCATCCACGAGCACGCCGGGCTGGTGCTGTATTTACCAAAGCCACAGGAAGAACTCAGCCCCATCGCTATGGATGTCGCATTCGGGGAACATATCCGGTTGCGCGGAGCGGCAGTAGACCGCACTGAAGCGACCTTTGGCGAGCCGGTGCGCGTCCGCCTGGACTGGGAAGGGAGCGGGTTAAAACCTGAGCTACAAATCGAACTCGGTCTGCTCGCCGAAGGCAGCTCGGCTGGCGCGCAAAGCTACACATTCCGCATCGGGCCGGAACACGCAGATTTCGATAGGGCATTGCCGGAGCAGTGGAGTGACCGGCGCGGGCTATGGCTGTTACCCGGCCTGCCGCCCGGCAACTACACGCTGGCTATCAACGTGCATGGCGAAGGTGTTACTGCGCAAATACGATGGGCACCGATTGCCACATTGACCATCAATGGCCCTACGGCGCAGCCAACCGCGCCGCAACTAACCAGCTATGAACACCGGCTCTACCTGCCGCTGGTACTCGTAGATGATGGCTTGCAAGCCGAGCGCGACGCGCTGCTAGCGGCGTTGCCTCGCTACGCGGAAGTAGACGCGACTTTCGGCGAGCGGGTGCGGCTGGCCGCGTTCGAGCCGTTCGGGCTGACCTTTATGCAGGGTTACACGATGGGCTTCACGGCCTGGTGGCAGGCGCTCGCGCCGCCGGGTGAGGCGATGCTGCGGGTGCGGCTGGTCGGGCCGGGCAATACCGAGTTTGAGCCTTTGCCGCTAGGGATGACGCACTACTATTACCTATCGAGCGGGTGGCTGCCGGGGCAGGTGGTGCGCCAGGAATTCAACTTCATCCTGCCGGAAGACCTGCCGGGCGGTGCGTATCACGTCGAAGCGCAGTTGCTCATCAATGGCGTGGCACAGCCGGTGCGCGGCAGTCGTGCGCTGTTGACGCTGGCGGAACGCGCGCGCGGCGCACGGGTGGCGTATCGTGGCGAATGGGCCAGCCTGTTCGTGATCCAGGTCGAGGAGCGCGCGCGGGATTACGCGCCGCCGCTGTTCCGCGCCTCAGCGGATGCCAGATTCGGGGAGGTCTTACGCCTGCGTGGGTATCGCATCGGCCAAAAGACGCTGCGCGCCGGGGAGAGCACACCGCTCACGGTGTACTGGCAGGCGCAACAACGGCCTGATCGCATCTATGCGGCGTTCAATCATCTCAGGGCTGATAATGGAATAGCCGTCTGGCGTGAAGATTCCTGGCCGCAACGCGGCATCTACACCACCAACCACTGGCTAAAGGGCGAGGTGGTAGCGGAGGCTTACACGCTCACGATACCCGCCGGCACGCCGCCGGGCGCATACGGGCTGTATGTGGGAATTTACGATGCGGCAACCGGTGACCGACTGTCGGCAGCCCGCGCGAACGGGGAGATGCTCCCCGACGGGCAGATGTTGCTGGTAACGATTGAGGTAACGCCATGAACCAGAGTAGTTCACCACAGAGACACCGAGAAATTCTTAGAAACCTCTGGGAACTCTGTGCCTCTGGGGTGAAAAGCCTATTAGCAACACACGCTGGCGTAATTGCGCTGCTACTCTTGCTGTGCTTTTTCGCGCAGGGGATGCTCCACATCCGCAGCGCTTCGATCACTTTTGACGAAGGCCCCCATCTGGCGACAGGCTACACGACGCTGCGCACGGGCGATTTCCGCTTGCAGCCGGTCCACATCCACCCGCCGCTGGCGAATGTGCTGGCCGCCGCACCGCTGCTCTTGCAAGACGACCTCCCCGATCCGCGCGCAATTGACGGGTGGGAAATCGCCAGCCTCTCGGCGGTGACGGATGCGGTCGTGTGGCAGTATCCGCACCCGGCGCGGCTGGCGCTGGCCTCGCGGCTGCCGATCTTGTGGCTGGCGGTATTGCTGGGCGCGCTCATCTATCGCTGGGCGCACGACCTGGGCGGCACAAAGGCCGGGATGATCGCGCTGGCGCTCTACGCCTTCGATCCCAATATGATCGCGCATGGCACGCTGGTCACGACGGATATGGCGGCGACGTTACTCATGGTGGCGACGTTGTACACAGCAAATCGAAAAATCGGCAAATCGGCAAATCAGCAAATCAGCAAATCGGCGAGAAGACGAGAAGGCGAAAAAGCGAGAAAGCGAGAGCTTGTCAGGTGGATGGGTGTGGGGGTGTTGCTGGGATTAGCGTTGCTCACGAAGGTTTCGGCGTTGATGCTGGTGCCGGTGTTGGGGTTAATAGTTGCGAGTGGCGAGTGGCGAGTGGCAAGTTATCAGCCACAAGCCACAAGCCACAAGTCGCAACTCCAAAATTTGACATATTACGCATTACGCATTACGCATTACGCATTAGCCATCGCTCTTCCTGCCGCGCTGGTGGTGTGGGCCGGGTACGGGTTCGAGGTGGGCCGGATAGCCGGACTACCCTTCCCGATCCCGGCGGCGACGCATGTGCGCATCTATCAATCGCTGCAAGAACACTATCACCTGGGCCATCCCACGTTCCTGCTAGGGCGAGTGAGTTCACACGGCTGGTGGTGGTATTTCCCGGTTGCGTTCACGCTCAAGACGCCGGGGATAGTATTGCTGTTGTCACTATATACCATAGCGCATACTGCGTACTCCGTACTGCGTAATGTATTTACACACCAGTCTCACGCATTACGCAGTACGCATTACGCATATTTGTCCTTCCCCCTGCTCTACGCCGCAACAACCCTGTTCAGCACGGTGAACATCGGCTACCGGCATTTGCTGCCGTTGTTACCGTTCCTTTACATTGGAATAGCAAATGGCGAATGGCGAATGGCGAACAACAAATGGCAAATCGCAAATCACGTTTCACGTTTCACGCTTCACGCATTACGCATTACGCATTACGTTTTACTCGCCTGGCTCATCCTCGGCACGCTTACCATCTCCCCCAACTATCTCACCTACTTCAACGAGTTTGCGGGTGGGCCAGCGGGAGGCTATCGCTATCTGGTGGATTCCAACCTGGATTGGGGGCAGAATCTGTGGCAGCTGCGGGACTGGATGGCGGAAGAGGGCGAGGGGCATGTCTATTACGCGCACTACAGCCCGGCGAGGCCGCAGGTCTACGGAATCAACGCGAACTTTCTACCGCCTGATCCGCGCGCGGTGATGTTCACACCCTGGCAGCCTGCGCCGGGCCTGTACGCTATCGGCGCGACGGTGCTGCAAGGCCCTTACGCGCCGGACGTGAATACCTACGCCTGGTTTCGGGGACACGAACCGACAGCCCAATTGGGAAACGCGCTGTTTGTCTACCGTGTGGAGGCGACCGCAGCGGCCACCTGGGCCATGCTCTGCACCGAAGCGGGGCTTTCGGCAGAGATGGTACGCGCCAACCTGGGGGACGCTACGTTGCGCACACTCCATGCGGATTGCAGATCCACCACGGTTTATGCGCGCGGGCCGGGTTTGCTCATCAAAGGCAGCGACGACAACACCCTCAAGCCACTAGCATTCGCCCTGCGCGCGGCAGACGACGCGGATACAGCTCGCATCTACCGTGTAGAAAGCAGCCCCGCACCAACGTATCCGCACACCGTAGCAACCGATGGCCCGGCGGACTTCCTCGGCTATGACATCATCCATCGGACAGACACCGAGATCGAACTACGCACTTACTGGCGGGTGAAGGAGCGCCCCACCCGCCCGCTCTCGCTGATGGCGCATCTGGTCACGCCGGACGGGACGACGCTGGATGTGGGCGATGGGATGGGTTTCACCATTGACCAATGGCAGCCGGGGGACGTTATTATCCAACGCCATCGCTTGCACGGAGACTATCACGAGGGGGAAACTTTCCGTATTGGCGGCTACTGGCTAGATACATTGGAACGGTGGGGGATTGCAGATAGTGCGGATGATTGGGTTATGCTTAGGGGCTTACCGCACGCGCCTTGAATGCAATAAGCCTGGATTCCAAAATGCTCCACGGGATCGCCAGATTCCCGTGGAGCATTTTTTTACTCAAGATGGTTCAGTGCAACAGCGTAGGATGGCGTCGAATCAGCGGCGACGCACCAGGAAGAGACCACCGCTACCGAGCAAGCATACCACGCCAAACACGCTCAGGACGATAGACCAAGGTGAAACGGCTGCCGCTGGTGCTTCAGGTGCGACGGTTGGTTCCGGTACAACAGCGTCCGCTACTTCCGGGATGTTTTGCGAAAAGCCCAGTGCCAGCTCCAGCGGGGCATCTGGACTGATAACAACACTGTAAGCATTGGCTATCATCGCCGCATCGGCGGCGCTTACTTGCGCTATCACCTGATACGTTCCCACAGGCAAGTCCGTGAAACAGAAAGGCTCTTGTATTCCGGTGGTAGTGTACAGCAATGGTTGATTATCCCCTTGGATAGTAAACGTTACCCCCGGCAACAGCGGTTCCTCCGGCTGGCGCACCCCATCAGCATTGCTGTCGGAATAGGCCAGCAGGCATAACTGCCCGCTAAGCGCAACCGGTAGCGGCTCTGAAGGTTCCTGCGTAGGCAGGGGGAGTGTAATCGGTGTGGTTACATCAACCGGCGTAGGCGACGGCGTTTCGGTAGGGGCAACCGTAGGTTGGGGGGGAGGCGCAACAACGCCGCCGGGACGCGAAATCACCAGCTCCTGCCCCACAACAAGAATGCTAGGATTGGCGATGTTGTTAAGGGCGATGATTTGGTCAGCTGGTACATTATAACGTCGGGCAATGGCAGAAAGCGTGTCACCGCTACTAACAATGTGGACGACGGCCCCATCTGAACGGGGGGGAGGTGTAGCAGCCGGAGTGGGCGTCGGCACAGGGGTTACATCAACCGGCGACTCTTGTGTTGGCGGCGGCGGCGCAGGTGTCTCCGGCGTCTCACCAATCACAACCAAAGCTGCCGTATCTACATACACATCATTGTGGACGCGGAAAATGTAATCGTGCCAGTTGGCCCGCGAATAGGTAAACACAGTGACGGTGCTGTTGACCGCTTGCGCCTCGACTGCAAATAACGTCCAAGTATCTATCGCGCTGATCTCTGGCGACCAGATCACAGTCCCGGCCCAGGGATTGGTACCGCCGGTAGGATCAATCCCTACTTTTGTATGCATGGGCGCGGGGTTGTTGGAAAGATGCCCCGTAGGACAAACGTTCCACTGCTCTGCAGAGGCCATACACGACCAGGTCATCATGTGTGCCGTGAAGCGCAAGGGGGTGCCTGGCGTGATCCCGCTCACCTGTTGATAAAGCCCTGCCTCGTGCTGCCCGCTGAAAGAAAAATACTTTTGCGCGCGCCAGCCCTGATGCACCCGATAGGCAAACTCCCCACTTTTGACATCCCGGAACTCCGGACGCCGCCAGTAACTACAGTTAGGTTTATCCATACACGCATAGGGAACCACAGCATACGCGGGGGGATTATCCACATAAAAGCCACGCCAGCCCGGCGCAATTTGCACTTCGGGAATGCCATCTTGCATGGGCCAGGTGATATCGCCCTCTTCAAAATCGCCGTTGCGCAGCAGATTCACACCGGGCGTCTGCGCCTGGGCCGGCTGGGGCGAGCGCACGGCCATTAGCATCATCAACAAACTGAACAGAATCAGCCAATTCCACACATTGCGTTTTAGTAACATGATGGTATACCTGCTTTTTGAAATTACAGCATCCCAAGTATGCCTGACAATAGCGTGTTCCACACAACGTTGCGAATTGTAACACAGCCAATGCGCTTGTCAACAAACGCGCTGCCAATGATTGACCAGCAAAGATTAGATGCTATAATCACCCAGCGATAGCCTCGGCTAGGCATGACTCGAGTTTTTCATAGCAAGAGCATGAGCATAATAGCTGGTGGATAAGCAAAATTTACTTGAGTAAAGGAGTTTGTGATTAGTATGACACCGCAACGTTATATTCTTGGCTTTTTGGTTCTATGCACTTTGGTCATGCTAGGTATCGGCCCGCGCGCTACAGCGCAACAGGCTGAAGTCTTCACCAGTGGCAATCTGCTCGTCAACGGCAATTTCGATGAATTGCCGTTTTATTGGGCCTATCCCAATCACTTCATCCCCGGCGGCTGGGAACGCTGGTGGATCCATGGCACGGTGCTCCCAGAGTTTGACGATATCAAAGGCGGGCGCGAGCACATCCGCGTTGATGGTGACCACGCTTTGGTCTATTTCAAATGGGGTGCTAACTACACAGCGGGCGTCTTCCAGGTGGTGCATGGGCTTACGCCCTGCCGTCCTTACGAGCTCACCATGTATGCGCGCACACATACCCTGGCAGGGGCGCTACCCCACGCGCGCATCGGGCTGGATCCTGTGGGGCAGCAACTCACGCCCGATGGCGCGGTCCACGACCCAACGCCACTCCATCGCACGATTTGGTCGCGTGAACAGACGGAGCTTTTTAAGTGGGAGGAGCTCTCTGTCACAGCAGAGCCACTAGGAAACAGCCTGACCGCCATCCTGTACGCCTCGCCACAACCCGGCAGCACAGAAGTTCACTACTACGATACCTTTTGGGATGCTGGCGCACTACAACCGGTTCCCTACGTCAATGAGCGGCTTCCCGCCCCCCTCCGACCGGCAGGTAATTTTATCTACAATGTCAATAGCATCACCAGTACCGAAAAAGTCACCCTTACCTGGAATCTTCAAGCGCCAGGTACCAGCCAAATCTGGTACACCTTAATCACACCCAGCACCATCACTGATACCACACATTTGACTCACACTTACTACCTACCCATCATTAGCAGATTTTCACTCAATTTCGAGCACGCCACCCCTGTAAATTACAATGCGGGGTCGCTCACGCGCACGGCAACCCTTACCGGTTTCACACCCGGCCAAATCATCAACTACATCATTGTAACACGCCGGCTAGTGAGCAATACTTGCGTTACTGAATACGCAGGGCCTTACACGATAACCACACACCCTTAACATAACCATGTCCTCCTTCATCGGACACACACTCAACACACTTGGCATCTACGTCAACAAGCAGTCATCACCCGAACGAATGGCCTGGCGCTGGGCACTCCTCTGGTTAGGTTGGTTGGGCTTTGTGGGGCTGGCACCCGATTTGGATTATGTGATCCCGCAGCTCTATGCTACGCGCCTCTCGATGGAGACCGATCTGCGCATTACCCACTCGTGGGTGGGAACGCTGTTCTTTCCGCTGCTCACGATGGTTGTGTTGACCCAGCTGCCGTTACAGCGGGAAACCAAACGCGCGCTCAGTGTGCAAGTGATTCTGGTGGGGCTATCGCACAGCATCCTCGATTTGCTGGTGGGGGTGTGGCCCTTGCCGCTGCTCTGGCCGTTCAGCGCCACACGCTTCAAATTGCCCTTCGGCATTTTGCCGAGCGCGCCAGCGTTCCGGCTCGATAATCCCTACATGTACCGCAACGTCTTCATGGAGCTGGGGATCTTCTTGCCACTCTACGGCGGATTGTACCTATGGCGACATGGCGCACGCTACAAAATCGGCGCGGTGTTGCTGTGGCTATGTGCGGCAATCTGTATGGGCTGGGCTTTCACCCTGGCGCGATAAAGGAACGCTATGGATCTTTCTCTCATCATCCCCTGTTACAACGAAGCGGAAAACGTCACGCGGCTGGCGGAGACGCTGTTCCCGGTGCTGGATGCGCTGGCGCAGACGCAGACGGTCGAAGCCGTGCTGATAGACGATGGCAGCCGCGATGACACGCTCGCCCGGCTGGAAGCATTGGCAGCGCAACGCCCAGATGTGTATGTGGTGCGCCACGCGCAAAATCGCGGCCTGGGCGCGGCGATGCGCACGGGCTACGCTCACGCGCACGGCGCGGTACTGGTGACGACCGATAGCGATGGGACGTACCCCTTCACGGAGATTCCGCGCATGTTGGCGCTGCTTACGCCAGAGGTGGACATCGTCGTGGCCTCGCCCTACCATCCACAAGGCGGCGTGGAGGGTGTGCCGCGCTACCGGCTGATCCTGAGCCAGGGCGCATCGCTGCTCTACCGGGTGCTGCTCAAGTGGGACATCCACACCTACACGGCGATGTTCCGCGCCGTGCGCCGCGAGGTCGCGCAGCGCACGCCTTCCGAGGCGACTGGGTTTCTCATGCCCGCCGAATTCCTGGCGAACGCGCTCCTGCTAGGCTCCCGCGTCGCCGAGTTCCCCACCGTCTTGCACGTCCGCCGCTACGGGCAATCGAAGGCGCGGATAGCGCGCATCATCCGGGCGCACCTGCGCTTCCAGGCGCGGCTGATCGGCTACCGCCTCACCGGGCGCAAGCCAAAAGCAACAGAATTGGAAACGATTACCCGCGCTTGACCAGCCGCACGCCAGAAAGCCTGACCCGCATGGCGCTCGTACTGCGTAAAACGTAATGCGTAAAAAAATATGAAACCTAAAATCGTTACGGTTGTGGGCACACGCCCGGAGATCATCAAGCTCTCGCCGGTGATTCCGCTGTTGGGCGAGGCTTGCGAGCACCGGCTGATCCACTCCGGGCAGCACTACAGCTACACGATGGACGCGCTGTTCTTCGAGGAGCTGCGCTTGCCCGCGCCGGATTACCGGCTGGAGGTCGGATCGGCCTCGCAGGGCGTGCAGACAGCGCGCATTCTGGAACGACTGGAAGCGGTGCTGCTGGAGGAAACCCCCGCCGCCGTCATTGCCCTGGGTGATACGAACACCGTGCTCGCGGCGATGCTCGGCGCGGCGAAGCTCCACATCCCCGCGCTCCATCTGGAGGCGGGCTGTCGCTCCTTCAACCGGGCGATGCCGGAGGAGATCAACCGCGTGGTGGCGGATCACGTCGCCGCGTGGTGCTTCGCGCCCGGCGAACGGGAGCGGGGGCATTTGCAGGCGGAGGGCATTCCAGCGGAGCGCATCCACGTCGTCGGCTCCACGGCGATTGATGCCTGCCTGCGCAATGCGCCGCTCGCGGCGGAACGCACGCTCGTGCAGGAGCTAGGGCTGGCAGCGGAGGGCTATGTGCTGCTCACGCTCCATCGCGCGGAGAACACCACCCCGGAGACGTTACGCGGCATCCTGGAAGCCATCAACACGCTGGCGGAGACATGGGACTTTGTGTTCCCCATCCACCCGCGCACGCGCGCTGTGATGGACGCCCTCACGTCGCCCGTGACGCGCCACCCGCGCCTGCACATCATCGAGCCGGTGGGCTATCTGGATATGCTGCATCTGGTCAGCCACGCCCGCGCGGTGATGACGGATTCCGGCGGCCTGCAAGAAGAGGCGGCGACGCTGGGAACGCCGCTGTTGATCGCCCGCCAGGAGACGGAGTGGATGTATCTGGTGGAGGCGGGCGCGGCGGTCATCGTGGGCAATCGCCGCGAGGGGATTGTGGACATCGCGCCGGGCTTGCTGGAACAGGGACGCGGCGCGTTGCAGGCGGTGGATGTAAGCCCGCAACGTGGCGCGGCGGAGCGCATCGTTGCGCGGATTTTGGATTGTGGATTTTAGATGAAGAATATCAACGCAAAGCCGCAAAGACGCAAAGTTTTTGAGACTTCACCCCAAGACTCCCTAGCGGCTCTGCGTGAAATCCCCCGTTTTTTACAATGAAAAAGTATAATCGTTGGGGCAGCATACTGCTACTGCTGTTTTTCGCGCAGGTGATGAATGCGGCGCGACAGCTTTCGCTCACCAGCGATGAAGGGCCGCAGCTGACCAGCGGCTACGCCTATCTCACCACCGGCGATCCGCTGCTCATCGAGTACGACGGCCATCCGCCCCTCGCCAAGACCTGGAACGCGCTGCCGCTGCTGTTTGTCCCCGATCTAGGCTCGCCCGCCGCTGCTCCCTCGTGGCGCTCGCCCGACCCCATCAGCCTGCTGTGGGTGACGCAGGAATTCTACTATCCCTACCAACCGCTGGAGCGCATTGTGCTGCCGCCGCGCGCGATGGCGGCGCTGCTGGGCGTGCTGCTGCTCGCCGTGATCTACCGCTGGGCGGCGGATTTGTTCGGCGCGCGGGCGGGGCTGCTCGCGCTCTTTGTGGCGGCCTTCGACCCCAATCTGCTGGCGCACGCGGGCCTGGCGACCAACGACCTCGCGGTGATGTTGGGCTGTGTGGCGACGCTCTTCGCCAGCTGGCGCTTCTTGCAACGCCCCACCCTGCGCCGGGCGCTGGCAACGGGCCTCGTGCTGGGGCTGGCGCAGAGCACCAAGCTCAACGCCGTGCTGCTGCTGCCGATTGTGGGGCTGCTCCTGCTCGTGCGGATGGCGCGCCTGTACCGCGCCCATCGCGGCGAGGCGCTGCCGCGCTTTCTCTGGCAATCCTGCGCGCTGTTCGGCGTCGCCGGGCTGGCGCTCTGGGCTACTTACGGCTTCGAGCTGCGCGCCATCGCCGGGCTAGCTTTCCCCTTGCCGGCAGGAAGTCACCTGCTGCTGTGGGAGCGCGTACTCAAGGCTACCGGCGGCGGCCACCCGGCCTTCCTCATGGGCAAATTCTCCACCGAGGGCTGGTGGTACTACTTCCCGGTCGCCTTCGCCATCAAAACGCCGCTGCCTACGCTGTTGTTGATGCTGGCAGGCGGGGCGGCAACACTCATGCAACCGCGCCGCAAGTGGGAAGATATGCTCCCCCTCTGGGCCTTCACGGCGCTGTATGGCGCCTTCGTCATCTACAGCCGCCTCAACATCGGCTACCGGCATCTGCTGCCGGTGTTGCCGCTGTTGTATGTGGGGCTAGCTGGCAAGGCATGGCGAATGACGAATGGTGAATGGCGAATGGCGGATAGCGAATGGCGGATGGCGAATGGCGGATGGCGGATGGCGAATGGCGGATGGCGGATGGCGAATTTCACGCATTACGCAGTACGCATTACGCAGTACGGCTTACTCGCCTGGCTCGCGCTGGGGACGCTGACCCTCGCGCCGCACTACTTGGCGCACTTCAATGCCCTGGTTGGGGGGCCGGATGAGGGGTATCGCTATCTGGTGGATTCCAACCTCGATTGGGGGCAGGCGTTCAAGGAGCTGGCGCGCTATCAAGAGGAGCAGCAGACAGGGCCGGTATACATCTCCACTTACATCGAGTACGGGGCGGCGTTACGCAGCTACGGGCTGGATTTTGCGCCGCTACCGCCGCTAAACGCCGCGCCGGGGATGCTGCCGCGCCGCTTCAATCCGGCGCCGGGCGTCTATGCGCTGAGCACCACCACGCTGCAAGGCATCCTCACTGCCGACCCGGAGATGTATGACTGGTTTCGCCACCGCGAGCCGGACGCCAAACTGGGCCACGCGCTCTTTGTGTACCATGTGGCAGAACCGCCCACGCCCGCCGGATGGATCGCGCAATGTACCGTCCCCGTCGCGCCGCTGCCCACCGAGGTGATCGCCGAGGGCTTCGGGCACGCTGAGCTGCGCCAGGTTTATTTCGACTGTACGCAGAGCTGGCTGCTGCCCGGCGGTGGCGCAACGCCCGGTTGGGTGGCTATCTACCGTGAAACGGCGCGGAGTGCAGACCCCTTCATCCAAGCACAACTAGCAGGGCTTCGTAAAAGCTTCGAGCAGACCTACAGTGGCTACCAGCCCCCCTTTGTGATTTACGAGGCTGTGCCCCACTCCGCCACGCCCGCACTACCGGCAACCGCCCCCATCCACATTGGCGGGTTGCGTTTCCTGGGGCATACGGTGCGGCCATCCATCCAGGAAATAGAAGTCTGGACCTACTGGCAGGTGGAAACGCCGCCCGCGACGCCGGTCTCGCTGATGCTGCACTTGCTAGGGCCGGATGGTGCGCCGGTTGGCGTGGGGGATGGATTGGGCGTGCCGCAGGAGCAGTGGCAGCCCGGCGATGGCCTCATCCAGCGGCACCGCCTGCCGCTGCCGCCGGGAGCGCCCGGCGGCGCGTACACCCCGCTGACCGGCGTCTACGCGCTAGGGACGCTGGAACGTTACCCGGTGAGCGTGGATGGGCTGCCCCAAGGCGATGTCTTGATCTTACCGGCAATCACCAGGTAGACTGCGGCGGCGCTGGGGGGAGTGGGCGAGAAGGCGCGCCGGTAACGGGCTACCGGACGCAGCATAACATGGGCGGAGCCGACGCTGAGCACAGCGCAGGAAGCAGGTAGCAAGGCGTGTGGCGGCGGAAGCGCCGCCACTTTCAATCTGCGACGGGTATCCCAAATCGGCTCACAGCCGGTGCGCCAAGCATGAACCCGCTTCCAATGGGTTTGAGTGTGTTAGACGGCGATTGGGGCACATGCTGCCTGCATCGTCATAAGGCGACACAAATGCTTTATCATTTTTTTATACGCCAGATCACACCCTCCACAATATCCACAATAAACCAGATGATTGCCCCCACTAAAAACGATACAACTATCCAACGCATCATAACCAGCAACCCGGCGCGACCATAAACCAATACGCTGGCAGTTCCGCCGATAGCCCAAATCAAACCCAATAATTGCGTGAATACTGCACGCATATATATACGTTCGCATTTTGACAAACAAAATATGTAACAAACTATTCCACGACAGCTTACATGCCAATCGTTTGACCGTGATGAGTGACAAAACGTCTGGTATAAGAACCCACCCAGGTAAATCAACCCGCCCCAAATCACCGCCCCGCTTATCAATGGGATTTTATCTAACATTTTTTGGCCCTATCCCCAATCATTGTGCAATTCCTAACAAAGGTGGAACAGCGTCGATAAGAACATCACGAAGAAAAGTGCGGAATCCTTCTCGTAAGAGTTCCCGCTCTAAATCATACATCTGGCGTCGCAACGCGTTGGGAAATAGTGTTTGGGTGAGGTTAACGCATCCGCGCACACTACTGGGGGTGGTAACATCAGCCACCATGGCGGCTTCTCGGCCTATCGAACGAAAACCACCACTCGCCACTTCACCCACAGCGCCAAAGGTTAACCCTATCCCAAATTCTGTTCCCGCGCGATTCCAATTAAGCGGCCGACCATGAGCCATATCTTTTACTACAGATACACCAGCCGCAGTAAAACCAGAACTGGCAACCGACCCTATGCCGCCTGTAACCCCAGAAACAGCACCATCTATACCACCGCCAGTAGTTTCAATGATAAAATCTGTTCTATCAAATGTCTCGCCAGTTAAAGAATTGGCTATCATATAACTCTCAGCTGTAGTAAGCACGCCAACGCCTGCCCCAGTAGCAGCTACAGCTACCGTACCTGCCGCGCCAAGTCCGCCACCGGTTACACTCGCAATCGTCGCTACTCCGGCCGCTGCACCAACACCTGTTCCAATAAGCGCCCCACCTACCGCCCCAGCCGTTGCTACAACTGCTAAATTTGTTGTATATGCTGTCCAATCTCCATTCGTCGGAGCTTCAGCTGTCAACAAGTATGTGCCGGTCGTGAGTAACGCCCCACCTATCGCAAAAATTACTGGTGTGGGAATATGCCCACTCGGATCCGTATACCGCAGTGGATTGTTGAGCGTATACGCATAGCGATTGAGGCTCTGCGGATTCCCCGGCGCGGGCACAATTGTATCCGCCTGCAAGAAGCGGCCCAGCACGGGATCATATTGGCGGGCGTTATAGTCGTAGAAGCCCAGGGAGGTCTCGTGGCGCTGGCCGGTAAATGCCCCCACGTCTGCGTGGGGCGCGGTCCGTCGGCGGCCAATGGCGTAGCCATTGGCTAAGCGCCATCGCGTGTGCCACCGTAGGGCAGATAGCGTTGCGTGCTCAGTTGCGCGCCGATGGCGGTCGTCGCCAGGCTCGCCGAGCCGAGATGGTCGCCGTGCAGGTAGGTGAGAGCACCGTTCTTGCGCATGGCGACGCGCTGGCCGTGTGTTAACGTGCTACGTCCAGCATAGCACAATCCAGTCACGCGGCAAGAGGGGGCGACTGGGAACCGCCCAAGGAGCGGTTTCCAGGGCGAAAAGAGAAATCGCTCAACACGCTAGCGAAAGTCGCATCCCAAGACGCACTGTCAAGTAAACTTATACAACACTGTTGTTGCGCCAATGCAAAGATAAAAAGATAGATGCTATTCTGCGCAATAGTCAGTTATTAACAGCAATGTAATTCAAATGCTGTCAGTCAAAAATCAAACCAGTAACGAGCAGACCAAAACCAAGGAATATTTCTACCAAAGACTGTAAATACTGCCTTTTATCCCCATACATCTTCGCATCCTTAAACTTTGTATAACCACTTAGCAACAAGCCTCCCCCTGTACCTAACAAAAATAACCATTTCAGAATGAATACTAAAGTTAGCATAAGCACCTATCTCCCCTGTCCGTACAAAAGACTGTACAAATCAGAAACATTACCCTGATCAACTTGCAAGCCGCTAATCCAAACAGGACTAGGTATTGTTGGTGAACTCATAATATCTACAGTGGTCCATGCAGCCCAAGCAAGCATACTATAACCTGACGTTGCTGAAAGCGAACTCAGAGAAGCTGAAGTGACATCACCCATTGGCTTAAAAAGGGCCCCATATGTTAGCGTCCCCACCCCATACCAACCACTTGGGCTTAAACCCGTTACATCTTCTGTATGTACTAACCCAATGTCCATAATCCCCGTTAAAGATGGAACCAACCGCCCATACCTATCGGAGTAGCTTACAATAGGAACCATCACTTCCCGGCCTAAGCCACTTCCGGTTGCAACCTTATTAAAAATATCCCGACTGCGATTCCAAGCCTCAATATCTGTTGCGCCGGGGCCTCGCAAAATATATCCGCCACCGCCTTGCCAATCCCACAAGTTAGTAGTAGCATTACCAAAGCTCTTAAGGTTAGCTATGCCACCATCATCAATCCAACATTGTAAAGCACCTGACACACCTGATGCAGTCAAAGTATCACCATCGCCTAAAGCAAGCAAGACTTGATAGAAATATGGGTCGTAATTTTTCCAATAATCTAGCAAGTGCCCTTGTTCACCAAGGATTTGCAAAATCTGGTCATCTGATAAATGTCCCGTCGGATCCGTATACCGCAGCGGATTGTTGAGCACATACGCATAGCGATTGAGGCTCTGCGGATTCCCCGGTTGTGGCACAATCGAATCCGCCTGGAGGAAGCGGCCCAGGGCGGGAGGGCGAGTCAGCGAGAAAGCGAATCAGCGAAAAGGCGCGCCGGGTAACGGGCTACGACGCGCTGTCCGCCCGGCGCAGCCTGGACGGGGTCGCCAGACAGGTGGGTCAACCCGGCACCCTGGCGCATGGCGTTGCACTGCTCGTTGAAAGGAGCGTATCCATCAACGGCAACGATTCAAACCGGCAGTTAGTATCCCCCAAACAACTCAAAACCAGTTTACCAGATAAGAAATTTTATCAATTAATTTTACACTTCGGGTGGTGATTTCAACATTTACTACCATCGCTAGCAAACGCTAGTATTCTTCTTGTCTACGGCTGCGTTTTTCTCCCCATAAAGTTGCTCCCAGCATAATACAAGCGCATAGCATACCTAAGAGCAAGCCAAACAAAGTACCTCGCATAACTCCAACAACTGGAAAAGCACACATCGTCTTTATTTCTGCTATTCCGCAAACCACTGCGTAAAGAAACGTACAGAAAGAGGATATGCATACATTGGTCAACAATGAGATAGCCATTGTGAACAGAATACGAAATCCCAATCTGCATACTCGGCTATCTCGAAACCAAAACAATGGTATTGTACATCCCATTAACCAGCAGGCCGCATATACTACTTGCCAAGGCAAAAGATACAAAAACCAAATTACTGCCCCACCAATTAGTATTATTTTCAAAAACAGTAATGGATCAAAGTAGTTACTGCACCAATGCTTCGAATCGGTATTTTGTCTCATTTTGAAGTACCTCTTCTCCCACGCCTCCCAATAGCGTCCAAGCTCCTGAAGATATTAAAACTCGTGGTGAACTTTTAATAATGCTATCTGATATGAGCCCCGCATTACCTCGAATATCAAACCGAACGGTTTGCGAAGGGCTAGCAAACCCTTGTGGTGTGGTCGGGATCAACCCAACACCTTCAAATATCTGCGTAACACCACGTCCGGCAACCGCAGAGAAAGCGCCTGCCCCAGCATCAATAGTGAATGTTCGTGCATCTCCCAACCCTCTTTGTCTAGCATTAGCTAAAACTCGCTCCGAGTTCCAAGTATCGTGCTGTAATAATTCTTCCGTGGCCGACTCAACGTAGATTCCAACCTGCCCACCAACACCCCCGCCAACCGCCCCAGCGACAGCAGTGGCCCCAAGGCTCGTCCCGCCCACAAGACCAGCTGCCCCTAAAGCGGTACCAACTCCTAATGTAAGTCCCATCACGCCACCTGCTGCCGCAGCCCCCGCCACCTCTGCCCAACTAACTGTCTCTATTGCCTCAGCAACTGTTGCCCCTTGAACAAGGAGTGGTATAGTTTGGTAGCCAATACTAACTATAGCTCCAATAGAAGCTCCAACGGCAGCTGTAACTAATAAAGGAGTATGCCCACTACTATCAACATACTTGAGCGGATTATTATAGGTGTAACTATACCGATTGAGGCTCTGCGGATTCCCCGGCGCGGGCACAATCGAGTCCGCCTGGAGGAAGCGGCCCAGCACGGGATCGTATTGGCGGGCGTTGTAATCGTAGAAGCCCAGGGAGGTCTCGTGGCGCTGGCCGGTGTACTGCCTATCCGTGGGCATCGCACCATCGCGCGTGCCGCCGTAGGGAAGGTAGCGTTGCGCGCTCAGTTGCGCGCCGATGGCGGTCGTCGCCAGGCTCGCACTGCCGAGGTGGTCGCCGTGCAGGTAGGTGAGGGCGCCGTTCTTGCGCATCGCGATGCGCTGGCCGTTGAAGATGTAGTATTTGGTGATGGTGGTCGTAGTCGCATTCACCAGCGTCGTCACGGCGGCGCTCCATGCGCGGAAGGCAGGCGGCGTATGTTAAAGGGCTACAGAGTGTATCATAACATAAGTGGTATGGAATGCAAGGCGCGTTGCGGGGAACAGCGCCGTGAATTTCTCGCGTGCGGGGAGGGAAAGTTGGCGAGCAAGATTTAGCCGGTTGCCCCACGTGTAACCGAGCTACACGCGCAACGTGCATAGTTAGAGAGTTAGGACACGGATTTCACGGAGTACACGGATTTTTTGGCGAATCCGTGTGCTCCGTGTCCGGTAAGCATGTTGGCGAGCAGGCAGCAACTAGAGTTAATTATTAAAAAATCTAGTTGTCTGTAGACTCCAAAGTCAAAACAACTCTCCTAAAAATCGTTCTGAAATTTTGCTCAAATTGTGTATTGTATAATCTTCCTTCCGCAACCATCACCAAATCGGTATTGAACTGCCCCACAGCAATAAACATAGGATATACATCAATCAATTCCGTTGTGATATCTTGCAATTCTGCAATTAATACAATTGATGTTTTCCCCGTAAAATCCTGGATTACATAGTCAACTTCAGAATTTTCGAACAATGTTTTAGATTCGATTATATCTGTCAATGATTGGTTCGAACTAACAAATTCTACTGTCAGTAATCCATCAGGACAATAAAGATCAAAACTAGCAGTTGCTATAGTACTACGACAATAATCTCGCGGTTGATCGTGTTGATAATTAACAAAACCATCCCCGCCAACGCGAGATTGTGCATGCTTATAACATCCAGTCAAAATAATCCCTAGCATCAGCACAAGAATTGCCCGTTTCATAATTTTGACACTCTCCTCATTCGTGAACCATACTAATTGGATATTTTTTCCCTTCATATACAGTACACCGCCAGCCATAGGTCCATAGTCAATCATTAAATTAATTGCTATTTTACCAAAATTATTCAAAGATCCATTTAATGGGCCGCCAGCAATCTCGTTCCTGGAAAGTAAGGTGCGTTGCTCTGTTTCCCCTCGAAGCCAGCGCATCCTTTGCTCTTCACTAGTTAGCTGTGCCTGATAATTCAGTCTAACAGCATATGAATCAGCGTTTAGAAAAGTTGCGTCAAAAACATTAATTTGTATGTTTGTAATGTCTAAATCGCTTTGTTGCCAAAGGTCAATAGCATTAGTTATATCGTCCCTCAATCTTCGAAGAGTTTTAATAGCCTCTTGGTTCGCTGTATCCACACCATTGGCATAGAGAGTTGCCATCCATCCAACCACACCTGGAGCAAGACCTAAAACATTATTAGCAAGTGCCTCAAGAGCCTCTGGCCCACCATCATTAATCGCTATACCAAGCAAAAACTCCAAATCAGTAGTATATTCGTATTCATGTAAATATAGATATGCTTGAATCATGTCAAGGAAATCTTGCGCTTTATTCAGGCTATTTAGATAGGTAGTCGCTTGAGCGTTTATACTATAATGCCCACTCGGATCCGTATACCGCAGCGGATTGTTGAGCGTGTACGCATAGCGATTAAGGCTCTGCGGATTCCCCGGCGCGGGCACAATCGAGTCCGCCTGGAGGAAGCGGCCCAGCACGGGATCGTATTGGCGGGCGTTGTAATCGTAGAAGCCCAGGGTCGCCTCGTGGCGCTGGCCGGTGAATGCCCCCACGTCTGCGTGGGGCGCGGTCGGTGGGCATGGAGCCATTGCGCGTGCCGCCGTAGGGCAGATAGCGTTGCGTGCTCAGTTGCGCGCCGATCGCGGTCGTCGCCAGGCTCGCCGAGCCGAGATGGTCGCCGTGCAGGTAGGTGAGGGCACCGTTCTGGCGCATCGCGACGCGCTGGCCGTTGAAGATGTAGTATTTGGTGATGGTGGTGGTAGTCGCATTCACCAGCGTCGTCACGGCGGCGCTCCATGCGCCCAAGTTGCCCGCCTGATCTTACGCCCGCGCGCGGAAGGCAAGCGGCGTAAGTGTTAAAGGGCTATAATGGACAGATCATTCAAATTCTTCTGTATTAAAAGAGCCTAACAATTTGACGTAATAATAAATACACGGTTCCGATGGTACCAACTATTACTCCTAATATTCGCCACAAAGGTACTTTTTTACCGTCTTTGATATCTTTGATGAGCATAACAGTAACCCAGCCTATCATCAATAGATAAATTGAACCCAATCCACAAATAAACAAAAGTGCAAGTTGGGTATATGTATCCACTATTAAGTTACTCCTGGTATGAGTGTGAAAATAAAATGTAATACGCAGACTTGTTCTCGTCTACGGAAAGATAATAGGTGCTAAAGGTGTAGGGTTGTTTGGGATCAGTAAATTCATGAATATAGTCAGGTCCAATAGAGATTACTATAGAAGTGTAAACACTCAATCCGCCAGTTGCAAATGCAAATATTCCGCCAGCAACGCCCCATTGCATAATAGAAACAATATCTGAATATCCACACTCAGGTTCGTAAGTAGTCATTAAACCAACCGTATTATATCCGATTAATTCGGGGGCTAGTAAACTTCTATGGCCTCGATAGTAAGGATTTGCACGATATTCAAATAGTGGCTGTTGATACAAATTCCCAAATGGTTCGTATATTTTTTCGCTTTTAGCCCAATTCATACCTTCTACTCCAACATTTTGATAAATATAACCGCCTTTTCCTTGAAAATTCCAAAGATTATCTACACCTATCATATGGAGAGAAGGGTTTCCAGAGCTATCAATGTAATATGTTATGGAACAACCTGGTAAATCAGTAGCATATAGAGTTTCCATATGTTCAAGATTGAATAGCGCCTTGTAGAAATACGGGTCATACATTTTCCAAAACTCTAAGAGATAAGCGTACTGTCCTAGCAATTCGTGTAATTGATCATCAGGTATATGCCCACTCGGATCCGTATACCGCAGCGGATTGTTGAGCACATACGCATAGCGATTGAGGCTCTGCGGATTCCCCGGCGCGGGCACAATCGAGTCCGCCTGCAAGAAGCGGCCCAGCACGGGATCGTATTGGCGGGCGTTGTAATCGTAGAAGCCCAGGGAGGTCTCGTGGCGCTGGCCGGTGAATTGCCTATCCGTAGGCATGGAGCCATCGCGTGTGCCGCCGTAGGGCAGATAGCGCTGCGTGCTCAGTTGCGCGCCGATGGCGGTCGTCGCCAGGCTCGCACTGCCGAGGTGGTCGCCGTGCAGGTAGGTAAGGGTGCCGTTCTGGCGCATCGCGACGCGCTGGCCGTTGAAGAAGTAGTATTTGGTGATGGTGGTCGTAGTCGCATTCACCAGCGTCGTCACGGCGGCGCTCCATGCGCGGAAGGCCGGCGGCGTAAGTGTTAAAGGGCTACAGGGCGTATCATAGCATGGACGGTATGGAATGCAAGTCGCGTTGCGGGGAACAGCGCCGCAATGCGCCGCTTTCAAACAGCGCGCCGGAAGCCCGGCGATGGCCTCATCCAGCGGCACCGCCTGCCGTTGCCACCGGGAGCGCCCGGCGGCGCGTACACCCCGCTGACCGGCGTCTACGCGCTGGGGACGCTGGAACGTTACCCGGTGAGCGTGGAGGGGCTGCCCCAAGGCGATGTCTTGATCTTACCGGCAATAATCAGGTAGACTGCGGCGGCGCTGGGGGGAGTGGGCGAGAAGGCGCGACGGGTAACGGGCTATGCGGCGCATCATAGCATGAACGGTATGGAATACAAGTCGCGTTGCGCTGAGAGAGGAAGCCCTCACGCCCCGCCGAGCGACGAGCAACGTCACTCGGCGGGGATGTTTATGAACATCAAATTGATAACAGAAGTCCTGCGCAAGGATTAAACAATGAGCGGCTAAACACGCTCAACATACGGCCAATCTTAGAATAGCTATGTAATACTGGAACTGGCAGCTACCACATTTACATGCCCTGATATGATACACACCAGCCCCATACTCATACGCCAAACCAAATCCGCAATTAACGATTGGGTAAATATTGAAATCAGACCAAAGACAATCATTACAATGAACAATGGCAAGAGCGCGCGAACTTGAATTTTTTGAATTTTTGGACGCGCCCATAATAACCAATAGCCTATACTCATTATCAATACGGTTACAGCGATCATAATGTTTACAATAGCGAATTCCCCGACTTCATATAGTTCATATAGGTGCAGCAGGAACAACAAACCTATACTTAACCAACCGAAGAATTTGATTCCTTCACCTATTAACTTCCTACGAGATTGGAGTGCTCTGATCATTTCGGCTCCTTACTTAAATTGCGGAGAGTATTTCTCGTTTACCGGCTGGCACTTCTTAGAACAAATTAGCAACGTGGGACTTGAGTATTTTTGCGTAATTCTACGGAGCTTGTATTCCGATACGTCTTAATGCACTCGATGGATGCGAGTTGGCATGAAACACAGGATATACGCCATCGTAGGCATTTCCATCCACAAGTAAAGTCCAGGCTAGATCTGCAAATCCACCAACTGTAGCAAGTCCTCCAATTATCATAAGCGGGGGACCCACTGGTGTCGGCGCCGTCATTAATCCACCTACGAAAGTTGCTCCACCGGCACCAGATATTATCACGTCGGGGGCAACTCTACTAAAATCCAAGTTGTAGTAAAATCCCATTTGATATCCGGCTCTGCCACCTTTAGCACTAAAGATCGGCGGCGTGTTCCAGCCCAATCCATTGACGCGTCGAAAATCATCATTTCTGAGTCGTAAATCCGTGCGATATACAGCAGCATTATCATATTGTTGCAGCATATCAGCTAACTCAGATAAACCACCAAATAGACTCCCCGACTCACTTAGCGTACCATCTGAATTTTGTTTTATTAAGGAAATAGAAGCAGAAAAGGAAGATGTACTTCCATTGGATACCTGATTAAACCCAAACATAATCAATACATCCGCTAAGTCACCATTACTTGCAGCGATAAGGTCTCCCCATGTGAGATCTGAATTCATCAATTCATAGAGTCGGTCGCCATATTTTTGGCGAAAATCAGCCCAATCTTTTGCTCCGAAGTACTTTTGGATTTCCTCCTCCGAAAAATGCCCACTGGGATCCGTATACCGCAGCGGATTGTTGAGCACATAACTATACCGATTGAGGCTCTGCGGATTCCCCGGCGCGGGCACAATTGTATCCGCCTGCAAGAAGCGGCCCAGCACGGGATCATATTGGCGGGCGTTGGAGCCTGTCCTGAGCCTGCCGAAGGATCGTAGAAGCCCAGGGTCGTCTCGTGGCGCTGGCCGGTGAATGTCCCCACGTCTGCGTGGGGCGCGGTCGGTGGGCATCGCACCATCGCGCGTGCCGCCGTAGGGAAGGTAACGTTGCGCGCTCACTTACGCGCCGCTTGTTAGGGGACTTGCCGCAAGTATCACGAAAAATATGTGCTCAATCTAATTTTCGCGCAATACGTTTAACTATCCATAGCGCGCCGAACATGGAGGGCCACATAAGGAGCGTGAATACTCCCAATACTTTGTTCGGATTTTGCACTAGAAAACTTAAAACAGCAAATTCCACCAGAAAAAACCAAGCAGTAATCTGGAGCATGGCTCCGCCCAGTTCGGGCGGTACACGGTCAAGCGGAATACCCACAAGAAGAGCTGCTTTTTCACGGGGCTGCAAGTTGACCCTACGATAGGCAAATCGTACCCAGAAACCTAGATTCCAAAAAATTAACGGTATAACATATTCTTGTGCAATTGTTGTCAACAGAAAGAGCGGCCCCATTAATGTCAAGACTATATATCCCATAATTCTATTCCTAATTGTATTCCCGTGAAGCTAACGTGCTAATATTGAATTCAGAATATCTGGTCCAACCGCAGTACCGAATGTCTGTAAAAAATCGGCACCAGTAAAGACCGCAATATCTGCCATTCTATATTGCATTGTCTCCGCGGCCAATCTTGGTGCTATATATTGTGAAACTGCTGGAGGGTTATACCTTCCATTGAAGTAAGGTGATGCTGCTTGCAATTGCGAAGAAATCATAGAAGAAGCTGCCCCGCCCACAGCGCCAAGCCCCCAGGCTAATCTGGCACCTTCTACTGAGGGTTGATCTGCCAATACTTCATATTGAAGTCTCGCGGAAGTTCCTTGAATCAACATAGATGCGCCAATTCCTGGGAAAAGACCATTGATTCCACCCGCGGCACCGCCTATCGCTGACACTCCATAAAGTTCCTCAGCTGTGGTAGGCCGCCCACTTACATAGCTGGATGCCAAGTAGCCTCCCCCCGAACCAAGCATTCCTGATCCCGCCTGGAGCCCCATTTGTCCCACCACCGCCCCGGTGCCCCCAGCTGCAACCAATGGAGCACTGGCCGCTAACATGAGACCGCCAACCGTTCCTATCGCTCCGGCCGTAGCCAGTTCTCCCTTATCTAAATTTTCATGAGCGGTGGCTTCCCAGAAAGAGAGGCCTGCTTGCCTATTTTGGGAATATTGCACTAACCAATCCGCTAGTAGAGCCGTTCCCCCTACAAGCAATGCTACTGTAACAACACAATGCCCACTCGGATCCGTATACTTAAGCGGGTTTCCCAGCGTGTACATGTAACGATTGAACGCCTGCGGGTTGCCGGAGTCAGGCACAAGCGAGTCCGCCTGGAGGAAGCGGCCTAGCACAGGATCGTACTGGCGGGCGTTGGAGCCTGTCCTGAGCCTGCCGAAGGATCGTAGAAGCCCAGGGCGGTCTCGTGGCGCTGGCCGGTGAATTGCCTATCCGTAGGCATGGAGCCATCGCGCGTGCCGCCGTAGGGCAAATAGCGCTGCGTGCTCACCTTGCCGCCGAGAAGGACACCGCTGCATTCACTCGCAGTGCATGTCAAGACACGCTCGCTATTATAGCTAAGGTCGCGCCGTGCGGTAAGCCGCATTGCGGTGGGATGTAACACACCAGGCGAGGATGTGTATGTCCCTGCCTGGTGAAAGAACTCAAAAATCCGCGGAAATACCCAATTACATACATCCTGATTAGTTTTACGCAACAATTACCAACAAATATACCAAATACCTATTAGAATATAGATACATCCACCTAATATCCACGAAAAACCCTGGGATTGGATAAGATTATCTGTCAAAATGGCGTTGCGGAGAGGAATTCTGATCACATAATTTAGAAAAGTGTTATTCCGAGCTTTGGTAGGATTCTTTATAACCCATATACCTGATATTATCAAGTATAGGCCTGTTGTCCAACAGAAGATTACCTCTATTAGCTTCGGGTACAAGTCTAATGCCCCCTTCCATGTGTAGCACTATCATACACATTAAGGTCTCTGTACATCGACAAAGCATTTGCAGGCACTCCAATGTAAGGAGCTGTTCCCACTATATCAAGCGCTAAACTTATCTGGGCCTCTCGGTTGCCTGCTCTAAGGTCAGGTTGGTAACGGGCCACGTTAAAACCTGTAGCAGCCCAACCTATAGGTAAGGCCGGCGGCCAAGCACTACCAATAGCCCCGACAACATCAAGCCCCAAACCAGTCCAATCAACATCTGTTTTCCAACGTGTATACCCGCCCCAAGCTCTTCCGCGCTGTATCCACTGCCCGCCATTGGCATAAGGAGCTCTTTGAGTGTAAAATTCGCCATAATACTCGTATGTGGCCAATAACTCATAACTATTTGCCGCGCCAAAGCCAAAAGATTCGATTGAAGCATCATAGCCGGATGTCATATTGATACTTGCGCAAGAAACCACATGAATGGAAATTTCACCATTCCCAGACATTTTGAACACCCCTTCCCGCAGGAACATTGACTCGGGAGGTCCAGATATTATTCCACCTCCAATTGGTGTAGGAACAAATCCACCATCATAAGTAAAGTAACTACGAATTATATCCCCAACACTTGCCTGATGTAGAATATCCAACCAAGCCCAATTCAAAGCTAACCTCCCGCCCGGTTTAAAAAGTGCCAACACTTCATCCCAACTATTCAAGCCAAGAGATTGTTGTATTTCATCGTTTGTAAAATGCCCACTCGGATCCGTATACCGCAGCGGATTGTTGAGCGTGTACGCATAGCGATTGAGGCTCTGCGGATTCCCCGGCTGCGGCACAATCGAGTCCGCCTGGAGGAAGCGGCCCAGCACGGGATCGTACTGGCGGGCGTTGTAATCGTAGAAGCCCAGGGTCGTCTCGTGGCGCTGGCCGGTGAATTGGCGATCCGTGGGTGAACCCCCGAACCGCGATGCCCCGTAGGGGTAGTAGCGTTCCAGGCTCAACCGACCGCCGCTGGCATTGGTGGTCAACGCAGCGCTGCCGAGGTGGTCGCCGTGCAGATAGGTGAGGGTGCCGTTCTGGCGCATGGCGACGCGCTGCCCGCCGAAGTAGTAATACTTAGTGCTAACATTCGCGGTCACATCTTGCTCATACAGCGCATTGACATACACCGTGGTGCGCGGCCCCCACACTTCGATTTCTACCCAATGGTTGCCGGTATTGGATGTCGAACCGTTTAGATAATCGCGCACATAACGCACCGCCCGGGGCGTGAAACTGTGCGTTTTCCCGGCCGCGGTCTCTACATAAGTGCCCGACACGGCGCTATCGAAGACCGTATGCCAGGTTACACCATCCGTACTGACCTGTGTTTTGGTGTTGTAATAGGTGCGCCCATCTCTGGCGTAATGCCAAACCTTCACTTGATCTACGGTGTAGACCCCGCCCAGATCGAGTTGCACATAGCCTAAGCCGGCACCGTTGGGGTGATAAGCGAATTCACCACTGTTGCCGTCCCCGCTATCCGCCCAGGTATCACCATTCGTCACCACTTCCGGCCAATAATATAAGGGCGCGTTACTGGTGGGTATGATGCCCGCAGCCAGGTTCTCATACGCTGTTTTCTTGACTAGCACGCCGTTGCCATCATAGGCGTAGGTGGTCGTGCGGCCATTCGCGGCCACCTGCCGCAGGCGATTCTCAGCATTGTACAGCAGCGTTTGCGTGTGGCCGTTGAACGGGCGGGCAATCATGTTGCCGTTCTTGTCATAGCGATAGATAGCCGCGCCAACCTGGGCCACCGCATGAGGGCCGCCGGTATCGGTACGCCCGGTAACGGTGTATTGGTAAGTCACTCCATTCTTAGCCATCAAATTGCCGATGGGGTTGTACTGATAGGTCTCACTGTACTGCCCCGGCCCCCCGCTGCTGCCGGTACTGGCCGCCGTCAGCCGATCCAGGGCATCGTAGGTGAAGTACTGCACTTGCGTCTCGCTGCCCCTCATATCGGTAAGACTCTGGATATTGCCCACCGCATCATAAGTATAGCGCAAATCGAGCAGGGTGCCTACTTTCAATTGCTGCAACCGGAAGTTGAGAGCATCGTAAGTGTACTGGGTGCTCAGCCCATTGCCCCAGTTGACGGTAGTAGGCTGGCCTAGCGCGTTGTAGGTCGCGTTGCTTACATAAGTATTAGCGCCGCTCAGCGTCTTGGGCAACCCCGGCACCGTATACGTCTGCGCCACCACTTCATTATCGGGATAGGTGATGTGCGTTACCTGATCCAGTGGATTGTACTGATACTGGGTGACAAAAGGCCCATCGCCAGCAATGGTTTTGGTTTCCCGGATCAGCCGCCCGCGCAGGTCATACTGCCAGGCGGTAGTATCCACCCCGGGCACTTCCATACGGGTGCGCAAGCCCTGGGCATTAGCGCCTTCGTCGTACCAGTATTTCACGGCGTAGCCCGCATACCCCGGATCCGCCGGGCAGTCAGCCACGCCGGCGCTATAGGTTTTCCCTCTGAGCCGATTCAGCGGGTCGTAGTAGAAGCAAGTGCGCTGATCCAGCGCATCCGTCTGGCGCGCCAGATTGCCGGCAGCGTCGTAAGCATAGGTCCAGTCGCCCATATCCGGGTCGCTCATCGCTACCTTACGGCCCAGTGTGTCATAGTCCATGGTGGTGACGTTACCCAGCGCATCGGTCACAGTCTCCAGGTTGCCGCGCAAGTCATAGGTGTAATCAGTGGTGTAGGTCTGTTGTTCAGCATAGCGTGACAAGCGAAGTGTTCCGGTATGCATCTGCGCCATGAAGCGCCACCCGGTAGGCCGCCAAAAATCAGGGAGCGTTTCTACCACCACCCGCCCTTGCGCCGGGTTGTCACGTTCCCACACAGCTAGTGTTGCCTGTCCATCCTCGGACACCTGCAACCAGGCCTGATAAACCACTCCTTGTTGTAGCCGAAGCAGTGGAGTGTTGCGTATCAGAGTGCCCTTGTAAACAGTGTGATATACAAAAGCGTCATTTATGCGCAATCCCCAACGCCGATAGGTATTGGTATTAAAGGTACCATGATCCACATAGATAGCCGAATTAGCGCTCTCTGGCGTATGCGAAAACTCGAACTTAACGCCAGTCGTAAAATCCGCTGCTGAAGCAATGGGCCGCGAAGCGTAATTGTTTCCCCAATCTCCATTACCTACAAGTTGTAATGCCCTGTCAGCAATGGTCACAGCCCCCACAGGGTTCCACGAAGGCAGAGTTGCCGACGTAATAAAGTCATCGGTCCACCCGGGCAAAGATTCTGTGACACGGCTCAACTGCCCGCGCGCATCCTGATATTGCACCCGCACCTGCCCGTTGGCAGCCACCGTGGCCTGCGCGCGCGCGCCATGGATCACGCTACTGTGCGTCCCATCAGGGGAGCGTACCTGCACTGCCTGGCCGAGCGCATTGTAGAGGGTCTGGGTGCGCGGCAAGGTGCTCGCCGGGGGCACATAACTGTGCCCGTTTTCACCATGCGTACCAAAGTAAGGCGTCCACTGCGCCACCGGCTGGCCCAGCGCATTGTATTGCGTGGTCGTGCGGATTTCTTGCGTGCCCTCCGCGCGTTGATGGACTTGCAGGGTGCGGCCCAAGCCATCGAAGAACGTCTCCTGCCAGGTATCGTTACGCCCGGTGCGCACGATCTGGCGCTGCTTGCCGAGCGTGCCCAAATTTACATACTCAAAATTCACACTGGTCTGGCTCATGCTCCACCCGGTATCATCGGGGGCTTGCACCGCCTGTAACCGCCCATAAGCATCATAGCGATAGCGCGTGGCCTGCGCCGGGGACTGGGTGGGGAACGTGCGCCAGACCTGGCCCGGCAGGCCGCCGCTCGCGGGCGCGCCATTCGCGTTCACGCCATAGTATTCGGTGGTGGTACACAGCGTCTCCTGGCACTGTTGAATCGGGTACTGATGCCAGAGAGTATCGTAAGTCACTTGCGTATGGCTGCCGCCCGGTGCCCAGGTATCACGCAGGTTGCCGTACTCGTCATAGGCAAACCGAGTGGTGATAAAGCCACCTGAGTTTAATTCCGATAGCCGTCCCTGACCTACCATGGTAACTTGCCCACGAAGGATATGGGCGGAGCTGTTCCACAGATTCACATTGAATGTGGGGTCATCATAATACCAAAGGGTTTGCGAGTGTAACGTCTGGGGATTATTAGCCGTAATCCCTGGGAAAAGATTTTCCCCCCATTTGAGGCCTAACCGCCAACGCGACATGGTCACGCTATCCACCTCAATGGCACCGCTCCCCCCATCGTAATACAAATGAATGCGGATACGTCCCGTGGCGTCCGCTGGACATCGCCAACTCAGCAGCTCCCAGGTGATGCCCGGCGTATACGAAGGCGAATTGGTATTATTTAACCACAATCTAAATTTCCCATTGGTGGTGCCTACCCGGCGCACCCAGGCGCTCACCATATACTGCCTTCCAGGGGTTAAGCCCTCCACATCCTGATATACGCCGCCGTCGGAACTCCCCTGCAAGCGCAACACCTGATTGCCGGTGTGGGCATCGCCACTACCCGGTGTGATAACGGCCACCGGGGGAGCGCCCCAGAATGGCGTCCAATGGCTCAACTGCTTTTCGAAACCTCCGTTGAGCAAATTCAAAGTATCGGCTATGTTATAATAAAAACTATGCACAGTGCGCTCATCGCCTACGTCGGTTGCCCGCGCCAGGGCTACGCCGTCCACATACAATTTACCGCTGCCAGCATAATAATGCAAGTCAAGCCGCACTTTTCCCGTAGCATTGGCTGTATACGTTAATGTTAAGGGAGTCCAGACAGTCGGCGCAACCCGATCACTACCTTGCCAGTTTCCATTTTCCGCATCATTAGCCGCTAACCGGAACCGTGCTGAGGTATTGGCAGCAGCCTTGACCCACAGCCGGATCTCATACGTTGCGCCCGGGATCAAGCCGGTTACATCCTGATACACCGCGCCTTCAGCAGTACCGCTAAGCTGTAAAGCATACTGACCGGCAATGGCAGCATCGGCAGTTTTAACCGCTTGAAAGCCCGTAGCGGCCTGCCAGACTGCCCAATGCTCCAATCCAGCCTCGAAGCTGCCGTTGAGCAGCGGCATTTCAGCGCCATAATCATATACCGCCGTGACATTGCCGAACTGGTCGTAGGTATAATCCTGCCGCACCGTAGTCGGTAAGCCGCCAGCGGTCGGCAACCCGCCGGCGTAGGTAGTCTGGAGCGTTTGCCCGGCGTAGGTCAACGTGCCCTGGTACGCCGCTTGCACGCCCCAGGCGGTATCGCTCTGGGTCAAAAGCAGCCCATTGGGCGCATAGGTTTGGATACGATGCGCGCGGCCTAACCGTTGGTAATCCAGATGGAAGAAGTGCTGTTGCTGCGCGAGCAACGCGTTGTTGTCGTACTGGGCTACCGTGACCTGGCCATGGCCGAGCAAGGTTTTGCTTTCCCCTGGCCCGCCGGGGAGCGGGTTCCGGCAGGGCTGCCCGCCGCGATCCCAACACCCATTGGCATACACATAGGTGGTGCGCGCCGTATTGCCCATGCCATCCAGGGTGCGCGTTTCAGTTACGATGTAGCTGTGCGGCGCCTCCCGGCTGCCACTGCCATCCCGCACATAATCAAACTGCGTTGCGCCGCCGTAGCCGTTGGCGACCTGGGTCAATCGGAAGTAGGGGAACGCTGATGTCCACCAGGGCATCATGCGCCAATTATCACCCTGATTGGGATCAGGGCAATCGCCCCCCATACCGCTCGAACAAGCATACTTATTGCCATGTCTTCCATCAAGCTGCTGCGTATAATTAAAAGTCGTAGCTGGCAAGGGCGTCGGTTGCCCCGGATAATACTCCGTGATGCTCTTCAACAACCGGCTGGGCGTAGCATAGTCGGGCACGTTCGGGCCGCGCAACACATCATAACCCAAATTATACTGGCGCACCAGACTGTTTTGACGCCAAACCTGGATACCCGATAAGTGTTGATTCTGCCAAAACATCGTAGGGGCACAGTTTTCCTGCACGCCAATCAGTAAATCTGCCTGCCGTTGCGCCCGTAAGAAAACCACCTTATCATAGGTGTCGGTTGTATAGTTATAGCGAATTTCAGACAGGTAACTCGCCATATTGTAGCCCTTGTTGCACACCTGAATCTGCAAGCCGCCATCAGTATAATAAGCGTGATTTTCTTCGGTATACACATACAGCATCTTATGCGCATAATCATCCCGCACTTCCCGCACCCGCCACCGATAGGCCGCATAAGGATGGTCGCGCCCGATGTAGCCGGTATCGCCATCACCAGGGCTAGAGCCATTCCACACCATGTGTTGAATTACTTGCTCCGAATCCAGGGAATTCCCCAAGTAATAGGTCAAGCCCTGGGGCGTGCGGATGACCCAGTATTCTCCAGTGCGATTATTCCCCGCACCGGCGGCGCATTCGGTCAGGTGCGCCGCCAAATCATTGCAGCGGAATATGTGCAGGCCGGAATAATCTTCGGTATAGTAAAGGCCATAATCAGCCGGGTGTGAATTCAAATCCTTAATCAGCCGATAGCTCGTGCCATTCATCAGCAAAGAAAACCGGTTGCGATAAGTGAAGTGACAATCATAGGTATTGTGACAGTGTTGCCCGACCTGCCGCACAATCTCGATCGTGTCCACACTCCACCCCAAGCCAGCCCAGTCGGATTGGACCCAAGACATGGCCCCATCCACGCGCCGGCTGTTGTATGAAAGCGAGACCTGCGGCTGCAACCCACCCGCGCCGGGCAACACTTCGATGGGATAGGCAAACGTCGCCGCACCGCTGAACGTGCTCACCTGCGGTGCATTGTACAACAAACGCCAACCGCCTTGCAAGTAGCCCGCCATACCGGTTTCCCAGGTGGAAAAATGCTCCAATTGGGCGGTCAGCGTGCCGGCTGTCGCATCCGCGCGCACCGGCACCGGATGCCATTCACCGGTTGCGTCATCCTGATAAGTCAGATAGGGCCAACTATCGAAGCTGGGGGTGAGATCGAGCAACCCACTCACGTTAAGGGTCACTGTCACCGGAGATTTGAGGTCAAGCGTGGTACCATCGGCAGCATACAAATTAAGTTCGAACCGCTGCGCCATCCCCCGACCGGCAACGACCCGCTGGGATTGGGGCAGATGGACCACTGTGGCGGTTTGTTCCACCACCCCTTCCGGGAATGTCACTTGCACCCGACCATCCGCCGAGCGCAACACGCCGCCTTCGGGTGCAATGCGCGCTTCTGAAGCAAAAGCGATGCAGACTTCCGCCGTAGCCGTGGTTACCACTTGGCCCGCGTCATCCGCAAGGGTAAACGTTACATACTGTGCCGCGGCTGGCGCTTCGGGCGTGCGCGCGCGCACCACATAGGTCAGCACCGCTCCAGACTGTAATTCCCCCAAGCGCATAGAGGCATGCGTACGGTCAGTGTTCACCCAGGTGCGATCAGTAGGCCAACTCCACTCAGCAGGGAGCGCCCCGGTCAATACAGCTTCGCTGGCGCGCTGGGTCTCCGGTTGCGTTACGGTAACCTCCAGCGCCACCTCATCACCCGGACGCACGCATTGTTCAGGACTTTGAATAGCGATCACGGGGGGTAGCGGGGTGACAGGTGCCGAATCCACTAACACCGGCTCTGGCGTGATCAAAACTGACGGCTCCAATAAGTCGGCTGATGGCCCTTCTAGCGGCGATTCAGCTATCGGTGTCGGTTGTGTCAAAACAACCGGCGCCGTGGTTGCTCCAATGGAGGCAGGTGCAACTGCACCCACCAGCCCAGGGGGACAGAGCAATGCCAGCACTACCCAGATTATCACTACCCGCAATCCCAAAGTCCGTAACGTCATAAGAATACCTCCGGTGAAATGTTATACCCTGACGCTTAATTTGAAAGCGCGTTCTGATCTTTGTCTATCCAGAACGGGCTTTCCCCAACCGGGAAAGATTATCATATTCCGCGAATTTGTCAATATACAATTGCGCACAAGTATCGTAACAACATTTATATATACTAAATTCTAACCTTAAAGCCATTTTTAGTTATAAAATGGTAAGAAGACGCAATGGATATGGGGGTGTTTCACTTCAATTATGGGATGAAGACTGGCGGGCAGAGACCGAACAACGCAAGCTAGGGCGGGTCTCCGACCGTCCCTCTCTCAACTCAGATGAAACGTACTCAATAGATATTCAAACACCCCGCCCCTGGAAAAATACTTTTCCAGGGGCGGGGTGCTATAAAACCGACAATGTCATTAAGTTTAGGGCATAGACCTGGCAGATTTGAAGATTTTAACGCTGCGCCGACCTCTTGTGCACCAGTAAAATATTCCTAAACACACCTTGTGCGAAATCTGCCAGGTCTTAACTGGCTAGGTTACGGCGTCGTGAACTGCTGCGGCGCGGAAACCCAGGTAGTGCAAGCATTACTACTAAGGCCGCGTGAGACGACGATGTATTCGTAGGTGCGCCCAGAGAGCAAGCCGGTCAGTTGAGTTGTATGCCCGGTCACCGGCGTTTTGTTGATAGGAGAAGCGGTCCAAACAGCCATCTGCCCCCCTACCACCAAAGGCAAGTACACTTTGTGAGGATAATTCGGCGGCGGGCTGACTACCGGAACCAAACGATAATACACTTGACTAACGGCGGGAGCAGCAGTCACCCACGAAATCTGCGCCCAACCTGCCCCAGTCGTCGCCGAAGCAGACAACGAAGGTGTAGGCAAAGCCGCCGGATCGTGCAACATCGCCGGGGTCACTTCCGCGAATGCACCAGTATCCCACACAATGGCGTGACGCATACCACCATAGGCCAGAGCGCGGGTGTAGACCGTGACTTTGTTAGCACGCGCTTCTGCTGTCACCTGCAACAAACCAAAATTGGGGTATTTGAAATCCTGCGGCGCGCTCCAGACAATAGTGTCAGGATCAGACCAAGAAGGCAACGCCGGATCCTCGGCAGGATTGGTGTGCCAGCCGGTGGGATCCATGCCCACGCGCAATTGCGCGCTGGAGTTTGACAACCCTGCATCCGGACGGGAAAGGCCGTGCATTTGAAACTGGTAGTGCAAGCAAGGGGTCACATTGTAGATGACCTGATACAGCCCGCCCTCTTGCACGTCGCCATCATAAGTGCGCAAGGCCACCGATTCAATGCCAGCCTGGATGATACCACTCTCCGGGAACGCTTTGAGCAGCGGCGTGTGGCGCATGTACCAAAGACGCCAATCCTGCAAGCGTTGCCCATCATCATCATCGGGCACCCAAGAACCGGTCAACCACTGCCCATAGCGATCTTTGAACTCATACCAACGGGTATTATCAAAGCCAGGATTCTGCAATGCGGGCGCGGCCAACACCGTCACCCCTTCCGGCTCATTAGCCCGTTGCGCAATCACAGCCACACCTCGCCCTAAACACAAAACCAGCAAGGCCAAACTCACAACTAACTCCAGATGTATTTTTTTCATCTAACTTCCCTCCTGTGGTCATAAAATGAAACTGCCAGAACAGTATAACCAATAACGCCCCGCCGTCAACCAGGGCTATCGCATTTAGAAAACTTATTCCCCTCGTGCTGCCTGCTGCACCGCTAACGCGGTATTTTTAGAGGGGATTTTAACCCTGGCCTTTAGGCCGCCTTTCTGCAACCAATGGACAAATGCAATCGCCCTGTGCCGTCAACTTGTCAGGATACCGGCAGGGGTTATAATGCGCCGATATGAAAACACGCTGTTCGACGATACCACGGTATGGATTGCTGCTCTTGCTGTGCCTGTTGTTTGCACAAGCGACCCTGGCCATACGTGCGACGTCGCTCACCATTGACGAAGGGTTACACATCACCAGTGGCTACAGCATCCTGCGCACCGGCGATTACCGGCTGGTAGAAGAGCATCCGCCGCTACTTAAACTCTGGTTTGCCCTGCCACTCCTCCCCTTGCGCGAACTGGCCGATCCCGCCACACTCCCTGCCTGGCAGGAAGCCGCCCACCCCACCACCGAGAGCCTGCCCCTGCTCAACATGACGCGCCAGCTGCTCTATCCGCACCTGCCTTTCGAGCGCTGGCTATTCCCGGCCCGCATCATGGCAGCACTACTAGGCGTGCTGCTAGGCGCAGTCGTGTGGCGGTGGGCCGCCGATCTGCGCGGGCCGCGCGCCGGGCTGCTTACACTCACGCTCCTCGTTTTCGATCCCAACATCCTCGCACACGCCGCCGTAGCCGGTACAGACCTGGGGGCAGCGTGTTGCATGACACTGGCGCTGTTCTGCCTCGCGCGCTGCATCCGGCGACCCACGCACACGCGCTTGCTGCTTGCCGGCATCACGCTAGGCCTGGCGCAGGGCGCAAAACTATCCGCTTTGCTGCTCATCCCGATTAGCGTCGCCATACTGCTGCTGACATTACCCAAGTACAAGCTCAGAGCTACCGCGCTTTACTTGCTGTGCGCGGGAGTAACCCTGTGGACGCTGTATGGATTCCAAATCGGCGCGGTTCCGGGGCTGCCTTTCCCCGTGCCGGCAGCCAGTCACGCCATTCCCTGGCTACGACTGCGAGAGCACACGGCGGGTGGTCACGCCGCGTACCTGCTCGGCCAAAACAGCCTGCACGGGTGGTGGTACTATTTCCCGGTAGCGTTCGCTCTCAAGACGCCCCTGCCTATCTTGTTACTGGGATTATATGGCTTAATGCGTACCACGTACTGCATACTGCGTAATCTTCTTGCCAAGCAACCCTTCATTTTACACCTCACGCCTCACGCCTCACGCCTCACGCTTTACCTCTTCCCCCTCCTCTACGCCGCCGCCAGCCTTGCCAGCACGCTCAACATCGGCTACCGGCATCTGCTGCCCATGTTGCCATTTCTCTACATTGGAATAGCGAATAGCGGATGGCGAAGCAAGCATCACGTTTCACGTTTCACGCAGTACGCCCTCCTCGCCTGGCTCATGCTCGGTACATTGCGCATTGCGCCACATTACCTGGCTTACTTCAACGAGCTTGCGGGAGGTACGGATAATGGCTGGCGGTTTCTGGCCGATTCCAACACCGATTGGGGACAGGCCTACAAAGATCTGGCGCGCTTTCAAGCGGAACAGGGTGTCGGAACGGTGCAACTCTCCGCCTTCATCTTCTACGATCCGGCGGTCTACGGGGTGGATTACACCCCACTGACGCCCTTACGCGGTGATACCCCGGCGATCTTCCCCTCGCGGCTCAACCCACCGCCCGGCGATTACGTCATCAGCGCCACCACGCTCGCTGGCATTCCGCTGGTAGACCCGGAGATGTACGACTGGTTCCGCAAGCGCGCGCCGAATGCCAAAATCGGGCAGGTGCTGTTCTATTACCACATTCCAGAACCGGACACAGCGGCGGATTGGCTGGCCCAATGCGTTCTACCCGTCGCCCCCCTCACATCCAAAGTCGCCCATGAGGGACTAGGGCAGGCTGCGCTACGCCTGATTTACTTCGATTGCACCCAAACCTGGGTCTATCCTGGCGCTGGAGAAAGCACCGGCTGGTATGCCCACTACCTGAGCCAAGACGCTCTAAACGCCTTTGCGCAGGAACAGCTGGCCTTCACACGCCTGGCTTATGAACAGCACACCCCCCACGCCACGCCACCCTTTGCGCTGTACGCATGGGATAGGCGCTCTCAAACTACGCCCCTCCAAACCATCAACACCGACGCGGTTAAATTGTTACCCGCTGGGCATCCGCCAGCCGCAGCCGAGACAACCCTGACACTGCCCCTTGAGTTAGCTGGCCCGCTCACGTTTCTCGGCTACCAATTTGAAGGCCCCCCCACGCAACCGCCTGTCTTACGGACTTATTGGAAGGTTACAGCTACCACCACGCGCCCCTTTTCCATCATGGCCCATATACTGAATGATGCCGGGCAGCTTCTGGCTACAGGCGATGGATTAGGCATTGCAGCGGATATGCTTCTGCCAGGCGACCTCCTGATACAACGCCATGTATTCACAACCGAAACATTTCTCGACACAGAAACATCCCGGTTCCAACTCGGTGCCTACTGGTTGGATTCGCTAGAACGCTGGGCGATTATCACGGCTGAGGAGCATAGCGAGACTCAATTTATACTAACGAAAAACAAATGAATTACTGGTAAGCCTGTCGAACCCCGGCGGTGGCTGAGCCTGCCGAAGCCGAGCCTGCCGAAGCCGAGCCTGCCGAAGCCGAGCCTGCCGAAGCCGAGCCTGTCGAACCCTGGCGGTGGCTGAGCCTGCCGAAGCCGAGCCTGCCGAAGCCGAGCCTGCCGAAGCCGAGCCTGCCGAAGCCGAGCCTGCCGAAGCCGAGCCTGCCGAAGCCGAGTCTGTCGAACCCCGGCGGTGGCTGAGCCTGCCGAAGCCGAGCCTGTCGAACCCCGGCGGTGGCTGAGCCTGCCGAAGCCGAGCCTGCCGAAGCCGAGCCTGCCGAAGCCGAGTCTGTCGAACCCCGGCGGTGGCTGAGCCTGCCGAAGCCGAGCCTGTCGAACCCTGGCGGTGGCTGAGCCTGCCGAAGCCGAGCCAGTCGAACCCCGGCGGTGGCTGAGCCTGCCGAAGCCGAGCCTGTCGAACCCCGGCGGTGGCTGAGCCTGCCGAAGCCGAGCCTGTCGAACCCCGGTGGGTGAGCCTGTCGAACCCCACCACCGGCAGAATCTTCGGATAGACAACTCAATATTAAAAAAGGAAATACCATGAACAAACGTACCGTGTATCTATTTGTTGTTATAGGATGTTTAGTGCTCATAACCATCGCCTACAGCACACATTCCAGTGTTGCTCAGAGCCTACCACAAGGCATGCATCATGCCCCAGCGATCACAAATGTCAACGAAATCTATATCCCCGCCGGCCCTTTCGCCATGGGATGCGCCGAAGATCACACCACAATCCATTGCGACGGCGACGCAAAACCTATCCATCAGGTACACCTGGATGCTTTCTTCATTGATCAAGTACAGGTAACAAACATTCAATACTCCGCCTGCGTAGCCGCTGGCGCTTGCCCGCTGCCACTATCGGTCGCTTCAACATCACGCCCCGACTATTACACGAATCCCGCATATAACCACCACCCGGTACTCAACATCACCTGGGAATATGCTCGCGCCTATTGTCAATGGGTAGGCAAACGCCTTCCAACAGAGGCCGAGTGGGAAAAAGCCGCGCGCGGCACGGATTTGCGACCTTTCTCCTGGGGTTACGAGGAACCCACCTGCGAACATGCCAACATCGCCCGTATCTTTCCCGGCGACGTACTCCCCCGCCCCTGTGTAGGCGACACCGTCGCCGTGGGGTCTTACCCGCAAGATGTCAGTCCCTACGGCGTACTAGACATGACCGGTAATGCAAGAGATTTTGTCAATGATTTTTATTCGAGTTCCTATTACGCTAAATCGCCCTACTACAACCCGCAAGGCCCAGAAACCAACCTGGGGAAAGATTATATCGCGCGCGGCGGGGACTGGTACGCACATCCACGTCTGGCAACCAATTGGGTGCGCCACGACGAAGCCTCGGCGCTAGTCTATCACCACATCAGCTTCCGCTGCGCCCGCAATGCGCCCGCCGCACCCACGCCTACGCCCATTCCTCCCCCCACCCCCACCCCACTGCCCTCTGATGCCGCGTACATCGGCCCGGAAGGTGGGCTGTTATGGATTACCCATCCCAATCATCTGACAGCGATGCACATTCCATCTGGAAGTTTAACCTCAGAGGTTGCCCTCACAGTGACTTACACCCAACCCCGCCCTGCCGGCGAACTTCACGGCATGGATCACTTCTTTATTGTAGATGGAAATCAACCCACCACACCGCTGATGCTATTGCTGGGTTTCAAAGCCTACGGAGGTGTGATTCCTGGCACAGAAGCGCTCTATCGCCTTGATGGAAATACATGGGTGACACACAACATCACAACTACAGAACAGGGTCAAGGGCATATTTTCGCCTGGATTGAACAACCGGGAATTTATGGCATCCTGGGCCGTACCAACCGCATCTACTTACCGCTGATGTTGCGACAGAAATAAAACACAATACCGCAAAAGTCGCCCTGCTGAGAGTATCTAACATGACACAGAGTTACCCCGAGGCGATACAGAGATACACAGAGTTTTTCCTGGTGTTAGATAATACTGAGATATTCCGTGAATCTCTGTGACTTCTCTGTGTGGTTCTGTGTAACTTCCCGTTGCTCTAAAATCGTGTGCGAGGTGATTGCTTGCGCTTTACAGGGTTGGTTTTGCGCTACTGCAATAAAACAAAGCGGGGAGCAAACGCCAGGCGTCTGCTCCCCGCTTACCGATTTGTCCCCTAACCTGAGCAAGTCGGAGTCAAAAAGGCTTTGTGTATCCCGTGTTCTTGCTCGCGGGGCAAGAATCTCACCAGTTAGGCACTATCTTCCCCACACCCCCGCCCACCACAGCGCCCACCCCTGCCCCGGATTGAGCGCGCCAGGGGTGAGCAGATTCACCGCATCCAAACACACTTCATCGCCCGATTCGCACGCCGATGGATCTACAATCCAGTCGCGCGCACCGTCGTCGTTCGCGCCGAGGCCCGTGAAGACTGCGCCATCATCGCGCCCCAGGCGGCGGAATGGATTCTCGAAGACAGCGCCATCCGCCAGCACGCCGAACGAGTAGGGCGTCACCGCCGTCCCCTCGGCCACGAAGTCAATGCCAATCTCCCCCTCCGGGCCAGGCGCGAGCAGCACGAGATTATCGTTCCGCGTGCCAATACCAAAGCCGGGATCGGTGGTCACATCCAGCGTGCCATTGCCTACATACAAAATCATCCGCCCGTCGCTGTGATCCAGATCGTCGGTGGGAAAATAGGCCGCGTTATCGAGGTGCTCCGTAGCGAGGAGGAGAATCACCGTTCCACGCGGCACAGCAGCGAAGGCGTCCAGGTCAGGAAAGATCAGCGAACCTTCATCGCCGCCCGCCCGCGTGTCTTGATCGGTCAGCCGCCAACCGCGCAAGTCCACCGTCGCCGGGCGCTGCACCAGCAGCTCGATCCAATCGCCGGTGATAGGCCGATTCTCCAGGGTACGGTAGCGCGTCCCGTTGTCGTTGATCCATAACTCGTTGATAATAACATCATTGGCGAAAACACCCGGCTCATCATCCGCAATGGGCCGGAAGCGAGCTGTAATCTCGCGCCCCGCGTAATCGCGGGCCGCGTCCACCTGCCAGCGCAACATTGCTGTATCTCCAGGGACGCCCGCCCAACCCTCGAACGTGAACCCGGCGTGCGGCACGGCCATCAGCTCCACCGTCGTCGCGGGGAAGAATTCAGCACTGGCGGGCAGCACCAATCCGCCCGCAAAAACACGCCCGCCCTCCGGCGGCTCCACCCGCAGCTGCGCCGCCACCGGCGCAGAGAGGCCCAACAGCTCAGCGAGCGTTTCCCGCATCGCTGCCGGGCGCGCGGCGACGAAGTCCCGCACCTGTGCTGTGTTATCCACCCAGGCCATCGGCGAGGGCCAGCGCGCCTCCTCGTAGCGGATGTCAGCAGCGAGCGTCGCTTCCAGTTCCGTCACGCGGGCCGCCAGCGCCTCCGGCGCGAGCGCGGTGTTCAGCAGCACCACCGCCCGCTCCCGCAGTCCCCGGCGGAAGTCGCCGTTGTCCATCAGCGCGCGCAACAGCAGCGCAAAGTCCGTATCCTCCAGCCCCAGCGCCGCGAGCGGTTCGTCCGGGCGTTGGGCGAAGTGCGCCGCCCCGCCGCCGTAGACGAAGTGCCAGCGTCCACCGCGATCCCGCACCGCGTAGAGGTCATCGGCGGAGAAGCCGAAGTACAACTGTAATACCGCGAACTCGGTGAAATTCGCCACATCCAGCCGCTCGGCGACGTGAGCGTAAGCCTCCGGCTCGGCCAGATCGCGCGCCACGGCCCAATCCACCAGCGCGTCCCAATCGGCGGCGCTGCCCTCACGCGCCGTTCCCTCCTGCACCACGTCCACGTTGCGATAGCCGAAGTTGTCGCGCAGGAAGAAGCGATTCACCCGCTCGCTCAGGCGATAGAGGCCCCACGAGCGGCCATTGAGGAAGAGATGCACGGTGCGCCCCTGCGCCGTCGGCAGGTCGAGCGCGCAGGCCGTCTCCGCGACCAGTTCATCGCGGAAAAGCGTCCACCAGCCGTTGCGGTCGCCCGCCTGGAGCAGCAACCGGTCGTAGCTCTGCGCCAGCTCCGGCTGATCGGGATGGTCGGGGAACAGCGGATATTCCAGCCGCGCCGCGCCGTAGTCGTTCCGAAAGTACAGCCGCAACGATTGCTTCTCAGCATCCAATGGCTCCGGCCTACCGTGGATGCGCAGCCCCGCCGGGATGCTGAAGCCCGTATCGCCCTCGATCAGCGTCATCTGCACCGGGCGCTCCCAATCTCGGCCCCGGAATGAGGGATTCGCCAGCACGCCCGCCGCCGCGCCCCACAAATCGTCTGGCGCGGCGACCACCGAGAGCACCGGCAACTGCGAATCCAGGCCCACGACGTACACGCCGATCACATCCGGCCCGGCGACGCCGTTGAGGACTTGCACCGCGCGGATCACGGTGACGCCGGGCTGCTGCACATCCAGGCGCAGCGGGCGGCGATAGACCGTGCCGTGTTCCGGCGTGGGCAACGAGCCATCGGTCGTGTAGATGATGGTCGCGCGGCGATCATCGGGACGCAGCTCGACGCTCAGATTACGATCATAGCGTCCCGGCGGCGGATAGAAGCCCGGCTGACCCGACCCGCCAAGTTCGGTGGGCAATACGGCGAGACTTTCTACCACGCGCCGCTGCCAACCGCGCAGCACAGGCGCATCCGCCGCGACCGGGGCCAGCGGCAGGCGATCCAGCGCGTCGCCGAGCAGCAACAGCCCGCCCAGCGCCAGCGCCAGGAAAACTAGCGGCAACCACTGCCCCATTTTAGATTTTAGATTTGCAAGCATCAAGCCTCAAGTCCCAAGCCGCAAGTATCAAGCAACCAGTTCACCGCAAGCGCAGGGTGAACAACAAAACCGCATCATCTGCGAGCGGCGTCCCCTGTGCATCGCGGAGCAGGAGCCGCGTCGCCGTCTCCGTCGCCGGGTCGTACATCCCCACCAGCACGCGATAGTCGCCGCGCGGCAGTTCCGCATCCAGTGAAATGATATGCACATCCCGAATCGTCTCGCCCGGCTGCCACACCGTCGTGGGATACGTCCAGTTAACCGGGGCTGCGTCTGATTGCGCCGCGACCGTCCCATCGGGAGCGAAGATATGAACGAAAACTTTGAAATCACCGCCAACCGCGTCCCGTGTCTGCCAGTAGAGCGCCACCCGCAACGTGTCACCCGGTGCGAGACGCTCCGGCGCGTCGTAGCCCACCAGAGCGATGGCATCGCCCACGGCAATTTCCAATACATGATCAGGCATCAGCGGATCGCGGCTTACATCTGGTGGGCGAGTGAGTGTCGCTACTTTGACCGGCTCGCCGAAGGGCGCGAGATTGGGCCGCGAAAGGGCCAATTCCAGCGCATACTCTCCCGACGGCAGCGCATCCGGCGGCGCAACGATAGTGCGCTCCGTCACCGTCCCCCGCGTGGGCCAGGCGTCGGTAGACAGCGTCCGCACCTCGCGCAGCCAGACCCGCCCATCGGCCACAGCGCGCAACTGCCACTCGGCGCGCAATGGCTCGCGCACATCGCCGCTCAGGGTCAGGCTGACGTAGACCGGCTCGCTCAGCGCCAGCCGTTGCGTGCTGAGCTGTACCGCTTCCAACGTGACGTGGCCCGCTGCCGCATCTTGCAGCGTCAGACTGAGGGGCAACGTCTCGCCAACATCGAACGGCGAAGGGGTGTAGCGGTAAAGCGTCAGCGGCGCGGCAGGATCTTCCATCGTCCCGGCGACGGCAACCTGCTGGTAACGCTCGCGGAACCAGGGCGATGCCTGCACGCCCTCCCAAGCCACGCTGCGCAGCGCCACGCAAGTGTCGGGCGGCGCTTCCTGTAACCGGGCCAACAGCAGGGCCGCATCGCTCCCTGCGGGGAGCTCCACCAGCGGCAATCCGGTCAAGCGCGCCCACGCCCCCAACTCCTGCACTCCCACCGTCTCATCCGGCAGCGCGTTGATCTCCAACCAGGCAGCGAGATCAGCATAGCGCGCCTGCCGCGCCCCTGTTGGCCCGCAACCCGCCAACAGCAAGCACAGCAGCAATCCGTACAAGCACCTCTTACCCATCACTGCTCACCGTTCACCGTTCACTCACTCCCGCCACTTCTCATACAGCGCGTCCACATCCACGTCCCAGCCCCAGATACGCTGCCCGTCCAGGTCAATGTAGCTGCGAGTCTGCACCAGGGCGTGCTGCTCCGGCGGGGTGTCGCCAAAATCACACCCGTTGACAATCATCGTCGCCGGGCCGTAGGCGGGTTTCTTGGTGAAAGCCGCCAACGCAGCGATCTCGATATTCCGCAACGTCACCCGCGACACTTCCAGATGCGAGCCATCTTTGCTCGCCATGCCAAAGTCCGCCGTATCCACGAAGATGTCCTCAGCAACCATCCGGCTGGCCTCGCCCACGGAGAGGGCCTTGTCGCCCAGATTGAAGAACCGCACATCCCGCACCGTCAAATCCGAGCCGCTGATGTCAATGCCATCAGCGGCGATATTGCGGAAGACGCACCGCTCCACAACGCCGGTGGTGAAATCGCCATCGAAGGCGTCGGAGGCGGTATCGGCGAACTCGCAATCCACCAGCTCAAAGCTGGTGCGGATGATGTTGAGCGCATCCTCGGCGCGGGTGCCCAAAAAGCGGCTATGGCTCATGCGCACCGGGCTGCGGTGGAACGTGACCGCGCCCGTGAACATCCAGCCGTCGCGCGCCACAGCGTCGGTATTCTCCACGGTGACATGCTCCCAAAAAGAAGGGCTGTCCGCATCCAGCACGAGCACGCCCAGCCAGACCTCGCCCTGCGGCTGCAAGACCACCGGCGCTTCTGCCGTCCCATGAAAATCCAGTGGCCCGCTGGCGAGCAGGAAATCCTCCGCGCCGAAGCGCAACGTCGTGCCCGGCCCTAGATGCAGGCCATAGCCCGGCGGCAGCACCAGTGTCCCACTGATGTCCCACGTCCCCGGCGGGATAGTAAGCCAGCCCGCCTCGTCCGCCGGTTGCAAGTAAGGATGCAGGCGCAGCGCTTCTGCGAGCAACGGCGCAGCGGGGCGCGGCCCTTCGGTCAGCGGCAGCGCATAGGAGGGGAGCACCGGCTGGGCGATGGTCTGGGTCAGTCCCCAGACGCGGGCATGCAGCTCGATGTCGGCATCGAGGGTGACGGTGAGCGGCAAGGTGAGGCGGATGTAGGGCAACGCCGCCGCGTCGGGCGCGAGCGCGCGCAATGCCAGCAAGTCCGGCGCATCCGCCAGCGGCGGCACGGTATGGGGCAACGAAGCCGCATCCACCCAATCCGCGCTCGCCGGGATTTCGACGCCATCCACGCGCACCGCCACGAGCTCGACTGGCAAATCCAGTAGATTGCCCATCTCTAGCACCAGCGTCTCGGTCGGCAACCCCATCGCCGCTACGTCAGCGGCGCGCACGCGATAGGCGTAGGTCGTCTGGAGCGGCGTCAACCGTAGACGATTGAGCTCCTGCCGGCGGCGCAGCGCATCCCAGGGCGGGGCGAGCACCTCCGCGCCGAACTCCGGCTCCAGCGCAGCAAACAGGCGCGTGTGCTCCGCACCCCACCGCGCCTCCAATTCCTCCACATAACCGGGCTGGCTCACCTCCCACAACGCGCGGGTGTAGGCCGCTTGCAAATAGGGATCGTGGTTGAAGTGCGCGAGCGCCAGCCCCACTTTCTCAACATCGTGTACAGGGGAAAGTGGATCGTTATCGAAGGCAATCGGTTCGAGCCGCGCTGTGACCGGGTTGAAGTAATAGCGCAGGTTGTGCCAGGTCAGCCCATGCAGCGCGTTCCACAGATCGGAGAGGGCCAGGAATTTGCCCATCCGCTCCATATCAAAGACCTGCGGCGCGGGCAACTCGCCGGTCACGAAACCACGCAGCAGCCCCGCCGCCGTATCGCGCTGCGCGGAAAGCGTCGGCGAGCCATCTACACGCCCAGAGCTGAACTCATCAATAATGTAGAAGCGCCGAATCCCCGAAGGCGTGACCCGGTCGCCGCGCAGCGCCCAGGATTGCCAGAGCAAATTCTCGTCGTAGCGGATGATAACGCCCTCGCGCCGCGCCTGGAATTCCAGCAGTTCTTTGGCGAAGTTCTCTTCCAGCGCGTAGATACCCTTGTATTCGCCGTTCAGCACGACGTGCAGAAAATCGTAGTACACACCCAGAATGTCCTCATCCGCCAGATTTTTGAGGAAGACAACCTCGTTGAGATAGACCCGCGCAGAAGGATCATGAACCGAAAAGATCCGCATCCCGTGGAGATAGCCATCGTCGCGCAGCTCGATGCGGAACGACCATTTATCCGAAGCGATGTGATCGGCCCAGTCGCCCTTGAGCCGCAGACGCGCTCGGAAGGTCTGCTCGCCCAGGCGCAGCGTCGCCGGCACGAAGTCGTCGGCACTCGTCAGCAAAATCCAGCGTTCCAACGCCTCTTCACGCTTGGCTTCGAGCTGCGCAAACTCTTGCGGCGCGATTTCGATGTAGAGCGTTTCCAGCGCATCTCCTAGCTGCGGTGAGGTCGGCGTGGGCGTGGATTGCGGCAAGGGAGTAGCGGCGGCAAAGTCCGTCGCCAGTGGCTCCGGCGTACCAGCGGCATGCGGAACAGCGATTTGCCATATCTGTAGCATGAGCAACGCTACAACGGCAAGCAGCAACAAAACGATCAGCGTCAACGGCAAGCGCGCCCGCCACGCTTGCGGCGGTGAGACTACCACAGGGCGGCCTTCTGACGCAGTTTCACGGTTGATTTTCATGTTTCCGTCCCTACTCTTTACCGACATCACCAGCGAATGAATTCGCTGGCTGCTATGCAAAATCGGCTCAAGCCGATTGCAACAGCCTCAAACAGCCTGCTTATGAATTTTAAGAAATTAATCCGTAAATAAGGTTTTATGTGAAATCGGTCGCTATAAAAATAAAATAATACCCCCTATCCCCCTGCCCCCTTTCCCCCGTTTGCGGGGGAAAGGGGGGATTTTTTTGTGGGTTTTTTGGGCGGTGGCTTTGCCGCCGCCCAAAAAACCCATTGTTTTCTCCCCCTCCCCACGCCGCTGTGCAGCGCGGGGAGGGGGCAAGGGGGTGGGGTAAAATTCTCAATTTGTAAATTTTTAAAGAGTGATTATTGCAAATAGTTTTATTTCCGGTTCATTTTCTTAATTTCCATGAGCAGGCTTGCATGTAGTAGCCTGACGATGAATCGTCAGGCATCACCCACAACCACATCCTCGAAATCGGGCGTCCCGAGCAGCCCATGCAGGTATTTAGAAAACCGCCCCACCCGCAGCGGAAACGCCTGTAACACCTGCGCGATCCGCTGCGTAGAACTATCATCCACCGGCCCTTTGAGCTCCACCACCATCAGCTCCGGCTGCAAGGCACGGCGCGTGAGATTCGGCGCAAGCGATGCACGCTGCTCGTAAGCGCGGAGCTGCGTATCGAGCGTCAGCCGCAGCGCGCCGTCGGGGGTCTCGTAGTAGGCGCGTTGGTAGCTGTTGATGAGCACCGGCCCGGCGCGGGCATCAAGCCAGAGGCGGGCGGGCGCAGCGAGGCCGGCGCGCAGTGTTGCCAGCAACGCGGGCCAGGCTGCGCCGGGCAGATCGAGCGTCCCGACGAAGAAGGCCATCTCCTTCCAGCCCGCCAAGCCCTCCTTGCACTTGCGTTCCAGTTGCGCAGCAGCGATGCGCGTCACGTCCGGGCCGTACCAGCGCAGCCGTAGCTTCTCCCGCCGCCCCACCCCGCTCAGGTTGGCGTTGAAGTCGTGCAGGTCGGGCGAATCGAAGTAGACGTTGTTCACCTGCCGAGGCGGATAGCTTACCCGCCAGTGCGCCGGGTGCAGCCGCACCCAGGCTGCGATTTCCGGCAGCAGCGTGGGATCGCAGGGGATTTTGAACTCGTAGCGAGCGTTCACGGGACGACCTCAACATCCGTCACAGGGATTTGCAGCTCCGGCGCGAGCGCATCCCATAGCCGCGCCACGAGCGTCAGCGCATCGCCACCCGCTGTGGTAAGATTCCAGGGCAAGCGCACGCGCACCGGTTGCGGCAGCGCGCCGCGCGCCGCCCGCAGCACCAGCGCGTCGCCAGATTCCACCAGCAGCGCACGATCCTCCGGCAGCACCCAGGCCGGATCGAGCGCGCGAACGCCCGCGCCGCCCGCATCCAGGCCCGCAATCTGCACGGGGAATGGCTGGAGATTGGTGAGGCGCAACACAAAATCCGCGCCATCGCGCTCCAGCGCGGCAGCGACGGCGCGCTGCGGGGCCAGCCGCGCGCGCATCACGCGCTGCTGCGCTTCGAGCAGCGTGCAGGGCGTGGCCGTCGGGTCTGCGCCGAGCACGAGCCATTGCGCTTCAAGGCTCGTGCCCCACGCACCGCGTACCTGTTCCAGATAGGCGGGAGTGGAAAGCTCCACGAGGGCGCGGGTGTATGCGGCCTGCACAGCGGGATCGTCGAGGAAGGCTTCCGGCAACGGCGCGACTTCAGCCCAGGGACGGCCCGCGCCCACCGGGGCGAGCTGCTGCGTCGTAGGATCGTAGGCCCAGCGCAACGTGCGCCAATCGGGAGCCGGCTCGCCCAGCCAGAGCGCCGTGAGCGCGAGGAAACGGCCCAGCGCGTCGGCGTCGCAGAGCTCGGCGAGCGGCGTTGCGCCAGTCTGCGCGGCGCGCAACCGCGCGAGGGCTTCTTCCGGCGCAGCGGGAGCAGCCGCGCCCGCGATGAGGGTCACATCCGCGTGACGAAAGCCGCCCTCGGAGAGCGGCTCACCGGCGGCAAGCGCTGCCCATGCCGGTTGCGGATCAAAGGCCAACAACAGCTCCGCCGAGGCTGGCGTTTCCAAGAGATAAAGGCCCAAATCGCGCCCGTTTAGCTGCACGCGCACGGGCGATTGGCTCGCCGCGACGAACCCCTCGCGGCGCAGAGCTTCAAGGTACGCCCATTGCTGCCAGGCCGCTTCCGGCCCAATGGCTTCAACGGGCATCAGACGCAGCCAGGCGGCAGCATCCGCCGGACGTAATTCCAGGGGAAACGTCTCACCCGCTAGTGGCACGGATGGACCACCCTGCAAGCGCACGTCCACGTTGCCACGCCAGCCATCGCCAACGACAACCGTCGCCTCCACAATCTCATCCGCGAAGGGGACATGGACGCCCAGTTGTAACGCGCGCTCGCGCAACGCGGCGAGCCGCTGGACATCCGCGAAGCGCATATCCATTACCACCAGCGGCAACGTCGCGCGCGCGCGCCAGGCGGCGAAGCTCGCGGCGGGCGCGCGGCCTACGCGCAGCACGGCCTCGTGCCAGCCCTGCGCGTGCGCGAGAAAGCCCAGCAGGAACGCGGCGACCAGCGCGAAGCTCAGCAATGCCGACATCGCGCCAGGGCGCAAAGGGGAAAAGCGAGCGGGGGAAGTTTTTCGGGGAGGTAAAATTCTCAATCAGCCCCCCAAGAGCGATTCTTGCTGGATGAAGCTGATCTCGCGGACGGGGAGATTTTTCTTGAGATCATCCATCAGATCGTTGAGCGCTTGCGGATCGCCGCAGGAAATGAAGTAGGTAAGCTGCAACAGACCATCGCGGGTATCGAGACGGCGGAAGTCCAGCGTGGGGATGTGTTCCAAAAGCCGGGTGTTGACCTGCTGGAAGAGCGATTCCTGCTCCGCGCCATCATCGAGCGTGAGATTCAGGTACAGATTGCTCGTCTGCGGGGTGCGCGCCAGCAACAGGCGCACGGCCATATAGCCCAACACAATCACCACACCAATCACCGTCGGCCAGCGCTGATCCGCCCCCACGCCCAGCCCGATGGTGATGGCAATGAAAAGGAACATGAGCTCCTCTGGCTCTTTGACCGCAGTGCGGAAACGGACGATAGAGAGCGCGCCCACCAGGCCCAGCGAGAGCGCCAGCGACGACTTGACGATAGTGATGACCAGGGCTGTGGTCAACGTGAGCACGGGTAGCAACCGGGCAAACCTGCGCCGATTGGAAAGCGATTGTCCGTAGTGTTCGTAATACCAGGAGACATTCAGCGATAGCACCAACGCGATGGCAAAGTTCAGCACCAGGTTAGCGATAGATACTGAGGATGGCGTACCAAAATCTAGCATAATAAAAACTCCCTTGAAAATGGCGAATGGCGAATCTTAAAATTTAACTTGCTTGAACATAAGTGTACCACAAGCCTCTGGCTTGTGCGGGACGCAAGCCGGAGGCTTACGCTACATTTTCATGCAAGCACTGGTAAGCCACCGTTGTTAATGTTTACCAGCGGCGACCAACGTGCCAGATAGCGCTGCACACCGTCACAAGCAAAATCAGCCCGATGGCGATAAAATCAGCTGCGCTCAACCGCCACTGGATCAACTGGCGCACGGGTAGCCAAGTGGCTGCCGCAATCGCCGCGAACGCTGTATTGTACTTAGGGGTTTGATCCTGCACGATGGTGGGAAAAGCCAGCTGTAAATCAGCCTGGATTTTCTCGATGACACGCGCCATCCGCTGCCGCTCTGCTTCATTAGCTTCGGTGTACCGAATTTCATTGAGTTCCAGCTCGGCTTCGGCCCACCTCAGATTTACACCCCAACTGCTTGTCGAACATAGATCGAGCGTCAACGTGGCAAAAGCACCCACCTGGTCATTCAGATAAATCCGCCGCCGGTTTTGCTCCAATGTCAGGATCGGGCGCATACCATAAGGATCAATATTCAGCGCGCGAAAGACCGCATAAAATTCGTCGTGCTGGCTCTTTTCCACCAGGCTCAACAACGGATGCGCATCATCGAGTGACCGGCCCGCGCCCCTGGCGGGCACCTCGAATTTGATCTCGGCGCGGGCAACCCCAGTCACATCGCCGTGATCTAGTTTTATTTGGAGAAGTTGCCGTCCATCTTTGTTAGTGGCCGGGCCAGAATGTATGACGCGCCGCCGGTGACGGACGCCGCCTTCATCGGCCAACATTCGCAAGTCAGGGGTATCGAAGTATGTATCGGTGAAATCTTCATCGCCGAACTCCGCCTGAAAAACGTAGCCTTCTTGGTTCAGCCACGAACAATCCGCGTAGCGCACCTGTAACCACGCCCAGGCTTCATCAAGATGTTCGAGCGGCACCCGCAGCTTGGTTTCGTACTCTATCCGTGCGCCATCGTCAGCAGTGACGCGGTGAACAACACCCTGCTCGGTCACAGATGCAGAGAGCAGGGGCAGCCGGTAGAAGACAAACCAGCCCAGAACCAGCAAGGTACCTAAGAGCACTATAAATAACCAGCGCAACTTGTTCATAATTTTCTTTTCTGTAACAGCGTAACTTATTTTTGCTCAACGCCCCCATCTCTGGGGGCGTTTTCTCTATCAGGCAATATTTAACGCGCTACGCCAACCCCCACAGATCGCCTAAACGGAAGCCAGACGCGCGAGCCAGTAACTACAAAAGAGTAATGAGCACTTTATCCACGCGCCGCCCATCCATGTCTACAACTTCAAACCGTAAATTTTGCCATTCGAAATACTGTCCTGCGGTAGGAATACCATGCATCTGACTCATAATCAACCCGCCAAGCGTATGATAAACACGCTCCTCTTCATCAGGCAATTGCTTCACGTCAAGAACTTCCTTGAGTGTTTCTATATCCAATAAACCATCCACCAACCAGGAACCATCTTCGCGCTGCACAGCGTGCGGTTCTGTCGGCTCCCCCAAAAAAGGGATATTCCCCACGATATCATCCAATATATCGTTATGGGTAATCATTCCCACAATACTGCCATATTCATCCGTAACCAAAGCCGTATGGGTTTTATGCCTGCGGAACAATTCCAAAGCATCCAGTGCTGACATACTTTCAGGAATAAACAAAGGGGGATGTACGCCCTTTTCCAAATCCAATGATTGCTGTTTCAGATTGCACGCTAACCAATCCTTGGCTCGAACCACGCCGATGACATTATCCAGGTTATCTTTAGCTACAGGAAAACGAGAGAAACGATGCTCTGTAACTTTGTGTCGTATTGTTTCAAAAGGCTCCTCGATGTCCAGCCAGACAATTTTTGTGCGCGGAGTCATCCAGGCCCCTACAGGCCGCTCATCCAGGCGCAAGACATTTTCGATCATATCTTGCTCAGTTTCTTCAACAATTCCGCTTAGCGCGCCTTGTTCAATCAGCATCTTGATTTCTTCCAAAGTAATTTCCGGTTCAAGAGACGGTTTGATACGCAAGACGCGAATCACAACATCGGTAGAAATTTCCAACAACCGCACTACCGGTGAAACAATCTTGGCTAAAAGCTGCATCGGCGCGGCCACGATAGAGGCAACCCGCTCCGGGTTATTCAAAGCCAGACGTTTGGGAACCAGTTCACCAATGATGAGGGAAAGATAGGTGATGATAAGCACCACAAACCCAACACTGAGCAATTCACTATAGGGAGCAAACAAGGGTAAAGTATTTAGATACGCTTGCAACTTCTCGGCAATGGTTGCGCCACCAAAGGTACCGGCCAGGATACCAACCAGCGTTATGCCGACTTGAACAGCAGCCAGAAATTGATTGGGGTTTTGGGCGAGATTTAGAGCGCTACGAGACTTGGCGTCACCGGAGTCAGCAGACTGCTGTAAACGATTTTTTCGAGCTGTCACAACAGCCATCTCTGACATGGAAAAAACACCATTAATCAAAATTAGTAATAAAACAATGCTTATTTCCAATATTATTTCATTCAAAGTTATACCACCTCAAGTTTTTTCAACTATCAACATATCGCCAAGTGTTCCTCAAAAACCAATTGCATTGTACCATAAGCAGGGAATTCTCAAAACCACGCCCTTTACCTAGCCAACAGATCTGCCCATGTTGGGCCTGACGGGGATTGCCTCGCCTGAACTGTGTTTTCCATTTTTGAAAGAGGCAAGCGTGCCTTGTGGAAACCTTAAAAGCCGTTACAATAGCTCCATCATGAGCAAAAACCCTTATCGCAGTCTGCTGATCATCCTGCTGGCCTATCTCGGCCTGGCACTGGCTTACGGCGTCATCCTGCCGCCCTTCGAGAATCTCGATGAGCCGGAGCACTTCGAGGTGATCCGCTACATCGTCAATACCGGGCAACTGCCCGTCCACGGCGCGGCGGACACGGAAGCGTACCACATCCGCCAGGAGGCCTCGCAACCACCGCTCTACTATTTGCTGGCGGCGGGGCTGGTGCGGTTGACCGGAGCACCGACGGGCGATATCGCCGCCTACACGCAACTTAACCCCCGCGTGGCCTGCGGGACTGAAGCGCCCCACCTCTACGATAACCGCGCCGTGCTGCGCCACAATCCGCACGCGGAAGCTTTCCCCTGGCGCGGGCCACTGCTCACGCTTCACCTGCTGCGGTTGCTCTCGACGCTCTTGCAGCTGTTCACGGTGACGGGGGCCTTCATGCTGGGTCGCCGCCTCTTTCCCGACCGCCCCGCCATCCCGGTACTCGGCGCGGCGATTGTGGCCTTCAACCCGCAATTCCTGCTGGTCGCCAGCGGCGTCAACAACGATAATCTCGTCACACCCCTGGCAACGCTCGTGCTGTGGTTGACCGCGCGCCTCTGGCACGAGCGCCGCCTGCCCCTACCCCACGCGCTGCTCTTAGGCGCGCTGTGCGGCGCGGCGGGTCTCAGCAAACTCAGCGGCTGGCTCACGCTGGCCCCCTGCGCCGCGCTCTTCGTGACCCTCTGGCTGCGCCGCGATGCGCCCCGCTTCCGATTGACCCTCCACGCGCTACTCATCCCGCTGACCGCGCTCACGCTCGGCAGCGCGTGGTTCTGGCGGAACTGGCAGCTCTACGGCGACATCACCGCGCTCACGCCCATGCTCGCCGTTGTCGGCGTGCGCGGCTGGAGCACGCCGCTCCAGGGATTCCAGGAGGCCGGGCTGATGTTCCGCTCGTTCTGGGGCCAGCTCCCCTGCACCTTCTACCCGGCATATTTCTACATTTTCTATACGCTCATAGCAGCAGGCAGCGGATTCGGGTTGCTGTGGGGTTTCGGTTTCAAACGTAACGCGATTTGGAAATCGCGGCTACCGCTGCTGGCTTTGCTCGGCTGGTTTCTGCTCATCACTGCCAGCTGGCTGCGCTGGAACATGATGACGCCCGCCCCCGGCGGTCGCCTGCTCTTCCCCGCACTGCCCGCCGTCGCGCTGGTGATGGCGGCAGGATTGACGCAACTCGGCCCGCCCCGCCGCAGCGCGCAAATAGGCGTCGCCGCGCTGCTACTCATGGCCCTGTGGACCGGGGCCGTCATCCTGCCGGGATTTTTCGCACCGCCGCGCCGCACCGCCGCCGCCCACCCCACATACCTGCTTGAGGCAACCTTCGCAGACACCATCCACCTGCACGGCTACGACATCGCCCTGGATAAAGCCGGGCAACAGCTCGACCTCACGCTCTACTGGGAGGCTGCGACAGGGCTAGATGAGGACTACATCCTCGCGCTACAACTGGTCTCGCCAATTCCGGGGGATACGACGCAGCGCTGGACTTACGACAGCTGGCCCGGACGGGGCAACTATCCCACCGGCGCGTGGCTGCCGGGGCGGGTGATTGTGGATCGCTACCGGTTCGATTTACCGGCGGCGGAGTTCTACACGCAGGCATGGGATTTGCATCTGGCGCTCTACCGCGAGGCGAGCGGGGAACGGCTGCCCATCAGCCGCGAGGGAACGCCCGCCGGGGAGCATCTCATCGTGACCCGGCTGCGCGTGCCGGGCGAGCGGCCCACCTGCCCGTCCGCCGCCGCGCTCCCTGGGGAGCTCCGCCTGGGCGATGCGGTGCGCCTGACCCACGCCGCTATCGCGTCGCGCGCCGACGGCGCAACCGTCACGCTCTGCTGGGAGGCAGACCGCGCCCTGCACGCCGATTACACGATCTTTGTCCACCTGCTAGACAGCGACAGCGTGCTCAAAGCCACCGGCGACGGCCCGCCCGCTAACGGCGCCTTCCCCACCGCCTTCTGGCTGCCCGGCGACCGCATCCTGGATGTCCACACCCTCTCCATACCGCTCGCGCCGGGCGATAGCGTGGCGGTTGGGCTGTACCATCCCATAGATGGCACACGCCTGCCCGCGCTGCGCGACGGCGTTTCCGCGCCCCACGACGCGCTCATCATATTTATCCACGACAACAACTTTGTGCCAAATTAAGGAGTTTCCGCGAGCTTACGGCTCCCAAAAAATAATGAGAATGCGGGGAACGACGTTCCCCGCAGAGCCAGAGTGCTCAGAGCGGATCGCCAGATCCGCGATTGGGTAAGTATTTGAGATGCGCCATTCGCTATTTTCAAGGGAATTCATCATTAACCGGTAGTTCATCAGCGGTTGAATGAAAATGTAACGCGAACTGTCAGCGCATAGATACCCCATTCGCAGCTCCGCGAAGCAGACGCTTCGCGCTACGCTAGTTTTGATTCGCCATTCGCTATTCGCTATTTTCCGAGGAGGTATCATGGCTCATCTACTATTACATCGAATGCGTAATTTCACGCTGATTGTATTGTGTGTGCTATCACTATCATGCACCCTCCTAACCACTGCACCAACCCCAATACCCCCGAATACACCGGTCACACCCATTATACCTACACCAACGCCTTTAAGCACACCTGTTCCAACGATTACGCCCACAGTGATTGCGAGTAATTTCACGAAATACAACGACTATTACTTTTCACTGGTTTACGATAACACATTTTGGGAAGATAAGCCCTGGACATTACCATCTCCGGAAATCACTTTACCAGCTTTACAACATCGCTCTTTGGCGAACTGCCGGATTGGATTCAGACGCGGCGGATGGAGCGGCGGATTTTATGAAATGGAAAAGATAGAAACCCAGGTGCAATTAGGGGACTTGAATTTTCATATTATGACATTGCTTGACGTGAGCAACGACTACATCATAGGAACCTATTACACTGCTTATGAACCCGAAACAGGAGAACTGTATTTGCCTCTTGGGGTGGATTTCTGGCTAGGTAGCGGGAATGTAGAAACAACGTGCATTCAGGATATCGAGCGCGTGCTAACCACATTACGCGCTGCTTCAAACGTAATTCCTTAAACATTGATTATGAACCGAGAACAACAGCCCGCATCCCCAGCTCGCGGCTCACGCTTGAGTTCAGCATCGCCACTGCTAGTGCTGCTCATCGCCTTCACCTTTCTCACGCTCCTCTACTCCCTCGCCACGCCGCTCTTCGAGGCACCCGACGAGGTCTGGCACTACGCCTACGTCCGCTGGCTCGCTGCGGGCAAGGGCCTGCCCGCGCTGGATAGCGACGAGAGCGGCGCACAACAACAAGTCGCCCAGCCGCCGCTCTACTATGCCGCCGCCGCGTTGCTCAGCAACCCCTTTGATGATAGCGATCTGGCCGAGCTCTTCTGGCACAACCCCGGCTTCGGCTACCAGTCCCCAGGCAACTGGCCCGACAACAAAAATATGCTCGTCCACACCGCGCGCGAGGATTTCCCCTGGCGCGGCGCAGTCCTGGCTGTGCGCGTGGCCCGCCTCACCTCGCTGCTCTTTGGGCTGTTGATGATGGTAGCCACCTGGGGGCTGGCGCGTGAGACATTCGATGCGCCCCACGCGGCGCACTGGGCTGCGGCGCTGGTCGCCTGTGTGCCGCAGTTCGTCTTCCTCAGCGGCGTAGTGAGTAACGATGCCGCCGCCGCTGCGCTGGCAACCTCCGCGCTGTGGAGCACGGCCCACGCGCTGCGGCACGGCGTCACCCCCAAACGCGCCGCGCTGACCGGCGCGCTGGTGGGGCTGGCCGCGCTGACCAAAGTGAGCGCCATCGCCCTGCTCCCGCTCATCACCGCCGCCCTGCTTTGGGACGGCTACGCGCGGATGCGCCGCCCGCTGGCACACCTGCGCCCCACGCTGATCTTCCTGCTGCTGGCACTACTCGTCGGCGGCTGGTGGTACGCTCGCAATGGCCTGCTCTACCAGGATCCGCTCGCGCTACGGCAGCACACCGATACGCTCTGGGGCCGCCCGGAGCCGGCCTCGCTCACCACGCTCATCAGCGAGCTGCCCCTGCTCTACCGCTCATTCTGGGCGGCGTTCGGCTGGGGGCATGTGCAATTCGCACCCTGGGTGTATGCGATTCTGGGACTCTTACCGCTCACAGCCCTGGCGGGTTGGGGGTGGCGTCTGGCAACCCGCCGCTGGCCGCAGCACTGGCCCAGCCTGCTACTGGCCCTGCTGTGGTGCGGCGGCATCGGCGCGGCGCTAGTGCAGTGGATGCGCATGGTCGAGGCACCGCACGGGCGGCTGCTCTTCCCGGCGTTGGGCGCGGGCGCGCTATTGCTCGTGGCCGGATGGATGGGGCTGCCGCGCGCGGGGCAGTGGCTGGCGCGCGGGCTACTCGGCGGGCTGGCCGTGCTGGCCTGGCTCGCGCCGGTCAGCGTCATCCGCCCGGCCTTTGCACCACCGCGCCTCCGCGCACCGGACACACTCGCCCCGGCGCTGGTGTTCGATGGCCGCATCCAGCTGCGCGGGGTAACGCTGGAGCAGGCCTCTGCCGCGCCGGGCGAATGGATCATCATCTGCGCCTGCTGGGAGGCGCTCGCGCCGGTGGAACGCGATTACACCGTCTTCGTACAGGTGGTGGATGCGGAGGCGAACCGCGTAGGCGAACGGCTCACCTATCCAGGGCTGGGACGCTTCCCCAGTTCGCTCTGGCCGGTGGGCCAGGCTTTCTGCGACCGCTACCGCTTGCAAATCGAACCGTGGACGCCCACCCCGGCGGTATACGATGTGCTCATCGGCCTGTACGACGCGGCTACCGGAGAACGCCTCCCCCCCACCACCCCGCAGGGCGTAGGCGTGGGACTGCCAGTAGTTGCACCGCTCCGCATCGTATCCGATCAACCCGAACCCCTACCACCAACGCACCCGCTGGACTACCGCCTGGGCGAGAGCATCCGCCTGACCGGCTACGCAGTGACGCCTCTGCGCACCGGCGAGCCGCTAACCGTGACGCTGGTCTGGGAAGCGCACGCGCCGGTAGCGGAAGATTACAGCGTCTTCATCCACCTCAGTAATGAAAAAGGCGAACAGATAGCCCAAAGCGACCTCCGCCCTCGCCAGGGCCGCTATCCCACCTGGGCATGGCAGCCTGGCGAGCGCATTGTGGATGTGCATATATTGCGCACGCCGGAGTCAGGGACGGAGTTTACGCTATATGTGGGGCTATACCTGCCGGGAACGTGGGAACGCCCGCCCGTCACCGGGCCAGGAGGCCCGCTCCCCGATGGGCGCATCCCGTTGCCGTTCCAACCATGAGCAGTCACGATTTTCTTGACAATGGCAAAAATTGGCATAGACTATAGAAGTCTGGTAACGACTCAGCCCTTGTCATTGTGGGCCGGAGTCGTTGCGCTGACCACTCCTCTGTGTCCGGTAATTCCAAAATCAAGTCATTAAGTTAAGACCTGGCAGGTTTCGCTCAAATTGTGTTTGACCATATTTCCCAGGTGAATAAGGGGGAGTGGTAGTGCTAAGCTCCTCAAACCTGCCAGGTCTATGTACTAAATTTAATGACATTGATCCCAAAATCAATTGAATCAGGAGTATTTTGTATGGCTACGTTTTCGCACATGCCTCGGTACGATATTCGCAATGATGGTGTTGGCCCGTATGGCGTTTTCTACTGCGATGCCTGCAATCGGGAATTCCGCAGCCAACCGGACATCGGCAATGCTGTAGCACAGGATATTGGGCGGCAAGCCCTCGGTGGATTGTTGCGCAAAGTGCCCGTGGTGGGAGGCGTTGCAGCCAGTAATCTCTCGCGTGAGGATCCGCGTTACAGCTACAAGATGACGCCCCAGCAGTTGGAATCTGCCTGGCAGCAAGTGCAGGAGCATTTCCGCGAGTGCCCTACCTGCGAGCGCATCCTCTGCCTCTCAGATTTTGATACACAGAGCGGCTATTGCAAAGACGATAGCCCGCGCCAGGAGGAGATCGCCGAGGCACGTGGCGCGCAGACCGGAGCAGCCTTGAAGGGTCTCGCTAACGCCTTCGGGCTAGGGGATGCATTCCGGCAGGCCGGTGATGCCGTGCGCCAGGCGCAGACACAAATCCAAGCGCAGCTAGCACAATGCCCGAAAGGGCATACCGCACCCGCCGGCACCAAGTTCTGCCCGGAATGCGGTGCCCTGATGACACAGCCAACGGCGGATAAGTGCCCCGCATGTGGTGCGGAAGGGCGCGGCGCGAAGTTCTGCCCGGAGTGCGGCACGCGCATCGAGCGCGCGCCCGCGGCAACGACCTGCCCCAGCTGTGGCGTCGAGACCAAAGGGGCGAAGTTCTGTCCAGAATGCGGCACGAAGGTGCTCTAAACCACGAAGTTTCATCAACAACACAATCAGGGGTTGTAGCGGGCACACACCACCCGCGACAACCCCTTCTGTGTGTTTTAATCAGCCCACAAATCCCGACTAGCGGGCAATAAATACATTGACCCAACAGCAAGAAAGCTTATAATGACCGCCAGGAGGCAACCCATGGACATTATCCCGGCAAACAGTCTAACTTTCGAGCTGGCCCATGTTATGACGCAACGCTGCACTTGTGGCGGGCAGTACCAATTCATGGGGCAACAACTGCTCATGATGAATGAGCTGCCCATTGACCGGCTGCGCGCCCGTTGCACCGATTGCGAAACTGAAGCCTTCTTCTTTTTCGATATTCACACGTTCTACGATCAACCTCCGGCAGCGGATCGCTTTGCACACACCGAGGCGCTGCTGCGCGAGGCGCTGGCGACGATGGCGACGGGCGATTGGCCCGCCGCCGAGACCCTGCTCCGTCGGGTGATTGACCCACGTGAAGGAGAACCGGCCTTCGGATGGGCGCATTATCAACTGGGTCTCGTCCTCCTGGCACAGAACCAGCGCACCGAAGGCATCCAGCACATTGAAGAAGCCCTACGCTGGGTACCGAACGAACCGGCATTCATCAAGGGGCTGGAAAAAGCCCGCGCGGATGAGGCGCAAAAGGAGCATCCTGATGGTACTGAATAAACTCCGCTCACTATTTCAAGGCTCACACAAGCCCGCTGACCCGGACGGTATCTATGCCTATGTGAAGTGCGGCAAATGCGGTACCCCTCTCACGATACGCGCTGACAAGCGCCATGACTTGCAGCGCGACTTCGACGGCGATGGATATATATGGCGCAAAGAAGTCATGGATGGGAAGTGCTTCAAACTATTCTACTTCACGCTACACTTTGATGAGGCTTATCACATCACCGACCGCGAGATCGAAGGCGGGGAATTCATCAGCAAAGAAGCATACACCCGGCTCACCCAATCGGACGGCGAAACTACCAACCAGCAGGGGTAGCTATCATGCCGATGCACAACGTTGCGGCCCACGAAGAATACGAACAGGTCCGCGTCAAAGCCTTTTGGAATGCTCTGATTCACTGGATTACGGGTAAAAACAACCAGCTGCTCCCGTTCGATGAAGTGCGCAAGCATCTGGTCTTTGAGGGCCAACACTACCTGGGGTTACAATCGGTGCCGGTGGATAAAATCATCGGCAGCGTGGGGCGCTACCGCGATTTCGACCGCGCTTTTTTGCCCACACAACGCCAGACGCAATACCGGTGGGAGAACATCCACGCGGCCCATGCCGACGGCGTGGTATTACCGCCAGTAGACCTGTACAAGATCGGTGAAGTCTACTTTGTGAAGGATGGCAACCACCGCGTCTCCGTAGCGCGCATCAATGGGCAAGATTACATGGATGCCTACGTCACGGCGATCAAGACACCCCTGCCAGTAACGCAGGACACAGACATTGATATCCTCATCCAGCAACAGGAGCGCCAGGCATTTCTCGCACAGACCCGCTTACATGAAATTTGCCCAGACATATCCGTGGCGCTCTCCGCGCCCGGCCAATATGTGAACTTACTGGAACATATCGCGGTCCACCGCTGGTACATGGGACAGGCACAACAGCACGAAATTCCCTACCCAGAGGCCGTGGCCTCGTGGGTGGATAACGTCTACCTGCCATTGGTACAGCTCATCCGCGAGCAAGACATCCTCAAACATTTCCCCAATCGCACCGAAGCCGACCTATATCTGTGGATTTCCGAGCATCGCGCAGAGTTGGAGACCGAACTCGGCGCTCCAGTAGCTGCCGAGAGCGCAGCGGAAGACCTGGCCGAACATTTCAGCGCACAACCGGGGCGGGTGGCAGAACGCTTGGGTAAGAAGCTGCTGCACAGTGTCTTACCTGAAGAACTGGAAAGCGGCCCTGCGCCGGGCAAGTGGCGACAGGAGCGCCTCAAGACCCGTTCCGCCGAGCGCTACTTTGTGGATGTGCTGGTAGCCCTGAATGGAACGGAAAGCGGCTGGATGGCCCTGGAACACGCGCTAGAAATCGCGCAACGCGAGCAGAGCTTTTTGCGCGGGCTGCACAGCTTGCCCAATACTGCGCATTATGAGCTACCCGAAGTACAAGCAATGCAAACCCGCTTCGCCCAGCGCTGCGCTGAGGCGGGCATCTCCGGTGAATTTTCCCTGGAAGTGGGTGAACCCATTGAGCGGATTTGCGCGCACGCGCGCCGGGCCGATGTGGTAGTGGTAAGCCTCACTTACCCGCCGCCCACGCAACCCCTGGCGCGACTGGGATCGGGGTTCCGCAATCTGGTGCAACGCATCACGCGCCCGCTGCTGGCGATTCCACCTGATACGCACCCCCCACTAACACATCCATTGCTCGCATACGACGGCAGCCCGGCAGCCGACGAAGCACTCTTCATCACCGGGCATCTGGCAACCGTTTGGCAATTGCCGGTCACGCTCATAACAGCGAGCGAAACCGCCGCCGCCCGCGCCACGGCGCGCACGCGCGCGCTGTGTTATTTGCAGGAATATGGCGCGACGGTCACGGCCATAGATAAGGCCGGCGCGCCAGGGCCGGCCATTCTCCAAACGGCAGAGGAACAGGGCTGCGATGGCATCATCATGGGGAGCTATGGGCAAGCACCGCTACTCCAGGTGGTGCTAGGCAGCACCGTGGATCATGTCCTGCGGCACGCGCACCTGCCGATACTGATTTGCCGGTAACATCAAGGAACAGTCGTAAGTCCGCGCAGCACCAACGGCAAGTACAACCGCTCATGGAGCACCAGCCTTTCATACGCGCCCAGATCGGGCAGACCGCCCGAAGCGCGTAAACGCCCCAAAATATCATCGCTGGGGGCATAAAGCGCATCAGCAACATCGAAAACCGCCACACCTGCCGGAATGCCATAAGCGTATACCAGCCCCTCGAAAACAGCGCGGATAGAGGTAGCGCCACCGGCAAACGTCTCGCTCCCCGGATTCCAACGCGGCAGCAGCAAACCGGCCTGGCCTCCCAACTGCGGATTACCCAGAATCCGCGCCGCGTCATTTGTGTAGTTCACCAAATCGTCCCCGCCCACCGGAAGCACCGCGCCACCGTTCCAATAAAGGTTGTTATGCAACGTCCACGACGTTGTCTGCCCGGCAGGCGTGTCGGAGAAATCGGTCAGTGTGCCGGTAGGATCGGCCCAGATGTTATTATAGAACGCGATATTGACATTGGGCTGATTGCTGCCGTAAGTATAAAGGCGCATAGCAAACGCATTGGAGGGCAGATTGCCGACCACTGTATTGTTGCGGAAAGTGACATTGCGCGATCCCATCACGCCTAACGGCGCGCGCATAGGATGGCTCGCATTCCCCAACAGCAAGTTGTTTTCGATCAATACCCCGTCGGCCTCGTAGCTAGCCGTGCCATCCTCGCCAATCTGGATGAACCCATAGCCGGATGAGCCTTCCCAGTTGAGAAACACATTGCGCCGCAGGGTCACACGCTTGCTACCGAGCACCCAATCATCAGTCCCATTGCTATCCTTGACCACCACAAAGGCGCTGGTGTTGTTGCCATTGACGCGCCCACTCCCGGCAAAGTCGTTGAAAAAGACGTTATCCTCGATGACGACATCCTCCACGCTATTAACATCAATGTGCTCATCGCTGCCGCTCTGGTTGTAGAACATATTGCCCCGTACCGTGATGTGGGTCGCGCCGTTGTTGATCTTGAGGATGTCATTGTTGTAACTGTCGTGAAAGATGTTATCCGTAAGCGTGATATGGGTAACACGCCCCTGCACACCACCGCCATCAATATGGACAACCAGCGCCACAGCTCCCGCCCCACCATGCGCGATATCGAAGCCGGAAAGGGTAATGCCGCGCGCACCGTCGTAAGTAGTGATGACCTTATCCGTCGTATTGCGCAGCCGCGCCTGATAGGGAACTTCAGCGCGAACGAGAACGCCGTGCGTGAAGTTACCCCGCAGCCGCACGCGGCCCACATAATCGCCGGGACGCACCAGAACCGTGCTGCCGTCTGGCACCCGGTCGAGCGCGTAAGTGATGGTAGCCCACGGCGCAGCAGCCGAACCGTTGCCGGACACGTCGCTGCCATTGACGGCAACGTAGTAGATGCCGCCCGCCTGCGCCGCCGGATGCGCCGCCACAGTTGCCCCCCAGCCCAATGCCAACACAACACATCCCAACCCCAGCCTGAGCCAATATCGCCACATTTGCAGCCTCCAATCAGCAACTCAATTTACTTACGTTCCAACGGCTCATTCATGCTGCCCGACCGCAACCCTTGCAAATCCAGGGTGACGTAGGCATAGCCGGCGGCCTTGAGCGCGGCGACGATGGCCTCGCGGTGGGCGAGCGCGACGGGGAAAGCGTCGGGCGGCAGCTCGATGCGGGCCACGTCACGGTGCTGGCGCACGCGCAGCTCGCGGAAGCCCAGGGCGCGCAGCGCGGCTTCGGCCCGGGCGATTTGCGCCAGCGCCGCCGCCGTCACCGGGTCGCCGTAGGGCAGCCGTGAGGCCAGGCACGCGGCGGAGGGCATATCCCAGGTGGGCAGGCCCAACGCGCGGGAGAGCGCGCGGATCTCGGCTTTGGTCAGCCCCACCTCTTGCAGCGGACTGCGCACGCCCAACTCGCGGGCAGCGCGCGCGCCAGGGCGATAGTCGGACAAATCATCGGCATTGCTGCCATCAGCCACCACTGCGAAGCCATGCTCGTGGGCGTAAGCCAGCAACGCGCTCACAATCAGCCGCTTGCACACATAGCAGCGCTCCGGCGGATTGGCGACGAAGGCCGGATCAGAGAGCGGGGCGACCTCCACCGTCACCACGTCCGCGCCGATGACCTCACCGGCTACTGCGAGCGCCGCAGTCGCTTCCGGCGGTGTCACCAGCTCCGAGAGCGCCAGCACGCCCACCGCGCGCGCACCTAGCGCATCGTGGGCGGCCTTGAGCAGCAAGGTGCTATCCACCCCACCGGAGTAGGCCACCAGCACGCTGCCCATATCAGCGAGCGCTTGCTTCACCTGTGTGTATTTATCCCACATCGGCGGTCACTTCCAGCGCGTGAGGATGGTCTCACGCTGGAACAGGCGCACGGCCAGCCACAGCACCCCCGCGTTGAGCAGCACCAATCCCACCACCGCCCACAGCATCAGGGACAGGCTGAGGAAGACTTTCCCCATCAACACGACCATGCTGAGACCCACGACCGGGATGACGAACAGGGCCGTCACCTGCTGCGCGGCGCGCGGGTCGTTGATGCGCGAGGAGGCGATGACGCCGCACGCGGTCGAAAGCAGCGCGAAAAGCGGGCTGTGCAAGGCCATGCTCACCAGCCACACCGGGCGCACCAGGTAGGTAAACACTATCGGGGTGGCGATCAGATACATCCCGGCGGCGGTCAGCGCAAAGCTGAGCCAGGTCAGCAGCACCGCCGGGGTGACGGCGGCGAACGCTTTGCCCACCAGCAGCTCCGCTGTGCTTACCGGCGTCGCCAGCAGCGGCTCCAGGCTGCGCGTCTCTTTTTCGCCGATGATGCTATACGCGGCGACGTAGACCGGCAACGTCATCGGGATCAGCAACAGGTAGAACATATACTGATCGTTCAGCATGATGATCATGCCGATTTTCTCGCCCAGCGCGGCGATGTCCGGCGGCATGGTCATGCCGCTGCTTTCGCCTGCGAAGTCCGATTCCGGCGCGCGCTCCATGAAATACGTTGTGCCCAGCATCATCCCTACGAGCAGCAGGGGCAACAGGGCCATCATCGCCAGCACCATCTTGTTCTTGCGCATATCCAGCCATTCTTTGCTTACAATGGCCTGTAATCGTTGGGGGTTCATGCTGTTGCCTCCGCTTCCCGCATTAAATCGAAATAGACCTGCTCCAAAGATTGCGTCTCCGGCTCCACGAATTGTACCGCGCCGCCCGCCGCAACCAGCGCGCGCACCAGCGCGGGGTTCTGCTCTGCCGGGTCATCCAGACCCACGCGCAAGCCGCCTTCGATCTCGGTAACGGTCTTGACAAAGGGCAACGCGGCGACGGCCTCGCGGAGCGCGGGGGTGGTCTGCTGCAAGCGCACCCGTACCGATTGGCCGTAGAGCTGGTGGCGCAGCGCGGCGGGCGTATCCACCCGGATCAACCGCTGCTTGATGACCGCGACCCGGTCGCAGAGTCGGTCAGCCTCATCGAGGTTGTGGGTGCAAATAATGATGGTACGCCCCTGCCCCTTGAGCGTTTCGACGAAATCGCGCACCACGCGCGCAGACTCCGGGTCGAGCGCGGAGGTCGGCTCATCGAGAAAGAGCACGGGCGGCTCGTGGAGCAGCGCGCGGGCGATGGCGAGCTTCTGCTGCATCCCTTTGGAGAAGCCGCCCACCGGCTCGGAGCGACGTTCCCATAAGCCCAACAGCGTGAGGTATTTGCGCACCTGCCCGACCACATCCGCCACGCCGTGCAGTTTGGCGTAGAAACCCAGATTGTCCTGAGCATTGAGGCGGGGATAGAGGCCCGGCGATTCGGTGAGCAAGCCGATGCTGGCGCGCACGGCCTCATTTGCCGCGCCGATGCGGTGGCCGTTGACCCAGGCCGCGCCGGACGTGGGCGCAATCAGCGCGGCCAGCATCCGCACCGTCGTGGTCTTGCCGGCACCGTTCGGGCCAAGAAAGCCGAAGACTTCACCCTGGCGCACATCCAGTGACATATCGGCGACGGCCAGGTTATCGCCGAAGCGTTTGGTTAAAGATTCACTACGGATCATAAAATACTCCTCCCCTGAAAATGGTGAATGGCGAATCGTAAATCAAAACTAGCGTAACGCGGAGCGTCTGCTCCGCGCGCGAATGACGCATCTATGCGCTGACAGTTCGCACTACATTCACAGCGCGTGGCAAATCAACAAATACCTATGGTAACAGCGAAGGTTTCCACGCTGCGCTTATTGTATCATTCTTAATGCCAGATAACAAACATAAACAATCCGGCAAAGCGCACCAGCTGTCGCTTCACCACCTTTACTTTGACAATTGTATATTTCTAAATACACTATCCATACAAAAAGAATACAATCATAAGGAGTATTTATGAACACCCAGCATGGTTCTAACCGGGCTTTTTTAATAGCTGCGATTGGCATGGGGTTAATGCTGTTGCTGGTCACAGGCGCTTTTATAGTATGGGCACTTATCTTGAACCCACAGATGCAAGCGCGGCAGGCCGAAACAAACGCGGCGATTTTCGCCACCAATGAAGCCCTCCTGGTAAGCCAAAGCGCCACCGCTACTGCGTTGGCGGCTGCGCCGCCCGGCTCTCTGACCGCAACCCCTGTTCCCGATCTACCGCTGGCCTGCCCCACCGTGACCATGATTGATTGTCCGCGCTGTGACGTGCTCCAGCCGGGCTACACGTTGCAGACGGAGCGGTGCACCACTGAGGCGTGTATCCTTACCCGCGATAGCGAACCCGACTACCCGATCGGTGTAGCGACACTGGAAGGCTACTACACGCCCCGCGAGCGTTCCAATCTCTTTGGCGAGCCAGGAGTAGTAACATGTGACGCCTTCGTTATCACGGGCGGCTCGGAGATGCTGATGCGCGCCTACTTGACCCTGGTCGAGAAAGGGAACACGGTGAACACCCGCAACGCGCTGAACCAGCCCATCATCAACCTGGATTTCAGCACGCTCACAGAGGCAGAAGTCGCACAGATTGTGGAGTCCACACCTGAAAAGCCGCTGACGCTGGTGGTACTCAGTTCTAGCCCACTTTACACCAGCGTCCCAGCCTGCTTCTCCCCGGTAGAGGTATTACGGGTGCGCTGAAAGGCCCATTGTAATTTTGCCGTAGCGTGTTATAATCCGCCTACTTGTTAGGGGAGGTTTTTTGAATGATAGCAACGTCTCTCAGCATCGTGCAGATTATTTTAGCCGTGGCCCTCATGGTCCTGGTCATCTTCGAGGTACGCAGCAGCGGCATGGGCAGCGTCTTCGGCGGCGCGCAAACCGGAATGCAGCGCAACCGGCGCGGCCCGGAACTACTGCTCTTCCGCCTCACGGTTGGCACGGCGGTGCTATTCTTCATCATCGCCATCATCAATGTACTGGTGATAGGATAAACGTTGACCCTGGCCCTGTTTCCAGGGCTGTATGGCAACTTCTATAAGCCAAAGTATGGAAGGGCGAAGGGTAAGGATACTGTCGGGGAATTCCCCGTCGCTTCCACCTTCGTCCTTTTTTTGCGTTAGGCAAACAGATCATGTTTCGTAAAATTGGCTGGCAAGTCCTTCTCGTCGGTATTGGCTTCCTGCTAAGCGGCGCAGTATTGGCTTACCTGGCAACCACCTATACCACGGAGTATCGCCCGGCTCCCGGTGGCACCTACGTTGAAAGCGTATCCGGCTATCCCCATACCCTTAACCCCCTACTCAGCTTTTACAACGATGCTGACAGTGATGTAGCAGCGCTGACCTTCAGCGGCCTCACACGCCTAGGGCCGCTGGGGATCGTCGAACCAGACCTGGCCCAGTCATGGACCATTGAAACAACCGGTATCACTTATACCTTCCAACTGCGCGATGATGTTATCTGGCATGATGGTGCCCCCTTTAGCGCCGATGATGTTCTCTTCACCGTAGGGTTACTACAAGACCCCGACTATCCTGGCCCGCCAGACATCGCCGCCCTGTGGCAATCCATCCAAGTTCACAAGCTCGACACACTCACCGTGCAATTTGTGTTAAGCGAGCCTTATGCGCCTTTCATTGACTACACCACAATTGGCCTGCTGCCTGCCCATCTGCTGCAAAGTATCTCGGCAGCAGACCTCCCCACACTGGATTTTAACCATGCGCCCATCGGCACCGGCCCTTTCCGCATCACTGAAGTGCGCTTTGATGAAGGCCAAATCTCTGAAGTCATCTTCAAGCGCTTCCCCCGCTACTACGGCAAGAATCCCTATCTTGAAAACCTGATCCTGCGCTTCTACCCCACCCCCGAAGCCGCCTTCGAGTCTTACCAGAGCGGCATAGTCGAGGGCGTTGCACGCATCCCCCCGGCCCTACTCGCACAAGCCTGGGAGGAACCGGAGCTCAACCTGTACGCCGCACGCACCTCTGAGATGGGCGTCCTTTACTTAAATGAGCTCATCTCTGCCACCGTCCCCTTCGACAATGCGCGCGTCCGTCAAGCATTGCTTTTCAGCCTGGATCGTCAAGAACTGGTAGACACAGTACTGCTAGGCCAGGCGCTCGTGCCACACACCCCCTTGCTACCCGGCACCTGGGCCTACAGTACCGAGAACATCTCTCCTTATCACTACGACCCCGGACGCGCCGCCCGCCGTTTCAATGAAGCCGGTTGGGGGCGCGACGCAGAGGGGGTCTTACGCAATGCTGAAGGCGCCCCCTTCACCTTTTCCTTGATGGTGTCCAATACCCCACAAGAGGTCGCCCTGGCTCAAAACATTGTCCAACAGTGGGCGCGCGTGGGGATTACAGTCACACTGCAAACCGTGCCGCCGTTAGTATTGAGTGGCGCACTTGAATCGCGCGGCTACCAGGCCGCGCTGGCGCGGCTCGTTGTACCGGGCGATCCCGATCCCTACGCTTTCTGGCACGAAACTCAGGCCCTGGGCGGCCAGAACTATACGGGCTTCCGGCACCGGCGCATCAGTGAGATTCTCGAACTAGCGCGCACCACTGTGGATCGTGAAGAACGACTGACTCTCTACAAGGAATTCCAACAGCTCTTCATGGAAGAAGTGCCGGCATTCCCGCTCTATGTCCCGATCTACGTTTACGCCGTAGATACGCGCGTTCAAGAAGTGCAAATCCGTCCGCTCATGTACCCTGGCGACCGTTTCTACAACATTGCCGATTGGTATGTACTGCAACGTCGCGTAATTGTGAGCTCCAAATAATCAAGTATAATAACGCTTTGAGATTTGAGATTTTTTCAGGAGGAAAAAACTATGTCTAAACAATGGGTATATTTGTCAAAGAATGCCATCCAGGCATACACGGATCTGTTAGGCCGGGAACCGAGCTTGACCGATCTCAAGATCATCTTAGGCGGCAAAGGTGCGGGCCTGGCGGCAATGACCGTCTCCGGCGCCCCTGTGCCGCCGAGCTTTACCATCACCACCGAAGCGTGTGTACATTACATGAAGACCAATGCGTTCCCCGATGGCTTGTGGGAACAGGCACTTGAGGCAATGAAAGACCTCGAAGCGCAGACCGGCAAGACCTTCGGCAAGGGGCCGAACCCCCTGCTCGTCTCCGTGCGCTCCGGCGCGCGCGACTCGATGCCCGGTATGATGGACACTGTCCTCAACCTGGGCCTCAACGATGTGACCCGCGCCGCACTCGCTGAGCTCTCCGGCAATGAGTGGTTCTCCTACGACGCCTACCGCCGCTTCATCACCATGTTCTCCGATATTGTGATGGACTACAAGCGCGAGAACTTCGAGCACAAGCTGGAAGAACTCAAGGCCAAAGAGGGCGTCAAGGGCGACACCGAGATCAGCCTCGAAGGGCTGAAGGCGTTGGTGGCCGAATACAAGGCCATGTACAAGGCCCGCTTCGGTGAGGATTTCCCCACCGACCCCTACAAGCAGTTGGAGCTCTCGATCAAGGCCGTGTTCAATTCCTGGAACGGCGAGCGCGCCGTCACCTACCGCAACCACGAGGGCATCCCCCACGATTGGGGCACTGCCGTCAACATCTGCACGATGGTGTTTGGCAATATGGGCACGAATTCGGCGACCGGTGTGGCCTTCAGCCGCAGCCCTGCAACGGGCGAATTCAAACTCTACGGTGAGTTCCTGATCAACGCGCAGGGCGAAGACGTGGTGGCCGGTATCCGCACGCCCCAGAAGATCACACTCGAAGCCTCGCGCCAGTGGGCCGCCGAGAGCGGCGTCTCTGAGGCGGAGCGCGCAGCCAAGTTCCCCAGCCTGGAAGAAGCTATGCCCGCTGCCTATCAGCAGTTCCTCGGCATCGTCAAGCAGCTGGAAACCCACTACCGCGATATGCAGGACATGGAATTCACCATCGAAGACGGCACGCTCTGGATGCTCCAGACGCGCAACGGCAAGCGCACCGCCCCAGCCGCAGTGAAAGTGGCTGTGGAGCTGGCGAATGAGGGCCTGATCACCAAAGAAGAGGCCATCATGCGCGTCAAGCCGGAGCTGGTTGACCATCTCCTGCGTCCTACGTTCGATCCTGATGCAAAGAAAGAACGGATCGCCAAGGGCCTGAATGCTTCGCCCGGCGCGGCGGTCGGTATCGCCATCTTCGACGCCAAGCGCGCCCAGGCTACTGCTGCTGAGGGCAAGGCCGTCATCCTGGTGCGCCCGGAAACCGCCCCCGACGATGTGGGCGGGATGCTCGCCTCCAAGGGCGTGCTGACCCAGAAGGGCGGGGCTACGTCACACGCCGCTGTCGTGGCGCGCGGCAACAACATTCCCTGCGTAGCCGGTTGTGAGGAAATCACGGTTGATCTCAACCGCGCGCAGTTCTCCATCGGCGATGTGGTGGTCAAGGAAGGCGACACGATTTCCATCAGTGGCTTCACGGGTGAGGTATTCAAGGGTTCGGTCCCGATGGTGCAGGCCCGCTACGAGGATCAGACTGACCTGCTCACGTTGCTCACTTGGGCGGATGAGATCCGCCAGATGGGTGTACGCGCCAACGCTGATGTAGGCGTGGATGCGAAACGCGCCATCGAATTTGGGGCGGAAGGCATCGGCCTGTGCCGCACCGAGCACATGTTCTTCGGCGATCTCGCCCGCCAGGCTGTGGTGGGCATGATTATGGCGAAGACCCAAGAGGAACGCGACGCTTTCCTGAATGAGATGCTGCCCTTCCAGGTGGCGGACTTCGAGGAACTGTTCCAGGAAATGGACGGCAAACCCGTCATCATGCGCCTGATTGATCCGCCCATGCACGAGTTCCTGCCCCCCTACCACGAGCTGCTCGAGAAGGTAACGAAGCTGCGCATCGAGAAGCCCGGCTCAGAAGAACTGGTCGAGGAAGAGAAGATGCTGGAGCTGGTGTCTGGTATGTGGGAAATCAACCCCATGATGGGCTTGCGCGGCTGTCGCGCCGGCATCATGTACCCCGGTCTCACCGAGATGCAGACGCGCGCTTACACGCTGGCGGCCTGTAACTGCGCCAAGCGCGGCATCCACGTCCATCCCGAAGTGATGATCCCGTTGGTGGGCCATGTGAACGAGCTCATCTTCGAGCGCGAGAAGCTGGAGCGGGTGGCGAAAGAGGTCATGGCGGAAGAGGGCATCGAAGTTCCGATGCTGTTCGGCACGATGATCGAAGTGCCGCGCGCCGCGTTGACCTCCGACGAGATCGCTGCGCACGCGCAGTTCTTCTCATTCGGCACCAACGACCTGACGCAGATGACCTACGGCTACAGCCGCGACGATGCTGAGGGCAAGTTCTTGCTCAAGTACGTCGAAACCGGCATCCTACCGGAGAACCCCTTCCAAACGTTGGATCAGATCGGCGTGGGCAAGCTGATGGACTTGTGCATCAAGCAAGCCAAGGCCGTGAATCCCGACCTGGAACTGGGTATCTGCGGTGAGCACGGCGGCGATCCCGACTCGATTGACTTCTGCTACCGCGTGGGCCTGGACTACGTGAGCTGTTCCCCGTTCCGCGTCCCTGTGGCGCGGCTCGCGGCGGCGCACGCCACCATCAAGCACGGCAGCCGGAAGTAAGCACATTCGCCTGTTTTCATAATGTGGCGGCTCCAAAAGAGCCGCCACATCTGCTATATCGCTGGTTCATCCAAAGGAGCTAACCATGACCGAACGTATCGCTATCATCACCGATAGTACCTGTGATTTGCCACCCACCTTGCGCGAGCAGTATGCCATCCGCGTTGTCCCCCTCTCCGTCATTTGGGGGGAAGAACAACTGCGCGAAGGGGTTGATATTCAGCCGGAGGAGTTCTACCGCCGACTGGTCGTTGATCCGGTTCACCCTACTACGTCTCAACCCACCCCACAGGATTTTGTCACTGCGTATGAAGCTGCCCAACGCGACGGCGCAGAGCAAATGGTGGTCTTCACCATCAGCGCGGCGATGAGCGGCACATACGAATCTGCGCGATTGGCGACCTCGTTGACGACAATGCCGGTGCAGCTGGTGGATTCCAAATCGAACTCGATGAGCCTGGGGTGGCAGGTGTTGGCGGCGGCCCGCGCACGCGAGGCCGGTGGCGGTGTGGCGGAGATGGTAGCCGCAGCGGAAGCGGCTCGGAAGCGGATGGTCTATATCATCACGCTGGATACCCTGGAGTATCTCCACAAGGGCGGGCGCATCGGCGGCGCAACCCGGTTTATCGGGACGCTCTTGAACCTCAAGCCGCAAATCTACGTTGACCACACGACCGGGATGGTAGAAGCGGGCCGCCGCGCGCGCACCCGCGCGCGCGCTTTGGAAGCGCTCTACCAGGATTTTTGCGCGCAGGTGGATACCAGCAAGCCACTGCGGGTGGCTGTGTTGCATAACGCAGCTCTGGAAGAGGCGACAATGGTGCGCGAACGGGTGCAACGGGAACTCGCTCCGGTCGAAATACTCACCAGCATTGTCTCGCCAGTGTTAGGGGTGCATACCGGCCCGCGCGCGGTAGCGCTGTGCGGGTATACCGAAGAATAACGCGCAATCACTCTCACCAAAAAACGTAGGACAGGTTGGCAACCTGTCCTACTGCACACTCTTCGCTTGACCCTTTCTCTATTTCCTCCTATACTTATCCCTACCGAAAAACAGCTGCAACTCACAGGTGGATGCTATGTCCCTTGAAGCCATTCAGCGGTATCACGCCAAAGTCGAGAGAATCATTCAGTACGGCGGCTCACGCAACGAGAGCAGCGTGCGCTTAGCGTTTCAAAATCTTCTGGAAAGCTACTGCGTCGAAACGCACCTGGAACTGATTGCCGAACTGGATTACAAGACCCGCTACGGCACGATTGTGCGCCCGGATGGGACGCTCAAGGATGCGCTGCGCCAGGATTGGGGCTATTGGGAGAGCAAGGATCAGTACGATGACCTTGCGGCTGAGATTGCCGCCAAATTCGAGAAAGGCTATCCCCAAACCAACATTCTCTTTGAGGATACCCAAACCGCCGTTTTGATCCAGGATGGCGCGGAGGTGGCGCGTGCGCCGTTCGCGGAGGCGGCCACGTTGCACGCCCTGCTCACGGCCTTCGTGCATTACGAGCCGCCGCGTGTGCAATCGTTCCATGAGGCGATTGAGCGGTTCAAGGCTGACCTGCCCGGCCTGCTGGCGATGCTGCGCGAGACGCTGGAGGCGCAGGCTGCCACCAACCCCGCCTTCCGCGAGGCCCGCGATGCTTTCCTCGAACTGTGCCAGAAGTCCATCAACCCCCATTTGGTACTGGCTGACGCGCGTGAGATGATTATCCAGCACATTCTCACCGAGGACATCTTCATCACCATCTTCGAGGATGCGCAATTCCACCGCGAGAACAACATCGCTCGCGAGCTCTACCGCGTCACCGGCACGTTTTACCAGGGCGAGCTGCGCCGCAACATCGAGCGCCGCATTGATGGTTACGTCAAGGTCATCAAGGCTGCCGCCGCCGAGATTGTGGATCATCACGAAAAGCAGCATTTCCTCAAGGCTGTCTACGAGAACTTCTACAAGGCTTATAATCCCGCCGGGGCCGACCGTCTGGGCATCGTTTACACGCCTGATGAAATCGTGCGTTTTATGATTGCCGCCGCCGATCATTTGGTCTACCAGCATTTCGGACGGTTTTTAGCCGACCGCGACGTGGATATCCTCGATCCAGCCACCGGCACAGGCACATTTATTACCGAGTTGATCGAATACCTGCCCAAACACAGCCTGCCCTACAAGTATCAGCACGAAACCCACTGTAACGAGGTCGCTATCCTCCCTTACTACATTGCCAATCTCAACATCGAGTACACTTACTGGCAGAAAATGGGGCAGTACAAGGAATTCACCAACATCTGCTTTGTGGACACGCTCGACAATCTGGGCTTTGCCTATACGGGCAAGCAATACGGTATGTTCGATTTTTCCGCCGAGAACCTGGAGCGCATCGAGCGCCAGAACAAGCGCAAAATCTCGGTCATCCTTGGCAATCCGCCGTACAACGCTAATCAACTGAACTGGAACGAGCAGAACCAGAACCGCGAGTATCCCGGCGTGGATGCGCGCATCCAGCAAACCTATCTCAAGCACAGCGCGGCGCAGAAGACCAAGCTCTACGATATGTACGCGCGCTTCATCCGCTGGGCCAGCGATAGGTTGGGAGAACAGGGTATCATTGCGTTTGTGTCCAATAGCTCGTTCATTGATGCGCGCGGCTATGACGGTTTCCGTAAAGCTGTGGCTGAGGAATTCAATGCGGTCTACATCGTGGATATGAAGGGTAACGCCCGCACCAGCGGTGAGCGCCGCCGCCGCGAGGGCGGCAACGTATTCAGCGATGAAATCCGGGTGGGCGTCGCCATTTACTTCCTGGTGCGCCGGCCTGGGGCTACAGGCTGCCAGATTTACTACACCTGTGTGGATGATTACGCCAAGTCGCCGGACAAAAAGGCGTTTCTCCGCGAACATCGCCTGGAAGATTTGCCCTTCAGCCATATCATCCCGAATGCTGAACATAACTGGATCAACCAGCCGGAGATGGTGTGGGATGACCTGTTGCCAATGGGGACAAAGGCCACCAAAGGCGCGCGCGCGCGAGGCACGCGCGCGCGTTATAATGGCGATGCAATTTTCAGGTTGTTTACTCTGGGCGTCTCCACCAACCGGGATGAATGGGTGCTCGATCACAGCGCAGAGACGTTGAAGCGCAAAATACAGTTCTTCATCGAGCGGTTTGCGCGCCAGGCCGCGCAATTGGAAACCACCGATGCCGCCCAGGTCGCGCAACATTTGAATTACGCCATCAAGTGGAGCGATAGTTTGAAAGATGACTTGTTGCGCCAGCGCGGCGGGGTGGCATTCGCGCCGGAGTTGCTGATGCCGGTGTTGTACCGGCCTTTCGTCACGCTCCAATACTATGCCGAAAAACGCTTCTCCGACCGGCTTACGGCGAATCACTATGAAATGTTTGGGCCGGATTTGAGACAGGACAATGCCGTTATCGCCTGTTCAGGGATTGCCGCATTGAAACCTTTTTCGACCCTGGCAACTTGTCGTTTGTCAAATTTGGATTTACTCGAAAAGACGCAAGGCTTCCCGCGTTACACCTATACCGCCGACGGAACGCGCCAGGACAATATCACCGATTGGGCCGTGGAGCAGTTCCAGGCGCATTATAACCTCACCCCCGGCCCCTCTCCTGAGAGGCGAGGGGAGTTGAAAGACCAGATTTTCGCTTACGTCTACGCCGTTTTGCACGACCCCGCCTACCGCGAGAAGTACGCGCTCAACCTCAAGCGCGAGTTCCCCCGCATTCCCTTCTACGATGATTTCGCGCAGTGGGCTGCATGGGGGCAGCAGCTGCTCGATCTGCACCTGAATTTTGAGACCGTCGCGCCCTATCCCCTGCGCCGGGTGGATTTACCTTACGATCCCGACCATCCCCCCAAACCCAAACTCAAGGCTGACCAGGCTACCGGGGAGCTGGTGCTCGATACGGTTACGACCCTCAGCGGCGTCCCGCCGGAAGCGTGGGAATACCGTCTCGGCAACCGCGCTGCCATCGAGTGGGTGCTGGAATACTACAGAGAGCGTCCGCCTCGCGATCCTACCATCCGCGAGCAATTCGACACCTACCGCTTTGCGGACTACAAAGAGCAGGTGGTGGATCTGCTCCAGCGCGTCGTTGCTGTGAGCGTTGAAACCGTCAATATCGTCAACACGATGGCTGCCAGCCACCAACTCGCGGATGTGTGACAAGAAGTTCCCTGGTAGAGTTTTCCTCTAATTGCCATTCTGCGCATTGTGTGGAGGGCAACGGCCCTGGAGTAATCGGTAAGCTAACGCCCCCAAAGCGCCTACTTTGGGGGCCGTTGTCAGAATCTAGTAGATTTGGTGAAAAATCGAATCAATCCAGAATCAGCTTATGCCGTTGGAAACGTAGTAAGCTCAAGCCCAGTAGGATTGCGCTTAAGAGCACCAACACGCTACCAATAGCAAACAGCATACCAAAGTTGAATCCTGCCGCTAATACAGTGTAGATGTGTGCTTGTAGCTCAACCGGTAAAGCCTGGACACCAAATACCAGAATGAAAAAGAGCAACATAATCCCCAAACTAACGCTTTGTTGCGCCTGGCGGGCTGTCGGCGCGCGCAACGAGACCAGAATTCCAATCCCGCTAGCGAGCAATGCGCTCAATAAACTCAATAGCAGTCCGCTCCAGAGAATTAACGCCGGGTACATGAACCATTGCCCATTCCCAAACGCTATATTGAAAGTCACTAAGCTGGCAAAAATAATGAGCAACGTCAATCCCCAGCCGTAAACCACAACGGCCATAACCTTGCCGAACAAGATGGCACGATCCGAGAGGCGACTGGCAAGCAAGGTCTCCAATGTGTGCTGTTCACGCTCACTAGCAAAAGCTGCCGTGACAACAGAGGACACTATGAAGAGCGGGAACCAGCACCACATGAGAATCTGGATTGGAGAGCTTATCATCTCTATACCGCTCTGTAAGGGGAGCAACACGCCAAATACAGCTATCCAAATTAGCACACGTACCGAGCCGAGCTTACTACTGGTATGAGCGGCTAACAATTCTTGCAATTCCTTACGCATGACGGTTAAAATATCGTTAAGCATTGGTTTCCTCCATCAAGGTTAAAAAAACCTCTTCCAAACTGCTTTGACTCTTACGGACTTCTTCCACATCTACCCCGGCATTAACCAACATACGGATTAGCGGGGCATTGTCAATAGGCGCGCGTAGGTCAATAACCAGATGTTCGTTTTGCAACGTAACACTGGCGATTTGTTCCTGTACGCGGAGCTGCTCAAGTACAGTAGCTGTAAACCCTCGCCCGTAGACAGTGACTTGAGGTCGCCCAGTAGTAGTTCGCAAACGCGCAGGGCTATCCACAGCGAGTAAGCGCCCGTCACGAATAACCCCCACCTGCGCGCACAATTTCTCCGCTTCGCTAAGGTTATGAGTTGTGAGGAAAACAGTGCCCCCCTCCTGTGCCGCAAGTGCTGCAATGTCATCGCGCAGCGTAGCCGCCGCGACCGGGTCGAGGCCAGAAGTTGGCTCATCCAGAAAGACCAATGATGGACGATGGAGCAGCGCACGCGCCACGGCTAACTTTTGCTTCATCCCCTTACTCCATATCCCGATTCTCTCTTTGCGCCGATCCCACAACTCCAGATGTATCAGCAATTCACGGATACGCGCTTCTCGATCCGACTTGGATAGGTGCCAGATACGCGCGTAAAAATCGAGGTTGTTGTATGCGCTAAGCTGTTCATATAGGCCGTGATGTTCCAGTAATGCACCCGTCTGCTCGCGGATATGGTCAGCCTGAGTACCTGTGTCATAGCCCAATACCTGTGCCGAACCTGATGTTGGGAGTAAAAGTCCCAATAGCAAGCGGATAGTGGTTGTTTTTCCAGCTCCGTTCGGGCCGAGGAAACCAAAAATGGTACCACGCGGGATTTCTAGTGTGATATTGTTCACGGCGCAAACACTGGCAAAATCGCGGGTAAGGTTTTCGGTGCGGATAGCAATGTCGTGCATAAATGTTCCCTCCTAAAAAGACTTTTCAGATAAATAAGCGCGGTTATTCTGTTGCAAGCCCTGGAATAGCACCCGCTATCTGTGCGCGATAAGTCTCGAATGCGCTCCGGCCTGCATCGGTCAAACGACAGAGTGTCTGAGGAATTTTGCCCCGATATGTTTTTTCAATCTCGATATAGCCAGCTTCTTCCAATTTGACTAGATGTGAGGAAAGATTACCTTTAGTAAGCCCCGTTTCGCGTTGTAGGTATAGAAAATCTGTGCCTGCCACTGCGTAGAGAATAGTAACAATTAGCAAGCGCGCGGGTTCGTGAATTACACGATCTACATTGACGAGTTCCCGCCGCGGGTTACTCATAGTGCGCTTTTATCCTGTGACGGCGTAGCGCGTAAATAGCGCCACAATATCACAACGCCAGAGACGAGCAGGGCCGTGCCCATGCTACCAAAATAACAGACGTCGGCATGTTGCCCGCGCAATCCCATTGTGGCAAGCACCGCACTGATCACACAAGAGATAAGTGCGAAGATGTAGAAACGCGGGAGGTTGATGCGATACCCTAATACGGCAAAAAGCAATCCGACTGATAACCCCGGAATAAAAGGATACCATGACATCATGTCTGGGTACTGTTGGAAAAGAAGAATCCACACCACGCCTAGAACTGCGCCTATCCCAAGCGTGATGTAGCGGCGCGTGGGTGACGATTTTTTATAATCTACATAGCCTGTACGTGGATAAGTAATGCGCTCTTTCAAATAGTGAATGACTCGCCGTCCCCATAGCGCCCCCAAAAGGGTCCCAATCACATACAGTGCTAATACCAGTTTCCCCAACAAAGATTGCACAGAAATTACCATTTGTAAGTATATCAATAGGCTGACCAGGACGAAAATACTGCCAGAAATAATCTCCGCGAGACCATCACTGTACCAATACTGATACGCTCGGCGTTTAGCTTGATTGATATCATCCATAGGTAGCCTCTCTTGCTTTACGGTCTGTATTACAGACCAGTCTGTAATTATTATAACACGATTTTGGAAATGTCAATACCGGTTGACAGTCAGCGATTTTGGGGTTCAATAAGCAGATGATTGGAGTGTGTTTCACTTTAGAGGAGATACCTATGCCCCATTCGCTTATGATCGCCGCCATCCAAATGGCCGCCGCGCCCGCGCCGACGGTGGCACGGCTGGCCCGCGCGCAAACACTGATCGCGCAAGCTGTACAAGCTGGCGCGCAGCTCATCGTTTTACCGGAGCTCTTCAACACCGGCTACGAGTACAGCGACGCCAACTACGACCGTGCCGAGCCGCTCGATGGGCCGACGCTCACATGGATGCGAGAAGCGGCAGCGCAGCACCGGGTCTACCTCGCCGGAACGCTGCTGCTGCGCGAAGCGCGTGATATCTACAATGCGCTGTTTCTGATCGCCCCAGACGGTAAACTGTGGCGCTACGATAAAATCCACCCCTGGGCGTGGGAGCGCGCCTACTTCCGCCCTGGCACGGACGTGACCGTAGCCGAAACGCCGCTGGGTAACTTTGGCTTGCTGATTTGCTGGGATATGGCACACCCGGAGCTGTGGGCGCGCTACGCCGGGCGTGTGGATGCGATGCTCGTATGCAGCTGCCCGCCGGCCATGCACAAGGTCGCGTTCGAGTTAGAGGATGGGACGCGCTTCACCGCAGATGAGGTCGGCCCTATCGCCCGCGCGATGCAGCACGCCGGCAGAAATGCCTTTGGCGCGCTGTTACGCCGCCAGGCCGCGTGGCTGGGCGTACCGGTGGTCAACACCAGCGGCGCCGGCTACTTTGCCTCTGAGATCCCGTTGCCGCGCCTCTCCGCGCTGCTCTACGGATTGTTCCGCCCCGATCTTTGGGGGCGCATTGCCCGCTCGGAGCGTGTGACAGTGGACGCGAGCTATCTGCACGAGACCTACATCGCCGCTGCAACCGGCGACGTGCGGGCGCGAGTCCCGCCGGGTGAGGAGGGCTTCGTGGTGGCGCAAGTGCCGCTGCTCGACGCGCCGCCGCAAACTGCCGGGCCACAACCGGCGTTTGGCCTTTCGCCTTTTGCGTATCTCTATGATCACATCGGCAATCTGCTCCTGACACCGGTGTACCGGCGCGGCGCGCGCCGCCATCACGGACCGCAAATGGCGCCAGTAGCTCACACCACACAGCGCCGCTGGCTCGGTGCGGCCCTGCTCACAGCAGCGGGCTTGCTTGTGTGGAGCTTCATCCGTTATGGGCGCAAACAGAGAGGCCTTTGATGCTAAGAGCAAGGGCGCGAAGAAAGTTAGCGAATACCAACATGGCTGACCCTACATCGCATACCTCTCCGCGTTGGCGATTATGGATTGTTTTGCTGCTCCTGGCAACCGCCGCGTGTCTCTACGCGCCAGACTGGGACGGCGGCCTTGCCGCGCACCCTGACGAGCGCTTCCTGCTCAGCGTCGCGCAATCCACCCCGCTCTGGGGCGACCCCAACATCCTGCATCCCAATTTTCCCTACGGCCACCTACCACTCTATGTAGCCGGGCTGCTGGCGCGTGTCGCGCCGCACGCCAACCTAACTTACACGGCGCGCTTATTCTGTGCGCTACTAGGCGTGCTGCTCGTAGCGACGGCGGGTGCCTGGGGCAAACGGCTCGCGGGCGAATGGGGAGGGCTGCTCGCCGCAGCGACGTTCGCCTGCGCACCCTTCCCCATCCAATTGGCGCATTTCTACACTGTGGACCCCTTCGCTGCACTGCTCAGTTCACTGGCGCTACTGCTGGCCTTACGGCGACGCTACTTTCTAGCCGGCCTGTTCGCCGGGTGGACCCTTGCCAGCAAAGCCTCAATGATCTGGCTAGGCGGCGGCCTGCTGGCGGCCCTGTGGCTCACCACCCAGGCCGTACCGGTTGCCGGGCGTTGGTGGATGCCGACCCTGTTGTGGCGACGGGAAGCGCGCCCACGTCTACGCCCAGCGCTACAGCTGGCCGTAGGATCGCTACTCGGCTTTGCAGAGGTCTCCCCATGGGCGCTGCTCGCACCAGCGCGCAACTGGGCTGGCGCGCTTATCCAGGCGCGGATGGTCGCCGGGCAACTGGATTATCCCTACACGCGCCAATACGCCGGGACGCTACCGTATCTCTACCCGCTGGCACAGCTAGCGCTATGGGGACTGGGGCTAACCGCGACGCTCGCAGCGTTGCTAGGGCTGGCACTGGCCTTGCGGGGTTGGCGCACCCGCTCGCCCGCGTTGCGCGTAGCCTGGCTGTGGACGGTGGGGTATTTTATCGTTACTGCCGGGATGTACGTCAAATTCCCCCGTTACCTGCTGCCGATTTATCCACTGTTGGCAGCGTGGGGGGCATTCGCTGTCCGGGAATTTTCGATTTTGGATTTTCGATTTTGGCCCCCGCAATTCACCATTCGCCATTCGCCATTCGCTATTCGCCTATTCGCCATTGGATTTTTGCTGCTGCCGACATTGGCGTTGGGAGTGGGGCAGCTTTCGCTATACACCCAACCGCACCCCTGGATTGCAGCGTCGCACTGGATTTACGAGTCCGCGCCGCCGGGAAGCCTTATCGCCGTGGAACATTGGGATCACCCCTTGCCAGTGTATTTACCGGGGAAGTCACCTTCTATTTACCAACAGCAAACAATGCTGGTATTCGCGCCGGATACGGCAGAGAAGGCCACAGAATTGGGAGAGGTTTTCATGCAGGCCGATATGCTCGTGTTTGCGAGCCGGAGAGGGTATGGGGCACTCATCCGCCTACCGGAGCGGTACGCGGAAACACTGGACTGGTACACCCGCGTCTTCGCCGCGCCAGACCGAAAAGTGCGCGTTTTTGCGCGGTGCGCCCGGCTAGGGCCGCTCGCACTGAGCGATGATCCTTTCAGCGATGCGGGGTTGCCCGCGCCCGTCAACCTCGCCGAGCGGTGCGGGACGCGATGGGCGTTGCGCTTGCCGCGCCTGGATGAGAGCTTCCGTGTCTACGATGCACCGCTAACGATAGTATTTTACCGGGGAAGCGAGTGAGGTACATCTGCCGCCTCGAAGCGCACGCTGTTCTCCCCGATGCGGATCTGATCACCATAAGCCAGGGGCGTAGGTTGAGTTAACGATTCACCATTGAGCAGAGTGCCGTTGTGACTTTCGAGATCTTCTAACCACCATTGCTGCTCACGCCAGAAGATAAGCACATGGTAAGCCGAAGCGAAAAGGTCTTGAAGTACCAGATTGTTATCGGCAGCGCGCCCAATGGCGGTGACAGCATGAACAGAAGTCTGTTTGCCCGTATCCGGGCCAGTCTCGACGCGCAAACGCGCAACTGGCGGTGCGGGAGGCTGTTCGATTTCGCCCTGACGCAATCCGCGCCAGAGCACATACAATCCCACCCCCAAAAAGGCATATAATAGCAGCGCCAACAACACGCGTAACACCAAAATTTGCTCGGCCATCGCGTCCGCTACCCTCCTTGGGCGGGATAATCCTGTGTAGCACTGCTGGCACGCGGCTCACTATCCCCCTCAGCATAGAGCAAAGATACCCCAGCTAGCGAGATCAAATCACCGGCACGCAATACCACCTCTTGCACCAAGAAACCGTTGACGTGAGTACCGCCGGAACTGCCCAGGTCTTGCAAGATGTAACGATGATAGCGACAGCGAAGCTGTGCATGATAGCGCGACACCCGCCGGTCTTCCAGGATCAAATCGTTATCGAGCGCGCGCCCGATCCGCACAATGCTTTGGCTCAGATCAAATGTATGCTCTCCCTGCACCACGAAATAAGCGCGCGGCCCGGCGGCAGGCTGTTCCAGCAGGGCTTCCAGCTGCACAATATCCAGATCGCGAGTTCGCTCAGTGGTCAGGGGAAAAGACTGCGCCGCCTTGATCTGCATGGCATGGAGCGGCAAGGTAGAGTCAGGATGCAACAAAATCGCGGGGGGGTCTTTGAAGCGCAGTTCCATGCGTAAAGCCAATGTCTTAAGAGCCTCGGCAAGCCGTGTTTCCAGTTCAGGATGATGGATGTGCAAAGCCATCAAATCCTCAGGATTTAGGGCGATCACATAACGCCCCGGAATCTCACGCACGCCATCCACGCCCAGGCGCTCGGCTTCCTCCAGCGCGCGCACCAACCGCCCGGCCACCTCTTGGGGCAATAGCCGCCCAGCAAACATACGCACAAACGGATCTTCTACCAGTTGTGCAATCCAGGTTTCGAGTTGTAATAGACCTCTCATAGACAACATTATAGGATACAAGCCCCGATGTGCAAGGGTATGAAATCCATACAACGTAAAACGTGAAACATGATACTTTCACGTTTCACGTTTTGCGTTGTATGCCGACTTTAGGTCAGTTTAGGGATGATGAGCACCTGCCCTACTTTGAGGTGATTAGGGCTATCCCCGATGATGGCCTTGTTGGCCTCGTAGATAACCGGCCACCGCTCAGAATCTTTGTAGTACTGAGAGGCCATCTTGCTCAGCGAATCACCGACGGCAACCGTGTGTTCGGCGAGTGGCTTAGCCTCATCCAGGTCGTGCAGGGCTTTCTCATCATCCGGCAGTAATGCTTTGTTCTGATCTACCATGGGAATCTCTCCTTTGTGGCGCTAGAACGGTAAACGACAGGCCAACCTGTCTTATTTCTATTGTACTCCTATTTGTGCAGTTAAGCAATTGTGTGTTTTCCCCCTGAAAGCCACAGCGTTAGCAGAAAACACCAAGATAAAATTTTTCTTAACACATCACGTTTCACACATCATTTGTAGCGGCTCTGCCAACGGCTGAAGCCGTCACTACGAGCCTAAATCATGATGCGCTAAGCCTCATTCCAATTCCAGGTCTGTACCTAGAAGATAGTGGCTGAACCATGTCAGATTTTGGTGCATCACGGCGTGATTTTCACGGGGCTTGGTGATAGGATGCCCCATGCCTGGATAGATAAACAGTTCCACCGGCACGCCGACGGCTTTTAGGCCGCGATACAGCTCCAGCGCGTTGGAGAGCGGTACCCGCCGATCTTCTGCCCCGTGCTGGATGAGCATGGGCGTGCGCGCCTGGGCTAGATTGGTGATCGGCGCGGTCTTGATGTACGGCTCGCGGTTGTGGAAGGGGGACACAGAGAGGTAATCCGTGGTGAACTGGGGAATATCGTTGCTGATGTGATAGGTGTACCAGTCGGAAATCCCCGCGCCCACCGAAACCGCTTTGAATTTGTCCGAATGCAGTCCGGCGAAAGCCGAGATGTAACCGCCCTGCGACCAGCCCATGCAGCCCACGCGCTCCGGGTCAATCCAGCCCTTGCGCACCAAATCCTCGATGGCACTCTCCAAATCCCACAGATCGCCAATCCCCAGGTTGTTCACGTTCAACTCCATAAATGCCTGCCCACGACCAATGGAGCCGCGATAGTTGGGATGGAGCACCAGCACATCCTGATTGAGAAATTGTACGATGGGATAGTAATAGCGCGCCTCTCCGGTGAGCAGATAGGCGGGCGAGAACCAGCTCGGGCCGCCATGCACCACGAATACCAGGGGATATTGCTTCTCTGGATCGAAATTAGCGGGTTTGCGCAACACCCCCTCGATTTCCGTCCCGTCTTTGCTTGTCCAGCGGATGACCTCCAACGTGCCAAAATCCCAGTTTTCGACCGCCCGCCCGAAGTTGCTCAGACATTTCACCTCCCATTGCGCGTCATCAGCGGAAAGCGTCGCGAGATACACCTCCATATATGTTTCAGCGTTAGCGCCTACCAGCCCAATGTGACCGGAAGCAGAAACATGGAAATCACCAGCTACGAATATCCCCTGCAAATCTATCGGCGTGACAAGCCCATCCTCGGCAAAATGCGCCAGGCGGATACAGGTACCATCCACATACATCCCAAAAATACCACCTGGAACCCAGTAATGATCCAGTATGTCCTGATCAAGAGCAGCAGAAAGATTGTGCATCTGAGGGAGCACCTCCGCGAACTCGGCGGCGCGCAAAACGGCATCCACCTCAATCATCCACATATCCATGCGCGTGTACATCTTGTCGTCACGCTCCGCGTATGAGAGGAGCAACTTGCGCCCATCGGGAGAAACCTGGCTGATGTAGGCGCTTGCAGGTAAGGGCAGACGCGCAATGGCGCCCAGATAGGAGAGGTCTTCTTTTTCCTCGGGGCTATCCTCCGATGCTGGCTTCTCGCCGTCATCCTGCTTATTATCCGGCTTGGCCCTTTCACGCTGGAGATACTCTGCCAGCGCGGCGGATGCGTCTATCTGGATGCGGTACATGCGCGTATCATTCGCATACACCAGGTCATCATGTAGCCAGCAGTGGAGATAGATGGCATCCCCGGTGGGCGCGGGGACAACACGCCGGATTGCCAAAGGTTCTTCCAGCAGTTGACTCAATTCGATCACGGGAGATACCAGGCTTTTCGCCTCGTCCTCGGTGACCGCGCGAATCTGTGCCCGGTATTGGCGCATCTCCTCAAGCCCTACATAGTAGAGCGCGGTGGGACTGGTTTCCTGCTCAAAGTGCGTGTACTTGCCGAAGCGATCAGCACGGGCTTTGTTCTCGTCGCGTTCAGGATGGCGGGCCTTGAACAGAAACCCCTCGGCGAACGGCTTGAACCACTGAACGCCCGTTTTGTGATCGGTAACTTGCCAGCCTTCGCCAATCAGCCCTTCGTAGAGCCAAATCTGCGCCTTGCCATTCTCCCCGCCCTCCTTGAGCACGGCCAGGGTTTCATCAGCGACCCATTCCACCTGCGTGAAATCGCCCGTGTGATTCAACCGGTGCGTCTGGCCCTGAACGGTGTCATAGACATAACACACATCGTTATAGCAATCATCCTTCCAGTTAGGGCTGCGCACCGTAATAACCACCCGTGCGCCGTCCGGGGATACCTTCACGGCATAGGGGGCTTCCAGCATGACCATGTCCCGCAATGTGGGCTGGTAACGCGGCGCATCAGGTGTGGGGGCATGTTCTTGAGATGTCATAGTTTGTTCTCCGTGGTAAAAGATTTTTTAGCACAGGTTTTTATTGTATACGCATTTGTGCCTTCGCGCAATCGGACGTTTCTCTCTTTCCCTGCTCGCGGTATAATGGCGATTATGAAGATCAAACCACTCTGGCTCTTTATCGTGGGTGCGCTCTTGCTGCTCTCTAGCACGCTGGGCGCGCTACAGCTCACCGCGCGCGAGCGTTTCCTCACGCGCGGCATCCCCGCGCCGTTCCCCGCACCCGTCGCCGATACGGACCTGCCGCGCGGCTGCGTCAATGCGCCGCTGGATGAGGCCGGGGACGCGCTCCCCTGGATGCTCGATACTATCCACGCGGGCGGCTTCGCCTGGGTGCGCCAACGCTTCGCCTGGGCCGAGATCGAGCCGGAACCGGGCGTGTATCGCTGGGAGATGTGGGATCGCATCGTGGCGGAGACTGCCGCGCGCGAGCTGCGTCTGATTGCCGTGCTCGATACCGCGCCGGACTGGGCCAACTCGCCGCCCGACCCGGCGGCCTTCGCCCGCTTCGCTGGCGCAGTGGCCGCGCGCTATGGCGACACCCTCACCTACTACCAGGTCTGGCACAACCCCAACCTCGGCGGGGCCTGGGGCGGGCGCGCTGACCCCTACGGCTACACCGCGCTCCTGGCACAAGCCGCCACCGCCATCCGCGCCGCCGACCCTGATGCGCGCATCAGCCTGGGCAGCCTGGCCCCCACCGCCGAGCGCGGCGAATGGAACTACGCCGAAGACCTCTTTCTGGAGATGCTCTACGTCGCCGGGGCCGCGCCGTACTTCGACGTGGTCGCCGCGCAACCCTACGGCTTCTACACCAGCCCGGATGACCGCACCGTGAGCCGCGAGACGCTCAACTTCTCGCGGGCAATCCTGATCCACGAGGCGCTCGCAGCACACGGCGAGAGTCACAAGGCCGTGTGGGCCAGCCACTTCGGCTGGAACAGCCTGCCCGCAGATTGGCCCGGCCCGCCTTCGATTTGGGGTAGCGTGGATGAAGCCACGCAAGCCGCCTACACCGTCGCCGCCCTGGAGCGCGCCGAGCGCGAGTGGCCCTGGATGGGGCCGCTCTGTCTCAACAGCTTCCAACCGCGTCCAGAAACGCCCGGCCTCGCCGTGCCCGATGCCGAAGAGCATTGGGGCTTCGCGCTCGTTGGCCTGAAGAGGACGCCCCGCCCGCTCTACACCGCCCTGCAAACCTGGCTCCGGCGCGCGCCGGTCGCCACGCCCGGCGTGTATCCGGCATCCACTGCACTAGCCGTCTTCGAGGGCACATGGACGCTCGGCCCGCAAGGGGCCGACATCGGCAAAACCGGCGACCGGGTGCGGCTCACGTTCGAGGGCACCGGCGCGGCGCTAACCGTGCGGCGCGGCCCGTACCGCGCGTTCCTCTACGTCACCGTAGATGGGCAACCCGCCAACGCGCTCGCGCCGGATACGGAGGGGCGCACCTTCGCCGTGCTGTACGACCCGCTCGCGGCAGTTGCCACCGTGCCGTTGGCTACCAACCTGCCTTATGGCCGCCACACCGTCGAAGTCATCGCGGAGCGCGGCTGGGGGCAATGGGCGCTGGCCGATTGGCGCATCAGCGGAGCGCCCGATCCGCGCCCGCATCGCCGCACGCTGGCGGGCTTTGCCGCGCTGGGTGCGCTCAGCCTGCTCCTGACCATCGCCGGAGCGCGCCGCTTACCGCGTGCCACACTCCAACCCGCACTGGCGTGGCTCCGCGCGCGCGCGCAACTGTGGCTCGCGCTGCCCCTGAGCGCCGTCTACCTCTTCGCCGGATGGCAACTGCTCATGGGGCAGGCGCTCTTCCGGCGGCTCGGCGAAGACGGCGCGCTCGCCGCGGCGCTCCTGGCGGCGGGCGGCTTCTACCTCTCCCCCTGGCTCGCGGTGACGCTGCTCGCGGGCGCACTTCTCGCGCTACTGGTGTTCGTGCAGCCCGCGCTGGGACTCACGCTCACCCTGCTCGCTGCGCCGCTCTACATCCACCCGCTCTCGCTGGTGGGCAAATCCTTCGCCCTGGCAGAGCTCATTTTGCTGCCGACCCTGGTCGGCTGGCTGGTACAGCTCCTCGGCCCGGAGCGGCACGCCTTCTGGCAACGGGTGCGCGGGGCACGGCTCCTCTGGCCCGCGCTGGCCCTGGCCGGCGCGGCGCTGCTCTCCACCCTCTTCGCCGCGCATCAGCGCGAAGCCCTGCGCGAGCTGCGCCTAGTGGTGCTAGAGCCGCTGCTGTTCTACCTCATGCTGATCTCACTGCCCCTCTCCCGCCGCGCGCGCCTGCGCATCCTGGATGGCTTCATCCTCAGCGCCGTGATGGTGGCCCTGGTGGGGCTGGCGCAATACTTCGTGCTGGGTGATGTCATCACCGCCGAGGGTGGCATCCTGCGGCTGCGCAGCGTCTACGGCTCGCCCAACAACGCCGCGCTCTATTTGGGGCGCGTGTTGCCCGTCCTGCTCGCCTACATCCTGTGGAGCGGGCCGCTCACGCCGGGCGCGCTCTGGCGCGATGCGCGGCGGCGCTGGTACGCGCTCGCCCTGCTACCGGTGGGGCTCGCGCTCCTGTTGACCCTGTCCAAAGGCGCGCTGCTGCTCGGCGTACCGGGCGCGATCATCGCTCTGGGACTGCTGGTCGGGGGACGGTGGCGACGCATCACTATCATCCTGGTTGGCGTGGGGCTGCTCGCGCTCATCCCACTGTTCCGCACACCGCGCTTTGCGGGGCTGTTCGATACCGGGCAAGGCACCACGTTCTTCCGGCTCTCGCTCTGGCACAGCGCGTGGCAAATGTTCCGCGACCATCCGCTGATAGGCGTCGGCCCGGATAACTTCCTCTACGCCTACCGCACGCAGTATGTGCTGCCCACCGCCTGGGAAGAGTTCAACCTCTCCCACCCGCACAACGTCGTGCTGGATTTCGCCTCGCGGCTGGGCGTAATAGGACTCGCGGCCTTCGTCTGGCTGCAAACCCGCCTGTGGCGGCAACTGCTCCCCCTCTGCCGCCGCGCCACGCCGCTAGAGCGCGCCCTCGCCATCGGCTTTGCCGCCTCGATGGTCAACTTCCTCGCGCACGGGCTGGTAGATGCCTCGTACTTCGTCGTTGACCTGGCGTATGCTTTCTTCTTCACCCTGGCTGTGGTACAATGGATTTTAGATTTCTGATTTTTGATTTTCAGAAAAATTCCTCATTAACCGATGGTTGACCAGCGGTTGGATGAAAATGTAGCGCGAACTGTCAGTTCGCAGCTATGCGGAGCAGATACACAGGCTGGAGTCTGTGGTACATGGAGAGAATGCGCCGTTCGCAGCCACGCGAAGCAGACGCTTCACGCTACGCTAGTTTTGATTCGCCATTCGCAATTCGCCATTCGCCATTTTCAGAGGAGGCCGTATGCGGAAGCTGGGGCAAATTTTAATGTTTGTAGGTGTAATTGTGGTGCTGGCGTTGATTGTGTGGTTGCTGCGTCAGGCCACGGCGCTACAATCACCCACTATCGGGATACCGGATATGGCGCTTCCCCAATACACCCCCACGATCTACCCCAGCGCCTCCACCGTGATCGAGCAGGTGCAGGCGCTCAGTCGCCTGGAAACCGCCTCGTACCACATCGAAAAAGTCATCACAGCGGAGACGGGGCAAGGGCCGCTAGGCTTCCTCTTTGGGGATCGCCTGTTACTCATTGCGCACGGGCAAATCATCGCCGGCATTGATTTGCGCTATTTTGGCCCGAACAGCGTGGTCATCAACGATGACGGCACGGTCTATGTGCAACTGCCCCCCACCGAGGTCTTTGTCGCCACGCTGGATAACAGCCGCACCTATGTGTATGACCGGCGCACTGGCGTGGGTGGAATGAATCCACAGCTGGAAACTGCCGCCCGCCAGGAGGCCGAGCGGCTGGTGCTGCAAGCCGCCCTGGAAGACGGCATCCTCGATGTAGCCGAAGCCAACGCGCGCGACTTCATGCGCTCGCTACTGACGGGACTGGGATTCAAGCATATCATCTTCGTCGAAACGGTGCCTACCCCCACCCCGGCACCTACCGCGACGCCCGCGCCTGTCACCAACACGCCAGGGCCATAAAGAAATATCCCAAACAGGAACATCATGGTACAAGCATTTGAGAAAGACGGTCATACTGTGCTGTGGGGCGATGCGCTAGAAGCTCTAGCACAAATTCCCGATAGCTCGATTGACCTGATTTTTGCCGATCCTCCCTACAACATCGGCAAAGACTTCAACGGTACAAAAGACAGGTGGAATTCGGATAGCGAGTACCGCAAGTGGTGCTATCAATGGCTCGATCTATGTCTGAGTAAACTAAAAAGCACCGGCAGCCTGTACTTGATGGCTGCTACACAGCAAATGCCATATTTTGATATTTATCTAAGCGAACGCTTACATATCTTGTCCAGAATTGTTTGGCACTACGATAGCTCAGGGGTACAGGCAAAGAAGTATTTTGGCTCGCTTTATGAACCTATTTTATTTTGCGTGAAAGATAAAAAGCAATACACTTTCAATGCTAATGACATCCTCGTAAAAGCCAAAACGGGTGCCGAGCGCAAGTTAATAGATTATCGCAAGCCCGTACCTACAGCCTATAACACCACAAAGGTTCCTGGCAACGTTTGGAACATCCCCAGAGTACGCTATCGCATGGATGAATACGAAGAACATCCTACTCAAAAACCAGTAGCATTGCTAGAACGCATTATCCTTGCCAGTTCCAATCCGGGTGATTTGGTGCTGGACCCTTTTTCAGGTACGTTCACCACTTCATTCGTCGCCAAGAAATGGGGCCGCTGCTCTATCGGTATAGAAATCGAAGAAGCCTACATCAAGATAGGACTTAGACGCTTGCAGATACTTAGCCACTATCAGGGTGAAGAACTTAGACCCAAACCTAAAAGTTATCAAAAAGCCTCTGCTGCACAGCTGGCACTACTTGAGCGAGCATAACGTTATGGAACATGAATTTAGCACCCATATCCAACAAATTCTTAATGCCAATTTTGGCGAAGCCTGGCAAGATATTTATGATCAAAGTCCGTTGCTACAGTATTTGAACATCAAAACCAAATCCGCCGCTCGTGGCGCAAAAGCGCGAGGTAGTTTTGCAAATCTATATGCTGTGTATGTGTTGGTAGAGGATTATCTAAAGCAAAACTACCATCAACGTGATGATTACAGCGACTACGAGGGGGCGCGGTTTACAGACTTATTTCAACGACAAAGAGAGCTCCCTTTCGGCAGTAAATTACAAAACCATGCGCTCAATAGTCGCATGAATGAGGAATTTAGAAAATACTTTCCTCAAGTTGAAGCTATACCGATATTACGAGATGTTCAAACAGGTCGGTACTGGATCAACGAAAATCTGCTCAAGATCACGCTCCGCACACAAACTTACAATATCGCCCACGCCATTTTAGCAATCATCAAGCGCTATGTTGAAGTCAAACGCATAGCTTTTGATGAATTCCTCAAAACCTGCGAACGATTGAAGAGCATTTCTACTGAAAGTAATGCAAGCGTTGAAGCCTTTGTCATGGAGTTACTGGCTCCTCACGCCGATGCCCGCATCTTTGAAATAGTCAGCTACGCCATTCTAAAACTATACTACCACGACCAAACTGTGTATTTTGGCTACGATCTGGATAGCATTCAGGAAGAACCGCTTGTCCTTTACAAAACTGGACGTACAAACGCCAACGATGGCGGCATTGATTTTGTCATGCGACCAGTGGGGAGACTCTTTCAGGTCACCGAAACTCTGGATGTGAGGAAGTATTTTCTGGATATAGATAAAATCGAGCGTTATCCCATCACTTTCGTCATCAAATCACTCGAACCGGTTGACGATTTACGACAGAAGTTACAACAAGGTGCAGAAAGGCGCTACCCTGTAAAAGCCATTATTGAAAAGTACATGCACTGTGTCGAAGAAATCATCAACATCTCGATTTTGCAACAACGCTTTAGAGAGATTGTACAACAAGAACAGACAAGAGCGGCCCTTGACGAGATAATTTTACAAAGTAAAGTCGAATTCGGCTACGAACACGAAGTTCCAGCCGTCCCTGGTAAGAGCACCCCATGACCACCACGCAACGTCACATTGCGCGCGCGGCTGTGCTGGTTACGGTGTTGTTCATGTTGAGCCGGGCGCTGGGCCTGGCCCGCACGGTGGTCTTTGGGTACTACTTCGGCGCGGGCGCAGAGATGGATGCTTACAATTACGCCGCGCACATTCCCGAACTGCTTTTCAACGTGGTGGCCGGCGGCGCGTTGGGGTCGGCCTTTATCCCCGTCTTCACCGGGCGAATCGCTACCGGCAACCGGGCCGGTGCCTGGCAACTGGCGACTTCGCTCATCAACTTGATTCTGGTCGTGCTAATCCCGCTATGTCTGCTCACGGCGCTGGCCGCGCCCTGGCTGGTGCGTGTGTTGATTGCCCCAGCTGCGCCCGCGGCAGTGCAGGCGCGCACCGTAGATTTGCTCCGCGTGCTGCTGCTCTCCCCGGCGATTTTTGGCGTGAGCGGCGTCATCATGGGCGCGCTGAACGGTTGCCAGCAATTTGCGCTGCCCGCGCTGGCCCCGCTCTTCTACAACACGGCCATCATCGCCGGGGCAATCTGGGGCGGCGAGCGTGGCGGCGGCGTGATGGGGGCGGCGGTGGGTGCAGTCATCGGCGCACTGTTGCATCTGGGCGTGCAGATTCCCGGCCTGGTGCGCGAGCAGGCGCGCTATGGCCTGTGGCTGGGCCTGCGCGATACGGCGGTACGCGAGGTGGGCCTGCTGATGTTGCCGCGCGTCTTTGGCGTGGCAGCGGTGCAATTCAACTTCGTCATCACCAATATGCTCGCCTCCCGGCTGGAGGTAGGCGCAGTCTCGATACTGGCCTATGCCTGGATGATCGTGCTGCTGCCGAATGTGCTGGCGCAGGCCGTAGGCACCACCACGTTCCCCACACTTTCCGCGCAGGCCGCGCAACGCGACGCTGCTGGACTGCAACACACGCTTAGAACCGCCCTCAGCGCCATCATCACCTTGATGACACCGGCGGCAGTGGGGCTGGTGCTGCTGGGCCGCCCGATTATCGCCCTGGCCTTTGAGCGGGGGGCTTTCTCCGCCGGTGCGACCGAGAGCGTGGCCTGGGCGCTGGCGCTGTTCGCGGTGGGACTGGTGGGCCACGGCGCGCTCGAAATCATCGCACGCGCCTTTTACGCCGTGCATGATACCTGGACGCCCGCACTGGCCGCCGCTGGCGCAGTCGCGCTCAATGTGACGCTGGGGCTGGCCCTACCGTCGCTTTTTACCAACCTGGGCTGGGCCGCTTACGGCGGCCTCGCGCTGGCAAACGGCCTCGCGGCGCTGCTGGAAATGCTCGTCTTGCTGGCGATCTTGGGCCGACGCATCACCGGGCTGCCGCTGCGCACGCTGGCGAACGAGGCTGCGCGCGTACTCATCGCCTCCGGCGGCATGGCAGCGAGCTTGTGGCTCTGGCTGGCGATTGCGCCGGGCCACGCGCTGATCCAGACGCTCGGCGGCGTGAGTATTGGGGTAGCAATCTATGGCCTGCTGGCGTGGCTGTTGCGTGTGGAAGCCCTGCGCCCGACCGTGCAGCTCGTGTTAAGGCGGGTAGGCGTGATGCGTAATAAGTGCTGAGTGGTGAGTAGAAGCGATAAACCCCGTTTAATTCCAGGGCTTGCGATTTTGGGCTTGCCATTCGCCATTCACTATTTGAGATTTGCGATTTGAACACAGGAGTATACCATGAGCGAATATTTCTTGATCGAAGGCGGTACGCCCTTAAGAGGGGAAATCGTGCCGAGCGGCAACAAGAACGCCGCGCTGCCCGCGCTGGCGGCGACGCTGTTGACGGAGGAGCCGGTGACACTGCGCAATCTCCCGGCCATCCGCGATGTGGAGACGATGGCCGAACTGCTATCCCGGCTGGGCGTCGCTGTGGAACGGCTCGACCCACACACCTGGCGCTTGCAAGCGAGCGCGTCTGAGCTGCCCCCTCCCGACCGGTTGCGCGAGATTTTCCGCGCCATTCGCGGCTCGATCCTGGTGGCCGGGCCGCTACTGGCGCGCTACGGCGAGCTGGCGCTTCCTGCGCCCGGCGGCGATGTCATCGGACGGCGGCGCGTGGATACGCACTTTCTGGCATTTGCCGCCCTGGGTGCGCAGGTAGATGACGGCGCGACCTACAACCTATCCGCCAAAAAATTACGCGGGGCCGATATTCTACTCGATGAACCCAGCGTCACGGGCACAGAGAACGCCATCATGGCAGCCTCACTGGCGCAAGGCGTCACCATTTTGCGCAATGCCGCCTCCGAGCCGCATGTGCAAGACTTGTGCCTGATGCTCAACCAGATGGGCGCGCACATCGAGGGCATCGGCGGCAACACACTCACCATCAATGGCGTAGAACAACTGCACGGCACGGATTTCACGATCAGCCCCGACCATGTCGAAGTGGGCAGCTACATCGCGATGGCCGCTGCGACTGGCGGTGAGCTGCTCATCCGCAACGCTGCACCGCGCGCACTGCGCATGGTACGCATGGTCTACGAACGGCTCGGCGTGATCTTTGAGGAGCGCGGTGAGGATATTTTCGTTCCGGCGCAGCAAGCCCGCCAGATTGTCCCCGATATGGGCGGCGCTATTCCCACTATCTACGATCAGCCCTGGCCCGCTTTCCCCGCCGACCTGATGAGCATGACGCTGGTGCTGGCGACCCAGTGCGAGGGCGTGGTATTGTTCCACGATAAGATGTTCGAGAGCCGCATGTTCTTTGTGGATAAGCTAATCCCGATGGGCGCGCGCATCGTGTTGTGCGATCCGCACCGGGCGCTGGTGTACGGCCCTTCGCAGCTACACGGCGATGAGCTGGAAAGCCCCGACATCCGCGCGGGCATGGCGTTGCTGGTGGCCGCGCTGACGGCGGAAGGGCAGAGCTTGATCCGCAACATCCGCCAGATTGATCGCGGCTATGAGCGCATCGAGGAGAAGTTGCGCCCGCTAGGGGCGCGCATCGAACGGGTAGAGGTGTGCTGATGCGCTTACTATTAGCAACCCATAATCGCGGCAAACGGCGGGAGTGGCAGGCGTTGTTGACCGGGCTACCGGTGGAGGTGCTGCTGCCCGATGAGCTTGGCCTGGATGCAGAGGTGGAAGAGACGGGCGAGACGTATCTGGACAATGCGCTGCTCAAGGCGCGGACACTGGCAACGGCCTCCGAGCTGCCCACACTGGCGGATGATTCCGGCCTGGAGGTGGATGCGTTAGAGGGCGCGCCGGGGGTGCGCTCGGCGCGCTACCATCTGGGCACGGATGAGGTGCGCTATCGCGCACTGCTCCGCGCGCTGGAGGGCGTGCCTGCCGCGCAGCGCGGCGCGCGCTTCCGCTGTATTGCCGCGCTGGTGCTCCCCGACGGGCGCGAGTTCCACACGGAGGGCGTGTGCGAGGGCGTCATCCAGGATGCACCGGCAGGCGAGGGCGGCTTCGGTTACGATCCGGTCTTCTACATCCCAGAGCAGGGCTGTACGATGGCGGAACTAGCGGCGGAGGAGAAAAATCGCATCAGCCACCGGGCGCGGGCGGCGCAAGCCATGCGGGAAATTCTCGAAGTGTGTAGTTGATCCTTTAGTAGACCAGGCGCAAGCATTGCGCCTGGTCTGCCTCCCAAATTTTGGTTATGCCCGTTTTAGACTTCCACCTTCGCTACTGGAACCAGACTTGCGGATTTGTCATAAACAGGCTATAGTCATGGTGGAGGCACACACCCATGACTATAACCCCGTCTTTCATTGAACTCTTACACAATCGCCTGGATATCACGCGCGTCCCGTTCAGCGACCGAGGCTCACGCCTGCTGGTGTTTCAAGACCCCCAGCAGCACCGGCTGTTCATCCGGCTCGCGGAACGGCTCACCGCCCTGCAACCGGGGCTGGATACCTACCGCCGCCGCCCGCCCTTCATCCACGATCTCTATCTGCTGGATGGCGCGGGCCGCCCCCTGGCCTTTGAGGTCGAAACTTACCCGCATCTCCTGATTCTGCACACACAAATTGGCGATTTCAGCCTCACCTTCCACGATAACCGCACGCTGATGCTGGGACTTCCCCCCCATACCGATGCCGGAGTGCGTTTCCACGTCACGCCGCAGCTGTGGGAACTGAACGCCCAGGGTGGCGCCTTCAAGGCCATCCGCAACCTGGCTTACACCAGCAATCTCCCGGTTATCCGCAACCAGATTATCCCCGACGCCGGCGGTTACATGGTCGAGTTTGTGCTTAGCGCCGGCGACGATGGCAGTGTGAGTCTGATGATTGGCGATGCTACCGAGACCGCCACGCCCTCCTTCAGGCAGGCCGAAGCCGCCGCGCGTGCGCGCTGGGAGGGCTGGTTCGCCCGCGTGCCGCCCGTGGATGAGCCGTACCGCCGCACCTACGCCTACGCCTGGTGGCTCATGGCGAACAACCTCATCAGCCCGCAGGGCCGGGTCGCCTACGAAGCCATGACCCCCTCCAAGATCACTTATGTCGGCCTGTGGCTCTGGGATAGCGCCATGCACGCGCTGGCCTACCGGCATGTGGATCCGGAATTGGCGCGCAACCAGCTGCGCGCGATGCTTGCCTGCCAGCTAGAGGATGGAATGCTGCCCGATGCGGTATACGATGAGGGCGTGATTTCCGAAATCAGCCATCCCATCCGCGCCGAAGTGACCAAGCCGCCGATTTTGGCCTGGGCCGCGCTCAAGCTGCACGAGACCGATCCCGACCTGAACTTCCTGAAGGAAATCTATGTGCCGCTGGTACGCTGGAATGCGTGGTGGTTCAGCATGAACGATGATGATGTGGACGGCCTGGCCCAATATAACCACCCTTACTCTTCTGGCCTGGATGATAGCCCGCTATGGGATTATGGGATGCCGGTCGAAGCGCCCGATCTCAACACTTATCTCTGTGTGCAGATGGGGTCGCTGGCACTGATAGCTGAAACGCTAGGCATGGATGCCGAAGCTGCAATGTGGCGTCGCCGGGCGGCAGCCATCGTCAGGCGGATGATTGCGGATTTCTGGGATGAGGAAGCCGGCATCTTCCGCGCCACGCACGATGACCAGCCCATTCCGGTGGTCACGCCTTTCAACCTCTACCCGTTGTGGACGGGGCAGCTGCCCGATGGCATCCGCGCGCGCGTCATCGCCCATCTCACCAACCCCGCCGAGTTCTGGGGCGAGCACATCCTGCCCACCGTCGCCCGCAACGATCCGCACTACGATCCCGAACGGATGTGGCGCGGGCCGGTCTGGGCCAACATCAACTACTTCTTCATCGAGGCGCTCCGACAGGTGGGCGAGCACGATCTGGCGCGCATCTTGACCGAGAAGACCTTGCACATGATCATGGCGCACGATAGCATCTACGAATACTACAACGCGGAGACCGGCGTACCGCCCGCCACCGCCGCCGACATCTTCGGCTGGACCGCCGCTGTCTTCATAGACCTGGCGATTCAGGTCAGTCAAACGTAATGGAGAAAACTATGAGCGTCTCACAACAAACCGATGACTCCTTTAGCCTCCAGCAGTTCCAGGAGAAGTTCTTTGCCCACCGCGCGCTGATCCTGGCCTCCAACCGGGGGCCGGTCACGTTCAACTACGATGAAACGGGCGCGCTCCAGATGGAACGTGGCGAGGGGGGCCTGGTCACGGCGCTCATCGGCCTCTGCCATCACGCCGAAGCCACCTGGATCGCCGCCGCCCAAACGGAGGCCGACCGGGCCTGGGGGCAAGGCGTCGTCCCACTGAATGGGCAAGCCTCGGTACAAATCCACTTCGTCCAACCCGATCCGGCGGCCTACGATGGCTACTACAACGTTGTCGCCAACCCCCTGCTCTGGTTCCTCCAGCACTCGATGTGGGACGTACCGCTTACGCCCATCATCAACCGCAATACCTGGCAAGCCTGGCATGCAGGCTACGTCGCCGTCAACCGCCTGTTTGCCGAGGCTATCGTCAAACAAGTGCGCGCCAATCCACAGCCTACGTTGGTGATGCTGCAAGACTATCACCTGTATCTCGTCCCGCGCTTCATCCGCCAGGCGCTCAAACCGGAGGCCCGCCCCACTATCCTGCACTTCACCCACATCCCCTGGCCGGGCCCGGAATACTGGGGCATCCTCCCGCCGGTCATGCGCGCGGCTATCTTCGATGGGCTGGCAGGCGCCGATCTGCTGGGTTTCCAGACCCAGAACGATGCGCTCAACTTCCTGCGTACCTGCGCGGAACACCTGCCGGGGCGCGTGGGCGTCAAATACAACAAGGGCCGCCTCTGGTTCCGCAATCACACCACCTATGTGCGCGATTTTCCCATTTCTATTGACGTGGACGCACTCCGGCAAACCGCCCGCTCGCCAGAGGTACATGCCTACAAAAAAGACCTGGAAGATATTGTGGGCGATTACCAGCTCATCTTGCGCGTGGATCGCTTGGAGCCGAGCAAGAACATCGTGCGGGGCTTCCAGGCGTATGAGGAGATGCTCGATCTGTACCCTGAGCATCGTGAACGGGTGAAATTCCTCACGCTCCTGGTCCCTTCGCGGCTGGGGGTGGATGAGTACCAGGATTATCTGGCCGCGCTGATGGCGGAGGCCGGGCGCATCAATGCCAAATATGGCGGCGGCGAATGGGAGCCGGTGCGCGTGCTGGTGGGGCAAAATTATCCCCGCGCCGTGGCCGCGATGCAACGCTACGACGTGTTGCTGGTCAACTCCATCGCCGATGGCATGAATCTGGTCGCCAAAGAAGGGCCAATCGTCAACCAACGCGATGGGATGCTGGTGCTCTCTGACCAGACGGGCGCGCGGCAGCAGTTGGCGGAAGGGGCCATCGTCATTTCGCCGTGCGATGTCTACGCCACCGCCGAAGCGCTGCACCAGGCATTGACCATGCCCCGTCCACAGCGACAGGAAGCCGCCCAACACCTGCGCAGCATCGTCGAAGAGCAAGACATCAGCGCATGGCTGTATCAGCAGCTCCGCGCCGTTCACACGCTGCACTTGTGAACAACGCCTCAGAGCCAGCGTGCTCAGAGCGGATCGCCAGATCCGCGATCGGTTAAGTTTTGAGATTCGCCATTTTCGAAGGAGCTGCCCCCATGAATCCATTACCTTCGGTTGCAATACTGCATTACAGCGCGCCGCCCGTCATCGGCGGGGTGGAGGCGGTGATGGCGGCCCACGCGCGCCTGCTGGTGGAGGCCGGCTATCCTACCGGCATCATCGCCGGGCGGGGCGCGCCGGACGCCCTCCCCGCTGGCGTCGAGTTTATCCCCATCCCCCTCATGGATTCGCAACACCCCGACATCCTGGCCGTGAGCGCGCCGCTCGAAGTCGGCACAGTCCCGCACATCTTCGCGCCGCTCACCCGGACGCTCCAGGAGACGCTATCGCCCGTGTTGCGCCGGTACGATTTCGTCATCATCCACAACGTCTTCACCAAACACTTCAACCTGCCCCTCACGGCGGCGCTCCACCGGCTGCTCGATGCCGGCACGCCCGCCCATGCCATCGCCTGGTGCCACGATTTCACCTGGGGCAGTCCCAATTCCGGGCACAAGGTGCATCCCGGCGATCCGTGGGATTTGCTGCGCACCCGGCGCGCGGATACCGCCTATGTGGTCGTCTCGGAACAGCGGCGCCAAAACCTGGCGGAGCTCTTCGCGTGTCCCCCCGAAAAAATCGTCGTAGGCTACAACGGCGTCGAGCCGCAGAGCTTGCTGCGCCTCTCTGCCGAGAGCATGGCCCTCATCCACCGGCTCGACCTCTTCGCCCGCGATCTCATCCTGCTGATGCCGGTGCGGGTGACGCAGGCCAAGCACATCGAGTACGCCCTGCGGGTGGTGGCCGCGCTCAAGGCGCATATCGCCCGCCCGCTGGTGCTTCTCACCGGGCCGCCCGATCCCCACGATGCAGCGAGCATGGCCTACTACGAAGCGCTGCGCGCGCTGCGCCAAGAGCTGGGAGTAGAGGATGCGATGCGCTTCGTATTCGAGTCCGGCCCGGAACCCGCCGCCCCCTACACCATCGGGCTGGACGTGGTGGGCGATCTCTATCGCATTAGCGACGCGCTCTTCATGCCCAGCCACCGCGAGGGCTTCGGGATGCCGATCCTCGAAGCGGGACTTGTGGGCTTGCCCGTCTTCTGCACCAACGCCGTGCCGGCAGGTGTAGAAATTGGTGGGGATGATGTAGTGCTGTTCGACCCGACCATGCCGCCGGAGGCCATCGCCGCCCGTATCGCCGCGTGGGCGGCAGACAGCCCACAACACGCCCTGCGCCGCCGGGTGCGCCAGAGCTACACCTGGCACGCCATCTTCGAGCGCGTCCTCGTCCCGCTGCTACAGGCGAAAGGCACGCCATGACAGCCCTCGATACGCTGAACGCCACCATCGCCACAGCGCCCCGGCTGTGGCTCTTCCTGGACTACGATGGCACACTCGATGACTTTGCCCCCACCCCCGACGAGGTCTACCCCAACCCCGCAGTCATCGAAGTGCTCACACGCCTGCAAGCCAACCCGCGCATCCGGCCCACCATCATCAGCGGACGCCGGCTGGCCCACATCGAACAGCTTGTACCGCTGCCCGGCATCTTGCTGGCCGGCACCTACGGCATCGAATTGCGCACCGCCGAAGGGGCGTACCAGCACCGCGTACCGCTGGAGACCGTCCGCCCCATCCTGGACGCTCTCAAATCCGGGTGGGCAGCGCTGATTCGTGATCACGCTGGCTTCTACCTGGAGGACAAGAACTGGGCGCTCGCGCTCCATGCTCGCTACGCCGACGATGCACTGGCTAACCACGTTCTCACCGCTGCGCGCGCGCTGCTCGCCGAGCATAGCGGCCCGGCGTTCGAGGAACACTTCCGCGTGCTGGGGGGGCACAAATTCCTCGAAATCGGCCCGCAGCTGGCCCACAAAGGCCGCACGCTCGAGTATCTGCTGGATACCTATCCCTGCCCCGATGCGCTGCTCGTATATGTGGGCGATGACGACAAGGACGAAGAGGCGTTCGCGGTCATCCAGGCGCATGGCGGGCTGGCCGTCGTCGTGGGCGCGGCGGAGCGAGAAAGCCGCGCGGATTACCGGCTGCCTCATCCCCAGGCCGTGCATGCGTGGTTGCAAACGCTGCTGTGAAAACAATCGCCCGGTAGAAGTGTGGAGTTGCGATGGGGTACGCACTGGTACTCTTGGCGGCGGTGTTGTGGGCCACGATGGGGTTTATCTAGCTCCTAGCGTGGCTTGGCTGCGCGCCAGCAAGACGCATCTGCTTTTCACGTCAGCGCTTCGCATTTACCCCTGCACACTGCCTGTTGCGCCGTTCAAGCGATGTTTTTAGAGAGGATGTTTGTGGCCTTATGAAAATTAAGAAAATAAACCGGAAATAAAACTATTTGCAAGAATCACTCTTTAAAAATTTACGAATTGAGAATTTTACCCCACCCCCTTGCCCCCTCCCCACGCCGTACAGCGGCGTGGGGAGGGGGAGAAAATAACGGGTTTTTTGGGCGGCGGCAAAGCCGCCGCCCAAAAAACCCACAAAAAAAGATACCCCCTTTCCCCCGCAAGCGGGGGAAAGGGGGTATCTTTTTATTTTTAGAGCGACCGATTTCACACAAAACCTTATTTACGGATTAATTTCTTAAAATTCATTAGGCCGCATTCTTGTAACAAGTGGACAAAAATGCGATAGCCCCAGGCTTCACGTTCTCCCAAAGTGTGCTACACTACAGCACAGTAAAATCACGGCGAGGTGCAGATGACTAATCTTTGGCATGAGCTTACTCCCGGCCCGGCAGGTGAAACGGATGTAGTGTATGTGGTTGTGGAAATCCCCAATCGCTCGCGCAACAAATTCGTCTATGACATAGAAGGGGGCTTCATCAAACTGGCGCGGGTGCTGCACTCGTCGCTGCACTATCCCGGCGACTATGGCTTTATCCCCCGCACGCTCTACGATGACGGCGAGCCGGTAGATGTGCTGGTGATGAACAACGAGCCGAGCGCACCAGGCTGCATCATTGAAGCCCGTCCGCTCGGCATCTTCCGCACACTAGATCGCGGATTGCGTGACGACAAAGTGCTCGCTGTCCCGGCCACCGACCCGCTATTCGATGGTTACCGCGAATTGGACGATGTGCCGGCGCATTTCCTTGAAGAAGTAGCGCATTTCTTCTCGGTCTACAAAAACCTGCAACACGAGCAGGTGGATGTGCTCAAGTGGGAAGGGCGCGCGGTAGCCTTGCAGGAAATCGAACGGGGGATCGGGATGTATACACAACGGCTACGCACTACGCGCTGAGCCTGCATTGATAAGCAGAAGACCTGGCAGGTTTTTGGAACCTGCCAGGTCTTCTGCTGCCTGAGCCTATCGAAAGCCAGCTGGTTAGCGCGTTCCCTGCGGCAATCTCAGGGGACGCTATTTGCGGAAGGCCTGACTTGTAATCTGAGGAAATCTTCAACGCACTGCACAGCAGCAGGCACGGGGTTGCCCGCATCCAGCCAATGGATGGCCGGATCGTTAAGGCTGAACCAGGTGTATTGGCGGCGGATGAAATCGTGGGTATCCCAGCAGATGCGCGCGGCGACCTCATCTAAGGTTGCCTGCCCCGCGAAGTAGGGACGAAACTGCGCGTACCCCAGCCCCGACATCGCCGGGAGCTTCCAGCCATACCCAGCCTTCAGCAGCGCACCAACCTCATCAAGTAGCCCCGCCTTCAACATTGCGGTCACACGCGTATCGGCGCGAGTATAGAGTGCGTCTCGCTCCAGAGTAAGTCCCAATTGCAGCGTAGGAAATGGGGGTGGGTCACGGCGGCGCTGCTCAGAGAAGGGCTGCCCCGTTGCCAGACACACCTCTAACGCGCGAATCACCCGGCGCACGTTGCGCCTATCCAAGAACTCCGCTACGTATGGATCGAGCTCCATCAGTTGTGCCCAGAGTGATTCCGCCGAGCGCGCTTCCAATGCTGCCCGCAGAGCAGGGTCAGGCACAACCTCTGGCGCTTGCCAGCCTTGCAGCAACGCGCGCATATACTGTCCTGTGCCCCCCACTAGCAGTGGAATATTGCCCCGCGCATGAATATCAGCAATAGCAGCGCGTGCCAGATCTAAGAATTGCGCCAAGCCTACTGTTTCGTTTGGATCGGCAATATCAATGAGCTGATGGGGCAACCTGGCGCGCTCTTCCGGTGTGGGCTTGGCCGTACCGATGTCCATGTAGCGATAACACTGCCGCGAATCCACAGAAATAGCTTCTAGTGAGTAGTGAGCCGCCAAACTCACTGCCAGCGCCGTCTTCCCCACAGCGGTCGGGCCGACCAGGGCTAATAAAACCGGCGTCATAACGGCTCCCCTTCCAAATCAGGATAAATCGTGATGCGCAGCAGCCGTCCTGCCACATCCATTTCCACGGCCACGAAGCCCAGATGCCAGACCACATCTACTTCCAACATCTCGCCCAGGTAACGCCGTGCCACGGTCTCCATCCGCGCGCGTTTGCGCGGCGTGGCCGACTCTTCCGGGGTCCCCTGTGTATTGCCGCGCCGCGCACGCACCTCGAAGAAATACCACTGATCCTCGCGAACGGCAATCAGGTCAACCTCCCCCTCGGCACAACGCCAATTACGCGCAATCAATGCAAAGCCGCGCTGTTCCAACGCCTCCGCTGCCAACTGCTCGCCACGCCGCCCCAAACCCACCCGTGCTGTGTTCATCATAATTTGTCTATCCTACCCGGAAGCGCGTAACTGTCAACCCGCACAGAGAGGTTCGGCTTGACACCCTGGGGTTACACCCTAAAATGAACCTATCATCAGGTCTCATTGAGGAGAGGAAAGACAATGGACATTTTTGAAAAATGCGCTGGCGGTTTTACCCAGGCCCGCGAAGCCCGCGAGGCCGGGCTATACCCCTACTTTATCCCGCTCACCAACAACGAAGGCACCGAATCGATCATTGGAGATCACCATCTCATTATGATCGGCTCAAATAACTACCTGGGGCTGACCATGCACCCCAAAGTACGGCAGGCGGCCATCAACGCCATCGAGACCTACGGACCTAGTTGTACTGGCTCACGGTTCCTCAACGGCACGCTGGAGTTACACCTGGAGCTGGAGCGCCGTCTCGCGCGCTGGGTCAACAAAGAAGCCGCCATTGTCTTTAGCACCGGCTACCAGGTCAATATCGGCACGCTCAGCTCACTCGTGGGCCGCGACGATTTTGTCATCACCGACAAAGAGGATCACGCCAGCATTATTGATGGTTGCAAGATGGCCTACGGCACGATGAAACGCTACAATCACAATGACATGGCCGGGTTGGAGCGCGTGCTGGCTGGATTACCAAAAGATGCCGGTAAATTGGTGGTGGTGGATGGAGTGTTCAGCATGGGGGGCGACATTGCACCGCTGCCGGAAATCATCCCCGTCTGCCAGCGTTACGGGGCGCGGCTCATGGTAGATGACGCACATTCTATTGGCGTACTGGGCGGCGGGCATGGCACAGCGGCTCACTTCGGTGTCAATGCTGGGGTGGACCTCATCATGGGGACATTCAGCAAGTCGTTCGCCTCGTTGGGTGGCTTCCTGGCGGGTGATAGAGATGTGATTGATTACGTCCAGCACACTGCGCGCTCATTGATTTTCAGCGCCAGCATTCCCCCCTCCAATGCAGCGGCGGCCCTGGCGGCCCTGGATGTGATGGAGACGGAACCGGAGCGTGTCGCGCGGCTCAACGAGATTGCGGTTTTTATGCACCAGCGCTACCGCGAGCTGGGCTTCGATATCGGCAACACCCAAACCCCCATCGTCCCCATCATCATTCGCGATTATGAAAAAACACTCATGGCATGGAAAACGCTCTTTGAAGCCGGCGTATACGCCAATCCAGTAATCCCGCCCGCCGTTCCGCCCAATCTTGCGCTATTGCGCACCAGCTACATCGCCACACACACCGATGAACAATTGGAGCGCGTGCTAAGCGTTATGGAACAGGTGGGGAAATCGCTAGGAATTATTTGACTCGCCCCCGAATAGCAATTCTGACAGGCCTTCCAGCAAAAAGGAGAGTTTTTCATGGGCGGGTGGTAGCCCACCCATGAAAAACTCTCTTAAAAATCGTTTGATGGAACAAACCGCGCAACTACTATTTGTAGACCTATGTATTCCAACCTGGGCCGCTTGCCACGATTGTGCCCGATTTCCGATTTACCCCAATGCTACCGGCCCATCCACACAGGCGAGCCAACCCGGCTGGTGGCACTCGCACGCGCCGCAGACGCCTTGCCCACAGCGGATATGCGCCTCCCACGAGAGTTGATGCGGCAGCCCATGCGCTACGCACTGCGCTTCGATAGCCTCCAGCATGGGCACCGGCCCGCAGGCGTAGACCACCGCCGGTCGCCGCGCCGCAATCGCAACCTCGGTTGCAGCTGTAACCAGGCCGCGTGCGCCCAGCGAGCCGTCTTCGGTGGCGATATGCACCCGCGCGCCCGCCGCAACGAACGCTTCAGCCAGCAGCACCTCGCGGGCCTCGCGCGCGCCGATGCACACTTCAACCGTGCCGCCTTGCGCCAACACCTCCCGCGCCAGGAACAGCAACGGCGCGACGCCGTAGCCACCGCCCACCAGCAGCAGATGTCCTGCCGCGAGTGTGAATCCCTGCCCCAATGGGCCGCGCACCCATAATTGGTCGCCCACAGCCAGCCGATGCACAGCCTCGCTGAACGGCCCAACCGCCACAACCGTTAGCGTCAGCGGCGCGCTCCCGGCGATGCTGAAAGGTTTCTCGCCCACGCCCGGCAGCCAGGCCATCACGAACTGCCCCGGCGTTGCCAGTAATGCCCGATCGAACACCAGCGTCTTGGTGCGGTAATTCTCGGAACGCATTTCAGTGATTGTGTAAATTCCGTGCATCATACTCCCCTACTGCGTAATGCGTACTGCGTAACTTTTCTCTCCTTACGCATTACGCATTACGAATCACGCATTACGCATTGCCACCCCGCGCAGCTCCCCCAACGTCTTATATCCCCGCTCTGCCATAAACTCCGCCAACTCTGCCGCAATCTCGCCCAACGCCTCCGGGCCACGATACCAGACCGCCGCACCTACGCCCACCGCCGTCGCGCCAGCCATGAGCATCTCGGCGGCATCGCGCCCGCTCATCACGCCACCCGTGCCGATGATGGGAACGCGCACGGCGCGGGCAATTTCGGCCACGCAGCGCAGGGCGATGGGCTTGAGCGCCGGGCCGGAAATGCCGCCCACCCGATTCGAGAGCACCGGGCGGCCTGCATCGGCGTCAATCACCAGCCCCGGCATGGTGTTGATGGCGGTAATAGCGTCGGCGCCGGCTTCCACGACCGCCGCAGCGATCCGCCCGATAGCGGGCACGTTGGGGGCCAGCTTCACGCTGATGGGGATGCCGTCCGCGCCGCGTTTAGCCGCTTCCGTGACCGCCGCCGCCATCTCCGCCGAGGCCGCGAAGGGCGTGCCGAACTCATCGACGACGTTAGGGCAGGAGATGTTGACCTCGATCAGCTGCGGGCGAGATACAGCGACAGCACGCGCTACGTTTTCATAGTCTGCCACTGTACCAGCGAAGATACTGGCGATAAGCGGCACGCCGAGCGAGTCGAGCCGGGCGCGGGCGGCACGCAACATCACGGCTTCTTCCGCCGCACCGGGATTGCTTAGCCCGACGGCGTTGAGCAGCCCATGCCCCCACTCCACCACGATGGGATTGGGATGCCCGGCGCGCGGCTCCGGGCCGCAGCTCTTTGCCGTCACCGCGCCCGCACCGGAGCGTGCCACTCTCTCCAATACTGTCGCGCTCGTCCCCAGAATGCCGGAAGCCAGCACAATGGGATTCCGCAAGGTCAACCCCAAAAATTCGCACGTCAGATCAGGCATAGTCCCTCCTGGAGAGTTACAGGTTGCAAGTTGCAAGTTATCAGAACAGCACACTTTTCAACTTTGAACTTTCCAACTTTTAACTCAAATACGCTTTCACCGTCGCGTACATCGCCGCATCGATGCGCTGCGCGGTCAATAACTCATCCAGAATCTCCGCGATGATCAAAACGGCATGGAGCGTGCAACCGCCCTCGGCCAGGGTGGCTGCGCCCCCCTGCTCCCGATCCACCAGTACGAGCACGTCGCGCGCGATTAGCCCCACACCCGCGAGGGTCTCAATCGCCATGATGATGCTCCCGCCAGTGGTGATGACATCCTCGATGACGAGCGCGGTCTGGCCCGGCGCAAAATCGCCCTCGATGGCCTGACCCGTGCCATGCGCCTTGACCTCTTTGCGCGGGTAGATCATGGGGCGGTCGAGCGTGAGCGCGGTGGCAGCAGCCACCGGCAACGCGGCGTAGGGCACGGCGGCGATGCAGTCGAAGTGCAGCGCGCGCGCCAGCTCTGCGTAGGCGGTCGCGGCCTGGCGCAGCAACGCGGGATACGAGACCATGCGCCGCAGGTCAATGTAGATAGGCGATTGTTTGCCCGAAGCCAGGGTGAAGTTGCCGAACTTGACGCAACCGGCCTCGAAGAGCGCATGGATGAGGCGCGCTTTGGTCAGATCGCGGCGAGCGGGGCGCTGGGCGCGCAGTGCGTTGATGGCGTCGCGCAGTTCCAGCGCCGCTGTGTGCGGATCGGCGGCGTAGATGACGGCCCGCGAGACCGGCACGAGTAGCCCGCTGCCCGCAGCGTTCAGCCCGGCAGCAAGCGCGGCTTCCAGGTCGCCGCCCTGCGCGCCAATGCCGGGGGCTAGAATCCATGCCTGGGGCGCGAGGGCGCGCACTTCGGCCAACGCCTGCGGCTGCGTAGCCCCTACCACGAACGCGATCTGGTCAGCAGCGCCCCAGGTCTGCCCCACACGGGCAATGTGCCGGTACAGCGGCTCGACGCCGTAATGTTGCACTTCCGCTGCTGAAGGATTGGACGTGTGACAGAGCAAGAAGGCGGTCTTGCCCGCGTGCGCCAGGAACGGCACGACGCTGTCGCGGCCCAGATATGGGCTGAGCGTGACCGCATCCGCGCCGAGCGCCTCGAAGGCGGCGCGGGCGTAGGCGTGCGCGGTGTTGCCGATATCACCGCGTTTGGCATCGAGCAGCACGGGGATATCGTGCGGTACAGCGGCGATGACGGTCTGCAACGCCGCCAGCCCCTCCGCGCCGAATTGCTCAAAGAACGCACTGTTGGGCTTGTAACAGCAAGCCACATCGCTGGTCTGCTCGATGATGTGCAGGCAAAATGCCCGCATCCGCGCCAGCGGCGGCGCATCTGGCAGAAAGTCCGCCGGAATCCGCGCCAGGTCGGGATCAAGTCCCACGCAGAGCAGGGAGTTATTGCGGGCAACGGCAGTATCCAATTTTGCGCTAAAACTTTGAGCCATAGTAACCTCCTGGGGTTGATACTGCGTATTGCGTAAAGAGAGCAATTACGCAGTACGTATTACGCATTATGCCTTTCCTAACACCGCCGCGAGCAGCGCCATCCGCACGAACATGCCGTTTTTGACCTGGCGGAAGTAGGCAGCGCGCGGGTCGCTATCCACTGCCGGAGCAATCTCGCCCACGCGCGGCAGTGGGTGCATGACGATCATCTTCTCCTTGGCGCGCTCCATGAGCTCCGGCGTGATGGTGTAGCAATCCTTAACCTCGTCATATTGCTTAGGATCGCTGAAGCGCTCTTTCTGGATGCGGGTGACGTAGAGCACATCGGCATTCTCGATCACATCGGCGACATCGTTGGTCTCGCGCACATTCATGCGCCGGTCAATCACCTCATTCATCAGTGAGAGCGGCAGGCGCAGGATGTCCGGCGAGACAAAGCGCAGGCTGACGTCATACTCCAGCAGCAGTTTGGTGAGCGAGTGAACGGTGCGTCCGTAGCGCAAATCGCCCACCATCGCCACTTTGAGGCCATCGAGCCGCCCCAGCTCCTCGCGGATAGTGAACAGATCGAGCAGCGCCTGGGTGGGATGCTCGCCGATGCCGTCGCCCGCATTGATGACGGGCACGCTGGCAGCTTCGGCAGCGGCCTGCGCGGAACCGATCTCCGGGTGGCGCAATACGATGACATCCGCGTATTGTTCCAACGTGCGGATCGTATCGGCAAGCGTCTCACCCTTGCTCACGCTGCTGAACTGCACACCCTGCGTGATCGGAATGATGCCTCCGCCGAGGCGCTCCATCGCCGCGATAAATGACGCGCTGGTGCGCGTGCTCGGCTCATAGAACAAGCACGCCAGCACATAGCCCTTGAGCAGATCGCACGCGCCCACCCGCGCCACCATCTCCCGCATCTCCCGCGCACGCATGAAGATGTAGGAGAGCTTCTCTCGGTCGAATTGATCCACCGAGAGCACGTCCATCCCGGTCATACCGTTGCCGTAGTTTGGCGGGCGCACCAGCGCATCGAAATCAAACAATTTGGATAAAGTCTCTAGTTGGTCCATTTTCCTCTCCTTCCTAAAAATAGCGAGTCAGCGAAAAAGCGAAAAAGCGTCCCACAACCAGCATCCAGCCCTTGTGACAAAAAAAGAGCCTGCAATAGCAGGCTCTCTTTTGACTAACGAATAATCTCTCCATCCTGGAAAACAACGCGACCCCGGAGACACACCCGGAGCACGCGGCCCTGCACCGGCAAGCCAGTAAAGGGACTCCACTCGCATTTAGTGAAAAATCCAGTGGCAGGGATGGTAGATTTCGCCGCCAGGTCAACCTCCACCCAGGTCTCCGGCTGCTCCGGCAGGCCGAAAATCCGCCGGGGATTGTGCGCCATGAGCGCGACGAGCCGTTCCAGCGTGATGCGCGCCTCGGCAACGGCAGTCAGCATGAGCGGTAGCGCGGTCTCCAGCCCCGGCACACCGGGCGGCGGATTCTCGCTGTGTTTTTCCGCCAACGTGTGCGGGGCGTGGTCGGTAGCGATGCAATCAATCGTTGTTTCTAGATGTGCCCAGAGCGCGTCTACATCGCTTTGCGTGGCGAGGGTTGGGCGCATATCGCCGCGTGGCCCTAGCCGCACCGCATCCGCTTTGGTGAGGAAGAGGTGATGGGGCGTGACCTCACAGGTAACAAAAACGCCGCTACGTTTAGCGGCGGTGATAAGATCGAGTTCTTCTTTGCGGCTGATGTGGCAAAAATGGACAGAACGCCCCAATGCCGCCGCCAACCCGATGCCTACGGCAATGGTGCGCCCCTCGGCGTGCATGGCGATCACTTTATCGCGGGGCCAGCGGCAGAAGCAGGTGAGCAACGTGGCGAGATCGTTAACGCGGAGCGGGCCATAGGTCTCATCGGCGTAGATTTTGAGCGCGACAGCTTCGCGGCCCAGCGCGGGCAAGGCGTCGAGATGTGCGGCGGATGCGCCGGCATAGAGCTGCACATCGCAAAGAGCCTGGGCATTAGCTTGCGCCTGCGCCATGCGCCAGGTGTCAAGCGTGACCAGTGGGGGGTGCGTGTTGGGCATAGCGAGGAGGGTGGTGAATCCGCCAGCCAGGGCGGCGGCCGTACCGGAGAAAAAATCTTCCTTGTGCTCACCGCCCGGAACGCGGAGGTGAACATGGGCATCCATCAACCCCGGAAGTTTCACAATTTTACTTGCCATCTAACTCGGTTCATCTTTATGCCAAACTAAGGGCCTGTAAAAGATTCGTTTCCCACACAACCGCCCCTTTCCCAGGGGCGGAGAACAAAAAAACGTAACTACTTAGGTTCAAACTTTATCTGTCATTGCGAGCCACGGAGACGTGGCTCGCAATGACAAGGCTGAGTAATTACAAAAAACAAAAATTTAATTTTTACAAACCCTAAAACAGAGTCTTATTCCCTAACCCGCCGCATCATACCAGAAATTAAAATTTTGGCAAGGAAAGCAGAGGAAGGATATGTAAATAGCAATGTCTGTTGACTGATGACTGACAACTCAGCGCAGAAAAAGGGCCTCGGGGCATACACTCCCCACTATCTGAGCCAAGCCCTGAACATACCAGAGACGCGAAAAGGAGCATATTCAGGAAAACGCTTTCCCTTTAACAAGCTTAGGGAGTATTGCTTGCCTAAGTCCTGAATCGGTCAGAGTTGCTCTGCCCAAGCACGGATAATATCCCAATCACGTAGGTCTTCCTCTTCTGAGCCTATAGCTTTGGAGATCGTGCGATCCAGGAACGACAGGTGCGCAAAATCCATTTTCCCAGCAAAGAAAATTTCAGCCTGGGGCGTTACCAGTTGGTGTACCGGCGCAGTGTAAGCTTCACGCGCCTGCTGTGCTACCTCAGTGTCCTCCAGATTAATCAAATGAACACTGAAAATGGCCGTGGGTAGTGCCTGCAAGTGTTGCTGGTGGCGCTTCACGAAATCCACAGCCTCGCCCAACCAATACCCCATCCGAATAGCACTACCGACGATGACCTGCTGGTAGCCTTCAAGCGTCGCAACATCCCGCGCCAGTTTCACATCCACACTCGCGCCCCGGTCACACAAAACCTGTGCGATGGCCTCAGCTACCTCACCCGTCGAGCCGCATTTGCTGGCATAAGCTACCAGGATTTTCTCGCGTGTAGCGCTGCCGCAGCTGGTCTGAACGTGCGTAATTTTAGGCTGCCGGGTTCCCAGAAAGGTCAACCCGGAGCAGGTCAGCGCCACACCGCCAAGTGTAAACCCGGCCACTTTTAAGAAATCACGTCGGGATAAACTTTTTGTCATCGAAAACGTCCTCAATTTTATGCTATTATGCTAATTTGCTGCGCTGACGCCCATGGTAATGTGGCATGTGTCACAATCGAGCGCAACCCCCATCGCCTGCGCGATCTTTTCCGTATTACCAAATGCAGAATCGTAGATAATCAATACTTTCATCGCATTCACCCTCCGAATTTCAGATTGAGTTCTACTAGACCTTGAGCAATCCCTCTATTACTTGAACCTGTCAAAGACAACGCTTTTGGGTAATCATATCGAAAGGCTCAGGATACGCTATGACACAAGGCCATCTATGTATGCAACAGCAATAACCCGATAAGCCGGATGATAAGCTTCAGTATAAACGGCGCTATGATGCACAGCTGGGAAGTCTTCAACCATCCTTGCAGAGATAAAATCCCTGACATCCTCTGGTGTAAACGACAACACGCCCATCCGCGACAGCTGTTCCGCATACATTCCATACCGCTGTAATTCCCTAAGTGAGCCGTGATAGCGGTTGGCCGTCTTGATAAATGCTTCAAGTAACACGCCCAAATCATATCCTTGAGCCAGGTATGGTCTGAGGTTAACGCGAACGATGTGCGCATTGGGCGAGATAGGATCTATCACCGACTCTAATGGACCGTCAGCAAGCGTGCTTACTTCACGCTCGAGCCAATCACGTGCCTGTTGCTCGTTTTGAACAGCATGCTCACACCCCAAAGCGGCTTGGTGAACGAGCTTATACAAGTCTTGAATTTCCATGCGCGGATAGCGCGCAACCTGAGCCGCCAAAATGCGTTGAAGAGCGCGGCATTCCTCTACAATAGCCATCAATTCCACGATAAACCCACCACCAACTAGTACCACATCACTTGACTCCTTAAGTAAACAGTGTATAATTACAGAACACTGTTAAAGGAGGCGTTTATGAAATCATCTCCACGTGACCGGCGTCACGATCTGACCAAACAAAAAATACTCGCTACCGCCCGTAATATCCTGCTGGCAGAAGGCGTTGCTGGAATTTCCATGCGTACCCTGGCTGAAAAAGTAGACTACTCCCCTGCCGCACTTTACAAGTATTTTACCAATAAAGAAGAAATTGTCGAAGCCCTGCGCCAGGAAGCCTGGCAAATGCTCGCTGCTTACGCGCCTGAAACGCCACCTGCTGAGATGACTTCACTAGCAGACCTGTTCGTGCATTTGGGGCGCAACTATATCCGCTTTGCCACCCAATACCCCGAATATTACCAGTTGATTATGAGTACCACCGAAACTGGCCCCAACAGCATGCAGGAGTTCCAACAGAACCCCAACTTCATCGAGTTATTAAAATTTATAGAAGCGGCTATAACTTCTGGTGAATTTGAGTTACCGCCAAGCTATACCCCTATTCACCTGACAATGCTATCCTGGTTCACTGTCCACAGTATTGCACTGCTCAAATTAACCATGATGAGCAAATGCCAAAACGAATTCGAAGCCCTGAGTATTGAAGTACTTGAATTAATTAAGGATGTCTTTATTGCCAAAGCGTGATATTTTTTTACCCCTATATGAACACTGTTTATTAAACCAACATTGATAACAAAGGAGATTGTCCCAAATGAAAGCTGTCAAAACCTCTCCGTCTACCCGCCCAGAAGAAACACTCACACTGCTGATTGGACTGCTCGTCCTAATAGCCGCCGGGGCCGGAGTTTTCATTCCCGGCTTCTATGACGGCATTGTTGATCCACGCTATGCCACCGGAACTATCACTGCTGACGTCGTATCGCTGATTAGCGTACCGTTGCTGATCATCTGCATCTGGCTAACACGACGCGGTAGCGTAGTTGCCCACCTGAGCTGGATTGCCCTGCTAGCCTACCTCGGCTACGCCTACGCCACCTACGCCTTTGACCGGCTATATACCCCTTTGTTCCTGGTCTATGTAGCAATTTTTGGCCTGTGCTGCTTCATCATTGTGCCATTAATAGCTCGGCTGGATGTAGACCAACTGGCTAAAGCCACACGCGAGATGCCCCTGCGCCGCGTCACAGCCAGTTTCCTGGTTTTTACCGGCCTGATTCTATACGTAATCGAACTCCCCGTCATTTTGGCGCGCATCCCTGGCGAAACCCTGTCAGGCGGTACACCTTTCATGGTCCTAGATATGGCTCTGGTTGCCCCGCTCTCTATCTTGACCGGGGTATGGGTCTGGAAACGCCATCCTTGGGGCGCAGTGCTGGCCGGAATTTTCCTAATCAAAGCCATCACGCTAATGAGCAGTTTTCTGTTTGCCGATTACATGGACTGGTTCGCCGGTCGGCCGATGGAACCAGTCGCGACCATCATCTTTACCGGCATCTACCTGTTAGTCTACTTCTTTACCTGGAACTATTTTGCAGCTTTTGGCAAAGGCGCACGCAAACTAACATCTTAAGTAACTACTCAGCCCTGTCATTGCGAATCGTCTGCGACGAAGCAATCTCAATCACGAACGAAATTGCGCCGTTCGGAGACGGCTCGCAATGACAGATAAAGTTTTAACCTGAGTGGTTACCACATTTGTTCATCATCAACATGCTTGCCACTCACACTTAATGTACAATTTTCTACCGTACATCTAGATTAAAAACACGGCACATGGTAAAATCCCCCTTACTTGGGATCAAAAAGGGGAGGCTACCATGAATGATCGCGTGAAAGTGTACACCGAAGTGCTGCAAACGCTCA